>Ga0073932_1000141_pt1 | contig 186106 bp, 170 predicted proteins | sample DewCreD2012metaG_FD_76967 | JGI IMG/M metagenome (GOLD analysis project Ga0073932, IMG submission 76967) | Hot spring sediment bacterial and archeal communities from British Columbia, Canada, to study Microbial Dark Matter (Phase II) - Dewar... ... | reverse complement strand
TCACTTGCAGCTTTTGGATGCCGAGCAATCGGTTGAGCAATTCGTTGTTGTTCATCGGAAGTCACCTTTCTACTCCGATATTAGCACATCCTTTCTGCTTTTCCCGTTATTTACGGGAGAGCCGAAGAATCCCAGCATCAGGTTGGCGGAGGTCAAGTACGCCAGCAGTCCGCTCCAGCTGACGCGCCCGAGCGAGGCGTACAGTTCATTTAACGAGAGCAGGGCGCGGGCGTCGAGAAGCGCACCGATCCCGATCAGGAGGGCGGCAATGCCGAAGTTGACCAGCGGACCCGCGAGGGCGATCCGCAATTCCTTGTTCGGCTCTTCGGGGATTTCATCCATCTGTGCCAATCCGCCCATCGGCATGAGAGTGATGTCGCGCACACGCACGCCGAACTTGATGGCTTGCAGGCTGTGACCGAGTTCGTGCAGGGTCACGCTGAAGAAGAGCAATAGCGTCGCCACGATGCCGAAGATGGCACCTTGCACGCCCTCGCCTGTGTTGATGCTCCAGCGATACGCCGCCCAGATGAGAATCAACACAAAGGTCAGGTGAACTTTGATATTGATCCCTTTGACTTTGAGCAGGTTGAGTGACCAGTTCATGATATGTCTCCTTTTGTCCAGCGGGAACGTCCCGAAGGTTTGTCGCCCGACGTTCGAATTTCTCAAACGAAGCCTTCGGGACGCTCAATCGTGTCTGCATTGTAGACAGACATTCCATCTTTCTCAACGACTTTTGTCGAATTTGAGGAAGTCAATTCCGCGAGTGCGTCGCACCTGCCTAAACAGGACAATGCCAATCGAGGAGGGTTCCTTGCCTAAGCGGAATCGGTCTGCCCGTCTGGTGCGACGTACTTTCCATCTGCGACCACAATTTCAAACGGGCGCGTGATAGCCTGAGCAGGGCAGACCGCCTCGCACAGCCCGCTGTATTCGCACGCCAGCGGATTGGCGACCACGGCTTTGCCATCCTGCAACGCCAACGCCTTCGTCGGGCAGGCGCGCACGCACAAGCCGCACCCGTCGCAGCGTTGCGGGTCAATGAGGGGAATCGGTCTGTCGGTGAATTGGGTCATAAACGACTCCAGAAACAAAACTGCCCTGAGCATATGCCCAGGGCAGGATTCATTCAACGACTTTTATCGGTTTTCTATTCCATCACTTGTGCAACAGCCTTTAATCCCTCTTGATCCAAAATCTGAATTTGGTGGCGTTCCACGCGGATCAAACCCTCTTCCGATAATTTGCGCAGGGCGCGGTTGACCACGTCTGGCACTGTGCCGAGGCGGGAAGCCATTTCGGCTTGCGTCGCCCAGCGCCGGCGCTGGACGGATTCGCCCTCCGCCTGCTCCAGTAACAGCCGCGCCAGGCGCGCTTCCACCGAGCGCAGGGATAAGTCCTCCACCATGCGAACCAGGTGCATGACGCGCCCTGCCAGTTCCTTCACCACCTGCCGCATCAACGCTGGGTGTTCATCCATTAATTTCAATAGAACCTCGCGCGGGACGAGCCAGACGACCGAGGTTTCCAGCGCGGATATGCTCGCCTGGTTGGGTGCGTCGGTGAAGACGCTGATGCCGTTGAACACCTCCCCAGGCTTGAGTGTTTGCAGTACCTGTTCACGCCCGTCCAGCCCGATTTTGACGGCTTTCAGCCAGCCGCTTTCGACAATGTACAACCCGGCGCACGGCTCGCCTTCGATCAGGATCACCTGTCCCGCCTCGTAGACGCGGCGGATGGTTCTTTGTGCAACAAAGTCCAGGGCGGCATCATCCAAAGCTGAAAAATAGGAGACGGCTTTCAAAATTTCTGCGGCGCGCGGGGAGGCGGGTTCGTTCATATTTTCATTCCATTTCATTGCCTGCGATTATACATTCCGTTACGGAATTACGACTTAAGTCATTAACCTGCCGGCAGGAGAGACATATACTGCCTGCAACTCAAAGGAGAAGAAAATGAACACTACTCTCAATAAAATCGCGTCTATCCTCGCCTTCATCATCGGCGGCATGGCAATCTTTGCAGGCGGAAAGGTCCTGCTGGGCAATGATCCTGGCTACTATGTCATCAACTGGCTGCCAGTCTACAACTACACGGTCGGCATCCTGACCGTTTTCATCACCGCCATCCTGATCTGGATCAACAGCAGACTCGCCAAAACGGTCGCCATCGGGACGTTCAGCCTGCACGCCTTCGTCATGCTCATCCTGCAAACAGCCTACCAGAATGTGGTTGCGCCCGACAGCATCCGCGCCATGACGGTTCGACTGATCGTCTGGGCGATCATTTTGACCCTGATGTTTTTCCAACAGCGAAAGAACAAAACTGCGTAACAAAACACAACATCCCGAAGGCTTGCCCTGAACAAAGTGAAGAGTCTCAACCTTCGGGATGGTCTGGCATACGAAGGAATCAAAATGAACGCTACCCTGAATAAAATTGCGTCTGCCCTTGCATTCCTGATCGGCGGCATCGCGGTCGCCGCAGGCGGATTGGTTCTGCTGGGGCAGGAAACGGATTACTACGTCATCAACTGGCTGTTACTCTACAACTACACGGTCGGCGTATTGACCGTTTTTCTCACCGCCATCCTCATTTGGAAAAATAACAGACTCGCCCTGCCCGCCGCCCTCGCGACCTTTGCCGCGCATTCCAGCGTCATGCTCATTTTGCTGAGCGCTTATCGCGGCATCGTTTCGGCTCACAGCCTGGAGGATATGACGGTTCGAATCGTCGCCTGGGCGATCATTCTGGGATTGATGCTTATCCAGTCACATAACGGCAGGAAAGCCGGTAGACAGGCACGCCTGGACAGCGGCAGTTTGTGAAAATTAACACGACAAAAGTCGTATGCAAAAAACAGGTCTGTCTGTACACTGAAAACAGACGGACCTGTTTTTTTGTGATGTGATGACCACCCCTTTCGTCTCCGATGAAAAACTGCGCGCCGCCATTCTATCCCGCTTCGCGGCGGACGAGCGCACAGCATACGCCAACCTGCGCGTGGGCGTGTTGAACGGGATCGCCCATCTCGCAGGGGTGGTGAACTCCATCGAAACGCGCCTTCTCGCGGCGGAACTGGCTCAGAGCACGCCTGGTGTGCTGGCAGTTGTCAATCGCATCGAAGCGCCCGGCGCGCCCAGCCCTGCGAGAACTATTCACTTGGATATTAAAGACAAAAGGAAATAAAAATATGACTGCAAAAGTCATCGTCTTCGCGCTGGTCTCGTTCTTCCACGATCTGTTCACCGCCATCTGGATGGGCGGATTGCTTGTCACTGTCCTGGCATATTTGCCCGCTGTAAAAAACGCGCTCGGCGGGGGTCCTCAGGTCAAAAAAGTGATGATGGAATTCCAGAAACGGCAGAGTATTTGGGTATATGTCAGTATGGCAAGCTTAATCTTGACAGGTTTGCTGATGACCAACCCCAGTCCGCAGTTTGAAGCGCTGTTCGCGTTCGGGAACGCTTATTCGGCAGCGTTGTCCATGAAGCATATCCTGGTCATCGCCATGATCGGAATCTCGCTGTATCGAAGCCTGGTTCTCGGACGCGCGCAATCGGGAATAACGTCCAAAAAGGAACGCCTGAATATGAAACTGTTATTCATCAACGCCGCGCTGGCTGTGCTGGTTCTGCTCACCAGCGGATTCACCGCCGCGCTCGCTCGGCCGCTCGGCATATAAAAAAAGGAGAAATGATGAAAAACAATCACAAACTTGGAACTGTCCTTGCCATCCTTGGAATTGTGGCAGGCATCTTGTGTCTGTATTTCATTGCAGACACATATAACGCTGTCATTCACACCCATTTCAACGCGGGGGATTGGGAAGAGAGCAATACGGTACGGATCGTGTACGCGGTGCTGGGCTGGCTGGGCACGGCTGCGGGCGCGCTCTCAGTCGCAGTTTTGTGGGGGTTCCTGCACAAACAGGATTGGGCTTGGTTCTGGGGCGCTGTCGCCGCAACGATTCTCCTGCTGGCTGGTTTCTTCCCCATGATTCCCGCCGCCGACAGCGGACTGCCCGTCCCGACGATGTGGGTGTTCCTGCTGGCGGGTGTGATGTGGTTCGGAATGCTCTTCATCGGCGGCGTGGACAAGAAGATCATCACCCTCACGTTCGTCGCGGGATTGGCTTATGTGTTGACCTTCATTGACGGCGTCGCGCCAATTTCCAAATTCCAGACTACCTTCCAAATGCCGACAACGTTTGTTGAGAATCCAAACACGTTTTGGAACGGGATGTACGTGATTCTGCAAGAGGTCAGTTGGTGGGGCGCGGCGGCGTGGGCGATGTTCATCTTTGCCGTGTTGAGCAAGAAGTCGTGGGCGATTCCCGTAGGCGTGTTCGCGGCGAGCATGTCCATGCTGGCGGGCTATCCGCTCGGACTGCACAACGCCCTCGTGGAAGTCCACCGCTTCTCGATGTTCCTGCCTGCGCCGTTGATGAGCACAGGACTGTTGATTTACCTGCTGCTCCCCAGCACAAAGAAAATGCTCGAGGCGTGGAACGCCCAAGCGTAGCGGGCACAAGAGCATGGAAAGTAAAAGCGCAATTGTTTTGGCATTCGTCCTCGGTGCGATGTCCATTATGACAAGCGGGAAAGCCATGCGCGGCTGGAATCCTGGCTAGTCTGTTTCGCATGGCTTCCCTCCCATCTACAATTCGTCATCCCGCCGCCCTGATCTAGGAACAGCCGCTTTGCGCTGACCGCCTCTTTTTTGATCTTTGGCACCCACGCGCTTGTATTGCTTCTCTTGCGGACAGTCTTTCGTCAGGCGGCGCGGCAGCGTATCGCGGCAATATCTTTTGGTTGGGAAGGTTGCTGGTCATTCTCGCGCTGATTACGAGTGGTGCGAGGAGAACAAGAGGCAGGCTTGGATAGATGTGCCCGCTGCGAGGTTTATTCTGAGCAAAGCCCAAGGACCAGATGCAAAGCAAAGTGTGATTTATGTCACGGAAACCTTGATATATTTGTGTCACAATTCACAAAGGCAACCGCGTGGAGTTGTCGGATTTCATCCTACAAGGAGAGTGCCATGTTCACGCTCGACAATTTGTTCCTTCTGCTCACGGGCTTACTTGCTGCGTACCTGTGCTGGTATTTCTGGCAGAGGTACAGCCAAAACAAAGCGCTGCACAACCTCTACTACCTGATGGGTTTTGCAGTGCTTTTAGTTTCAGGGCTTTTACTCATCTTTCTCGGCTTGGGGATTCTCGCCTCGCCCTACGTGCTGACCGTTGCCAGCCTCATCCCGCTCGGCATTTCGATGGGCGTCGCCGAAGAATACTACCCCTCCTGGAAGAAAGCCTTCAAGTGGTTCGCTGTCATTGGCTTCCTCGCCATTGCCATCACCAGCATCGGCGGTATGGACGCGCTGAAAAAGATCGCCGTTCCGCTCTTCCACGGCGTAGCGGGGCTGGTCATCTTCCTTGGTCCATTCTTTGCCAAAGGCGCGCCGAAGGGATTCTTCTGGGTCGGCATCGGCGGCGCGCTCATCGGCTTGGGCGGCATTGCGCTAGCCTTCCTCACCATGGGAAGCCAGTTGTTATTCTTTAGCCAACAGTTCGTCATGCTCATCCTCACGCCCCTCCTCTTCCTGATGACAGGCGCGTTTGCGCTGGGATTTGCCCGAAAAGGGTAATTGGCGATTGGTAATTGGTAATTCGAGATTGGGAGGTTGATGCTTCGTCAATTTCCCAATCTCCCGTCATCATTTGTACGCTTTTTCATCTGCTCGATTCAATTACCATTTACTATTTACCAATTGCAGTCAAAGGACATACTATGAAAGAACGCTTCAACTACCTCTTCGGCTCCACAAAAGGACTCATCCTCGTCGCCATCGCCATGATTGCCATCGTCACCGCCATTTGGGGGATGCTCTCGGGTCCCATGGCAGAGATGGGCGTGCGCGAGGTGGTCATCAAACTGCTCGGCATGAAAATCGAGCAATCCGAGCGCGAGGGACGCATCATCATCCTCTATCACTCGATTGCCATGGCGGTCGTCGCCATCGAAACCTACATGGTGACGGGACTCTTGAAGATGAAAGAGTTCTATAAAACCGCCGTGCGCGTGCTTATCACCGTCGGCTACATGCTGGCGATGATCTTCGGCATGGGCTTCGCCTACTTCGGTCACAACTGGGCGTTCCACGGACTATACATCACAGGTCTCGCGCTCATCTTCTTCGCAGGCGTATTGCTCACCATCGCCCTCAATCCCTGGGACCCCGCCTACTTCATCACCGACACGAACTACGCTCGCACGAAGAAAGGCGTTGACCTCGAGCGCGCCGCCTTTTTCACCACCGCTCTTACCACCGTCATCTCTGCCCTCTTTGGCGCAATCCCTGGCTCGTACTACGGTCACGGCTTCGAATCCTTCCTCGCCGAGAACATCATCCGCTACCCCGAAAAGACCACAATGGAATATTCCATCATCGGGCATCTGCACATCATGCTGGCGCTCATCGGCATCATGATCACGCTCATCATCGGGCGCTGGCTGGACTTCAAGGGCGCGTGGCACAAAATTGCCATGCCGCTGATGATCCTCGGCTGTATTGTCCTCAACCTGGGCGTGTGGGGCGTGGTCACGCCGCTCGAACCCATTGCGCACATGATTATCTACGTCGGCGCAACACCCTCCATGCTGGCGGCGCTCTTTCTGCTCATCTGGAGTTGGAACAAGTTCATCAAGGAAGGCACGGCGCATCTCGCCAAACCGACCTTCCTGCAAAAACTCGGCGCGATGGTGCGCGACCCGCTCAAGTTCGGTCCCACCTGGCAGATGCTCTTCATGAACTTCACCACCAGCGGCATCGGCATCTTCATGGCAATCAAACTCGACGACATCTTCCGCCTGTGGCCCGCCCGCGAGGAGCGCATCGAACTGACGGGACACTGGCACGCCCTCTCCGCCATCATCGCCACCATCATCCTGCTTTACTACGGCGACATGATCGGGCTGAAGGGCAAAGTCCGCCAACTCTACGGCTGGGGCATTATCTTTCTCTCCGACCTCGCCCTCGGCGCGGTGACGATCTTCGAGATGAAGCGTCTGTTCATCAGCGAAGCGGAGCAGCAGCCGCTGGTCAATATGCTGATGTACATGATTGACTTCGGACTTGGCTTCCTGCTCGTCCTGCTCGCCGTCGTCATGGTCTGGCGTTTGATAGACCTCTTCAAACCGAAGGGACGCTGGACGGAAGAGATGACTCACGAACTCGCGCAGGAGGTGGCAAAATGAAACGCCTCTTTCTGACCCTCAGCCTGCTCGCCGCTTTATTGGCTTCCTGCGCCCCCGTTGACCTGAACGCCCCCCTCCCCGTCTACGACACGGGCGTTGACCCGACCTCCTGGGCGCAAGTTCCTGCGGGTGAATTCCTCTTCGGTCAGCACGAGGAAGTGAAATCCACCGACGCCTACGAGATCATGGTCACCGACGTGACGACACAGCAATACGCCGACTTCCTCAACGCCGCCCTCGCCGACGGCACAATCAAAGTCGAAGGCAACTCGGTGCTCGGCTATTACCCCGGCGATCCGTTCCACGGCATCAAGCACGAACTGGAAATCAAAGCAGGCGACTGGCAATACATCCCTCTCGCCGACCCGTCGCAGCGAGTCAAATTTGACGGGACCCGCTTCACGGTCCAGGAAGGATACGAAAACCACCCGATGACGATGGTGACGTGGTTCGGCGCGTGGGGCTACTGTCAATATTATGGCTGGCGTCTGCCCTCCGAATTGGAATGGGAAAAAGCCGCCCGCGGCACCGACGCGCGTCCCTTCCCCTGGGGCTGGGAGATTCAACGCAACAACGCCAACTTCTACGCCTCGCGCGACCCGTTTGAAGACATGCGCACCTTCGGCTCGCGCAGCACGCCCGTCGGCTTCTACAACGGAAACGCCTACGACGGTTATCAAACGCTCGACTCGCGCAGCCCCTATGGACTCTACGACATGGCGGGCAACGTCTGGCAGTGGATTGGCGACGTGCAGCCGATGGAAGGCTTCAGCGACCGCTGGCTGAAAGGCGGCTCGAAAGATACCTACGACATGGACTTGCGCATTTGGGTGCGCAACTCCGCCCCGCCCATGTACTTCAGCCCTGGGGTTGGGTTCAGGTGTGTAAGGTAAAATTGAGAGAGTAAAGAGCGGTAAGTGGTAAATCGTAATTGCTCTTTACTCTCCAATCATCTATCGTTGAGCCGCAGGAACATTACATGAACCATCAAACCCCAATTACCAATCACCAATTACCAATTACCACGTTCCGCCAATTATGGACCCTCACCAAACCCCTGCAATCGGGCTTGCTTCTCACCACAGGCATCGCGGGGTACATGAGCGCGCACACTCCGCCGAACTTTGCCCTCCTGCTGGTGATGTCGGCGAGTCTCTTCCTTGCCATTGCCGGCTCGACCATCCTGAACATGTGGTACGACCACGACATTGACGCGAAAATGCGGCGCACGCAAAAACGCCCCAACGCTTCAGGCGAACTGACCCGCGCCGAAATCTTCCGCGGCGGCATGATGGTCTCCATCCTCGGCATTGGCTGGGCGGCGGCGATTCAACCCCTCTACGGCTTCGTGGTCTTCCTCGGCTGGTTCTTCGACGTGGTGGTTTACACCCTCTGGCTCAAACGCCGCACCTGCTGGAGCATCGTTTGGGGCGGCATTTCGGGCGCCATGCCCATCCTCGCCGGGCGTGTCCTCGCTGTGGGCGAAGTGGACATGATCGGCTTGCTCCTCGCCGCTTCTGTCCTCTTCTGGATTCCCACCCACACCCTCACCTTCTCCATCAAATTCTTCGATGACTACAACGCCGCGGGCGTGCCGACCTTCCCTTCCACCTACGGCTTCGATACCACCCGCGCCATCATCGCCCTCTCGTCCATTATCGCCGCCGCCAGCATCGGCACCGCCAGCGTGATGATCGGCGTGCAGGCGGGCATTTTGCGTCTGCTCATCGTGCTTTCGTCGGGTCTGCTTCTGCTTTCCTTTGCCACCGTCTTCCGCCCCTCCGAGCGCGTCAACTTCTCGCTCTTCAAATACGCCTCGCTCTACATGCTCATCTCGATGATGCTGCTTTCGATTTGACGAATGCGCACTCGGCGTTCTCTAACGCCGCCCTGCGCTAGAGAGCGCAGACTACGTTTGTTATGATCCGCAACTTTTGACTTTCGACTTTCAACCTGCGCTATGAAAATGTCCCCCCTCAACCGCCTCCTTCTTCTCCTCACGGGTCTTCTCGCCGCCTATCAGGTTGCCATTGGCATCAACGGGCTGGACGAAGTCCCCATCATCGCCTACACCATCGCCTTCGGCGTTCTGCTCGTGGCGGGACTTCTCCTCATCATCCTCGGATTCGAAGCGCTGGATTCGCCCATCGTCGTCATCGTCTCGACGGTCATCCCGCTCGCCCTCGCTACCGGACTCGTCTGGCAGCACCTCGCTTCGTTTCGGACCTCGTACCTGATCTTCGCCATCGGCGGTTTCCTCGCTATAACGTTGACCCGCTCGATTCCCATGCGCGGCAAACTGCCCATCTTCGTGCTTGCCCTCGTCCACGGCATCGCCGGCATGACGATTTTCCTGCTGCCCTCCATCCTCGCCGCGGACGGGACGATGAAACCCGCTTTCGCGCTGGTCGGCTTGGGCGGCGCGCTGATCGGGCTGGGCGGGTTACTGCTCTCGTTCCTCAAGGCGGGCAAACCCATCGTCCCGCGGCAAACCATCCTGAAAATCCTGCCCGCCCTGCTCCTGCTGATGACAATTTGTTTTGTGGCAGGCTTTTATGTAGGACGAGATTAATCTCGTCCTACTTTTTTCTACAAAAGGAGTATACAATGTCCCCAAACGGTTTCGTTGCAAAGTCTCTCCGTTTCCTCGGCATCGTGCTGATGGCGCTGACGGGCGGATTCACCCTGCTGGGCGGAGTCGGCACAACCTGCGCCGCGTTTTTCCCGACCAAATACGACAGCATGGCGGCGCTGGCTCCGTTCCAATGGCTCTACATCCTGTTCGTCATCCTCGGCATCGCCCTCGGCGTGATGGGCATCCGCGCTGCGATCCTGCTCATCAAAGGCGCGGACAAATCCTACTGCAACGCGCTGATGGTCTTGATCGCGGGCGTCGTCATCGGCTTCATTCACATCTACGCCTCCCGCGCCCTGCGCGGCAAGTCCATGCCTGTGGATGCGGTGGTGTACACCACCCTGCTTACGTTAATTGTCTTCCTGCTCTTCCGCATTCCGTTCCTCTGGCAGGGCGTGGATTTCACAAAGGGTAACGTCAAATCCAACAAACCCGCAGGCGGCGCGGCGGCGATTCTGCTCGGCTTGATGACCCTCACCATTCAATACAGCATGGCCTCCACCCACACCTGGGACGGGGTCAACTACGCTGACGCGTTCAACGCGGCGATGACGACGACAGGGGTGACATTGCTGCTGCTGGGAGCAGGAATCCTCTTCAGGGCAGAAAAGGCTTGGGGACGATGGAACCAGGTTGAGGCGGGGAACGAGGCGGCGCTCCGCGCTTTGTCCAGGTTTGAGTGAGGCTTTCTTGTCGAATTCGTGCGCTGAGGGGGATATGTTATGCAGGCAGGGAACGCTAAAGAGTCTCCCTCGCATTCTCGATGCGTTTCTGCGCCAGGCGGCAATAGGCTTTGTCCACTTCCACGCCGATGCCTTTGCGCCCAAGCATGCCCGCCGCGACGAGCGTGGTGCCGCTTCCCATGAACGGATCGAGCACCGTATCGCCCACGTAACTGAACATCTTGATACAGCGGCGGGGCAGTTCCAGTGGGAAGGGCGCCGGGTGACCGATTTTCTTTTTGCGTTCACCGTTGAACGTCCACAAGCCGTTGGTCCAGTTCATGAATTCGTCGCGGGTAATGTCCGACTTCTTGCTTCCGCTGGTCTTCTTCCAGGTATTTTTGTAGAGGATGATGATGAGTTCGACCGGCGCAATGACGAACGGTGCGGAGGCGCTCATCCATGAGCCCCAGGCGGTGCGGCGGGAAATGTTGCCCTCGTTCCAGATGACCGTGGAGTGATACTTGTAGCCGATTTGCTTTGCCAGCGTGGTCAAGTCTGCGCCGACGCTTTGCTGACCGCTCTTGTTCTTGTCGAGCGGCACGTTGAGGCACAGACGTCCGTCTGCACGCAGAAAGCGGAAACATTGCGCCAGCCACTTTTCAGAGAAAGCCAGATAGTCGGCGTAGGAGATGTCGTCTTTGTGGGAGCCGTACTGAATGTCCACGTTGTAGGGAGGCGAGGTGACAACCAAATCCACCGTCTCCGCTTCGATGGCGGTGGTCGTCAAAATATCGTCGTTCAGGATGGTGAGGTCATCCTTTTGGTAAAAAAGGACCTTCTTTTGGGACATGGATGAATCCTTGCGAAGGATTTTACCAAGTTTCGGGCGGCGTTCCTCATTTGCCTGTGCCTTTTCTCCCCGCTAAATGATGATGTTCATCATCACGGCAAAAGGGGCGGGGTGGCTACAATGATTGTAGAAACCCATGCACGAATTACCGGTCACCCAATCCCTTTTGAAGATTGCCCTCGACCACGCCGAGAGGGCGAACGCCAAAAAGGTGCTTGGACTGAACATCGTGATGGGCGAACTCTCCAGCATGGTGGACGACTCGGTTCAGTTCTATTGGGATATCATCGCCAAAGATACCATCGCCGAGAACGCCGTCCTGCGCTTTCGCCGCGTGCCCGCCGAATTGCAATGTCTGTCCTGCGCCGAAAAATATCACCCCACAGACGGAGAATTCATCTGTCCGAAATGCGGTAACATCGGCGCAAAGATCATCGCCGGTGAAGAATTTTTGCTGGAATCAATAGATGTGGAATAATTACCAATCACCACTTACCATTTACCTCTTGGTAATGAGTAATTGGTAAATGGTAAACGAGGAATCCCCATGCCCCAAACCATCTCCGTCGTCGAAAACATCCTCAACGCCAACGACCGCCTGGCAGAGGAAAACCGCGCCCGTCTCGATGCTGCGGGAGTCTTCTCCATCAACCTCATCGCCTCGCCCGGCGCGGGCAAGACCTCCCTCATCGAACAGACCCTGCCGCGCCTCAAGGGCAGGCTCCGCGTGGCAGCCGTGGACGGCGACATCGCCACCTCCCTCGACTCTGACCGCGCCGCTGCCGCAGGCGCCGACGCCTCCGTCCAAATCAACACCGGCGGCGAGTGCCACCTCGACGCCGTGATGCTGCGCGGCGCGCTCGACCGCCTCGACCTCACGCAATTCGACCTGCTCATCGTCGAGAACGTCGGCAACCTCATCTGCCCCGCCAACTTCAAACTCGGCACGCACAAGACTGTCCTCGTTGCCTCTGTTCCTGAAGGCGACGATAAACCCTACAAGTATCCTGCCACCTATCGCGGCGTGGACACGCTGGTCATCAACAAGATAGACCTCCTGCCCTACGTCCCCTTCCGCATGGACTACTTCCAGCGCGGCGTGCAGGCGCTCAACCCCGGTGTCGTCACCTTCCCGCTTTCCTGTATCACAGGCGAAGGCTTCGATGGTTGGATTCAGTGGCTCATCGAAAACACTCGAAAGGAGTAATTGGTAACTCACCTTACGCAGTTGCTTCGTAGAGCGACATTCATGTCGCCTGAAAATGCGAGATAAATCTCGCGCTACCGCGTAACATGAGTTGGTAAATCGTAATTACCAATCGCCAATTACCAATCACCAATGGTAGGCGCTCGCATTCACATCACGGGCATTGTTCAGGGGGTTGGCTTCCGTCCGTTTGTCTATAACCTTGCCATGCGGTTGAATCTCAAAGGCTGGGTGCGCAACACCTCCGCCGGCGTGGACATAGAAGTGGATGGCGAACGGGATGCGCTGGATGCCTTCCTCAAAGCGTTGCGCGATGAAGCCCCGCCGCTTGCCCGCATAGACGAACTGACCGCCTCTTTCTGCCCTGCAAACGGATTCAACACCTTTCGCATTATCCACTCTGAAGCCATTCCCTCCGCCTTCCAGCCCATCTCGCCCGACGTTGCCGTCTGTGACGACTGTCTGCGCGAGCTCTTCGACCCCAGCGACCGCCGCTACCGCTACCCCTTCATCAACTGCACCAACTGCGGACCGCGCTTCACCATCATCAAAGACATCCCCTACGACCGCCCCAACACGACGATGGCATCCTTCCCGATGTGCCCCGACTGTGAGCGCGAATATAACGACCCATCGAACCGCAGATTTCATGCCCAGCCGGTGGCGTGTCCCGTATGCGGACCGAAGGTGTGGCTGGAAAATTTGTCAAACGTCGAAGGTCAAACGTCGCTTCCGAGTGACGATGCTATTTTAGAAACACAGCGACTATTGGCAGACGGAAAAATTGTCGCCATCAAAGGCTTGGGCGGCTTTCACCTCGCCTGCGATGCGACGAATTCCAGCGCCGTAAACGAACTGCGCCGCCGCAAACTGCGCGTGGACAAACCCTTCGCGCTGATGATGCCCGATTTGGAGACCATCGAACAGCATTGCTTTGTCAATGAAGCCGAGCGTCAATTACTGACCTCTACCGCCCGCCCCATCGTTCTGCTCCGGCGCAAACCCGAATCGAACATCGCAAAAGAAGTCGCCCCGCGGCAGGATACGCTGGGCGTCATGCTGCCATACACGCCGTTGCACTATTTACTATTTAACAATGACCAATCTCTATTCTCTGCCCTCGTGATGACCAGCGGCAATCTCTCCGAAGAACCCATCGCCACCAGCAACGATGAAGCCCGCCGGCGCCTTGCTTCTCTTGCCGATGCCTTCCTGATGCATGATCGGGATATTTATGTGAGGTGTGATGATTCGGTCGTCAGAGTGATTGGTGATCAGTTATCAGTGGTCAGTGAAAAGACCGATCACTGTTCACTGATCACTTATCCTCTCCGCCGCTCCCGTGGTTACTCACCTTTCCCTGTCAAACTGCCCTTCGATGTGCCGCAGCTCCTCGCGGCGGGGGCGGAGTTGAAGAACACGTTCTGCATCACAAACGGACGCTACGCCTTCCTCAGTCACCACATTGGCGACATGGAAAACTACGAGACGTTGAAGTCGTTCGAGCAGGGCGTGGAGCATTTCGAGCGGTTGTTCCGCGTGAAGCCGGAAGCGATTGCCCACGACATGCACCCGAACTACCTTGCAACGCGATATGCCTTGGAACGCGCCGAGCGGGAAGGCTTGCCGGCTGTGGCGGTCCAACATCACCACGCGCACATTGCGGCGTGCATGGCGGAGCATGGACTCAGTGAACCGGTCATCGGCGCGGCGTTCGATGGGACGGGCTACGGTGAAGACGGCGCAATTTGGGGCGGGGAGTTGCTGGTCGCGGAGTACAAGTCGTATCGGCGGGCGGCGCATTTGGAATACTTTCCTTTGCCGGGCGGCGATGCGGCAATCAAGCGTCCCGCCCGCACGGCGCTGGCTTTGCTGTGGAGCCTGGGCATGGAGTGGGAGACAGACCTTGCGCCGGTGAAGGATTTTTCCGCTGAGGAGTTGGTCATGCTGCGGGCGCAGTTGGAGAGGCAAATCAACACGCCGCTGACCTCCTCGATGGGGCGGCTGTTCGACGCGGCGGCGGCGCTGGCAGGCGTGCGGCAGAAGGTCAATTATGAGGGACAGGCGGCAATCGAGTTCGAGGCGCTGGCAGACGAGGCTGAGGCGGAATCCTATGCCTTTGGCGTGGAAGCAGGCTGGGTCGGAGTCCGAAGCGCGGTCGAGGCGTTGGTGAGGGATGTGAGGGCAGGAGTCCCCATCCCGAAAATTTCGGCGCGCTTTCACAACGGTCTGGCGCAGGCGGTGCGGGATGCGGTTCGGAAGATCGGCGAAGATACGGGGATTCGGTCGGTCGTGCTCTCCGGCGGGGTGTGGCAAAACATCACGCTTCTGCGGCGAACGTTTGCGCTTTTGCGTGAGGATGATTTCAAGGTATACATTCATCGCGAGGTTCCCGCGAACGACGGCGGGCTCTCGCTTGGGCAGGCTGTAATTGCGGCAGCCAGATTGCGAGGTTGAAATGTGCCTGGGTGTGCCTGGAAAGATCGTCGAGATTTATGAGAAGAATGGTTTGAAAATGGCAAAGGTGGATTTTGGGGGCATCTTTCGTGAAGCCTGCCTCGATTACGTGCCGCAGGCACAGGTGGGTGAGTATTGCGTCATCCATGTGGGGTTTGCCATCAGTCTGTTGAGCGAGGCGGAGGCAAAGGAGACGCTCGACCTGCTCAGGCAGATTTCGAACGTTGAGGAAGAACTGGGACCCGGTACGACATGAAGTATGTAACGGAATACCGCGACGCAGCGCTGGTGCAGGGCGTGATCGAGGAGATTCGCCGCACGGTGACGCGCCCGTGGACGCTGATGGAGATTTGCGGCGGGCAGACTCATGCCATCGTTCGGCATGGGATTGATCAACTGCTGCCGGCGGAAATCGAGTTGGTGCATGGACCGGGCTGTCCGGTGTGTGTGACGCCGCTGGAGTTGATTGACAAGGCGCTCGCCATCGCTTCACGCCCGGACGTGATCTTTTGCTCCTATGGCGACATGCTGCGGGTGCCCGGCTCGGGGCGTGACCTGTTTTCGGTGCGGGCGCAGGGCGGCGATGTGCGCGTGGTCTATTCCCCGCTCGATGCGGTGACGCTGGCGCAGCAAAACCCCGATAAGCAGGTGGTGTTCTTTGCCATCGGCTTCGAGACCACCGCCCCGCCGAACGTGATGAGTGTGTTACAGGCACAGCGGCTGGGGTTGAAAAACTTTTCGATTCTGGTTTCGCATGTGCGCGTGCCGCCGGCGATTCACGCCATTTTGAGTTCGCCCGCCAATCGTGTGCAGGGATTTTTGCTGGCGGGTCATGTGTGCGCGGTGATGGGCTATTGGGAGTATCCGCCGCTGGCGGAAAAGTTTCGGGTCCCGATGGCGGTGACGGGCTTCGAGCCGCTCGACATTGTGCAGGGAATTTTGACCGCCGTGCAATTGCTGGAGGCGGGCAAAGTGGAAGTTGCCAACGCTTACCAGCGGGCGGTCACGTTCGAGGGGTTGAAGCCCGCGCAGGATGCCATCAACAAGGTGTTCATGGAGTGCGACCGCAAGTGGCGCGGCATTGGGATGATTCCCATGAGCGGCTGGTGTTTGCGCCCGGAGTTCGACGAGTTCAACGCCGAGAAGCGCTTCGATGTGGAAGCCGTCCGCGCGGAGGAATCGCCGCTGTGCATTGCAGGTCAGATTTTGCAAGGCTTGAAGAAACCGCACGATTGTTCAGCATTCGGGAAGCAATGTACGCCGGAACATCCGCTTGGCGCGACGATGGTCTCGGCGGAGGGGGCGTGCGCGGCGTATTATCGGTATGGGAGGTGAAAGAATGAAAGAAGAAAGAGGAAAGAGGGTTGAAAATGCCTTTCATCTTTCCTCTTTCTTTGCTGGGAGTATCCATGACTGAAGAATTACCCAACCTCGAAGGCGCGGTTTGCCATCCTCCCCTGCCTCACGGCGAGCAAATTGTGATGGGACACGGCGCGGGCGGGCGGATGAGTCACCAGTTGATTCAGAAGGCGTTCCTGCCGGCGTTTCGGAATCCCGCCTTGAGCGCGGGGAACGATGCGGCGCTGGTGATGCCCGATGGGCGTCAGCGGTTGTCCATCAGCACAGATGCGCATGTCGTCTCGCCGTTGTTCTTCCCCGGCGGCGACATCGGACGACTGGCAGTGTGCGGCACGGTCAATGATGTGGCGATGCTCGGCGCAAAGCCGCTGTACCTCACGGCGGGCTTCATCCTCGAGGAGGGTCTGCCGATGGAAACGCTCCAGCGCGTGATCGAGTCCATGCAGGCGGCGGCGGAGGAAGCGGGCGTTCAAATCGTGGCGGGCGATACGAAGGTGGTGCAAAAAGGGAAAGCCGACGGGCTGTACATCGCCACCGCAGGGGTCGGCGTGGTGCGCGAGGGGGTGGACCTCGGCGGGGCGAATGCTCGGGCGGGCGATGCAGTCATCCTGTCCGGCACGATCGGCGATCATGGCATCGCTGTCCTCGGCGCGCGCGGCGAACTCGGCTTTCAGTCCAGCATCCAAAGCGATGTCGCGCCGCTCAATCATCTCATCGAGGCAATGCTGGATGCGAGTCCGAACATCCATGTTCTGCGCGACCCGACGCGCGGCGGATTGGCGACGACGCTCAACGAAATCGCGGCTCAGTCCAACGTGGGCATCCTGCTGGACGAGCGGACGCTTCCCGTCCACCCGCAAGTTGCCGCTGCCTGCGAGATGCTTGGATTCGACCCCCTTTACATTGCCAACGAGGGGAAGGTGGTCTGCATTCTGCCGCGCGAAGAGGCGGAAAAGGTTTTGGCTGTGATGAGGAACACGCGCTACGGCGAAGGCGCGGTCATCATCGGCGAGGTGACGGCGGAGCCGAAGGGGCGTGTGCTGCTCAAGACTGCCATTGGCAGTACGCGCGTGGTGGACATGCTGGCAGGGGAGATGCTGCCGAGAATTTGCTGAAGGGCTCGGAAAATGAAACGACTCGACGCGTCAATGCGCTCGAGTCGTTTTTCTTTGGGGATACGCGGTTATTCGCTCAGGACGAGCACCGCTTTCGACGAACAGGTCACCCGCACCGTGTCGCCGGTCTGCGGCAGTTGCAGGGACGGGCGGTTGAAGGTGTCCATGTTGAAAACAGTCCCGCCGACGCGCAGTTGAATGCGGACGACGGAGCCGAGGAAGGTGATGTTTTCGACTTTACCGTCGAAGACGTTTTCTTTCTCCCCTTCGGCGATAAAGCCGATGCGTTCCGGGCGGATGGCGATCATCACTTTGTCGCCTTTTCTCTTCTCTTTCAGGTCACTTGCCGATGTGAGGCGGATACCGTTCATCGCCACAATGCCGGCGCTTGGGTCCATCACCTCAACCTCGGCGGTATTCAGCGAGCCGACGAAGTTGGCGACAAAGCGCGTGGTGGGGAAGTTGTAGATTTCAAAAGGTGTGCCGACCTGTTCGATCTTGCCTTCGTGCATGACCACGATGCGGTCTGAAATGGAGAGCGCTTCTTCCTGGTCGTGGGTGACGTAGATGGCGGTGATGCCCAGTTGACGCTGGATGGCGCGGATTTCGGCGCGCAGGGAGACGCGGATTTTGGCGTCCAGCGCGGAAAGCGGCTCATCGAGCAGAAGCACCTGCGGACGGATGGCGAGCGCGCGCGCCAAGGCGACGCGCTGCTGCTGTCCGCCGGAGAGCTGGTGGGGGAAACTGTTGCCTTTTTGTTCGAGGTGTATCAGCGCCAGCATTTCCGCGACGCGCTGTTTGATGGCGGATTCGGGTTCCTTGCGGATTTTCAAGCCGAAGCCGATGTTCTGCGCCACGGTCATGTTGGGGAACAGCGCATAGGATTGAAACACCATGCCCACGTTGCGCTGGTTGGGGGGGCGGTCGGTAATGTCCTCGCCGTTGAGGATGATGCGTCCCGTGGTGGGAGACTCGAATCCCGCCACCATGCGCAGGGTGGTGGTCTTGCCGCAACCCGATGGACCCAGGAAGGAAATGAATTCGCCTCGTTCCACCGACAGGTCGAATTTTTCCACCCCGACCGCCGTGGGAAACACTTTGGATATATCTTCCAAGACTAAAAACGACATGTTGACACCTTCCAACAGCAGGGATTAACGCGGACCGGCGGCAACGCTTCCATCGGCTGCGCCGCGGCGACCCACGAAATTAATCAAACCCATCAGAACCCAGGTGATGATGAAACTGACGATGACCAGCGCAGAGGCTTCGTAGGCGCGGTTTTGTCCCACCTGCCAAATGACGGGACCAAAGGCTTTCAGCCCCACCAGGAAGGTGGCGAGGGTAAATTCACCCAGCACAATGGCAAGGGTGAGAAAAGCCGCTCCCAGCATGGCAGAGCGCAGGTTGGGGATGATGACGCGGAGCATGATGGTGGGCCAGGATGCGCCCAGCGATTGCGCGGCTTCGGTCAGCGTGACCACGTCAATGGCGCTCATGCCGGCATCCACCGACCGATAGAGATACGGCAGACCAATGACCACATATCCGGCGATCAGGAGGAAATTCAAGCCCGTGTAGTTGTTGGTCAGCGGTAAAAGTCCTCCGCTGTAAGTGCGGATCAAGCCGAAGACCAGCACAATGGCAGGGATGACAAAAGGCAGAAGGGAGATGAATTCGATTACCGGGCGGAGGCGCGGGGCTTTCAAGCGGACCAAATACACCGTGGGAACCATCAAAAGCAAGCCCAGCAGAATGGTGAGCAAGCCAATTTCAGTGGAGAAAATGAGAGAACGCAGGATGCGCGGGTCTTCCATCATTTGCTGATACGCCAGCAGGCTGAGTTCTCCCTTGCGAGCCTTCAGTGAAAAATTGAAGGTGGCGTAGAGCGGTATGAAGAAATACACCAGGCTGATGAAAATCCAGAACCAGTTCCAAAAGACGTTTTTCTTCATCGCGCCATCCTTATTGTTTCAGCCAGTATTCACTGCGGCGGCGGAGCGCATAATAGATGGACATGATCACCGCCATCACCACCACCATGCCAAAAGCCAGTGCATAGCCAAGGTTGGGGTTGTGCAGCACATCCCCCTTGATTTGCGAACCGATGAGAATGGTGACGAGGTTGATCAAGCCGCCGGTCAGCGAGAGCGCCGTGGCATACGCGCCGAAGGCGTTGCCAAACAACAGAATCATCGAACCGAGAAGGGAAGGCATCAAAACGGGGATGCCAATGTGCCACCAATATTGCGAGGGGGTGGCGCCCAGGTTTTCCGCCGCTTCGCGCCATTCCCGCCGCAGACCCTCGATTGGCGGGGTGATGATCAGCACCATCAGCGGCAGTTGGAAGTAAAGGTAGGTCACGCTCAAGCCCCAAAAACTGTACAGGTTGAAACCCTGCCCGTAGAGGTCAATGTTTAGGGCTTCCTTCAGGAAAACGGTGAGCAGTCCCACCCGCCCGAGAGTAAAGATGAAGGCTTGCGCCAGCGGCACGCCGGCAAAGTTCGACGCGACGCCGCAGAAGGTCATCAATGATGAGCGCACCCAGTTGGGCACGCCTCCCGCCACCAGGGCATACGCCAGGAAGAAGCCCACAATGCCGCCCATCACCGCTGTAGTAAAACTGATTTTGATGGTCACCCAATAGGCGTTCAGGATGAATGGCGTGAACAGCCCGCGAATGTTTTCCAAGGTGAAGTTGCCTTTTGCATCCTGAAATCCACCCACAAACAGGGAGAGGGAGGGCAGAAACAGGAACAAAACAACGAACACCAGAAAAGGCAACACGCCCAGCCAGGCAAAGGAGGGCGGAGACTTGCGAATGGAAGGTGGCTTCGGGCGGGAACCGCCCGAAGCCACTACACGTGCGTTATTTGACATCTGCGCCTACAACTGAGTCCCAGTTTTCAGTGATGATGGTCTTGGAAGTGGAAAGCTGGTCAAGGGTGGGGAAGACGGCTTTCGCATACGCTTCCGCCGGCGGCAGTTTGGCAGCCATGTCGGCGGGGATGACGTTGCGCGCCACCAAGTCATTGTAGCGGATGGGGTGGCAGTAACCCTTCAGCCAGAGCAACTGACCTTCATCCGAATACAGGAATTCCTGCCACAGGCGGGCAGCGGCAGGCTGCGGCGCATAGGCACTGATGCCCTGCAGGTACACACCGGCGACCGGGGTGCCGTCCGAAGGGATGACAAATTCGATGTTGGGGTTACCAGCGAAGGTATCGCGGTCGGTCAGGGCAAGGTAGTCCCAGCGGATGACGATGGGAGTCTCGCCGGAAGCGATGGTGGCAGCCTTGGCGATGACCGGCACGAAGTTACCTGCCTCGTTCAGTTTCTTGAAGAACTCCAAACCGGGGGTGGGATCTTCAAAGGAACCACCGTTCGCCAGAGCGGCGGCGTTCACTGCCTGAATCGCCTGGTTCGAAGTGCGCGGGTCGCCTGCCAGAGCGACTTTGCCTTTGTATTCCGGCTTGAGCAGGTCTGCCCAAGTTTGCGGCACGTTCTCGACGAAATCGGTGGCAACTTCGAAGCCCAGCACGCCATAGTAATCGCCAAACCAGTAGCCCTCGGGGTGCTTTACGTCAGCAGGGATGGTATCCCAAGTGGAAACTTTGTAGGGGAATGTGATGCCTTCCTCCACCAACTGCGGACCGAAACCAAAGCCGACATCAATCACATCCGGCGCGTTCGGACCTTTGTTCTCCTTGTTGGCTTTTACCGCCTCGATTTCATCGCCGGAGCCGGCATCCGGATTCAATTCGTTGACTTGAAGACCATACTTGGTTTTGAACGTTTCGATGGCTTCCCCATAGTTGCACCAATCGTGCGGGAGGGCGATGGTAGTGAGCGTACCTTCGGCTTTTGCCGCAGCGATCAACGCATCCATGCCGCCGCCATCCGTCGCGGATTTGGCGGTACTCCAGTCAAAATTGGTGTTGGCGCCTCCGCCTCCGCCGCCGCAGGCGGTGAGCAGCGTGGCGGCAACCGTGAACAGGGCAATCAGGTGATACACAAACTTTTTCGTACGCATTCTCTATCTCCTTTTGGTTTTGGAATGATCGAGCGAACGAAGCAATACGTTGTGGTCTGTTCCCTTGCACCTCCAATCTTAATTGACGAACATTGTAGCATTATCAACAGGGACGGTCAAACTTTGCTGGAACTCATTCAAACCCTGTTGTCCACACAGGAAAACCGCCTATTTCAGCCACCAGAAGATGCCGGCGGAAAGCGCTCCCGCGGCGGGAATGGTAATCAACCAGGCGGTAAGAATATCCGCCGCGACGCCCCAGCGCACCTTGCCGAACCGTTCGGACGCTCCCACGCCGATGATAGAGGAACTCACCACCTGCGAGGTGCTGACCGGCAGTCCCGCCGCGGAAGCGGAGAGGATGACGAGCCCGGCGGTCAATTGGGTGGCAAAACTATGCACGGGGCGAATCTTGTAGAACTTGCCGCCCAGGGTGCGGATGAGCCGCCAGCCGCCCAGCGAAGTTCCCAGCGCCATGACCGACGCGCTCAGCAGAATCACCCAAAACGGCACGGAAAAATCTTTCAATTGACCGCCGATAATCAGGCTCAGCGTGATGATGCCGATGGTTTTTTGGGCATCGTTCGTCCCATGGCTGAACGCCAAGGCGATTGCCGTAAGCAACTGGCTGCGCTTGAAAAATTCATTGATGCGCGGGCTGGCATTGTGAGCCAGAAGGTAAATGATGCGGAAGATCAAAAATCCTGCCAGAAAGCCAACGATGGGTGAGATGAACAACGCCAACAGCACTTTGTAGAGACCGGCAGGCTTGACGGCGGTCAGCCCGGAGGACATGAGCGCGGCGCCAATCAAACCGCCAATCAGGGCGTGAGAGGAACTGCTGGGAATGCCAAAGAACCAGGTGAGCAAGTTCCACAGGATGGCGCCTCCCAGCCCGGCGGTCAGCGCCTGCAGCGTGAGTACATCCGCTGCGACAATGTCATTACCGACGGTCTTTGCCACCGTCACCCCGAAAAGGAACGGACCGGCAAATTCAGCCAGGGCGGTTATCGTCAGTGCGGTCTGCGGGCGGAAGGCGCGCGAGGAAATCATGGTGGCGACGATGTTGCTGGCATCGCGCATGCCGTTGGTAAACTCGAACACCAGCGCCAGGATGATAACAAAGTGGAGGGCAGAAAGTGTTATCAACAAGTTAAGCTTTCTTGACCACAATATCAGCAATGGTATTCGCGGCTTCGTCGCCGCGGTCGGCGGCGTTGGAGAGGTGGCGGTACACTTCGCGCATCTTCAGCATCTCGACGACATGGTGAAGATCTTCGGGTCCGCTGAACAGGTCTGCCACGGCTTCGCGGTAGACCGCCTCCACGCGGTTTTCGAGCGCCTTGGCGCGCTGGGCGTGGTCAATGGCGACGTTTGGGTGGCGGGGCAGGCGCAGCACGCCCTGCCAGATTTCATAGGCGGCATCCCGCAGCAGCGACGCGATGCGCTGCATGTAGACGGTGGGCTTGACCTTGAGGATCACCATTTCCATCACAGTCGTGTCGGCGTAATCTATCACGTCGTCAATCGAGCGCGAAAGGGCGAAGATGTCTTCGCGGTCGAAGGGGGTGATGAAGGTGCGGTTCAATTCGTCAATCAGGATGCGCCGCACCTCATCCGCTTCTTTTTCCTTGAAGGCAAGTTCCTCGGCAATATCGGAATCGGTCGTCTCCAGATATTTGACGAGCAGTTTCAAACCCTCGAAGGCGAGGGCAGCCTGCTGTTCGATAAGTTTTTGGAATTTATCTTCCTTGCGTCTAAAAATACGAAACATGGAAACTTCTTTCTATGAGATGGGTTCCAGTGCGCCGCTCACCAGACCGGGGAAGCGGGCGCGCAGTTTTTCTTCGACTTCTGCCGGAATCAGCGTTTCGGTGTGCTGTTTCATGATGTCGCGCACGCGGTTCATGGCGCGCGCATGAATGTCGGGCGCCCCTTTCTTCTCCCAGATGGTACGCGCATCGCGGTCTGCCAGTTTGGTCAGGATTGCTTCGGTCTTCATGCGCTTGACCGTGTGCGGATGGACGATGAACGAACCGCCCGGACCGATTTCCTTGATCAGCGGCACTGCCAGTTCATCGTCGCTGAAATTCACGCCCCGTTTGAGGCGCTTCATCATCAACGCGATTTCGTCGTCAATCACGGCTTTGGCAAAATCGAACGTTTTGAGCGCGTCAATCAAACCGCCGATGTTGAACATATCCATGCCTGCCAGCAAACCGGCGACGGCAGACATGCCGGTCTCATACCCCGCCTGCGCGTCGTTGAGTTTGGAGTTGGTCAAGCCGATGTACCCTCCGCAGGGGACATTGTAGAAGTGCGCCATCTGGGCGTATGCCATGTGCAGCATTCCGCACTCGATGCCGCCCGAAGCGTATGCCCCCGTGCGCATGTCGGCAACGGTGCCGAGCGTGGCGTAGATGAGGGGCGTGCCTTCGCGGCACATTTGCATTAACGTTGCCGCGGCGAGAAATTCCGCGTTGCCTTGCGCAATCGTCCCCGCCAGCGACATGGGCGAGGTGAGCCCGGCGTTCGGCACGATGGTCGGGTAAACGGGCAGTCCCTCGCGCGCAAAGAACATCACGTTCTCGGTCGAAAGGTGATCCATCGTCAGCGGCGAAACCACCGGGCAGTAGTGATGCGTCAGGAAGGGATGTTCCTTGTACGCCGCCTCTCCGCCTGCCACCGTGTACACCATCTCCATCACGCTCTGCGTGTCTTTCATGTTGGTGGTGGTGACGCGGATCGGTTTGAGACAATACTTGAGGGCAGGGAACAGCCTCGAGATTGTGAATTGATCCGGCGGGGCGTCGTCTGCCAGCGTGGAGATGGAGAAGATATCGTAGCCCGGCAGTTCGTTGACGAGGTGCGCGATCTGCGCGATGTCGGATGAGGTGGCGCGTCTTTCCTGACCTGTGAGCGGGTCTATGATATCCGGCGCCGAACTCGCCGTGACGATGACCGGGCTATCCTGCGGAATGGTCTTGTCGAATTTCGGATCGCGCGCGTAAAAGGTGAAGGAGGGGGGATACATTTTGCGGTACTTCTCCACCACCGCGCGCGGAAATTTGACGCGCTCCTCTTCGACAATACAACCGTGCTGTTTGAAAAGCTCGCGGGCGGGGGCAAAGCGCACCTTCAGCCCCACCTCCTCTAAAATTTCCAGCGACGCTTCATGAATTCGTTCGACCTGTTCCTGCGTGAGAAGAGTTGCAAAGGTCATTTTGGGTTTTCCTTTTTCGACAACAGTAAATTTTTAGACACGGATTACACGGATTTCACGGATTTTTTCTCACTCACCTTACGCAGTACCGCAAGATTTATCTTGCTCAGGCTGGGCAACATGAATGTTGCGGTACTGCAAACTGGCAACGACGAAGCAAAATTACCAATCACTTTTTCTTCTCCTGCGGTTTCTTCTTGGGTATCAACGGCGCCTCTGCAATCTTTCGCGCAAGATGGCGCGTCTTGCGTTCCAAATTCTTCTGCTGTAATGCCAGTATTTTACCGATCTTGACAAACTGATTGTCGCGGAAAGCGAGATACTCGACGCGCAGCTTTGCCGCCAGCGCCTCGATCTCTTCCAGCGGAAACATGTCCAAGCCCGCGCGCGTGACCTTGAGCGACGCGGCGGCGGTGGCGAAACGGGCGGAATGTTCCAAGTCCCAGCCTTGCAGAAAGCCGTAGGCGAAGCCCGAAGAGAAGGTCGCGCCCGCGCCGCAGGCATCCACCGCCCGCACCTTTGGCGCGAAGACGCGGATAGCCTGGTCTCCGCGCGCCACGAGACAGCCTTCCTTTGCCATCGTCACCACCGCGATTTCGATGCCCGCGTTGAGCAGTTTGCGCGCCGTACCCATCAATGCACGGTTTTGACCGAGTTGCGCCGCGTCGGTCACAGCCTGACAGATGGTGGTGTACTTTGCGTACCGCTTGAGCAGTTGAATATCCTTGTGACCGTGTTCGATATTGAGAAACACGGGAACGCCCAGACGGTTCGCTTCTTTCATGGCGCGTGTGATGTGTTCCTCGCCGTCGTACCAGTCCACGTAAAGCAGACGCGCGCCCTCGATCATGGACAGATCCGCCGTGTCGAGCGTATCCAGCATTTGAGCGGTGCGCTGCCAGAAGTAGGTGCGCGCGCCGCGGCGGTCGGAGATGTCCACTTCGAGCGGAGTCTCGTAGGCATTTGTAAAACGCACGTCGCACTGCACGCCGCGCTGTTTGAGTTCGAGGGCGAGGCGGTGACCGCGCATATCGTTGCCGAGCGCCGTGCCGATCATCCCCGTCTCCACGCCCCACTGACGGAGACAGCACGCGATGATGGCGGCATCGTCGAAGACGAATTCCTTGATTTCCTTGACCATCGCCCCCGTGTTGTGACGCGGGAAACGCTCCACAGTCATAATGGTCACAGGAGTTAACATGCCGAAGCCAACGTAGGAGGGAGTCATGAGTCTGATGGTCTGATAGTCTGATAGTTGGTAATTGGTAATTGGTAATTACCCGCGTAACCTCTCGCCTTTCGGGTCATACAGCACCGGGGCGGTCACTTCCGCTTCGCGGCGACCCTCAATCAGGTCAATGATGAAGCGGCTGCCCTGTTTGGCGAGTTCGATGGGCAGGTACGCGTACAGGATGTTCTTCTTCACCGTGAAGCCGTATCCGCCGCTGCGGACGCGGGTGAGGACTTTGCCTTCATGATACACCGCTTCGCCGCCGTAGATTTGGGTGAAGTCGTCCGTATCGGTCAACACGAGGGTACAGAGTTTGCGCTTGATGCCCTCCGCCTTTTGTTTGAGCAGCGCCTCGCGCCCGATGAAGTCGCCTTTATCGAGGTCCACGCAAAAGCCGAGCCCGGCTTCATAGGGCGTTTCGGAGGGAGTGATGTCGGCGGTGAAATACTTGTATCCTTTTTCCAGCCTCAGCGGGTCGAGCACCTTGTAGCCGCCGAGTTCCATGCCAAATTCCCTGCCCGCTTCGATGAGCAAATCCCAGACCATCGCCGCGCGGTTGTTGGGGATGTACAACTCCCAGCCCAGTTCGCCCGCGTAACTGACGCGCTGGGCGTAAACCTTCGCCCCGTTGATGTCAATCTGCTTCGTCATCAAATAAGGATGCGCCTCATTCGAGACATCGGAACTGGTCACCTTTTGCAACACATCTCTGGCTCTTGGTCCCCATAGCGCGAGACAGGCATATTCCTGCGTGATGTCTCGAATCGAAACGTCGCCGTCTGCGTGCATTTGAATCCGCGCCAGGTCGTTGGCGATGAACGCCGAACCGGTGATGACCCAAAAGTAATCTTCGCCCAGCCGCGTGACGGTCAGGTCCGATTCGATGCCGCCGCGCGTGTTCAGGAACTGGGTGTAGATGGCGCTGCCGACCGGGCGGTCTATATTGCTGTCGGTCAGTCGCTGCAGCAAGGGCAATGCGGCTTTGCCTTTCACTTCGATTTTGCCAAACGAAGTCAAATCATACAGGCAGACCCGTTCGCGCGTGGCGGTATGCTCCTGCCGCAAACGTTCGAAGAACGGCGGCTTGACCCACCCGCCCCAGTTGCGCTGGTCTTCGCCCATGCGGCGCGAGGGCTTGCCGGGGTCAAAGTAGTTGACGCGCTCCCAGCCGAACTTCTCGCCGAAGACCGCTCCGTTTTCCAGCAAACGATAATGCAGCGGGCTGACCCGATGTGGTCTTGCCCATTCGTGTTCGTCATGAGGGAACTTGAGGCGGTAGTAATACTTCACGCACTCGCGCGTCCGTTCCGCCGCGTAGGTGAAATCGGAGTAGTAATTGCCAAAGCGCGTGGCGCGGTAGGCGTACACATCCATCGGCGCTTCGCCTTCGATGATCCACTCCGCCATGAGTTTGCCCATGCCGCCCGCGCCGCCGTAGCCGTTCAACGACATGCCCGCCATCATCCAAAAGCCGCGCGCGCCGGGCATCGGTCCCAGCAGCGGCTGGCAGTCGGGCGTGTATGCGCCGGGGTGGCGCACCAGCGTGATGATGCCCGCCTTGTCCAAAAACGGAATGCGTCGAATCGCGCCCTCCAACAGCATCTCGAACTGCTCGAAATCGCCGGGCAGGCTCCGTCCGCCATGCTCCCATGGTGCGCCGTCAATCCAGCGCGCAATCGGGTTCGGTTCGTAGCCGCCAATCACCAGCCCGCCGTGTTCCTGCCGCATGTACACCAGGTTATCGGGGTCGCGCAGACACGGCGTATCGGGAGCAAATTCATGTCCCGGCACGGCGCGCAAAGCAATGTGCTGATGATCCACCGGCGTCGTCGGGACATGCAGACCCGCCATCGCGGCGATGCGCGGCGCCCACATCCCCGCCGCGTTGACGATGGTCTCGCATCGAATCTCGCCTTTATCTGTCACAACGCCCTGCACCTCGCCCTTCGCCGAGAGTTTGATCCCCGTCACGCGCGTGTTGGTGTAGACCGTCACGCCCAATTCTTTTGCAAACTTCACCATCGAGGTCGTGGTGATGTACGGATCGAGCTGCCCGTCGCGCGGCAGATAGATCGCCCCGTAGAGATTCTCCCTCGAAATCTGCGGCATGATCCTCAACGCTTCGTCCGCACCGATGACCTCGCACTCCAACCCCAGCGCCTTTGCCCGGCTGACGCTGCGCTCCAACTCCTTGAGTTGTTCCCTGCTCGACGCAACGCGCAAACTGCCGACGTGATTGAACAAGCCCAACTCGCTGTACAACTCCACGCTGTACATGCGGAACTTGAGCATCGCCTGCGACGTGGCGAACTGCGTCACCAGTCCCGCCGCGTGCGACGATTCGCCGCTGGCGATTTCTCCTTTTTCGAGAATGACCACATCCTTGCGCCCATACTTTGCCAGATGATAGGCAACCTGCGCTCCGTAAATCCCTCCGCCGATGACGACAATTTCTGCCTGAGATTTCATGGTGTCTCCTTGAGGTACACAGGTATACAGGGGACGTGTGTACTTGTACCTGTCTACCTTTGCACTTCCTCCAGCCACTCCTCGAACTCTGCCGAATCCATTTTTTTCACCGCCCTGCCCCAGCGCTCGATTGCCCAGCCCCAAAAATCGAACTCTATCGAGGAAATCTTCGCTTGAATTGCCGCCCACAACCCCCAGCCCACGTCGGACATGATCATGTTCAACTTCATGCGGGCAATCATATTCGATTTTGCCTCCCCAAAATACGCTGCGCAGACCTCGGCAATCTGCGCCTCGGTAAATTGCATTTCCTGACAGGTATTGCCCAACTCAAAAGTCGGGTCGTTGTTGCCGCTGTATTCGTAATCAATCAACCATAATTGCCTGCCGTCGTCAATGTAGTTTTCTGCCAGCAGATCGTTGTTACAGGGAACGGTTGGCAATGGCTTGACGTTCATTGCCTGCTCGATGCGTCTGACCGTCTCCATGCGCTCATTGTATCCGTCGGGGATTTTGATGTCGCGGTCGCGGCACAGGCTGAGATAATACTCCGTGAGGCGAAACATGTTGAAGTCGAGCAGGAAGCGCGGACCGCCGTGAAGTTGTTTGATTGCCTGCGCCATGCGTGTCGGCATGCCCGGCGCGTTCAGCGCATCCTTCGACATGGTCCTGCCATGGATGAACTCCAGCACCATTACATTGTACTCTGGCAAATGATACAAAACCTTCGGCGCAACACCCGCTTCGCTGGCGGCTTTGGTGTTGTGAAATTCGTTAGCGCGGTCAATAGCGAGCAGGTCTGTGCTTTCGCCGGGGACGCGCACGAAATACGAAGTTCCGTCCACGTCCACTTTGTAGTTGGTGTTGGTCAGCCCGCCCGAAAGAGGCTGGATGGAAATCTGTTTGCCTTTCCAATCCTGAATCTTCGCAACGACTTCGTCAATGATTGGCATAGCGCGCTCTCCATGTTTTTTTAGGACACGGATTTGACGGACGAGCGCGGAAATTTAAAAAATCGGTGAAATCCGTGCGTTCCGTGAAATCCGAGTACCTCCTTTGAAACGGTGGTCAGCGTCTCACGACACTGACCACCAATTACCACTTGCCAATTACCACTTATTCTGGAGGAATTTCCTTGAAGGCATATTCCACATTGATGCCGCGTGATTTCTGCATGTTCTTGGCAATGAAGTACCACACCGCCGAAACCACCAACACCCCAAACACGATGCCATACGCCAGCGGGCTGGTCAAACCGAGACGCGGGTCGAACATGAACATCAAGAGCATAATCGCGCCGAGGACGAAACCAATGATACCCAGGATGGTCACAAGCGGCACGCCGCCGAGTTTGTACTTCGCGCCGGGCGAGGCTTCGTACACGTCTTTGGCGCGGTAAGGCAGCAGCGCACCCGCCAAACAGGTGATGACGAACACGTAACCGCAGGCAAAGGTCACGCCGAGGGTCAGACCAACCCAGCCCGGATAGAGATTGTAGAGAAGGATGACAGGGATGCTGGCGATAAAGTACGCCCAGTGCGCGTTGGCGGGAGTGTGGCGTTTCTCGTCCACTTTGCTCACCCATTCGGGCAGCAGGCGGTCGAGCGACATCGCCACCATGACGCGCGTCATGCCGATGTAGCAGTTATGCACGATCTGGTGCGAGTTGAGGATGTAGCCGAGCCCAATGAGGACAACCACCAGCGGACTCGCCGTAAGCGCAACCGCAATGATGTTGGGCCACAACCAGAAACCTGCAATTGTCGCTTCACTCACACCAGACCAGTAGCCTGCACCTGCGATGTAGAGAAATTCCGTGCCGACAGCCTTTTCCAGCGCGGCGGCGAGGAGCGCAAGCAAAATGCCTGTGAAGATCAACGAGCCAACGATGATGAACATTTGGCTGTTGAAGGAACGGGCATTCTTGATTTCGCCGTTTTGTTGGGCGGAGTAGGTTGCCCACTGAAGAGAAGTCCAGGCGATGGGAGCAACGAGCAGGGTGGCAATCAGGCTGAACGGCGGATTGAGGTCAATGCCCGCAGCAATCGAAGCCTCCCGCGCGGTTTGCACAAAATTATCTACGCCGGCAATCGCTTTGGCAAACGCATCCAAATGCGCGGCGGATGAGGCGGGATTGCCCGTAAACAAAACCGCCAGCATGGTGAAGAACGCCAGAAGCGTGCCGACGATCATCACGTTTTGGAAGCGTACGTAGTTTTTGAATCCGCTGATGAGGATGAGCGCGGCGACAAAAGCGTTCAAAATGCTTGTGATGATGATGCCCGTCGCGCCGGTAAACCACACGCCTAGATTCGAGAGCGCGGCATTTCCCAGTGTTGCACCCAAGCCGAGAAAGAGCGGCGCAAATCCGAGATAGGAAAGCAACCAGCCGGAAAGCGCCACCCATTGCAAAATCCAGATCACGTAACCGGACATCACAACGGTGAATGCCACACCGCCGCCAAACACACGGCTTTGGAACACATAGTCGCCGCCGGAACGAGGCAACGCAGTAGAGAGCCAGACGTACACCAGCGCAATCGGAATTTCGATTACCATTGCCAGCAGAATGCCCCACACCAGTTTGCCGCCGGGTAGTGCGCCCGGCGCCCACAGATACGTCCACGGAAAGATCAAGCCCATCGTCAAAATGTTATAGACGAAGGCTGAAAACGGAGACATGACACGCACCAGCCCCGAGGCTTTTCGGGTAAAGACTTCAGGTTTTGCCGTAGCAGTAGCCATTACATTTCTCCTTTGGTTTGAAAATGGTTTCAGCCGACAACAAAAGCGTCAAACAAAACTCACATCATGCCTGCCTCCTGAAATGGATTTGGATGAATCAACCGCTCGTCATTTGATACCCCACAACCTCGCCGTTCACAAAATTCACCAGACAGCCGCGCAGGATTCCTTCTCCATATTCGCTGCCGGGATTGACGCACACCGTCCGCCCAATTCTCGCCACAGACTGCGACTCATGGATGTGACCATGCAGCCCGAGCATGGGCTTGTACTTCTCAATCGCCTCACGCACGGACCTCGAGCCTGCTCCATGCAAAACGACCTGTCCCCCCACCATGATTTGTTCCGGCGGATCCTTCGACCAGTCCAACTGGGGACAGGTGTCAAGCGTCGAGTCTTTGGGCGGATCGTGAAAGTTGAAGATGGCTTTGTTCATGTCCGGCACTTTCGCCGCCATTTCTTCGATCATCCTGCCGAGTTCCTCTTCGGTGGTTTCGCGGGGCGTCTTCCAGGGGGTGGGCGTACTGATGCCGATGGAGATCATGGTGTGGTCGTCATCTACGTACACCATCTCGTTTTCGCAAGCGATGAGCGACTGCGCACCCTCGCGCTTCAACGATGACAACACATCCCATTCGTCATCGTTCCCGCCGGTGACGAAGCACTTGACCCCCGTGCCGTTGAGACGCTCCTCCGCCAAGTCCACCCAACGTCCAAGTTTCTTGCGCGCCTCTTCATGGAACAGCGCGTCCACAGCCTTTTGGTCGGCAGAGAGGGCGCGGAATTCATCCTCATCCATTATCTTGTAATAGAAGCCGAGCGTATCGAGCCGAGCAGTGAGTCCGGCCAATTCTTCCTGCGTAGCCATGCGTTCCACGCGTCCCTGCACCGTGGCGCGGTAATGACCGTTCGCTTCCTTGATGATTGGGATCAGCAACTTGCCCTGAATATCACCGCCCATTACAAGGACGTTTGCCTCATAGAACTTGCCGGCGTTGATGAATTTGCGGAAAGTACGTTCTGAGCCGTGCAGGTCAGTGGCAAAAAAGAGGCGGGTGGGTTTCTTGGCGGTTTTTTTGGAGAAGAATTTCATCGGGATACTCCGTAGTATGTATACAGGTATACAAGTACACAGGTACACAAGTAACGTGTCTACGTGTCTACTTGTTTACCTGTCTGCGTGTGTACTCAAAAACAAAAGCCCAACCACGCGTAAGCGTCGTCAGGCTTTGATGGAACTGGTCGAGGCGACAAGCGTTTCGATGTCGTGCTCCGCAAGGTCTTCTATGGCGGAGGGGTCGAACTTCTCGTCGGTGACCAACACATCTACTTCATCAATCGAAGCCACCTGGAAATTCGAGACCACGCCCCATTTGCTGGAATCTGCCGCGATGATGACCTTGCCTTTCGTGCGCTCGATCATCGCGCGGACCACCTCCGCCTCGGCGTTGGTCGGGACCGTGCAGCCATGTTTGAGACTGATGCCGTCAACGCCGATGATACATTTGTCTGCATAAACCTGCCGCAGATTTTCGAGGGCGAAACGTCCCGCCGTGGATTTTGAGCGCGGCTGAAATTCGCCGCCGAGAACATGATGCTGAAAGCCAGCGTCGCCAATTTCGAGAGAAGCGTTCAGATTGTTGGTAAAAACGGTGATGGTGGGGTTGGCGCGGATGCTGTGCAACACCTGCGTGGTCGTCGTGCCGCTGTTGATGAAGACAATGTCGTCGTCCTGAATCAGCGAAGCGGCAAGTGCGCCAATCGCCCGCTTCTCTTCGGGATTCTTTTGGGCGCGCTGCAGATATTCGGGTTCAAAAGTGAGGCGCTGACTGAGAATCGCCCCCCCGTGAGTCCGTTCCAAAATCCCCTCGTTCTCCAGCCATTCCAAGTCGCGCCGCACTGTCGCTTCGGAAGTCTCCAGCAGCGCACACAAGTCCGCGATCCGCGCGATTTGATGAACCGCCAGATATTCCTGAATCCGTTCTCGTCTCTGCGCTGGGATGAGGGGTTTACCCATGAGAACTATGAAAGTCCTTTTAGAAACTACAAAGAGTGCCTTCTAACTCTCTGTGACAAGAAATTTTTCTTGATTGAAAATGATAATTTTTGCTCGTCATTATAGGCGAAACCGATAAACTTTGCAAGATTTTGACTTTTTTATTATAATGCCGTCAATCTCCTGACAAAATCAAGCCTCGAGCGTTATAGAATGCTCGCTACGTGCCCAGGCGTCTTTGGGAAGCCGTTCCCATTTTGGACGAGACGAGTGCGTACCTGATCAGGAGTTGGAATCATCTCTTCGGGAGACTCGCCATGACAAATAGTCCGATTGGGATGGGAAAACAAGACCAGGCTGAACGCGAAAAATTCGAGAACGAACTCAAACGGATTCTCAAAGCCAGCGGCGACGCAGGCATTCTCCTGCGGGTAATCGGTTCGCTGGCTTTTCAAATGCACTGCCCGCAATTCGGGTACCTGCAAGCCGCTCTTGGACGCGCCTATACCGACATTGACTTCGGAGCGTACAGTAAACAGTCCAAACAGATTCAGGAAATGATGACCTCGCTGGGATACAAGGAAAACCGCGAGGTCTTTATCGTCTCCGAGGGCGAGCGCGCCATTTTCGACAAGCCCGAAGCGGGCTTGCATGTGGATATTTTCTACGAGAAACTCGACTTCTGTCACACCATCTACTGGAAAGATCGCCTCGAGGTGGATTCCCCCACCATTCCGCTTGCCGAACTTCTGCTCGAAAAAATGCAAATCGTCAAAATCAACGAAAAGGACGTGATTGACACCATCATGCTCCTGCTCGAACATCCGCTGGGCGATTCCGACCACGAAGTCATCAATATCAAGCGTGTTGCATCCATTTGCGCCAATGATTGGGGATTCTGGCGCACGGTCACGATGAACCTGGACAAAGTGCGCCAACTTGCACATCACTACCCTCAACTCACCGACGAACAAAAAGCCAAGGTGGAACAGCAAGTGAACGACGCCTTGGCGCGCATCGAAGCCGAACCCAAGAGTATGGGCTGGAAACTCCGCGCCCGAGTCGGCGACCGTGTGAAGTGGTACAAAGATGTGGATGAAGTCGGATAGGAGAACACCATGACCAAACTTGTACGCGACCTCATGCACCCGGGCGTCCTCACCTGCAAGCCCGATGCCACACTGGGGCAGGTGGCTACCTTGCTCGACCAAAACCGGGTACATGCCCTGTTCGTCGCCGACCGCGACGGACGTATTTTGGGGGTCATTTCGGACTTCGATTTGATGGCAGGCGAATGGCTCTCTGCCGACCCCGAAAGCCTGGAGGTGATGCGGAAACTGACCGCTGCGGATCTAATGTCCCAGCCGGTTGATTCAGTGGAAGCAAATGTACCCCTTGCTGAAGCAGTACATGCTCTCATCGAAAAGGAAGTCAGCCGCCTGCTGGTAACAGAAAACGGCAAACCGGTAGGGGTCATTTCTCTTTCCGATTTTGTCGCCAGCCTGAGCGCCCGTATTCCAACCAGACGCGAGACCGTCGGCGATGTCATGTCCGACGCGATTCTTGTCTGCCGCGGCAAGACACCGGTACTCTCTGCAGCGCGCGCCATGACCTCCGCTGGCTGGCGTTCCGTGCTGGTGGTGGATGCAAAGGGAAAAGTGCTGGGGGTGGTCAGCGGTAAGGACCTTCTACGCCTGGTCCAGAACGGCGCAAATGAAAACCTCATCGTCCGCGACGTAATGCACCCCGCTCTGACGATTGACATCCATGCCAGCCTGCGCGAGGCGGCAGATAAGATGATTCAAAATCATCACCACCGTCTGGTCGTGATTGATAAAGATGATCCCGACGCCTTTCCGCTGGGGGTCATTTCGACGTTCGATATTGTGGCGGAAATGGCGCGTCCCGATTCGGTGTGGCAGAAGTAAACACGGTATACAAATTGCACGGATTGAAAGTATTTCGCGGATTTTCTTTATTTGAACCAACCTCACACTTGGCTGTCATTGCGAGGAGGACGCTCTTCCCGACGAAGCAATCTCTCCTCCACAGCGCGGGCAATGTTTTGCGCAGTTGGTCTCGACACACCCGCAAAGAACGCTCGCTACTCGACCAACTACGTCCGCAATGACGGAGACTATCAGACTATTTGACCAGAAGACCAGGAGACCAATAACATGGCTGAATTTCCAACACAGGCGCAGGTTGTCATCATCGGCGGCGGGGTGGGCGGGGCGAGCATTGCCTATCACCTCACGCTCATGGGCTGGAAGGATGTGGTGATTGTGGAGCGGCATGAGTTGACCGCCGGCTCCACCTGGCACTCGGCGGGGTTGGTCGGGCAGATGCGCTCGGACGCGAACCTGACCCGCATGATGCACTACAGCACCGACCTCTACCGCAGGCTCAAAGCGGAAACCGGCGTGGACACCTCCTGGCGCGAGGTGGGCGGCGTGCGGCTGGCTTCCTCGCACGAACGCCTGGAAGAGACGAAACGCCTTGTGGGCATGGCGCGCTCGTTTGGCGTGCCGATGGAATTGATTACGCCCAAAGAAGCGCAGGAATTGTTCCCCCTGATGGACATCAAGGGTGTGGTCGGCGCGGCATACACCCCCAACGACGGCAGCATTGACCCGACGGGTCTCACCAATGCGCTCGCTGCCGGCGCAAAGAGCCGCGGCGCGCAAATCTTCACCAACACCAATGTCGAAAAAATCAACCTGAAGAACGGACGCGTCAGCGAGGTGGTGACCGATCGAGGCACGATCAAGACCGAGGTCGTTGTGAATGCCGCGGGGATGTGGGGACGCGAAGTCGGAAAATTGGTCGGCTTGAGTCTGCCCGTCATCCCCATGGCGCATCTCTACATCATGACCAAGCCCATCGAGGGTGTGACAAACAAATTCCCCAACCTGCGCGATCCCGATCTGCTGGTCTATTGGCGCGAAGAGGTGGGCGGACTCATCACCGGCGGATACGAACGCCAGCCCGCCACCTTTGGCATGAACGGCATCCCGCGCGATTTCAAGTTCCAACTGCTCCCGCCCGATTGGGAACGTTTTGCCCCGCTGATGGAAAATTCCATCCGCCGTGTGCCAGCCATCGAAAAGGCAGAGATCGTCAAACTGCTCAACGGTCCCGAAGGTTTCACCCCCGACGGCGAGTTTCTGCTCGGACCGACCTCCGTCAAGGGCTTTTGGGTGGCGTGCGCGTTCTGCGCGCATGGACTGGCGGGCGCGGGCGGAATCGGCAAGGTGATGGCGGAATGGATCATTGACGGCTCGCCTGAATGGGACGTGTGGCGGCTGGACGTGCGCCGCTTCGGTCCCAACTACAACAGTCTCGATTACGCCGCCGCGCGCACGCTCGAAACCTATACTCAATACTACGACATTCATTTCCCCGGCGAGGAGCGCATCTCGAAGCGCAATGTGCGCCTTTCTCCCACCTATTTCCGCCTGCGCGATCTGGGCTGCGTCTTTGGCGAAAAGATGGGCTGGGAGCGCCCGAACTGGTTCAAACCTCACGAAGAACTGGCGACTCACGGTCACGAACCGCGCGGCTGGGCGCGTCACAACTGGAGCCGCGCCATCGGCTACGAACACCTGATGACACGCGAGAACGCCGGGCTTTTCGATGAAACCTCCTTCAACAAATTCGAGGTGCGCGGACCCGGCGCGCTCAAATTCCTCAATTACGTCTGCGCCAATCAAATTGACGTTCCCGTCGGCACGGTGGTCTATACCCAATGCCTCAACAAACGCGGCGGCATCGAATGTGACTTCACCGTTACGCGCCTGGCGGAAGACCGCTTCTTCATCGTGACCGGCACGGCATTTGGTCAGCATGACATGTCGTGGCTGTCGCTGCAAATGCCCGAAGACACTTCGACCGGGCTCAGTGCAGGCGGCTCAGTCACCATCGAGGATGTCGGCTCGAACTACGCCTGTATCGGCATGTGGGGACCCAAAGCCCGCAAAATTCTGGAGAAAGTGACAACAGACGACGTTTCGAACGCGGGCTTCCCATACATGACCGCCAAACGCATCACCGTTGGCGATGTCCCCGTCCTCGCTTCGCGCGTGACCTATGTGGGTGAACTTGGCTGGGAGTTTTACTGCCCCATGGAATACGGTCTGCGTCTGTGGGATACGCTCTGGGAAGCCGGCAAACCCGAAGGCATGGTGGCGGCTGGCTACAAAGCCATAGACACTTTAAGGCTTGAAAAGGGTTATCGTTACTGGAGCGGTGAAATCTCTCCGGATTACACCCCCTACGAAGCCGGTCTTGGTTTTGCCGTCAAACTGGAAAAGGGTGACTTTATCGGCAGGGAAGCGCTGTTGAAACAAAAGGCGGAGGGCATCAAGCGAAAGTTGTGCTGCATCACCCTTTCCGATGACCGCACCATCGTGCTGGGCAAGGAACCCATCCGCGCCGGCGGTCAACTCGTGGGGTGGGTGGCTTCGGGAGGGTACGGTTATTCGGTCAAAAAGTCCATCGCTTACGCTTACTTACCGGTGGAATATGCCGCCGTCGGAACGAAACTCGAAATCGAATGCTTCGGCGAACAGGTGGATGCGGAAGTCGCGCCGCCGGTGTTATGGGATCCGAAAGGCGAGCGCATCAAGGCATAAGGGCAGAATCGGATTCAAATCCGAATTGAGGCAAAGCGCCTCCAAAATTTCATCGAGGAGTAAACGGAGATGATGACCACCCTTGCGATTGACAAAGCAATAGCCAAAGTGCCCTTCCTGGCAGAATCGAAGAACCTCAAAAAGATTCCGCTCAGCGGCGGCATCACCAACCTGAACTTCAAAATCGAAGCGGACGGCAGAGCCTACGTCATCCGCCTCGCCGGGGATAACACAGAACTGCTGGGCATCAAGCGCGACGTGGAACACGCCGCGAACAAAGCCGCCGGCGAACTGGGCATCGCTCCGGAAATCATGTACTTCATCGAACCCGAAGGCTACATCGTCACGCGCTTCATCAACGGCAAGACAGTGCCTCCCGATGTCATCAAACAACCCGATTACCTCGCGCGCGTGGTCAAGAAAATCCGTCTCTTTCACCGGCGGGGACCGGAACTCAAAAATGAATTCAACGTCTTTCGCCGGGTCGAAATGCTGACCAAAGTCTCCAAACGCCATAATTGCAAATTCCCCTCCGACTGGGACTGGATCATGCAGAAAATGAACGAGGCGAGGAAAGCGCTGGAGAAAGACCCCTACCTCCCCACCCCCTGCCACGACGATTTGTTGAACTTGAACTGGCTGGAGGAGGACGTGCCGGGCGAGATCGGCGAATTGCGTCTGCTCGATTGGGAGTACGCCGGCATGGGCGACATCTTCTTCGACCTGGCAAACTTCTGCCACCACCACCGCCTGAACGACGAACAGGTGCGCTTCTTTCTTAACGAGTATTTTGGCGAGGTGACCCCCAAGCATTATGCCCGCCTGAGGCTGATGTGGCCCATGTCCGAACTGCACGAGGCAATGTGGGGCACCACGCAGACCGGTATCTCGAAACTAGAGGAGGATTTCCAGGGCTATGCCGATTTGTGGTTTGCCCGTTTCCGCCAGCACGTGACGGACTTCCGCTGGGAGCAGTGGTTGAAGGATGTGGCGGGAAAACCGGCGAGGAAGAAAAGGAAGGCTAGAAAATGATAAATGCTGAAGGATGAAGGATGATAAGAATTCATCCTTCCGAATTCATCCTTCATCCTTTCGTAAAAAAGAGTCCAAGTTCCGCAAATTACCTGAATCAAAAGGAGTTCACCATGTCCATTGCAAATGCAAAAGAAATCATGATCGAAGCCGCCAAGAAAGGCTATGCCGTCGGCGCGTTCAACGTCACGGACTTGATTCAATTCGAGGCGGTCATTGATGCGGCGGTCGAAACGAAGTCGCCCGTCATCGTGCAGACCTCGGTCAAGCCGTCGCAGTTTTACGGAGCCGACGTGCTGGTCGCCATCTATCGCACGCTCGCCCAGAAAGCGCCCGTCCCCGTCGTGCTGCATCTCGACCACTGCACCGAGATTGACTACTGCAAGAAGTGCGCCGACGCCGGTTACACCAACATCATGATTGACGCCTCCAAACAGCCCTTCGAAGAAAATATCCGCCAGACGAAGGAAGTGGTGGATTACTGCCACAGCGTCGGCGACATCTCTGTCGAAGGGGAGTTGGGGACCGTTTCGGGCGTCGAGGACCAGATCAAGGTCGCGGAGGATGAGGCGCAGTTGGCGAATCCCCAGCAGTCGGTGGAATTCGTCGAGCGCACGGGCGTGGACATCTTCGCCCCCGCCATCGGCACCGCGCACGGCGTCTACAAGACCAAGAATCCCAAGATTGACTTCGACCGCCTCGCCACCATCAACAAGATGCTGAACGGCGGCGGAATCAAGACCCCGCTGGTCGTCCACGGTGGGACGGGCTTGCCGGAAGACTACATCAAGAAATTGCTGGCGGCAGGCGGCGCAAAGTTCAACGTCTCCACCGAATTGAAGCATACATTGATTGACACGAAGTACGAGTACATCACCGCCCACCGCGACGAGTACGACCCCGGCAAAATTGACAAGGTCGTGCGCGAAGCGACGAAGAAAGCCGTGATGCACTGGATGGAGATGCTGGAGTCGGTTGGGAAGGCGTAAACAGGTACACAGGTAGACAGGTACACAGGTACACAGGTCACGTGTATACGTGTGTACTTGTATACGTGTCTACGTTTCATAAATCAACACACATTCAGGAGAATTACCACATGAAAAAAATCGAAGAATACTACGCCCCGTGGGTGAAGGGCATTCCGATGTACATCTCGGATCACATTGAAAAGGCATGGCGCGACCCGTCTCTGCATCGCATGATGTCGAACGAGAATCCGCTGCCGCCATCCGATAAAGTGCTGGATGCGATGTATCGGTATGCAAAGATGGCGAACCGCTATCCCGATCAGGGTCTGGTGGTGAGGAGCAAGATTGCCGAACTCAACAACGTGGACGGTCCCGAAAATGTGATGATTGGCAACGGCTCCAGCGAAGTGTATGACAACATCTTCCGTATGTTCATCGTCCCCCAGCAGGATGAAATCATCCAACATACGCCGTGCTTTGGCATTTACCAACTGCGCGGCACGCTGCTGGGCGCCAAGATGGTCAACGTGCCGATGATTTACAAGGACAATTACCTGCACTTCGACCCGGACGGCATCCTCAACGCCATCACCGATAAGACCAAGATCATCGTCGTCGCCAACCCAAACAACCCAACCGGTAACTTCATGGCGGCAGAGCACTTTGTCCGCATTGCGGAGACGGGCATTCCCTTTGTCATTGACGAAGCGTATGTCGAGTATGCCGGGTTGGGCATGTCGCAGGTGCAGTTGACCAAGAAATATAAGAACGTCATCATCACCCGCACGCTGTCGAAGGCTTATGGTCTGGCGGGAATGCGTTTCGGCTATGCCATTGCCGACAAGGACGTGATTGCGCAAATCTCCGGCTCGCTCCTGCCGTGGAACGTGGGGACAATCCCGATGTGGGCGGCGCTGGCGGCGTTCGAGGATCAGGAAGGGCTGGCGGAGCGCGTCAAGTTCAACAACGATGCGGTGGATTACATCACCGAGTCGCTGAGCGTCATTCCCGGCTTGGTCATTTTCCCGTCCAAAGCCAATTACATCCTCTTCGATTGCGGTCCCACCGGCAAAACGGGCAAGGAGGTGCTTGCCTACGCTGAAACCAAGGGCATCATCCTGCGCGGCGAGAGCAAGAAATATGGTTCCGACGGCTGGTTCCGCGTGACCATCGGCACGAAGGAAGAGAATGAGTTGTTCGTGAACACCATTCTTGAGTTTTTTGGGATGAAGAAGTAGACACGTACACAGGTAGACAGGTAAACAAGTAGACGCGTGTCCACCTGTTTACGTGCATACATGTCTACGTGTGTACTCCTCACAAGGAGGCAACCATGGCAATAAAAGCAGTTTTCTTCGACCAGGACGGCGTGATCATTGATACCGAACGCGATGGTCACCGCGTCTCGTTCAATATGACCTTCAAGGAATTCGGCTTCACCGATGAGTGGAGCGTGGATTATTACCACGAACTGCTCCAGATCGCGGGCGGCAAGGAGCGCATGAAGCATCATTGGAAGACCAAAGGCTTCTCCAAGCCGATGACCGAGGAGGAGATTGACGCGCTCATCCCGCAGATGCACAAGCGCAAGACGGCGCTGTTCGTGGAGTTGATCGAGACGGGCAAACTTCCTTTGCGCCCGGGCATCCACAGGTTCATGAAAGAGGCGATGGAGGCGGGGCTGAAGATCGCCGTCTGTACCACGTCCAACGAGCAGGCGGCGAAAGCCATCACCGAGAAGATTCTCTCCGATATCAAGTTCGACTTGGTGCTGGCGGGCGACGTGGTCAAGAACAAAAAGCCCGATCCCGAAATCTACAACCTCGCCCTCGAGAAACTCGGCTTGAAACCCGATGAAGCGTTTGTGGTGGAGGATTCCAAGAACGGCGTCAAGGCGTCGAAAGCCGCGGGCATCAAGACCATCGTCACCACCAACGGCTACACCGAAAAGGAAGACGTGAGCGCAGGCGACATCATCGTCTCCTGCCTGGGCGACCCCGACGGCGAGAAGGCTGTGCTTCGCAAAGGCGAACTGCCCGCCTTCGACGGCGTGGTGCATGTGAAGCAGTTGGTGGAGGTGTTTGGGGGATAGGAGTACACAGGTTGGCAGAGTATCTTTTGCTTGCCTACTTGTTTACTTGTGTACCCGCACTCGCGTAACTCCCTCCTCTAAAACAAGCCAAAACAAACCGACCTCCCGAAACCGGGAGGTCGGTTTTGATTTACGTCAGTGATGTTACGCGGTAGCACGAGATACATCTCGCGTTTTCAGGCGCGCTACGACAAAACTGCGTAACATCGGTTACTCAGGCTCGAAAGCCGAAGGCTAATCGTCTGCCGCCGCCATTTGTGCTTCGATCTTGCGCAGTTCCTCTTCCGCGTGCGGCTTGGGACCGGTGAAGCGCTTCTTGGCGTCCAAATTCCAATACAGGAACATAAACACGCCCAGGATGACGATGGACCAGCCAGCCAGTTCGTTCGGCGGGATGGAGAACAGGATGGTGATGAAGGCAATCCACGCCACTGCGATCCAGTTCAGAACGGGACCCCATTTCTTCAGGCTCCAGGGCGCCGTTTCGGGCGTGGTGTATTCTCCTTTTTGCTGCATCTTATTGCGGGCGTTCAGGTAGATGGGGATACCATACGCCAGATAGAGCGCCGTGGTGCTGACCGCCACGATGACTGAATACACCGCCGAATAGACCGTCAGAATGACGGCAATAATCGAGGTGATGATGATGGACCACATCGGCGTGCGCCACTTGGGATGAATTTGGCTGATGAGAGAGTAGCCCGGCATCCCGCCGTCGCGCGCAAAGGCGAACCACATGCGGCTCATGCTGGTAATGGAGGAAAGTCCGCACAGCCACATGGCAACGCCGATGATAATGGCAATGATATGACCAAAGATCGGGTTGTCGAAGTTGGAATAGACGATGTACAGCACCGCCGGCGAATTGGCGGGATCAATCGCCGCGGGAATGCCATCCAGCCCGTTGGGAATGTGCAGGGTCAACGTAAGCAGCATGATGTAACCGACCACAAACGAAACCGCCACCGAAAGGAACACCCCCCAGGCGCTGTTCAAGCGCGCCATCACCGTCTCTTCCGCCACGTGCGCTGAGGCGTCGTAGCCGGTGTAGGTCCATTGCGCTTGCAAAAGACCCAGCACGAACGCCAGGGCAAGCCCGCCGCCTGCATACAGCGGTCCCAGCGCCTTCATCATGATGGAATCGAAGGTGTAGGGACCTGCCGCAAACGAAGTGAACGAGGTCAGGTCGGTGTTAATGGCGCCCTGGAACAGGAAGGAGAACGGCTGCGAAACCTTGCCGAAGGCAATCAGCAAAAATGCCATGACCGCCACCCCGCCGATGTGCCAGTACACGCTGAAGTCATTCAGTTTGGCGGTTAACTTGATGCCGAAGATGTTAATCAACACCTGCGGAATCATGATGGCAATCATCACGCCCACCATCGTCATCGTGTTGGTGGTGTCCAGGTTGGTTCCAAAGATGCGGTTCAGAGCGCCGGCGATGTAGATGGCAGCCGCGAAGTCAATGCCCGCCGTAATCATGATCTGCCCGAGCATGTTGAACCAGGCGGTCACCCATGCCCACTTGTAGCCGCCCAGGCGGTGCGCCCAAAAATAAAGACCTCCAGCCGTGGGGTAGGCGGAGGCTAATTCCGCCATCGAGGCGGCAATCGTCAAAACGAACAGCGTGACCAGGGGCCAGCCGAACGTGTTGATGATGGGTCCCGCAAAACCGAGACCGTAGCCAAACAACAGAATGGCGCCGGTCAGAATTGAAATGATCGAGAATGAGATGGCGAAGTTTGAAAACCCTCCCATCTCACGAAACAACTGCTGGGCGTAACCCAGTTTGTGGAGATCACGCATGTCCTGCTTGATAATCTCCTCACGAGACATTTCTTTCTTAGCCATCGTTTACTCTCCTTATCGGGTATAGTGAAAGCGGGTGGGCAAAGTGATGTTCTTCCTTCGGCAATGGGCGATAGGCTGCTGTCTCTCCTTTCCAGAACATGTGAATTTATGAAAAAAACACACGGAACAGGGGAAAGGTTCGCTGGAACCAGTTTTCCTCCCCCGCTTTCCGCCGCGCAGCCGAAAACTGACCTATAATCAGACCATGCCCGACGAATTGTTCGATATTGTGACCGAAGAGGACGTTGTCCTTTACCAGGCGCCGCGTTCGGTTGCCCATGCCCAAGGACTTTGGCATCGCGGCGTTCACGTCCTGCTCTTCGACCGGGACGGCAGACTGCTCGTTCAACAGCGCAGCCGCACCCGCACCCATGCCCCCCTCACCCTCGACTGCTCCATCTCCGAACATGTCCAGGCGGGAGAAACCTACCTCCAGGCGGCAGTGCGCGGGCTGGCAGAGGAACTCGGCGTGAGCGGACTCGAACTTCAGCCGCTCATCAAATTCAAAATGAACTACGGACCCAACGACAACGAAATCAGCCTCCTCTACCGCAGCGTCCTCGACCTTCAGCCGCTCCGCTTCGACCCCGAAGAAGTCGAACGCGTGGACTTCCTTACCCTCGCCGAACTCCAAGGACGCCTCACCAGCGACCCTGCCGCATTCAGTTACTGGTTTGCTCAAATCCTGCGCTGGCTGCTCGGTCAGCCCTCCGCCTTGCAGCCCCTCGACATCCCCCAAAAATAACTGCCGGATGCGGCTATAATCCTTTCCCATGTTTTCGAGCATTTCCCGTCTCTTCAAACAGGCAGACGTTCCACCCGAATATCACGCCACCTTTCGCCACCTCTACTACGACATCGCCTGGTTTGGCGTACTGAGCGGTTCGGTCATCAACTTTCTGAGCGTCTATGCCACCCGCCTGGGCGCCACCAGTGTACAACTCGGTCTGATTGGCGCCATGTCGGCGGTGGTCAACCTCTTCCTTGCCATTCCCGCCGGGCGCTGGCTCTCCAAACGCGATACCCGCCGCGCCATCTTCTGGACATCCGTCCTCTACCGCATTGGCTTCCTTTTCTTCATCTTTCTCCCCTGGTGGTTCGACGCCTCCGCCCAGGTGACTGCCATCATCCTCATCACCTTCTTCATGGCGATTCCCCTCACACCGCTGGGCGTGGGCTTCAACGCTCTGTTTGCCGAAGCCGTCCCCGAACGTTACCGCGCGCACGTGGCAGGCACGCGCAACGTCATGTTTGCCCTCACCTATATTTTCACATCCCTGCTCAGCGGCTTCCTCCTCGACCGTCTGCCCTTCCCCTCCGGTTACCAAATCGTCTTTGGGATTGGGGCATTCGGCGCGGCGATGAGCAGTTACCACATCTACTTCATTCGTCCTGTGCAAGACGACACGTCTGCGCCTCTTTCCGCCCCTCAGCCTGCTCCTCATCAATCAACCGCATCTCCCCGCCGCCTTGCCTCCCTCCTCCGCCTCGACATTCTCTCCTCGCCGTTCAAGAAAGTTTTGCTGGCGCTCTTTGCCTTCCACCTGACACACAACCTCACCACGCCGGTCTACCCGCAATACAACGTGCGCGTTCTCGAACTGAGCGACAACACGCTCGGCATCAGTCAGGCGCTGTATTACCTCACCATGCTCATCGGCTCGATGCAATTGCGGAACGTCGTCCACCGCCTCGGTCATAAGCGGGTGACCGGCTGGGGCGTAGTGGGCATGTCGCTCTACCCGCTTTTGCTGGCGTTCACGCATGAGGTCTGGCAGTTCTATGCCATCGCCTTTCTCGGCGGCTTCACCTGGGCATGGACCAATGGCGCGTATGCCAACTACATGCTCGAACGCATCCCGCCCGATGACCGTCCGGCGCACCTGGCGTGGTACACCGTCGTTTTGAACCTTGCCATTCTGGGCGGTTCGTTGGGAGGTTCCGCCATTGCCGCGCAAATCGGTCTCTTCGGCGCGTTGATTCTGTTTGGCGTTTTGCGCATCCTGGCGGGGATTTACATCTTGAAGTGGGGGTAGGGAGGAGGAAAATGCTGAGGGGAGAAAAGGCTTGGGAGGCTGGGCAGGCTGAAGGTCCAGTGGGAAGCGCGGGTGTGCTAAACTCGAAGAAAAAGCCCGGAGGTAGTCCATGACTTATTCCTACATCTCGCATTTGCAATGTTCGAAGTGTGGCAAGGCGTATCCTCATCAGGAGGTGCAGACGTTCTGCCGGGAATGTCAGTCGCCGCTTTTGGCGGTGTACGATTTGGAGCGCGTCCGCCGCGAAGTGGACCGGGATGAAATTTCGCGCCGCGCAAAGGGGATGTGGCGCTGGCATGAATTGCTGCCGGTTGTAGATGCGTCGAATGTGGTGTTCCTGGGGGAGGGCGACACCGCTCTGTTGAAACTTCCCAACGTGGGAAGGGAACTGGGGCTGTCTCATCTATTTGTGAAAGACGAGAGTTCGAATCCGACCGGTTCGTTCAAAGCCAGAGGGCTGGGGGCGGCTGTGTCGAAGGCGAAGGAGTTGGGGATCAAGCGGGTGATTATTCCCACAGCCGGGAATGCGGGCGGCGCGATGGCGGCGTATGCGGCGCGCGCCGGGATGCAGGCGGCGGTGTATATGCCCGCCGATACGCCGCGCGCCAACCTGGAGGAGTGCCGCATTTCGGGTGCGGAGGTGGTGTTGGTGGACGGCTTGATCAGCGATGCGGCAAAGCAGGCGGGGGAAAGGGCGCGCGCCGAGGGTTGGTTCGATCTTTCGACGTTCAAGGAGCCGTACCGCACGGAGGGGAAAAAAATCATGGGCTATGAACTGGCGGAGCAGTTTGGCTGGGAGTTGCCGGATGTCATCCTCTATCCCACCGGCGGCGGGACGGGGCTGGTGGGCATGTGGAAAGCCTTTGCAGAACTCGAAGCGCTGGGCTGGCTGGAGAAGACGCGGCGTCCACGCATGGTGTCGGTGCAGGCGGCGGGATGCGCGCCGGTGGTGAAAGCCTTTGAGGCGAATGCGGCGGTCTGCGAGTTTTGGGAGAACGCCCACACTGTCGCTTCCGGCTTGCGCGTGCCGAAAAGTTTTGCCGATGCGCTCATCCTGAAGGACTTGCGCGAAAGCGGGGGGACGGCGGTGGCGGTGAGCGACGAGGCGATTCTCGAAGCGCAGAGTCAACTGGGCGGGCTGGAGGGTATCTTCGCCGCGCCGGAGGGGGCGGCAACCCTGGCGGCGTTGAAGGAACTGCTGAAACAAAAATGGCTCGACCCCGCCGAACGGGTGGTGCTGTTCAACACGGGGTCGGGGTTGAAGTATTTGGATAGTGAGAGGTAAACGGTACGCTGCGATGCGGATGTCACGGATTTAGCGGATTTCGCTGATGTTTTTTTGGCTCTGCCGTTTCTAGCGGGATGAAAAACGATACGCCGGTTTTTGCCACAGATGACACGGATTTTCGCTGATTTTTCATTCCCAATCCGTGTAAATCCGTGAAATTCGCGGCAAAGATTTTGGGGTTCCCGTTAAAAACGGTGAAACCCAAAAAAGAAATCCGCGCCATCTGCCTAATCAGCGTTGAGGTTCTCGCCGTTGTACGGTAGCACATTGTGTTTTCAAGGAATCTTCCATCCTTTCCGTGAAATTTGTGTTGAACCTGTCGAAGTATCCACGTCCCCAAAAGTCCTAATCCTGAATTGACGTTGTTTACACACCGATCAGTTGGGGCAATTGGTTTCCTTACATCAGGATATTTTTTGACCCATCCATTAGCGGGGGTGATGACATTTCTGTCCATCATATAAATTTGGTGATGTTCAGCACTATATAAATCCCCATACTTGGTTAGAATAGGCTTAGAAGATTGTGATAAATTTCACAAATTCAACCAAATTTATCTTATTTCGTCGCGAACGCAAAATCATTGAACAGGAGAATGACACATGAAGAAATTCGTACCGCATCTTGGAATGCCTGCATGGATGACGTTTGCTCTGGTCTTTGCGGCGTGTCTTGCCGTGGGGGCGGCGGTCAGCCTGTCGGAACCCGTTTCTGCCGCTGCGGACCCGGCGCCTGCCCTGCAGGAAGGGACGAAATACGTCACATCCGATACTTGCGCCGCATGTCATGAGGAAATTCACAAAGAATGGTCTGGCACACTGCATTCGCAGGCGTTTTCGTCCCCCATCTTCCAGGAGGATTGGGTCAAGCAGGGGTCGTCGCCATCCTGTCTGGCGTGTCACACGACCGGCTTCGATGCCAAGACGGGTAACTATTCTGAGCAAGGGGTGGCTTGTGAAGCATGTCATGGTCCCATGCAGGCAGGGCATCCCGAACAGCCCATGCCGATTACGCCCGATTACACATTGTGCGCTACCTGCCATAAGACAACCACCGATGAATGGCAGGCAAGCCGCCACGGGCAAATCAACCTGAATTGTGAGGCATGTCATAACCCGCATTCGCAGGAACCGCGCGCGGCTACCGTGACCGAATTGTGCACCAACTGCCACAAGGACACTGGTTCCTCCTTTACGCATGGCACACATGCCAATTCCGGTCTCTCGTGCAGTGACTGCCACATGTCCGCCGCTTCGAACACAGCGATGACCGGCGGGTTGTTTGCCACGGGGCATACCTTTGTCGTCGGCTCGGAAGCCTGCGTTGGTTGTCACAAGGATACCGTTCACACCCGCGACACCATTGTTTCGCTCACCGGTCAGAAAACCGGCGATGCGCCCAGCGCGGAGGAGTTGGAAAAACTGGTCAGTGAAAAGGAACAGACCATTCAGAGTTTGGAGGCGCAAAATACCGTCCGGCTTTATACAGGGCTGATTCAAGGCGCCATCGTGGGGTTGATTGTCGGCGGGGTTGCGGCGTGGGTGGTCAGTCAGCGCATTCGCTATGTGGAGGTCGAGGAAAATGACGACACAGACACCAAAAAAGAAGACTAGAAAAAAAGCCGTAGTCAAATTGACGCGCAGCGACGTGCTGAAAATTGCCGCCGCAGCGGCAGGTTCCATCATCGCCGCGCCTCTTCTGACCACTGGTCCGCTTTCTCCGTTTGGGCAGTTGAAGCAGGGACAGCTGGAAGGGGAGAATTATGCCGGTCACGGCGCGCAGACGGGGCAGTATCACTGGGGTATGGTCATCAACCTCGATCAGTGCATCGGGTGCGAGTATTGCATGCGCGCCTGCACTGCCACCAACGATGTCAACCCCGAAGAGCCATGGAACATCGTCATCGAGGAAAAGACCTCCGGCGGACATACTTTCTTCCTCAGCCGCCCCTGCCTGCACTGTCAGAACGCTCCCTGTGTGGAAGTTTGTCCGGTCAAGGCAACGTACCATCGTGAAGACGGGCTGGTCGTAATGGATTACGACCGTTGTATCGGCTGCCGTTATTGTCAGATTGCCTGTCCGTATGATGCGCGCCGCTTCAATTGGAAGGATCGCAGTGACGAGGAAAACCCATACGTGCCAGCCTGGGGAACGCCGGAAGTGGAGCGCCGTCCGCGTGGCGTGGTCGAGAAATGCACGTTTTGCATTCACCGCATTGACGCGGGTTTGGCGAAGGGGCTCAGACCCGGTATAGATCGTGAGGCGACGCCCGCCTGTGTCAACATTTGCCCGGTGGGCGCGCGCGTCTTTGGAAACTTGAAAGACCCTGAAAGCCGGGTTTCTCAACTCATCGCCTCCAACCCGACCTTCCGCCTGCGCGATGAACTGGGAACGGATGCCAGCGTGTACTACATCCCGCCCCGGGAGGGACTCTAGTATGACCACGTCAACCTTACCCCGCAAGTCCTTTCAGTTTCCATCCTTTAGCAGAGGGTTTCTGCTATGGATGGGATTTCTAGCAGTCCTGTTGGTGATTGGTCTCTATTCTGCAATACAAGTTTTGTTGAAGGGGCTCATCATCACTAACCTGAGTGACGCGGTGCCGTGGGGCTTGTGGATTACCATTGACCTTTCAGCCATTGCGCTGGGGGCGGGTGCCTTTACCCTTTCGGCGATTGTGTATATCTTCGGCATCAAGCGTCTTCAGCCGGTCATCCGCTTGGCGGTGTTGATTGGCTTTGCCGGTTACACCTCCGCCATGGTCACCCTGCTGATGGACATCGGTCGTCCGGACCGCTTTTGGCATCCCTGGGTCTTTTGGAATGTGCACTCGGTGCTTTGGGAAGTGACCATGTGCATCACCATTTACCTGCTGATTCTGGTGACAGAATTTGCACCGGTGATTGTGGACGCCCCCTTCTTCGACGGCTGGACCCGCCTGCGTGCGTTTGGACATTCCCTGCACAAATTCACGCCGTTCCTGGCAGTGCTGGGGCTGGTGATTTCCCTGCTCCATCAATCCTCCTTGGGAGCCACCTACGGCGTCATCAAGTCCCGCCCCATTTGGTTCAAACCGAGCATGCCCATCATGTTCGTGCTATCTGCCATTGCAGCGGGTCCCGCAGTGACAGTGGGGGTGGCTTACGTGCTGGAATGGATACTCGGCAAACGCACCGTGCCGCATGATGTCCTGCGCATCATCACCCGTTTCAGCGGAGTGGGGCTGCTGGCTTATGGATATATCAAGTTTTGGGATATGGCGGCAGTGACCTATTACGGCAGAACGCCCGGCGTGAGCAAAGCGTTTGCGCTCCTTCAACAGCAGACTCCCTACACCTTCAGTTTCTGGGTGGGGGAGGTGATTTTGGGGATTCTCGTGCCGGCTGTGCTGTTCCTTGTGCCGCGCTTCAATAAAAATCCCGCCGCGGCGGTGGTGGGGGCGCTTTCTGCCATGACCGGTATCATCGTCCACCGCTGGAATGTGACCGTTGGCGGATTGTTTGTCCCGCTTTCGTATTCTCCCGGCACAGCGTTTGAATTACCCATCGGCAGTTACACCCCGGCTCCCATCGAATGGGGGGTGGCGGTGCTGGTAATCGGCTATGCCCTCATTGTCATCACGCTGGCGGTGCGCTTCCTGCCGCTTTTCGAGAAACAGGAACATTAAACTACTGATTTTCCCCAGCAGGTGACAAACGGCGGAGTTCAACCTCCGCCGTTCAGGTTAAATTGATTACATTCATCCATAGGACAAAGAGTTTGATTAAGTTATACTTATTTTTGTCTAATCTCAATCTTAATATTGGAGATGCAATGACCAATCCATGTGTTGCGGGCGGCTGGAAAAATCCGCCATGGAGGGAAATACGATGAACGAACCGTCAGCCAGTCCATTCATTGTGGCTCTACTGTTCATCCTGCGTTGTTTGGTGCCGTTGGCAATTCTGTTTGGCATATCCTACCTGCTCCGTAAACTGGGACTGGTTGCCGAACCGCCCGAGCCACCCAGCGGCTACGAAGAAAATGGCGAGAACCAGCCCCCACCCGGCGGGAAAAAGAAAAAAAGGAAGGAGCGCTGACACATGGCAACGCGTATCACCCATCGTCAGGCATTCTGGTTTCTCGCGGCAGGCATGTTCATCCTGCTGTTGAGTTTTGTATCGGCTTCGCCAGCCAGCGCCGTACCTTCGGCGCAGGAGACCGAAAAATACTGTCTCTCCTGTCATGGCGCCCCCAATTTGAGCATTACGCTTCCCAGCGGCGAGACGCTTTCCCTTTACATCTCTCAGGATGATCTCGACCACTCGGTGCATAGTACGGTTGGCATCGAATGTGAAGCCTGTCATACCGACATCAAGGAATACCCTCATCCCGAGTTGAAATACCAGAGCGCCCGTGAACTATCCCGCGCCTATTACCAAGCCTGCGAAAAATGCCATTCGGTCAACTACGAAAAAGCGCAGGACAGTATGCACGCCAAAGCGGCGGAGGCGGGCAACCTGAATGCGCCCATCTGCACCGACTGTCACGGCGCACACGACGTCCGCCCGCCGGATCAGCCGCGCTCACTCATCTCTGAGACCTGCCGCCAGTGCCACACCGAAATTGTGGACACTTACCGTCAAAGCGTGCACGGCGCGGCGCTGATGTCGGAAGAAAACCCCGACGTGCCGGTTTGCACCGACTGCCACGGCGTACACAACATTCAAGACCCACGCACCGCCCAGTTCCGTGTGGCGGAGCCGGAATTGTGCGCCGGCTGTCATGCCAACGAAGAATTGATGAGCAAGTATGGTTTATCTGCCGATGTCTATAGCATCTACAAACGCTCATGGCACGGGGTGGACGTTTCGGTTTACAAGGCGAAGTGGCCCACCATCTGGCACGACAGCGCGGTTTGCTCCGACTGCCACGGCATTCACGACATCCGCTCGACGGACGACCCACAATCGCGCGTGAACCCGAACAACCTGCTTGCCACCTGTCAGCAATGTCACCCGGACGCGGGTCCAAACTGGACCGATGCCTGGACCGGTCACAACGAAATCAGCCTGGAACGCACCCCCTTCCTCTTCTATGTGGACAGGTTCTATAAGTTGTTCGTTCCGTTTGTCCTGTGGGTGTGCATCATTTACGTTGTCCTGCAAATCGTCCGCGCAACGGTTGACCGCGTGAGGAGGAATCTGTCATGAGCGGAAATGCCACCACCTCTCTGCCACCCGTCCGTCACGAACGGACCTTCCCTCGCTTTACGGCGGCGCAGCGCTGGGAACACGCCATTCTGTTGTTGAGCGGATTGGTTTTACTCCTGACAGGTCTGCCGCAGAAGTACCGGGAATTCTCCATCAGCCAGGATTTGCTCTCGACGCCTGAGCGTGTGGAGTTGATCCGCCAGATTCATCACATTGCCGCCATCGTGCTGGCGCTGGAGGCGTTGTATCACTTTGGGCGCATTCTTTACCTGATGTCGAAACGCCGCCTGCCCGGCGACCTCCTGCCCACCTGGCAGGACGTGCGCGATGCGGGTCACATGCTTCAGTATCTGCTGTTCTTGCGCAATGACAAGCCAAAGTTTGGGCGCTACAACTTCGAGCAGAAGGTGACGTATTGGTTCGTCTTCTTTGGCGTGCTCATCATGGGAGTCAGCGGCTTCATCATCTGGTTCCCGGTGTTCTTTACCAAGTTCCTGCCGGGCGGGGTGGTGCCTGCCGCCAAACTGGCGCACAGTACCGAAGCGATTGTTATTGCCATCTTTATCCTGATCTGGCATGTGTATCACGTCCACATCGAGCGGACGAACTTGAGCATGTTTACCGGACGGCTGAGCGAGGAGGAGATGCGCACCTTCCATGAAAAGGAATATGAACGCCTGACAGGTGGGTCGCTTAAAGTCAAATCGGGAGCGAAGAAGTGAAACGACTACGCATTTACCTTATTGTGATGAGCGTGGCGGTTCTCCTCATCGGCGGGGGGACCATTGTTTCGGAAGCCGCGGCAGGTTCGAGGTCCGAGAGCGAGGCGGTGATGGGACAGGCTCCGTCTCCCCAGGCGGAGAACGATACCTGTCTGGCGTGTCATTCCCAGCCGGGGTTCAGCGTCCAGTTGAAAAGCGGCGAACCCCTGCCATTGACGATTGACCCGCAGGCGTATGCAGAAAGCACGCACGGCTCAAACGATGTGACCTGTGTGACCTGTCACTCCGACATCGAGGGTTTTCCTCATCCCGAACGGACGGCGGAGTCGCTGCGCGAGTTCAAATTGGATTATTACACAGTCTGCAAGAACTGCCACGAAGAGCAGTTTAATCTGACGCTCGATAGTGTGCACGAGAAGTCGCTTGCCGCAGGGAATTTGGAAGCCGCCGTCTGTACCGACTGCCACAACCCGCACACCCAACAGCGGCTGACCGACCCGCAGAGCGGCGAACTGCTCGATTACGCCCGCCTGCACATCCCGCAGACGTGTGCCCAATGCCACAGCGCGATTTATGACCAGTATAAAGAAAGCGTGCACGGCAAGGCGCTGACCGAGGACGGCAACCTGGATGTGCCGACCTGCACCGATTGTCACGGCGTGCATAACATTTCCAGCCCCCTCACGGCGTCGTTCCGCAACAGCATTCCATTCTTGTGCGCGGAGTGTCATACGAATAATGCCTTGATGCGAAAATACGGTCTTTCCACCCAGGTCTTGAATACCTACGTGGCAGACTTTCACGGCACGACGGTGGTGTTGTTCGATAAGACTTTCCCCGACCAGCCAACGAACAAACCGGTCTGCACCGACTGCCATGGCGTGCACGATATTGCCCGCGCGGACGATCCGAACAAGGGGCTGGCAGTGCGCGAGAATTTGCTGGCGCGCTGTCAGGTCTGTCACCCCGGCGCAACGGCGAATTTTCCCGAAGCGTGGATGTCGCATTACATCCCGTCGCCGGAGAAGTATCCCCTCGTTTATTACGTGAATCTGTTTTACAAATTCTTCATCCCCGCCGTGCTGGGACCGATGCTCCTGCTTGTCGTCATGGACTTCAGCCGCGCGATGATCAATCGTTACAAGGAGAAAAAGGCTGTGAAGCCGCTTGCCGCGCCTGCGGACGCGCCCGCTGAAACCGAAACGAAGGCGGAAGAAACGCCCGCCCCCGAAGCGGTGGAAGAAACGCCGCCGCTGGAAGCGAATGAGCCGGTGGAGGAGCCAGCCGCCGCGGCAGCGCCCGCAGAGGCGCAGGAAGAGCCGTCGGTGGAGGAGCAGCCTGGTGAGGCAGAGCAGGCACCGGCGGAGTCGGAAGCGGCGGACGAGTCGAAGTCAGCGGATGAAGAGGAGACCTCCCATGACTGATACGCCTCGCGCATCCGAACCGCAAAAATACGTCCGCTTCGACCCGCTTCAGCGGCTTCAGCATATCATCTTCCTGATTTCGTTCACGCTTCTGGCGCTCACCGGTCTGACGCAGAAGTATGCCCTTGCGCCGTTCAGCATTTGGTTTTTCAACCTCATCGGCGGCGTCGAAACCGCCCGCCAGATTCATCACGCCTCGGCGATTGTGATGATGATCGTCAGTGTGGTGCATGTGCTGGACGTGACCTATCGTGTGCTGGTCTTGCGTAACCCCATCAGCATGATCCCGTGGATTGATGACCTCCAGCATCTCATTCACGACATCCAGTATTATCTGGGGCGCAGGAAGCACAAGGCGTATTACGGGCGTTATACCTACGCCGAGAAGATGGAATACCTGGCGCTCATTTGGGGTACCATCGTGATGGGGCTGACCGGCTTCATCATGTGGAACCCGATTTCGGCGCTGCGTTTTCTGCCGGGCGAGGCAGTCCCTGCTGCCAAGGCAGCGCACGGCGGCGAGGCATTGCTGGCGGTGCTGGCGATTCTCATCTGGCACTTCTACCACGTCCACCTCAAGACCTTCAACAAGAGCATGTTCACCGGCACGCTCACCCGTGAAGAGATGGAGCATGAGCATCCCGCTGAACTGGCATTGATTGAATCGGGCAAATATCATGAGCCGGTGCCGGCGGATGTCATCAAAAAGCGCCAGCGGATCTATGCCCCCATCGCCGCCGCCATCCTGGTGCTCTTTGGCTTTGGCTTTTATTACTTTGTCGGCTATGAGACCACAGCAACTCTGCCGGTGGTCACCCAGACCGTTCCTGTGTTTTTGAGACAGACGCCCACCCCAACACCGACTCCCACCTCGACGCCGACCGCCACCCCCACCCTCCCGCCGACGGAGACCGCGCTTCCGACCGCCACCGGGGCTGATTCTGCTTCCGAGGCGCCTTCTGCCACTCCCGAGGCGGCTGCCGCAGGTCCCACTTGGGATGGACAAATCGGCGCGCTTTTCGCCGCCAAATGTCTCACCTGTCACGGCGCGGGCGCATCGGGCGGGTTGAACCTCTCCACCTATGCCGATGCCGTCAAGGGTGGACAGAATGGACCGTTTTTCACCGCCGGTGACGACGCCAACAGCCTGATTGTCACCAAGTTCGAGAGCGGCAAGCACCCTTATGCCCAATTGACGCCCGACGAACTCACCCTCATCAAGGAGTGGATCAACGCCGGCGGACTGGAAAAATAACAGGCATTTTGACGAACAAAATAACTTAGCGGGTAATCTGCGTAGTGGGTATACTGAAATTACAGGTTGCCTGTGGACATCATAACGGTCTACTTCTTTTACGGTCTGTCCTTTTTTAGCATGGGGCTGGCTGTATTATTGGAAGTAGACCGTTCGTCTGAATTGGACTTTGCGCGCGCCCTGCGCTCGCTGGCAGGCTTCGGGTTGATTCATGGGGGGCATGAATGGATCGAGATGTTTCTGCTCATCCACCCCGATATTCAAAGCGCATGGGCATATCCATATATCGGCGGGGGGCGCATTGTGCTTCTTGCCGTATCTTTTCTCTTTCTTTTTTCCTTTGGCGCACGGCTTATTGCAGGTTCGGAACGTACACGACTTGTAAGGCAGTTGATTAGCGTCATTGCAGGCATCTGGGTCATTGGGCTGATTTGGCTGTATCTAACCGAACCTCCCGCCGCACGGCTGACGGCGCTGGATGTATACACCCGTTATGCGCTGGCAATCCCCGGCGCGGCGCTCACTGCGTGGGGGCTCATTTTACAGAGACAAAAATTCCTCCAGGCGGGGATGCGCGGCTATGGCAGAGACGTGCTGGCGGCGGCAGTTGCCTTCGGTCTCTACGGCGGCATTGGACAGTTGTTTGCTTCACCGAGCAATGTCTTTCCTTCTTCGTTTCTGAACGCCAATGTCTTCCGCGAGTGGTTTGGTTTTCCCGTTCAGTTGTTCCGTTCTGTGATGGCGTGCGTTGCCGCCATCGGCATCATCAGTTCCCTGCGAGCGTTCGAGGAGGAAACACGGCGGCGCATCGAAAGCCTGCGGCAGGCGCAGCAGAGGGAGCATCGTCATCTCGACGAATTGCGCGACGAGTTGCTCCACCGCACCGTCCGCGCGCAGGAGTCGGAACGTCAGCGCATTGCGCAGGAACTGCACGACGAACTCGGTCAGACCCTCACCGCACTGGGCATGGGGCTGAGCGCCATTGCAGGCAACGTCTCGAAGCCGGAAAAGGTCAGCGCTCAGGCGCGCCAGTTGCAGGGCGTTGTGCGCGAGGGGCTTTTGAGTTTGCAGAACTTGGTCAGCGGTTTGCATCCGCCGCAGTTGAACGATTTGGGTCTCCTGCCCACCCTGCGCTGGTACGCGGATGAGGTGAAGGAAAGGTTTGGGTTGGCAGTGACAGTCTCCAGTCGAGGGGAAGAGGCGGCTCTGCCGGTGGATGTCCGCACGGTGTTGTTCCGCATCGTCCAGGAGAGTCTTACGAATGTCATCCGTCATGCTCAAACCGACAAGGCGGAAGTGCTTGTGGTGTTCGATGAGAATGAGATACGAATCCGGGTGGAGGATTCGGGCTGCGGTTTCGATGTGAACGCGACGTTGAATCAAAGCGGACGCCCGTGCTGGGGTCTGCTGGGCATGATCGAACGAGCCGCGCTCATCGGTGGGGAATGCCATGTTTCGTCCCTGCCCGGCGTAGGCACCATTGTGGAAGTGGTGATGCCCTTGAAGGAGAAGACAAATGACAGAGATACGTCTGCTGCTGGTGGATGATCATGAAGTGGTGCGGAGCGGCTTGCGGATGCTCCTCGAAAACGAAGCCGATATGGACATTGTGGGAGAGGCAAATACGGGCAGGCAGGCGCTGGAACTGGTCGAAACACTCGAACCGAACGTGGTTATCATGGACATCACCCTGCCGGACCTTTCCGGCATCGAAGTGGCGCGGCGCATCAAAGCGGCTCACCCCGAAACAGCGGTGGTGGCGCTGACCATTCACGAAGACCAGCAGTATTTCTTTGAAATGCTTCAGGCGGGCGCTTCGGGTTATGTCCCCAAACGCGCCGCGCCCGATGACCTGATTACCGCCATTCGCGCCGCCCACCGTGGCGAGGTGTACATCTATCCCTCGCTGGCAAAACTGCTCGTGACCGATTTTCTCTCGCGCAGCGGGGAGGAAGAAACAAAAGAAACCATCAACGGCTTGACCCCCCGCGAGAGCGAAGTCCTGTCTTTGTTAGCGGAGGGGAAGAACAACGATGAAATCGCCGAAATCCTGGGCATCAGTGTTCATACGGTGGCGCGTCACCGCGAGAACCTAATGAGTAAACTGGGGCTGCACAGCCGCAGTGAACTGGTCAAATATGCCATTCGCAAGGGGCTGATCAAGCCGTAGCCGGCAGCACAAGTTTATAGATTTGTTCTACCTATAAGTAGGGGTAATTTACTACAATAAAAATGGCTTATATGCCCTATTGAAATTGGCATCTCCTTCATCTATGCTGTAATTGAATGGAAAAGATTTACCAGGCAAGCGGAGCGTGACATGCGTTCTCTAATGCGCTGGATGCGACCAAGAAGAAAGGAGGTTGCCATGCGTAAGGTACCGTTTGCAGGAGTGTTCTGGGTGTTTGCCCTTGCCCTGCCGTTCACGGTCATTGCCCTGGCGGGCGTGGCGTATGTGGACCTCCACTTCAGCCAGATGATGCAGGCTGTGGCGGAATTTGGGCAGAGCATTACCGTTGGCGGACGCGGGCTGGTTGCCGAAACTGCCGAGCGTCTTCCCGAGGCGTTGGGCATGCTCATCGGCTTGATTGTCATGCTCACCATCCATGCCTTTGTGCGCCAATCTGCCGAACCGTTCGGAAAGAACCATAAATGAGGCTGCTTCCGAAGTAGATGAAGCGTCAAAACAGAGACGACCGAACGCCTCCACCTCATGCGGAGACGTTCGGTTCCTTTTTTGGACCTCGAACCTTGTCCCTCTTCCCAAGCCTTCCCCTGCCTCATGATAATTGACAATTTAAATTGTGACATATTTCACTAGCAATTGAGTAGGGAAAGGAAAAAATGAAGAAGGGGGCGTTTTATTGTATCAATTGTACGACCATTGTCGTTGGGCAAACTGTCATGTCGAAGCGGATGACAGACCGAACTGCAAAGCATGGAGGTGCTTATGCCCCAAGCAGACACACAATCCTTCAGAACCGCGCTCATACAGGAGGAAGACCTTTCCCTGCTGGAAGAGGTCAGCATGAAGACGGCGGGGGTTTCGCATTTGGAGATGTGCATCCAGTGCGGCTCGTGCGGCGGGTCCTGCCCGCCCGCCGAAGAGATGGATCACACCCCGCGCATGTTGTTCGCCATGCTGCGGGCGGGGATGCGCGACGCCGTTCTCCAGAGCAACACCCCATGGATTTGCGTCTCCTGCTATCACTGCGTAGTGCGCTGCCCGCAAAATGTTCACATCACCGACGTGATGTACACGCTCAAGTCCATGGCAATCCGCGCAAAGAAATACCGTGACGCCACTGCCCCGGAATTCTCCGAAACCTTTGTGGACATGGTGGAAAAATACGGGCGCAGTTTCGAGTTCGGTCTGGCAACGCGGCATTACCTCAAGCATGCTCCTTTGCGCCTAGTGGGGATGAGCACGCTGGGTTTGGGCATGCTCACCAAGGGACGCATGAGCCTCACGCCCAAACGCATCAAGGGTATGCCGCAGCTCAAGGCGATTTTGGACAAAGCCAAGGAACTGGAGCTGACCTCATGAACGACTATCTCTTCTACCCCGGTTGTTCCATGGAAAGCAGCGCCAAAGCCTATTACGACTCCCTGATGGAAATCGCCGAACCGCTCGGCATCAACCTGAAGGAAATCGAGGATTGGAACTGCTGCGGCGCCACCGAATATGTGGGCATCAACCTCATCCCCGCCTATTCGCTCATCGCCCGCAACCTGGCGCTTGCCGCGAAAATGAACAACGGCACCAAGACCGTCGTCGCGCCCTGCTCCGCCTGTTACCTCAACCTTGCAAAAGCCGATTACTACATGGCGGAGCGTCCGGCGCTGGGCGAAAAGGTCAACCAGGCGTTGGAGGCGGGCGGCTTGCATTACGTCCCCGGCACGCTCGATATTCGCCACATTCTGGATGTCATCATCAATGACATCGGGTTGGATGTGCTCAAGTCGAAGGTGGTCAAACCGCTCAAGGGACTGCGCGTCGCTCCGTACCTCGGGTGCATGGTCCCGCGACCCGACTATTACCACCGCTGGTCCGACCCCGAACACCCCATCGAACTGGAGGAGGTGCTCAAAGCCATCGGCGCGGAGGTGGTTGACTTTCCGCGCGCCACCGCCTGCTGCGGCGGTCACATGACCCAGATCGGTCCCGAAACCGCCTACGAACTCATCCGCCGCCTGATTTCCTCCGCCGAAAAATACAAGGCGGACATCATGGTGACCGTCTGCCCGATGTGCCAGATGAACATTGATGCCTACCAGGCGGAAACCAACCGTCATTTCGGCACCCATTACCACATGCCGATTGTGTTCTTTACCCAACTCATCGGACTGGCACTGGGGTTCCCGCCCGAAAAACTGGGGTTTGGCACCGAAATTACCAGCACCAAAGAGGCGCTGGCGCGCATCGGCGTGGAGGTGCCGGAAGCGGTGGAGGAAGGCGCGCCGCGCCGCAAGAAAGAAGAAGGCTTGCCCATGCCGCCGCGGCTGTTAAAGAACGTCAAAGGCAAGCCCCGCAACGCAGAGGAGGCAGAGCAATGAGCGCTGAATCCAAGAGCAGCAAACCCAAAGTTGGGGTCTATATCTGCCATTGCGGCACCAATATTTCCCACACGGTGGATGTGGAACAAGTGCGCGAGTGGGCGGAAAAGACCCTCGGCGCCGAGGGGGTGGTCATCGCGCGCGATTACAAATTCATGTGCTCCAGCCTCGGGCAGGAACTGATCGAGAAGGACATCAAGGAACTGGGCTTGGAGCGTGTGGTGGTGGCGGCTTGTTCGCCGCACCTGCACGAGATGACTTTCCGCGGGGCAAGCAAACGCTCCGGGCTGAATCCTTATCTGACCGAACTGGCGTCCATCCGCGAGCAGGTCTCGTGGGTGCATACTGACAAGGCGGTTGCCACAGAGAAGGCAAAGGCTGTGGTGGCTGGAGCAGTCCGAAGGGTCATACAGAACGAACCGCTGGAGGAGATCCGCGTGCCGATTCATCCCGACACCCTCGTGGTGGGCGGCGGCATTGCCGGCATCCAGGCGGCGCTCGAAATTGCCAACGCCGGGTTCAAGGTCTATCTGGTTGAGCGCGAACCGTCCATCGGCGGGCACATGGCGCAATTTGACAAGACTTTCCCCACCCTCGACTGCGCCGCGTGCATCCTCACCCCGCGCATGTTCGAGGCGGGCAACCATCCCAACATCGAACTGCTGACGTGGAGCGAGGTGACGCACGTCGCCGGCTATGTGGGCAACTTCACGGTGACAATCAAGAAGAAGCCGCGCTATGTCAACACCGACTTGTGCACCGGCTGCGGCATCTGCGTGGAGAAATGCCCCAAGAAGGTGGTGGATGACGTGTACGAGGCGGGGCTGGGCTACCGCAAAGTGGTTTATACGCCGTTCGCGCAAGCCGTGCCGAAATACCCGGTCATTGACGCGCCGAACTGCACCTACTTCCAAAAAGGCACCTGCAAAGCCTGCGAGAAGTTCTGTCCCACCAACGCCATTGATTTCACCCAAAAAGAAGAGTACGTCACCATCCAGGTGGGCAACATCATCCTCGCCACCGGCTACGACCTGTTCGACGCACGCCGCGTTAGCAACTACGGCTATGGGAGGCTGGCGAACGTTTTCACCAGCATCGAGTTCGAACGGATGAGCAACGCAGCCGGTCCCACCGGCGGCAACATCGTCCTGCGCGACGGCAAGACCCAGCCCAAGACAGTGGGCATCATCCACTGTGTCGGCTCGCGCGATAAGAACTACAACAACTACTGCTCCAGCATCTGCTGTATGCAGAGCCTCAAGTTTGCCCATCTGGTGAGAGAGCGGACCGGCGCGACAGTGTACGAGTTCTACATTGACATGCGCACGCCCATGAAAGCCTACGATGAATTCTACCAGCGCGTACTGGAAGAAGGGACCCTCTTTGTACGCGGCAAGGTTGCCCAGGTGACCAACGCCGCCCGCAACGAACGCGAAGAGGGCAAACTCATCATCCAGGTGGAGGATACGCTGGCGGGCAAACAGCGCCGCATCCCGGTGGATATGGTCATCCTCTCCATCGGCATGGAGCCGCGTCACGATGCCAAAGAGACCAGCCACCTGTTCGGCGTCGGCTGTTCCTCCGATGGCTGGTTCATCGAAAAACACCCCAAACTCGACCCGGTTTCGACCATGACCGAGGGCGTGATGATTGCCGGCTGCGCCACCGGTCCAAAAGATATTCCCGCGTCTGTGGCGCAGGGCGCTGCTGCGGCGGCGCGCGTCCTGAACAAAATCATGCAAAAGGAAGTGGTGCTGGAGCCGATCAAAGCCAGCATCAACGAGGCGCAGTGTTCCGGCTGCCGCATCTGCAACGGGCTGTGTCCGTTCAACGCCATCCTCTTCCACGAAGACCGCATGGTGAGCGAGATCAACCCGGCGCTTTGCCAAGGATGCGGCACCTGTGTGGCGGCTTGCCCGGCGGGCGCCATCAGCGGCACCGGCTTCAGCAACGAACAAATCCTGGCGCAGATTGACGGTCTGCTGATGGACGTCAATTTGGCGGTGTGAGGAGGCAGATATGAGCGAAACATTCGAACCCGTCATCATCGGCTTCACCTGCAACTGGTGCTCCTACCGCGCTGCAGACCTGGCTGGCACTGCCCGCATGAAGTATGCCCCCAACGTGCGCCTCATCCGTTTGATGTGTTCGGGGCGGCTCGACCCGACCTTCGTCATGAAGGCACTCGCCAGCGGCGCCGACGGCGTGCTGATTACCGGTTGTCATCCCGGCGAATGTCACTACATCGAACAAAACTACAAAGCCCTGCGGCGTTACCTGCTGCTGCGGCGCGTGCTGAAAGGTATGGGCATCGAGCCGGAGCGCGTCAAACTCGTGTGGGCGAGCGCCGCCGAAGGCATGAAACTTGCCCAGGAAATCAACACCTTCGTGGAGGAGATCCGTGCACTCGGTCCGCTAGGATGGAACAGGAAACTGGCAGGCAACGGTCACAAGGTCGAAGAGCCTGCATTGGAGGTGGCGGCATGAGCGAAAAGCCGAAATTTGCCATGTATTGGTCCGGTTCATGCGGCGGCTGTGAAATCGCCGTGCTGAACATCGGCGAAAAAATCCTCGAGGTGGACGCGCGTTTTGAGGTCGCGTTTTGGCCCGTGGCGGTGGATGCCAAAGTCAAGGATGTGGAAGCGCTGCCCGACGGCGACATCCTGCTCACGCTCTGGAACGGTTCCATCCGCAACGAAGAGAACGAACACATGGCGCATCTCCTGCGCCGCAAATCGAAACTGCTCGTCGCGTTCGGTTCCTGCGCCACCGAAGGCTGTATCCCCGGCTTGGCAAATTTAGCCCCGCTGGGAGAGATTTTCGAGACTGTCTATCACACCATCTCCACCGACAACCCGCAGGGCATTCACCCGCAGCCGGTGACCCAAGTACCCGAGGGCGAAATCACCATCCCCGCCCTGAAGGACCGCGTCTATACGCTCTCGCAGGTGGTGGACGTGGACTATTACATGCCTGGTTGTCCGCCGGAGAGCCACCAGATCGCGGCAGTGCTCGACCTGGTATTTCAAGTGCTGGAGGGCAAAGCGCAACTGCCGCCCAAAGGTTCGGTCATCGGTGCGGGCGGTTCGACGGTCTGCGATGAATGTCCGCGCGCGCGCAATGTGAAGACCATCAAGGCGTTCCGCCGCATTCAGGAGGTGGCGCCGGCGGATCCGGCGTTGTGTCTGCTCGAGCAGGGGATTCCGTGCAACGGTCCCGCCACACGAAGCGGATGCGATGCGCGCTGTCCGCGCGCCGGGGCGCAGTGCATCGGCTGTTACGGTCCCGCCGAAGGCGTGATTGACTACGGAGCGCGGCTGATGACCGCCTTTGCCTCGGTCATAGACGCCACTGAGCCGGAAGAAATCGAACGCATCCTCGACGGCATCCCCGACCCGGCGGGTCAGTTCTACCGCTTCAACCTGGCAGATTCGCTCTTCAAGGCGGGCGCGCCGGCGTTCAAACACAACGGTCATTAGGAGGCAGGCATGGAACGCATCACCATTGATCCCATCACCCGCCTGGAAGGTCACGGCAAGATTGACATCTTCCTCGATGAAAACGGAGATGTCGCCAACTCCTACTTCCAGATTCCCGAACTGCGCGGCTTCGAACGCTTCTGCGTCGGACGCCCGGTGGAGGAAATGCCCCTGCTGACCAACCGCATCTGCGGCGTCTGCCCGGAGGCACATCACATGGCGGCGGCAAAAGCCGCAGACGCGGTCTATCACGTGGATCCGCCGCGCACCGCCAAACTCCTGCGCGAACTGCTCTACATGGCGTTCTACTGCACCGACCATACCACCCACTTCTACGCCCTCGGCGGACCCGACTTCATTGTCGGTCCCGATGCGCCGGTGGCGGAGAGAAACATTCTCGGCGTTGTCCACAAGGTGGGGCTGGAGATCGGCGGCAAGGTCATCCAGATGCGCAAGTACGGGCACAAGGTCGTCGAGATGATCGGCGGACGAAAAGTCCATCCCGCCACCGCCATCCCCGGCGGCGTGACAAAAATCCTGAGCGAGGAGGAGCGCAAGGAAATCGAAGCGATGGGGCGCTGGGCGATTGACTTTGCCCTCTTCAGCCTGCAAGCCTTCAACGACATCGTTCTCTCCAACAAAACCTACCTTGACCTCATCCTCGGCGACGTGTACTACCACCGCACCTACTCCATGGGTCTGGTGGACGAAAACAACAAAGTCAACTTCTACGACGGCAAAGTGCGCGTGGTGGACCCCGACGGCAAAGAGTTCGTCAAGTATGAGCCGAAGGATTACATGAACCACATTGCCGAGCATGTCGAGCCGTGGACCTACCTCAAGTTCCCTTATCTCAAAAAGGTGGGCTGGAAGGGCTTTGTGGACGGCAAGGACAGCGGCGTATATTTTGCCACCCCGCTCTCGCGCCTCAACGCCGCCGACGGCATGGCGACTCCGCGCGCGCAAGAACACTACGAAAAGATGTACGCCACGCTGGGCGGCAAGCCCGTGCATCACCGTCTCGCCATTCACTGGGCGCGGCTTATCGAATTGCTCTACGCCGCCGAACACTGGGTGGAACTCGCCACCGATCCCGAAATCACCTCGCCGCACGTCCACAACAAACCCACCGAAATCCCCACCGAGGGCGTGGGCATCGTCGAAGCGCCGCGCGGCACCCTCACGCATCACTACTGGACGGACGAAAAAGGACTGCTCACCAAAGTCAACCTCATCGTCGGCACCACCAACAACTACGCGCCGATTCAAATGTCCACCAACAAAGCCGCGCGCGCCCTCATCAAAGGCGGCAAGGTCAACGAAGGACTGCTCAACATGATCGAGATGGCGTTCCGCGCCTACGACCCATGCTTCGGCTGCGCCACCCACTCCCTGCCCGGGCAGATGCCGCTCGAAGTCACCATCCACAACGCCAGCGGCGAAATCATGGAGGTCTTGAAACGAGATTAGTCGAATAGTCATCAGACTGACAGTCTCATAGTCAGATTAGCCATCAGATTATGAGGCTATTTGGTTACGGGACTATAAGACTATAAGACTATGAGACTATAAGACCATAAGACTATGAGACTAACAATCGTCGGTCTTGGCAATCCCATTCTGGGGGATGACGGAGTCGGCTGGCGCGTGGCGGAGGAAGTCAGCCGGCGCAGCGGGATTCCCCTCGGCGACGCACCGCTCCCGCTTCTTTCCCCGCCGACGCCTGATTCTGTTACGATAGAGCGTTACTCCCTTGCAGGACTCAGCCTGATGGAACGCCTGACCGGCTTCGACCGCGTCATCCTCATTGACTCACTCAATACCGGGCAACATCCTCAGGGCGCAATCGTCCACTTCACCCTCGCCGACTTGGACGACCTCACGCACGGTCACAGCGCCTCCGCGCACGACGTTTCGCTCAAACACGCCCTCCAATTGGGACGCCGCATGGGCATGCCGCTTCCATCGGACGAGCATGTCCACATCATCGCCATCGAAGCGCGGCGCGTGTATGACTTCGGCGAAGAGCTCAGCCCAGCCATCGCCAGCGCAGTCCCTGCCGCGGCGCAACGTGCCCTAGACTTGCTTGCTCAACTCACTGCTGAATACAAGCCTTCCCGCTTTGAAATGGAGACGCCATGATTTCCCCTGAACTTCTGAAAAAACATACCTTCTTTTGCTGTTTGGATGAAGCGCAACTCCGCGAACTTGCCATGATTGCCAATGAGGAGTTCTACGACGCTGGCGCGAACATCCTCGAAGCCGATGCCCCTGTGGATGGGCTTTACCTGCTCACCAGCGGTCACGTTGACCTCTTTGCCGTCTCGCAGGATAAGCATGACCCCAAATTGCGCAAGGAATTTTTGGTGGGAGAAGTCAACCCCGGTGAGCCGTTTGGTGTTTCTGCTTTGAGCGAACCCTACAAATCCATTGCTCTTGTTCGCGCCGATACCGCCTGTACTGCCATCAAAATTGAAGCGAACGCCCTGCGCGCCCTGTGCGAAAAAGATTGCGGCTTGGGCTACGCCCTCATGCGTCAGATTGTGCGTTACATTCTCGAGCGCCTGGCATATACACAAGCGCAGCTGGCGGCGGCGCGGGCTTGATCCCTCCAGTCCCGAAGGCAATCACGCACCCAAGCCTTCGGGACGATTGCTTTTTTTGTTCTATGATTGAACGGTAACAAAGCCGCTTCGCTTCTTTGTTCCAACATAGTCATAATCCCCATCGCTGTCAGTAAATACGACAGCGTTTTTTGTTTTCTCGTTTTTGGGGATTGAAGACAGGCTCGTAAAGGATGAATCCCCGCTTCAGAAAGCGTCTGAAAGCCAATGATTTGCGCGCAAGCGGTGTTCTCCCCTGGTACCGCCCGCTTAACATAGATATAACCTACGCATGTCGAATAACGGCACAAATTTTCAGACACTCTCTCAGTTCATGAATGTTGGTTGAGATCGCCGCGACACATCTTCCTATATCTTCTTTTACATAGAAATTGTATGTTTTATATGGTTTTTGTAATTTTACTTAACTTATGAAATCTATTACTTTCATCTATTTGCCAAATGACATCTATTCTTATATGTAAAAACATCTTATATTAAAATGAGTTTTAGATTAAAACAACTAATCGTCATTCTCATAAGGAGGTGCAAACTAATTCGATTCAATACCATCCCACTTCACCAAACCCACTGAAAGGAGAAATGCAATTCGATGAAAAAGACTTTAATGCTTCTTGGTTCTCTGCTTTTGGCGGCTGTCCTCATTACCGCTTGCGGCGCTGAACCCACCGAAGCCCCAGTTCCTCCCACGGAACCTCCCGCTCCTGCCCCGACGGAAGAGGTCGTTGCCCAGCCTGAGGTGGAAGTACCCTACCTCGCCGCGTGGGAGGGTTCTGCACATAATGCCAGCGATACCGAAGCGTTCCGCCATTGGGATGAAGAAGATCCGGCCGAAGTACCCACTGCCTGTGCCAAGTGCCACAGCACCCAAGGCTATCAGGATTTCCTGGGCGCAGACGGTTCCGAAGCGGGAAAGGTTGACCTGGCTGTGCCTGCCAAAGAGGTCTTTGGCATTCAGTGCGTGGCGTGCCATAACCCCGTCACCCTGACCAAGACCGAAGTGACCTTCCCCTCCGGCGTGACCATTTCTGCCGGCGACGACAGCCGCTGTATGGAATGCCACCAGGGACGCGAATCCAAGGTGAGCGTGGATAAGGCAATCGCGGACTATAACGCCGTGGACGCCCCCGATGCCGTGCCCGCCCCCGTCAATGACCGCCCCTTCGGCTTCCGCAACGTGCATTACTACCCGGCTGCCGCCACGCTCTATGGCGGCGTCGTTCAGGGCGGCTATCAATACGACGGCAAGACCTACGACGGCAAATTCCGCCACGTGGAAGGCTACGATTCCTGCACCGGCTGTCACGACCCGCATACCCTGCAGGTCAAAATTGACCAGTGCGCTTTCTGCCACGAGGGTGTTGCCAGCGTGGATGACCTGAAGAACATCCGCATGGTCTCCTCCGCCTCGGATTACGACGGCGATGGCGACACGGAAGAAGGCATCTACTACGAACTCCAGGGCTTGCAGGACCTGCTGCTGGCTGAAATTCAAAAGTATGCCGTCAACACCGCCGGCGCCGAAATCAAATATAACCCGGCTGCCTACCCCTACTGGTTCGGCGCAGACGACAAGGCGTATCCCAACTGGACCCCGCGCCTGCTCAAAGCCGCCTATAACTATCAACTCGCTCAGAAAGACCCGGGCAAGTTCGCCCACGGCGGCAAGTACGTCATCCAACTGCTGATTGACTCCATCGAAGACCTCGGTGGTGATGTCAGTGCTCTGACGCGCAACGATCCCGGTCACTTTGCCGGCAACACCGAGCCCTTCCGCCACTGGGATGCCGAAGGTGAAGTTCCCGCCGGCTGCACCAAGTGCCACACGGCTGAGGGCGTTCCGTTCTTCGTGAAGAACGGTCTCAACATCGCAGGCGAACCTTCCAACGGCTTCATGTGCACCACCTGTCACAACGAGGAAGCCTGGCCCGAACGCTATGCGGTTGCGTCGGTGAAATTCCCCTCCGGTGCCGAAGTGAGCTTTGGCGGCAAGGATGCGGAAGGCAAATTCGTAGCCGATGACGGCAACCTGTGTCTGCTGTGCCACCAGGGTCGCTCCTCCAAGGTCACGGTGGATGGCGCCATTCGCGCCTCCGGCGCCGCCAATGATGACTCTGGTCCCGCTGAGGGCAAACGCCTGGGCTTCAGCAACATCCACTACTTCGCCGCCGGCGCCACCTTGTTTGGCTCTGAAGTACAGGGCGCCTACATGTACGACGGCAAGGAATACGTGGGCGCTTTCACTGCTCATCCTCTGAACAAGTGCCAGGACTGCCACAACGTCCACGCGCTCGAGCCCAAGGTCGAGGCTTGCGCCGGTTGTCACGGCAACAGCACCGAGGTCGAGACCTACCGCATCGGCGATCACGACTATGACGGCGACGGCGACGTCACCGAAGGCGTGAAGGCTGAACTGGACGCCCTGGCTGAAGCGTTGTATGCCCAAATTCAGGCGTACGCCGACAGCAAAGGCACGCCCATCACCTACAACGCTGCTGCCTACCCGTACTTCTTCGGCGCGGATGGCAAGGGCTTTGCCGCTTGGACACCTCGCTTGCTCAAAGCCGCCTTCAACTACCAGTACTATCAGAAGGATCCGGGTGCCTTCGTGCACAACGGTAAATTCATCGCCCAGATTCTGATCGACTCGATTGCCGATCTCGGCGGTGATGTCTCGGCTTACAAGCGTCCGTAAAAACAACCCCTCAACATGGGGGAAGAAAAAAGATGACGGGTGCTGGTGCGCCCGTCATCTTTTTTGAATGTTCGTTGGTGTTACAGCGCAAGGTCCGACGCTGAAGAGTGTCTTCTTTTACGCAAGGGGGAGCGGAATCCATTTCATCTCAACTTGCTCCCGCACACGCGGCAGAAGCGGTCACCCGGCTGTGAGCGCGTGCCGCATTCGGGGCAGTAACTTGGCACACTTGCCTCCTCTTGCCTGTGCGAACGTTTGCGCGGCTTGGCAGAACGCGCCGAAGCGGATTGACCTCGGAAGAAATAGACCAGCGCCGCCACGATGAGCGCAATACCAAACCCGCCGAGTACCAACGGTAACTTCTCCAGTGTTGCACGTCCGTCCGTGTTTTCATCCACCGGGTTGAGCGGCTCGACTTGTGCTGAAACGGGCGTCGCCACAAGTGCTTCGCTTGAGCGGGAGTATTCCAGTTGCAGTTGATACGTCTCTCCCTGATCGAGGGCATTTAGCCGCGCCCCGCCGGTGAGGGATGCCCCGCTTTGCATCAGCGGAATGACCGGCTCCGTCTTCGCGCCTTTGCTGTCGCCCGGCACCTGAACCTCGATATTGAACTCATTGACGGCATAATCGCCCGTCCACTGATAGGTAAACGACCTCGCCTCGCCGCTGCGCTTGAGAGGCTGGTAATACTCGATGTGATAGGTGGTGCGCTCGGTGACGAAAATCTGAATTGCCTGCCATTGCTCGTCTTCACTGGGGAGCGGCTGATATTGCGCCAGCAGTAACTCGCCCCCGCTTTCGTATGCCACTGCCGTAATATTTGCATCGGCAGGGAAGCGCAGATTCACGCTTCCAGGCACGGCTGTATCTTCCGTAACCGTGAAGTTATAAATCACCAGCATACTCGGCTGGTCATATTCCGCCCAGAGCATGACGCTCAAAGTATCCAGTTTTACAACTCCGCTTTCCTGCGCTTGTGCAGGAAGAGGGAAGAGCAAGACCATCAGCGCCCAAAGGATGAGCCATTTGCGCATGAACGCCTCCAAGCCATAAGGTATTTGGGCTTTATCTTACCATGTGTGCGGAGGGTTGAAGGGGAGTTTGTTTGTCTTGGGGGCGCGCAGGCTGGAGCGCCCTCACCAACTGCCAGCACGTCCAATTGACCGGCGCCCCGAGGCGGTGTTTTTCCGCCGTTCGCACCACTGCGCCGCAAATCGCGTCAATTTCCGTCGGCGTGCCGCGCAGCACATCCTGCAACATGGACGAAGTGTTTGCGGCAGTCCTTTGCGCCACCTCCTCCACTTTTGCCAGCGGGTCATTGAACGGCAGAACAATGTTTTCAGCGCGGGCAGCTTCGGCGGCTTCACGCGCCAGCGCCCACATCACTTCGCGCGCAAACGGATTGGTCAACAGTTCGCCGTTCTTCACGCGCAGAAGAGCCGTCAGCGGATTGATCGCCGCGTTGATGACCAGTTTGCCCCAAATCAGCGATTCGGGATTCTCCACCGTCTGCACGCCGAAGCCGGCTGATTGCAACGCCTCCACAAGCGGACCGAGAGCCGGGTTCTGTTCCAACGAAACGACTCCTTCCCCCCCAGCCTTGACCAGCCCCGCTCCGAGCAGCGTGGCTCCGGTGGTGGTACTGCCCAGGGCGACGCGCCCCGTTCCCAGGTCCCGTATGAGCGTTTCGCGGTTGCCGAGTCCGTTTTGGAGAGTCAGGGCAATGCCGTCGTCCGCCAGACAATCCCGCAGTTGACGTGCGGCGCGTTCCGTCTGCCAGGCTTTGACCAACACGATGGCATGTTTCACCCGTCCGCACTCGCGCGGATCGCTTGTGGCGCGGACGGGGAAACGCCATTCACGGTTTTGTGCGTCAACCAGCCGCACGCCCTCCCGATTGAGCGCTTCGATGCCCTCCTGCCAGGTGCCCAGCATGGTGACCGCGTGTTTTGCCTGCGCCAGCCGCGCGGCGAAGAGACAGGCAAGCGCGCCGGTGCCGACGATAAGAATGTTCATGCGATTTCGCTTCAGCCCAGTTCTTTCAATAGCCCTTCCCATTCGCGGTCATCCATCTCGACGGTGTGTTCGGGGGCGGGGAAGCGGCGGGTCTCCACGTCTTCGATGTAATCGGCAAATGCCCTCTGCATTTCGGCGTGGAAGTTGGCATATTTTTTGACGAACTTCGGCGTGAAGCGGTCGAACAAACCGAGCAGGTCGTGTGTGACCAGCACCTGACCGTCACAGCCGTTCCCTGCGCCGATGCCGATGGTGGGAATGCTCAGCCGTTTCGAGATAAGTTCCGCCAGCCGCGCGGGGACTGACTCGAGTACGATGCCGAAACAGCCCGCCTCCTCGAGGAGCAGGGCATCTTCCACGAGACGTTTTGCGGCGGCAGCGGTCTTGCCCTGCGCACGGAAGCCGCCCAGTTGATGGATGGATTGCGGGGTCAGACCGATGTGTCCCATCACGGGGATGCCTGCGCTGGTGATGGTGCGGATGGCGTCGGCGCGCTCACGTCCGCCCTCGAGTTTGACCGCGTCCATGCCGCCCTCTTGCAGGAAGCGGCCTGCATTGCGAACCGCCTGTTCGACAGAGACCTGATAGGACATGAACGGCATATCGCCGATGAGCAGGGCGGTCTTTGCGCCGCGCGACACCGCCCGGCAGTGATGGAGCATTTCCTCCATCGTCACGGGAAGCGTGTTTTCGTAGCCGAGCACGACCATCCCCAGCGAATCGCCTACGAGGATGGAATCAACCCCGGCTTTATCCATCGCCAGCGCGGTGGGGTAGTCGTAGGCGGTGAGCATGGTGATGAGCTCGCCGCGTTCCTTCTTTTGACGGAAGGTGAGCGTGGTGATTTTTTTGCGCGCCGCAGGAAGCGCGCCGGTGGAAACAGGAGCAGGTGTGGACATGGTATCCTCCAATCATGATGGTAGGAGCCGTTGTATGGTTGCGGTCGTCCCCTGATTGCCGCGCCTTGAACAGCCTTGAGAGTGATGCCGTGGCGTTCCGAAACAGATACACCCGGCGCTCTGATTATTCCACAAAACCCGAATTTCATCTATAATAATTTCAATCACATTCTATTGGGGAAGACTTTGCAGCGAAGGAACAAAGGAGAATCATCATGAGAAGAATGTTTGGCTTTTTGATTGGAATCCTCGTCGGCGGGCTGGTTGGGGCGGTGCTTGCTCTTCTGCTGGCACCCGAACCGGGCGAGGAACTGCGGTCTCAACTCCGCGAGCGCGGACAGAAATTTTTTGAGGAAATCCGTCACGCCGCGGACGAACGCAAGATCGAACTGCGCCAGCGGCTGGACGAAATGCGCGCGCCCAGGGAAGGGTAGCCGCGGCTAAAAGACAAGTTGCTGCAAAACAAAAACTCCGAGTTCTCCTCGGAGTTCGTTTTCATCTATCCCGCCACAGGCGAGACTTGATATTCGATTTTGCTCGGCACGCTCACTCTCCGTGAAGCATCCAAAATTTCAAGCGAGACAAGATTGCCTTTCTCGTCATAATCCAGAATCACACCTGGTTTGTCCTCATCGCTTTCGGCGACGGGAGTTTCGGCAAAGATAACCGTCAGGGTGTCAGTTTCGCGATCATAAATGACTTTCATGGCTTATCTCCAGTACTTTTCGATCTTGCTCGTTCGATAAACAGTAACCACGAATGGCGGGACAGGTTCAATATCTACAAAGACGCGCAGCAAGTATGTTTTCGGCGGTTCGCCCATGCCAATTCTTGATTGGTAAACTGCCCGCCCGTCTCGAACCATTTCCATTTGCTCAGGCTTTGCTAAAACTGCTCTTACATCTTCCTGAGTGATTTCGCGCCGCGCCATTTCTTTCAACGCGTGGTCGGTGAAAACAAACTTGTGGATTGGTTCGATGTCGGGCATGTCTGCTCAAAGTATAGCACAATCTTATTGCCCACTTTTTCGTTAAAAACACAATGCCCATCGCCGAGTCTCCCCTCGCGAAGCACCCGGTGGGCAAATCTGACGATTCAACTGCTCAATAATCATCCCAAATTTTCATTGTCGCATTTGGGGAAGATGTCCGAAGGACAAAGGGGGAAACCCAACCCATCTCCCGTCTACCCCAAGGGGGGAGAAACTAAAACCATGTTCTACCAAAACTCTCTCTCAGAAAACCATCACAGCCATCAACTGACCAGCCCACTTCCCCTTGGGGAAGGGCGGGGGGGATAGGTCCTTCCCCCTCCCTCCCCTCTTCCCTCTCACGTTTGGAGTTGGCAAATTATGCAGGTATAATTTCTACAGTGAGATTATGAAACCAGAGATTACTACATCATTTACGCTGCGTGGGAGAAAATTCACAGCATCTTCAATAGGTGTGGTTAAATCATGTGTAAAGAAATACTATAAGTTTGGAAGAACTCGAATCTCAAAAGAAGTTTGTAAAAGGCTAGACTGGAAACAACCAAATGGCTGGCTAAAAGACAGAGCTTGTCGCGATGCTTTGGTGCAGTTGGAAAAAATGGGGGTAATTAAGTTGCCTGAACCAAAAGTAAAGAGAAAAACTAAGAAAGAAAACAATGCCCAAGAACCTAAACTTGGAAAATATATTATTCCAAGCGAAGTAACTGAAATTCCAGTCTCGATTGATTTTGTTTTGGCAAAGGGCAACAAGGAAGAACAAATCTGGAATTACCTGGTTGAGCAATACCACTACTTGGGCCACAAGGTTATAGTTGGACGTACTCTCAAATATCTAATCGTTTCTGAAAATGTCATTCTGGGTGCTATTGCCTATTCGTCACCTGCTTGGAATCTTAGCCCAAGAAATCAGATACTCCAGAAATTGGGTTTTACCCGCGAAGACATCTTGAATAAAGTGATCAATAACAGCCGATTTTTGATTTTGCCGACAGTAAAAGTGAAAAATCTTGCTTCAAAAATCCTTTCTCTGTCAACAGTTAAGGTAGTTTCCGATTGGGCTTGGTATTATTCAATTACCCCATTAGTCGCAGAGACTTTTGTCCAACCGTCGAGATATTTGGGAACAAGTTACAAAGCGGCAAACTGGCAGGAAATAGGTATAACGAAAGGCTATGCAAAGAGTGGAATGTCATATCGAAATAGCCAAGAGCCCAAGAAAATATATCTTTATGGATTAAGCAACGAGGTTCGCTCAATGTTAATGAAGGTTTTGAGTTCTAGAAGCGAAATGGAGCAACAATGATTCTTCTCATTCAGTCACTCGAATCTTCAAATGACAATTATGTTGTCTACCAAACGAGTTGGTTGGCATCGTTAGAGTAAACAAAAAACTCCTATAGACATCACGCCCCTTATTGAAACTGAACATGCCTGAAGTAAATAACACTCCCTTTGCCGAGTTGCCTGCCGCGCTGGTGGATGAAGTTTTGACACAAACCAAAGATGTCAGCCAGCGATTGCTTTCTGCTTTTGGTGATTTAAGAGCCAAGAAAGAAACTTGGCGGAGTGAACTATTCAGGAAAGATTTAATCCAAAAGCAAGCCGCCCTCCCTTTTGTCAATACCCCTACAACATGTGGTGTAGACGGAAGTATGGCGATTGAACGTTTACTCGCATTAGACCTGGTGGCAGTCGGAGCGGTAGCCGTCGAGGGTTTGACACCACCATCCGAAGCACGTTATTGGCCTGAACCGCGTCATTTAGTTTATGTCAATACAGAAATCCATCATGCCGACACTGGTTCAATATTACAGAGTATCATGGTGGGCAATGAAATGCAGCTGGCAAAAGATGCTCCTCATGAGGTTGTCTTTTTGGATGGTTCCCTAACCACGCCAACCATCTTCTTCAACCAAGCGCTGAGTAAAGTAGCCGAAGCATCTCATCTACGTGTGAGTAAATATTTACTCGAAGCTGTCCTGGCTTATTTGGATGCCTATCGCATAATTTTACAATCCACACGTTCTGATCATTTTTGGGTGGCAATGCCAAAATATACAACCAAACGCGAAATTGGCGAATTAGCAGGCTGGCACAGCGCTTATGAGGATCGGGGAATCCTAAGCCTAGTTATGGAACCAGGTGAATATACCCGTCCTATGTCTTTGACACCGCCTGAAACCCCATGGCATATCAGTCTTTCTCCCATCAAGGAAAGTAAGGAACAAGCAAAAAAGGTGGTGGATGAAATTATTAAACTTTTGAACGGGGTTAAAGTCGTCTACTACCGCCCTGTCCAGTGGTGGCCAGCACTGCGGCTAGAATTGGCGCAATCAATAGCAGACAATCCATCCCGTTTGAGTATTGTTCTCAAAGGTATCGAACACCAATGTCAGGCAACAGCTATCATGGAACCGTTTCCGCTTTACATGGCTGACCGCATGGTTAAGCATCTGGCGCGTTCCATACCCGTTTTTCGTCAAATTGCCAGCCAAAATTTGGCTGAAAATTACGAGGGCAATATTGGGGAAGTTTTCATGAGTCTACACGGCTACCGTACAGAAACAGGAGCATAAAACATGACATTGGAGCAACTTGTTGCCAAAGCCGAGCGCATCGGCGTAATTGGGTCTCCCTCGTCAACCAACGAACTTGCGCTCGACATTATGGCGAGCGCAGTGAACAAAAAACTGGTTGGTGAATTAGCCTTTTTCCCATATAGCCAGGACGCCTATACCAATTACGCGCTGGGTCAAATTACTGAAATTACCTTGCGCAACATTTGGCATGAAGACCCAACCATGCGAAGCCTGATTCGTCAACGTGGGCGAGTTGATTCCATTAGCGAACGACAGGATACACATCAGGGACAGATGATAATTAGCGCAGTATTCGCTAACGAAAATGGCAACTATCGCCCTAGCATTCTCGGTACTGTCCCTGCCACTGGCACGCCGATTTACCTTGCCGACGACGACATCTTGAAAGAATTACTCTCGCCGTATCAATCACAGCTGTTCTATCTTGGTCATGTGTACGGTTCCAAGCCTAAATTGCCATTGTGGTTCAAGCATTTTGATAGTGGCCCAGACGGAGCGGGTGAAGCCTATCATCTCGGTATCTTTGGAAAAACTGGTTCTGGTAAATCAGTATTGGCAAAGATGATTTTACTGGCGTACATGCGTCATAAAAAAATGGGATTGTTTGTTCTCGATCCACAAAGGGAATTCTCTCTTGATTTGCAAAATACCCAACCCGCTCCTACAATAGGAAGAATTTTGCATCCTACACTGGTTAAAGGGAGGGGAAGAACTGTCGAAGTTTATAATCTGGACAAGTTTAGGCTGGACTCGTGGGAACTATTCACCGAATTGCTAACTGAATTTGGCTTCTTTTTTGATTTAGGCATCAAAGCGGCTGATTACCAAAATGTTGCCGCCGCATACTTAACCGACTATTTTCGTGAGAGCAAAAAACACAAATTATCCGCGATTGATGATGATGCGTTACTTTCGGCATTATCTCACTTGCACCAAAACGTTCATCGCATTTACAGCGGCGGAGCGGGCATTGAACGAGTACAAGGATTTATCCAAGAGACGATTCAGAAATCGAAGGACGGTCAGTATGTAGCCGTTAAAGAGAAATGGCATAATGTCGCAAAATTCTTCGCTGAAACAGGCGGTAAAAGTTCAATCGAGACAATTGTCAAGAAAGCTCTAATCACTTTTAGCAACAATAGCCGCCCTGTCATTGTGGTTGACCTTTCCAAACGACCAAGCGGAATTTCAACAGGAGTGTGGGATGACAAAATCAAACCACTCCTGATAGACGCTTTCCTGGGTGTTCTAATTCGAGAGGCTGAATACGCTTATCAAGGAGAAAAAAGCCTCAATACCCTTGTTGTATTGGATGAAGCCCATCGCTTTGCCCCACAAGAACGCGACAACAATGAGCGTAAACAACGTATCAAACGCAATCTGGTAGACGCTGTTCGCACAACGCGCAAATATGGCTTGGGTTGGATGTTTTTAAGTCAGACTCTGTCCAGTCTGGATAATGAAATTGTCCAGCAATTGCGTATTTCATTCTTTGGTTTTGGTTTGAGCATGGGAACGGAGTTCAGGAAATTGCAGGAATTGGTAGGCGGCAAAGGAGAATATCTGAAACTCTATCAACAATTCCGTGACCCACACTCATCTTTTGACACAGCTAGTCGAGAATATTCCTTTATGACCATTGGTCCCGTTTCGCCACTCTCATTTGCGGGGACGCCCCTGTTCTTCAATGCCTTTAGTGATATTGAAGATTTCACTAAATTAAATGGTCTGATAATACAGGGCAGAATGCTTTGATTTCAAAACTCCCCTTGAAATTTCTGACAATTACGATTTGTTACAATACGCCCCAATTACCAACCACCATCTCCCCCACTTACACCCACGCAATCTTAATCTCCCCTTCCAACGACTTGAACTCCTTATCCCCCGTCACCAACTCCGCCTTCTTGATCTTCGCCAACGCCGCCGCAAAACAATCAGCGTATGAAATATTCCCGTTTGCCTTGAACAGGGCGGCTTGACGGGTGAGATTCCAGTCCGCCTCCACAATTTCAATCCCCATTCCCTTGATTTCGTGAATATACTGGTCTGCAATCTCAGGGGAGTTGGTGCGGGCAATGGCATACCAGACCTCCCCCAAATTGACGACGGTCATCAGCAGGCTTGTGTCGCCTTCCACGGCTTTGTGAATCAGCCCCCTCACGAAGTCCGCGCCCGGCTCGTCTTCAAAGAAAGCCATCAACGCATACGAGTCAAGAACTTTGGTCGCCATGTTTATTTTTCCCTTTCCTTATCCTTGCGGCGTTCATCCATCAGCGTTTTCAGCCCGCCCTTGCCTTTGAGCGAACCTTGCAGGCTTTTGAGATATTGTTCGGTCACAGGTTTCAAGACAATCGCATCGCCCATGTCAGTGACGATAATCTTTGTGCCGTTCTTAATCCCGTATTTCCGCCGTAGCGTCGCGGGAATGACAATTTGACCTTTTACAGTTGCGTAAGTTTCCATTTCAAATATCTCCTTCGTTCATGTAAATATTACTTCATTCCAATTTGTAAGTCAAGAGTGGATATGTAATACTTTTCGAAGATGGGCTGACATCTTCCCCCTTTCCTGGAAACAGCGACCAACTTCCAGTGTCCTACGCGCTCTTTACGTTCTTCGCGGTTAAAGAATCCTTTGTGCACTTCGTGTTCTTCGCGGTTAAAAAACAATCATCGGGTAAAATCACGCCACTATGAGCAACGAAACCACACAAGTTATATATTCAATGAATCGGGTCGGCAGAATCGTCCCTCCCAACAAACAAATCCTGCGCGACATCTCCCTCGGCTTCTACTACGGCGCAAAAATCGGCGTGCTGGGACTGAACGGCGCGGGCAAGTCCACGCTTCTGCGCATCATGGCGGGCGTGGACAAAGACTACGTCGGTGAAATCTCCATGAGCAAGGGCTACACCGTCGGCTTGCTGGAGCAGGAGCCAAAACTCGATGAAACGAAAACCGTCCTCGAGGTCGTGAAAGAAGCGGTACAGCCCATCGTGGATATGCTCGCCCGCTTCGATGAAGTCAACGCCAGGTTCGCCGAACCCGACGCGGACTTCGACGCGCTCGTCGCCGAGCAAGCCAAATTGCAGGAAGAACTCGACAAGCACGACGCCTGGAATCTCGACAGCCGCCTCGAACTGGCGATGGACGCGCTGCGCTGTCCGCCAGCCGATACGCCCATCAAAATTTGTTCGGGCGGAGAAAAGCGCCGCGTCGCCCTCACCCGCCTCCTGCTCACCGAACCCGACATTCTCCTGCTCGACGAACCCACCAACCACCTCGACGCCGAGTCCGTGGCGTGGCTCGAACATCATCTGCGCGAGTACAAAGGCACGGTCATCGCCGTCACGCACGACCGCTACTTCCTCGACAACGTCGCGGGCTGGATTCTCGAACTCGACCGCGGCTACGGCATCCCCTGGAAGGGCAACTACTCCTCGTGGCTCGAACAAAAGCAGGAGCGCATCCGCCTCGAAGAGAAATCCGAATCGAAGCGGCAGAAGACGCTGGAGCGCGAACTCGAATGGATTCGCATGTCGCCCAAAGCGCGTCAGGCGAAGGGACAGGCGCGCGTCGCCGCCTACGAAAAACTGCTCTCGCAGGAGACCGAGAAACGCCGCGAAGATTTGGAGATTTACATCCCGCCTGGTCCGCGTCTCGGCGACGTGGTGATTGAGTTTGACAATGTGACGAAGTCTTACGCTAGCCCCGACGGAGGAGGGGAAGACCGCCTCATTCTGGACCGTTTTACGGCTTCCGTTCCCCCAGGCGCCATCGTCGGGATAGTGGGTCCGAACGGCGCGGGCAAGACCACCCTACTGAAGATGATCGTCGGCAAAGAGACGCCCGACAGCGGCACGATCAAAATCGGCGAGACAGTCAAACTCGCCTACGCCGACCAATCGCGCACGCTCGACTCCGAAAAGACCGTCTATGAAGAAATCGCGCAGGGACAGGAAACGCTGGAACTCGGCAAGCGCAAAATCAACGCCCGCGCCTACTGCGCCTCGTTCAACTTCCTCGGCGCAGACCAGCAGAAGAAAGTCGGCGTGCTTTCAGGCGGCGAGCGCAACCGCGTCCACCTCGCCAAGACCCTCACCGAAGGCGCAAACGTCATCCTGCTCGACGAACCCACCAACGACCTCGACGTGAACACCCTGCGCGCCCTCGAAGAAGCCCTCGAAGAATTTGCAGGCACCGCCCTCGTCGTCTCTCACGACCGCTGGTTCCTCGACCGCATCTGCACCCACCTGATTGTGTTTGAGGGCGATTCCGTTGCGAAGATGTACATCGGCAACTGGTCCGATTACGAAGCGATGATGAGGGAGAAATTCGGCAAGGATTTGACCCCGCATCGGGTGAAATATAGGACATTGAAACGGTAACGCGAAATTTATTTCACAACTGTGGCGGCGACATGAATGTCGCGGTACGCGAAGTCGGCAACTGGTCTGACTATGAAACAATGATGAGGGAAAGTTCGGGAAAGACCTCACCCCGCAGCGGGTCAAGTATCGAACGTTGAAGCGATAAACAAACCGTCCCGAAGGCTCGCCCTGAACAGAGTGAAGGGTCTCAACCTTCGGGACGGTTTTTCTACTTCACTTCCACCAGCACGGCGCGCACCAGTCGGCGGAAGAGGTAATTGCCTGTCACGGAATTGTAGCCTTCGCAGGTGAGCAGGGTGACCCAGTCCAGTTCCTCGTGCTTGAAGACCTTGTCCACGCGGCTGGCGCCCCACAGCCAGGTGTTCTCGCGCACTTCATAGACGTAGGTCTGCCCGTAGGCGTGGATGGTGAAGCGGTCTCCATATTTCAGGTCTTTGATTTTGGCGAATACGCCGGGGGTGTTATCGGCGTCCCACACGTGACCGGTCAGCACGGTGTTACCTTTCCATGTCGGGAAGGCGCTGCCTTCCAGCCAGCCGACGGAGTTGCCCAGCCAGGTCACATCCCAGCCATCGCCGGATTTCAGCACGCCCACAATCGGGGCTTTGACGCCCAGCGAGGGAATTTCCAGGATGAGGTCGGTGGACGAATAGGAAACGGAGGGCGCGCCCAGTTCGGTGATGCGCCCCATCGGGAAGCCGGTGGCGGGCAGGCGGGTCGTTTGCGGTTGAACGCGAAAGTCAAAGGTGAAGTCCGCCCCGTTGTTGAGGGGAGTGTCATCCAGGCTGACGATGGAGGTCGTGCCACACACGAACAGGCGATAATTGCCAATCGGCAGCGCGCCAGCCAGCGTGACGGTGGCGGTGAAGGTGGAGGCGTTGTAAGAGACAGCGGTGACGGTTTGCTGGGTATCATCGCCGCCCACGCCGCCCGCGCACGAGGCGGTATCGGCGATGGCGTTGCCGCCCTTTTCGATAAGCAGGTAGTTGGCGGGGTTGGTCACGTCATCCGCGCCGCTGTTGCCGAGCGGGTCAGCGACGGCTTGGTTGTAGGTGACGGTGAAGGCAGCCGGGCCGGTGTCTGTATATACGGTTTGCAGGCTGTGCGCACTGACCAGCAGCGGGAGCGGGGCTTCGTACGAGCCGATGTCGCAGATGGCGGAGCCGTTGTTGTCGCCGTCCTTCGGGCGCGTGACGCCGTTTTGCGAATCGGTCGGGCAGCCGGTGTTGGTGCCCGCGTCAATCGCCGGACTGCCGGGGAGAAGCGGGAAGTAGGCGGGCGAGCCGGTGAGCGCGCCGAGGTTGGGGTCGAAGCCGATGATGTTGCCGTTCACGCCGTGCGTCAAGCCGCAGGCGTTGACGCTGTCTTCGATGAGATTGTTGATGTTCGAACCGTTCAGCGGCGCCCCCATGCAATCCCCGCCGCTCGTGCTGTTGGCGATGATGGTGTTTTTGAGCGTCGCCGTGCCGCCGCTGTTGTACACGCCGCCGCCGCTGTACACGCCGCCGTAGCCGCCCGCCCTGTTGCCAGAGAAGGTGCTGTTGGTGACGGTCAGCGTGCCGCCGCTGTTGTACACGCCGCCGCCGTAGCCGTAGAAGCCGCCCGCGCCGTTGCCAGAGAAGGCGCTGTTGGTGATGGTCAGCGTGCCGGCGTCGTTGTACACGCCGCCGCCGTAGCCGTAGTAGCCGCCCGCGCTGTTGCCAGAGAAGGTGCTGTTGGTGATGGTCAGCGTGCCGTCGTTGCTCACGCCGCCGCCGTAGCCGTAAAAGCTGCTCGCGCTGTTGCCGGAGAAGGTGCTGCCAGTGATGGTCAGCGTGCCGGCGTTCCTCACGCCGCCGCCCTCGATGGCTCTCCCATTGGCGATGGTCAGGTTTTGCAGGGTGAGGTCCGCATCGCTGTCCACAATCATCACCCGCACGCTGTTATTCCCGCTGATGGTGATGTTCCCGCCGCCGTCAATCGTCAGCGCGCCCTGTCCGCTCACGATGTTAGGAAGGGTGGAGCCGAGCGCGATCGTCGCGACACCCAAAGAGGAGTCAAAGGTGATGGTGTCGTTGACGGTACTCCCCGCACCACAGTTGGCATTGGCAGGCGCATTGTTCGCCGCCAGAATCGCTTCGCGCAGGGTACAGAAGGCGTCGTCGGTCGTGTTATCGGCGGTCGTGTTGACGACATAACTCGCCGCATACGCCGGGCGGACGCCCTGTCCCGCCAGCAGGAGCGCAACCAAAAGCAAGGCAGAGAGGAAACGAAGAACAAATGCTTTCATGTCCGTACCTCAAGGCAAGGTGTGAATCCAAAAAAAACATACCTTGGCGGGCGCGGGTCTCTCTGCCGTTCGGGTATGTTTGAATTGGATTAATTTTATCTAAATTTTGACGCCAGACAAGGGATGAGCGATCAAAGATAACCGCTGGTCTCGATACATGGCGCGGCGAACGCGCGCCATTACTCGACCAGCGGTTGCTCCAGTGACAAAAAGCCGTCCCGAAGGGTGTGATCCTTCGGGACGTTGCGTTTCCTATTTGATTTCCACCAGCACGGCGCGCACCATTCGGCGGAAGAAGTAACCACCTGTCAGGGAATTGTAGCCTTCGCAGGTGAGCCGCGCCACCCAGTCCAGTTCTTCGTGCTTGAATACCTTTTCCACGCAGTTCGAATCCTACAGACGGGTATTCTCGCAGATTTCGTAGGCGTAAGTCTGCCCATAGGTGTGAATGGTGAAGCGGTCACTCTATTCCACGGCAATGAAGAAATTATCCGGCACATGGAAGGAAAAGCCCACATAGGTAATCACCGCCGCGGCAAAAGCCAGCCAGATCAGGGAGTTCAAGGCGGGACGGAATTTGACGCCCTCGAGTCCCTCATCCAGGCGGAAAGCGAAGTACAGCCCCAGGGCGGTGATGGTTAGTGAATACAATAATTCCCTGCTGCCGAGTTCGATGCCCGCAGCCACCGGAATGAACCAGATAGCAATGGACATCCAAGGGAAGGAAGAAGCGATCAACATGCGGGTTGTCCAGAACGACGATGCTGCGTCAATCTGCCTGCGGCGCAGAAAATAGTCAATGACGCTCACAACCAGATAGGCGTAGAAGTACATCTTCATGTGGGCATAGATGGATTCGATGCCCTCGCCGAGGATTCTCCCCCACAGGTTCCCGCCCAAAATATCATAGACCTGGTGAAAGAAGATGAACAACAGGTAGCCGACAATCAACTTCCACCACTGAAATTTCGATCTCATCTTCAACTCCTCCTTGATGAAATTTTGATGTCTGGTTTCAACTCACGTGTGCCAGCCGCGGGTCGAGCGCGTCGCGCAGACCGTCGCCGAGCAGATTGAAGGCAAGCACGGTCAACATAATGGCAATGCCTGGAAAGAAAACCAGATGGGGTGCAGTGAAGACCTGGTTACGCTCCGCGCCAAGCATCGAGCCCCACTCTGGCATGGGCGGCTGAGCGCCCAGCCCGAGGAAGGAAAGAGCCGCCGCGTCGAGAATGGCGGTGGCAATGCCCAGCGTTCCCTGCACGATGAGAGGCGTCAGGGCGTTGGGCAGGATGCGGCGGAACAAAATGTCAAAGTTGGAACCGCCCAGGGCGCGCGTGGCAGAGACATAGTCCATTTCGCGAACCGAGAGAACGGAGGCGCGTACCACGCGGGCATAGGCGGGGATGGAGACAATGCCAATCGCCAGCAGGGCATTCGTTAGCCCGGGACCCAGCACGGTCACGATGGCAATCGCCAGCAAAAGCGAGGGGAATGCCAGCAGCACATCCATGATACGCATGATCGCATTGTCCACCCAGCCGCCGAAGTAGCCGCTCAATGCGCCGAGGACAGTGCCGATGACAATGGCAAAGGTGACAGTGGAGAAGCCAATCCACAGGCTGATGCGCGTTCCATACAGCAGGCGGCTGAACTCGTCGCGGTTGTTTCCATCGAGTCCTGCCAGATGCTGCGGCTGTTCTTCGGGACAGCCGAACAGGTGAATGCAGGGAGGCAGGCGGCGTTTGATGTATTCGCTTGGATAATCTTTCACGTCGCGCATGGATTGGATGGGATCATAGGGGGCAAGCCACTGGGCGGTCAAGGCGATGAAGACCAGGATGCCCAGAATCCCCAACCCCACAAGCGCGGAACGACGGCGGAACAGCCGCCGCCATGTAATCCGCCATAGACTGACCGACTGAATGGAAATTGCTTCGGCATCGAGGGTGGCAACTTGTTGTGTTTCCGTCATGGCAGTTTCCTAGGAAAGGCGAATGCGAGGATCGAGGTAGGCATAGGAGATGTCCACAATCAGGTTGATTGCCACAAAAAAGATGGCAATCACGACAGTAAACGCCTGCACGATTCCGTAATCGCGGGCGGTGATGGCTTCGTAGAGAGTGCGCCCTACGCCGGAAAGACCGAAGATCGTTTCAGTGAGAACTGCGCCGCCAAGCAGACTCCCCAGCGAAAGTCCGATGACGGTCACTAAGGGCAGGAGCGAATTCCGTAAGGCATGTTTGAGCACCACCCGCCTGTACGTCAGCCCTTTGGCGCGGGCGGTACGAATGTAATCCTGACCAAGCACGTCCAGCATGGCGGAGCGTGTCATGCGGGCAATCAACGCCATGGGAATGGTTCCCAGCGCCACGGCGGGCAGGATGAGATGTTGCAGAGCGTCTTTTAGCAGCGCCCAATTACCGGTCAGAATGGCGGTCAAAACGTTCATACCGCTGATGAAATTCAAAAAGCCCGTCAAAAAGCTGTCTTCAGGAAGGGTCAAGCCCCATGCCTCTGCCAAGGAAGGAGTCGGGATGCCCGGGCTGACGCGCCCGGAAGGAGGCAGCCAGAAGGGTGTGTCTTTCAATAACAAGGAAAAAATGTAAGCCAGCATCAAGCCCAGCCAGAAGACCGGCATGGAGACTCCGATGTTCGCCCACACCATGGTAATCACATCCACCCAGGAATTGTGCTTCACAGCCGAAATGATTCCAAGCGGAACGCCAACCAGAATGGCGACGAGAAGCGCGGCAAAACTGAGCTCCACTGTAGTTGGAAGGCGCTCGATGAGAAGCCGTGTGACCGGCAAGCCCAGGCGAAGCGATTGTCCAAAATCTCCGCTCGCTATTTCTTTTACATAAATCCCAAACTGCGTCAGGATTGGCTTGTCCAGTCCCTTTTCCTGAATAAAACGGGCGCAGACCGCCTCGGTGGCTTTTTCGCCCAAAATGGCACGGCACGGATCGCCCGGAATGACGCGCGCCAGCGTAAAAGTGACGAACAAGATGCCGAACAAAACCGGAATGGAGGCTAAGATGCGCCGGGTAACATACTGTATCATCGGTTTTCCTTTGTGAATACGGGATGGCGGTACGCCGCCATCCCGTATTGCTTACTCGTTGCAAATCACGATTTATTTACCGGGCTTCTTCATCAGACCCCAGAGATAGTCGTAGTACTCCCACAGGTTGGTGTTGCCAACGTGGAAGGGTGAACCGATGTTCAAGCCCATGTTGAAGGTGGCGACCACATCTTTGGCGTCGAAGTCCGAGCCGTCGTGGAATTTGACGCCTTGGCGCAAAGTGCAGGTCCAGACCGTCAGGTCTTCGTTCGGAGTGCAGGACTCAGCCAGAGCGGGTTTCACGGCAGTGCCGTTGATTTCGTAGGAGTACAGCGCCTCGGTCACCTGCTCGCAGACGCGCAGGGATTCGCCGTCGGATTCATCGGCGCAGAAGAGGCTGATGGGCTCGGCGTTTTGCATCCAGACGAAGGTGTCGCGTCCACCGGGGTCGGAGGCGTAGAACAATTCGGTGCCGAGCGGGCTGGCTTGCGGGTTGATCACGTCAGCGCGGTAAGCAACGCCCGAACCACCGTGCGCCACCGGAATCATCGGGACGTATTCGCGGATGGCGTTGTTAATTTGTACGTAGAGCGGTTCAGCCTCGGCCGGGTCGGCGATTTGGGCGGCTTGCACCAGCAATTCCGTATAAGTCTCAGACTGTTTACCGAACTGCGGGTTGGCAGCGCCAAAGTGATAATCGAGGAAGTTGGTAACGTGCGGGAAGTCCGCGTTCCAACCGAGCAGGTAGATACCGTCGGTGAGCGAGCCGGATGTAGACGCTTCGATAAAGGCGCCCGATTCCATCACCACAACCTCGGCTTCGATGCCCAGGTTTTCCTTCAATTGCGCTTGAATATCCTGCGCCACATTGCTCACCTGCGGCAGGTAAGCACGCACCACATCGCGGTAGTAGACTTTGATCTTCGGGAAGGGGTTGGATGCGTTGTAGCCAGCCTGCTCCAGTAATGCCTTGGCGGCTTCGGGGTTGAAGTCGTACCACGGATCACCCACGCAGCCGTTCGGGATGGCGCAGGGAGTGAAGTGCGAAGCGACTTCGGATCCGGGCGGATAGAAGTCATCCACGATGCGCTGGCGGTCAATGCCCTGGGCAAGCGCCTGGCGGACCAGGATGTTATCGAACGGAGCAGCGGTGTTGGTGATACCGATGTAGAACACGTTCAACGCGGGACGTTCCACCAGTTGCAGGTTCGGGTCGGCTTTGACTGTCTCGAAATCATCGGGACCGACGTTGTCAATGCCGTCAACCGTACCGGCTTGCAGTTCGAGCAGGCGCGCCGCCGATTCAGTGGACCAGCGGAAGACCAGGGTTTCGGCTTTAGCCGCTTCGCCCCAGTAATTGGGGTTGGCAACCAGGGTGACGCTCTCGCCGCGCTTCCATTCCTGGATCATGTACGGACCAGTGCCAACGGGCTTTTCCAAGCCCTCGCTCGTGCGCTGACCATCGCCCGCGGTCGCTTCAATCCACTCGGACGGATAGATGCCATATACATTGAAGGCAATCTTCGAGAGGAAAGCGGGATCGGGACGGCAGAGGGTGAAGACCACGGTGTGGTCGTCCTGCGCAACGACGGACTGGATGAGACCGGCGTAATCGCCGTTGCATTCCTCCGGCGGCACGGAAAGCGATGTGCCGTCGTAGGTGGCAATCGGAACATCGGGAACAGGGGTTGGCTCAGCGGCAGGCGCTTCGGTGGGCGCTTCAGTAGCCGGCGCCTCGGTGGGGACTTCGGTGGCGGGCGCTTCAGTGGGCGCCTCGGCAGGCGCCTCTGTAGTTGCCGCACCGCCGCAGGCTGCCAATGCCAGGCTGGCAAGCACCAGCAAGGAAAGTAAGGCAAAAAGGTTTCGTTTCACGTTTCTCCTCCAAGAGAATGTAGAATGGGTTGCAAGATGGGAAAAGGGGAAAAGTATATGCAGCAAGCCACCTCCTTCCGGCTAGTGGACGAATTATACAGCAAAAGAATGTTTAGTACACAGGCAGGGGAATCCCCAGCCCGTTCAAGGTCACCTGCGAAGGATCCTTGTGCCAGATCCCCGCCACTTTTGCGCCGCACTGCGGACATGTCCCCTCGCCCGTAATGTGATACTCCAGGATGACATACCCCCGCCTCCGAATCAGCCGATGGTTGCATTCTGCGCAAAAGGTATCTTCATAATCCCCCACCTGTCCCGGCAAATTCCCGGCATACACGTACTTCAACCCCGCCTCGCGCCCGATTTCCGCCGCCCGCAGGAGTGTTTTGGCATCCGTGTTATCGGGGTCGGTCATCTTGTAATCCTTGTGGAAGGCGGTCACGTGCCAGGGGATGTCGCGCGAGACGCCGGCGAGGAAGCGCGCCGCGTCCCACAACTCCTCGTTCGAATCGTTGAAGCCCGGCACCACGAGAGTCACCACCTCCACCCACAAGCCCATCTCTCTCGCGCGCTTGATGCCATCCAGCGTGTTTTGCAAAACGCCGCCCAATTTACGATAGTTCTTATCGCTCATGCACTTCAAGTCCACCTTGTACGCTGAAAGATACGGCGCAAGATACTCCATCACTTCCGGCGTATTGTTCCCATTCGAGACATACGCGCACATCAAGCCTGCCGCCTTCGCTTCCTTGAAAATCGCCGCCGCCCACTCGCTGGTAATGAGCGGCTCATTGTAAGAAGAAACCACCACCGATGCCTTCGTTCGTTTCGCCAGATTCACCATCTCCTGCGGCGTGATCTTGCGAATGTAATTCGCCGACACATCCGCCGCCGGGTCACGCATGGCTTGGGAAGTCAGCCAGTTTTGGCAGTTGGAAACCAGGAAGAAGTTGGCAAGATAATTATGTTCGCCTTCCACTTCCATATTGAAGACATCACCCTGGAAGGCTTCTCGTTCGATGCCGCGCAGGGGGACAAGATAAAACTCGTCTGTTTCCACAATCTTCCGCATCACTTCGCGGTTCTCATACCAAACCACTGTAAATTGATGAGCGGCGCGGCGAACAACACGCCCCTGAATTGTCCCGCTCTCCGGCATTTCAGCATCATATACAGATGGGAAGTATCCACACTTGAGCGCCAGCCAGGCTACGCCATAGGCGAGATCCTTCGAAACCGTTGTTACGCTTACCTTTCCATTGGAAAAGCGATGCCCATCCCCTTGAAGGTAGGCGTTCAGGAATGCCTCGACCACCTCGCGCGGCGCATCGAAAAGCATTTCCGGCACGCGCTTTCGTGTGGAACGCTCTCCGGCAAGAGCCTTGAACAGCAAAGCCAGCGAAGCCTTTGTAACAGAAACTGCCAGCGTCGTATCGCGATGAACCAGCCTGCCTTCCACGCCGAAACAGGTCTTGAGCAATTGAAGTACGCGGTTTGCCAGTTCGGTTTCTTGTTTTGAAAAACTGAAATTGATTGCGAAACTGTTGGGGCGGTTTTTATCCGCCACGATCGAACCCTCGGCGCAATAATACCCCAACAACTCTGCCGCCGCCGCGTCGAATTGAATTTGTACAGGAAGCCCCGGCTGCCGTTCATTGGGGAACCGTAAATATCCGTCCTCGATATACGGCTGTGATGTTTTTACTGCGGTGACGTTCCCTCGCCTGATTTTTCCCCGCAAATGACGGATATAGGAACCGCTCTTTCCAAACAGTTCCCCAATTTCGCGCGAGGGTTTCCCTTCCGCCGAAAGATTCATAATCCTCTGCATTTCCTCACTCGAAAGTTTCCACGGCGTTCGATATGTGATTTGATGTGAGCCAATCAGATGCTCCACGTCAATGACTTGAGGCGAGGAAAAACGGTAATTTTTGGGAACAGCCAGATAATGTTTCGTAGTCAAATCCCTTGCAAAGGTAAGCGCCGGTGGTTTCGAAACATCGTCTGTGGCAAACACGCGATGGTCGGGCGTGCAGCGAAGCGCAGGCAAATAATACGGTTTGACCTTGATGAGGTCGCCCTGATAGGGGTGCCGAAAAACGCCTTTCACCTCTCTAAGCACCCCTGCCGAAGTGATTGCTTTCAAACCAGAGGGGAACGAAATCTCTCCATCCGGTTGTCTCATTCGAGCCCCGCCCAGTTCAAACGCCTCGCGTAACGTCATGGGACCTCGACTGGTGACAACCATCGTATCCCCCGTAAAACAATACCCGCAATGAAAATCGCATCCCAGCATCCCGAAGGTCAACGCGTTGGCGCTGGGCAGAACATGAAAGAACGGCTTCTTCTCGATGGGGTCGCTTTGCAATGCCGCCACATAGCCATACGGCACGCGCAACTCTCCGCCCTGGTTGAACCGCACCTGACAAATCCCCCGCCGTCCCTCGCGAATTTTACAACGATGCCCGCAGGCATGACACACAACCGTGTTATCGGGCAGTTTCTCGTATAACTCCCCCGGCACTGTCAACCTATCCAGTAAATCACCGATGGATGTAGTCATACGAACCTTCCTTCCGCAGAACTTCTGCGCAAGAGACGTTCTCTAATGTCGTTATTAGAAAAACTCTTGGGCATGTACTGCCACCTGTTTATAATACTCCAAATGCTCACAATTTGCATTCAGGCAGGCGGCGCTTCCTCCCGCATGGGCGAAGACAAAGCCCTCAAACCCTTTCTCGGACGTCCCCTCATCCGGCGCGTCATCGAACGTCTCACGCCCATTGCGGATGAAGTCATCGTGACGACCAACCGCCCGGCAGATTATGCCTTTCTGGACGCTTCGACAGACTCAGTGCAGCGTCTGCGCCTCGTTTCGGACCTGATGCCTGGTCGCGGCGCCCTCGGCGGACTCTACACTGCAATCGCTTCTGCCACCCATCCCCTCGTTGCGGTCGTCGCCTGCGATATGCCTTTCGCCAGCCCAAGGCTCATCGAAGCAATGACCAGGCTCCTCGTCCAGGAAGAAGCGGATGTGATCATCCCCAAAAGCGCGGAGGGGTACGAGCCGTTTCACGCCGTCTATCGCCGCGAGACCTGTCTCCCCGCCATCGAATCCGCCATTCGCGCGGACAAGTGGAAGGTCATCGCGTGGTTTCCCGAGGTCAGCGTGCGCGAATTGACCGCTGATGAATTGAAGTCCCTCGACCCTGCCGGGCTGGCATTTTGGAACGTCAACACGCCCGAAGAGTTCGCCGAAGCCGAGCGTCTCGCCCAACAATCCGACTAACGACTATCGGACTATCCGACTATCAGACTATCTGACTATCAACACCGGGCATGGCGCATGGCTGAGCACCTTCTGGCTGGTGCTTCCCAAGAGCAGCCCCGCCAGCCGCCCCAAGCCGCGCGAACCCATCACAATCAAATCGCTGTTGCGGGTCTTTGCCACTTCGATGATGGCTTCCGCCGCATCCCCTTCGAGCAATTCCGTGTGAATCTTTTCTTGGGGAAGATCCCCCGCTGCCTCCACGGCTTTTTGCAGAATTGCCTGCGCCTCATCGAGGCGGGAATTGATTGCCCGCTGCAGATTGGGCTCGCCCAAATACGGCGGGATGGGGGCATAGACCACTACGATTCTTAACTCTGCTTTCATGCACCGCGCCAGGTCGGCGGCAACTTTGGCGGCGTGAAGAGCATGTTCCGACCCGTCCACCGCGAGCAGAATTCGTTCGAACATGGCGGCTCCTTTCCGTAGTGTACAATTCCAGTATACGAGTTTTCCGTCTGAAATTCATTAATCAGGAGTTGGTATGTCTTTCGATCTCGAAACCATTCGTCAGCAGTTTCCCTCGCTCCAGCGCCCTGCCGTCTTTTTGGATAACCCCGCCGGCACGCAAATCTCCAAGCCGAGCCTCGACCACATCAACCGTTACCTGCTCGAATGCAACGCCAACCACGAAGGCTTGTTCGAGACCAGCCGCCGCTCCGACGAAATTCTGTACGAGGCGCACGCGGCAATGGCGGATTTCCTCAACGCCTCGCGCCCGGAGGAAATCATCTTCGGCAACAACATGACCACGCTGACTCTGCACATCTCGCGCTCGCTGGCGCGGACCTTGCAGCCCGGCGACAACATCCTGGTCACCCGCCTCGACCACGACGCGAACATCTCCCCCTGGATGTTGATTGCTGAGGACAAGGGGTGTAACCTGCTCTGGGTGGATATTGACGTGGAGCAGGGCACGCTCGACCTCGACGATTTTGCGCGGGCGCTGGAAAAGAAACCGAAGATTGCGGCGTTCGGCTACGCCTCGAACCTGCTGGGAACGGTGAACCCGGTCGAGAAACTGACGAAGATGGCGCATGAGGCGGGGGCGCTGGTGTACATTGACGCGGTGCAGTATGCGCCGCACGGTCCCATTGACGTGCAGAAGATTGGCTGTGATTTCCTCGTTTGCAGCGCCTACAAGTTTTTCGGTCCGCATGCGGGGGCGTTGTATGGGAAGTATGACCTGTTGAATGAGTTGAAGGCATACAAAGTCCGCCCCGCCTCGGACGAACTGCCGCACAAATTCGAGACCGGCACCCAAAACCACGAAGGCATCGCGGGCGTGCTGGGGGCGCTGGAATATCTCGAGTGGCTGGGCAGGCAATTCGGAGCGGATCAGGCTCAGGCTTGGAAAGAGGCGGGGTTCAGCGGTCGGCGGCTGGAACTCAAGAAGGGCATGTCGGCGATGCAGGCATACGAGAAGCAGTTATCCCAAAAATTGATTGGCATCCTCGAATCCGTGTCGGGCACGCGCATTCACGGCATCACGGATTTGGGTCGCCTCGATGAGCGCGTACCGACGGTCTCGTTCACGGCTCCAGGCAAGGACCCGGCGCGCATCGCGGAGGAACTCGGCAAACATGGCATCTATGTCTGGAACGGACACAACTATGCGCTCGCCATCGTGGAGCGCATGGGGCTGCTGGAAGCAGGCGGCATGGTGCGCGTGGGACCGGTACACTACAACACGCTGGAGGAGTTGGAGAGGTTTGGGGAAGTGTTGGAGAAGGTGTTGAAATAGAAACGCGGCGGTCGAGTTGCGAGTATCGAGACCGCCGCGTCAGGTTCGTTAAATGATAACTGCCAGAGTGAGGGGGGCACCCTAGCAGTCATCGTTTATATATTACTATATCCGCCAACTTTTTTCAAGGGGTTTGCGTAAGAAATAGATTAGAGTTTGCTCTGCCGCTACGGCGCAGGGATGGTGCCCCGGGCAGGAATCGAACCTACATCTAAGCCTTAGGAGTGCCTTGTTCTGTCCATTGAACTACCGGGGCGCGGGGGAGATTATATCACTACGTTTTGCGCTCACGTTATGCGCCGTCATCCTTGGGCGGCGCAGTGGGACCGTAATCCAGCACCTGCCGCATCTGTGTCCCTCCTTCGGGAGGACCGACGATGCCCTGGTCTTCCATCATGTCCACGAGGCGCGCAGCGCGGGTATAGCCAATACGCAAGCGCCTCTGCAGCATGGACACGGAGGCGCGTCCCTCCTTGCGGACGAGGTCAATCGCCTCTGCCAGCAGGGGATCCACGCTGGTGTCCACGGCTTCCATATCGTCGAAGAGAGGGACTTGCTTGAGCGGCACGTCCGATTTGGGGATGTCAACCGGGGCGGCGGGAGCGGCGTAGGGGCTTCCTCCGCCGAGCTGCGCGCGCCAGAACTCCACCAGATTGTTGATTTCTCGGTCCGAGACGAACACGCCCTGCAAACGGACCGGCGCGGGGGCATCCGGCGCCTGGAAGAGCATGTCGCCGCGCCCGAGCAGGCGTTCTGCGCCGGGCTGGTCGAGGATGACGCGGCTGTCGGTGTTGGATGCAACCGCAAAGGCGATGCGCGCCGGGAAGTTCGCCTTGATGAGACCGGTCACCACATCCACCGATGGACGCTGGGTGGCGAGAATCATGTGAATGCCGGTGGCGCGCGCCAGTTGCGCGAGGCGCGTGATGGACTGCTCGGTTTCGGTCGGGGCGATCATCATCAGGTCGGCGAGTTCGTCAATGACGATGACCAGCAGGGGGAGCCGCTTTTGCCCCTGTAATTTCATCTTGGCGTTGTAATCGTTGATGTTGCGCGACCCGACCTGCGCGAAGAGATGGTAGCGGCGGTCCATTTCGCGGGTCATCCATTGCAGTGCGCCGACCACGCGGTCCACTTCCACCACCACTGGCGCCAGCAGATGCGGAATGCCGTTGTAGCCGGTCAATTCCACGCGCTTGGGGTCCACGAGAATCAACTTGAGTTCGTCCGGCGTGTTGTGCAGGAGCAGGCAGGTCAGAATCGAATTGACGCAGACCGATTTACCCGAGCCGGTGGTGCCGGCAATCAGCAGGTGAGGCATGCTTTCGAGGGTGGTGCTGATGGGACGTCCCGTCACATCCTTGCCGAGGGCAAATTTGAGCGGGCTGAGGCTGCGTTTGAACGATTCGCTTTCGACGATATCGCGCAGAGCCACCATGGTCATTTCTTCGTTTGGCACTTCGATGCCCACGTAACTATGACCGGGCACCGGCGCCTGAATGCGGATGCGCGGGGCGGCGAGCGCCAGGGCAAGGTCGTCTGCCAGCGAGGCGATTTTGTTGACACGCACTTTCGTGCGCCCGGCTCGCGTCTCGACGTAGAGCGGCTCCACCCCAAATTGCGTGATCGCAGGTCCGCGGTTGATCTCCACTACCTGCACCGGCGCTCCAAAGGATGCCAGGGTCTCCTGAATTAACCGCGCGCGCTGCTGGATGAATTCCTCATTGACCTCCGGCGCCGAGCCCGGCTCGAGGATGTTCTTTACCTCCGGCAACTGCCACTGAATGACCGCCTCCGCCGGGCGGACGGTGGTCACCGGCGCGCCGGCGGGGAGGGGCTCCGCCACAGCCGGTTCAGGACGGTGCAGAGGGGTGAATCCGTTCGAGGCGACCTCAGCAGGCTCCGGCGAGGTCGAAGCGGGTTTGGGCATCCGCTGGCGAATTTGCTCGAAGAGGGAAGTCATCAGCAGCGACAGCCAGCGGATCAGGTCCTGGATTTCGAGGTCGAACGTCATGGTGACGGCGATGAGGAGCCAGGCGAACAAAAGGACGATGGAGCCGCCCATGCCAAAGGCATTGACCAGGGTTTTTTGGAAGAAACCGCCGAGGTAACCGCCGCCGTCGCCGTTCAGGGCGGCTTCATCTGCCCGGGAGGGGGCGGCAATGATGAAGTGCATCGCCGCCAGCAGCCACAAAAACAGGAGGAGGATGCCCGTAGCGCGTTCCAGCGTGAGCGGCGGGAGTTTTTCGATGCGGCGCAGGACGAGCCAGAGCCCCATCACAATCAGCCCGATGGGCAGGATGTAAATCCCCCAGCCAAGCGCCTGACTCAAGCGGAGCATCAGGTAGGCGGTTACGTTACTGCGCGTGGCGGAGAACAAGATGAGGGTGGTCAGAATGCCAACGACTGCCATGACCACGCCGACCACGTCCAGTTTGCGCTCGGCGGAGAGGGAATCCCACCACGAGAGGGCAGGTTCGGGCGGAGGAGGAGGCGCAGCCTTCCCCCGTTTGGACGGCGCATTCCCTTTATCTTTACCGGCGGATTTCCCCTTCGAACCGGAGGAGGATTTTTGAGCAGAAGAAAACGGCATCTTCAACGGCATAGGGCATCTTGGAGTATAGCACAAATGGTCTGATTTTCATTTGCCGCAGCCGGTAGAGAGTGTCTAAAAGAATGGGCTAAAGATTTTTCTGCCACAGAGCTCACAGAGATCCCTGAGAAAAATCTCAAAATCTCTGCGCTCTCTGTGGCGAAACCCGCGACATTGGGCACTCCCGCCGGTAGGGTAAAATTGTAGGACTTCGCATTCAAGGATACAAGGTTGTTCGAAATTCTCTTTCTCGGCACATCGGCATCGGCGCCTTCGGCAAAGCGCGGGCTTTCAGCGCAAATCGTCAAACACGACGAATACCGCTTTTTGGTGGATTGCGGCGAAGGCACACAGCGCCAGATTTTGCAATCAGGCACGGGCTTCAAAAACCTGACCAACATCCTGCTCACGCACGGACATCTCGACCATATCCTCGGGCTGGGCGGATTGCTCAGCACCTTCCTGCGCTGGGAAGCCATCGAGGAACTCAACATCTTCGGCGGGCGCGCCACGCTCGACCGTGTTCATGCGCTGGTGTATGATGTGGTTCTGCGCGGCAACCAGCCTCCCATGCCGCTCACTTTCCACGAAATCAAGCCTGGCACGTTCTTCGATGCGGACGATTTCACCATCACCGCCTTCCCGGTCACCCATCGCGGACCGGATTGTCTCGGCTACATTTTCGAGGGAAAGGCACGCCGTCCCTTCCTGCCGGAAAAAGCGGACGCCCTCGGCGTGCCGTTCGGACCCGAACGCCGCGAACTGGTCGCCGGCAACAGCATCATCCTGCCCGACGGCAAACGCGTCACCCCCGACGATGTGCTGGGTCCGCTGACGAAAGGCGCGAAACTCGTCATTGTGGGGGATACCGGTCGGACGGATAACTTGGTCGAGGCGGCGCACGACGCGGATGCGCTGGTCATCGAAGCGACGTATCTGGAAGAGGAGGCGGAGATGGCGAGTCAGTTTTCGCACATGACGGCGCGGCAGGCGGCGGAACTGGCGGTGAAGGCAAACGTCAAAAAATTGATTCTGACGCACATCTCGCGCCGCTACCGCGAAAAGGATGTACTCAAGGAAGCGCAGGCGGTGTTTCCCAATGTGGTGGTCGCGCGGGATTTTGATACCTATCAAGTCAAGCGCGAATAACCTTGCCGCCGACAGCGGATAGAACAGACGAACAAGAGTCACAGAGACGCCGTATTTGCGGCGTCTCTGTGGCTGGATGGGGGAGAGGTGTGGATTCTCTCAAAAATCTCAACTCATGAAGCGGTTGTTGTTCTGTGCTTCGGCGTTCATGCCGATGGGGTGGTAGGTCGGTTCGGCATAGGCTGGGCGGTTGACCGTCGCGGCGGGTTTGGGCGCCGGGCGCGGGAAGGAGCCGGCAGGCGCACGGTAGGTATCGTTTTCGGCAGGGCGATAGGCGGGACGATTGGAATATTGTCCATCCTCTGCCAGCGAGAAGATGCGCTCACCGGCAATCGAAAAAGTGTTGATGAGCAAGACGCGGATGGTCAGCACCATGACCGCCACCAAGATGGGTATCACCTTGGTCATGGTCGCCTGCCCAACCAGGACGCCGCCTTCTGCCGTATGCTTCATAATCGCCACCGAGATACCCCACCAGGTGAGCGCGGCATTGAACGCCGCGGCAAGAAACCACGCACCCAGCAAATACCAGACCTCGGCGGGTTCATTGGCGCCCTTTTCAGGGGTAAAGATGCGGGCGATGCCGGCAAAATCTATGGCGCAGAAGGCGAACGCCAGCACGGTTGCCCAGCGGAACGGTCCCACAGCCAGGTCGCCGATGATGTCGCGCAGGGCAAAGAAGGTGCTGGAGTAGTTGAAAACCTCGAACGCCAGCAGGGCGCTGAGGATGAGCAGACCGAACACTAGTCCGCGCTGGAGCGCCACCCTGCGGAACATCTGAAGCGAGTTGAGAGTTGCGGAACGGTTCATTTGAGCCTCCTGTGGCTCCCAAACCGGGGAAGAGCCACGCGCATAAAAGGAAATTACAGTGGCGTAAATATAGAACACTTGTTCTAAAATGTCAAGAGGAAAACTTCACCAATTTGCTCCGAATCTATGAGTTTCATAAGTCTCGCCGTCCTCACCGATTCGCGTCGCAATTCCTTGCTAAAATACTGTCATTTGGGATTAGAACTTTTGGGGACGCGGATACTTCGACAGGCTCAGCACAAGTTTCACGGAATGGACGGAAGATCCCGTGAAAACACGAAAAAAATCCGTGTCATCCGTACGCAAAAGTTTTGGATTGAAGGAGTAGAAAACATCAATGACACTGCTGACAGGGATTACCTTTTTGGGTGGGCTTGCCGTCCTCATCTTTGGCGCGGAATGGCTGGTGCGCGGCGCTTCGCGGCTGGCGGCAAAGGTCGGCATCTCCCCTCTCATCATCGGCTTGACCGTCGTTGCGTTTGGCACCAGTTCGCCCGAAATGGCGGTTTCCGTGCAGTCCGCGCTGGCGGGTCAGGCAGACATCGCCGTCGGCAACGTGGTCGGCAGCAACATCTTCAACATTCTGTTCATTTTGGGCATCTCGGCGGTTATCACCCCGTTGATTGTTCAACAGCAGTTGATCCGCCTCGACGTTCCGCTCATGATCGGGCTTTCCTTTGTCTTCTACCTGATGGCGCTGGACGGTGCCATCGGCAGGCTGGAGGGACTTCTCCTCTTTGCCGGCATCATCGTCTACACCATCTTCCTCATCCGCCAGAGCCGCAAGGAGAACAAAGCTGTGAAGGAGGAATACGCCCAGGAATTCCCTGCCAAAGCCGAAACCGGCTGGAAGCCGTGGATCGTCAACCTCGGACTGGTCGGCATGGGGTTGGCGCTTCTTGTCCTCGGCTCGAATTGGCTCGTGACAAGCGCCATTTCCATCGCCCGCTGGCTGGGATTGAGTGAACTCATCATCGGTCTGACCATCGTCGCGGCAGGAACCTCCATGCCGGAGGTGGCAACCTCCATCACAGCCGCGGTCAAAGGCGAGCGTGACATTGCCGTTGGCAACGCGGTTGGCAGCAACATCTTCAATCTCCTCTCGGTGCTGGGACTCACTGCTCTTGTCGCGCCGGGCGGCATTCCTGTCTCGCAGGCAGCAGAAGCGTTCGACATCCCCGTGATGCTCGCCGTCGCCGTTCTTGCCCTGCCCATTTTCTTCACCGGCAATCGCATCGAACGCTGGGAAGGCTGGCTCTTCCTCTTTTACTACGCCGCCTACACCGCCTACCTCATCCTGGACGCCGCCCAGCATGATGCCCTGCCGCTGTTCAACAACATCCTGCTCTACGGCATCATCCCGCTGACCGTTGTCACCCTTGCCGTTTCTCTGGTTCTGGAACGCCGGAAAACAATGGGAGTTAATGCTTCAGGATAAGGACTTTTTACCGCCGAGACGCAGAGAACGCCGAGAAAATCAAAAAACTCTGCGGACTCAGCGTCTCGGCGGTATGATGGAGAAAATATTCGCTACGCTGAAAAACGAACCGACGATACATTATGCAGAATTTTATCCTCGCCCTCCCTCTTCTCCTCCTCGGCATCGGCGCGCTGACCGCCCTTGCCTTCAGCCGCAGCGGATGGAGCGCCTCGCGCCTGGGCTGGCTGCTCTCCCTCTTTCCTCTTACTTCTTTCCTCCTCATCCTCTACGCCTTCCCCCTCGTCCCTTCCGGCAAAGCGCTGACCTTCACCCTCCCGTGGATTCCCTCCCTCGGGCTGGACTTCTCCCTCTACCTCGACGGTCTCTCCGCGCTCTTTGCCCTGCTGATCACCGGCATCGGCACGCTGGTCGTGATCTACGCCGGGCAATACTTCGGCGGAGATGCCTCCGCCTGGCGCTTTCATGCTTATACCCTGCTCTTCATGCTCGCCATGCTCGGACTCGTCCTCGCCGGCGACTTGATTACCCTCTTCCTCTTCTGGGAAGGGACGAGCATCTCATCCTTCCTCCTGATCGCCTACAAATTCAAGGACGAAGCGGCGCGCAAGGGAGCGTTCAAGTCGCTGTTCATCACGGGCGGCGGCGGCATCGCCATGCTGGCGGGCTTCCTCTTCGTCATCTCCCTCAGCGGCGGCGCGGACTTCAAGACGGTCCTTGCCCGCGGCGACCTCTTGCGCGCCAGCCCGCTCTACCCGGTCTTCTTCGCGCTCATCGCCTTCGGCGCGTTGACCAAGAGCGCCCAATTCCCCGCCCACATCTGGCTCCCCGAAGCCATGACCGCGCCCACGCCCGCCAGTGCCTTCCTGCACTCTGCGACGATGGTCAAGGCGGGCGTCTATCTCCTCGCGCGGCTCAACCCTGCATTGGGGCAAACCGACTTGTGGTTCTGGACGCTTTCCATCGTGGGGCTGACGACCATGCTGGTCGGCGCGTACCTCGGTTTCAAACAGAACGACCTCAAGCCCCTGCTCGCCTATTCGACCGTTTCACAACTCGGCGTGCTGGTTGCGCTCATCGGGCAGGATACCGAAATCGCCTTCAAGGCGCTGGTCATCAGCATCCTCGCTCACGCGCTCTACAAGTCTGCGCTGTTCATGTCGGCGGGCATCATTGACCACGAAACCGGCACCCGCGACATCCGCAAACTGGGCGGGCTTCGCAAGCAGATGCCGTTCATGTTTGGGATTATGGGAATTGCCGCCCTCTCGATGGCTGGACTCCCGCCCCTCTTCGGTTTCCTCGCCAAAGAGACTCTCCTCGCTTCTGCGACTCACCCAAGCCTGCCTCCCATCGTGGACAGCCTCTTCCCGCTGACGACAGTCCTCGCCGGCGCGCTGCTCCTTGCCCAAGCCGCGCTTGTCGTGTGGAGCGTGTTCCTCGGCAAACCTGCCGACGAAAAGCACCCGCCGCACGGGCATGACCCCCACTTTGCCTTCTGGCTGGCGCCTGCCGTTCCAGCCCTGCTCTCGCTGTTAATTGGTTTGACCCCCGTCGAGCCGCAGTTCCTTGTGGCGTTCCTTGCCGATGCTGCCAAAGCCGCTTACGGTGACAAGGTGAAAATTTCGCTTGCCCTGTGGACCGGCATCAACGTGCCGCTAATCCTGTCCATCGTTGCGGTGACGCTTGGCGCGCTCCTCTTCTGGCAGCGCGGACGCATCCGCCCGTGGATGACGAACTTCCTGCCGAACCTCACCGCCAATGCGCTCTTCGACGGGACCGTTTCCGGGTTGGATTCGCTCTCTCGGACGGCGACCAGGCTGCAGGGCGGCCGGCTGCGGGTTTACATCCGCATTATGCTCTTAAGCATGATCGCGCTGGTTGTCCTGTTCAACGGAATCCCCCGGCAAATCTCCCTCCCCGTACTGACGTGGAACATCGAAGGGTTGAACGGCTTGCGGATGTTCTCGCTGGTCATGCTGACCGTCTCGGCGCTGGTGAGCGTTTTCGTGCGGCGCGATCTGTACGCCGTGATTGCGCTGGGCATCACCGGGCTGGGCGTGGCGGTGTGGATGGCGCTGGAGCCCTCGCCCGATGTGGCGCTGGTGCAATTAATGGTGGACATCCTTTCGACAGTGATCCTGATTCTCAGCCTGAGCCTGATTCCGCGCAAATTGCGCGACCGCGCCAACGAACTTTTGCACAGCCGACGCGGCATGGTGCGCGACGCCCTGCTCGCCGGGCTGGCGGGACTGGTGGTGGCGGGGCTGACGTTTACGGCGCTGAACACGCGCCCGCGCGAGAGCGTCGTCTCGCCGTTCTACGCGGAGAACGCCAAGCCGTTAACCGGCGCAAAAGACATCGTCGGCGCCATTGTAGTGGATTTCCGCGGCGCAGATACGCTGATGGAGATTTTGGTCTTTTCGCTGGCAGGGCTGGGGATTTATACCCTGCTGCATTACGCCACGCGCAAGAGCAGTGACCGCACCCGCGAGGAGCCGGAAAAATTGCTCAAGCCGAACACGCCGCGCGGGGTGTTCAACCTGCCCACCTCGCCCATGCTGCACACGCTGGCGTACATCATGCTCCCGCTGGCGTTCCTGCTTGGTATCACACACATGATGTACGGTCACGACCAGCCCGGCGACGGGTTCACCGCCGGGGTCATCATCAGTCTCGCCATCGCGCAGTGGTACATGCTGTTCGGATATTATGAAACGCGCCGCAAACTTGCCTGGCTCAACCGCAATAACATGATCGTCGCCGGGCTGTCGTTGGCGGTGGTCAACGCCCTCGGTGGGGCGGTCTTTGGGGGCGGCTTCTTTTCGCCGGTGGACTACGGCAAGATGCTCCGTCTGCCCCTGCCGCCCGGTTTCTACCTGACCAACTCGTTCCTCTTCGAGGTGTCCATCGCGTTGAGCGTGATGGGCGCGGCGACCCTCATCCTCGACAACCTCGGTCACCCGCGCGAGGAAGACCTCGAAGCCGACGCCGACCTCGCGGCGCTGGAGGAAAAACAATGAACCTGCTCACGTCCCTCGCCATCGGTATTCTCTTTGCGGCGGGCATTTACCAGATTTTGCGCCGCAACGTCATCCGCGCGGCGGTTGGGCTGGTGCTGCTCTCGAATGCGGTCAACCTATTCCTGTTCAGCGCCGGCGCCTACAACGGACAGTCCGCCGCCTATTCCACCGCCGCCGCGCAAATCAGCGACCCGCTCCCGCAGGCGCTCGTCCTGACCGCCATCGTCATCAGCATGGGCGGCTTTGCCTTTGTGCTCAGCCTGCTTTACGTTATCTCGACGCGCTACAAGACCAGCGACAGCGACGAAGTGAAAGGCTTGAAGAACTGATGAATACCTGGCTGCTGCTCCTCCCGCTTCTGCTCCCCTTTGCCGGCGTGCCGCTCACGCTCGCTCTGCGCAAGAGGCGGAAGATTCAATCCGCCCTGGCGCTGGGACTCATGCTCGCCGCCCTCGCCTCCACCTTTGGATTGCTCCGCGCGGTTCTGACGACCGGCCAGCCTGTCTCTGTCCAAATGGGCTCCTGGCAGGTCCCCTTCGGGATCACCCTCACCGCCGACCCGTTGGGCGTTTTCATGGTGTTGATGAGCCAGATTGTGCTTTCGGCAGGGCTCATTTACTCGCTTGGCTCGACGGAGAAGGTCGTTCAGTACCCCACCTACTATCCGCTCTTCCTCGCCCTCGCCGCCGGTCTAACCGGCGCCTTCCTGACCGGCGACCTGTTCAACCTCTTTGTCTTCGCCGAGATCATCGTCATCTCTGGCGCGGTCCTCACTGCCATCGCCGATGACACTTACGGCGTGGAAGCCGCCTACAAATACTTCTATATCTCCACCCTTGCATCTGTTTTCTTCCTGCTTGGCATCGGCTCGCTGTATGTTGCGCACGGCACGCTCAACCTCGCCGACCTCGCCGCCCGCATCGCCTCCAACCCCTCCGCGCCGCTGACAATGACAGGCATGGCGTTCCTGACCGCCACTTTCCTCATCAAGAGCGCGGCGTTCCCCTTCCACTTCTGGCAGCCCGATTTCCACGCCGCCGCCCCGACCGCCGTCAGCGCCATGCTCTCCTCGCTGGTGGTGAAGGTAGGTGTATATGCCTTCTTTCGCATGACGGCGCTGCTCTTCCCCGAAGTGACTTTGCTCAAGACTCTGCTTGTCGGCGTGGGCGTGGCAGGCGTGATTTACGGCGGCTTCGGCGCGGCAGGGACGCACAACGTCAAGCGCATGCTGGCATATTCCACGCTGGCGCAAATCGGCTTCATCTTGGTGGGCATCGGCTGGGGAACGCCTCTTTCGCTGGCGGCGGCGCTGGTCTTCACTTTCAACCATGCGCTCGTCAAAGCCGCCATGCTCATGCTGGCGGGCGCAATGGCAAGCCGCGCCGCGGTTAAATCTGCCTCATTCGAGGTGGTGGTCGGCGTGGGGAAATACTATCCTTTCGCGGGTGTGCTCTTCCTGCTGGGCGGCATGGCGCTGGCGGGCATCCCTCCGCTGAACGGATTCATCAGCAAGTTGATGATCTTCTGGAGCGGGGTGGAAGCGGCGCAATACGTCCCCCTGCTGATCATTGGCGTGGCGAGCATCGTCACGCTGACCTACGTCACCCGTGCGTTCATCCGCATCTGGTTCGAGCCAAATCCCAAAGCCAAAGAGAAGGCGGGCGACCGCCTCCTCGCGCCGGCGCTGCTCGTATTGCTCAGTCTCCTGCTCGGCGTCTGGGCTGAACCGCTCGTCTCGCTCTCCCAGTGGGCGGCGGCGTGGCTGGGCGATCCGGCGTTCTACATTGCCGCCATCCTGAGATAGGAATGACCATGTCTCACACGCTTCAATTTTCCGTGCCGTTGTTTCTTGTGTACCTTGCCCTGACCGGTAACGTCGAACCCGCCAACCTTGTGGTGGGCGCACTGGTCGCGGTCGGCATCAGCCTGCTCCGTCCGAAGATGGACCTGCCGCTCATCCACTGGAGGCGGCTCCCGCAATTCCTGTGGGCGGGGATACGTTACCTCTTCATCGTCGCCGGGGATGTGATCCGCGGCGGACTCAGCACCGCCCGCATCGTCCTGGACCCGAACCTGCCCATCAACCCCGGCATCATCGCCATCCCCAGCGGAACGCAGAGCGAACTCGGCACTGCGCTTTCGGCGCACTCCATCAGCCTCTCGCCCGGCGAAATGGTCGTGGCGATAGATGACGAAGGCGTGATGTACACTCACTGCCTGAACGTGGACGACTCCGAGCGCATGGTTGCCGATGCCCAAAACCTGCGCAAGAGCCTGCTCAGCCGCATGTTCGAATAGAGAATGGAATTGGAGTCATGAAGTCTCTCCTCGACATCACCATCTGGATTGTGTTGATTGCCCACCTGTTCATGGCGCTCGTCGCCGCCTGGCGGGTTTGGCGCGGCGAGAACAGTCTCAGCCGCCTGGCGGGTCTCGACCTGGCAAGCACGCTAACCATCGCCGTCTTCGTCATTATCTCCATCATACGCGCCAACATCATTTATATTGACGTTGCCATTGCCGCCGCGGCGCTGAGTTACATTTCCACCATTGCACTGGCAAAGTACATCTCGGACCACCGGGTGTTCTAATGGAAACCGTCCTGCAACTCCTCGCATTCCTCCTGCTTGTGCTGGGGACATTGTTTTCCCTCATCGGGGTGATCGGCTTCATCCGCCTGCCCGATGTGTACACACGCCTGCACGCCACCGGCAAGGTCAGCGTGTTTGGGCTGGTCTTCCTCCTGCTCGCCGCCGACATCCTGACCCCCCTCGCCACCTGGAAAGCCCTGCTGCTGATCTTCTTCGTGCTGGCGGCGTCGCCGGCGGTAGCACATGCCATCTCTTCGTCGGCATACCGGACGGGCGTTCCCCTCGTCGGCAAACGGGACGACCTGAAAGGCAAACTGGAAGTGGGGCAGGAAAAGGACTGATCTACGGCTGTCCTTTCGTCAACCCTTTGCGGACGACATCCAGCGTTTGCAGGGCGGTCAGGTTGCGCCAGGGCCAGGCGCTCTTCATGCGGACGGGGTCATCGAAGAAGTTACGGGCAAAGGTGAGGTGGAAGCCATCGGGGCTGAGACCATGATTGGGCAAAGGCTGAACCGCCGCCCAGAAATTCCACAGCGGAATATCGTATTCGTAGGCGAGTTGGGCGATGGCGGCGTTGATGGCATGGTCGCCTTCGAGGTTGTCGGCTTTGGTGGCGATGATGGGGACGGCGCCGCTTTCGATGATGCGGTCGAGCACGCGGCGCATGTACTTTTCGTATTCCTGCGCGGGCTTATGCGACCACCACGTCTCCATGCTGACGATGACGACGGAGGGACGCCACAGGCGCAGTTCGCAATCGAGGGGGGATTCGTTGGCGTTGCAGACCGTCGGGTCGGCGCGCAGGGGGGAGATGACCGCCGCGGCGTTGAAGCCGCCTTTCACAGCCACGCTCACGCGCGAGAACGAGCCCTGATAGTAGTCAATGGTGGGTTGAAGGTAGGCATATTCTTCGCCGAGGCTGTATTCTCCAGGTTTATCGAACACGGAAAGAAAATACGAGGACACGTTTTGGCAATCGCCGATGACGGAGAAATGGGTCGGGTCGTTGCCCAGTTCCAAGCCGCGCCGGTACACTTCGCGCATGGCGTCGCTGACGCCGCTTGGCACGGCAGGCATTTGCATCCAGGCGTCTTTGGCGAGGGGCGGTTTGGGTGTTGGTGTGGGGGTGGAGGTGGCGGGAAGCGCCGTCGGGGAGGCGGAGGCTGGTTGGAGCGAAGCAGGCGTCGGGTCGGTTTGAAGCGCGGCGTCCGTCGGTGAAAGGGGCGCGGCTGGAGTGGATGTCCCTGTGCTGGAACAAGCCGCGAGGAGGGTCAAAATCAGTGAGATGAGAATCATTCTTTGCATAATTCACTCCTGCACTTCTGCAAGTATGGCATCCAGGACCTGCAGGGCAGTCAGGTTTCGGATTGCCCAGGCGCCTTCGAGGTTTTGGGGGTCATCGAAGAAGTTTGGGGCAAAGGTAAGATGAGCGCCGTCTTCTTGAAGCCCGTGCCCGGGCAGGGGCTGAACTGCCGCCCAAAAGTTCCACACCGGGACGCGATACTCCACTGCGAGACGTGCAATGCTTTGATTGATGCTTTCATCGCCTTCCAGATTGTCGGCTTTCGTGACCAGAATGGGGATGATGCCCTGTTCCAGCGTGTATTCGATAATCTCGCGCATTTGCGGTTCGAATTGTTCGCGCTTATGAATGTCGTTGGTGCCGAGCGCGATGAAGGCAAAGGCTGGGTTGTGCAGGCGGTATTCACACGCCAGGGGTGTTTCGCCGCTCTCACAAGCCTGGGGGTCAGCCCAGAGGGGCGAGAGCACAGTGGATGCAGTCGCGCCGCGGAGGGCGGCGTAACTGCGATACCCGAGGGAGGCTTTGAAATGATCAATCGTGCTTTGCAGGTTTGTGTATGGACCGAGTTTGTAGAAGCGTTCGTCTTTTGAAAAGTCCTTCAAGAACCAGTCGGAGGAACTTTCGCAATCGCCCACCACAGAAACGACATGCACATCGCGCCCCAGGTTTTGCCCTTTGACATACACATCCAGCATCTGCGGGCTGAGCGTTGGGATGACGGACCAGGTTTTCCAACTCGCAGGGTCGGGGCTTGTCGGCGCGGGTGCAGGCGTGAAAGCAGGTAAGGTTGCGGTGGGGGACGCGGACGGTGATGGAATTACCAAAGCGGCTGTTGGGGATGGCGGTGTTGACTGTGTGGGTTCAAGAGCGGCGGGTGTTGTCGCCTGCGCTGTTGAACAGGCGGAGAACAACCCCGCCGCCAGCATGTAGAACAACAGTGTTTTTTTCATGTCCTATTTGCAAATCATTGGAATTGCCTCGGCGAGTTTGTCTGCAAGCAGGGCTTCGCCGGAGGGGGTGAGATGAATGGCGCTGTTGGTGAATTCGTTCAGCGGCGCGATGTTCCAAAGGTCGAGGTAGTTCCAGCCGTTTTGTGCGGCGCGCTCGGCGAGCAGGCGGCGGTATTCGTCGTATGCCCAGCGCGGGTAGAAAAAATTATAGCGGATGCCGCTGTTCTGCCCGTTGCTGACGAGCATCGGTTCGTTGACCAAAAGGGTGGGGACATCGGCGGCGTTCATGAGCGCGTCGAGGACTTCCAACGCCAGCGCGCCGCGCAGTTCCGAAGGCTGGGTGAGACCGTGATATGCGAGGTCGGCATCGAGGTCGGTTTGGGCGCGTTCATAGTTTTCGGGATAGACCTGGTCTATGCCGGTGGATGCCCACAACGCCCCATAGAGTTGCAGACGGATGAGGTCGGCAACCGCCCGCCTCCGACTCAGGAAGGTCTGGTCCCGTTTCGAGGGGTGGATCAACGCTGGGTCATTGGGTTCGAGAGGTAATTGGTAATTGGTAATTAAGTGGCGGATGCGTTCGGCGTTATTGGCGGCGAGCGGGGATTCGAACTGTTTGTCGAGCGGGAACGCCTCGAGGGTGGTGAGGACAATGACCATATCGGGCTGATAGGCGAGCGCCTGGTCGAGGAGCATTAGGTCTTTGGTCAGAGAGATGGTGGGGTAGCCGAGGTTGTAGGCGCGGACGGTCCTTCCGCAGGCGGCGAGGGCGCGGGCGTTGAGTTGACCGGCGAGGGTCTGTTCCGGCGTGAGCAGTGTACCCCACACGGATGAATCGCCGATGAGCAGGACGCGGTATTCGTCGGACGATTTTTCTGCGCCGGTCAGAACGTGCGAGGCGAACATGGCGTTGAGGTTGTAGAGGCTGAGGTTGTAGGAGGCGCGCGTCTCGCCGAAGGGAAAGCGCTCACGTCCGGGAAAGAGGCGGTTGTAGAGGGAAAGCCTGCCGAGCGCTTCGAGATTGACGAAGACAAACGCAAAATTGAACAGGGCAAACAGAATGCCTGCCTTGAGGAGAAGGCGGAAGAGGTTGATGGACGGATGTTTCTGTTCCATTTATCCGAGCCCGAAGAGTTTCGAGAAGACCTGCGCCGAGAGTTGCGGTGCGCTCAACGCGAAGAAGACCCATCCCAGCGCGACGAAGTGAAAGGTGAGCAGGACGCCGCCGAATTGCAGGACGCTTTGCAGGCGCGGACCGGCAGCGGCTATTCTCGTCTTGGCAAAGTCGCTCCAGCGGTTTTGGAGGAAGAGACCCAGTCCATGCCAGGCGCCCCACAGGACGAAGTTCCAGGTGACGCCGTGCCAGAGACCGATGAGCAGCATGGTGGCGAGTTGACCGAGGAGGAGCATTGCCCAGGCGGGGAGGGATTTGTATCCGCGAATCCAGCGATTGAAGGGGTTGAAGAAGTAGGCGCGAATCCACTGGGTGAGGGTCATGTGCCACGCGTTCCAGAATTGGGTCAGGTTGGGTTTGGTGTAGGGGGCGAGGAAGTTTTCGGGAAGCCTGACGCCAACGAGCCGCGCGATGCCGATGGCAATATCGGTGTAGCCGCTGAAGTCGAAGTAGATTTGGAAGGTGTAGGCGTAGAGGTGGATCCACATCCAGCCTGCGGCATGGACTTGCGCCGCCAGCGTGTCGTTCAGGGCAATCAACGCCAGCGCATCGGCAACGACGAATTTTTTGAACAGCCCGACGATAATCCGCTGTCCCGCCGAGAGCGTTTCATTCTGTGTGAGGGTAAAGTCAGCGCGGAGGTCTTTGGCGAAGCGTTCGGCGCGGTCAATGGGACCGGCGGCAAGCGACGGGAAGAAGATGACGTAGGCGGCAAATTCGGGCAGGGAGAGTTCGGGGAGGCGACCGGTCTGTTTATCGCGCAGGACGTGGATGAGGCGGAAGGCAATGTAGGAGATGCCGAGCCAGCGCAGGTCGAGGGCGGAGGCGGTGGCGGTGGGACGGTCGGTCAGCGTGCGGAAGAAGATGCTGGCTTGCAGGGAGAGCGCCGGGGATTTGAGGATGATGAGGATGGAGAGTAAAAGAGTGATAAGCAGGAGAGTGGAAAGTGGAAAAAGGGTGTGGCGATTGATGAAGGTGAATAGCGCAGTAAAGAAGATGAGGATGGCGAGGAAGACGATGTAGTGAGGAAAGGGAGGCGGGGTCGTTCCCGTAAGGAGCGGCTCAGGGAAAATGTAACGGGAGAGTTCCACGAACGTGACGACCCCGCCGATGATGAGCAAGCCGGCGAGGTTGTGCCGCGTCTTCCATGCGCCGGGCGGGGAGGTGACGAACCAGGTGAGCGTCACCAGTGCAAGCGTGAGCGAGGGAAGCCAGAAGTCGAAGGAGCGCAAAGGCAGGGCAGGCTGAAACCAATACACCGCCAGGGCGCTGAGCGCGAGCAGGGAATACGTCCGCCAGGAGCCGTGCGTCAGTGCGCCGACCAGGATCGAGGTCAGGATGGATGCGGCGATTTGGGTCAGTCCCATTTAGAAGCCCTGATAAATCCACTGGGGACTGTCGTCGGTGGTGAAAATAATCAGCGCGACGACGATGAGGAAGAGCAGAAGCGCCCAAGTGTTTTCGGGCGTGAAAATTCGTTTCAGCGCGTGCCGCATACGAGCCAGTCGCCGCCCTGCTGGATGACCTGATAGGTGCGGACGGAGAGGTCGAGTTTTTGGTCTTCGTTGTTGTAGGTGGCGACGATGCTGCCGGTGCAAAGGACGAGGACGGTGTCGCCGTCGGTGCCGGTTTGGGAGCAGGAGACATCCTCGAGGCGCGCCGTGACTGCCTGGAAGGAGTCGAGTTCGATGAGGGCGTCCTCCTCCCAGTCGCCGCAGACGAGGGCGGGGAGTTTGTCGGCTTCCTTGTTGACGAGGGCGTTGAGGTAGTTTTGGACCGCCTGGGCGGGCGCGTCTGTTTTCGAGGCGCAGGCGGCGAGAAGGATGCCAGCCAGAATAAGGGTGAAAAGCAGGATGGTTTTTCGCAAGGGTACCTCCATTGGTTCGAGACGGGGATTATAAGGGAGGAAAGGGGAAAGAAGAAAGAGGAAAGAAGAAAGAGGAGAATGTGACGGTTGGCAATTGCAAGGGGGCTGAAAATAGTGTAAGATAAATCCGCCATGATACGGAATCTGGCTCTCATCCTCCTAGACGTTCTTGCAAGAAGGAGTCAGTCAGCCTGACAGGTGTGGAAGTGTACCTGCCAGGCTTTTTTTATCTCTGCACATTATTTTCAAAAGGAGCCGATATGCAGACACCCTGGGAATATCGCTATGCTCATCGTACACAAAAAATGGGGAGTTCGGTCATCCGCGAATTGCTGAAACTGACCGAACAGCCCGATATTATCTCGTTCGCAGGCGGCTTGCCGGCGCCGGAGGTCTTCCCGGTGAAGGAATTCCGCCAGGCGTGCAATTATGTGCTGGAGCATTTTGGTCCACAGGCTTTGCAATACAGCACCACCGAAGGCTACCGTCCCCTGCGCGAGATGATCGCCCGGCACACGGCGCGCTACAGCGTAGCGGTCACCGCCGACAATATTATGATTACGTCTGGTTCGCAGCAGGCGCTGGATTTCATCGGGAGGCTGTTCATCAACCGCGGCGATTACATCGTGGTCGAATCGCCCACCTACCTCGGCGCGTTGCAGGCATGGAACGCCTACGGCGCACAGTACATCCCGGTCCGCTCGGATGAAAATGGCATGATCGTGGACGAACTGGAGGCGGCGCTGCGCATCGGACCGAAATTCATCTACGTCCTCCCGAACTTCCAGAACCCGAGCGGTTCCACCCTGACCCTCGAACGGCGCAAGAAACTGGTGGAACTCGCCGACAAGTACGGCGTGCCCATCGTCGAGGACGATCCCTACGGGCAGTTGCGCTATGAAGGGGATCACATCCCCTCGGTGGTGATGCTGGACAGCGAATACCGCGGTCCGAACGGCTCGCACTACAGCGGCAACGTCATTTACCTGAGCACGTTCTCCAAACTGCTGGCGCCCGGTCTGCGCTTGGCGTGGGTGATTGCGCCGCCGGAGGTGATTCGCAAACTGGTGATGACCAAGCAAGCCGCCGACCTGCACACCTCCTCGTTCAATCAGTATGTGGCGTATGAGGTGGCGAAGGGCGGCTTCCTCGACGAGCATGTCAAGGTCATCCGCGCTACCTACAAGGAACGCCGCGATGTGATGATCGAAATGATGGAGGAGATGTTCCCCGACGGCGTGCGCTGGACCAAGCCGCAGGGGGGCATGTTCCTGTGGGGCATTTTGCCCGAAGGTATGGACTCTGCCGAGGTGTTGAAACGCGCCATCGAGAAGAAGGTGGCGTTCGTCCCGGGCGAGGCGTTCCATCCCAACGGCGGCGGGAAGAACACGATGCGCATCAACTTCTCGTATTCCTCGCCCGATACCATCCGCGAAGGCATCACGCGGCTGGGCATGACATTGAGGGAATTGATCAGCGAAAAAGTGTAGCCCTGCGATTGCGCCCAAAGGCTTCGACAATGCCTGAAACACACAGACCGCCGTTGGAAGACGGCGGTCTGTGATTGAAGCGCTCGCTGCCGGGGATGGCGAATATTCGAAATCATCCCTCTGCGTAGGGGATATAGTCGGCGCGGGCGATGCCCTGTTTGATGGCGGTCTTCGCCACGGCGCGGGCAACCTCATGATGGACGTTCTTGTCGAGCGGGTTGGGGAGCAGCTCGCCGGCCGGGGTCATGCGCACCAGCACTTCCATCGCCGCAATCAGCATTTCGTGCGTGATGCGCGGTGCGTTGGCATCCACTGCGCCGCGAAAGATGCCGGGGAAGCCCAGCACATTGTTCACCGACTTGCCGTCCGCCGCAAACACCGCGCCCTGCGCCAGCGCCGCTTCCGGGTCAATTTCGGGATTGGGGTTGGAGAGCGCGAAAATGATTTGCCCGCGGCGAACCATCTCCGGCTTGATGAGATTCGGCGCGCCGGTAGTGGCGAGGACGATATCGCACTCCGCCATGATTTCCTTCAGGCTGGAGGCTTTGCCGCCCGCCTCTACGAACCGCCTCACTGCATCCTCGTTTAGATCCGCCCCGAACACAGGATTCCCCGTCAGCCCCATCAGCATCTTTCCGATGGCGTTCCCTGCCGCGCCCAAGCCGATTTGACCGATCTTCGCCTTGCGAACGTCCACGCCGGCGCGTTTGGCGGCGGTCATGAGCGCCGCCGTGCTGACCACCGCCGTGCCATGCTGGTCATCGTGCATGACGGGGATGTCGAGCAGCGCCTGCAGCCTTTCTTCCACCTCGAAGCAGCGCGGCGCGGAGATGTCTTCCAGTTGAATCGCGCCGAAGGTCGGGGCAATGGCGGCGACGGTGCGCACGATTTCATCGGTGTCACGGGTGTTCAGTAAAATCGGCACGCCGGATAAACCCACCAGCGTTTCCATCAGCATGGCTTTGCCTTCCATGACCGGCATACTCGCCAGCGGACCGATGTCGCCCAGTCCCAGCACTGCCGTGCCGTCGGTGACGATGGCAACCATGTGACTGACGCTCGTATAAAGCCGCGCCAGCGCCGGGTCGTCTGCAATCTTCAGGCACACTTCCGCAACGCCGGGCGTATAGACGCGGCGCAGGGTGGCAATCGAGTCAATCGGGAAGCGCGAGCGGATGGCGATCTTCCCTTTTTGGTGCAATTCGAGCACTTCATCGCGGACGGCAAGCACGCGCGTCCCTTCGTTGGCGCGCATCGCCTCGATGACCTTGTCCATGTGTTCGGCGTCATCGGCATAGACGGTGATGTCGCGCACGACGGATTGGGCGGTCTCGTTGATGAGTTCGATGGTGCCGACGCTCGCTCCCAGGCTGGAGATTGCCGTCATCAGACGCGCCAGCGTGCCGAGTTTGTGTTCGTTGCGAACGCGGACGGTTCGCATGATTTTACGTTCCCATGCCATGGTTCACATCCTTTTCGAAGCAGGTTTTATATGCTTTCGATTACAGCATTCAACTCATCGAACGATTGGATGGTGGGGCAGTCGGCTTCGGGGAAGATTCCGTTTGGGTCGTAAAGCACAGGATGAAGTCCGGCGCGGCGCGAGCCGACCACATCCGCAAAGTAATTGTCGCCGACATACACCGTCTCCTGTGCGGAGACGTTTGCACGTTCCAGCGCGTGGTGAAAGACGCCCGGCTCGGGCTTGTAGATTTTTACTTCGCCGGCGGCGAGTGAAAAATGAAAGTATTCGCTCAGGTTGTGGCTTGCCAGCAGTTCATGGAACGGTTCGTCGCGGTTCGAGATGACCGCCAGGATGTAGCCCGCCTCCTTGAGGGCAGGCAGGAGACGCTGCACATCCGCAGGGACGATGCTTTGCGGCTTGTACATTTCGCCCATGTGCGCGGAAACCTGCGGCGCAAGTTCCTTTGCTGCGGCAGGAGAAAGTCCCACCGCCACGAGTCGGCGGCGGGTATATTCGATCCAAAAGTTTTCGCTGTCGGCGGAGTGGGCAAGCAGGTCGTCACGCAGGTCGGGGGAGTTTGCCCAATAGAGGTACTCCCAGCGCAGGGCGCGGCGGCGGTCTTCCTCGTGGAGGGAGTAACCCAGCGAAATCAGATATTCGTCGAAGACTTGTGCGCCCTCAGGGACGCTGTGACGGAGCGTGCCGTCGAGGTCGAAGAAAACGGCTTTGATTCGGTGATTATTGGTCATGTCAAATATAATATCATAATCATGGAACAGACATTCAACAGGAGGATGAGATGGGAAAATTGAGCGGCAAGGTTGCCATCATCACAGGAGCGACTTCGGGCATCGGCAAGGCGGCGGCGCTTTTGTTTGCAGATGAAGGCGCGGACCTGGTCATTACGGGACGACGCGCAGAGTTGGGAAAAGCCGTCGAAGCGGAGATCAGGCAAAGGGGAGTCCGCTGCGTATTCGTCCAGGCGGATCATGCTCAAGCCGACGATTGTTCCCGCGTCGTCGAGCGGACTCTCGCCGAATTCAACCGCGTGGACATCCTGTTCAACAACGCCGGCATCGTGACAGGCGGTACTGCCGAGACGACGACCGATGAGGTTTGGAACGAGACGCTGGCAATCAACGTGACGGCGGTCTGGCGGATGTGTAAACTGGTCATCCCGCACATGAAGAGACAGGGCGGGGGCGTGATTGTGAACAACGGTTCGGACTGGTCGGTGGTGGCGGGCAGGGACGCGTTCCCGTATGTGGCAAGCAAAGGCGCAGTGGGGATGATGACGAAGGCGATGGCGCTCGATTTTGCGCGCGACAACATCCGCGTCAACGCCGTCTGTCCCGGCGATACGTTCGTGGACCGCTGGCTGGAGAAGGGCTACTTCGAATACTCGGACCCGGTCAGTCTGGAGCAGGCAATGAAGGATGCGAGCGCCTACATCCCGATGGGACGCTTCGGCAAGCCGGAAGAAATCGCCCGTGCCGTGCTGTTCCTTGCCTCGGATGATTCGTCGTTCGTGACGGGTCATCTCCTGCTGGTGGATGGAGGCAATACGGCGCAGTGATGAACGGAATACGCAAAGGGAAGCAAGATCAGGCGCCTGGCAAAATTTATGCCGGATTGGGTTGAACGCTTGTTTTAGTCAGGTCAAGTATAATTTGGGAGTGCGTTCATGATTATGATGCACATGGAGCATTCTGTGACCGTAGAGAAATCCACTTCTGCCCGGTTAAACCAAATTATTCAAGCCGATTGTCTCAAAGAACTTGCTTTCTTTGATGATAATTCGATTGACCTAACTGTATTTTCTCCCCCTTATGATGGTATTCGAGACTATAAAAATAATTGGTCTTTTGATTTTGTTGAACTAGGAAAACACCTTTTTAGAATAACAAAAGATGGCGGTGTTGCTGTCGTCGTCATCGGCGATGGGACGAAAAATTTCGCCAAGTCCCTTACTTCTTTTCGGCTGGCTGTCAATTGGGTGGATGATATTGGTTGGAAACTCTTTGAAAGCGTCATTTACAAGCGTGACGGCAACCCTGGCGCATGGTGGAATCAGCGCTTTCGGGTTGACCACGAGTACATCTTGATGTTTTTCAAAGGAAATCGCCCCAAGTCCTTCCACAAGGAACATCTTATGGTACCCAGCAAACATGCGGGGAAAATTTATTCGGGGACGGATAGATTAACAAATGGCGGCTTCAAGAAGATTGAACCCAAAGCAGTCAACCCGATGAAATGCCGGGGGACGGTTTGGGAGTATTCGACAAGCAATACCGAAGGAAATCGGCTCAAGCTACAACACCCCGCTACTTTTCCAGATAAACTCGCCAGCGATCTGATTCGATGTTTTTCAGAGCCAAATGATATTGTGTTAGACCCCATGTGTGGCAGTGGCACAACCTGCGTGCAGGCAAAATTAAATAACAGACAGTTTATTGGCATCGAAATCAGCGAAGAGTATTGTGACATTGCTCGAAAACGTCTTCAAATTGAAGCACAAGCCAATCAAGTCAGCATGTTTTAGGAGCAACCCAAATGTCATATAAAAATGACATAAAAATCGCCAAACGCCTGCTTGCAGATTTGCCGACAAAATGGGACGGGAAAACAAGCGTTTTGGAAATGAAAGAAGCCGATTTCAACTGGCGGCAGATGGAATGGTGGGGATTTTATTTTGAGTTGCTTTGCCACAGACGGCTTGCTGGCGAGTTTTCCATCCCTGGCGATAAATATGGCTCAGCCGCCACTTCATGCTTTGACTTAAAACGCTCCATCAATTGGGATTTGAAAGCCAAAGCCATAAAATCTGACGACCATCGTTCCATTTTGAATGATGCAGAAGCAATGGACTGGAGCGTCAAGGAGTATGGCGCTCACGGTTTGATGATTGGCTTATGTGATGTCGAATATAACGATAATGACAGGTCTTTCCAGCGATGGCATGAAGAGTTAAAAGGAGGTAAATCGAAATACCAATTGGAAAGGGAACAAAGAACCAGCGTATCCCGGTATCGAAAGACCAGAGTCGAATTGCAAGAAATTTTATTCCTTGCAATCACTCCCAAAAATATTGCGCTGTTGGGAATTCATCATCAAGGAAGAAATAGCAACGGCAAGCCCCGCCCGCCAAAGTATATGCTCGATTACGACGAAGAGATATTGGGTCATTTTTTGATAGACAGAATCGTATTTCGATAAGGGTTGTCTTATGACCCCTATCCGCATGGAAAAAATCGAAACCGCCCTGCGCGTCGTCCTTGACTTCAACGACGCCTTCAACCGTCATGATGCAGCAGGGATGATGGCGCTCATGACCGACGACTGCGTCTTCGAGAACACCCATCCCGCCCCCGATGGAACCGTTTATGCCGGCAAGGAAGCCGTAACGCGCTTCTGGCAGGAGTTCTTCCGCGAGTCGCCGCAGGCGCACATCGAAATCGAAGAGGCGTTTGGGCTGGGCAATCAGCGCTGCGTCATGCGCTGGAAATATACCTGGGTGGATGCTTCGGGCGCAAAGGGACACGTCCGCGGGGTGGATATTTTCAAAGTGAGGGATGGGCTGATTTGCGAGAAACTGTCCTACGTCAAGGGCTGAAGCGCCTCATTCCTTCTCCCTGCTCACCTTCATTGTACGTTTTATTCGCGGCGTGCCGCCATTGACCCCTCTTCTGTCTGTGATTACAATGTTTGCACAAAGGAGACCGGCATGAACACGATTAGAACCCAGGTAATCAAGATTGGCAACTCGCGCGGCGTCCGCATTCCCAAGCCTTTTATTGACCAGGCAAAGCTTGGCACCGAAGTGGAGATTGCCGTTCAGCGCGGCGCGATTGTCATTCGTCCCGTTGCGCTTCCCCGCCGCGGCTGGGCGGAACAATTCCGCAAAATGGCTGAAAACGGCGACGATCAACTGCTCGATGCCCCTGTCTCAACCAAATGGGATAGAAGCGAATGGGAATGGTAGTCAAACGTTTCGACGTTCACCTCGTCAATCTCGATCCAACCATCGGCAGAGAGATCAAAAAGACCAGACCCTGTCTTGTCATCTCTCCCGACGAAATGAACGAGCATATCGCCACCGTTATTGTTGCCCCCATGACCACAAAGGGACGCCCCTACCCAACGCGCGTGGATTGCCGTTTTCAAGGCAAAGAAGGGCAAATCGTACTCGACCAAATTCGCACAGTGGACAAAGTGCGGCTCGTCAAACGACTGGGGCAAATAGACGCCGCCGCTCAAAAGAAGGTACTGGCGCTCCTTGCTGAAATGTTTGCTGAATAACGCCTATTCCTTTTCCCCGCTCACCTTCATCCACGTCTTCTTCATGAACAGCGCGTCCTCCTCCATGATGGGGCTTTCGCACAAGATGCGCCCCGCACAGCCGAAATCCCTCAGCGCCTCGAACAACGCCTTCAACTTCAAATCGGACTCCTGCAGCGGCAGATGATTCTTTTCCCCTTTCGGACCGTACTCGATGCCCGAGAGGTGGATGTGCAGACTCTTCAGCGCTTCCTTCCCCAGCGACGCCTGATACGCTTCGAGCAGCCTTTTCCACTCCTCGACCGAGTTCATCGTCCCATCGCCGGGACGGGCGTGCAGATGCGCAAAATCGAGGCACGGTCTCACTCCCTCGATGGCTTTGCTCATCGCCAGCGTATCCTCCAGCGACCCCAGCATGGCAGACTTGCCCATCGTCTCCGGGCGCAGGATGACCGGGTTCTTTGCCTTGCGCAATTCCTTCACACAGTCTTTCAAGCGCGGGATGGCAACCTTCAGCACCTCCGCCGGCGGACGTTCGAAATACGAACCGGGGTGAAAGATGATGTCGGTGGCGCCGGCGAGGTTGCCGTAGTAAGCCGCATCCATCAAGCGTTTGCGGGACTTCTGCCACTCGTCATCGTCGGCGTTCAGGTTGATGAAGTACGGCGCATGGACGCTCAGCGCGACCCCCTGCTCCGCCGCCTTTTCGCGGATCGCCGCGCAGGTTGCCTCGGTCACGCGCACCGACTGCACCCAGCCCAACTCCAACGCCGTCAAGCCGATGGATTTGCTGAACTCAATCGCTCCCACCGAGCCGCCCGGTTTCTTGGGTGTGCCAATGGGCGAACCGACTGTGCCAAATTGAAAGGATAGGGTCATGGTGTCTCCAGTTGACAGTTAAGAGTAAGCAGTGATCAGTTATCAGTGATCAGTTATCAATGATCAGTTGTCGGTGATCAGTGTTCAGTGATTAGCGAGCAGTGCAATGAGTTTTACCCACAACGGCGGACCGAGAATGAGCAGACCGATGATCACTGCCGCCAGCGCCGCGATGAGCACCGCCGCCGCGCCCACGTCCTTGCCCACCTTTGCCAGCGGGTGGTGGACCGGGCTCGCCAAATCCACAACCGCTTCGATGGCGGTGTTGACGAATTCGGCGGCGAAGACCATCGTCACGGTCAGGATGAGGACCGCCCAATCGCGGGGAGGCAGTCCCAGCCAGAGGGCGAGGAGAAAAACCGCCACTGCGGCGACGGCATGAATCCAGGCGTTGTGCTGGGTTTTGAGAACATACCACCAGCCGCGAAAGGCGTGTCCGAACGAGCGGATGCGAGAGTAGATGAATTCTTTGAAGGTCATGATTGTATGTTGTGGCGCGGCAGATGTTCTCTTACGTTTGCTCAACCTTGCGCTGTCATACTATTCTTCCCGAATTTTGATGCCGCCCAAGCCCAGCGACTCTAAAATCTCCGCCTGCGCCTTCCACATCCGTGCTTTTTCGCGGGCTTTGGCATGGTCGTGACCGAGCAGATGCAGCACGCCATGCACCACCAGCAACTGCACTTCCGCTTCGAGCGCATGACCGGCTTTGGCGGCGCTTTTGGCGGCATACGGCAGAGAGATGAGGATGTCGCCCAAATAGGGCGCGCCCGTCTCAGGGTCCGTTTCGGAGGCGGGGAAGGAAAGCACATCGGTTGGGGCGTCGTTGCCCAAGTAATCGCGGTTGAGTTCCCGAATCCGTTTGTCGTCGGTCAGAACGATGGTCAGGTTTGAAGCGGCGGGAGCGGATTGATGATCCAGCGCGGCTTGGGCGGCGCGTTCGAGAAGTTTGGCGGGGAAACCGCTTTTGGTGTGAATGGTAATCATGGTTTGTGAGGGACGGTCACCACGTCCTCGCCGGCGGGCGTCTCTTTGGGGTAGGCAATGCGGGGATGATGTGTGCCTTTGAGGACGGTGACGAAGGCTTCGGTAATGATGCTGAGGTCGCGCAGGGTGAGTTTGGTGTCGTCGAGTTGACCTTGTTTCTGTGCGGCTTCGATGGTGGAAAGCACCAGTTTGCGGATAGATTCTTCGTCATGCGGGCGCTGGGCGCGGGCGCGGGCTTCAGCGCCGTCGGCGAGCATGAGGAGGGCGGTTTCGCGCGATTGCGGGCGCGGACCGGGGTAACGGAACTTTTCGATGTCCACTTTGGATGCGTCGCCGCCCGCCGCCTGCACCGCCTGATTGTACTGGTAGCGCGTGACCATCGTGCCGTGATGTTCGAGGATGAAGTCGTCCATGCGGCGCGGCAGGCGGTATTTGCGCGCCAGCGCCACGCCGTCGGTGACGTGGGCGATGATGGCTGCCGCGCTTTCCTCGGGCGGGATGTCGTCGTGCGGGTCAATGTTTTCGGCGGGCTGGTTTTCGATGAAGAAGGACGGGTTGAGCGCCTTGCCTACATCGTGAAATAGCGCCCCCACGCGCGTGAGGAGGGCATCGGCGCCGATGAGTTCGGCGGCTTGTTCGGCAAGGTTGGCAACCTGCAAACTGTGCTGATAGGTGCCGGGCGCATTGCGCAGGAAAAATTGCAAAAGGGGAAAATCGGGGCGCGAAATTTCAATCAATTGCAGGGCGGTGGTGAGACCAAGTGTCTGTGCCAGGAAGTATTGCATGAGCAGGGCAATGCTGGAGGACGCCAAGCCGTTGAAGAGCGCCGCCGCCGTCAGTTGAAAGATGGCGACGCCGTCCATGGCAGTGAATGGCAGACGGAAGGCTGCCAGCATGATGATGCCCGCCGCGGCAATCCCCATGCCTGCGCGGAAAAACGTCCACACCCGGCGCGCCGCTCCCAGCACGAGTACGCCGGTCAAGGAGGAAAAGAGAAAATACGGAATCAGGTCGAGAGCGTTGGGCAGTCCGTATGGCACGAGCAGGGAGAGCAAAATCGAAAGGATGATGCCCGTCTCCAGCCCGAAGAGGGTGGTCATCAACAATCCCACAGCGGGCAGGGGATAGGCGTATGGCAGAACGGTGCGGTCGGGGATGATGAGGCGTGCGCCAATGACAAACACCAGGAAAATCAGCGCCACGATCATCGTGCTGCGTGCATCGGAGAGAAAACCCAGGCGGCGGCGCGTAAAGTACAGCACGCTCAACACCGCCAACATCACCACCAGCGCGCCGGCGCCGGCGTATTCCTGCCAGGGGCTGGTCTGTTCGATCAAGCCCAGTTTTTGGAGCGCCTCGAGCTGGGCGGGGCGGAGGACCTGTCCGCGCAGGACGATGATTTCGCCCGCCTTGTAACTTTGGGTCACCGGCTCCACCGCCTCGCGCGCGGACCGTTTGGCGGCTTCGGTCAATTCAGCCGAATACACGCTGTTGGGCGTCACGAACGCCGAGACCAGTTCCACCACGATGACGGCTTGCTCTTCGTTGAGCGCCAAACTCACGAGGGAGGGAACGCTCCTTCGGACGGAATCCAGGTCGGTGTCGCGGATGGTGCGGCGCATCACCTGTTCCAGCACGCTCAACGCTTCCTGCTGGATGGCGTCCCAGCGGGCGGGAGGCAGGGCGAGGATCTGTTCGATGGTTTGGGGTTTGAGGCTGATGTCGCTCAGCGAGGCGATATCGGCGGCTTTTTGTTCGGGGGAGGCGTGGGCGTCCTCGCGGACGAGGGTGATGTATTGGAGGGCGGCGCGCAGACGTTCGAGTTGTTTGCGCGCGATGGATGGATCGGGCGGGGCATAGACCGGGGCAACCGCGTTTTCCGCGGCGGCACGCGCCTCTTCGGTGCGGACTTCGCTGATGTAACTGATGTCTTGCGGCGCTTGAAAGTCGCTGGGCGACACGTCTCCCGCTTGCAGGGAAACGGAGGCGGGTCCCATGAGCGATGGCAGGACCAGCGCCCCATAGGAAATGATGCTCACGAGGACGAGCAGAACGATTTGCAGGGTGCGCAGTTGCGGCGGTATCTGTTTTTGCCGCGGAGGAGGGAGGGTCATCCTATTTGGGGAGCAATTCCCGCACAGTACGGCTGATGAGGTCGTTGGGGGCGCGTCCTGCGACCTTGCCCATGACGACCTTCATCACCTTGCCCATGTCGGCAGGGGATGCGGCGCCGGTTTCGGCAATGGCGGCTTGCACGATGGCGCGCAGTTCCTCTTCCGGCATGGCTTTGGGGAGGAAGGACTCCAGCACAGCGATTTCCGCCTCGTTGGCGGAAACCAGGTCGGCGCGGTTGGCTTTTTTCGCTTCTTCGAGCGATTCGCGGCGGTTCTTGATTTCCTTTTGCAGGAGCGCCATCACCGCCGCGTCGTCGAGTTCGACGCGCTTATCCACCTCCACCTGTTTGACGGCGGCGAGCGCCATCCGCACCGTGCGCTTGCGGATTTCGTCGCCGCTCTTCATGGCTTCCTTCATGGATTGGTTGAGTTGATCTTTGATGGTCATGGAGGGGATTATAGCAGAGAGGCGGCGAAATACACGCAGCCTGCGGCAGCAGCAAATTCTTCGCGGCGAATTACACGGATTTTCACAGATTTGTGAAAATCCGTGTGCATCCGTGAATTCTGTGGCTAACGGTACTTTTGCAGGAGTTCTCTTTTACAGAACCTTACGCACAACTCGATTTGATTTCGCCAGTCGCCGCCAATTTGTTCAAAATTTGCGAAGATTGGCTAGGATTAGTGGATAACTCATGCGTTCAGCCCCCGATGTGCGACATTTCGACCTTGGGCAGGGCAACCGTATTTTCGGAGCGGATTTCCGAGTAGCGGTCGCTGCGGCGGCTCCAGAGATGAGTGATGAACTCTGCAATCTCCTCGTCGCTTGCGCCGCTGCGCAGCATGTTTTTCAGGTCATATCCTCTGGCGGCGAACAGGCAGGTGTAGAGTTTTCCCTCCGCGGAGAGGCGCGCCCGGTTGCAGTCGCGGCAGAAGGGCTGGGTGACCGAGGCAATCACGCCGATTTCGCCGCTTCCATCCTTGTAGCGCCAGCGTTCTGCCACTTCGCCTTTGTAGTTCGGGTCGAGCGGCTCGAGCGGCAGTTCGGCGTTGATGATGTTGATGATTTCCTTTGCCGACACTACGTCGTCCATCCGCCAGCCGTTGGTCGTGCCGACATCCATGTATTCAATGAAGCGCAGGATGTAGCCCTTCTCGCGGAAGAACCGCGCCATCGGCAGGATGCTGGATTCGTTCAGCCCACGCTTGACCACCATGTTGACCTTAATCGGCTCCAGCCCGACCTTTTGGGCGGCTTCCATTCCCTCCAATACTTTCGCCACCGGGAAATCCACGTCGTTCATGGCTTTGAAGACGGCGTCGTCGAGTGAATCGAGGCTGACCGTAATCCGCTTCAGCCCGGCGTCTTTGAGCGCCTGGGCGTTGCGGGCAAGGAGCGAGCCATTGGTCGTCATGGTCAGATCAACGTTGGGAATCTGCGAGAGCATGGAGACGAGCAGGGGCAGATCGCGGCGGACAAGCGGTTCGCCGCCCGTCAGGCGGATTTTCTTGACGCCAAGTGAGACGAAGATGCGCGCCAGACGCGCGATTTCTTCGAAGGTCAGGATTTCGGCGTGCGGCAGGAAGGGATGATCCGAGCCGAAGACTTCCTTGGGCATGCAGTACACACAGCGGAAGTTGCAGCGGTCGGTGACGGAGATGCGCAGGTCGCGCAGGGGGCGGCGGAGGGTGTCGGTCAGCATAGGCTTGGGGGTGGAACAGGCTGGGGAGGCGCGCCAGCCTCGAGCGGGGAAGGAGGCGCAGCGTCCTCCAGACGGTTTTTAGAGATTATAACAAGGGTATATGAAGTTTCGATGAGCAATTGACTAGGTTTTTCAGCCATGCTATGATGAGACATCATTATTGCACTTTACAAAGGAGTTATTTTATGAAAAGCAGTTATTCTTTTCGCGTTGTCGAGCTTATTGTCCGTTTCATTGGGCTTTTTATTTTTGGGATTTCGGGGTTTTCGTTTGGGGCGGCGGTGGCAAATTATTTCGGTCCGACCGATACCGCTGAGATTTTCCTGTTTCAAACCGTTTTCGCTTTGCTGGGCGGGCTTTCCGGGTTCATTTTGATTCCCTACTTTACCACCCGCCCGGCGCGCGCCATTCGCCGCAGTTTGGGGCGGCTCTCCGCCGAGACGCTCTTTGCCGGGCTGATGGGGTTGATTGTCGGTTTGTTGACCGCCGCCCTGCTGGCGTTTCCCCTTTCCCTGCTCCCCACGCCGTTCGGGCAAATTCTGCCGTTTTTGGGCGTGGCGGCATTTTCCTACCTGGGGATTTCCCTGTTCGTGATGAGGCAGGGAGATTTGCTGGGGCTCATCAGCGCCCTGAGCGGACGCGGCGAGAGCGGTTCTTCCTCCTCGTGGACGAATCTCAACCGTACCATCCTGCTCGATACGAGCGTCATCATTGACGGGCGCGTCGCCGACATCGCCAAGACAGGCTTCCTGCCCGGCACGCTGCTTATTCCGCGCTTCGTGTTGAACGAACTGCAATACATCGCCGACTCCCCCGATGGTCTGCGCCGCCAGCGCGGACGCCGCGGTATGGAAGTGCTTGCCGAACTGCAAAAACTTCCCAACGTGCTGGTGCGCATCAGCGATATCAATGCCGAAGGCGTGCGCGAAGTGGACGATAAACTCGTTGTGCTTGCCCGCCAGTTGAAATGTCCCATTCTGACCAACGATTACAATCTGAACCGCGTTGCCGAACTGCAGGGCGTGACCATCCTCAACATCAACGAACTCGCCAACGCCGTCAAGTCGGTGGTTCTGCCGAGCGAGCGCATGACCATCAACATTTTCCAGGAAGGCAAGGAGTATGGTCAGGGCGTGGGCTACATGGACGACGGCACGATGGTCGTGGTGGAAAACGGCAAGGATTACATCGGCGAGTATAAGGAAGTGGTCGTCACCAAGGTCCTGCAAACCGCCGCCGGGCGCATGATCTTTGCCCGTGTGGAGGAGGAAAACGGGAAGAAGAGAAAATAAAGCCATGATTCGCATCTACAACACCCTCACCCGCAAAAAAGAAGAATTCCAGACCCTCGAGCCGGGCGTCGTCAAGATGTACGTCTGCGGCGTCACGGTCTATAACGACGCGCATGTCGGTCACGCCATGTCGGCGCTGGTGTTCGACATCATCCGCCGCTACCTCGAATACCGCGGTTACAAGGTCAAACACGTCATGAACTACACTGACGTGGACGACAAAATCATCAACCGCGCGCGGCAGCTCGGCGAGGACCCCCTCAAACTCTCCCAGCGCTACATCGAAGACTACGCCAACGACCTGCGTAATCTCAACGTCCTGCCGCCCACCTCCACCCCGCAGGTCAGCAAGACGATGCCGCACATCATTCAATTCATCCAAGGGCTGATCGAAAAAGGCTACGCCTACGCTGCGCCCAACGGCGACGTGTACTTCCGCGTCACCAAAGACGACGACTACGGTAAACTCTCCGGGCGCAGGCTCGAAGACATGCAAGCCGGCGCCCGCATCGAAATCGGCGAAGCCAAAGAACACCCCATGGACTTCGCCCTCTGGAAAGCCGCCAAACCCGGCGAAATCTCGTGGGACAGTCCCTGGGGCAAGGGGCGTCCCGGCTGGCACATTGAATGCTCCGCCATGAACCTTGTCGAACTCGGCGAACAGATTGACATTCACGGCGGCGGCAACGACCTCATCTTTCCCCATCACGAAAACGAAATCGCCCAAACCGAATGCTACACCGGCAAACCCTTCGCCCGCTACTGGGTCCACAATGGCATGCTGCAACTCGGCGGCGAGAAGATGTCCAAGTCGCTCGGCAACATCGTCCCCATCAAGGAATTTCTCAAACAGCGCGACGCAGACGTGATGCGGATGCTCGTATTGATGGGATCGTACCGCGCACCCCTCATCTTCAGCGACGAAACACAAGACGCCGCGGAAAAATCACTGGAACGCCTCAAGACCGCCCTGCGGCCTGCCTCGCCCTCTGCAAGCGGACTCTCCGCTGAAGCCGCCTCTGCCCTCGCCGCCCAGGCGGAATCCACCAAACAAGCCTTCATCGAAGCCATGGACGACGACTTCAACACCCCGCTTGCCCTCGCCGCGCTCTACGAACTCGTCAAAGCCATCAACACCGCTCGTGACAACGGCGCCACAGACGCGCAACTCCAGCCCGCCCAGTCCATGCTCCGTGAATTGACCGGAGTCCTCGGCTTGCGCCTGCAGGAAAAACAAGGCTCCGGCGACGCAGACAAATTCATTGACTTGCTTGTCGAAGTGCGCAGCGAAGTCCGCAAACAGAAGTTATGGGCGCTCTCCGACCTGATCCGTGACCGGCTCAAGGAACTCGGCGTGACGCTCGAGGACACAAAAGACGGCACAAAGTGGAGATGGAGTTAGGCGGGTACCTGGCAAATCAAAAACTTCCGAGTGAACAGGCTCGGAAGTTTTTTGTTTACAACATTACCAATTGCGCGGCTTCGGCTGATTTCTTTTTTGATTTCGTTTGCAGACTCGGAAGATCGTAATTGGCTATAAAAAGCTCATTGCCCCGTTCGGCTTTTCCTTGTTTGTAGTTGTTCATCCCATACTGCAATTCCCATTCATAAATTTTGGCAAAGGAAAAGTTTTTACGGATTTCCGGCGAGTCGTCATAGGTAATCAGCCAGGAATGTTTGCATTTTCTCATCTCATGTGCGAATTCATCATGATTGAAATTGATGTGTAAAACGCCATTCCTGCCATACAGTCTCGACTTGGTTGCCTTGAAGTAGGGAGGATCCAGGTAAGTAAAAACACGTTTGTCGCCATCTTCCAGTAATTTGCGATAGTCAAGGTGAGTAATCTTGACGCCCTCTAATACACGCCCTAAATTTGACAGCCGCTCGATGGAAGAAATGGTGAAACGGGATTCAAAAGCATGCCTGGAATAGCCTCCGGATTCGACAACGCCCGAAAACGTAATTCGATTTAACACAAAAAATCTTACGGCGCGTTCGAACTCGGTTAGAGAATCGGTATTTGTGCCCAAGAGTTCATCGAACAATTCCTGCCCATTCCGCCTCTCGCTTTTTATTTTTAGAACTTCACGGGCAAGTTTTTCCGAATCAATTTGAGCATACTTCCAGAAATAATAGAGTTCGAGATTTAGATCGTTGATCCAGACTTTCAGATTTGGTCTTTTTTGCTTGAGATAGATAAAGAATGAACCGCCTCCCACAAAAGGCTCCCGATATTCATCGAACTCTGGAGGCAGGAGGTATTTCATCCGTTGAATTGCGCGTGATTTTCCGCCGGGGTAACGAAGGGGACTTTTGATCTCAGCCATCATTTCCTCCTATTTCAATGGTGAGATTTTTGTTTTGTGTCGCCTCCAGATTTAACTTTTTCATCAGATCAAATTGCGCTCTCGAAACGCCGTTTGATGATGCAAAGTTCTCCAAGGCTTTTTCTTTGCAAGGAAAGCGGATGTTTCCGCGAACTTTGTTTCCGGTCAATTTCAAACGTGTAGAAAAGGCGACATTGCGTCCTTCAATTTCCAACGAATCAAGATTGGCAAATAGAATAAGCTTGAATAATCCATCCTTGATATCAGATATGGATGGCAAAAAATTCTTTGTGGAATTTTTCGCTTCTTGAATAATGTATACACCTTGTTCGCGTAAAACCTCATCGGCGGTTAGGTGGTAAACACCCCCAAGATAATTTTCAATCAAAAACACACTTTTTCCGCCGTCTTTCAAGTATTCCTGCAAATGTGATGTCTTTGATTCACGAACAGCCGCCCCCTGAGAGCCTTTCAAAGAGATGTCTCTGAATTGTCTGTAATCTTTTTTGACAACCTCAAGATATTGAAGTTTTGTTTCGCGGGGATGCACCTTTACTTTCGTCCTACGCGAAATATCCTCATAAGCAAATACGGCCTTTTCGTATATATCAACGAATCGCTCCTCGAACAAACTACGGTTCCAATGCAGGGCGCTTTGTTTGTAGGTGGAAATTGCCTTGATTTGCGAGTTTACATCCTCTGCATTTAACTTTTGATTGGTTAGCTTATGCCTGTTTTTCTGTTGGGGGCTTCGGTTTTTGTCTGCACTTTCGTAGTAAGCCAAAACAATATACACATTCAGTAAATTCATCCACGATATTGTGGAGTATTGAATTTTGTCCAGATCGCCATCCAAGCCTTCATCTTTCATTACAGGAATGACTGTCAGAATTTTCGACTCATTGTAAGTGTTATATAGCCTTGCAAAAGGATAGGTCCGTGTTCGTTTGGGGGATGTCCACTTTGAATATGCAACTTGGCCGCGTGCAAAATTCAATAGACCGTATGATTTGACGTTATTAATATCGAATTCGAGGGGGTTGTAGGAAACCAAACGGTCGGCCAAATGGGCCTGATAATGCAAATCTCTAATAAAGCCTTTAAAAAACAGTGTATTTGACATGAAAAAAACTCGCAGACGGCAGATGTTGATTTTCAGTATACAGCAACTTCAGGGGTGCAACAAGATTGACCCTGGCGAGAGAACACATCTGCTGTGTTATGTGAACGGGAGAATATCGGTGAATACAAAGCCGTCGCGGGTGACGGTTTCGCCGATTTGAATCGGGATGGAATGCTGAAACATAGGTCCCGCAAAGCAGAAGGTGTGGAATTCGCCGTTCTCGCCGCACGGGTCAACGGAGGGCGGCAGTTCGGCAAGCAGACGCTCGTCGTACAGGCGTCCCGCAAAAGATGGGGCAAGTTGTTTGGGGTCAACGGTGGTCAGCGCGGCGCGCAAGCCGCCCGCAAGCATTTCTTCGGCGAGGGCTTTGGAGTCGTCCCGCGCGCGCCAGAGGGGGAAGATGGGCTGAATGCCCGTGCCTGCCATCATGCGTTCGCGGTAGGCGCGGATGTCTTCGAGGAAGAGGTCGCCAAAAGCAATGTGGGTCACGCCTTCGCTGCGGGCGCGTTCGATGACGGCGCGCATTCTTGTTTCGTATTCTTCGTTGGAGCAGGGGAAGGGCAGCGGCACAGACCAGAGCGGAATGCCCGCCGCTTCCGCCTGTTTTTCCACCAATTCCATGCGGACGCCGTGCATGGCGACGCGGTTGTTGGTCTCGTTGAAGGTGGTGAGCAAGCCGATGATTTCCACAGCGGGCTGCTGGCGGATGGCGTGGAGCGTCCAGGCGCTGTCTTTGCCTGAAGACCAGGAGAGGAGGAGGCGGGAGTTCATGGGGGGAGTGGTAATCAGTGATCAGTAAGGCAGTGATCAGTGAGTTGCGGTAATGGGTGATTGGTAATTGGTAATTGTTTCATGCAGCCATTGGGCGGCTTGCATCATGGAGGGTCCGTCGTGGATGAGGTTGTGTTCGGGCTGAACGTCGGCTTGGATGTAGGGAAAGTCCCAGCCGCGCTCGCGCATCAGGTCAACAGCCTGGACGGGATGTTCGGGTTCGGAGAAGCACAGGAAGAGGTCGGGTTTGCGGCGCTCGACTTCTTTTGTGTCCAGCGCGAGGTAGCCCGTGCGGACATCGCCGAAGATGTTTTCGCCGCCTGCCGCCTGGATGAGGTCGTGGACGAAGGTCAGCCCGCCCGTCATGCGGACGTGTTTTCCGAACCAGAGTTCGGCGTAGATGCGAGGCTTGGGGGTTGGCGAATCCGCTTCGAGGTCCAGAAAGAGGCGGTTCCATTTTTGGATCAAGGCGCGGGCGGCAGGGAGGTCATCCACGAGCGCGCCGAGAGTCAGGACGTTTTCCAAAACGCCATGCAGGCTGTTGGGAAGCGGAAGAAGGTACACAGGCAAGCCCTGTTGATGCAGTTTGTACGCCAGCGTGCGCTGAATGCCTGTGGTGAGCAGGATGAGGTCGGGCTGGGTTTCGCGCAGGGCGGCGTCGTCCACTTTGAGGTAGTCGCCGACGATGGGGGCTTGCAGTTGCGGCGTGTAGCGCGGACAAAATTCGGAGACGCCAACGATGGAGTCGCCCCAGCCCATGTGGACGAGGGCTTCGGTCAGCCCCGAGGCGAGGGAGACGATGCGGCGCGGGCGTTCGGGGATGTGGACGTGGTCGCGGAGGGGGTCGCAGTAGAGTCTCATAGTCTCATAGTCTTGTAGTCTGATGGTCGGATGAGGGAGGGTCGAAGGTCGGAAGTCGAGGGTCGAAAGTCGAAAGTCGGAAGTCGAGGGTCGAAAGTCGAAAGTCAAAAGTCGAAAGTGTTTTGTTCAACGGATTGAAGCCCTGTGGAAGTTGAAAAAATTTGAGTTGGCGCCCAGCCCACAGGGCTTTCAGGAATTGAGGATGCGGCTTCAACCCCGCTTGGGTTCATTTCCTGATGGGGCAGTGAGGGCATTGAGGAGGGATGCAAGGGTGGGGTGGTCGCTTTGTCCGTGTGGGGTGGTGAGATGCCAGTGATGCGAGTCCAGCACGTCCACGTGGACGGGGCGGCGGACGCCGTTGTTGTGGACTTCGTAGCCGATGCGTTCGAGGGCGCGCCAGGTCCAGGCGGTGGCGACGCCGTCACGGTCGCCATGCAGGCTGATGGGTCCGCACACAGGCTGGTGGACTTTGAAGGCGCCGCGGGCGTGGTCGAATTCCACGCCTTCGCTTTGGAAGACGCGGGCAAGCGCGCCGTTGAGGGCGAGTTCTTCGGGCAAGCCGATGTGCAGTTCGCCGCTCGAGGAGAGCAGCCAGAGTTTGTCGGCGATGCGCAGGGCGAGGTCGAGGTCGTGGGTGGAGAGCAGGACGGCGCAGCGGGTCTCGCGCGAGAGGCGTTTGAGGAGTTGGAGGAGTTCGACGCGGCGGGGCAGGTCGAGGAAGGCGGTGGGTTCGTCGAGGAGGAGAACTTTGGGTTCTTGTGCAAGGGCGCGGGCGATCATCACTTTTTGACGTTCGCCGTCGCTGAGTTCGTGGATGGGACGGGCGGCGAGGGCTTCGCAGCCTGTCAATTGCATGGCGCGGCGGACGGCTTCTTCGTCGCGGGGGGTGAGGCGTCCGAGCCAGTCGGTGTAGGGATGACGCCCCAGCGTGACGAGAGCGTAGGCGGAGAGGTTGCCCGCTTCGACGCGCCCCGTGAGAACGACGGCAAGTTGTTTCGCCAGTTCGAGGGCGGGGATGGAGAACAGGTCGGCGCCGCCCAGTCTCACCGTCCCTGAGAGCGGCTCCTGCATCCCCGCCAGCGTGCGCAGCAGGGTGGATTTGCCCGCGCCGTTCGGTCCGATGAGGCAGACCATTTCAGCGGGACGCAGTTCAAGGTCGAGGCTGAATGCGATGGGTCTGCGGTGGTAGCCGATGGTGAGGGAGGAGGTGGTGAGCATGTTGGTAATTGGTAACTGGTAATTGTCACGAGAAACGCAATTGGCGCTGGTGCAGGATGACCCAGAGGATGACAGGCACGCCAAAGAGGGACATGACAACATTGAGCGGCAAAACGTATTGACTGCCCGGCGCCTGGGCGATGACATCCGCGACGAGGGCGAAGGATGCGCCCATCAGCATGGAGGCGGGGAGCAGGGCGCGGTGGTCGGCGGTGTTGAGCAGGGAGCGCGCCACATGCGGCACGGCGACGCCGATGAACCAGATGGGTCCGCAAAAGGCAGTGGAGACGCCTGCCAGGAGCGAGGCGCTCAAAATAATCCAGAAGCGGGCGCGGCGGACGTTGAGTCCCAGCGAGCGGGCGTAGTCGTCGCCGAGCAGCAGGGCGTTGAGGGGCTTCATCATCACGAAGCCGATGAACAAGCCCGCGATGGTGACAGGGGCAAAGACGCGCATCTGATTCCAGGTCACGCCGCCAAAACTGCCCGCCGCCCACAGGCTGAAGACCTGCACGCGTTCGGGCTGGCTGAAGTAGATGAGCAGGCTGACGACGGCGTTGGTGAGGTAGCCGAACATCAAGCCGAGGATGAGCAAAGTGACGGTGTTTTGTACGCGGCGGGAAACGATCAGCACTGCGCCGAGGACTGTCCCCGCGCCCAAACTGGCGGCAAGCGCCAGGCTGAGGTCGCCGAAGGCGTTCAGACCCGCGATGAAGGCGGAAGCGCTGCCCGCGCCCGTGCCGAGAATCACCAGCGCCACGCCCAAACTCGCGCCCGAACTGACGCCCAGAATGAACGGGTCTGCCAGCGGGTTGCGGAAGAGGGTCTGCATTTGCAAGCCCGCCGCCGAAAGCGCCGCGCCGACCAGCAGGGCGGTGATGGCTTTGGGCAGACGGAACTTGAAGATGACATCTGCCCACGAGGCTTTGTCGGGTTCGCCGCCGCTTAGGATTCGTAGCACCTGTTCGGGCGGGATGCGAACCGACCCCAGCGTGAGGCTGAGGATAAACGCCGCCGCGAGAATAACCAGCAGGAGGACGACGATCCAGGCGCGGAGTCCGAGTTTGGGGAAGGATAGCATTGGTAATTGGTAAGTGGTGGGTGGTTGAAGGTCGAAGGTCGAAGGTTGAAGGTCGAAAGTCAAAGGTCGAATTGTCTCTGACCTTCGACTTTCGCCTTGGAACGTTTGACCTGCTATTTCAACTGCCTGTAATACACCAACTCATGGTCGGGGAGCAGGTCGGGGTGGAAGATTTTGATGAGGTCGGCGAGGACAATTTCGGGATGGGCAACGGCGCTTTCGTAGTAGTCGTTGCCGCCGTTGGGGGAGGTCTTGGCGTCGTTGTTCCAGACGTTGCCGTTTTTGTAGGCGGCGAAGTCGGCGTAGCGTGCGTCGGCGGCGAGCACGTCCGCGAGGGTGAAGAAGAAACCGACGTTCACCCAGTAGTCGGCGTCTTTGGCTTTTTCAAAGACGGCTTCGAAGGCGAGCGGGATGCTGCCGGTGGATACGTCGTCCGCCCAGAGGTAGTCTGCGCCCGCGTCCTTGAGGAAGGCGGCGGCGAAACTGTTTCCGCCCGGCACGTTCCACGTTCCCTGGTAGGCGGAGCCGGTGAACACGGTGGGTTTTTCGGTCACGCCGGCGGCAAGGGCTTTGAGTTCTTCGTATTTTTGCGCCTTTTCAGCAAAAAGGGCTTCGGCGTCCGCTTCCTTGTTGAAGAAGGCGGCGATGAACTTGCCCCATTCGGCGCGTCCCAGCGGGGAAGTGTCCATCCACTCGGCGTTCAGCGCCACCTTCAGCCCCGCTTCGAGCAGGACGGGGTGGGCGTCGTACTCGGGAGCGCCGGAGCCGTAGGTCATGATCAGGTCCGGGGCGAGTTCGAGCGCTTTTTCCACGTTGACGCCGGAGCCATAGCCAAGCATGGTCAGTTTGCCTTCTTCCGCCATCTTCAGCACGGTCGGGTTGCTGACGTAGGTGGCGTCGTCCAGCCCGACGAGGCGGTCGAGCAGACCGAGTTCATCGAGGAAGGGCAGGTAGGAGGTGGACATGGTGACGATGGTCTGCACGGGGACTTCGATGATTTGCTCGTCGAGGAAACCTTCGGGCGCGGGCGTGCCGCACTGGACGAGGACGTACTCCACCGATTCGGTTGCGCCGGGGTAGGGCGTCTTGACCGTGACGATTTTGTAGTTGTTGAAGTATTCGATGCTGAAGTTTTCGGTGTGGGTGAGCGCGGCTTTTTCGGGGAAGTAGTCAATCGAAGCGTCATACTCGCCTGCGGCGACACAGCCGTCGGTGAGGTTGTGTTCGGGGGCGGCAATGAGGACGCCTTGCGTAGGGGCGGCGGCGACGGGGGTTTCGGTTGGGGCAGGGGCAGGCGCCTCGGTCGGGGTGGAAGCGGGCGCACAGCCTGCAAGGGCGAAGGCGAACAGCAGGGTCAAAAGCAAGGTCTTGCGAAGCATAGGGAATCTCCAAAAAGTGTGTAGTAGTGCGACATTGATGTCGCATGGGCAGGGTAAGCGACATGAATGTCGCTGTACTGCGAATCAAAATCCCCAGCCGAGGCTGGGGAGGTTGGAGAGGCAATCCGACTGGACCGTTCTCCACCTCCTTTCCGCGAGAAGTGGGCGAACCGACCAGGGCGGGCGACCTGACTTAGTTAGTCTTATAGTCTTATAGTCTTATGGTCTCATAGTTTTATAGATTGACTATCAGACTATATGACTATTCGACTATTTGACTAACATCACAGTTGCGGGACAGCGCCGGATTCGCACCGGACTTCGCCGCTGACTGGTCTGATTTGGTTGTGCGTATTGTATGACGGGGCGGGGGGAAAGTCAATGCCGCGTTGTGTTTTGCTGTTTGCGCTTCCAAAGCAAACCGAAAAATTTCAACCAGCGCAAGGGGTATAGCAGATACCAATAAAGGAAGCCCGGTAGTCCGCGCGGGGAGAAGAGGATGGTTTGGGACTGACGGTCACGCTCCATCCAGAGCGAGCCGAAGGGTGTATGACGAAACTCCCTCACCTCTAACCCCTTCCCCTGTGGGAGAGGGGCATCAAGATGAAGAATAAAACAGCCTTCGTGCTTGAGCGATTTGACGCCCGACCTGCCGTCCAGCCAGATGCGTTCGATGTGGTCGGGGTGGGTGCGCTGGAGGGCGTCGCGGATGGCGGCGTCGAAGTCAATCAATGTGACCTCGGGGAAGGCTTGCAGGGCTTGGGGATGTTTGACCACGCTGTCGGCAGAAAGCCCGCCGATGAGCGCATGAGCAATGGGGTAGGGAACCGGCGTCATCAGCGCCACACCGAGCGCCATGAACCAGACGGGGAGCCCGGGCAGGAGGACCATGCGGCGTTTGAGTCCGCGGGCGCGGGCGTAACGGAGCATCAGGTCGGCGTAGGTGTGGATGTGCGGTCCGCCGATTTCGAAGACGCCGCCGCGCCCGTTGGGATTGGTCAGCGCGGCAAGGAGATAGTCAATGACGTTTTGGATGGCGATGGGCTGGGACTTGTTCTTCAGCCACAGCGGACCCGGCACGAGCGGAAACAACTCGGTCATGAAGCGGATCATTTCGAACGAGATGCTGCCCGAGCCAGCGATGACGCCCGCACGAAACTCGGTGACCGGAACCTTTCCCTGCCGCAAGACTTTCCCGGTCTCGATGCGGGAACGCATGTGCGGGGCGATGTGCTGTTCGGGGTCTGCCAGCCCGCCGAGGTAGATGATGTGTTCCATGCCGGCGCGTTCGGCGGCAGAGGCAAAAGCGCGGGCGGCTTCCAGCTCGAGGGCGGTGTAGCCGCGTCCGTGCGCCATGTTGTGGACGAGGTAGTAGGCGGTGTGGACGCCCTCGAAGGCGCGGGGCAGGGTTTCGGGGAGGGTGACGTCAGCGTGGACAATTTCGATTTGGGAGGACCAAGCGCGCCCGTAGAGACGACGCGGGTCCCGGGCAAGGGCGCGGACACGATAGCCGGAGTCCAACAGGCGGGGGATGAGTCTGCTGGCAATATATCCAGTGGCGCCGGTGACGAGGATGAGAGGAGAAGTCAAAGAATCCACTTTCTACTTTCTATTTTCCACAAAAAGTGGAACGTAGAAAGTAGGCTAATGTGCAAGGACACGCGCCCTCGACGCTACTCTGCGCGTCAGCCCGTCGAAGATGAAACGGTGGGGGAGCCACATGGCATACCAGTAAAGAAAACCGAAGAGACCATGCGGGGCAAAGTAGGCGGTGACAGTGAAGAGGGTCTTGCCATCCTGCGGATCGGAACGGAACTCGAGCCAGGCTTTGCCGGGCAGTTTCATTTCGGCGCGCAGACGCAGGAGGCGGTTCGGCTCCACCTGTTCGACACGCCAGAAGTCGAGCGCCTCGCCCGCGCGAATTTCGTCGGGATGCCGCCGCCCGCGCCTCAACCCTACGCCGCCGACTGCCTTGTCCATCCAGCCGCGCATTGCCCACGCCCAATCCATGTAGAGCCAGCCGCGTTCGCCGCCGATGCCCATGTAGGAACGAAAGACCGCTTCGAGCGGAAGGTCGAGAAGCACCTGCCGTTTTTCGATGAACATGCCCTCTTCGACGGTGAAGGTGTAGGGCTTGACCGCGCCGGCGGTGGTGACGAGCGCATCCGCCCAACTGGTTTCGACGTTGTCGCGCTGGATGCGTCCCAACGCCAGATGGACGGCGGTGCGGAAGTCTATGGGCTGGATGTGCGGGAAGAGCGCCCGCGCCGCTTCATTACGGACGATGAGACTGGCGCGCAGACCCTCGATGAGCGGCAGTACCAGACGCCAATGCAGCGGCGTGATCATGTGAACCCAATAGGCGGAAAGGCGCGGCGCGTAGAACGGCGTGCGGATGAGGTAGCGTTTGAGTCCGCGCTCCTTGGCGTATTCGAGGAGCATGTCGGCATAGGTCAGGCGGGTCGGACCGCCGATCTCGATAAGTCTGCCGATGGCATCCGGCGTGTCGAGGGCGGCGATGAGATATGCCAGCACGTCGCGGATGGCGATGGGTTGCGCCTGTGAGAAAAACCAGGCTGGGCAGATGAGCAGCGGCTCGCGTTCGCTCAGATAGCGAATCATCTCGAACAGCACCGAGCCGGAGCCGACAATCATGCCCGCACGGAACTCGGTGACCGGCACGCCGCTGGCGCGCAAAATGTAGCCGGTCTCGTGGCGGGCACGCAGGTAAGGAGAGATGTCGGCGGTGGGGTCCACCAATTCGCCGAGGTAGATGATGTGTTCCACTCCCGCTTCACGGGCGGCATTGGCAAAGTTGCGCGCCATGCTCAGGTCGCGTTCGGCGTTGACTTTGCCCCCCTGCATACCATGGATGAGATAGTAGGCGGTGGAAACGCCGCGCAGGGCTTCGATGAGGGAAGATGCATCGAGCGCGTCGCCGGCGGTAATTTCCACCTGATTCAGCCAGGGACGTCCGTGCAGGCGCGCCGGGTCGCGGACGAGGACGCGCACGCGGTATCCCGCTTCGAGCAGGCGCGGCACGAGCCGCCCGCCGACATAGCCGGTCGCGCCGGTGACGAGGATAAGTTTGGAGGATGACATCATGGTTTCATTACTTTTGGCTGTTCGCAATGACGGGCGAAATTGTATCTCACCAATCAAATTCCATGCTATGATACACGGCATCCATGCAGGCAGAACAACCTTCTCCCTCTCTGCGCGAACGCTTGACCGCCCAGCCTCCATTGATGTGGATTTCGCTTGCCTTTCTCGGCGGCATTGTGCTGGGCAGGCTGGTCTCTCTGCCGCTGTGGGGATGGGGAGCGCTCGCTTTGTTCTTCATCCTGCTTGCCCTCTCCTCCCGCCTCTTTCATCCCTTCGACGTGGCTCAGGGCAGGCTTTCCTCTTTCTTTTCCCAACCCTTCTCCTTCATCCTTCATCCTTTCTCATTCATCCTTTTAACCGCCCTCTTCCTCGGCGCGGCGCGTTATCAATTCTCTGTGCCTCGATTCGATGCCTTCCACATCGCCTTTTACAATGACCGCAATTACGAATTGCTCGTCACCGGCTACGTTGCCGAGCCGCCCGATTACCGCGACGCCTATACCAACCTCCGCATTCAAGTGACCAAGGTGGACACCGGCGACGGCGATTTCGATGCCGAAGGTCTGCTCCTTGCCCGCGCTCCCGCCAATCAGGTTTTCGAATACGGGCAAATGGTGCGTTTGCGCGGCAAGGTGGAAACGCCGCCCGAAAACGAGGATTTCTCCTACCGCGAGTATCTTGCCCGGCAGGGCATTCACTCATACATGCCCAACGCCGCTGTCACGATTCTGCCCAGGCAGGCGGGGAATCCGCTCCTGCGGGCGCTATATACGTTCAAGGAACGCTCGCTGACCAACCTCTACCGCCTCTTCCCCGACCCGGAAGCCTCCCTGCTGGCGGGCATCCTGCTCGGCGTGGATACCGGTCTTACGAAGGAACTTCAGCAAGCCTTCAAAAACACCGGCACGGCGCACATCATCGCCATTTCGGGCTTCAACATCAGCATCATTGCGGGCATCTTCATCACTTTTTTCAGCCGCTTCCTCGGCGCGCGGAGGGGCGCGGCGCTGGCGGTCGTTGCCATTGCCCTCTACACGGTGTTGGTCGGCGGCGATGCGGCAGTGGTGCGCGCCGCCATCATGGGCACTCTGGCTTTGCTGGCAAGACAGGTCGGACGCCGGCAGGTCGCCCTGAATACCCTGCTGGCGGTGGCGCTGGTCATGTGCCTGTGGAATCCGCTCTACATTTGGGATGTTGGCTTTCAACTCTCGTTCTTCGCCACGCTGGGACTGATTCTCTACGCCCAGCCGTTTTCCGAATTTGCGAATAGAATCATCACCAAATACCTCCCCGCTTCGGCAGGCGAGAAAGCCGCACAGTGGTTTTCCGATTTTGTCCTGCTCACCCTCGCCGCGCAACTGACCACCCTTCCCATCATGGCATATCACTTTCAGCGCATCTCGCTCGTTTCGTTCATCGCCAACCCGTTCATCCTGCCTGCCCAGCCGGCGGTGATGATCCTCGGCGGGCTGGCGGTTCTGCTCAGCCATGCCTGGTTCCCGCTGGGACAGGCGGCGGCTTGGATTTCCCTGCCCTTCGTCGTGTACACCATCCGTGTTGTGGAATTGTTCGACCGCGTGCCGCATGGAACGCTCTTCCTGGGGGATTTCTCGCTCTGGTTCGCGGTTTTGTTCTACGCCGCGCTTTTCTCTCTGACCTTTCTCTTTGCTCAGGGCGGCGCTTTTGGCTGGTCCAGCCTCAAAGCGTGGATGCGCTCCCTCGGGCAGAAAGCAGGCGCGGTCGGAGTCGGAAGCGGAATCGTCCTCCTCGTCATTGCCCTGCTGTTGACCTGGCGCGCCGCCTCCGCCGTCCCCGATGGACGTTTGCACGTCACCTTTTTGGACGCCGGCTCCGCAGACGGAATCCTCATCCAAACGCCTGCCGGCAGAAAGATTTTGATCAACGGCGGAGAGAGCGTGACGAACTTGTCGGATCAATTGGGCAGACGCATCTCGTCGTTCGACCGCAAACTGGACTGGCTGGTGGTTGCCTCCACCGAGGAAGAACAGGTCGCCGCCCTGCCGCGCGTGCTGGAACGTTACCCGCCGGGCGCGGTGTGGTGGAGCGGCAACCGTCAGGCGTCGTTTTCAGCGGGCATTTTGAACGAGTATCTTTCGATTCGAGGCATTCCCGTCAGCGAGGCAAAAAGCGGGCAGACGCTCGACCTGGGCGATGGTGCCACGCTGACAGCGCTGACGACCGGTCCGCGCGGGGCGGTGCTGTTGTTGGAATACGGTAACTTCCGGGCGATGCTGCCGGTGGGCATGAGTTTCGACGCGCTGGATGAACTGGGATACGGTGAAGATTTGGGCGGCGTGAGCGTGCTGCTGCTGGCAGATGCGGGGTACGCGCCATCGAACCCCGAAGACTGGATCGTCAACCTCAACCCCGCACTGGTAGTGTTGAGCGTCGCCGCCGCCGACCCGAATGGCATGCCCGATGCCGACACCCTTGAAGCCGTGAAAGATTACGCCCTGCTGCGCACCGACCAGAACGGCTGGATCGAAATTTCCACCGACGGCGTGCAAATGTGGGTCAATGTGGAGCGCACGCCGCCGCTGCCAACAGAAACGCCGTAGGGATTACGTCAGCGCGTTCAACACCGTCACGAACGTTTGCGCCATCCGTTCGATGTTGATTTCCTCCCTCACAATCCGATAGGATTCCTCCCCCATCCTGCGCAGACGCGCCGGGTTTGTGAGCGCGTCTTTCATCGCTGAGACCAACGCCTCGAAATCGTCCGGCGGAATCTGCCAGCCGTTCTGCGGGCGGACGAGGTCATCCTGTGTGCCGTCGCCTTGCGCCACGATGACGGGCAGACCGTAACTCATCGCCTCCTGAACCGCCAGCCCGCCGGTTCCCGGCAGGACGAATAGGTCTGCCACCTCGAAAAAGGGCTTCAACTCCGCTCCATGCTTTGCTCCGACAAACTCCGCCTGCGGGTACACGTCTCTGGCGAGCGACTCGAGGGCGGGACGTTCCGGTCCATCGCCCACGATGACCAGCCGCACGTTTTGAATCGCGGCGCAGGCACGCAGGAGGGAATCCACCCGCTTCCGCGCCTGGAGTCTGCCGACAAAGAGAACCACGGGACGCGGGTCGAAGGTCAACGGGCGGGAGGGGAGCGGATGGACGGGCGCGGGGGAGACGGCGTTGTATGCCACGAAGATTTTGTCGCGCGGGAAGCCGAGGGCGGCGTATTCGTCTGCCCCGCGGCGGCTGTAGGCAATCAACGCATCGAAGCGGCAGAGGGAGGCGGCGCGGCGCATTTGGCGGAATCCAGCCAGAGGTCCAGAAAGAGGCGGAGCACCCAATCCCCAGCCGATGACGGGACGCTGTCGTTTGTGCATCCAGCGGATGACGGCGGAGGTGGAGAGACAGCGCGGGTTGGCATCTACAATCAGAATGTCGGGGTTTTGTTCTTCGAGCCAGTCCAGCACGCCTTTTTGATAATACAGATACAACGCGCCGTCGAACAGGTGAAGGTTTTCGCCGTGACAGTAATGGGCGACCTGCAAGCGGCTGGCGGTGGTGATGCCCTCGTGGGGGCGTGGCGCGCCGGCGAACAGACTCATGCCTCCGCTGCAGGCGGAGGCGAGCAGGTCGAAGAAGGGCACGCGGTACGTGGGAAGGACGCGCTGTTGAACGGCAAGTTTGCCGGGGAAATGTTTCATCGAATCGGTTCACACCTTGAGAAGATGACTGCGACCTCGTCGCGGTATTGTTCGCACCACCGAGGAGAGGCTTCCACTTGCTGGATCAGTGCGGGCTGGTTGACGGTGGAAAGGAGGAGCAGGTTGACGCCTTCGCGGTCGAATACCGCCTCCCAATCGGCGGCGCCGCGGCTGACTTGCAGGTATTCTTCCATTTGCCCGCCGCTGAAAGGGAAGAAACGGCTGTCCACCCAGACCGGACGCGAGGGCAGGGCATAAGCAAGATAACTACCGAAGGCATAATCGTTCCAGAGCGGACCGGGCAGTTCCGGGCGGCGGCTCAGCCATTCCACCGCCTGAATGGGGGTCAGTTTGGGCGCGTACACTGCCGGCGCCTGCGCCCACCACGTTTCCCGCAAGCCGGGCAGATAGAGGAGGGACAACGCCATCAACAAACCCGCCAGCGCGATGTTGAGGGCAGGAAAGCGGTTGCGTTCGGGAGATACGCGCGGCGCAGGAAGGATGCCCTCCAGCAGTCGGGCGGTCAGCACGACCAGCAGAAAGAGCAGCCAAATCACATAGCGGACGCCTGAAAACGCCAGCCAGCCAAACCCCAGAAACCATACCCATTCCATGAGAGAAATTTTTCTGGAAGAGAACGCCGCCAGCGGAGCAAAAGACAGGACCCATGCAAAAAAGAGGTTCATCTGCCAGCCTTCATTGACCGGCGCCCGCCATTCCAGGCTGTATTCCTGATTGGACGGCACGGTGAGCATGAAGCGCAGATGTTCCCACAAGTCAATGCCGTGCGGGGTGAGGAAGGACGCTGCCAGCATGAGCAGGAGGATGATGAATAACGCTTTGCGATTCCCTTTTCCAAAGAGCAGGGCAGAGCCAGCCAGCACAAGGCTCAGAATGAAAGAGCCGTGAAGGTTCGCCCACAGAAGGGTCGCCAGCGGCAGGGTCCAAAGCATTTTGTGATTGCCCGCCTGCCACTCGAGCAGGCTGTAAAGACAGAGGACAAACAGCGGATACGCAAACAACTGGGCGCGCATTTCCCAGTTATTGCTTCCCGCCAGCCCGGCGGTCAGCACGAGGAGCGCTGCGACTTGCGGACTCAGCGAGCGTCTTGCCATGACCCAAAGGAGAGCGTAGGTCAACCCGATGAGCAAGCCGCGCAGCAAAAAGGTCGCGGTTGCGCCGCCCAGCGCGTGGGTGCGCTCGAAAATGACGCACGCCAGCCAGGGCTCGTACAAAATAGGTTCGCCAGCCCGGCTCCAACTCAAGGTCTCCGTGACCGGCACCGCCCGCGCCGCGAGGGTATCCCGTCCCACGCGCAGGCACCACCAGTAATCCTGCGGCTGAATGGCAAACAGGAAGGAGAGCGTGACAAGTACAAGCAATGTCAGGCTCAGCCAGAGGAGGTCGTAACTTCGGATGGGGCGTGCGTTCATGATGGGATGTGCAGTGCCTGCCAGGCAGGGGATGTATGGACGTGGGACAACCTTCCTCCTATCTCAGCAGAACTTCGAGATACTTTTCGACCATCTGGTCGAGACCCAGACGATTCTCCGCCTGCGTCCGCGCCGCCCGCCGGAACTTTTCATTCTCCCGCAGAACTTCCTCCGCCGCCTCGGCAAGCGCGGGAATGTCGGGCGTTTCCAGTTTCCAGGGATTTGCTCCGTAGGGGACCAGCCGTCCCGCCTCTCCCTGCACGAGTTCGGAGAGCGAGCCGGTATCGAAACCGACGACGGGCAGTCCGCATGCCAGCGCTTCGATGACCGAATTGGGGCAGGGCGGGTTGACCTCCGCCGAAAACAGCAGATGCGAGGAACGCATCAGCCAGGGAATTTGTTCGCGCTTGACCGCTCCCAGAAAGCGGATGCGGAAGGCGGTTTGATTTTCCAGTTTGTGTTTGGTGTGCGAATCCACCTGACCGGCGATGTGCAACTCGATCTTGAATTTGCGCGAGAGCCGCGCTGCCAGTTCCACCGCCTGGAACAAGCCGGCGTTCAAGCCGCCTGCCAGACTGCCCTCCACAATCAACAGCCGATGGTGCATGGATGGACGTTCATGCAAACCGTGCGGCGTGTACTGAGTCAAGTCCACGCCGTTGAGGATGACCGACGACGGAACGCGCGCCGGACGATACCAGTCCTCCCACCAGCGGCGGATGAACTGACTTTGATAAATCACCTCATCCGCCAGATGCGCGCGGATAAAGGAGAGATTCCAATTCCCATAAATGGCTCGCAGGGTGTAACGCATCCCCGCCCAGCGGGCGCGATGCACCCAGTTAATTCCGTCGAGGCGCTGCACGATTCGCCGTCCGCGTGAACGCGCTCTCCACAGCGGGAGCAGGCTGCGGGTCCCGGCGAGAACGAGGATGACATCCGATGGTTCGGAGAGGTCGTAAGTCACATCCACGCCGCGGGTGCGCAAGCCGTTCTCGAATTTGAGTCGAAAAGACGCCACGCCCGCCAGTCCGTCGGCGCGCGGCACGATACAGATACGAGGCATGGAAATATTATAGCCGTTTGTGCCAGAGCCAACTCTGTGGTTAAATAGCCGGGGAGGTAACGATGACCCAACACGACCCGGACTTTGTGGCGTTTCTGAGAGAGTTTCCCACCTACCCCACCACTCACATCATTGACGACCTGCGCGCCGTCGAATATGCCCGTCTCGATTTGGGTGGTCACATTTATCTTGATTATACGGGCGGCGGCTTATATGCCGAGTCGCAGCTGCGCCGTCATCATCGCCTGCTTGCCGAGCATGTCTTCGGCAACCCGCACTCCGGCAACCCCACCTCGCAAGCCGCCACGCAATTGGTGGAACACACGCGCGAATACATCCTCAAGTTCTTCAACGCCGACCCCGATGAGTATGTTGCCATCTTCACCTCCAACGCCAGCGGCGCGTTGAAGTTGATTGGCGAATCGTATCCGTTCGCCAACGGGCGTTACCTCCTGACCTTCGATAACCACAACTCGGTGAACGGCATCCGTGAATTTGCCCACGCGCGCGGCGGCACGGTGACTTACATCCCGGTTGCCCTGCCCGATATGCGCGTGGACGCATCTCAACTGGACCGTGAACTTGCCCAGCCCTCCAAACGCGGACACAACCTTTTTGCTTACCCTGCCCAATCGAACTTCTCCTCTGTCAAACATCCGCTGGAGTGGATCGAAAAAGCGCACGCTCACGGCTGGGACGTCCTGCTCGACGCCGCCGCCTTCGTCCCGACCAGCCCGCTCGACCTGAGCCGCGTCAAACCCGACTTCGTCCCCATCTCTTTCTATAAAATGTTCGGTTATCCCACCGGCATTGGCGCGTTACTGGCGCGCAAGCCTGCGCTGGAAAAACTGCGCCGTCCTTGGTTTGCGGGAGGCACCATCACCGTCGCTTCAGTGCAGGGCGGCAAGTATTATCTCGCCGAGGGCGCCGCCGCCTTCGAAGACGGTACGCTCGATTATCTCAACATCCCCGCCATCGAAATCGGACTCAAACACATCGAGTCCATCGGCTACGATGTCATCAGCGAGCGCGTCCACTGCCTGACCGGCTGGCTGTTGAAGAACCTGACCGAGATGAAACACAGCACCGGCGTGCCGCTGGTACGGGTCTATGGACCCACCCGCATGGAGGGCAGAGGCGGAGCGGTAACGGTCAATTTCTACGACAGGGACGACAAAGCGTTCGACCACCGCTACATCGAAGAGCAGGCGAACAAGGTCAACATCTCCCTGCGGACGGGATGCTTCTGCAACCCCGGCGCCGGCGAGGTGGCGCTCGGCATTTCCCGCGTCGAATTGGATGTCTGCTTCACCCAGCCCGGACACGAAAGCCGCCTCACCATCGAGGACTTCCGTCACTGCATTGACGGCAAATCCAGCGGCGCAGTGCGAATCTCCGTCGGCATGGTCACCAATTTCAAGGACGTGCAGGGCTTTCTGGCATTTGCCAGAAGTTTATTGTCTTGAAGCCGGTGTTATCTGCGTTACAGGGCTGATACTTTGGTTCCCAGCAGGGCAATACTGCTGCCCAACCGTCGCAGTCCAGGCACGAGACTGGCAAGGCTGTCGTCCATGCGAATCAGCCGCCAGACCGTCATCAGGGATAATTTCACCCCCAGTTTTTTCAACGCGATGAGAAAGTAACGCGCAAAGGTCCCGTGTTGAACCGTAGCGGACCAGCCGAAGGCGGTCTGGAGCGGCGCCACCCGCTCCCGGTCGAGCGGACGGCAGAACACATTCTCTTCGCGCTTGCCGAAGATGCGGGTTCCGAGTGAATAGAGAGGCGCCCGCCAGGGTTCGATTGCCGCGAAACGCCCGCCTTCCTTCAACACCCGCGCCGCCTCCGGCAGCGCCAAGGAAGTGACCATGTGATGCACGCATCCGCCCGAATACACCGCATCGAAAGCGGCATCCTGCAGGGGCAACTCTTCGGCAATGGCTACCACACACCGCAGGCGGGATTCCACCCCAAAGGCTTCCGCCAGCGAAACGGCAAAGCGGGCTTCCGCCAGCATGGGCGTCACCAGCCAGGCTTCCTCCGCCCCGCCAAGCAAAAACTTGACGGCGTGAATACCCTGACCGCCCAACTGCATCACCCGCCTGCCGCCCAACGGCGCGATGTGCTTGTAAGCGTCCCATTGACTGGCGCTGTCGTACACCGCATCCAGCCAGACCTGAGGCGGGGCAGGGAAGGAGGCGCGTTCGGCGGGCGAGGCTTGCCGCACGCGGGCGACGTGGGTATATGCCTCCGAGCGGGTGATGTCCTGCGCCAGACTGCCCGAAACTTGGTTGTAATGCTCCATCTCCGCATACGCCTCGGCGTAACGCGGATCTTTCAAATCGAAGGTGCGGCGCTGAGTCCAGGGTCCGATTTGTTCCGGCGCCATCAGAATCGGAATGCCGTCCACCACGGCATACGCCACCTGACGATCCTTGCGGCGCAGGATGTGCGTCACCGCCCCGAAATGAGCCTCTAAAGCGGCAGATTGTTCATCCTCGGCGCGCAGCAGACAAAGCGGTGCCCCCATTTCTGCTTCCGCCTGCTGGCGCGTGACCAGTTCGAGCGGTTGACCCGTTTCCGGGCAAGCCAGTACATCCAGCATCTCCGTCAGTGGTTGTTGCATGGGCATACACTCCAATCTCACGGCATTATAATGCACCGCCAGCACCCACCCAAAAAGCCAATTTTTTCCTTGACTCACAGGGGTTTCCGCATATAATTCGACTGCTGGATGAAATCAGACAACGAAACACCGCAAGCGCTTGAGGAAAACCCTCGAAGCGCTTGCCTTTGTTTGTCTCTTATACAGGACGCTTATACGCTGTCCGCCATGTTGTTGACAGACTTTTTCTAAGGAGAGGAACCAGTGGAAACCAAGGGACTGACCGCACTCCGCATCAGCCTCGCATCGCCCCAGACCATTTTGTCGTGGTCGTATGGCGAGGTGCTCAAACCTGAAACCATCAACTACCGCCGCCTGCGTCCCGAAAAGGACGGCTTGTTCTGTGAAGCCATCTTCGGTCCCCAACGGGATTGGCAGTGCTACTGCGGCAAATACAAGAATCCCCGCTACAAAGGCATCGTCTGCGACAAGTGCGGCGTCGAGGTGACCCGTTCCTCCGTCCGCCGCGAGCGCATGGGACACATCGCCCTGGCGACGCCGGTGGCGCACATCTGGTACACCCGCCGCATCCCCTCCTACCTGGGCATGCTGCTGGATATTTCCCGCCGCAACCTCGACCGTGTGTTGTATTTTGCCCAATACATCGTCACCTACGTGGACGAGGAAGCCCGCCAAAAGGCGCTCAAACGCCTCGAAGACGAAATTTCCGTTTCTGAGCGCGAGCAGGCGGCGGAAGTCAACGCCAAGATCGCCGAAATCAAAACCAAACGCGATCATACGCTGAACGAACTCAAGCAAAAGATTGCCAACCTTGAGCAAAACTACGATGAAGTCATCGCCGAAAAACTCGACCCGGTCATCAAGGAAGGGCAGAAACTGGAAAAACTGCTCCAGGACCAGATGGGCGAACCTGCCAAGAAGGCGATTGTCTTCGCCTTGACCGGCGACAAGATTCTCGACGCCGGCGATAAGGTTGCCGCCAAGCATATTTCCCAGGTGCAGAAAATCGTCAAGAGCAAACTGGAAGCGCTCGAAAACGAACTGAAAGACCAGCGCGCAAAGGAAATCGAAGAACTCAAAATGGAGGCTGGGCGCGTCAAAGCGGAAGCCGACATGCAGATGGAAGCCCTGCGCTCCCAGTTGGAAGAGCAGACCTCCGCTTCATCGAACCAGTCCTCGCGCATGCGCGACGAACTGCTCGAACTGCGCCCATTCACCTTCCTCAGCGAAACCCGCTACCGCGAACTCAAACAGCGCTGGGGGCAGGTCTTCCGCGCCGACATGGGCGCCGAAGCCTTCTACGACATCCTCGAACGCCTCGACCTCGACAAACTTGCCGAGGAACTCTGGCACGAGGTGAAGACCACCAAGTCCAAACAGAAGCGTAAGAAAGCCACCACCCGCCTCAAAGTGGTGGAAGCCTTCCGCCGTTCCGGCAACCGCCCCGAATGGATGATCCTCACCATCCTGCCGGTTATCCCGCCCGACCTGCGCCCGATGGTGCAGCTCGACGGCGGGCGCTTCGCTACATCCGACCTCAACGACCTGTACCGCCGCGTCATCAACCGCAACAACCGCCTCAAACGCCTGCTCGAACTCGGCGCGCCGGATGTCATCATCCGCAACGAAAAACGCATGTTGCAGGAAGCGGTGGACAGCCTGATTGACAACTCCCAGCGCGGCAAAGCGCTCTCCCGCCGCGGACGCCGCGAACTCAAATCCCTGAGCGACATGCTCAAAGGCAAAAAGGGACGCTTCCGCCGTAACCTGCTCGGCAAGCGCGTGGACTATTCCGGGCGTTCGGTCATCGTCGTCGGTCCGCAGTTGAAACTCAACCAGTGCGGTCTGCCCAAGACCATGGCGCTGGAACTCTACCGTCCCTTTGTGATTGCCAAACTGGTGCAAAACGGCTACGCCGCCAACGTGAAGGGTGCACGCCGTCTCATCGAACGCAACCGCCCCGAAGTGTGGGAAGCGCTCGAAAGCGTCATCGGCGAACGTCCTGTTCTGCTGAACCGCGCCCCCACCCTGCATCGTCTGGGCATTCAGGCGTTCGAACCCATCCTCATCGAAGGTTCGGCGATTCAGTTGCATCCGCTCGTCACCACTGCTTTCAACGCCGACTTCGACGGTGACCAGATGGCGGTGCATGTGCCGCTCTCGCAGAAAGCCGTGCAGGAAGCGCGTCAATTGATGCTCGCATCGAAGAACCTGCTCAAGCCCGCCGACGGCGAACCCATCATTTCCCCCTCCAAGGACATGGTGCTGGGCGTTTATTACCTCACCATGTCGCAGAAGGCGGCACACAAAGGAGACGGACGCGCCTTCGCCAATATGGACGAAGTGGAAATGGCATACGAACTGGGGCAGGTGCAGATCCATACTGAAATCAAACTGCTGACCAAGACCTGGTACGACGACAAGGGCAACCGCCTCCCCGAACCGCAGACGCGCGTCATTGACACGACCGTTGGACGCGTGCTTTTCAACCGCGTCCTCCCCGAAGAAGTGCAGTTCGTCAACGAAAAACTCGATAAAGGCGGCGTGAAAGACCTCATCGCCGATGTGTATGAACTGTGCGGGCAGGAAAAGACCACCGAAGTCGCCGATAGAATCAAAGCCATCGGCTTCGAATACGCCATGAAATCCGGCACCACCCTTGCGGTTGCCGACATCTCCATCCCGCCGGAACGCAGAACCATCATCGAAGAGGCGCTCAAACAAGTGGAACTCGTCCAACGCGACTTCCGCCGCGGTCTGCTCACCGAGCAGGAAAAGAACGAGCGCGAAATCGAAATCTGGCAGGAAACCACTGACAAGGTGGCGGATGCCGTCAAGAAGCACATGGATCCCGACGGCAACCTCTCTACCATGGCGACCTCCGGCGCCACCAAAGGCGGTTTCTCCACCATCTCGCAGTTGGCGGGCATGCGCGGGCTCATGGCAGACCCGTCCGGGCGCATCATCCCCATGCCCATCCGCTCGAACTTCCGCGAAGGGCTCACCGCGCAGGAATATTTCATCTCCACGCACGGCGCGCGCAAAGGTCTGGCGGATACCGCCCTGCGCACCGCAGACGCCGGCTACCTCACCCGCCGCCTCGTGGACATCGCCCAGGACATCATCATCAACGAATACGATTGTGGCACCACCGATGGAGTCTGGATTCGCCGCAAAGACGACGTGGCAGGGCAGTCCATGTCCAGCCGTCTCTACAGCCGCGTGCTGGCGGAAAACGTCATTGACCCGCAGACCGGCGAAGTCATCGGTGAGACCGGCGACGTCATCAACTACGAACTTGCGCGCCGCATCTCCGCCTCGGGCGTAGCGGAAGTCAAAGTGCGCTCGCCCATGACCTGCGAACTCCAGCACGGCATCTGCGCCAAATGCTACGGCATTGACCTGGGACGCGGCACCATGGTGGACCTTGGCGCGGCAGTCGGCATTGTTGCCGCCCAATCCATCGGCGAACCCGGCACCCAGTTGACCCTGCGCACCTTCCATACCGGCGGTGTCGCCGCCGGCGGAGCCGACATCACCACCGGTCTCCCCCGCGTAGAGGAACTCTTCGAAGCGCGCAAACAGCCGAAGGGTGAAGCCGTCATTGCCGAAATCAGCGGCACGATCCACATTGACCAATCCGAAAAATACGCCGACCTGCGTGAAGTGGTCATCGAAAACAGCCAGTTGGTCAGCGACGAATACACCATCCCCGAAGACTGGAAGATCGAAGTCAAAGACGAGGCGGAGGTCAAGGCTGGGGAGGTGCTGGCAACCCTCGGCGAGGCAAAGATCGTCGCCCAGCACGCCGGGCGTGTGCGCGTCGAGAAAAAGGAACGCAAGGTCGTCGTCTCCTACGATCACAAGGAATCCGTCACCTACGAAATCCCCACCACCTCCCGCCTGCTGGTCAAAAACAACGACCACGTGGAAGCCGGTCAGCCGCTCACCGAAGGCTCGCTCAACCCGCACCGCGTGCTGAAAATTCAGGGACGCGAAGCCTGCCAGATGTACCTGCTCACCGAAGTCCAAAAGGTGTACCGCTCCCAAGGTCAAAACATCCACGACAAACACTTCGAAACCATCATCCGCAAGATGATGAGCAAAGTGCAAATCACCCGCCCCGGCGACGCCAAATACCTGCCCGGCGACATTGTGGACCGTCTCGAAATCCGCCGAGTCAACGAGCAGTTGCTGGCAGAAGGCAAACAGCCCGCCAAATTCTCCGAAGTCCTGCTCGGCGTGACCAAAGCCTCCCTCAGCACCGACTCGTTCCTCTCCGCCTCCTCCTTCCAGCACACCATCAAAGTGCTGGCGGGCGCGGCAATCGCCGCCGCCACCGACCCGCTCATCGGTCTGAAGGAAAACGTGATCATCGGCAAACTGATTCCGGCCGGCACGGGCTTCAACCACGCGCGCCTCGCTAAACAGATGACAAAGAACCTGCCGGCGGGCGCCGAACCGCAGACTCAACTTCCCGATACACAGGCGGGCGACTAAATCGCACATCCACCGTTCACAAACTCACCCTTGAGAAAATCTCAGGGGTGAGTTTTTTATCGGGACTTTTGCGCTCAAAATGATTCTGTGCGCGTAAAAGGCGCTCTCTTGCGCCGGCTATGCGGGCAAACGAAAGTCCTGTTTATAATCGCACTCATGCCGCGCCCTCAAAAACCGCTCGGACAACCCACCCGCGGAAAGACCGCCTCCAACCGCCTGCGCCGCGTAGATCACTTCCTCCTGCTCTACGAACCCTCGCTTCTCACGCGGACCGACGGACTGTTCGCCGATTCCCTCTTTGTGGACCTCGGCTACGGCTTCGACCCCCGCACCACCCTTGAAGCGGCGCAGCGCTTCCGCCGCCTCAACCCCCGCCTGAAAATCCTCGGCGTGGAAATTGACCGCGAACGCGTCGAAGCCGCCCAGCCCTTCGCCGACGAACAAACCTTCTTCCGCCTCGGCGGCTTTAACCTGCCGCTCCAGCCCGGCGAGCACGTGCGGCTCATCCGCGCCTTCAATGTCCTCCGCCAATACGAGGAAGCCGATTTCGCTCCCGCCTACGAGATGCTGGCGCAATACGTCCTGCCGGGCGGACTGATGATCGAAGGCACCTCGAGTCCGTTTGGGAGCATTTGGGCGGCGAATCTGGCGCGAAAAGAGGAAAGCGGAACGTGGAAGTTCGAAGCGCTGGTCTTCAGCACCAACTTTCGCCTGGGGTTCGACCCGGCGGAATTCCAGACCATCCTGCCGAAGAACCTCATCCACCGCGTCGTGCCGGGCGAACCCATACACGACTTCTTCCAGGCATGGAAACGCGCCGCCGCCGAAGCCTCCGCCGCCAAAACCTACGGCTTGCGTCAGTGGTTTATCGCGGCGGCAGAACGTCTCGAAGCCAAAGGCTACCGCGTGGCGCTTCAACGCCGCTGGCTCTCCCGCGGCTACCTCATCTGGCGGTTATAAAATTTGGTATGATGAACCAGACAAAAGGAGCCGTATGCGAAAGCGACATATTCCTCTCGCCGCCGTCATCATTTTGCTCACCGCCTCGCTCGCCTGCGGATTGCCCGCCCCCGCCTCAACCGCAGACCCCAACGCTCTTGCCACCTCCATCGTGCAGACCGTCGCCGCCCGTCAGACCGAAGCCGCCCGCGCCAACCCTCCTACTGCCACCTTCACCGCTTCACCCCCGACCCCCAGCCTGACACCCCTCCCAAGCCTCACTCCCACCCCTGACTTTACCGCCACCCCTGAGATTCCGCTCATCAGCGTTTCGGTGGATACCAACTGCCGCACGGGTCCTGGCGAGTTGTATGAGAGGGTGGGAATCCTCCTCGTTGGCGAAACAGCCGAAGTCGTCGGGCGTGAACCGAAGGGCGAGTTTTGGTACATCCGCAACCCGGACCAGGGTCAGGGTCCCGAATTTTGCTGGCTGTGGGGCAAATATGCCACCGTCTCCGGCAACACGCTCCACATTGCGTATCTTTCTCCTGAACCGCCGCCTGCCAGCAGTTTCACCGTCTCCTTCCAGCGGGTGGGGACCTGCACCGTCTGGTGGGTGGACTTTCGTCTGACCAACTCGAGCCCGGCGACATTTCAATCCTTCTCGCTCACCATGCGCGACATCACCGCCAACACCACCGCCTCCTTGGAGTCCAACGACTTCACGCGGCGCGATGGATGCAACGCCCCCATCACAGTGGATACGCTCATCCCCGGCGGCGCGGTGACAATCAGTTCGCCGCCGCTGGCGGCAAATCCTGCCGGGCACTCCATGAGCGCTTCCATCACCGTCTGCACCGACCCCGACCTCAAAGGCTCCTGCCTGACGCGCGAACTTACCTTCAAGCCGTAGCCGCCTGTAGCCACCGAACGAGCCGCCCTGCTGTCATTTCAGGGCGGCTCGTTGATTCTCGTCTCAATGGAGGAACTCATTGGGTGACGGCATCGTCATTAAAAATACCGTGATGATAAATAGCCGGTCGAAATAGATTTTACGTGTAGGGGACGTTCTCCCCTGGCACCGCCCGTCAGGGCAGGTGTGTAACGTCCCCCCTCGGCGTAAGAGAACGCCGAGTACTCACAGGAGTTTATAAAAATTTCGACCAATCACTTAGCAAAAGGAGTTCCCATGTTCAAGCCCTCTCCCTTGCGTGTCTTTATGATTGTTTTGATGGTTAGCGCGGCGGCTTGCGCCCCCCTTGGCATGACCGCCACCCCCAACCCCAATCTCATCAACACGCTGGTCGCCCAGACCCTCGCGGTCATCCAGACCCAGAGCGCACAGCCGGGCGCCCAGCCAACTGCCACGTTCACCCCCGCTCCGCCTACGGCATCTCCCACCATTACCCTCACCCCCACACCGGAGTTTACCGCTACCCCTTCCGTGCCGCTCATCAGCGTCTCGGTCGCCACCAATTGCCGCGTCGGTCCCGGTAAAGCGTATGACCGCGTGGGAGCGCTCTTGGTGGGCGAAATGACCGAGGTCTATGGGCGCGATGCGCTGGGCAATTACTGGTACGTCGCCAACCCAGACGTGGAAGGCGGATTCTGCTGGCTGTGGGGAGAATACGCCACGCTGGTTGGCAACATCCAGGCGCTGCCGGTCTTCACGCCCCCCCCCACACCGACGCCTGCTCCTGATTTCGCGGCGGAATACACCGGGCTGGAAGCCTGCACCGGCAGCGGCTGGTGGGTGGAATTCAAACTGCAAAACACCGGCGGCATTGTCTTCCGCTCCATTTCCATGTCCGTGCAGGATACCGACGCCAAGATCACCCTCTCGCTGAGCGACAACAACTTCACCAACCGCAACGGTTGTACCGACATTGACGCGAAAAAGGCGCTGGGTCTCGGCGAGAAACTGACCGTGAGTTCGCCCGTCTTCAACTACGATCCGGGCGGACATAAATTCCGCGCCACGCTCACGCTTTGCTCCGAAGACGGCGTAAACGGCATGTGCGTCACACACAACATCGAATTCAAGCCCTGAACATGCACCGGGCAGGCAGATGACCTGCCCGGTTTTTCTTCAAAAGGGGATACAATATCTCCCCAGCCGGGCGGGACTGGCTGTTTTGGGAGCAATCCGATGTTATCCACCATACTACTCTTCATTGCGGGACTGATTGTCCTCATCCTCGGCGCGGAATCGCTCGTGCGGGGTTCTTCGCGTTTGGCGGCGGCGTTTGGCGTTTCGCCCCTCGTCATCGGCTTGACGGTTGTCGCGGTCGGCACTGCCTCGCCGGAGATTGCCGTTTCCCTGCAAGCCGCAGTCAGCGGACAGGGCGACATCACCATCGGCAACATCATCGGCTCGAACATCTTCAACATCCTGTTCGTGCTGGGTTTGAGCGCCGTGGCTGCGCCCCTGCTCATTGCCGAGCAGCTCATCCGTCTCGATGCACCCATCATGATTGGCATATCGCTGCTGACCTACCTGCTGGCGGCAGATGGGAGACTGGGCAAACTGGACAGCGCCCTCCTTTTCAGCGGCGTCGTTGCTTACACCCTGTTTTCCCTGCGCCAGAGCCGGCGGGAGACTAAAAATGTCCAGCAGGAATACGCCCAGGAATACGCTCAAAAAGAAACCACCACGCCGCGCAACATCCTGAAGTACCTCCTGCTCATCGCCGCCGGGCTGGGCTTGCTGGTGCTGGGCGCGCGCTGGCTGGTCAATGCGGCGACCGCCATTGCCGTGGCGCTGGGCGTCAGCGAACTGGTGATTGGCTTGACCATCGTCGCCGCCGGCACCTCTCTGCCGGAGGTCGCCACCTCGGTCGTTGCCGCCCTGCGGGGCGAAAGCGATATTGCCGTCGGCAACGCGGTGGGGAGCAACATCTACAACCTGCTGGGCGTGCTGGGCATTGCCGGGCTGGCGGCGCCGGGCGGCATTGGCATTGCCGAAACCGCCTTCCGCTTCGATTTCCCGGTCATGATTTTCGTCGCCGTTGTCACCCTGCCCATCTTCTACATTGACAGCCGTGTCTCGCGCTTTGAAGGCGGGCTGTTGTTCTCCTACTATCTGCTCTACACCGCCTGCCTCGTTCTGCGTTCATCGGAAAGTGCGGCTCTCCCCGCGCTGACAGCGTTTGCCCTTTTCTATGCGCCTTTCACCTTCCTGGTCATTTCAATCATGGCGCTTCGCTCCTACTTTGGCAAAAGGCGCGTCACTTGACGCCCTCCCCCTTTCCCCGTAAGATTGTCCCGACTTATAGAACATCCATTCGCCGCTGAGTCACGGAGACACTGAGAACAAAAGCCTCTGTGTTCTCCGTGTCTTTGTGGTTAGCATCTGGAGACCCCATGGATCTTGGAAACATCCGCAAAATAGACATTGACCGCGAAATGCAGCAATCCTACCTCGATTACGCCATGAGCGTGATCGTGGCGCGCGCCCTGCCCGACGCCCGCGACGGACTCAAACCCGTCCAGCGCCGCATCCTCTACGCCATGTACGACATGGGCATCCGCGCCGACTCGCCCTACAAAAAATCTGCCCGTATCGTGGGTGAAGTGCTGGGTAAATATCACCCGCACGGCGACGCCGCCGTCTATGAAGCCATGGCGCGCATGGCGCAGGATTTCTCCATGCGCACCCTGCTCGTGGACGGTCAGGGCAACTTCGGCTCGGTGGACGGCGACCCGCCCGCCGCCATGCGCTACACCGAAGCGCGCCTCACCCCCGCCGCGCTCGACATGCTCGCCGACCTCAACAAAAACACCGTTGACTTCGTCCCCAACTTCGACGACACGCTGACCGAGCCGGGCGTGCTCCCCGCCGCGCTGCCCAATCTTCTGGTCAACGGCGCGACCGGCATCGCCGTCGGCATGGCGACCTCCATCCCGCCGCACAACCTCGGCGAAGTGATAGACGCCATCGTCTATATGCTCGAAAAGTGGGAGAAGCTCGACGACATTGACGTGGAAACGCTGATGAAGTTCGTGCAGGGACCCGACTTCCCCACCGGCGGCATCATCCTGCTCGACGACAAGGAAGAGAATCCCATCGAGGCGGCATACGGCTCCGGGCGCGGACGCATCACCGTGCAGGCAAAGGCGCACGTCGAAGAGATGGAGCGCGGCAAGAACCGCATCATCGTCACCGAACTGCCGTACACGGTCAACAAGTCCAGTCTCATCGAGCGCATCGCCGATCTTGCCCGCGAAGGCTACCTCGAAGGTCTCTCCGACCTGCGCGACGAATCGGACCGTCAGGGCATGCGCATCGTCCTCGAACTGACCAAGAACGCCGACCCCGACGCTGTGCTGCGCGAACTCTACAAGCGCACGCCCATGCAGACCACCTTCAGCATCAACCTGCTGGCGCTGGTGGACGGCGAGCCGCGCACGCTCACCCTCAAGCAGGCGCTGCGCGTCTATATTGAGCATCGGCTGACGGTCATCAAAAGACGCGCCGAATTCGATTTGGAAAAGGCGAAGGCGCGGGCGCACATCCTGGAGGGATACCTCATTGCGTTGAAGAATCTCGATGAGATCATCGAACTCATCCGCTCCGCCCCCGATGTGGACGCCGCCCGCTCCCGCCTGATGAAACGCTACAAACTGACCGAACTGCAAGCCACTGCCATCCTCGACATGCAGCTGCGCAGGCTCGCCGCGCTCGAACGCAAAAAAATCGAAACCGAATACAAGGAAGTGACCGCGCTCATCAAAGAACTGACCACGCTCCTGAAATCGCCGAAGTTGATGCGCGGCGTGGTGGCAGACGAACTGCTCAAGGTCAAGGCGCAGTACGCCGACCGCCGCCGCACGCAGATCGTGGACGTGACCAAGCGCGGCAAAGCCGCCAAGGCGCTCACCGCCTCCGACATCCTGCCTCAACAGCAGGTGTGGATTGGCGTAACCGCCGATGGCTTGGTCTCGCGCACGGCAGACGAAAAGGAGCCGAAGCATTCCGGCAACGACGCGCCCCGCTGGCTCGTCAAAGCCTCCACCACCGATACGGTGTACTTCGTCGCCAAATCGGGACGCGCCGCGGCGGTGGCTGTGCATGTCATCCCGCAAACCGAAAAATTGACGCAAGGCTCGCTGTTTTACAAGGTCACACCCTTGCAGGAGACGGATGCGCTGGCGGCGGTGTTCGCCCTGCCCTCGCGCAAGACCGCCCTGCCCGAAGAGACGTGCGTCGTCACCTGCACGCGCTTTGGCATGATCAAGAAGAGCCTCATCAGCGAACTGCCCGGTCCCTCGGCGCAGACCTTCACGCTGGTCAAGGTCAACGAGGGCGACCGCCTGATTTCCGTGGGCTTGACCGATAACAAGACAAAGCACATTTTGCTCGTCACCGCGGGCGGCATGGCAATCCGCTTCAAGGAGGATGACGTGCGCCCGATGGGTCTCGTCGCGGCGGGCGTCAACGGCATGAAATTGGAAGACGGCGACGAGGTAGTGGGCATGGAAATCCTGCCCGCCGCCGGCGAACTCTTCCTGCTGACCAACGACGGCAAAGCCAAGCGCGTGGAGGAAAAGGACTTCCCTGTGCAGGGACGCTACGGCAAGGGCGTCATCGCTTGGGAACTGACAGGCAAGACCAAACTCGCCGGCGTCGTCAGCGACAAGCCGAATCACATGGCGACCATCCATTTGAGCAAAGGCGCCCCCAAGTCCACGCGGCTGGATGCGGCAGGACTGCGCAAACGCGCCGCCGCGAAGGGCGATGTGGTCGTCGAAGTCAAACCCGGCGAGGAAGTCGTCTCTGTCAATGTGGCGTGGACAGTGGAAAAGTTCATCCGCGAAGAAAAGAAAAACGGCGGCAAGGCAAAACCGAAGAAAACAGCGAAGGCAAAAACCTCTGCCAAACCCAAAGCAAAGCAGCCGGCGGCAAAAGCGAAAAAGAAAAAATAAAATTGGCTCCACCGTTTTAACGGGAAACTCCAAAAACCTTGCCACAGATTTCACCGATTGACAAGGAACATCAGTGAAAAATCCGTGAAATCTGTGGCGAAAGATTGTGAGCCTGTCAGTCATCCTGCCCTCACGGCGAATACCTCAATATGGTATCCTTAACCCAACCTGCCATCTGGAGCGCAATCCATGTATGTTGCCATTGAAGGGGTGATCGGAGTGGGAAAGACCACCCTCGCCCGACTGTTACAACCCGCCTTCGACGCCGAACTCCTGCTCGAAGTATTCGAAGAAAACCCGTTCCTGTCCGATTTCTACAGCGACCGCGCGCGCTACGCCTTTCAAACGCAAATCTTCTTTTTGCTCAGCCGCTATCACCAGCAGCGCCGCACCGTTCACGAACTGCTCGCCGCCGGCAAAAACCTTATCGCCGATTACACCTTCGCTAAAGACGCCCTCTTCGCCCGCATCAACCTCAAAGGCGACGAACTCGACATGTACTACAAAGTCCACGAGGCGCTTGCCGAAAAAATCCAAAAGCCCGATCTGCTCGTCTATCTGCAAGCCAGCACCGACACCCTCATGCAGCGCATCGCCCTGCGCGACCGCCCCTACGAACGTCAGATGGAACGTTCCTACATCCACGAACTCAACCTCGCCTACGAGGACTTCTTCTCCAAACCCTTCGACCATACGCCCATCCTGACCATTGACACCAACAACCTGAACATCGTCCAGAACCCCGAGCATCTCAAACTGATTGAAAACCGCATCCGACAAAGCCTGAACCTGCCGCCCTTTCAACAAACCTTGCCCCTCCCCGAAGCCTGATCGCCTCTCCCGGCGGCTTTGACCTGCGCCAACAGGAAGATACTTATGCGAGTGACACGCGAATCCCTCATCAAAATTGCCCGCGAGACCGCCCAAGAACGCGCCTACAACGACAAGGACATCATCGCCGCCTACCTGACCGGCGCCCTCGCCGACGACCAACTCGACCCGCTCCTCGGCGGCACCGCCGACATTGACATCATCTTCGTCCACGCCGACGAGCCGCGCCACCGCCGCGAATTCATCAAACTCACCCCCGACTTCCACGTGGACATCGGTCACCGCGCCAAAGCGGAGTTCAAACGTCCGCGCGAACTGCGCCTCGATCCCTGGCTGGGCTGGGAAATGTACGACCCCATGCTCCTTTACGAACGCGAAAAATTCTTCGAGTTTGTGCAGGCTGGCTTGCGGGCAGGCTCCGAATTCAACGCCCCGGCGCCCGCTCTGCACCGTTCGCGCGAACTGCTCTCGCACGGGCGGCAGATCTGGCGCGACCTGCTCGAAGTGAGCGGCTCGGTCACCCCCACCGACGTGGCGAAGTACATGAAGTCGCTCTACCACGCCGTCAACGCCGTGGCAGAGTTGTCCGGTCCGCCATTGCAGGAGAGGCGTCTGATGTTGGAATTTGCCGGGCGGGCAGAGACGGCTGGACGTCCCGGCATGGATGCGGCGCTGGCTGGCTTGATGGGCGTCCATGCGCTGGAACCGTCCACCATCCAATCCTGGCTTCCCGATTGGCGTCTCGCCTTCGAAGCCGCCGCGAAAAACAACCGCGTGGACCCTCGCATCCATCCGGCGCGCATGAATTATTATGAGAAGGCAATCCTGGCGATGCTTGGCGGCGACAAACCCCACGCCGCCTTGTGGTCCCTCCTGCAAACCTGGACTCTCGCCGTAAATGTTGTGCCGGAATTGGAAAGCCCCTGGCGCGCCGCGTGTGGTCAATTGGGACTGGTGGCAGGCATGAGCGAACGCGTGGAAGCGCTCGACCATTTCCTCGATGAAGTGGAAGCCCTGCTCGACGACCTCGCCGCTCAGTATGGTCTGGAGACTTCGACAAGCATCTAAAATCAAACCGCGAAGATGCCGGGGAAACCTTATAAAAGGGTCTCTTTTTGCCTTCGCGGTGAATTTCGGGAGATTCAATGACACGTGATGAAGCCCTGTCCCTCGTGCGCGAATATGTAAAGAATGAAGGCTTGGTGCGCCACATGCTCTCAGTGGAAGCCGCCATGCGTTTCTATGCCGAAAAGTTCGGCGAAGACGTGGAACGCTGGGGCTTGATCGGTTTGCTCCACGATTTCGACTGGGAAATCCACCCCACCCTCGAACAGCATCCGCAGGACGGCGCTCCCATCCTGCGCGAACGCGGCGTACCCGAAGACATCATCCAGGACATTTTGAGTCACGCCGACCACATGAACATGCCGCGCGATACGCTGGTGCGCAAAGCCATCGCCGCCTGCGACGAGATTACGGGATTGATTACCGCCGTCGCGCTGGTGCGTCCCTCCCGTTCGCTCTATGACCTCGAACCTGCCTCGGTCAAAAAGAAATGGAAGGACAAAGCCTTTGCCGCCGGCACCTCCCGCTCTGAAATGGAACGCGCCGCGCAGGAATTCGGTGTCGAATTGTGGGAGCATGTGGGCAATGTAATCCAAGCCATGAGAAAAATCGCCCCGGAACTGGGACTGGAAGGAAACCTGCCAAAGCCACAATAATTCGAGCGGGCTCTTTTTTCTGTGCAGACGTGCATACTACGCAGAGGGTGCGTCGCACCTTCTCTGCCAAAGAAAGTTCCAAGCGGCGTTTTGACTGTTTTTTTTGGGTATATCTGCCCGTATGGTGCGACGCACTGCCGCACGCGCGTACGATATAATTCCCGGCGGAGATGCAGGCATGAAAATCCTCGTCCTCGACAACGATGAAGTGGAACGTTCTGTCATCCGGCAGGTGCTTCAGCACAACGGGCATGAAATTATCCTGGCAGAAAACAGCGAGGACGCCATGCAACTCCTGCGGGAGGGGGAGGCGCGGTTCGTCATCGTGGACCGCGAGACAACGGACGCCGGCGAAGCCCAATTCATCCAACGCGTGCGCGAGGCGCAGCCGCCCTACTACATCTACATTTTGCTGATTGCCTCCAAACTGCAGGAAGCCGACATCGCCCCCTCGCGCGGCGGCGCGGACGATTACCTGCACAAGCCCATCACGCCGCTCGAACTGAAGTCACGCCTGCACATCGGTCTGCGTATGCTCGGCTTGAGAGACCATCTCGTCAGCGCAAAGGGCGCGCTCGAACAGACCGCCATGTTCGACCCGCTGACCAAAGTCCTGAACGAAAAAGCCTTCCTCACACTCTCGCACGGTGAACTCGAACGCGCGCGCCGCGCCCAGGCGCCCCTCAGCCTCGTTGCCATCGAAGTCGAAAACTTCCGCGAGATTGCCCAGCGGCACGGCGAAGACACCGCCGGCGAAGCGCTCGCTCTCATTGCACAAACCATTCATGAAAAAAGCCGTCCTTACGACGGCACGGGGCGGATCGGCGAAAACCTCTTCCTCATCCCCCTGCCCGGCGTCATCGGTCAGGATGCGGAGAAAATCGCCGCCCGCATCCTCAAGGGCATTCAAAACGCCAACATCTCCCTGCTCGACGGCACCGCCCTCGACCTGAAACTTGGCGCGGGAGTCGTCTCAGCCTTGCGCGTCACAGCAGCGACCGAAATCGAGATGCTGATAGAAAAGTGCCGCGAGGCGCTCGCCGGCGCGCGTCAGGCGGGGGATGGACAGGTTTACACCCTCTTCCTCTAACTGCTGTGACCAGTTTTCTTGTAGCGCGACATTCATGTCGCCCGAAACGCAAGAAAAATCTTACGCCGCTGCATAAAGTGAGCCTCTAAATCACATCCAATACTGCAAAGCCAGCAGCACCGCCATCCCTGCCAGGATGGTGACAAGCGTGTTCCTGCTGAACCATGCCGTCAGAACGGCGGCAAGACCAGCCAGCAGGCGAGTGTTCCCCAGCGATACATTCAACACGCCATCCGACAAAAACAACTCGGGGGCGATGATGGCGGAAAGCACCGCCGGCGGGACGTAATGCAGCGCCCGTCGCATCGTCTCCGGGACCTGAAACCTGCCGAACAAATAAATGAGCGAAAACCTCATCCCAAAGGTGACCAGCCCGCCGAGGAGCATCACCAGCCAGATGTTCACAGTGCGCCTCCTTTGCGTGTTTCCCGCGTTTCCAGCGCCGTCCCTACGGCAATGCCGGTCAGCGCGGCGAGAATCAAGCCAAGTTTAAACGGCAGGGCATGAGCAAGCAAAGCCACCGCGCCCGCTGAAAGCGCCGCCGCCACATACGGACGTCCCTTGAGGACAGGCACGACCATGGCGATGAACGTCAGCGGCAGGGCGAAATCCAGCGACCAGGAATCGGGGATGGCGGCGCCGAGGAAGATGCCCAGCGCCGTGCTTGCCTGCCACGTGGACCAGAGCGCCAGCCCCGCCCCCAGCAGAAACCAGTGACCGAACGGCTGCACCCCGTTGCGCTCATAGTGGAGGATGGTGGGAGCGTATGCTTCGTCGGTGAGCAGATAGGCTAACAGCGTTTTCCAGCGTGTCGAAAGGGAGGCAAGGTACGGGGCGAGCGAAGCGGAGTAGAGCATGTGCCGCAGATTGACGACCACAATCGTCAGCACAATCACCAGCCCCGGCGCCGATTCGTGAATCAACTGCGCCGCCACAAACTGCGAAGACCCGGCAAACACGATGGAGGACATCATCTGCGCGGCGGATTTCGACAACCCCGCATTCAACGCCAGCGCGCCGTAAATCATGCCGAAGGGGAAGACGCCAACCAGAAGCGGGAGTTCGGCACGCACGCCCGCCCAGAACTGCCTGGCTTTTTCATTCTTGAGGGTAAACATCCCCCAAATATATCATCCCAGCGGATGCCAGCGCAACGAGAGGAACATCGCCAGCAAAATCATGATTGCCGCAAACGCGGTAAAGAACACGCCGACCTCGATGGTCTCGCGCGTGGCGACCACGAAGGAGGGCAGGTTTTGAAAGACATCCTCCAATTCGCCGGCGCTGGATGCAAAGTAGTAAGCGCCGCCGGTAACATCGGCGATTTGCTTGAGGGTGGTTTCGTCAATTTGCAGGCGGAAGTCGCGGGAGCCGGTCTGCGGCTCGAACTGGAAGCCGCCTCCGCCAAAAAAGAACTGGTCAGAGTTGAAGTCGTCGCCGCAGTCCATGCGGGTGGTGTTGCTGAACGTGCCGTAACCGATGGTGTAGATGCGGATGCCGCGCGCGGCGGCTTGGGCGGCGGCGGTGAGCGGCGGGGGACCGGCGTTGCTGGCGCCGTCGGTGAGCAGGACGATGATGTGGGGAGAAAGAGGCACATCGGCGGGAGCCAGGTCCGAGGTCCCGCCGGAAGCGGCAGTGTTGCCGCTGGGAGCAATGCGGTTGTCCACCTCTGCAATGGCGTCAATCGAGCGCAGAATGGCGCTTCCGATGGCGGTGCGGCGGGCGGTGGTCAGGTTTTCGATGGCTTCAGTCAGGACTTGGGTATCGGTGGTGGGCGGCTGGATGAGTTCGGCGAAGCCGGCAAACGCCACGATGCCAATCTGCCTGCCCGAGGTGCGGTTTTGGACGAACGCCTGGGCGGCGTCTTTGGCGGCTTCGAGGCGGTTGGGGGCGATGTCGGTGGCGCACATGCTGCGAGAGACGTCCATGGCGAGGATGACGGTGGCTTTGTTGGAGGGGACGACGACCGTGGCAACCGGACGCGCCAGCGCCAGGATGAGGGAGGCAAGCGCCAGCAGGAAGAGGACGAAGGGCAGGTGACGCCGCCACCAGGTCTGATGCGAGGCGGCTTCGCGGAGGAGCGACAGGCTGGAGTAGCGCACGGCAAACCGCCGGCGTCTGCGCAGGGCGAGGAGGTAGGCGGCAACGGCAAGCGGCAAAATCAGCAGGGATACCAGTAAGGGAGACCAGAGGAAAGTCATATCACCCTTCCAAACCAGGACATGGAGAGTGCGCCTCCGGCAAGAAAGACCAACATGCTGAGTCCTGCCAGCAGAGAGGTCAGTTCCAGTTTTTCGGGTTTGATGGAGAGGGTCGGTTCGAGGTCGCTGTAGATGCGGTCGAGACCGGCGCTGTCGCCGGCGAAGTAGTATTGCCCGCCGGAGGCTTGGGCAATTTCTGTCAGGAGCGCCTCGTTCATTTGCGTGTGGATGGTCATGCCTTCGACGCGAATGGTGGCGCCTTCGAGACTGCCCACGCCGATGGTGTAGATGCGCACGCCGAGGTCCGCCGCCAGGTCGGTGACGGCAAGCGGGTCGGGCGGGTCGTTGTTTTCGCCGTCGCTGAAGAGCAGGATGACCGCCGACGGATACCAGCCCTGCGGAGCGGTCAGCACATCGTCGGCGGTGGAAAGGCTGTTGGTGTTGACGAGGGGCGGGTCGCCGGCGTCCACAGCGATGGTGTTGAGACCCACGAGGATGCCGTTGCCCAGCGAGGTGCCGCGGCGGGGAACGAGCCGTTCGATGGTTGCCAAAGTCGCTTCGCGGTTGGTGGCGGGCGTTTGCACGGTCAAACCGCCGTCGCTGAATGCCACCACGCCGATGCGCACGTTGGCGGGCTGGTCGTTGACAAAGTCTGCCGCGATGGTCTTGGCGGCTTCCATGCGGGTGGGGGCGATGTCATCCGCTGCCATGCTGCCGGAGACATCGAAGACGAGGACGACGGTCCCTTCGTAGCGCGGCAGGCTGACGGTCGCCTGCGGACGCGCGAGCGAAAAGAGCAGGACGGTGACACCCAGCAGAAACAGCATCGCCGGGATGTGACGCCGCACGCCGCTTCCACCGGACGGGGAGGCGGTCACGCCGCCCGGGCTTTGTACTACCCCAAAGCCCGACCTTGCCGCCCGTTCCCTGCGCCGCCGCTGAAGGATGAAATACGCCAGCACCAACAGCGGCGGGAGCGCCAGCAAACCGAGCAGGGAAGACCAGATAAAAGACATATTCTCCACTCAGAAGTTTAATCCGCTAATCATCGCCAATCTCCGCGAATGAACAACGATGAGCGCTCATTCGCAACTGGTGATTGCTCACATCTCGAATCGCAGGGCTAAAGCCGCCTGCTCAGCGCCTGAAAGTCCGCTCAAGCGGACTCGGAGCGGGACTTGAGTCCCTGCCGAAGCGGTAATCACCGAATTCGCAAGGATTGACAGACGTGGGATTCATGCTTTTCTCTGCTGACGCCGCTTTGCAAAACGCAGGATGGCTCGAATCAGGTCATCCTCCGTCGAGAGCGTCAGCATATCCACGCCGGCGCGTTTGAACGCCGCGTTCAATTCCTCCTCGCGCTTCTGCGCCGCCTCCAAAAAACGCCGGCGGAACTTCGCATCGTGCGTATCCACGAACAACTGCTCGCCCGTCTCGGCGTCTTCCATCACCACCATGCCCACATCAGGCAGTTCCATTTCGCGCGGGTCGGTCAGGCGAATGGCAACCACCTCATGTTTCTCGCCCAGCATGTTCAGCGGACGTTCCCAGCCGGGTTGGCTCAGAAAATCGGAAATGATGAAAACCAGCGAGCGCCGTTTGATGGCATGCAGTGCTCCCTCGAAGAACGGCTTGAGGTCGGTGCGCGGGACACGGGAAAGCTGCGGCTGTTTGAGCAGGTCGTTGATGAGACGCAGCACCTGCACCTTGCCGCCTCGCGCCGGGACCGTGTGCTGGATGCGGCTCCCAAACATCATCGCCCCGACACGATTCCCGTGCCTTGTCATCAACCGCGCCAGCACCGCGACGAAATCCACCAGCATGTTACGTTTTTGTACGCCCACTGTGCCAAAGTCCACAGAAGGACTCAAGTCCAGCAAAAACCAGGCGGTGATTTCGCGGTCTTCGAGGTACTGGCGCACATAGGGCGTGTTCATCCGTGCGGTGACGTTCCAGTCAATGTAGCGGATGTCGTCTTCGGGTTGGTATTCGCGCAGGTCGGCAAAGTCCACGCCGAAGCCGTAGAACAGCGAGCGGTAATCGCCCTGAAGCAGACCATCCAGCCGGCGGATGACGTGCCAGTCGAGGCGGAGCAGAATCTTTTCAGGCGTTTGCGCGGAGGTCGGCGTGTTCATGCAAAGGTACCACCGGAATGGGAATGCGGTCGAGGATGCGGTTGAGGAGGTCGTCTGCGCTGACGTTGTCGGAGAGCGCTTCGTAGGTCAGGACGAGGCGGTGGCGCATCACATCGAGCGCCATGTCGAGCACGTCCTGCGGGAGGGCGTAGTTGCGTCCGCGCACGAAGGCGAGGGCGCGCCCGGTCAGAATCAGGTTGATGGAGGCGCGCGGGCTGGCTCCGTAGAGGATGTACCGCTGGAGTTCCGGCAAGCCCACTTCCTTCGGGCTGCGCGTGGCGGTCACCATGCGGACGGCGAACTCCATGAGCGCCGGGTCCACATAGACCTTGTCGGCTTCTTTTTGCAGTTCGAGCAGGCGCTCGATGGTGAGAATTTTTTGCACCGTTTGCAGTGCGCCGGTCATGCGCTCGACGATGACGAATTCCTCGGTGGGCGAGGGATAGCCGATGACCACCTTGAGCATAAAGCGGTCCACCTGCGCTTCGGGCAGGGCATACGTCCCTTCGGTCTCGATGGGGTTCTGGGTCGCCAGCACGAGGAAAGGATTCGGCACTTTGAAGGTCTCGCGCCCGATGGTCACCTGCCGTTCCTGCATCACCTCCAGCAGGGCGCTTTGCACTTTGGCGGGGGCGCGGTTGATTTCATCTGCCAGCAGGAGGTTGGTGAAGACGGGTCCCAGCGAGGTTTCGAATTTGCCGGTCTTTTGGTTGTAGATGCGCGTGCCGATCAGGTCGGCAGGCACGAGGTCGGGCGTAAACTGGATGCGTTTGAATTCGCCGCCGATGGCTTCCGCCAAGGTTTTGATTGCCATCGTCTTGGCGAGTCCCGGCACGCCTTCCACCAGGATATGTCCGCGCGCCAGCAGGGCGACGATCATCCGCTCGAGCATGTGGTCCTGCCCGACAATGACCTTCTTTACCTCGTACAACACCTGCTCCATCGGCGTTCGATTTTCCGTTTTGCTTTGAACCATAGTTTGACTCCTTTTGGAAAGGCTTTCTGATCCGCTAATCTACGCTACTCTGCACGAATTTCAAACGCATATTTGCGCATCAATACGGCGGGCTGCCCCGTCCGCCGGAGGTGGCGCTGGTAATCGGCACGGCAAAGCCAACGCCCACAAAAAAGTTGCCGCCGCCCGCGTTGACCAACCCGGTCACAATGCCAATCACGCGCCCGTTGCGGTCCAACAGCGGACCGCCCGAGTTGCCCGGGTTTGCCGCCGCGTCGAACTGAATCAAGCCTTCCAGCACCGTATCGGAGCCAGAGGGCTGAAACGAACGTCCGAATCCCGAAATCACGCCCGCGCTCATGGAACCATACAGCCCAAACGGATTGCCGACCACATACACATCGTCGCCCACCTGCATCGTTGCCGGGTTGCCCAGCACGGCCGGCACCACCACGTCCGGCGAATTGAAGGCGCGCAGTACTGCCAGGTCCTGTTCGGGCATCTCGGCAAGCACAAACGCTTTCGAGGTCGAGCCGTCGGCAAACGTGACTTGAATCACGCGTGCGCCGTCCACCACATGAAAACTCGTCACAATATCTGCGCTGTCGTTGATGATGACGCCCGTGCCCAGCCCGCCGCTGCGGTTTCCCTCCCCGCCCTCGAACTCCACTTCGATGAACACAATCGAAGGCTGGATAATCCGATACACCTGCACCGCATCCGGCGGGCGCGGCGTGGCAGAAGCCATGGCGCTGGCGACCACTTCGTTTACTTCGCGCCTCGTCAATTGTTCCGATGGGAAAAGGGCTCGATACAAAATCAACGCCAGCAAAGCCGCCATGACCCCCGATGCAAACGGAATCATCCCCCGCAAACGTTCACGCCATCGCCGGAACCCGGCAAAAAAGGACTCTCTCATCGCCTCTGGTTGCCTGATTATACATGGGGACGAGACCGCATCCCCAATACTTACCTGACGTTTCCCCTGCGCTTCTCCCCGCCCCGCAACCTGCTCCCGTTGAATCAGCCTTTATCTACTCCTCAGCAGTTCCACCAGCGCCCGCAGTCCCAGCGCATACGACCTCCACCCGAAGCCGGCAATTTTCCCCACGCACACTGCCGAAATCATGGAAATATGACGAAACTCCTCGCGCGCATACACATTCGAGAGATGCACCTCCACCACCGGGATTTGAATGGCGGAAACCGCATCGCGCAAGGCGACCGAGGTATGGGTGTAGCCGCCGGGGTTGAAGACCACGCCGTCTGCCCAGGCGCGCGCCTCGTGCAGGGCGTCAATCAACGCGCCTTCGTGGTTCGATTGCAGGTAGGTCACTTCCACGCCCAATTCCTTGCCCAGGGCAATTAGCTTTTCGTTGATGTCGGTCAACGTCATCGAGCCGTAGATTTCAGGTTCGCGCGTGCCGAGCAAATTGAGGTTGGGTCCGTGCAAAATCAATATCTTCATTTGTATCCTCATTGGAGGTAAATGGTAATTGGTAAATGTAATTACCACTTACCAATTACCTCTTCCAGAGTTTCAACCTCCACCAGTTCCACCCTGCCAATCTCCGCCGGCAGGGCAAAGCGGATGGACTTTGCGTTCTTTTTCTTGTCCACGCGCATGGCGCGGAGGATGGCTTCGCGCGGCAGTTCGTTCGGAATTTCAACCGGCAAGCCCAAAGAAGATAACACTCCGGCAATCGCAGCAGATACACCTGCCTTTGCCATTCCGATTCTCTCGGCGTATCTGGCTTCGACGACCATGCCGATGGCAACCGCCTCGCCGTGACTTAACTTGAATCCGCTGACGAGTTCGACGGCATGACCGACGGTATGCCCCAGGTTCAGGCTGGCGCGGATGCCTTTTTCGTAAGGGTCCGCCTCGATGATTTGTATCTTCACCGCCATGGCGCGTTTGACGACGGTTTCGAGGCTGGCTTTCACCCAGTCCATGCCGCGGGAACACATCTCGAACAGTTCAGGGTCGGAGATGACGCCGTGCTTGACCACTTCCGCCATGCCGGAGCGCAGTTCGCGGTCGTTGAGGGTGAGTAAAAGGCTTGGGTCGGCGAGGACAAGCCTCGGCGGGTGGAAAGAGCCGATGAGGTTCTTCCCTTCGGGCAGGTCAATGCCGGTCTTTCCTCCGAGCGAGGCGTCTGCCATGGCAAGCAGGGTGGTGGGGACGGTGATCCAGTCCACGCCGCGCATGTAGGTGGAGGCGGCAAAGCCCGTCAGGTCGCTGACCACGCCGCCGCCCAGGGCAATGACTGTGCTTTTGCGGTCAAGTCCGTTTTCGAGGAAGGCGCGCCACAGCCGCGAGACGGTTTCGAGATTTTTATGTTCTTCGCCCGCAGGGATGAGGATGGATTTGACGCCCTTGATTTTGTCGAGATGATGTTTTGCCACGTTTTCATCGGTGACGAGGATAGAGTTTGGCGGGGTTGGCAGGTTGGAAATTTGTCCTACAACGACATCGTATTCGCCCATGGCGGAGAGATGATGTCTGCCTGCAATGACTTGAATCTGGCGGGCAAGTTGCTCCGCCGATTTTCCGTCCACGCGCAGTTGCAGAGGAAACGAGGCGTAGTGTTCTTTGCGGGCTTCTAGGAGGAAGGTCAGTTTTCCCCGCAAGTCTCCCGCGAGCAGGGGACGTTGGTGCGGGTCGGCGCTGAGTCTTTCGAGCAGGGTTTCCATCTCCGCCGTGAGCAGGATGACCGTGCCGCTGGCTTCGGCGAGGGCGCGGTTTTCTTCGCGGAGGAGCGCGCCGCCGCCGAGGGCGATGACCGAATCCCTCACCCCTACCCCCTCCACCCTTTCGAGTACACGTCCCATAGGGAGAGGAGCAACGGATTTCAACGCGGCGGTTTCCATATCGCGGAAGGCGGTTTCGCCCTGCTCCGCCATGATTTGCGGAATGGACATGCCCGCCTGCGACTCGATGAGGCTGTCAAGGTCAATGAAGGGCAGGCGCAGGTTTTCGGCAAGCCGCTGTCCGATGGTGGTTTTGCCTGTGCCAGGGGGACCGTAGAGGAAGAGGTGGGGCATGGGGTGAGGGGGAGTGGAAAGTGGGGAGTTGGGAGAGGAAAGAGGAAAGAAGAAAGAGGGAGTAATCAGTGATCGAGTGATCAGTGATCAGTGATCAGTGGGCGGGCGGGTGAGGTCTTGAATGTAGGCGAAGATGTAACGAGGTTGGATGTTGAGGCGCTGAAGAAGTTGAGAGTATGTCCAGCCGAAGAGGCGAAAGGCGGCATAGCCAATCAAAACGCCTGCCGCATTGAGCAGCACGTCGTTGATGTCCACAACGCGGAAGGAGATGCGGAAGGTCAGCGAGATGGCGAGTTGAATGAGTTCCAGCGTCGAGCCAACTCCTGCCGCCAGTCCCCAAATCTGTCTCGGTTTGAGGCGGGCGATGAAGTTGACGCCGAAGCCGAAGGGAATGGTGAGCAGGATGTTTTCGTAGATTTGCCGGAGGCACAGGTCACGCGCACGAGGGTCGCAGTGTCCGAAATCGAACGGGATGAGGTTGATGTTCGGTTTGAAATTTTCGTCGGCGATGTCAATGGGGAATGGAAAGATGGCAACGCTGACGACTTGCATCAGATACAGCCAGAACAGCGAGAAGAAGAACAGCCAGGTGATGCTTTTACCGTTCCGCCGCAGGACAATCAGGATGACGATGAGGGCGGCAAGTCCGTAGAGCGGGTGGAACATGACAAGCATGGTGGGTCCTTTTGGGGAGTGATGAAGTTGTCGAAGTTATCAGTTATCAGTGAGCAGTCATTCCCAGAAGACGTGAGGGAAGTTGTCCATTGGCAAATCGTCGAGCGTTGCTTTTCGCAGGGACTCGAAGCGCGGTTTGATTTCGTCCATGGAGTCGCCGCCGAGTTTTTCGAGCAGGGTGTCTGCCAGCACAAAGGCGACCATCGCCTCGAGGATGGGAACGGCGCGCGGGACGGGGCAGAAGTCGGAGCGTTCGTAGCGGGTGGGGGCTTCGGTTCGGGTTGCCAGATCAACTGTCGGCTGGGGAAGAAGCGTTGTGGCTATCGGTTTCATGGCGGCGCGGACGACGATGGGCTGTCCGTTGGAGATGCCGCCTTCTATCCCTCCAGCGCGGTTGGAAGGGCGGCGTAATTGGGGATTGGTAATTGGTAATTGGATGGGGTCGTGGGATTCGGTGCCGAGGCGTTTGGCGTTCTCAAATGCGTCGCCCACTTCCACGCCCTTGATTGCCTGCACGCTCATCACTGCCATGGCGAGTCTGGCTTCGAGGCGTTGGTCCCATTGAGCAAAACTGCCGAGACCGACGGGGACATCGAGCGCGACGATTTCGAGGACGCCGCCGAGGGTGTTTTTGCCGTGAATGGCTTTTTCGATTTCGTCCCGCATCGCTTGCGCGGACCTCGGGTCTGGGCAGCGGACCTCGGACTCTTCCGCACGCTTGAAGCGTTCCGCGTAGGGCATGTCTGCGAGGTCGGCTTGCGCCGTGCCGATGGAGAGGACATATCCGCCAACGCGGATGCCGAACTGCGCGAGGAGGTGTTTGCAGATTGCGCCAACGGCGACGCGCATGGCGGTCTCTCTGGCGGAGGCGCGTTCGAGGGCGGGACGCAAATCCTTGTAGCCGTATTTGACCGCGCCTGTGAGGTCGGCATGACCGGGGCGCGGGGCGGTCATGGGTTCGATGGGTTTGCCCTTCCATTTGACGTGGTCGGCGTTGGGGACGAGCAGGGCAATCGGCGCGCCGGTGGTCTCGCCCGCCATGACGCCGCTGAGGATTTGCACGGCGTCGTGTTCGATTTTCATGCGTCCGCCTGAGCCATAGCCTTTTTGGCGGCGGGCAAGTTCGAGGTCAATAAGAGAGGCGGAGAGGGGCAGTCCGGCGGGGATGCCTTCGAGGATGGCGGTGAGGGCGGGTCCGTGTGATTCGCCTGCAGTGAGGAAGCGTAGGGGCATGGGGGCTCCGGGGTGGTGAGTGGAAAGTAGAAAGTGGAAAGAGGAAGGTGATCAGGTTTCAACCGCGTTCCATAGGGTTTGGCGCGGAGGGCGGCAGCCTGTCCAAATCTCGAAGGCGAGGGCGGCTTGTTCGATGAGCATGCCCAGCCCGTTGACGGCGCGGCATCCCTGCGCTTTTGCCTGCCGCATGAGTTTGGTCTCGCGCGGGTTGTAAACCAAATCATACACGATTGTGCCTGGCGCGAGGACGGCGTTTTCGGGGAGCGGGGAGGTTTCGATGTCGGGGGTCATGCCGAGGGGGGTGGTGTTGATGAGCAGGTGGAAAGTGGAAAGTGAAAGGTTGGTAAGATTGGTAACTGGTAACTGGTAATTGGGGAAGGATTGCGCGAGTTGTTGGGCTTGTTCGAGGCGGCGGGCGGCGAGGGTGACGTTCCAGCCGTCGGTGAGGAGGGCGTAGACGACAGCACGGGCAGAGCCGCCGGCACCCAATACCAAGGCTGAAGGCTGAAGGCTAAAGGCTGAAAATTCAAAGAAACGCTTGAGGTCGGTGAGGAAGCCGGGCGCGTCGGTGTTGTCGCCGGTGAGTTTGCCGTCGTGCAGGCAGAGGGTGTTGACGGCGCCGATGGCTTGGGCGGTGGGGGTGAGTTCGTCGAGGTATTCGATGACGGTTTGTTTGTGCGGGATGGTGACGTTGAGTCCGTGCAGGTCGCCGGTGCGGAGGCGGTGGAGGATGGCTTGCAATCCTTGTTTGTCGGTGGGGTAAATGGTAAATGGTAAATAGGAGCCTTGCAAACCGCAGGCTTGGAGCGCGGCGGCGTGGATTTTGGGGGAGAGGGTGTGGGTGAGGGGGTAGCCGATGAGCCCAAGTCGAAAGTTTAGGGTCGAAGGTCGCTGCATGAGGAGGAGAGATGAAAGAAGAAAGAGGAAAGTGGGGAGTGGAAAAGTTAGTATAGGGTTTGCAGTACGTCGAAGAAGTTGGGGAAGGTTTTGGAGACGCAGGAGGGGTTTTCGATGACGACGCCTTCGACGCGCAGACCGATGAGGGAGAATGCCATTGCCATGCGGTGGTCGTTGTAGGTTTGGATGTTCGCAGGTTGGAAGGTTTGGCAGGGGTAAATGGTCATGCCGTCGTCGTGTTCTTCCACGCGGACGCCGAGGCGGGCGAGTTCGGTGCAGGTCGCGTGGATGCGGTCGGTCTCTTTGAGGCGGGCGGAGGCGATGCCGCGGATGCGGGTGGGGGTATCGGCAAAGGGGGCAATGACGGCGAGGGTCTGGGCGGTGTCGGGGATGTTGCGCATGTCCACGTCTATGCCGCGTAAATGGGAGTGACCAGTGATCAGTAAACAGTTATCAGTTTCGGTGACGGTGCAGCCCATTTGTTGAAGGATGTCGAGAAAGGCAATATCGCCTTGCTTTGAGTTGCGGGAGATGTTTTCGACTTTTACGGTCCCGCCGCAGATGGCAGGGGCGGCAAAGAAGTAGGAGGCGGCGGAGGCGTCGCTTTCAATTGGGTAATTGGTAATTGGTAATTGGAACGTGGAAAGTGGAATGGTGAAAGTTTGATAGCCGTTCCGCTGGACTTCGACGCCGAAGTCGCGCATGACGGCGAGGGTCATGTCCACGTAGGGTTTGGAGTTGAGGGGGGTGGTGAGTTCGATTTCGACCGGAGTTTGGGCATACGGAGCAACCATCAGCAGGGCGGAGAGGAATTGGGAGGAGATGTCGCCTGCGATTTTGGCTTTGCCGCCGCGCAAGCCGTTGGCGAGGATTTTGAGGGGAGGGCAGAGGGGAGAGTGATCAGTGATCGGTGAAGAGTGATCAGTGATCAGTGAGTGGTGATCAGTGATCGGTGAAGAGTGATCAGTGATCAGTGAGTGGTGATCAGTGATCAGTGAATGGTGATCAGTGTGAGCATGGAGCGTTGCTCCAAGTTGGGTGAGAGCGTCCACCAGGTCGCCGATGGGACGCTGGCGCATACGGGCGTCGCCGTCGAGGAGGTATTCGCCGTGACCGAGGGTGAGGAAGGCGGTAAGGAAGCGGGCGGCGGTGCCAGCGTTGCCGATGAAGAGTTCGGCTCGCTGGGCGGGGATTTTTCCGCCCAAGCCGCTAACGGTCATGGCGGCGTTGGCTTCATCCATTTGAACGTCGAAACCGAGGGTGCGGAGGGCGTTGGCGAAGTAGCGCGAGTCGTCGGAGAAGAGGGCGTTGGTGATTTTCGTCGTGCCGTTGGCGAGGGCGGCGATGAGCAGGGCGCGGTTGGTCAGCGATTTGGAGCCGGGGACGCGGACGGTGGTAGAGAGGGGATGATTGATGGGGAGAATGCGGAGGGAGGAAGGGTAGGTGGGGGGCATGAGAGATGAGAGCAGTGATCAGTGATCAGTGAGCAGTGATCAGTGAGCAGTGATCAGTGAGCAGTGATCAGTGATCGGTGAGGGAGTGGTAGGAGGAGCGGGAGGCTTCGAGGAGGAGTTCGAGTTGGGAGGGGCTTTCCATTTGCAGTGCGGTTTCGATTTCATCGAGAGAACGCCGAAACGATTGTAACGCGCTCAGGAGGTTATCGCGGTTGGATTGGAGGACGCCCAGCATCATGTGAGCGGGCGTGCCTGCGAGGCGGGATGTGGAACGAAAGCCTGGTCCGATGAGGGGCGCGAATTCCTGCGGGGTGGAAAGCGCCAGGGCGGAGGAGAGCAGGAAGGGGAGATGACTCGTGAAGGCAAGGATGCGGTCATGTTCTTCGGCGGTCATTTCGACGGGACGCGCGCCAACGGCGGCGATGAGTTGTTTGGCAATGTCCAGCGCGCGCGGGGTGGTGCGTGCGAGCGGAGTGAGGACGAAAGGAGCGCCTCGATATAGGTTGGGGTCGGCGTTTTCGAGTCCGAGTTTTTCTTTGCCGCAGATGGGATGCCCGCCGATGGGGTCGAAGTTTGCGGGCAGGTTGGACATGGCTTTTACGATCTCGCGTTTGGTGGAGCCGAGATCTAAAATGGTAATTGGTGACCCTTCGGCTACGCTCAGGGCAGGTTGGTAATTGGCGGTTGGTAATTGATGGAGAATGTCGAGGATGGCGGGGACGGGGGCGGCGAGGATGAGGAGGTCAATGTTGTGGTCTCGATACGGGCTTTGCCCTACTCGACCAGCAGGGGGAAAGGCTGAGGCGTGGTCAATGATTCTTTTGGAAAGAGCAAGTTCGAGCGTGGGAGGATGCGTGTCGAATCCGATGAGGCGGGCGCACTTGCCTTTGAGCGCCAGGGCGAGCGAGCCGCCCATGAGTCCCAATCCAACAATCCCAACGGTGGACTGTTCGAGCGAAAAGCCGTCCTCCATGGCTACCATCCGACAGCAACGGGTTTTTGGATGGGGGCGATGCGGCGTCCCATCACTTCAGCGATGGCTTTGACCTGCCGAACCATTTCGGCGAAGGCTTCGGGCTTGAGCGATTGTTTGCCGTCGGAGGCGGCGTGCGCAGGGTCGGGATGAACTTCGACGATGAGTCCGTCGGCGCCGGCGGCGATAGCGGCGCGGGCAATTGCCGCAACGTAATCGGCGTGACCGGTGGCGTGGGAGGGGTCGAGGATGACGGGCAGGTGGGTGAGGTTTTTGAGGACGGGGATGGCGTTGATGTCGGTGGTGTTGCGCGTGGCGGTTTCGAAGGTGCGGATGCCGCGTTCGCACAGGATGACCTGTTTGTTGCCGCCGGCGAGGATGTATTCGGCGGACATGAGCAGTTCTTCGATGGTGGCGGAAAGTCCGCGTTTGAGCAGGACGGTCTTGCGCGTTTCGCCGAGGGCGCGCAGGAGGTTGAAGTTTTGCATGTTGCGCGCGCCGACCTGGAAGACATCCACGTATTTGAGCATGAGGTCGAGCTGGGTCTGCGACATGATTTCGACGACGATGGGCATGCCCGTGAGTTCGCGCGCTTCGGCAAGGTATTCGAGACCTTTCTCGCCCAAGCCCTGGAAGGAATAGGGCGACGTGCGCGGTTTGAAGACGCCGCCGCGCAGGGCGTTGGCGCCCGCTTCTCTCACCGCCTGAGCCGTTTCCAAAATCTGGGAGCGGCTCTCCACCGAACACGGTCCGGCGATGAGAACGATGTCGTTTCCGCCGACTTTGAATCCGTCAATGGGGAAGACGGAGTTTTCGGGATGGAACTGGCGCGAGGCAAGTTTGAAGGGTTGGGTGATGCGTTTGACCATGTCCACTCCGTCCAGGACTTCGAAGATTTCGGTGGACATATCGTGCGTCTCGCCGATGGCGCCGATGAGGGTGGTTTCGATGCCTTGCGAGAGGTGCGCGGCAAGTCCCGCCTGTTTGATTTTTTGGATGACGTTCTCGATTTGCTGGGGGGTGGCGTTGGGTTTCATGATGATTAACATGGGGGCTCCTTGAATGTAAGTGATGAATGATGAATGTATGGTTGAAAGTCGAAGGTCGAAAGTCAAAAGTCGAAGGTCGAAGGTCGTTATTGTGCGGCGGCGAGGTCGGGGCGGAGTTTGACCGCTTCGCGCAGATAGACATGAGTGATTTGATCCTGCGGGATTTCGGTGTTCCAGTGTACCAGCACGCGGATGACGCGCGGCAGGCTGTTTGGCACGGGGATTTCGCGCGCGCACAGCATGGGGACGAGGTCCCAGCCCATTTGCCGCGCCGCCTGCGCCGGGAAGGTGGAGGTGAGGTCTTCGGTAACGGTGAAGAAGGCGCTGGCGATGTCTTCGGGGCGCATGGTCTCGTTTTCGGCGAGGATTTCCTCGAGCAGTTCGCGCGTGGCTTCGAGGATGAGGTCGGGGTCGTCGGTTGGGACGGTGGTCGCGCCGCGGATTCCACGGATGGGCATAAGAGTTACTCCTAAACCCTCACCCCCAGCCCCTCTCCCATTAGGGGAGAGGGGGGAGCGAGGAGAAAATAAAAGAGCGAGACCGTTGCGGTCTCGCTCTTGTGTGAACAGGGGTTGCTGTCCGCTTAAGCGCCGCCAACGGTAACCGAGCCTCGGAAACCGTAAAAATAGTAGTACGCAAACCAGCGGGCAGACTTAAGCATATTGGGCGCTATTCTATGCAGGTCAGGCGGATGCGTCAAGGGGTGAGTTTGACCGCAGCGCGCTTCGGAATGCCGCCGCAAACTCCCTTGCCGCTTCGATAGGCTTTTCGCTGCCTCCAATCGTCTTCACACATGCCGAACCAAAACAGGCGCGTCCGCGTGACGCGCCCGTTTCTATTTTCCCAAAAACTACCCCGCCTTCGTTTCTACAAGTTTTTCCTTCAACCACAAATTGACCAGCGTTTCCACGTTGATACCGCGCCGATGCGCCAATTCCTCAATATCGGAAAGCAAATCAGGCTCAACGGGAATTGCGACCGTGACGCGAAACTCAACGTCGGGCGCGTTCGGGTCATCGAATTCGGTAAAGTCGTGCTTATCCCAGAATTCGCCCATTTTTTCAAGCGAGTTGGCTTTTGAAATAGAACTCTTATTTGCGGGCATAGGATTTACGCTCTTTCTTACTCATGTCGCGTGCGCTGATTATAACCGCTGTGTTGTCTTTCGGTTTGAAGACGAAGAATACCGAAAGATACCTCCCGCCAAAAGTCTCACCGAAAGCGGCATACACATCCTCGCCCTCGGTGTACCCTTTTTCCGCAAAACGGACGCGGGGGTTGTTCAACTACGCCTGACGCACTTCACGCATTTTGACTTTATGTTTTCTCTCGAGCTTTTCTTCGATATCTTCGGGACAAACAATGAAATCAATTTGCATGACAGACCTTCATCATGATAATAGTATACAACAAAGTCGCCCAATTGGATGTTACCTCAACGCGCTTCGAAACGCCGCCGCAAACTGCCTCGCCGCTTCGACAGGCTTTTCGCTCCCTCCAATCGTTTTGACGCACGCCGAGCCGACGATGACTCCATCTGCCATCTCCCCAACTTCTTTGGCTTGTTCGGGGGTGCTGATGCCGAAACCCACACAAACAGGCGCGGAGGTATGCTCCCGCACTTGGGTAATTAAATCTCCAAGTCCTTCCGCCAAAGATTTGCGTTCTCCCGTAATGCCCGTCACCGAAACGAGATAGATGAATCCCTTTGCGCTGCGGGCAATCGCTTCCATGCGTTCGGGGGGAGTGGTAGGGGCGAGCATTCGAATCAACGGCAAATCGCCAGCCGCCTCTTCAAATTCCTTTGACTCCTCGGCTGGCAAATCAGGGACGATGAATCCATCCGCGCCTGCCTGTGCCGCATCGCGGACGAACGTCTCCAGTCCGTATGCCAGCATGGGATTGTAGTAGCCCATCAGAATCAGCGGAATGTCCACGCCGCGCCGCCGCAATTCCTTCACGGCTTCGAGCGACTTTTTGACCGTGATTCCCTTTTCCAAAGCGATCTGTGTCGCGTGCTGGATGACGGGTCCATCGGCAAGCGGGTCGGAGAAGGACAGTCCCACCTCGATCAAGTCCGCGCCGTTCTTGGCGAGCGCTTCGATTACGTCAATGGATGTTTCCAGGTCAGGGTAGCCCAACGGGAAGTAGGGCATGAAGATGGGTTTGGTTGTAAACGCAGATTCAATTCGATTCATGGGTTCACTCGTTGTGAGTAACTGGTAAATGGTAATTACCGCTTACCACTTACTCTTTACTCAATTCCTTTATCACCGTATTCAAATCCTTGTCCCCTCTCCCCGACAAGTTAACTAAGATAATCTGATCCTTCCGCATCTTCGGCGCGCGCTTGATGACCTCCGCCACCGCATGGGATGACTCCAGCGCAGGGATAATCCCCTCGGTGTGACATAACGTCTGGAACGCGCTCAACGCCTCTTCATCCGTCGCTGACGTATAAAATGCCCGTTCGATATCGCGCAGCAAGGCATGTTCGGGTCCGACTGCCGCGTAATCCAGCCCTGCCGAGACAGAGTGCGTCTCCGCGATTTGTCCGTCTTCATCCTGCAACACATACGTCCGCGTGCCGTGGATGACACCCACGCGTCCCTTCGACGGGTCGCCGAAGCGTGCCGCATGTTTGCCCGTTTCGATTCCGCTTCCGCCCGCTTCGACGCCGATCAACTCCACGTCTGCGTCGTCCACGAATCCGCTGAAGACGCCAATCGCATTCGAACCGCCGCCCACACACGCGATGACCGTATCGGGCAGGCGTCCCACTTCCATCAGCATCTGTTCGCGCGCTTCCCGTCCAATCACCGACTGGAACTCGCGCACCATCGTCGGGTATGGATGCGGTCCCAGCGCAGAGCCGAGCAGGTAATGGGTATCGCGCACGTTCGTCACCCAATCGCGGATGGCTTCGTTGATGGCGTCCTTCAACGTCCGCGTGCCAGACGCCACAGGTCTCACCTCCGCGCCGAGCAGTTTCATGCGGAAGACGTTCGGCTCCTGGCGGGCGATGTCCACTTCGCCCATGTACACCACGCATTCGAGTCCCAGCAGCGCCGCCGCCGTCGCCGACGCGACTCCGTGTTGACCCGCGCCCGTCTCTGCCACAATGCGCCGCTTGCCCATGCGCTTGACGAGCAGCGCCTGCCCCAGCGCGTTGTTGATTTTGTGCGCGCCGGTGTGCGCCAGGTCTTCGCGCTTCAAATAGATTTGCGCGCCGCCCAGTTTTTCCGAGAGACGTTTGGCATACGTCAGCGGCGTGGGTCTGCCGACAAACGACGCCAGCAACTTATCGAACTCGCGCTGAAATTCAACGTCTGCCTTCGCCGATACGAACGCCTCTTCCAACTCGATGAGCGCAGGCATGAGCGTTTCGGGGACGAACTGTCCGCCGTAGGGACCGAACTTGGGGGGAAGTAATGTGGTCATAATTCCTCGTGGTGGGGGTTGGTAATTGGTAAATGGTAATTGGACATTTACCAATTACCATTTACCACTCTCTGCTTTCCTGACTTCTCTTACGAATTGAACCATCTTTTCCGCATCTTTCTGACCCGGAGTGGATTCCACGCCCGAAGCCACGTCCACACCCCACGGCTTGACTCGGCAAACCGCCTCGGCGACATTCTCAGGTGTCAAGCCGCCTGCCAGCAATAAGGGATATTTCTTTGCCAGTTCTGCCGCGGCTGTCCAATCGGCAGTGACGCCGCTCCCGCCGTACACGCCTTTGACGGAAGCGTCAAGCAAAAACGCGGGCGGCTCACTTCTGGCGAAGCCATCCGCTTTTTCAGGGATTCCGCGAAATGCTTTGAAGGCTTTGCCATCGAGAGCGGAGAGCATTTCGGGCGGTTCGTCGCCGTGAAGTTGGGCGAGGTCGAGCGAGCAGGTTTGCAGGGTGTCTTTGATTTCTTCGACGGAGGCGTTGACGAACACGCCGACAAGTTTGATTTGCAGATGTTCGCGCTTCAAAACGGATGCGATTTCGGCGCACGCGGCTTTTTCGATGAAGCGGACGCTCTTGGGATAGAAGTTGAATCCGAGATAGTCCGCGCCTGCTTCGATGGCGGCGAGGGCATCGGCGAGGGTTTTAATGCCGCAGATTTTTATCTTGGTCATAGGTCGAAAGTCGAAGGTCGAAAGTCGAAGGTCAGATGTTAGACCTTTGACTTTTGACTTTCCATTCCAGATAATTCACGAACCTTGGCAGGAATATCTTCCGAAGTCACCAACGCTTCGCCGACCAAAATTGCATCCACGTTTACTTTTGTCAGGCGTTCTACATCGGCGGCGGTGAAGATACCGCTTTCGGCGACAACGGCGATTTCGGGAGGAATCATCGGACGGAGTTTTTCTGTTGTTTCGAGAGAGACATCGAAGGTGGCGAGGCTGCGGTTGTTGATGCCGATGAGTTTTATATCTTTCAATTTCAAAGCGCGTTCGGTTTCCGCTTCGTCGTGGACTTCGACCAGCGGCGTCAAGCCGAGTTCGAGGGCAAGGGCGTGCAAATCGGCGAAGAGGGCGTCGTCGGTCAGTGCGGCGGCGATGAGGAGGACGGCATCGGCACCATTGGCGCGGGATTCGTAGAGTTGGGTTTCGTGGAGGATGAAGTCTTTGCGGAGAAGAGGTAATTGGTAATTGGTAAGTCGTAATTGGCGCAGGGTTGCCAGACTGCCCATGAAAAACTTTTCATCGGTCAATACAGAAATTGCTGACGCGCCGTTTTGGGCGTAGAGACTGGCAAGTTGGAAGAGGTCGAGGTGCGGGGCGAGAATCCCTTTGGAGGGGGATGCGCGTTTGAGTTCAGCGATCAGGCTTACCCTCACCCCAACCCCTCTCCCACTGGGAGAGGGGCGAGGGGTGAGGGCGGCAAGAAAATTTCGAGGCGTTGGACTCTGTTCGGCGGCGGCGCGCAAGACTGGGGCGTCGAGCGCCGCGATTTCCATCTTCTTGTGTTCGATGATTTGAGCGAGGATACTCATAGGGCGGTCTCCAACCGCAGATAAAGTTTTTCCGCTGCGTAGGGCGTGTTCTCTTACGCGCTCACTCTGGCGTTAGAGAACACCAATTACGCGGGAGGACAGTAAGAGAACGCCAATTACGCGGCAGTCCGGGTAAATTCAACCAACGCATCGAGTTTAGCGAGGGCTGCGCCGCTGTTGAGCGAGGCTTGGGCTTCTTCAAGCGCGGATTTGAAATCGCCCGACTCGGCGGCGAGGGCGGCGGCGGCGTTGAGGAGGACTGCGTCGCGGCGCGCGCCGTTGAGTTTGTTGCCGAGGAGGTCGCGCATCATCTGCGCGGATTCGTCGGGCGTGCCGCCGCGCAGGTCTGCGACGGTGGCTGGCGCAAGACCGAGTTCGGCGGGGTCGAGGTCGTAGGTTTCGACCGCGCCGTTTTTCAGATGGCTGACGCGGTTGACGCCCGTGGTGTTGAGTTCGTCGAGACCGTTCGCGCCGTGAACCACGAGCGCGGCTTTGGAGCCGAGTTCCTTGAGGACGTGCGCGAGCGGCTCGGTGAGTTTGGGGTCGAAGACGCCCGTGAGTTGGATGTGCGCGCCCGCAGGGTTGGTGAGCGGACCGAGAATGTTGAAGATGGTGCGCTGACCGATTTCCTTGCGCGGACCGACGGCGTGCTTCATGGCGGGATGAAACCTGGGCGCGAACATGAAACCGATGCCCACCTGCTCGATGGCTTGGGCGACCTGCTCAGGCGTGAGGTCGAGGTTGACGCCGAGTGCGGAGAGGACATCGGCGCTGCCGCATTGGGAGGATGCGGCGCGGTTGCCGTGCTTGGCGACTTTGCGCCCCGTACCTGCGAGGACGAAGGCAGCCGCGGTGGAGATGTTGAAGGTGTGCGCGCCGTCGCCGCCTGTGCCGACGATGTCGTACACGGATTCGTCCGTGTCCAGTTTGACCTTGACCGCGTTGGCGCGCATGGCGCGGACGGAGCCTGTGATTTCGGGGATGGTCTCGCCTTTCATGCGAAGCGCGACGAGATACGCGCCGATCTGCGCGGGCGTGGCTTGACCCGTCATGATGACGTTCATGGCTTGTTCGGCTTCGTCGGCGGTGAGGTCTGCCCGATTGATGACTTTGGCGATAAAAGGCTTGAGCATGGTGAGTTCTCCTTTCGCGGCAGGAGCGGGGTTCAGGTCGAGAAAATTCTTGAGGATTTGTTTGCCGTATTCGGTGAGGATGGATTCGGGATGGAACTGCACGCCATAGGTGTGATGCTCGCGGTGTTTGAGCCCCATGATTTCCTCTTCGGGCGTAATGGCGGTGACTTCGAGTTCGGCAGGGATGGGGTCATAGACGACGAGCGAGTGATAGCGCATCGCTTCGAACGGGGAGGGGATACCCTTGAAGATGCCCTGTCCATTGTGCGTTACTTTGGATGTCTTGCCGTGCATGAGACGCTGGGCGCGGTCCACTTTGCCGCCAAAGACCGCCGCAAGCGCCTGATGACCGAGGCAAACGCCCAGCACGGGGATTTTGCCGTCGAAGTATTTGAGGGCTTCGGAGGAGATGCCGTCGTCTTTGACGGGTTCGCCTGGACCCGGGGAGATGACGAGATGCGACGGATTGAGCGCGATGAGTTGATTGAGCGTCACCTGGTCGTTGCGGAAGACTTTAATGTCCGCGCCGAGTTCGCCGAAGTACTGAACCAAGTTATAGGTAAATGAGTCGTAGTTATCAATTAGCACTAGCATGGGTTGAACTCCTTATCAGTCGAAGGTCAAAGGTCGAAAGTCGCGGATGACTTTCGACTTGTGACTTTCGACCTTTAGCCTTCGTTCCCGAAAATATCCACCTGATCCACGAACAAATCCAGCGAATAGGATAAGCCCGTTCGTTCGCGGACGAGTTCCATCGTCGCTTTGGCTTCGGCTTGCATGCGTTGAATGCCCTGCGCGAGTACGTCATTGGCGATGAGGGGGTGGGCAAGGTAATAGGCGCGTTTTTCGCGGATGGGTTCGAGGAAGTTGTTGATGGCGGCGGCAAGTTTCTGCTTGACTTCCACATCGCCAACCTGACCCTTGCGATAGCGTTCTTTCAAATCGTCCACTTCGGCGCGGGATGGGTTGAAGGCGTCGTGGTAGATGAAGACGGGGTTGCCCTCCACCGTCCCAGGGTCGGTGGCGCGGAGGCGTTTGGGGTCGGTGTACATGTTCATTACCTTTTGTCTGACCGTCTCGGCGTCGTCGGAAAGGTAGATGGCGTTGTTGAGCGACTTGGACATCTTGTTCTGTCCATCCGTGCCGACGAGGAGCGGGACATCGCCGATGATGGGTTCGGGTTCGGGGAAGGTCTCGCCGTAGAGGTTGTTGAAGCGGCGCGCCAGTTCGCGGGCAAGTTCGACGTGGGACTGGTTGTCGCGCCCGACGGGGACGACTTGCGCGCGCGGGAGCAGGATGTCCACCGCCTGAAGGACAGGGTAGCCGAGCAGACCGAACGGCATCGAGTCAATCTTGGCGTCGCGCGCCATGTCTTTGAGGGTGGGCATCCGTTCGAGGCGCGGCACGGTGACGAGCATCTCGAAGAGCAGGTTCAACTGGTAGGTTTCGGGAATCGCCGATTGCACGAAAATCGTGCTGACCTCGGGGTCAATGCCGACGGCGAGATAATCCAGCACGGTCTCTTTGATGTAGATGGGAATTTCCTTGATGTGTTCGGGTTCGGGTCTGGTCGTGAGCGTGTGCAAGTCGGCGATGATGAAGAAGGATTCGTACTGATGCTGCAGGCGCACGCGGTTTTCCAGCGAACCGACGTAGTGACCGAGGTGGAGGCGTCCGGTGGGGCGGTCGCCGGTGAGGAGGCGGGGTTTGGGGGTGATCATGGTAACTTCCTTTCGAGTGTTGTTTGAGGGCAGAAGTAATTGGTAAATGGTAATTGGGGATTTCAGTGTAAGGATGAATTCTGAAGGATGAAGAAAGATGAAAGAGGAAAGAGGGGTGGGTTGATGTTCTTTCTTCTTTCCTCTTTCTTTAAGCGTCTTTCTTTAGGCGTTTGTCTCTGCCATTTCAATCGCTTTCAACATGGCGCTGGCTTTGTTGACGGTTTCCTGATACTCCGTCGTCGGGTTTGAGTCGGCGACGATGCCCGCGCCCGCTTGCACGCTGAAGGTGTTGCCGCGCGCCACCATCGTGCGCAGGGCGAGACAGGTGTCCATGTTGCCGTCGAAGCCGAAGTAGCCGACCATGCCCGCATACGCGCCGCGCGGGTCGGCTTCGAGTTCGGCGATGATTTCGAGCGCCCGCACTTTCGGCGCGCCGCTGACGGTCCCTGCGGGGAAGGAGGCGCGCACCAAATCGAAGGCGGTCAACTCAGGTTTGAGTTTTCCTTCCATGTGCGAGACGATGTGCATGACGTGCGAGTATTTTTCGATGGTGAAGAAGTCGGAGACTTTGACTGTACCATATTCGCAGACGCGTCCCAAATCGTTGCGACCCAAATCCACCAACATCACATGCTCAGCCCGTTCTTTGGGGTCAGCGAGGAGTTCTTGCGCGAGAGCGGCATCAGCGTTGGCATCTGCCCCTCGCGGGCGCGTCCCGGCTATCGGTCGGAGCGAGGCGGTGCGTCCCTCCAGGCGCACGAACATCTCAGGCGACGATCCCACCAAAAAGAGCGGCTCGCCATCCACCATCCCGAAATCGAAAAAGAACATGTACGGCGAGGGGTTGAGGCGGCGCACGGCGCGATAGACATCGAACGGCTCGACGTCCGTTTCGCGCGTGAAGCGCTGCGAAAGCACCACCTGAAAAATGTCGCCCGCCGCGATGAACTCCTTGGCGTCGCGCACCATGTCCTCGAAGCGTCCCTGCGTCATGTTCGAGCGCGTCTTCGAGGCTTTGACTTCACGATGTTGTGACGGCGGAAGCGGTGCATGGATGCGCGCCTCGATTTCATCCAGTTTGCGATTGGCGGATTCAACATCACCATCGAGGACGTTTGCAATGAGAGACAGACTGCGCCGAGCGTGATCGAAGGCGATGACGGTGTCGGCGAGCAAAAAGATTCCATCGGGTATCGCCGCCCGCTTCATTCTGGACCTCAAGACTGGTTCAAAAAACCGAACCGACTCGAAGCCGAGAAATCCCACCAGCCCGCCGATGAAGCGCGGCGCGCCCGGCTGCGACTTGAAGTTGTAGCGGCTCATCTCCCGTTGAAGGAAAGATGTGGGGTCGTCGCTGTAAGCGGTAATTGGGGATTGGTAATTCTGTGTGATTTGAATTTCGTTCCCGCGAATGACATATTGCGCCCTGGGCTGAACGCCGATGAACGAATAGCGTGCGATCCGCTCCCCGCCTTCGACAGATTCGAGCAGGAACGACGCCCCATCCCCGCGCAGTTTCATATAGACGCTGATGGGGGTTTCGAGGTCCGCAGAGATTTCGCGAATGATTGTTTGGGTTGTGGCGGCATTTGTTTCGAACAGCATGGTTTCTCCTTGCTTGGTAAATTACCAATTACTAATTACTTGGTTGGTAAATGGTAATTTTGTGTCATCGGTTAAAAAACAGACTCCCCTCCAGTCCATTGGGACGAGAGGGGAGTCTCGCGGTGCCACCCAAATTACGCGTGCTTGTAAAGAAAAATCCCTGTCGGTGATGCAACAGGGAGGAAAAAGCCAGCGTCACTCTTGTAGTCAGCTAGTCGGATAGCCCCATAGTCTTATGGTCGCTATCGTCCTAAGTGACTCTGCGGGATAACGGGCGCAGTTCCCGTCTCTGGTACTCGCCTGACCAGCCGACTATTAGACTGGTGACTATCAGACTTTCCCTTTACACTCGGAGGTCCATTCGGTTTCTGCGCTTTTGCCTTGCTCTCACCACGCTGGTCTCGATACCTTCGTACTCGACCAGCGGCTTGGCTCTCTGAAAATCGCTTTGAAACGTACTCGTCCTCGTCGGCGTTTTTAGGTATGGAATTGCGCGGGATTGTATGACGGAGGGAGGAGGATGTCAAGAGCAAAATTCCAAAATGAATGCACCAAACCCTATTGATAAGAATGCCAATTTTTTGAATATGTCTCTTCTCTTTAATAGCGATGTTGCACAGTTTTCTCGCAGCGCGACACATTGTCCCCGCGCGGGGATTCATGTTGCCTGAAAACACGAGATAAATCTCGCACTACTGCGTAACATGAGTTAATAGACTTGACTGCATTTTACGGGTAAGCGCAAAATATTCTGCAACGAAGCCTGATTTGATGCTTTACTTTGACGTCTCGACCAACCGCTCTCTCAATCCATTTCCAGCCTGCATTGACAACCAGCGTCTTCGGTGAGAAATGACACAACGGAAAAGATGAAACACAAGAAATGGTAAACATTAGTTCAAGATTAAGCGCCCGTTCCAATGGGGGATACACTTACGGAAGATTTTTTATAAACTACTCCGGGTCGAAAATTTCCAATTGCCCGGCAATATGCGGGCTTTCCCATAACCCGTTCGCTGGCAGAAACTGTCGGCAATCCTGTTGTACACCTGATGGTAACCAAACTATGAAAACGCTCAAAATTGCATACCCAAAAACCCATAAATTTCTACTAGTTAGTCAAATCATCCTTGCATTCCTTTTTCCAGCGGGGGCACCTTCTGTATTGGCGGCGGGGACAGTAGAGCCGTTCGAAACTTCTCCCGCCACCTGGATCATCGAAACCGATGTCAGCGGGGCAGGAGCATCTGTATCCACGTCGAGTGCGCAAAAACATGCCGGGAACTATAGCGCAGCCGCTTTCACCACAAACAGCAACAGCAAGGCGCAGGTTCGGGATGTGATCCCGGGCGCATGGTCCAGCGTCCCGGCAGATGCGCCCGGTTCGTTCATCTGGCAGCGCGCCTATGTCTACGTCCCATCGGCGACCGCCAACGCTTTGACCGGGAGTGAGTATATTGACTTGGCGGCATTGTACGTTTCTGCCGATGCCTCCGGCTTTTATCTCCGCCTCAAGGCTTCAGGGGCTTTATACGCATCGGCGCCCGGCAACAGTGGGCAGACAGAGTTCAACCTCTATGGCACATTTCCGCTAAATCAATGGGTGGAGGTGGAACTGGGTCTATGGTCCAGGAATACCGGTGACCTGGATCGGGCGGGGGCGTTTCTTATCAACGGCAAGTTCTACGGCTGGTTCACCAACGCTCAATCTGGGACGAATTATGACCGCGCCGCCATGGGCATTGTCTCCACCAACAGCGCCGACGACCTCACGGTCTATATTGACGACTGGTACATTTACACCACCGGTACAAACCCGACCGGTCCCGACAACCGTCCGACCGCCGCGGTGTTCACCAAATATTTCACCGACCAAAGCGGTGAAAACGTTGGCTACCATTACACCACGTGGGAAAATGGTTATCGCCTCGATGGAACGTATGGATTATCACCTTCGGGACGCATTCAAGCCGGTTTCGAAACCAGCAAAATGCCCGATCTTTCGGACGGTTGGACTCAAATTGTCATTGACTGGGCAAACGGACAAACTCCTCCCTGGCCCCCCGAAGGCATTGGCGCTTATTTCGGACCGATGGTCGCTTTTCGCAAATCCGTCGAACTGGAGGAAAATCTGGAAATTGTTCCGGTTTACCGCAGCAGCACCGGGACGGTGGATTTGGTCTATGAAAGTTGGACGCTGGGACCCATCGAGTACGCCTCCTGGCAGCTGCCTCCGGATGTGAACGGACGCCGCCTGCCCGGACGCGGCGACATCATCCGCGTCCGCTGGCAAGAGGTCAGCACCACGCAGATCCGCGTGCGCGTGGATTATTACGACGCCAGCGCCGGAACATGGTATCTGGATGTGATTGACGACACCAGAGTCTTGACCAACGTCAACGGCGTGAACTTTTTAGCAGATACGCATCGGGCGGTGACCAACACGATTGACTCGAACGATTACACCATCAAGAGTCAAACCGTCGGAACGCTGGCGACCTTTGGCAGCGTCTCGTCAACCACCTATACCATCAGCGGAAATACGGGGGTTGGCGGGGTAAGCCTGAGTTATGTGGATGGTACAGCAAAGACAGTCACATCCGCGCCGGATGGCAGTTACTCCATCAGCGTGCCGAGCGGTTGGAGCGGCACGGTCACGCCTTCTCTAACAGGTGTCACATTTACGCCTGCCAGCCGTACTTATACCAACGTTACCTCCAATTTCAGCGCTCAGGATTACACACCGTCTTCCTTCACCCTTTCCGGCAACGCGGGCGCATCGGGCGTAACCTTGAGTTACACCGACGGCACCGCCAAGACCGCCACCTCGGCGGCAGACGGCAGTTACTCCCTCACAGTCTCCTACAACTGGAGCGGCACGGTCACCCCCTCGCATCCCTGCTACACCTTTACCCCTGCCAGCCGCACCTACACCAACGTCACCGCCAATCAGACAGGGCAGAACTACACCGCTACATTCAACTCATCATC
>Ga0073932_1000130_pt1 | contig 192546 bp, 147 predicted proteins | sample DewCreD2012metaG_FD_76967 | JGI IMG/M metagenome (GOLD analysis project Ga0073932, IMG submission 76967) | Hot spring sediment bacterial and archeal communities from British Columbia, Canada, to study Microbial Dark Matter (Phase II) - Dewar... ... | reverse complement strand
CGCCGTCCAGGCCGCGCGCCAGCGCGTCCAGGAGTTGCTCGACGCCGGCGCCGACCGCAGCAAGGCCCGCGAGGCGCTGGCCCGCTTCGACGAGGCCCGCCGGAACCTCGCCGCCAAGCACCGCCGGCGCGACGCCGAAGCGCGTGATGCCGAGGCGCGGGCCGAAGGCCTGCTGCTCGGCCTGCGGGCGGCGCTGGCGGAGGTCGCCCCCGACGCTCCGAAGGAGCGGCTCGCCGTCGCGTCCAACGCCCGCCGCAAGGTGCTCGAGGCGTTCCGCGACCTGCTCTTGCCGCGCGAGATCCGCGCCCGCCTCCAGGCCGCCTTCGAACCGCTCGACCGGCGCCACGCCGAGATCCTCCGTCTCCGCCACGAGGCGTACCTGGAGCGCAAGGCGCGCCGCGAGGAGCGGGAGCGCGAGGCCCGGGAGCGGCGGGCCGCGCGGGAGCGCGAGTGGACGCGCTACGAGGCGAAGCTGCTGCACTACGCCGCGGCCTACTGTTCGCGCGTCTATGCCTTCGACCCCGCCGAGGTTCCCCGCGGCGAGGCGGCCCGGGTCCGCCAGAGCCGGCGGCCGTTCGACCTCCTGCTGCGCGAGCGCGGGGGACGTCCGGCGCGCGTCAACCGCATCGTCGCCGCCGTCCGCACCGCCGCGCTCGACTTCGAAGCACGCCTCGACGAACGGCGGCGGCTGTTCGCCCGCGATGGACGCCCCGCGGAGGACACCGGCGCGGCCGAAGCGCCGCCGGCGGACGTGCCCGAGGCTCCGGCGGGAACGGAGGCCGGCGATGCGGCGCCCGCCGGGACCTCCCGGCCGTGATCGCCTACCTCGGACTCGGCGCCAACCTCGGCGACCCCGCGGCGCAACTCCTCGACGCCGCCCGGCGGCTGGACCGCGTCCCCGGCATCCGCGTCCTCCGCCTCTCGCCCGCCTACCGCTCGGCCGCCCACGGCCCCCCGCAACCCGACTACCTCAACGCCGCGCTCGAGATCGACACCACCCTCGCGCCCCAGGTGCTGCTCGAGGTCGCGCTGCAAGTGGAGCAGACGATGGGACGGCACCGGGACGGGGCGCGCTGGGGGCCGCGTCCGATCGACATCGACCTGCTGCTGTTCGAGGGCGTGGTGCTCCAGGGTGCCGCGGCGGAACCCGCGCTGGCGGTGCCGCATCCGCGGATTGCCGAGCGCCGTTTCGTGCTCCAGCCGCTGTGCGACCTCGACCCGGGGCTGATGCATCCGGTGCTCGGGCGCAGCGTCGCCGCGCTGCTCGCCGCCTGCCCGGACGCCCCGCTGCTCGGCGGACCGTGGACGCTGCCGCGGACCGCGGCCGTCGAACGGCTCGACCACGGCGGCGACGCGGCGTTGCGCGTGCGCGGCGCCGACCCGGCCGACCTCGTCGTCCAGGCCGCCCTCGGCCTGGTCGAGCTCGTCGTGTCCCGCGAGCACCTGCGGGAGGTCGAGCGCCGCGAGGCGGAGATTTCACTTTCCGCATCCGGCGGGCGGCTGTCGCGCGCCGCGCTGGCCGAGGCGCTGGCCGAGGCGCTGACCGAACTGCTCGTGTGGCTCGACGCCGACGGCTGGCTCCCGGCCCGTGTCACCGCCGAGCTGGCCGGCCGGAGCCTGCGTCTCGTCGCGTTCGGCCGGCGCGTGCGCGGCTCGGACGTGCCCCTCGAACGCCTGCCGAAGGCGATCACGCGCCACGCCCTGCGGGTGACCCGCGCCGGCGGCGGACCGACCCCCTGGCGCGCCCATCTGGTGATCGACCTGTAGCGGGCAGGCGGTCGCCGCCCGGCTCCCCCAATTCCGCCGTAGCGCTTCGGCCGCCGACCGATTTCGTCGTCGGGTTCGTGGTCGTCGTCGTGGTCGAGGCCCGGGCAGGGATCCCCCTCCAGGGGACCGTGCGACGCCCCCGACCACGGCCACGTCTACGACGGCCACCACGCCGCAACCTGGCGATGGCGGAATCCGGGGGTTCGCCCTTCCCCTACCACGGGTCCCCTCCACTCCTGTATCCTGTCGCCGATGAGCAAGCCGCACCCCCGCCTCGAACGCCTCGACGACTTCCGCTGGTTGCTGCCGCGGCAGGGCGAGATGCGCGCCGAGGGGATCATCTACGCTTCGGAGGCGCTGCTGGCCGAAACCGAGGGGGCCGGCGGGAGTGCGGTCGAGCAGGTGGCGAACGTGGCGCATCTGCCCGGGCTGGTCGGCCGGGCGCTGGCGATGCCCGACATCCACTTCGGCTACGGATTCCCGATCGGCGGCGTCGCGGCGTTCGACCCGGCCGACGGCGGGGTTGTCTCGCCCGGCGGCGTCGGCTACGACATCAACTGCGGCGTCCGGCTGCTCGCCGCCGACCTCGCCGCCGAGGACCTCGGCCCGCGCCTCGAGAAGCTGATCGAGCAGCTCTTCCGCGCTGTCCCGAGCGGCGTCGGCTCCGAGGGCCTCGCCGACCTGCCGCTCGACCGCGCGCGCCTCGAACGCGTCCTCGCCGAGGGGGCGCGGTGGGTCGTCGAGCAGGGATTCGGCGCGGAGGAGGAGTTGGAGGCGATCGAGAGCCGCGGTTGCATCGGTGGGGCCGACCCCGCGGCGGTCTCGGAGCGGGCGCGCGCCCGCGGCCTCCCGCAGCTCGGATCGCTCGGGGCGGGCAACCACTTCGTCGAGGTCGGCCGGGTGGCGGAGATCCACCATCCCGAGGCGGCCGAGGCGTTCGGGTTGGGGTTGGGTCGCGTGGTGGTGTCGATCCACACCGGCTCGCGGGGGCTGGGCCACCAGGTGTGCGACGACGCGGTGCGCGAGATGGGCCGGGCCGCGGCGAAGTACCGCCTCCGGCTGCCGGACCGCCAGCTCTGCTGCGCGCCGCTCGGCACCCCCGAGGCAGATCGGTACCTGGCCGCGATGGCCGCGGCCGCGAACTTCGCCTTCGCCAACCGCCAGGCGATCGCGCACCGCGTGCGGCAGGTCTTCGAACGGCTGTTCGGCGGCCGGGGCGACGCCGCGCGGCTCCGCACCGTGTACGACGTGGCGCACAACATCGCCAAGTGGGAGGAGCACCTCGTGCGCGGCGCCTCGCGCCGCCTGTGCGTCCACCGCAAGGGGGCCACGCGGGCGTTTCCCGCGGGGCATCCGGAGATCCCCGCGTGCTACCGGCGCGTCGGCCAGCCGGTGTTGATCCCCGGAGACATGGGACGCGCGAGCTGGGTGCTGGTCGGTCTGCCGCGCGCGATGGAGGAGTCGTTCGGCTCGTCGTGCCACGGCGCGGGCCGCCTGCTCTCGCGCGAGCAGGCCAAGCGCCGGGCCCGCGGCCGCAACATCGCCGAGGAACTGGGCCGCCGCGGCGTCCTGCTGCGCGCCGCCTCGCGCGGCACGGTGGTCGAGGAAATGCCGGAGGCCTACAAGGACGTCGACGCGGTGGTCGAGGTGGTGACCGGCGCGGGGCTTTGCGCGAAGGTGGCGCGGCTGGAACCGCTGGCGGTAATCAAGGGTTGACCGAATCCGAACCGGGTCCGACGCCGAAGCGATCGCCGGCGGCAAGCCGATCACCAACGCTCGCCGAGCCGGTTGCGGCTGCGACGAGGCGGAGCAGGCGGCGGGACGGAACGGTGCGGGCCGGGACGGGGCAACAGGGCGCCCGGTTCTTGCTAGCCTGTCGACGGAGGCGGACCGCTCATGAAAGGGAAAGTCGTCGTCTCGGTGATCGCGGCGCTCGTCGCCGCCGCCCTGGTCGTTGCGGCGCTCGCGCTCGTCGAACGCCGCGCCGCGAAATCGAAGGCGGGCGCGCCCTCGGCCGGGGGCCTGCCGGCGACGGAGCGGGCGGAGCCGGCAGCCTTCGGGGGGGAAGGCGTCGTTCCGCCGGTGACGTCTCCGAAGCCGCCGCCAGCCGACGCGGTGGCGGTCCCGGCCGGGCCGTTCTGGCGCGGCCACCCGCACGAGCCGCACCCGTTCGGCAACCCAGACACCCATCCGATGCGCGAGCTGACGTTGTCGGCGTTCCGCATCGCGCGACACGAGACGACGGCGGCGGAGTACGAGGCGTGCGTCGCGGCCGGCGCCTGTCCCGCGCGTGCCTGTCCCGAGGCGACGCCCGAGCTGCGCCCGCGGCAGCCGGTCACCTGCGTGACCTGGGACGCGGCGGCCGCGTACTGCGCCTGGGCCGGCGGGCGCCTGCCGACCGAGGCGGAATGGGAAAAAACGGCCCGCGGGACCGACGGGCGCCGGTATCCGTGGGGGCACGACGACCCGACGTGCGAGCGGGCGTTGACCGGAGAGTGCGGCGCGGCCGAGCCGGCCGACGTGGGAACGCACCCGGCGGGCGCGAGCCCCTTCGGCGCGCAGGACATGGCCGGCAACGTGGCCGAGTGGACCGCCGACTGGTACGCGGCCTCGTACTACGCCGCGGCGCCGGCGACCAACCCGGCCGGGCCGGCGAACGGCGGGCGGCGCGTTGTGCGCGGCGGGTCGTTCGCGGCCGGGTCGCGCCTCGCCATGACCGGCTACCGTTCGTTCCTCGAGCCGGGGCAGGCCCGGCCGGACCTCGGCCTGCGCTGCGTCTGGCCCGGCCCGTGAGTCCGCCGCCGCGGGGTTCCGGAAGGCCCACGGTGGTGCGGGCGACGGCGACCTGTGCCCGCCATCGGAATCGTCGGCGCACGGGCGCGCAGTGGGCCCGAGCCGCCCGCCGCCGGACCAGGCGCGCAACTCCCCGTTGGTGGAGTTCCGTTTCTTGTCGCAACCCTCCCGACCCGACAACCCCGCAAGGAAGTGCGTACCGGATACTTCTTGCGTAGGCGGCGGCGGGTCGCCTCGCCCATCGTTCCCGTGCCCGCAGCCTGCGACCGGTCTTCCGTCGGGCTGGACAGGAATACTGTACCGCTCGAAAGATAGCCAAGCAAAATATTGAATCGGCTCATGTCTTGTGCATAGGTCGAGACAGGATCCGCAGGCCTTCCGGCCCGGCCCGCTTCGAGACGGGCGAGAACGGCAACCCCGCCCGACGACTCGGGAATAGGGCACGGAACTTGCCTTGGAAGACGGCGCGAGGCAAGGAACCTCGCCGAGAAGGTCCGACCCCGGGGCATCCGGGAGATGAAGGGAGGCTGGCGTGCAGACCATCAACCGCTTCCGTTGGCATTCGCCGCGCGGACCGGTCGTGGCGGCGGTGCTGCTGGGCCTGACGGCCTGGGGTTGCGCGACCGAGGCAGGGGAGGGCGACGAGGGGTCGGCGACGGCGGTGCCGGAGGAGATCTCGCGCGCGTACTTCGCGGAGGAGTCGTGCTGCGAGGACGACACGCCGTGCCAGGACGGGTTGTTCTGCAACGGGCGGGAGACGTGCAACTGTTGGGGCGAGTGCGAGCCGCCCGACCCGACGTTCAACCCGTGCTACGACGGCGACCCGTGCACGTCGGACGACTGCGACGAACTGCGGGATCGGTGTCCGCACACGCCGCTGCCGGGTCCGGGGTGTCCGTGCAGCACGAGTGCGGACTGCGACGACAGCAACCTGTGCACGCAGGACATCTGCGACGCCGGGTCCGCGCGCTGCACGTACAACCCGGTGGGTTGCGACGACGGCGAGGTCTGCACGACGGACTCCTGCGACCCGCTCGGCGGATGCACGCACACGCCGGTCCCCGGCTGCTGCCGGACGGATGCGGACTGCCCGGAATCCGACCCGTGCTATCGGGGGGTCTGCGACACGCGCACGGGGACCTGCTCCCGTGCTCCGCAGCCGCTCGGCACGCCCTGCGCCAGCGACGGAAACGCCTGCACGAACGACATCTGCAACGGCTCGGGCACCTGCACGCATCCGCCGACGCCCGGCGCGCCGTGCGACGACGGCCTGGGCTGCACCACCACCTCGACCTGCAACTCCTCGGGCCTCTGCATCGGCTCGGGGAATCCCTGTTCGGACGGTCTGGCCTGCACGAGCGACGTCTGCACGAACAGCGCGGGCGGCGGCTACTCGTGCTCGTATCCGTTGCTGCCGGGGTACTGTCTGATCGGCGGAGCCTGCTATCCGGAGGGAGCGTGGCGGCCGGGCTATCCTTGCCAGTCGTGCCAGCCTTCCGTGAACCCGACGGGTTGGACGAACCGCACGTCGGGGTCGTCGTGTCCGGACGAGGGCCTGGCCTGCACGAGCGACGTCTGCGACGCCGGCGGCGTCTGCACGCATCCGATCGCCGCGGGCAACTGCCTGATCAGCAGCGTCTGCTACACGAACGGGACGCTCAACCCGTCGAACCCCTGCCAGTCGTGCCAGTCGTCGGTCACGCAGACGGCGTGGTCCAACCTCGCCGCGGGCACGGCGTGCCCGAACGACGGCATCTCGTGCACGCTCGACCAGTGCAACGGTTCCGGGACCTGCGCGCATCCGCTGGCGCCGAACTACTGCTACATCGGGGGCGTTTGCTATGCGAACAACGCGAACAACCCGTCCAACGAGTGCCAGGCCTGCCTGGTGGCGACCTCCACTTCGGCGTGGACGAACCGGGCCTACGGCGCGGGCTGCACGGCGGACGCCTACTCGTGCACCAGCGACATCTGCAACGGTTCGGGGGTCTGCACCCACCCGGTGACGACCGGCTGCCTGATCTCCGGCGTCTGCTACGCGGAAGGGACGCGCCGGCCGTCCTACGAGTGCCAGGGATGTGTCTCGGCGACTTCGACGACGGCGTGGAGCAACCTGCCCGCGGGGACTTCCTGCACGCCCGACACGCATACCTGCACGCTCGACCAGTGCGACGGCGCGGGCACCTGTGCGCATCCGATCAGCAGCTACGCCGCGAACGACCTGTGCGACGGTTCGGTCATCCCGCAGACGGGTAGCGGCGCGAGCGCCTACTGGCAGGCCACGGGCGACACCTACTGCGGCCGCGACAACTACACCTCGGCCTGCGGCGGCGGCAACGCCAACAACGACAACATCGACCCGGACCTGGTGCATTCCTTCGACATCTCGCCCAACGAGTTCATGACCTACCGCTACCGCGTGCAGACCGCGGGCCCGGCCGCGTTCAACCCGGTGCACTACTACTACAACGGCTCCGGCGGCTGCGGCGTCGCGTCCCAGTACTACTCGTGCAACGACAACGACGTCTCGGGCGGCACCTGCTGGAGCTTCTCGGGCGCGCTGGGCCGCGACGGCGACGACTCCTGCCAGCACGATCTGTGGTTCCCGTCGGGACGCAACTACGTGGTGGTCGACAGCGTCGGGGCGGGAGGCAACTATACGGTCAAGATCGACCGCCGCGTCGCGAACACCTCGGACTGCTCCGACCCGCCGCTCCCCGAGTTGCAACTCGGCGGGACCTGGACCGGCAACACCTGCTCGCCGCGCACCGAGGACTGGTGGACGAACATGCCCTACTGCGTATCGACCACCTACGACGACGCCTACTACTTCAATATCTACCACATCAACCATACCGGGACCTTCGCCGGGCTCAATCGCGGCTACGTCGTGACGCTCGACGGCACCTTCACCACCGGCGGGTTCGACAACTCGATGTTCTTCGCGGTGAACAACTGCCGCAGCCCCTGGTACCTGCTGTCGTGCGACAACGACACCTACCACTACCTGTCGGGCGCGTCCGGCCGCGGTAGCAAGATCGTGACCGGGCGGGTACCCTCGGGCTGGTGGGGAGGGATCGTCGTCACGAGCTATCCGCGGACCACGTGCGGCAACTACACGCTGCGGGTCGAGTTCGACGAGGACGGCGACGGCATCCCGGATGGCAGCGACGGCAGCAACGCGCTGCTCCGCGGCGCCACCTCGACCATCGGCGGAGAGAACGGCACGAAGCAGATTCCGAGCTGGCCGTGGGCTGACCACGGCTACAGTTACGCCTACCCGAACAACTCGCTGACGGGCCGGGCCGGCGTCGAGGTCTACTACTCGTATGCCAACCCGAGCAGTCGCAGCATGACGATCCGGATCTACCCGCGGATCCGCGGCGACGTCTGGAGCGGAGCGGGCTCCTTCCTGTGGGACGGCGTGGTGTGGATGCAGCCGCCGGTCGCGGTGAACGCGTGGTGCAACGGCTTTGGTCCCTATGGGGTGAGCGCCGGCAGTTGGTTCGGCTGCGACATGTACGGCGACGGTGAATGGGAAGAGATCACCATCGCGACGGCGCCGGCCGGCACCTACCGTTTCGCGGTGGACAGCTACTACAGCGTGCCGCGCGGCGGCTGGTACACGATCGAGTTCCGATAGGCGGAGGTGGCGGCGATGATTGTGCGGTTCTGGCGATTCCTGCTCCCGTTCGCGGCGCTGCTCGGGCTGCTCGCGGCGGGGTGCGACGACGGCGAGTGCAAACGTTCTTCCGACTGCCCGGAGGGATACTACTGCAGCGGCGGTTCGTGCCATCCGTTCGACGTCGGCGCCGAGGCGGACGGCGGCGACGTATCCGAGGACGGCCCGGGGCCCGAGGCCGACGATGCGGTCGGGCCCGAGTCCGAGATCGGCCCGGACATCCCCGAGGACGGTTACATCCCCTACTGCGGCAACGGCATCCGGGACGACGGCGAAGAGTGCGACGACGGAAACTTCGAGGACGTCGATGACTGCACCACCGCCTGCCTGGCGGCCCGCTGCGGCGACCTCATCGTCCGGCTGCATCCGGCGAACCCGGCGGATCGCGAGGAATGCGACGACGGCAACACCGTCTCCGGCGACGGCTGCGAGCCCGACTGCTCGTTCAGCGGGCATTGCGGCGACGGGGTCGTCTCCCCGCCCGAGACGTGCGACGACGGCAACGCCGTCTGGACCGACGACTGCCTCAACTGCACCGCGGCGCGTTGCGGCGACGGCTACGTGCGGCTCACGTCCGCCAACCCGGCGAACCTCGAGGCGTGCGACGACGGCAACACCGTCTCCGGCGACGGCTGCGAGGCGGACTGCCGGTTCTCGCCGCTGTGCGGCAACGGGACGGTGGACCCGCCCGAGGCGTGCGACGACGGGAACTTCAACCTGAACGACGACTGCATCGCCTGCCGGCCGGCGCGTTGTGGCGACGGCTACCTTCGCAGCAGCCCGGTGCTGCCTGCGGATCGCGAACAGTGCGACGACGGGAACACCGTCTCGGGCGACGGTTGCGACAACGACTGCACCTACACGTGTATCGCCGACACCGACTGCCCGGACCTCGGCCCGTGCACGATCGAGTTCTGCGACCCATCGATGCACCTCTGCGCCTCCTTGCCGGAGTTCGACGGCGTGGCCTGCGGCGGGGACATCTGCGCCGGCTTCGGCACCTGTCTCGACGGAACCTGCCGCTTCTCCGGACCGCTCGACTGCAACGACTACGAACCCTGCACCACGGACGGGTGCGACCCGGCGCGCGGCGGCTGCTACCACACGGAACGCCCGGAGGGTTCGTCGTGCGACGACGGCCTGTTCTGTATCACCGGAGAACGGTGCCGGCGGGCGCTCGACGGCCTGCTCTACTGCACCGGTGAACTCGGCACGAGTCCGTGCAACGACGGCGACATCTGCACCACGGACGTGTGCGACGAGGATGCGGACCGGTGCGAACACCTTCCGCCCGAATACCGGGCGCTGGAATGCGGGGTCGAGTTCCGGGGCAACGCCAGGGGTCGTCCCAACGAGCACCACGACCTCTCTTGTCCGGGCGGAACCCGGCCCGCGCCGGGGGCCGACGTGGTCCTGCAGGTCACGGTGACCGCTGCGGGCACCCTGTCCGCGACGCTCGGCACGGGCACGGCGACCGGCACCACCGTGATGCTGCTCAGCAACCCGTGCACCGACACCTGCCTGGCGGCCGGCACGACGACGGCCTCGGCCGCCGTCACGCCGGGCACCTACTACGTATTGATCGATTCCACCACCGACGGCGCGGACTACCGGGTCACCGTGACGTGCCCGTAGCCGGAGGGAGGAGCGGGAGGCGACGGTCATGCGAAGGATCAAGGGAAACCGGAGGCGGACCGCAGGGACGGCGTCGATCGTCCTCGTCGTGCTGGCCTGTTCCTGCGAGAACGCGGATCTCGGCGCGCCGTCGTCGTCGCCCGGCGTGGGGACGGCCGCGCTCGCGGAACCGTCGAGCGCGCTTCCGCCGGCGGTCGGTTCGGCGCCGGCCGTTCCGGACGACTCGGCGGAGTTCCCGAACCACGTCCCGCCGCGCGGGGTCCTGATCCAGGCGGCCCCGGGGCAGATGGTCGTGGAGATGGCGCCCGACGAGCGGGCGTCCTGCCGCGCGTGCGCCTGCCCGCAGGCCGACTGCGGCTGTCGTCCGCTGCGGTCGGGCGGCTGCCTCTGCGTGCCGGCCGACGACGGTCCGGACTGCGCGTGCACGTGCGACGGCGTGCCGTCGGTGGTGCGCGAGGCCAACACCGGCGCCGTCGGCTGGCCGATGCCGGGCGCCGCCGGGGAGGTTCCATGAACCGCGGGCCCGCCGGGTTCTCCCTGGTCGAGATGATGTTCGTGATCGTCATCATCTCGATCGTGGCCACGGTCGCCGTGCCGACCTTCCTGGGCACGACCTACACCGACCGGCTGTCCCAGGCGGCGGGGGAGATCCAGCAGGTCTTCGAGAAGGCGCGCGCCCGCGCGCTGCTGCGCAACACCGCCGTCCGCATCCGCCTCGACCGGAACCCGACCGACGCGCGGGCCAACGTGCGGATCGACGAAAGCCCCGACGGCACCTGCTCCGGCTTCCAGCGCATCGCCCTGCGGACGACGCCGCCGCCCGATCCGGCCGAGGCCGACCCGTACGCGGCCTGCAGCACCTGGCTCGCCACCGAACAGCACCGCTGCGGGCTGGCCGAGGTGCACATCTCGGGCACGCTGGCCCCGGACTTCTACAAGGCCACGGGGGTGACGGTGTTGAACCTCGACGAAGGGGCGCCCGGCGGCGTGTGGACCGGCCATGAGAGCCTGGTGGTCTGCGTCAACCGCCGCGGCCGCCTGCTGCGCTGGACCGGCGCCGGCTGGACGCCCGTCAATGGCGGCCTGCGCTTCCGGCTCGACCGCCGCGAGGGCCGCGCCGGCCCGTTCCTCGGCCTGCTCAAGGAGGTCTACATCCCGCAGGGCGGAGTGTCGGGGGTGCTGCGATGACCGGGCGAAGCGAGACGGCCTTCCGCAGGGAATCCGCGCGCGTCGAGCGGGCCGACGGCCGCCGCGCCGGCCGCTCGGCCGGCTTCACGATGATCGAGGTGATGGTGGCGCTGGTGGTGTTCCTGACCGCCGCGGCGGGGCTGCTCGCGTTCCAGGAAGCGCTGGTGCGCAGCAACGCCTCGGCCAACGACGTCACCTCCGCGACCTACATCGCCGAGTTCTGGCTCGAGCAGGGCCGGGCGGAGTCGCTGCTGTGGAACATCGACGGCACCGACCTGACTCCGACCCGCGCCCCGCTGCTCGCGCCGCTGGGGCTCAACGTCAACACCGCCGGGTTCGACACCGGGTGGCTCGCGCTGCCGATGATCGGGACGCGGCCCGCCGGCGCGCCGCTCAACCGGTACCTCGAAACCTGGCCCGGCCCGGCGGGGGAGGCCCGCGACTACGCCGAGTACTGCGTGCAGTACCGGTTGGCGGTGCTGGTCCCCAACGAGATCGTGCGGATCGAGGTCCGCGTGCTGTGGTTCAAGCCTGGGGTCGCCCGACCGTCGCCGCCCGGGTCGGGCGCCTGGACCTGTCCGGCCGCGGGGATGCTGCTCGGCGCGGACCCCGACACGCGCAACGTCAACACCGTCCAGATCGCCTCGACGATCTGGCGCAACCAGGTGACGCGATGACGGGCGGACGTTCCTGGCGGCCGGGGGTTCGACGACGCGGCGACGGCGGGCGGGGATGCCGCGGGTTCACGATCGTCGAGCTGATGGTCTCGCTGGTGGTGGCGGCGGTCGCGCTGATCGGGATCTACTACTACTACGCCACGACCCAGCAGGCGATGCGCGAGCAGGGCCGCATCTCGCAGGCGCAGCTCGATGCGCGCCTGGGGATCGAGCTGGTCTCGGCGGACCTCCAGCGCGCCGGGTACCTGGCCACGCCGAACAGCGACCGCGACCCGCTGGTCTGCCGGCCGGAGGGGATGACGCCGCTGCGGATCCATCCGATCGTGTTCCGCAACGGCGGGACGGACGGAAAGGTCTTCGCGCGGGACGGGACGGCGCCGTCGGTCGCGGTGCCCCAGGCGGCGGCGAACGTGAACGTCAGCCCGGACGACGTGATCCTGTACGGCAACTACCTCAACGCCAACGAGTACCTGGCGGAGACGATCAACGCCGCGGGGAGCACGGTCCGCCTCCAGCCGCTGCTGGTGTACCAGGAACCCGGGATGGCCGACGGGGGCGCGGCGGTACCGGCGACGCTGACCGACGCCGAGTTCGCCCAGCTCTTCCCGACGACCGCGTTCCTGCGGATCGTGAACCGGCACGGCTTCGCCCAGTTCACGCGGATCACGGCGGTGTCGGGCTTCGCGGCCCGCACGCTGACCGTCTCGCCGGCCCCGATCCAGTTCAGTCCGGCCACCGCCTGCGGCGTGGAGGGTTTCTGCGAGGGGTGCCGGGTCAACGTCGTCAACGGCGTCTGGTACCGCATCGAGCAGCGGGCCGGCTCCGACGACCCGGCGACCCCCGAGAACGAGACCGAGGTGACCGACCTGGTGCGCTACATGGTCGACCAGAACCGGCTGCCGATCCCCGCCACGCGCGAGACGGTGGTGCAGTACGCGGTCGATTTCCAGGTCTGGTTCCGGGCGGCGGCGCCCGGCGCGGGCGGCTCGGCCACGTTCGACATCGACCTGTCGCCGGACGTCCCGGACGACGGGACGGTGGTGATCGGCGGTGCGGTCAACCCGCCGGACGGGACGCTGACGGCGCGGCCCGAGGCGATCCGTTCGGCGATCGTGCGGTTGACGGTCCGGACGCGGATCGAGGATCCCAAGTTCCCGTTCCAGCCGCGGCCGGACCGCCGCCAGCGGATCAAGGCCTGGGAGATCCACCCGGGCGCGGAGGGTTCGGCGCACGTGCGGACCTACACGACCGAGGTGCAGCTCCCGAACATCGCGTTCGCGAACCTGTGGTGAGGGCGAGACGATGCGGACGACACGACGACAACTTCGACGCCGCGGCCGGCCGGGGATGGTGCTGATCATCACGATGCTCGTGGCCCTCGGCCTGTCGATCCTCGGGGCGATCATCGTCGACGCCACGCGGGCCGACACCGCGACGGCCGGCAGCCTGCGCGGGGCGCGGCAGGCCGAGTTCGTGGCCGAGTTGGGGACGATGGTTTCGATGCGCGCTTTCGCGCTCAACTACTCGATGTACCGCTCCTGGATGACGCGCAACCGCCGTTTCAACTTCTCCTTCGAGCGGGCCTCGTTCGACACCGGGGCCGCGGGGGCGCCGCGCACGCTGGTCGATGGGACGATCTCGACGGCCGGGTCGATCGGCTACTCCGACCTGCGGCCGGACTACGACATCCTGGTCGATCGCGCCTACGAGTACGGGGATTCGGCGGGCTACTCCGTGTCCGGCACGCAGGGGGTGAGCTTCTGCTTCCGCCGGTACACCTTCACTTCCGCGGCCGACCTGACGATCCCGCTGGCGGGCGGGCCGTCCGGGGCGTTGCGGAGCGAGGCCAGGTCCGTGGTGCGCGCGACGAGCGTCATCGGACCGACGGACTGCACGCTCTAGCGGGGAGAGGATGCCATGAGCAACGACGACAGGCGGGTTCGGGCATCGGAAGACGGAACGCGGGCGGCGCTGGGGCTGGCCGCGCTGGCGCTGCTCGCGCCGGCCGCGGCGCGGGCGGAGGATCCGTTCGAGACCAGCTTCATGCCGTCGCCCAACGTGCTGTTGCTGCTCGACACGTCGGGCTCGATGGAGTACCTGCGCGAGGAGCACAAGGTCCCCTGCTGCATCCAGGGCGACCCGCTGTGCAACAACCCCGCCAAGCGCACGCGCTGGATGATGGTCCAGGACGCGCTGCTCGGGCCGATCACCGACGCCAGCTACAAGTGCCAGCGCTTCTGGTCCGGGTCCTGCGTCCAGCGCGAGTTCGGCGAGGACTGCAATTCGGCGGCGCTGCGGGACCGGCGGTTCTTCATCCCCCGCGACTGGGTCATCCCGCAGTACCAGGCGTACGGCGAGCGGAACATCCCGTACGGAATCCTCGAGCGGTATCGCGAGCGGGTGCGGTTCGGCGTGGCGTTTTTCGACAGCTTCTACAGCCCGCAGACCGACCTCGGCGGGATGTTCTCCTACACCAACGGCTACGGCGAGCCGTACCTGTGGCGCGGGCAGGCGATCGATGTCGGCATCCGCGGCCGCGAGACGCCGTCGCAACCGATCTTCGGAGGGCTGGTCCACTGGGGCGGGGACGACACCGACATCAACGAGTTGAACCGGGCGGTGCGCAACGAGATCGAGGAGGCGTTCCGCTACTGCGGCAGCCCGGTTTCCGCGGCGCTGCACGACGTCCGGCACTTCTTCGCCACCGACCCGTCGAACGTCGAGGGCGGGACGGACCGGTACGCGGCGTGCCGCGAACGGGCGGTGGTGTTGATCACGGACGGCGTGCCGAACTCCGGCGAGGCCAACCCGTACACCACGTCGGCGGTGGCGGCCCGCGCCCTGTACACCTCCAAGACGCTCGGGCTCCCGTTGTACGTGATCGGCCTGACGCTCTGTCCGGGCACCACGGCGGAGGGGATCGACCAGCGGCGGGTGCTGGACCGCATCGCCTGCGAGGGGTGTCCACCCGGCGACCCGCGCTGCCCGGCCTCCTGCGGCATCTGCGACGCCCCGGACACCGATTCGCTGATCGCCTGCCTGGACGGCATCCTGCACCGCGTGTCCGCCGCCGGCGTCACCTCGCGCACCCTGGTCGCGGTGACGAACCAGGTCAGCGAGGACGACCCGCCCCGCGTGGTGCAGTGGCAGTTCAACTCGGGGCTGCTGCCCCGCGCCTCCCGGCCCTGGTCGGGCATCCTCGAGCGTTCCGCGTACGTCTGCGACTCGACCGGCACGGCCGTCCCGGACAGCTCGATCGACTACTACGTCGATTACGGCGCGGTGCTCAACGCCCGCACGATCGAGCGTTCGTTGCGGACGGTCACGACCCCCGCGACCGGGCCGCGCAAGACGCCCTTCGCGGCGCCGGTGCCGCTGGAGGACTTCGACACGACCAACGCCCGGCTGACCGCGGCGCAGCTCGGCTGCGAGTCCGGCGAGTGCACCGACCCGACGTTCGTGTCGCGGACGGTCGATTACGTCCACGGCCGGAGCGGCACGGCGCGCGAGGGGAACCGGCTGGCCGACATCTATCACGCCTCGGTGACCGTCACCGGCCGTCCGAACCTGGAGATTCCGATCGTCTCGTACTACCGCTTCCAGGAAGACAACTGGACGCGGCAGCAGGTGGTCTACGCGGCGACCAACGACGGCGTGCTGCACGCCTTCCGCGCGAACAACACCACCGACCCGTCGCAGACGGGCGAGGAGCTGTGGGGCTACGTGCCGAACTACCTGCTCCCGAAGGTCCACGAGCAGATCCAGGGCGGCCACATCACGAATCTCGACTCGACGCCCGTGGTCCGCGACATGCGGATGTTCAAGGGGGCCGAGACCGCGGCCTCCAGCGACGACTGGCGCACGGTGCTGCTGGGCGGGTACCGCCAGGGCGGGCGGGGCTACTATGCGCTGGACATCACCGACCCCGCGACGCCGAAGCTGCTGTGGGAGATCCACAACGGGACCGACGACGACTCCACGCCGCTGGTGACGAACGACTACGCGGACCTGTGGCTGACCTACGCCACTCCGTTCCTGGGAACGGCGTTCACGACGAACTACGACCTCTCGGGCGGCCCGCAGCTCGGCGAGACGGCGGTGGCGATCTTCCCCGGCGGCTTCAACCCGACGGCGCCGACGACCACGACGACCGGGCTGTACGTCGTCAGTCTCAAGACCGGCCGGCTGGTGAAGAAGCTGATGCCGCGGTTCCCGTCGACCTACGCCTGCGGGGCGACGCCGGACTGCACGGTCAAGCCGCAGTGCTGCGCGCAGCTCGTCACCAGCCCCGTCGGCTACGGCGCGGTTCCCGGCCTGATCACGACGCGGGTCTTCGTCGGCGACGACCGCGGCCGGATCTGGCGCGCCGACCTGGCGGCCACCAACCCGGACGACTGGTCGCTCGACCTGTTCTACCCGCATCCCAACCCGCCCAGCGGCGAGCCCGACCCGGCGTATCTCATCGCCTCGGACGTCAAGTTCCCGCCGGCGATCGCGCTCAACAAGCAGAACGAGTTGGTCGTCGTGTACGGAACCGGCGACGTCGACGACACCGGCCGGCTCGACGAGAACTACGTCGTCTCGGTGACCGAGAAGATCGAGTTCGACTCCACCGCGGGCCGCTACATCGGCCGCGCGTACCACAACTGGACCCTCTGCCCGCGCACCGACTCCTCCACCGCCTGCCTCGACCTGGACTCGATCGCCGACCCGGCGGACCAGGCGCTCCAGCCCGGCGAGAAGCTCACCGGCGTGCCGATCGTGTTCGACGAGGTCGCCTACTTCTCGACCTTCGTCCCGTTCTCCAACCCCGCCTCGGCCTGCGAGATGGGCGAGGGCCGGATCTGGGGCGTGCTGTACAACTACCAGGACGAGAACGAGACCGACGACGTCTCGGCCTGGGCCGCGCTCGAGGCGGTCGACCCGGGGACCGGCGCCACGCTGCCCAAGCAGCTCTTCCAGTCTTACGCCGGCACCTACGTCGCGGGGCTGACGGTGGTCCAGCGCCCGTCGTGCTTCGACGCCGCCTCCCCCACGCCGCCCAGCCCGGGCCTGGGGAGCGCCTCGCGCGAAACCTTCGAGGTGGTGGCGCAGGTCAGCCGGACGGTGGACGCCCTGCCGCCCGGCCGGCAGGTGAACACCGCGACGATCCGGATCCCGACGCCGCCGATCACGAACTACGCGGACTCGTGGGGCGGCGTTTTCGAGTAACCGGGAGGGGAGCGAAGGGAGCGGGGACGGCGGCGATGGACGGACGGACGCGACGAGGCGCGACGACGGCGGTTCCGTGCGGCGCCTGGCTGCTGCTGCTGGCTGCGGCGGGCTGCACCGGCGGCGGCGAGGAATCGCCGGCGCCCGCCGGTCCCCCGGCCGCGCCCGCTCCGCCCGCCCCGCCGCCGTCCCCGCCGGCTTCGAGCGCGGCGCCGGCCGGTCTGCAGGCGGCGGCGCAGCCGGTCCTCTCGGCGCCCGTGCCGGTCGGTTTCGAGCGCGAGCCGCCGCCGCCGGGCGGCGCGCCGCCGGACCAGCCCTGGGTCCACCTGCGCGGCCGCGCGCCGCTCGACGACGTCGTCGAGTTCTACACCCGGTACCTCGATCCGGGCACGCCGGACCCGGTCGGCGAGTTCGCTTCCGGCGGCGGCGCGACCCCGGCCCCCCGATGCGTGGTGCGGGCGGTGGGACCCCGGGCGCAGTGTCCGCCGGGCACGACCTGCCCGGCGGAAGAATCCTGCGTTCTGCACGCCGGCGGCGCGATCCGCTTCACCGCGCAGCATCCGCGCCCGCCCGGGGAGGCCGGAGCGCTGGTCAACGTCGTGCTGACGACGGTGGGCGGCCAGACGCGGATCACGATCGAGAACGAATCGCTGCTGCGGATCCTGCGGGAGAATGCGCCGGAGGGCGAGTTCCCGCCGCAGCCGGACCTGACGAAGTACCGGACGATGGAAGAGATTCCGTCGGAGTTCATCGACTGAACGTCCCGGCGGACGGGGAGGGTGCGCGCATGACGAGGTCGAGTGGGCAACGCGAAGGGAAGGGGAGGGCGGCGGGGCGACCACCGTTCCGGGGATGCGGGGCGGCGGCCGTCTGGAGCCTCGTCTGGCTGGCCGTCGGCTCCTGCACCGCCGACGACCCGCCGCCGGCGGGTTCGGTCGCCGGGCCGCACCCGACGCTGGGCGATCCGCCCGCCGCCCCCTGCGGCGTGGACGAGGCGACCGGAGAGCCGAAAGCGTGCTGCGACAACGACGAGGAGTGCCAGGACGGCCTCTACTGCAACGGCCGCGAGACGTGCAACTGCTGGGGCGGCTGCGAGCGGGCGCCGGGGCCGATCGTGTGCGACGACGGCGTCGCGTGCACGACCGACTTCTGCGACGAGGAACTGGACGCCTGCCGCTTCATGACCGCCTGCGCCGACGGCAACGCCTGCACGCGGGACGTCTGCAACCCCGACGGCACGTGCAGCCACCCGCCGACGCCGCTGGGCTTCCCGTGCAACGACGGGCTGTTCTGCACGTCGTCGAGTTCCTGCGACGGCCGGAGCGTCTGCATCGGCTCGCCCGTCAGCCCGTGCCAGGACAGCCCGAACTGTCCGCACGTGACGTGCGACGAGGCGTCGGCGACCTGCGGCTGCGGCTGGACGGACGACATCGATTTCCAGTCCGGGACGAGCGACGGGTTGTCGACGGATCCGAGCAACCCGCTGCATCCGGACTGCGCGCTTCCCGGCAACCTGTGCCTCGATTCGTCGGTGAGCACCTCGCGGCACATCTGGGTGCCGAACTCGCCGGAACGTACGGCAGCGAAGCTGGACGTCGACACCGGCGCGCAGCTGCCCGGTTTTCCCCGTGCATCGCTCGGGTGGGAGCCCTCGCGCACGGTGCAGGACCCGCGCGACGGCTCGGTCTGGATGGGCAACCGCGGCTGGAGCAACCCCTCCAGCGGGCAGTACTCGAACATCGTCCACTTCGCCGCCGACGGGAGCGTCCTCTGCTGGACGCCGCTGCCCGGCATGGTCCGGGCGCTCGGGATCGACCGCGACTACAACGTCTGGGCCGGCCTGTGGAACAGCCAGGAGATCGTCAAGTTCGACGGCAACGCCGTCGGGCCGGTCGGGGCGACGGCCGCGCCCGACGCACGCCGCTATCCGCTCTGCATCGAACTCGGCCGGTGGGCCGCCGGCGGGCGGCCGTACGGCGGCGTGGGCGACGCGGCGGGAAACGTCTGGTTCGTGCTCAACGAAACCTGGGGCAGCAGTTTCGACAGCCGCGTGCAGGCGCTGCTCAAGGTACCGATCGCCAACCCCACCGGCGGACGCCAGTGGCTGGTACCGCCGTCGGGCAGCGTCGGCGGGTGCTTCAGCACCTACGGCATCGCGATCGATGGTCGAGGCCGAATCCTCATCGGCTCCTACGGATGCGGGACGCTGATCCGCTACGACCCGGCGACGAATGCCTGGTCGTACATCTCGGCGTTCGCGCACGGCCGGCCGCGCGGCGTGGCGTTGACCGCCGACGGGACGATCTACACGGCGCTGCACAACAACAAGATCGCGCGCATCCCCGATAACCTGTCGCGCGTCGACCCGATCACGCTGGGCGCCACGTGCGAGTCGGCCGGCACGGCCGTCGACTATGCGGGTCGGGTCTGGGGGGTGACCTACTGCCACGCCTGCCGGGTCAACGTCTCCGCCTGGCCCTCCTACACCTCGACCTGCTTCAACACCGGCGGCTCGCCGTACGCGTACACCGACATGACGGGGATGCAGCACCTGCTGTTCACGCGCCCGAGCGGCACCTGGACGATCGCCCTCGACTCCGGGTACGTCGACTCGACGTGGCACACGATCCGGTGGACGGCGCTGGAGACTCCGGGGGTCACCGACGTTTCGGTGCGGGCCCGGACGGCGGCCACGCAGGCCGGGCTGGCGGCGGCGACGTGGAGTTCGAGCCGCACCACCTCGCCGGCGGACATCCGCACCGCGGTGACCAACCCGAACCGCTGGATCCAGGTCGAGGTGACGCTCACCACGACCGATCCGACCCGGACCCCGGTCCTGTACGACCTGAACGTGGACTGGTCGCGGTGAGGTGGCAGCCATGACGACGCAGCATGAGAATGCGACGGTCGGGACGAGGAAGGCGCTGCGCCTGGGACTGCTGGCAGCGGCTCTGCTGGCGGGCGCGGCCGCCTGCGACGACAAGGAGTGCTCGCGATCGAGCGAGTGTCCGGCAGGCCGGTACTGCTCCGGGGGGCAGTGCGTCCCGTTCGCGGACGTCCCGGGGGCCGACGCCGACGCCGACGGCGACGCGCCGCCCGACCGGCCCGCCGACACCGCGGCGGACGGCGACGCCGAGCCGCCGGACGGTGCGGAGGACGACGCGACGGGAGCCGACGGCGACGCGGTCGACGGCATCCCCGCGGACGACGGTGGCGGTCCCGGCCCGTGCGCCGTGGACGAGGACTGCGACGACGGCTCGCCGTGCACCGATGACCGGTGCGAGGCGGGGGCGTGCGCCTATAGCAAGCACCCGGACGGGGAGCCGTGCCCGGACGACGAGTGGTGCGACGGGGTCGAGGAGTGTTTCGACGGCCTGTGCCGCAACACGGTCACGCCGTGTCCCGAGCCGCCGGACCCGTGCATCTACGCCGCCTGCGAGGAGGCGACGCGCACCTGCCGGGACGCGCCGGTGGTCGACGGGATGATGTGCGGCGCGGAGACCGCCTGCGGCGCGATCGATGTCTGCATCGGCGGCCGCTGCACCCGCCGGCTCGAGGGGGCGTGCGACGACGGCAACCCGTGCACCATCGACCGCTGCGTCACGGATGCGCCGGGGGCGCCGCCGCACTGCGAGCGGGACTACGTGACGAACGGGACGAGCTGCACGATGCCCGACCCGTGCGGCGGGGCGGGGCCGCGCGTCTGCGTGGCGGGCAACTGCATCGCCGCGGCCGACGCCCCGTGCGGCGACGGCAGCCTGTGCACGGTGACGGTCTGCGGCGAGGGCGCCGCGTGCACCGCGGTCTCGCCGACGCCGGCCATCCCGCTCCTCGCCTGCGGCTCCGGCATCACCGCCTCGACGTTCACCGGCGCGAACGACGTGACGACCTACGGGACGTGCGCCTCGGGGCTCACGGGGGGCGAGGCGGTGTATGCGGTCGACCTGCCGGCGGGAACGGTCCGGCTGACCGCCACGCTCTCGGAGGTCGTCGCCAACGGGACGCCGACCGTCCTGGTGCTGGGCGACGCCTGCGACCCGGCGTCCTGCGTCGCGTCCGGCGCGTCGTCGGTCGCGGCGACGGTCACGGGCGGACGCCGCTACTACGTCGTGGTGGACGGCGCGGCCAACGCCCGCGCGGCGTTCTCCCTGGCGATCGACTGCTCGTAGGGCAGCGGCCCCCGTCATCCCTCCTCACGGGGCGGGCGGGGTGACCGACTTGCGGCCGCTCTTCCGGGCCGGCTCCTTGTCCTTCCGGGCGGCCGGGGCGATCGGCTTGCCGCCGGCGGGGAAGCGGTCGTTCGGTTCGAGCACCAGGGCGAGGGCGTCCTCCATGTTGCGGAGCTGGATCAGCTCCAGCTCGTCGCGGACCTCCTTGGGCACCTCGATCAGGTCGGGGGCGTTGCGTTCCGGCAGGACCACGCGCTTGATGCCGGCGCGGTGCGCGGCGAGCACCTTCTCCTTCACGCCGCCGATCGGCAGGAGGCGGCCGCGCAGCGTGATCTCGCCCGTCATCGCCACGTCGTGCTGGACGCGGATGCCGGTGAGCATCGAGGTCAGCGCGGCGAACATCGCCAGACCGGCGCTCGGCCCGTCCTTCGGGATCGCGCCGGCCGGGACGTGCACGTGCAGGTCGGAGTTCTCGAAGATCGCCGGGTCGAGCCCGTAGCGTTCGGCGTTGGCCCGCACGTACGACAGGGCGGCCTGGGCGGACTCCTTCATCACGTCGCCGAGCTGTCCGGTGAGCGCGAGTTTGCCCTTGCCGGGCATGCGGGTCGCCTCGATGAAGATGATGTCGCCGCCGGTGCTGGTCCAGACCAGCCCGGTCGCGACCCCCGGGATCTCGGTCCGCTCGGCCACCTCCGAGGTGAACTTGGCGGGGCCGAGGTACTCCAGCAGGTCGTCGGGGCGGACGACGGCGGGGAGTTGTTCCGGCTTGAGCGTCTCCTCGGCGATCTTGACCGCGACGCCGCGACAGCACCCGGCGATCGACCGCTCGAGGTTCCGCACGCCGGCCTCGCGCGTGTACGTATCGATGATCCGCTCGACCGTCTCCTTCGGGATGCGGATCATCCTCTCGTCGAGGCCGTGTTCGACGAGCTGCCGGGGTTGCAGGTGGACGCGGGCGATTTCGAGCTTTTCGCGGCGGGTGTAGCCGGGCAGCTCGAGGATTTCCATGCGGTCGCGCAGGGGAGGGGGGATCGGGTCGGGCAGGTTCGCCGTGGTGATGAACATCACCTTCGACAGGTCGAACGGCACCTCGAGGTAGTGGTCCGCGAAGGTGTCGTTCTGCTCCGGGTCGAGCACCTCCAGCAGGGCGGCGGCCGGGTCGCCGCGGAAGTCGCGCCCGATCTTGTCGACCTCGTCCATCATGAACACCGGGTTGCGCGTGCCGGCCTTCTTGAGTTGCTGGATGATCTGGCCCGGCAGGGCGCCGACGTAGGTGCGCCGGTGGCCCCGGATCGCCGCCTCGTCGTGGACGCCGCCGAGCGAGATGCGCACGAACTTGCGGCCGAGCGCGCGGGCGATCGACTTGCCGAGCGACGTCTTGCCGACGCCGGGGGGCCCGACGAAGCACAGGATCGGTCCCTTCTTGTCCGTCTTGAGCTTGCGCACCGCGATGTACTCGATGATGCGCTTCTTCACCTTGTCCAGGCCGTAGTGGTCCTCCTCCAGGACCTTGCGCACCTCGCCGATGTCCAGCCTGTCCTTGGTCTCGACCCGCCACGGCAGGTCCATGATCCAGTCGAGATACGTGCGGGCCACGGTGTACTCGGCCGAGCCGACCTGCATCGCCTTGAGGCGGCGGATCTGCTTCTGCGCGACCTCGCGGGCCTCCTGCGGCAGGTCGAGCTTCGCCAGCTTCTCGTCCATCCCCTCGAGATCGCTGCCCTCGTCGTCCGACTCGCCCAGTTCGTCCTTGATCGCCTTGAGTTGCTGGCGCAACACGTACTCGCGCTGCGTCTTGCCCATCTCCTCCGTGACCTGCGAACGGATCCGCTCGCGCATCTTCAGGATCTCGGTCTGCCGCATCAGCACCCGCAGCACCTTGCGGATCCGCTCCTTGACGTCCACCGTCTGGATCAGCTCGGACTTCTGCTCCAGCGGCATCTCCAGGTTCGCCGCCACCAGGTCGCAGAGCTGCCCGGCATGCTCGATCGAATCGATCAACGCCAACGCCTCGCGCGGCGTCTCCGGCGACAGTTCGATCACCTCCTTGGCCGACTCCCGAAGCGACATCGTCAACGCCTCGGTCTCGACGTCGTTCACCAGCACGTCGGCCAGCCGCGTCACCCGGGCCACGTGGTACGGCTCCCGGCTCACCAGTTCCTCGAGCTTGATCCGCACGCCGCCCTGGAGAATCACCGACAGCGAGCCGCTCGAATGCCGGATCACCTTCAGCACCCGCGCCGCCGTCCCGTAGGGATACAGTTCCGCTTCGGTCGGGTCGTCCGTCTTGGGGTCGCGCTGCGCGAAGATCGCCAGGTACGGCTCGGGCGATTTTTCCAGGTCGTGCACCAGCCGCAACGACTTCGGCCGGCCGACCTCGAACGGCGCCACCGCCGTGGGAAACAGGAGGGCGTTGCGGATCGGCAGCAGCGGAAGTCGGTCGCCGAAGCGGAATTCCTCGGGGGAAATCGGGTTCATCGTGGCCATCGTGCTCGGTCTCCTTGGGTCTTCTGCCGGCTCGGCGCCCTAGCCTGTTCCGGCGGTTAGTGTCGCATAAGACATATTATGTTACATTATCCGACCAGCTTCTTCAGCTTCTCCACCTGTTCCTTCGGACCGGCCAGTACCAGGACATCCCCTTCCCGCAGCGGCATCGTCGGGTCGGGCGCCACGAGGGAGATCCGCCCTCCTCCGGGCGCGCGGCGTCGCATGCTGATCACGCCGACGCCGAAGCGTGCCCGCAGGTTGAGGTCCTGGAGCGTGTGTCCGACGAATCCCGGCGGCACGGCCATCGCTTCGATCGCCTGGTCCGGTGGAACTTCCACGAAATCGGTCACGAGTTCGCTCGGCGCGTCGGTTCCGCCTGTCCCGGCACCGCCGTTGCCGGTCGGCGCGATGCTGCTCCGGTCGGCGCGACGGACGAACTTCATCCCGATGTTCTTCTCGTCGAGCACTTCGTGGGCGTAGAACGTCAGGACGTCCTTGCGGGTCAGGCGCCCTTCCAGGACGCCGGCGCCGTCCACCACGGCCAGTTCGTCCCAGTCGCTGCGGGCGAACTTCTCGAGCGCGGTGGCGAGGGAGTCGGAGCGGGTGACGGCGAGCGGCGGTGCGCGCATCACGTCGTAGGCCAGGAGCAACCCCTCGACGCCGTCCTCGCGTAGCAGCGGCCCGACCTCCTGCAGCGAGACGGTTCCCAGCAGCTTGCCGTTGTCATCGACCACGTGCTGGTACATCGCTCCGCCTTCCACGACGCGGCGCACAAGCCGCGACAGCGGCTCGCCTCGCCCGACCCGTTCGGCGTCGGCCCGGACCAGGGCCGCGACCGGGGTCTCCTGGAGCACGGAGGCTTCGCCGAAGGTCCGGCGGTCTCCGTGGCGTCGCAGGGCCAACGTATGTATCGATTCCTTGGAGAGCAACGACGCCACCACGACCGCCGAAGCAACTGAAAGAAAAACAGGACCGATGACGAATGGTTGCATCGTCAATTCGAGAATCAGGACAAGGGCCGTGAGGCCGGCGTGGGCGGTGGCGGCGAACACCGCGGCGGCGCCCGCCAGGGTCAGCATCCCGACGGCCGTTCCGGGGTCGGCCAGGCCGGCCTGCTCGAGTCCCGCGCCGGCGGCGGCGCCGAGCGTGGCGCCGATGAACAGGCAGGGGGCGAGCACTCCGCCGGCGCCGCCGGAACCGATGGTGATCGCCGCGGCGACGAACTTCCACAGGCCGAGCACGAGGACGGCGCCCAGGCCGGCGGCGGCGGCGCTCGCCAACGCCGCGGGCGCCTGGTATCCGTGACCCAGCGCCTCGGGCCAGGCAAGGCCGATGCAGCCGACGAGGAGTCCTCCAACGGCGGGGGCGGTCCAGCGCGGGATCGGCAAGGCGGCGAACACCTCGGCCGACAGGTTCGTCGCGCGTGCCAGGGCGGCGCCGGCAACCCCGGCCCCGAGGCCGACGACGAGGCAGGCGGCGAGCACGGGGCCTTTCGCCGCCGCCCCGCCCGCCGCCTCGGGAAGCGCCAGGAGGGGAACGGCCGGGCCGAAGGTTGCCAGCAGCGACGCCCGCACGCCCGACGCGGTGACGGCCGCAGCCGCGACCGGCAGCATGGTGCGCATGTGGATCGCCCCCAGGATCACCTCGACCGCCACCAGCACCGCCGCCACCGGGGTTCCAAACAGGGCGGCCGTGCCGGCGGCGGCGCCGCAGGCCACCAGGACCTTGAGACGCTGGCCGTCGAAGCCGAACAGGCGGCCGCCGGCCGAGAACGTGCCGCCCCCGAGGTGGACCAGCGGTCCTTCGGGACCGGCGGAACCCCCTGCCCCGATCACGACCATCGATCCGATCGCGCGGGCGAGGCTCCGATACAGGTCGACCCGCCCGCCGCGCCGTCCGATCGAATCGACCAAGTCGGCGGCATCGAGGCCCTGGGTATCGAGGGGTGCGAGAAGGCGGCCGAGGAGGCCGCAGACGAGCCCGCCGGCGGCGGGGAGCAGGATGACGAGCCACCATGCGCCGCGGGCGAGCCCGCCGGTCGCGGCTGGGTCGGCGCCGCCCCACAGGGCGCCCGACAGCCCGTCGAGACCCGTCAGCGCGGCCCAGACGGCGGCGGCGACCACGGCGCCCCACAGGACGGCCACGACGACGGTGCCGCCCAGTTCGCCGCCGAAGGCGCGGTCGAACCCCCGGCGGACGGCGGCCCGGCGCCCCACGGCGTAGCGCCCCGTCGTCGTCGCGGAAACCGGTTGCTGCCCTTCGTTCGTCATGGGGTCGTTCCGACGCCCTACCCCTGCCCGCCGCGGTCCGTCCGTCCGCCGCCCCCCGGCCCCGCCGGCGTCCCGGCGGACAGCCGTTCGACGTACGCGCGGGCCGCGGGTGGCAGGTAGACGGATTCCAGATCGAAATGCAAGAGGGCCCGTCCGAGCGCGCGCAGTTCCTCGTCGTCGGACAGCCGGTCCGACAGGATGCACACCGGCCGGCCGTCGGCCAGCCGACACAGGCCGCCCGGGGCGTTCGCATCGCCGATCTCCAGCCGCTCCCGGCGCACCTCCAGTCCCACGGCGGCGGCGGCCCGTTCGAGGGCTTCCCGCAGCGGGTCGGGGCGGCGAAGGTGCGTCATCAGCGGGAATATGCTAGGGTTGTTCCGGCGTTCGCAAGCGGCTTGCGGCTCGAACGCCGCGGGGAGGTTTCTGGCGATGTATTGTCGCTCGTTCGCCGCCACCGACATCGGCCGCCGGAGGCAGCTCAACGAGGACGCCTTCCTGCGCAACGACGAGCTGGGGTTGTACGTCGTGGCCGACGGCATGGGGGGTCATGCGGCGGGAGAGGTGGCGAGCCAGGAGTCGGTCGACGCGATCCACGCGATGGTCTCGGGCGGGGTCGATGTCATTGCGAAGTTCAACGCGCATCCCGATGGCATCGAGGAGGCGCGCAACCTCTGCCGGCTGCTCGAGTCGGCCGTCCAGTCCGCCGCCTTCCTGGTCTTCGGGCTGGCCCAGCAGAGCCCTTCCCGGCAGGGCATGGGCACCACGATTTCGGCCCTGCTCGTCGCCGAAGGGTTCGGCGTGACCGCACAGGTCGGCGACTCGCGCGTCTACTGCGTCCGCGAGGGCGACGTCGTGCAGATGACCGACGACCACACCCTGGTCAACTGGCAGGTCAAGCAAGGGCTGCTGACGCTGGCCGAGGCGCGGGCGATCAAGGACCACAACGTGATCACGCGCGCCGTGGGCAGCCACGAGTACGTCCAGGTCGACACCCAGATCTTCCCCGTCAAGCCCGGCGACCGCTTCCTGCTCTGCTCCGACGGACTCCACGGATACCTCAAGCACACCGAGATCCCCAAGGTGATGGAGTCGGGCCTCGAGCGCGCGGCGCGGCGTTTCGTCGCGATGGCCAACGAACGCGGGGGGAAGGACAACATCACCGCCGTGGTGGTCGACGTCGCGGCCTACGGACCGTGGCGAGACAACCGCCTGCCGACCCACCCGGGGCCGGCGGCGGAGCCGCCGCCCGAACCACCGCCGCCGGCGGAGGCAGGAGAAACGCCATGAACGCGGCGCACATCTCGACGGTCGTACTCCTCGCGATCGTGCCATTCGCCGGTTGCGGCGCCAAGAGCGGCCTGTGGGAACCCGAACAGGACGCCGACGTCGTCCGGGAGGACATCCCCGACGTGCCGGACCTTCCGCCCGAGGTCCTGTGCCTCGACGACGAGTTGTGGACCGCGCCGGGACGACGGACCGTGGTCGAGGCCCGGGCGCGGGACGAGGGCGACACGCTGGCCTTGACCTGGACGCTCGCCGCCCGCCCCGCCGGCTCCACCGCGACGCTCGCTCCCCTGCGCACCTGGTACACCGTGCTCGTCCCGGACCTCCTCGGCGACTACCTCGCGCGTTTCCAGGCGACCGACCGCGCCGGGCGGAGCGACGCGTGCCAGACCGTCGTCCACGCCGTGAACAACCCGCCCACCGCCCTCTGCCCGCCCGACGTCGCCGACGCCCGCGTCGGCGTCCCGGTGCCGCTGGAAGGGGACGGGGACGACGCGGACGGGAGGATCGTCGGCTTCGAGTGGTCGATCCGCGAGCGGCCGGAGGGCTCCACGAGCGCCGCGCTGGTGCCGCCCGACGAGGCCTCGACGCAGTTCACGGCGGACGTCGAGGGCGACTACGTGATCCGTTTCGAGGTCATCGACGACAACGGGTATCGCGGGCAGTGCATCTTCACGGTAACCGCCGTCGGCGCCCCGCCGCTCGACTGTCCGGAGGAGATCCTCACCGGGCCGACGCGGCGGCCGCTGACCATCCCCGCCATTCCGGTGCTCAACGGCGACGCGGTGACCTGGATGTGGGAGCTGGTGAGCTGGCCCCCGACCTCGGCGGGACCCGCGCCCACTCCGCCCGATGCCGCCTCGCCGACGATCACGCCGGACAAGCCGGGGCGCTACGCGCTGCGCGCCACGGCGACCAACGCCCGGGGGATGTCGTCGGAGTGCGAGGTCCTGATCGATGCGACGCCGAGCGGCCCGGACGCGATCTGTCCGGCGGAGACCTGCACCGTGCCGCTCAACACGATCACCCTCACCGGCAGCGGGATCGACGACGGGGCGGTGGTCGGCTACCGCTGGGAGCTGACGACGCGGCCCGAGGGTTCGAGCTGCGACCCGCCCTCCCCCGCCTGGGGCGCCACGTCGGAGTTCACGCCGGACGTGGCGGGCACCTACCGGATCACGCTGACGGTGACCGACGACGAAGGGAACACCGGGTCGTGCGCCTTCGACGTGGTGGCGGTGCCGTCCGAGGGTCTGCGGGTCGAGATGTTCTGGAACCCGCCCGACCGCTCCTGCGTCTATCCGGCCCGCCCCCCCTCCTGCGACGCGTCCGACGTGGACCTGCACCTGCTGCACCCGTCGGCGACCACGTGGTTCGGCAACTTCGACTGCTACTACGGCAACTGCAACGCTTCGGGCGGCGCGATGCTGTCCTGGGACGCGCCCGGCCGCCAGGACGACCCGCGTCTCGACCTGGACGACGTCGAAGGATACGGGCCGGAAAACATCAACATCGACGAGCCGGTGGTGGGGCACGAGTACATCGTCGGCGTGCACTATTACTACGCGGACGGGTCCGGCGACGCCCGGGTCCACGTCAAGGTCTACTGCGCCTCGACCTCGGGCGAGTGCGAGTCGGGCCCGCCCGTGGAGTTCGGTCCGGTGACCCTGCGGGACCCGTACGAGGGCCCCGGGAACGACAACGAGTTCTGGCGGGTGGCGGCGATCACGTGGAACGGTGCCACCTGCACCGTCCGCTCGCTGGCCAACCCCGACGGCACCCCGAACATCACGACCTACTCGGTGGTCGCATCCGGCCGGTAGCGGCCGCCGTTGGCGTGCCGTCGGTCGCCGCTCGACGCCGCCGGGCGGCAAATCCCCGCGCCGTCGCCCGGACGGCGGCGACGGCGGCGAGGAGCAGCCAGCCGGCGAGCGGACCGCGGGACGCGGAGTTCGCGGCGCACTGGCACCCCTCCCGGAAGACGTAGATCACCAGCGCGTCGCCTTCCTCGCCGACGGACCCGTCGGCGACCGGACCTCCGTCCTCGGTCGCCGAACCCGCATCGCCGCCGCCGTCGTCCTCCTCCCCCGTGCAGCCCTCGTCGGTGGTCCCGTCGCAGTCCTCGTCGACCGACCCCTCGCAGACCTCGGCCGCCAGCACGTCGGTCTGGGACCAGACGCGGAGGTCGCCGCCGTTGAACGTCTGGTATCCGTTCACGTTGTTGAAGTCGGTGCTCCAGAAGTCCGCCTTCTCGTAGTAGTCGTCCACGTGCCGGACCCACAGGCGGACGTCGGGGTGGTCGACGCGAAGCAAGCTCGAGGTGGTCGCCTCGACCGTCAACTCGATCATCTTCGTCTCCCCGGGCGACAGCGCGTACAGGTGCAGCACCGGCGTCGCGCCGGGGTCGTCGTGGGACGGGTTCTCCGGATGGGAGTTGGCGTCGTTGAGGCACCATTCGGCGCCGCACGGGTGGGTCGGCCAGTTGTCGTAGATGTCCCAGCGCCGCAGGCGCAGGTAGGGTTCCTCGATCCACAGCCCGACGACCACGTTGCGCCCCACCCCGTCGCCCTCGTTCGCCACGTAGAACCGCTGCACGGTCGTCTGGCCGATCGACATGTCGAAGATCCCGGTGCTCTCGTAGAGCAAGCAACGGTCGCGCTCCTGGTCGGGGATGCTGTCGATTTCCGCGCGCAGCGTCAGCACCGGCCGGGTCGGCGTGCAGCCGCTGCAGCCGCAGGCGACCCAGTCCATGTACTTGGCCCAGTCCCAGCCGGGACCGGGGTCCCAGTGGTCCCCGTGGCAGTACAGCTCGTTCGCCTCGTTGTGGCCGATCACGTGGTTGCGGTCGCAGGGCACGCCGAAGTTGTCGCAGAGCCAGCGCGTGAGCTGCGAGCTGGCGCAGTACATCGCGTCGGTGAAGTTCTCCGGCCGCGTCGCGCTCCCCTCGTGCTCGATGCCGATGCTGCGCGCGTTGAGGCAGCCGACATGCCAGGCGGTGTCCTGGTTCTCGACGCACTGCACCACCTCGCCCGCCGTGCTGACCACGTAGTGCGCGGAGACGTCGTGGCAGCCGACCAGCCAGCCCCAGCAGCCCGAGAAACTCCCCTCGCACGTGTGGAGGATCACGAACTCGGCGCTCGTCCGGCTGGCGTTGGTGTAGTCGCACGCCGGTCCCACCCACCGCGCACCGGGATAGTCCGGCCGCGCCTTGGTCGAGAACCCGGGCGGCTCCGGCCCGAAGCCGCCCGGGACGAACCCGGCGCCGAACGGTGCCGCCGTCCGCTCGTACTCGTAGGACGGCTCCAGCCGCGCCAACACCCGCTCCGCGAAGTCGCGGCTTGCCGCCGGAACGTCGAAACCGGCCCACCGCACGAGCGTTTCCTCGAGCGAGGGGGACGACCGGGCGACCTCGGCCAGCGCTGCGGCGCCACCGAGCAGGTTGGCGCGCGGGTCGCGCGACAGGTCCTCGACGCTCTGCCCGGTCAACGCCGCGGCCCGTTCGAGCGTCCGGCCGGCGACGAGGCCGGTGAGGCCGCGGCGGCCGTCGCGCGTGACGAAGCCCGGGACCATTCGCCCGAACGATTCGACGTCGGCCAGCGCCCGCAGCAGCGCCTCTGGCACGCCGTAGCGGCGCGAGGCCTCGACGTACGCGTCGTCCGGCGCGGCGACGGCGCTTCCGTCCGCGCCCGTTTCGCGATCCGCCGCCGCGCCGCCGGTCCACGCCGTCGTCGCCAGCGCGGCCGCCAGGAGCGCCGCCGTCCGTCGCCCTGCCCTGCGTCGCGTCATCGCCCTGCCCTCCCGGACGCCCGCCCCTCTTCCCTCCGCCGTCGCGGCTCGACCCGGCCGCCGGGCGTCCCCGCTCCGTCCCGACCGATGGTAGGGGTCGCCGGCCGCCCGGTCAATCGCGGGGGCGCGCGGGACCCCCGGCCCTGCGCCGGACTCCCCCGCGCGGACCACCGGCGGGCTCCCCGGACGCGGGAGAGCCGTCCGGCCGGCGGTGGTCACGCTCCCGGTCCCGCCGGCGACACGCCCGTCCCGCCGCCGTCCGGGCTCGGCGGAGCGTCGGCGGGCCGGCGCCGGCTCCGCTCCGCCCGGCGCCGGGCGCGACGCTCCTCCTTCTCGCGGCGCTTCTCCAGCCGCGACAACTCCTTCTGGCGCTTCGAGATCGAAGGTCGACCACGCTGGGCCATCAGCCTGCCCCCCGTCCACCCGTGCACCTGCCGCGGGAATCGCTCGTGCGTGCCGCCATCACCGAACCCTCCCACCGGAACCCCGCCGCGCGGACTCGCGTCTCGCGCGGAGAGGCCGGTCTTTCGTTCGCGTGCTCCTCGCTCCGGGGCCGACAGACGGGGTCTGCTGCGGCGAGGGGGACGGGAAACGAGGGGAACGTAGCACGCGGCGGGGGCGAAGTCCCGCCGAAACCGAGGGCGCCGGACGACGGGGGACGACCCGCCGGCGGTGCTACCCGCCGCCGGCAGGAGGAACGGTGCCGCTGGGAGGACCGCCGCGGGCGCGGAGCGCCTCGAGCATCTCCATCAGGTGCGGCGTCTCCCCCTCGTGGGCGACCGCCAGCCGGAGATTGAGTTCGGCGCCCTTGAAGTCCCCCCGGCTCACCGCCTCGAGCGCCGCCTGGTAGTGGCGCTGGGCGGCGGGGTTGCGCAGCGACTCGCGCGCGGTCTGCGGGCGCGCCGCAGCCCACTCCTCGTCCAGGCGCAGGCGGCCCTCCTTGAGGCCGGCGTCGTACAGGCGGCGGAGGTCGGGGTCGATCAGCACACCGTAGGCCTCGGTGATGCGCTTGTAGATCGCGTAGACTTGGCCGCGCACCGGCTCGGGCGTCTGGCGGTGGCGGTCCGGATGGAGCTGGACCGACCGGCGGTGGAACGCCTTGCGGATCACCTCCTGCGGGTCGGTCGGGTTGACGGCGAGGATCTGGTAGTAGGTGCTCGCGTCGAGCGCGTCGTAGGCCCGCTGCACCGCCCCGGCCCAGTGCTGGAACTCGGCGTCGTCCATCCCCCCGTCAGCCTCCGAACAAGGTGAGACGGATGCGCTGCGCGCGGCCCGTCTTCGTGTCGACGGCCGTGGCGCTGAAGATGCCGTCGGTGTCGATCTCGAAAGTGACCTTGACCGAGACCGAGCCGCGGGGCCCGGGGGGCAGATCCTCGAGCGTCATCTCGCCGAGGACGACGTTCTCGGCGATCTTCTTCCCCTCCCCCTGGCAGACGCGGATCAGGACCGCGGTCTGGTCGTCGGCGGTGGTGGCGAACAGTCGGGTCTTCTCCACCGGAACCTTCGAGTTCCGCCGGATGATCGGCTCGACGTTGCCGCCGACGGTCTGGATGCCGAGCGTCATCGGGGTGACATCGATCAGCACGGGCGCGGGGCGCGGGGCGGCGGCGCGGCCGGCGAGGATCGACTGCACCGCTTCGGCGTGGAGGGCGGGCATGGCGGACACGTCGAGCGTCGGGGGAAGCGGCAGGCGGGCGCCGCCGGCCGGGGAGCCGGGATGGGCGGCCGGCAGCCCGAACCCCGTGGGCGGTTCGAGGGTCATGCGAAGTTCGGGAACACCGCGGGGCGGGACCGGGGTCCGCGACGGCCCCCCCGCACCCGCCGCATCTTCGGCGGCGCGCGCCGCGACCTTCGCCGGAGCCGCCCCCGGACCGGTCGAGACCTGGTCGGCCGTCTGCCCCGCCGCCGCCGGGAGCGGCCACATCCTCGGTCCCCCCGCCAGCGAGAAGGCGTGAATGGCGGCCCCGAGCGACACGACGGTGTCGGGCTGGATCCTGTCCAGCGGCGGACGGAGGAAGTACTTGGTCACCCGCTCCCGCAGCAACGGAATGCGCGTCGTGCCGCCGACCAGGATCACCTGGTCGATCGAGGTCAGCGTGCAGTCGGCCATCCGCAACGCCTCGTCGCAGACGTCGAAGCTCATGTCGACCAGGTCCCCACACGCCTCGTTGAACTGCTCGCGGCTCATTTCGAACTGGAAATCGACGCGCCGCCCCGCGATCTCCACGCCCCGCTCGGTGAAGCCCGCCACCAGCCAGTCCGAGAGCTGGCACTTGATGCGTTCGGCCGCGAGGAACATCCGCTGGTGGAACTCCCGGTTCTCCCGCGGGTGCAACCCGGTCTGCGCCTCGAACGCCTTGGCCATCCGGTCGAAGACCCGCCGGTCGAAGTCGTCGCCGCCGAGCAACGTGTTGCCGGCCGTCGCCAGCACCTCGTAGACCTGTCCCCGCAGCTCGAGGATCGTCATGTCGAAGGTGCCGCCGCCGAAGTCGTAGACCGCGATCCGCTCGTTCTCGCCGCGCCGTTCCAGCCCGTAGGCCAGCGCCGCCGCCGTCGGCTCGTTGATGATGCGCAGGACCTCGAAGCCGGCGCGCTCCCCGGCCTGTCGCGTGGTCGTCCGCTGGACGTCGTTGAAGTTGGCCGGGACCGTGATCACCGCCTGCGGCACCGGCAGCCCCGTCGCCTGCTCGGCCACCTTCTTGAGATACGCCAGGATCATCCCCCCGACGTCGGTCAAGGTGTACTCGCGGCCGTGCGACCGGACCACCGGCACGCCGTTCTCCCCGGCGTGGATGCGGAACGGATAGGCGGTCGCCGCCCAGGAGTTCTCCTCCTGCCGCATGTCCCGGCCGATGAAGCGCTTGGTCGAGAAGAAGGTGTTCTCCGGGTCGAGCACGAGGCGTTCCTTGGCCCGCTGACCGACCAGGATCCGCCCGTCGGGCAGGATCAAGACCACCGAAGAGATGATCCCATGTCCCTGCGCGTCGCGCAGCAGACGCGGCTGCCCGTCGGGCATGCAGACCGAGGCCAAACTCGTGGTCGTCCCGAGGTCGATGCCGATGGCCAATCCGCCGCCCACGAAATGGAGGCTAGCAGCAAGGCGGGCCGGATTCCAAGTCCTCGGGCGCCCGCCGGAGGCCGCCGGGACGCCCCTCCCGGCGTCGGGGAGCCCGGGGGTCTCGGGACGCGCGCCGCGCGGGGCGGCGCCGAGCGGGTTCCGGCGGCCGGCGCTCCGGCAGGTCCGTCGAGATCGGCGAACGACGAGCGCGCGAAGGGAACCGACAGGCGATCAGGCCGAGTCGTCCTCGGGCGAGCCGCCGCCGCCGGCCTCCTCCCCGGAAGGTGGGGGCCCGGAGCCGACCGGCGGCCCGGCGGCTGCGGTCGCCGCCGCCTCGCCGTTCTCCTCGGCCTCGGCCCACTTCTCCACCGCCACGATCCGTTCGTTCTCCGCGAGCCGGATGATCCGGACGCCCTGGGTGTTGCGGCCGATGCACGAGATCTCGCGGACGCGGCAGCGCAGCACGGTGCCGGCGTCGCTGATCAGCATGATGTGGTCGGCCTCACCGACGGTGAGTTGACCGACCACCGGGCCATTCCGCTCGGTGGTCTTGATGTCGATCAGCCCCTTGCCGCCGCGGTTCTGCGGGCGATACTCGGTGATCCGCGTGCGCTTGCCGTAGCCGTTCGCGCAGACGGTGAGGATCGCGGCGTCGGGGTCGCACTCGGGGGCCGGACCCGTCCCCTCGCCGCCCTCGGCAGCGTCCGGGGCCTCGACCTCCCCCTCCCCTCCCGCCGCGTTCTGCGGTCCCGCCGGCTCCTCTCCGGGTTCGGGCGGCGGAGGCTCGGACAGGATCGCCGTCGCGCCGCGGGGCAGGGACTCCATCGAGACCACGACGTCGCCTGCGGCGAGCGAGATGCCGCGGACGCCGCGGCTGGCGCGGCCCATCGGCCGCACCTGAACCTCGGGGAAGCGGATCGCCATGCCGCCGCTGGTGCCGAGCAGGATGTCGCCGTGGCCGTGGGTCAGGGTGGCGCCGACGAGCTGGTCGTCCTCGTCGAGGACCAGGCCGACGATCCCCTTCTGGCGCGCGGCGGAGGCGTATTCGAGCAGCGAGGTCTTCTTGACGTAGCCCTTGCGGGTGGCGGTGACGACGAACCGGCCCTCGGCGAACTCGCCGACGGGGAGGATCGCCGCGACCTTCTCGTCGGGCTCCATGCCGACGAAGTTGACGATCGCGCGGCCCTTGGCCGCGCGGCCGCCCTCGGGGATGTCGTAGACCTTCTTGGCATAGACGCGGCCGCGATCGGAGAAGAAGAGCACGTGGTCGTGGGTCGAGGCGACGAACAGGTCGCGGACGAAGTCCTCCTCGCGGACGTCCATCCCGGTGACGCCGCGGCCGCCGCGCCGCTGGGCGCGGTACTGGTGCGCCGCGTTGCGCTTGATGAAGCCCTGGTGGGAGATCGTCACCACCATGTCCTCGCGCTGGATGATGTCCTCGAGATCGATATCGCCGGCGTCGGCGACGATCTCGGTCCGGCGCTCGCTGGCGTGCGCCTTGGCCACCGCCTCCAGTTCCTCGACGATCAGCGCGTCGAGCAGCTTGTCGTCGGCGAGGATCGCGCGCAGGCGCGCGATCTCCTGGTGCAGGGCCTCCAGCTCGGCCACGATCTTGTCGCGCTCGAGACCGGTGAGGCGGGCGAGACGCATGTCGAGGATCGCCTGGGCCTGCTTCTCGGACAGGTCGAAGCGCTCCATCAGGGCCGCCCGCGCCTCGGGCGCGGCGGCCGAGGCGCGGATCACCCGGATCACCTCATCGATGTGATCGATCGCCTTGAGCAGCCCCTCGAGGATGTGGGCCTGGGCCTCGGCCTGCGCCAACTCCCAACGGCAGCGTCGGGTGACGACGATGCGCCGGAAGTCGATGAAGCGCAACAGCGTCTCGCGCACCGAGAGCACCAGCGGCCGGCCGTCGACGATCGAGAGATTGATCACGCCGAAGCTCGTTTGCAGCGGCGTGAGCTTGAAGAGCTGGTTCAGGACGACCTGGCCGACCGCCTCGCGCTTCAGCTCGATCACGATCCGGATCCCGTCCCGGTCGGATTCGTCCCGCAGGTCGGAGATCCCCTGCAGCCGCTTCTCCCGCACCAGCTCCGCGATCTTCTCGATCAGCCGCGCCTTGTTCACCTGGTACGGGATCTCGGTGACGATGATCGTCTCGCGCCCGGTCTTCGGATGCTCCTCGATCCGCGCCCGGCCCCGGATCACGATCGAGCCGCGCCCGGTGCGCATCGCCTGGAGCACGCCGGCCGTGCCGCAGATCAACCCGCCCGTCGGGAAATCGGGCCCCGGCAGAAGCTGGAACAACTCGTCCTCCGACACCTCCGGGTCCCGGACCAGCCGCACCGTCGCCGCCGCCACCTCCCCCAGGTTGTGCGGCGGGATGTTCGTCGCCATGCCGACCGCGATGCCGTTCGAGCCGTTGACCAGCAGGTTGGGGAACTTCGCCGGCAGGACCAGCGGCTCCTGCAACGAATCGTCGTAGTTCGGCCCCCACTCGACCGTGTCCTTCTCCAGGTCGGCCAGCAGTTCCGACGCCAGCTTGTGCAGCCGGACCTCGGTGTAGCGCATCGCCGCCGGCGGGTCGCCATCGATCGATCCGAAATTGCCCTGGCCGTCGACCAGCAGATGGCGCATCGAGAAATCCTGCGCCATCCGCACCAGCGCGTCGTACACCGCCGAATCGCCGTGCGGGTGGTACTTGCCGATCACGTCGCCCACCACCCGCGCCGACTTCTTGTAGGGCTGGTTCCAGAAGTTCTTCATCTCGTACATCGCGTAGAGGATCCGGCGATGTACGGGTTTCAGCCCGTCCCGCACGTCCGGGATCGCACGCCCCACGATCACGCTCATCGCGTAATCGAGATACGCACTGCGCATCTCGCGGTCGATCGACACCGTCGTCAGATCGTCGGGCGGCGGAGGCGGCGGCACCGACATCTTCCCCGCCTCCGGCGGCACCGTGTTGGACCCGTTTCCTTCCATCCCCGCGCTCGCTCCAACCCCCGAATCCGGGCCCCGAGTCTACTCGCTGAACAAACGAAGCGTCAATCGCTCCGGACCATCGCCAAACCCCGGACGAACACCGGCAAACCTGCCGGACCACGCCTCGGCCGCGCACCCGCGGGTCCGCTCGCGCCCTCCGCCCCCCGCCCCGCCCCACCCGCCAATCCGAGATCCCATCCGACAACCACGTTGACACCCCGACCCACCGGAAAATTCTCGACGACGACGGAACAATGCCCATGCAACACATCGCCATCCCTGCATTTTCAGGAAAACGTCACAAATCGAAGCGCGCCTCTGGACACCGGCACGAAGAGTGCTTCACGATCCCTTTCGATGCGGAAGCTCTGCGCCGCCGTCCTGTCGCTCGCCCTGGCCGTCCTCGTCGCGGCCTGCAATACGCCGACCCTGCCGATCCCGCCGCCGGTCGTCGAGCCGCTCACGGCGCCCGACCCCGCCACGGGGCTGGTCGAGGTCCGGATCATGCGGTCGATTCCCGAGAAGGCGTCGCATGCGGTCGTCGTCAACACCGCGACCCAGCACGGCGTGGTCGAAGCGCGACTCGTCGACGGCACATTCCTGCTGTACGTGCCGGCCGAGTCCGGCGACTACCTGCAATGCTATCTGCTGCTCGGGTTCGGCGAGATCAGCCTGGGCACCGTGCCGCTCCGGGTGCCGTAGCGCGGGCGCCGGCCTCCCCTTCCTCCGCGACGCCTCGCACCTCGACCTATCCCGGCTGGGCGACGCCCCAGCGGACGATGCACCCGAGCTGGAGCTGCAGCAGGCCGAGCAGCCGATCGGCGGAGGCATCGACGGCGGCACCGAGCACGTCCAGATAGCCGAGAACGGCGGCGCGGACGCCGACGTCGAGGAACTGGGTCTTGCGCAGCGAGGAGACGGCGAAGCCGAGGATCACGTTTCCGGCGTGGTCGCCGGCGAGGTAGGCGTACCCGAGGCCGGGGAGGATCGAGATCTCGAAGTCGAGCGCCGGACAGACGCGGGGGACGGAGGCGCAGATGTTGATCGTAATCGGACTCAGGACCTCGAAGTGGGCGTACACGCCGCCGACCGCGCCGCCGCCGCGCTCCTGCATCCCGCCGAGGCCGCCGGCGAGCGAGATGCCGTAGCGGCGGGCGAGGTCCCAGGCGAAGCTGCCGGCGAACCCGGCGCCGAAGCCGTCGGTGCCCACGGCCCCGACGGCGAACGATCCGGTCGCATGCTTGCGCTCGGTTTCCGGCGCCCCTCCGACCACGCCGACGTCCGGGGCGGTGCGACCGGTCTCCTGGGCGACGGCGGTCGAGGCGAGCGCGCCGGGGAAAAGGAGGAGGAGGACGACCGGCGGGACCGCCGGCGCCGGGCTTCCTCCCGGTCGGCTCTCTCGCACCGCAACCGTGCGCATCATGGTTCGGGAGTGTATCACAAACCGGTCCCGCGGCGACCCTTCGCGCGCTGCCACATCGCTTCGAGTTCGTCGAGCGTCCGGCGGCCGTCGCCGTCGGGGGAGAGCGGGCGTCCCTCGGCCTCGCCCTGCGCTTCCATCGCGGCGAAGCGGGTCCGGAACCGCCCCGCCGCCTCGCGTAGCGCCTCCTCGGGGTCGTGGCGCAGGTGGCGGGCGAGCTGCGCGAGGGTGAACAGGACGTCGCCCAGCTCCTTGCGGACCGCCTCGTCGTCGCCGGCCGCGCGCGCGGCGTCCAGCTCCGCCAACTCCTCGTCGAGCTTGCCGCGCACGCCCGCGGCGTCGGTCCAGTCGAAGCCGATCCGTGCGGCGCGTTCGCCGAGCTTGGCGGTCTGGCGGAGCATCGGCAGCCCGGCGGGAATGCCGGCGAGCAGGGAGGCGCGCCGTTTCTCGGCGCGCTTGACCTCGTCCCACCGGCGCTCGACCTCCGCCGGCGTGCACGCCTCGGCGACCTCGCCGAACACGTGGGGGTGCCGGCGCACCACCTTGTCCGCGATGCCGCGGGCGGCGTCGTCGAGGTCCCAGCGTCCGGCGGCGCGGGCGAGTTCGGCGTGGAACACGACCTGGAGCAGCACGTCGCCCAGCTCCTCGCGGATCGCCGCGTCGTCCTCGCGGTCGATCGCGTCGAGCAGCTCGTAGGCTTCCTCGACCAGGTACGGCTTGAGGGAGCGGTGGGTCTGGGCGCGGTCCCAGGGACAGCCGTCGGGTTCGAGCAGCCGGCGCAGGATGGCGACCAGCCGTTCGAGCGGGGGCAGCGTGTCGGGCGGCGGGGGACGACCCATCGCGCCGGCTTGTAGCGGACCCCACGCCGGGAGGCAAGCCGGGCCGGCGCGCGGCGCGCTTGTGGGGCGGGACGATCGGTGCTAGGTTGCGCGCCACCAGGAGGTGCGGCAGGCATGCCCGAGATTCCGGGAAGCACGATCAACGCCCACTGCACGAAGTGCGAAGCCGACACCCCGCACACGGTTCTGGAGGTGCTCGAGGGCGGCAAGCGGATCGGCAAGGTCCGCTGCGACAAGTGCCTCGAGGAGCACCCGTTCCGGAGGCCCAAGGTCGCAGCCAACCGGCCGAAGAGCAAGGCGATCAAGCCGGCCTCGCGCCCGCGGCGGCCGTCGAAGTCCCACGCGCACGGAGAAATCCCGGCGGAGGAGGCGTGGCGCCAGGTCGAGGCGATGGTGCAGGCGGCGGCGAAGAAGCCGTACGAGATGGGCCTCACGTACGACAAGGGCGAGGTGATCGAGCATCCGCAGTTCGGCGTCGGGGTGGTGGTCAACGTGCTGTCGCCGACCAAGGTCGAGGTGTTGTTCCCGGACGCCCGCCGCAAGCTGGTCTGCGGCCAGCCGCCGGTCTCGTAGGCCCGGCGGCGCCGCCGCCGTCTCCCGCCTTCCGTGACCTCCCGCAAGGCCGGCAGCCACACCCGCGAGCGCGACGATCTCGCCCTGCTGAGGTCCGCCGCGGACGGCGACCCGGCCCTCCAGCCGCTCGCCGCCCGCCTGCGCCCTCGGACGCTGGACGAGGTCGAGGGCCAGGAGGGCATCCTGGGACCCGGCAAGGCGCTGCGGGAGGCGATCACGCGCGACCGCGTGCCCTCGATGGTGCTGTGGGGCCCCCCGGGGTCGGGGAAGACCACGCTGGCGCGCATCATCGCCGAGGCGACGCGGGCCCGGTTCGAGCCGCTGTCGGCGGTGCTGGCCGGCGTCGCCGACCTGCGCGAGGTGGTCCGCGCGGCCGAGGAGCAGCGTGCGCTGCACCGCCGCCGGACGATCGTGTTCATCGACGAGATCCACCGCTTCAACCGGGCCCAGCAGGACGCCCTGCTGCCCCACGTCGAGGCGGGGACGATCACGCTGATCGGCGCCACCACCGAGAACCCGTCGTTCGCGGTGAACGCCGCCCTGCTCTCCCGGCTCCACGTGTTCCGCCTCGAGCCGCTCTCGCGCGCGGCCGTGCTGCGGGTCCTGGACCGCGCCGTCCGCGACGAGCGACGCGGGCTGCGCGCCGACGGTCTCGACGTCGCCGGCGACGTCCTCGAGGCGATCGCCGACCGGGCCTTCGGCGACGCCCGCCGCGCCCTCAACACCCTGGAGACCGTCGCCGCCTTCGCCCGCGCCCGCGGCCGCGACCGCGTGACGCTCGACGATCTGCGTGCCGCCGAGGAGGCCCCGACCTTCCGGCACGACAAGTCGCAGGACGCCCACTACGACCTCGCCTCGGCCTTCATCAAGAGCCTGCGCGGCTCGGACCCCGACGCCGCCGTCTACTACCTGGTGCGGATGGTCGAGGCGGGGGACGACCCGCTGTTCCTGCTGCGGCGGATGCTGATCTTCGCCTCCGAGGACGTCGGCCTCGCCGACCCCGCCGCCATCCAGCGCATCGCCGCGCTCGACCAGGCCTTCCAGCGCGTCGGGCTCCCCGAGGGGCTGCTCACGCTGACCCAGGCCGCCCTGTATCTCGCCCTCGCCCCGAAGTCCAACTCGGTCCTCGGCGCCATGAACGGCGCGCGGGCGGAGGTGTCCCGCAGCGGCCCCCTGGAAGTGCCGCTCAAGCTGCGCAATGCCCCCACCGGCCTGATGCAGGACCTCGGCTACGGCAGCGGCTACCGCTACCCCCACGACGAGCCGGGGCACGTGGCGCGGGGCGAGCGGTACCTGCCGGACGGCGCGGGCGCGCCCGCCTTCTACGAGCCCGGCGACGACGCCTGGGAGCAGCGCGCCGTCGAGCGTCTCCGGCAGCTCGGCGTCTGGCCCCCCGCCCACCGGCGCGGGACGGGCGGCGGCGGCCCCGCCTGCGAACGGTAGGCGAAGCCGGCCGTGGGAGGAATTCGAACGTCGGCCGGGGCGGCGGAACCGGCGGGCGGAGTTCGGCCCGCGGAGCGCGGGGGGAGCGCCGGCAGACGCCCCGTGCGGAACGACGCCACGGCACTTCTCAGGCCTGCGGCGGCACCTCGACGACCGACGAACGCTCGCCCGTCTCGAAGAACGCCCGCAGCTTGATCACGTCGTCGACCTCCCCGAGGACGATCAGCACCACGCCGGCCGTCAGCACGTAGTCGGGACCGGGGTTGTAGGTGTAGCGGTCCGGTTCGGGTTCCCAGGCGGCGATCACCAGGAGCTGGGTGATGCGGCGGATCGGGGCGTGCCGCAGCGGCTGGCCGACCAGCGGCGAGTCCGGCGGCACGGGCACTTCTTCGATCCGCAGGTTCCGCTCGCGGTCGCGCAGCATCTTGTCCAGGAATTCCACCACCGTCGGGCGGATCAGCTCGGAGACCATCCGCATGCCGCCGATCGCGTTGGGCGAGACGACACGGTGGGCGCCCGCCTTGAGCAGTTTGGGCGCGGTGCCCGCTTCCACGGCGCGGGCCACGATTCGCAGGTTCGGGTTGAGCTGGCGGGCCGACACCGTGACGAACAGGTTGTCCTTGTCCGTCGGCAGGGCGGCAACCAGACCCATCGCGCGCTCGATTCCCGCCCGGACCAGCGTGTCGTCCTCGGTGGCGTCGCCCTGCACGTACAGCACCTGCTCCTTGCCGAACTCCGCCTCGAGCCGCGCCAGCCGCTCCGCGTCGCGCTCGATCACCACGAACGAACGCTTCGTCGCCCTCAACTCGCGGACGACGGTGATCCCCGTCGAGCCCGTCCCGCAGACAATGATGTGGTCCTTCATCTTGCCGATCGCCTTTCGCATCCGCTCCCGCCGGAGCGCGTGGCGCAGGTCCTCCTCGACGAACAGGGCGACGAGCACCGAACTGGCGTAGACCATCGCGCCCGCGCCCAGCAGGATGATCGCCATCGTGAAACCCTCGGCGCCGGGAATGTCCCGCACCGGGAATACCTCGGTGTAGCCGACCGAGGCGACCGTGATCACCGTCATGTAGAGGCAGTCCCACCAGCCCCAGTCCTGCCCCGCCGACAGGCCGATCCACCGGTAGCCGACCGTCCCGGCGACGAGCACGGCCAGCAGCAGGAGGAGGCCGCGGCCGAGCCGCCGGTAGATCTCGCGGAACAGCACGGAAGCGTACAGTACGCCGGCGAAGGGCTTCCGTCAATCGGCTGGAATTCCAGAAGGTTTCGGCCGGTCCTTCCGGGAACGCGGCCGCTGGGCCCCGGGCGGCCGGCGCTCGTCAGGCGAGATACAGGATCGTCAGGATCGCCGCGGCGTAGGCCAGGCCGTTCGCGAGGAACAGCGGGTCGCGCAGCATCGCGTCGGTCGGCGACTCGTCGCCGCCCGGCCGGCGGACCAGCCACCAGAAGCGGGCCAACCCGAGCGCGGGGAACGGCGTGGTGAGCGCGAGCATCCAGGTGCCGAAGAACTCCCGAGTGTGCGGCGCCAGCGTGTAGGCCACGTAGGCGACCAGCGCCGCCAGACCGGTGGCGACCATCAAGGCGCGGATCGCCCCGGGCCGGTAGCGCACCAGCACCGGACGGCGTTCGCTCGCCCGATCCCCTGCCGTCCGCAACTCGTGGGCCCGCTTTCCCAGCGCGAGGAACAGCGCCAGCAGGAACGTGCAGACCAGGAGCCAGGAGGAGGCGTGGATGTCGGCGGCCAGCGACCCGCCGAGAACGCGCAGGACGAAGCCGGCGGCGATGATCAGGACATCGACGAACACCACCTCCTTGAGCGAGAGCGAGTAGGCGAGGTTGAGGAGGAGGTAGGTCGAGGCGACGATGGAGAAGCCGACGCCCAGCACGGCGGCGCCGCCGATCGAGACCGCGATCAGCCCGACGGCGACCGCCGACGCGATGCGCGGCGGGACCTTGCCCGAGGCGACCGGGCGGTGGCGCTTGGTCGGGTGGGCCCGGTCCTTGTCCGCGTCGAGCACGTCATTGATCGCGTAGACCGACCCGGAGAGCAGGCAGAACACCAGCATCGCCGCCGCCGCGCGCAGGGTGACCGCGGGTTCGCCGAGGTGCCGCGAGAAGACCAGCGGCGCCGCGACGAACACGTTCTTCACCCACTGGTGCGGCCGCAGCGTGCGGACAATCCCGAGCAGCATCCGTCGTCCCGCGCTCCTGCCCCCCGCCCGCCACGAGACCCGCGGGCCTTCCCGCGGAGCCCGGCGCCAAGTGATTGACCATAGCACGGCCCCCGCCTATGCTCGCAATCTCTCGGAGCTGGTGGGTCGCGGGCGGCGACCGCCGCGAAGGACGGATGACGAAGAAGACGACCACCACCCGTCGCCGGAAGGCGGGGACGCCCCCGCCGAAGATCCTGGAGCCGACCGACGAGGCGGCGATGGACGACCGGCCGGCGGACGACGACGAGCCGCTGCCGGACCGGGAGGAATCGGCCGGCCGGGTCCGCGCCCGCGCGTCCCGCGTCTCCGACCCCTCGTCCCTCGAGGACCTCGGCTCGTCCCCCGGCCACGACGACGAGGACGAGGGCGTCTCCGGCCCGCTCGCCCCCTACGACCCGCTCGGCGCCTACCTCCGCGAAATCCACCGCTACGCGCTGCTCGACGCGGACGAGGAGAAGGAGTTGGCGCAGCGCTACTTCGAGCAGCAGGACGTGGACGCCGCGGCGCGGCTGGTGACGGCGAACCTGCGGCTGGTGGTGAAGATCGCGTTCGAGTACCGCCGGGCGTACCGCAACGTGATGGACCTGATCCAGGAGGGGAACATCGGGCTGATGCAGGCGGTGAAGAAGTTCGACCCGTACCGCGGCGTCAAGCTCTCGACCTACGCCTCGTGGTGGATTCGCGCCTACATCCTCCGCTACCTGCTCAACAACTGGCGGCTGGTGAAGATCGGCACGACCCAGGCCCAGCGCCGCCTGTTCTTCAACCTCTCCAAGGAGAAGCGCCGCCTGGAAGCGCTCGGGGTCGATGCCACCCCCGAGAAGATCGCCGAGGGGTTGCAGGTCACGGCGGACGAGGTGATCGAGATGGACCGGCGGCTGGCGGCGCCCGAGGCGTCGCTAGACGCGCCCGCCCGCTCCGCCGGCTCCGCCTCCGACTCCGATCGCGGCGCCTCGCGCCTCGACCTGCTCTCCGACGAGGAAGTCCCGGCGGACGAGGCGCTCGCCCTGGCCCAGTTCAACGACGAACTCCAGGCCAAGGTCGCGGCCTTCGCCGAGACGCTCGCCGGCCGCGAGGCCGACGTGTTCCGCAACCGCCTGTGGGCCGACGCCCCGGAGACGCTCCAGGAGATCGGCGACCGCTACGGACTGACGCGCGAGGGGGTGCGGCAGATCGAGAAGCGGATCCTCGCGCGCCTCCGCAAGTACCTCGAGCAGGAGATGGGCGAGTACCTTGAGTTCCACGCCTGACCGCGGCGTCCTGTGGCTCGTCGCCACCCCGATCGGCAACCTCGCCGACCTTCCCCCCCGTGCCGTCGAGACGCTCCGTCGCGCCGACCTGATCCTCGCCGAGGACACCCGTCGCACGCGCGCCCTGCTCGCCCGCTTCGACATCCACCGCCCGCTGGAATCGTTCGACGCGCACAAGGAGCGCCGCGAGGCCGACCGGGTGGTGGCGCGGGTGGCGGGCGGCGCCGCCGTCGCCCTCGTCTCCGACGCCGGCACCCCCGGCGTCTCCGACCCGGGCGCGCGCCTCGTCCGCCTCGCGCTGGAGGCCGGTCTGCGCGTCTCGCCGATCCCCGGCCCCTCCGCCGTCGCCTGCGCCGCGACGGCGGCCGGCGTGGAGGGACCGTTCCGCTTCGCCGGGTTCCTCGCCCGCAAGGGCGGCGAACGGCGGCGCGAACTGGCCGCGCTCCGCGACGAGGCGGTGCCGGTCGTGCTCTTCGAATCGCCCCGCCGCCTGGGAGAGACGCTCGCCGACCTCGCCCGCGAGCTGGGCGCGGAGCGGCGCGCCGTGGTCTGCCGCGAGTTGACGAAGCTGCACGAGGAGGTCGCCGCCGGGACGCTGGGCTCGCTGGCCGCCCGGTTCTCCGGCGAGGTGCTCGGCGAGGTGACCCTCGTGGTCTTCCCGGCCGAGGACCGCGACGCCGCCGGCGCACGCCCCGCGAACGCCCCGGTCGCCGCCGAACCGGCGGCGTGGGCGGCGCGACTGCGCGAGGAGGGACTGGCCGCGAGCCGCGTCGCCCGGATCCTCGCGGACCTCTGCGGCCTGCCGCACCGGGAGGCGTACCGGGTCGCGCACCAGGCGCCGGGACGCGACACCGAATCGTAGTCCGAGCGCGGGCCGTTTCGGCGCGGCGCCGACGCCGAATCCACCGGTGGCGGACGGCGCGCCGGGCGGCGGCTCCGCGGACCCTTCGTGCTTGACCGCCGCGACACGCCGGGGCAACCTGGGTTCATGCAAGCCGATGCCGTCGTCGAACGCGGGCGCGCCGGACGAATCCCGACCCGGGCCTTCCTCGTCCCGTTCCTGCTGGCAGGCGCGGCCTGCGCCGCGGGCACGGGCGGGAATCCCGACGCGACACCGACCGGCGACCTCTTCGAGGCCGACGGCGGCGATGCGCCCCGGCCCGACGGCGACGCGGGCGGTCCGGACGTCGAGGCCGGCGATGCCGGCGGCGACGACGCGCCCGACGCCGCGGCTCTCGACGCGGACGCGCCGGTCGAGGCGGAGGTCGAGGGGAGCGCCGATGCCGACGCGCCCGACGTCCCGCCCGACGCTCCGGACGGCTGTCCGGAACTGGCGGCGTTCCGGGGCACCGACCTCGATGCCAGCGCCGCGCTTCAGGCGTGCATCGATCGGACCCCCGAGGGCGGAACGCTGGAACTGGAGCCGGGACGGTACTCGCTCGCCGCCCAGCTCCGCCTCGACCGCGCGATCACGCTCGGCACCCGCGGCCGCGCCGGCACCGCGCCGTGCACGGCCGACGCGGCCCACGGCTGTGCGGAGCTGTTCCTGCTACCCGCCTTCGACGCCCGCTTCGGGGCGTTCTTCGCCACGGCGGCCGTGACGGTCGACCACCTGGTGCTCCACGGCAACCGGCAGAACCGCGGCGGCACGCACGCCTACGAGCAATGCTCGACGCTCAGCGACAACGCCTACGGCTTCAACGGCACGTTCCAGTGCTCGAACTGCACCTTCCGCGCGGGCGTCTCGATGTACGCCCTCTGCGGCACGGGGTTCCTCGTCACCGGCGCCGGCGTGAGCGGGGTGGCGATCCGGGACAGCACGTTCGCCTACAACGGCCGGCACACCACGCCGAACATGTGGTCTGACGGCCTGACCGTCCACGACCCGAGCCGCTCGGATTTCTCCGGCAACACGTTCATCGACAACACGGACATCGATCTCATCTTCGGCGGCTGTCGCGCCTGCACGGTCCGCAACAACACGGTGCTCCACACCGACGACCCGGCGGGCGGAGCGTTCGCCGCGATCATGATCCACAAGTGGCCGAGCACCTCGGGCTGCTACGAGGACGTCGATGTCTCGGGCAACTCGGTCGATTGCGGGCCGCGACGCGCCTGCGGCTCGGGACTCTACATCGCCTCGGAGGGGTGGTACCCGGAGACGCCGTACGGGACGCTGGTCGACGGGACGACGAGCGGTCTGATCACGCGGAACGCGGTGGTGAACGCGATGAACGCGCTGTACATCGCGGCCCGCGGGCTGGCGATCTACGGCAACGACTTCCTCAACGCCCACGGCGTCTCGATCCCCAACTCGTGCCACCGGTCGATCGTGAGCGTCACGCCGATCGTGGTCTCGCCGACGACGGCGAGCTGCCACTTCAACTACGAGAACGTCGACCCCGTGATGTCGGTGCACTACAGCAGCGCGTCGTGGGCCGGATGCATCCCGAACTACCCGTTCTAGGATGAGGCCCGACCGGCGCGCGGCTTGCCCCGCCCGCGGCGGCATCCTATGGTACGATGCGCCGGCGCCGGGAACCCGGCGCCGAGCGGTGGCGAGAGTCCGGCGGTGCGGAGGTGAACCGATGCGTCCTGTGTCCGGATGGTCCTGTTGGATCTGGGTCGCCGCGACGGCGGCCACCGTGGTTCCCGCGGCGGCGCAGACGGAACCGGCCGACCCCAACGTGCCGCCGGTCGTGACGGTCACGCCGGTCGCGCCCGAGGATTCCGGCGCGGCGGCGCCCGCGGGGTCGGGCGGCATCGTCACGCCGCCGATCGTGGTGCCGAGCACGACGACCGCCCCGGCGAACCCGACGCCCCCGGCGGCGGGCACGGCTCCGGCGGGAACGACGCCCCCGGCGAACCCGACGCCCCCGGCGAGCGGCCCGGCCGCCGGCACGCAGCCGCTGCCTCCGCCGGCCGCCTCGACCGGGACCGGCCCGGCCGACCTGCCGCCGCCGGCGACGGACACCGGCGTGGAACCCGCGCCGCTGCCCGAACCCGCCGGGACGGCCGGAGTCTCGGACCCCGGCTGGACGCATGCCGGCCCGGTGCCCGTCGCGCGCCCGTTGCGGGACGGAGACGTCTACGCGCACTTCCCGGGCTACGGCGGCCTGTTCAGCATCCAGTACGGCATCAACGGCGACGCCGACGTCGGCGGCGGCCTCACGTTCTTCACGCTCGCGCTGACGGCCAAGTACGCCTTCTACCACAACGACTACCTCGCGGTCGCCGCGTTCGCCGAGATTGCGTTCCCGTTCTACAAGGGCTTCTGGCCGATGAGCGCCGCCGGCATGGACTACATGATGTTCCTCGGCCTGGGGCCGCTGTTCAGCCTGTGGAACGACCTGGCGGAGTTGGACGTCGGCCTGTTGCTGATCCCTTCGCTGTTCTGGCCCGCGGAAGAGTGTTTCGACAACCTCGCGACGGCGGACACGACCGACCGGGTCTGCCGGACCAAGCCGTACGACACCGACCTCGTCGTCCTGCCGTACGTCTACGGTTCGATCGCCCTCGCCGGCTTCGCCCGCCTGCTGCTCGGCTTCGAGCACTTCGCGGTCGCGGCCCTCGATTCGTTCTCCTGCCCGGAGGGCAGCGCGGTCGATGCCGCCGGCGTGTGTCGCAACACGACGACCCGCGAGGTCACGGATCTGGAGCGGACCGACGCGGAGGACGTCAACATCCCGGCACTGCTGCTCGGCTTCCGCTTCCACGGGCAGCGGTTCGTCGCCGACATCGGCCTGCACTTCCCGATGTCCGACCTGTGGTGGGACAACTCCGTCGGGCGGTACATGATCTTCATCCCCAGCGCGTCGTTCGGCTACCTCTGGTAGGCCCGAACCCGGCGACTCCGGGCCGGCCGCCGCCGGCGGAAGCACCGCTGCGCCGCCCCGATGCCGGGCGTCCCCGCCGCCGGCGCCGCCCGCCGGACGGGCCGCGGCCCCGGGTCAACGCTCGCGCCGCAGCAGGCGGCAGGAGCCCGCGGCCCAGACGTCGCCGGTGTCGGAGATCGTCACGTCGAAGAACGAGCGGGTCGGCGGACAGGGGCTCGGCTCCTCGGACCAACGCGTGCCGTCCCAGCGCAGGATCGTCCCCTCGGCGCCCACCGCCCAGACCTCGCCGGCGCCGCGCCCGGCGACCGCGGCGAGGCTGGCCGACGTTCCGGACGCCACGGCCGACCAGCCGCGCCCGTCCCAGTGCAGGATCGTCCCCTCGGCGCCCACCGCCCAGGCGTCGTCGCGCGCCGCGCACCAGACGCCGCGCAGGCCGCGATCGGTTCCGGAGTCGTAGGCGGTCCAGCGGACGCCGTCCCAGTGCACCAGCGTTCCGCCGTCGCCGGCCGCCCAGACGTCGTCGGGCGCGGTGCCGTGAACGGCCCGCAGGGCGCGGTCGGTCGGCGCGACGACGCGGAACCAGTCCGCGCCGTCGAAGCGCAGCAGCGTTCCGCCCTCCCCCGCCGCCCAGACCTCGCCGCCCGCCGTACCCCAGACCGCCAGCAACGCGCGCTCGGTGCGGGTTTCCGACTCGCGCCACCGCCCGTCCGACCAGTGCCAGGCGCGTCCGTCCCGTCCCACGGCCCAGACGTCCTCGGGAGAAGCGCCCCAGACCGCGTAGGGGTGTCCCGCGTCGGGGAGCGCCACGGGGACCCACACATCGACCGCGCGACGGTACAGTTCGGCGAGCGCCGCGACCCAGGGCACGGAGCCGGTGCCGTCCCCGAGGGTTTCGAGGTCGCCGGGAGGCGCGGCGGGAACGAAAGACCATGTCGCCCGGCCGGCGGTCGCGGCGACGACGTCGCCGGGCGTCGCTGCCGCCCGCGGGGTGGAAATGGCCTCTGCCGGGACGGTATCCCCGCCGGTCCCGGCCTCGTCGGCCGGGCAACCGCAGGGCGCCGGCGGCGGTTCCGCCTCCGCGCAGTCGAGCGCCACGCTTCCGGCGGCGGCGAGCCACGCCGTTTGCAGGATTCTCATCGGGCACCTCCGTGGCCGGCGGAATCGGGCCGGCCGGCGCGGAAGGGCATCGCGGAAGGAGTCCCGCGCGTTGCGGGGCGTCGCGGGCGAAACCGGCAAAGACCGCGTGACGCGGCGCCGCCCTGCGGCTATCCTGATCTTCGGCGTCCCACGCTTCGACACGCGCCGGGCGCCGGGAGGTCCGAATGCGACGGTTGCGCTGGGTCCTCGGGCCCGTGTTGGTGGGTCTGCTCCTCGCAGCGGGTTGCGGGGACGACGACGCACCGGTGGACGACGGGAGCAGACCGGACAGCAACGAAGATACCGGCGCCGACGCCGATGCGCCGGGACCGGACGCCGATGCCGATGCCGACGCGCCGGAACCGGACGCCGACGCCGATGCCGACGCGCCGGAACCGGACGCCGACGCCGACGACGCCGACGCCGATGCCGACGCGCCGGAACCGGACGCCGATGCCGATGCGCCGGGACCGGACGCCGATGCCGATGCGCCGCCCGAGGCGGACGGCGGGTTCGACGGGTACGTGGAGGTGCACTTCGGCACGACCGCGACGCCCCCGGCCGAGGTGCTGCGCGTGGGGACGGGCGGGATCGTGCTGCGGGGAGTGGTGCTGGCGCCCGATCGGACGATCGCCCCCGGCGAGGTGTACGTCGGCGGCGACGGCAACATCGCCTGCGTCGCGGCGGACTGCGGCGGCACGCCGGGCGCCTCGACCGCCACGCTGGTGGAGACCCACGGCGTGATTTCGCCGGGGTTAATCGACGCGCACAACCATCTGGCCTACAACTTCCTGCCGGAGTGGGTGCCGGAGCCGCCGCGGTTGTTCCGCAACCGCTACGAATGGGCGGACGATCCGCAGTACGAGGCGCACATCCTGCCGTACGCGGCGCACCGCAGCGCGGGGACCCACTACTGTCCGGCGGCGAAGTGGGGCGAACTGCGATCGCTGCTCCACGGGACGACGACCGTGCAGGGGCAATCCTACCAGCAGGCTTGCGTGAACTGGGGGGTACGCAACGCCGACCACTACCACGGCCTGGGCTACGACCACATGCGCACGACGATCGCCTCGGTGCGGGACATCACCGACGCGGAGGCCGCCGACTACGTGGCGGCGTTCTCGGCGCCCACGAATCCGACGACGCGGCTCGCGGTGCACATGACGGAGGGATACGACGGCAGCGGCGTGCTCGAGGAGTTCGACTCGTTCGCCGGCCGCGACCCCCGACCGAACCGCCATGCCGGCACGTCGCTGCTGATCCCGCCGACGTCGCTGTTGATCCACTGTCTGACGATGACCCCGGCCCAGATCGAGGAAGCCCGGGCGGCGCGGGCCAGCATCGTCTGGTCGCCCTCGAGCAACTGGGTGTTGTACGGGCGGACCGCGCCGATCGAGGAGTTCCTCGCAACCGAAGGGCTGACCGTGGCGATCGCGCCGGACTGGACCCCCTCGGGCGAGGACGAGATGCTGTCGGAGATGCGATTCGGCTGGCTCTACGGGCGGGCGGAGGGAATCGAGGCGCTGACGCCCGAACGGTTGTGGCGGATGGCCACGGTCGAGGCGGCGACGGCCGTGGGACTGGAGGCGCGGATCGGGCGCCTGGCGGTCGGGTACGCCGGCGACGTAGTGGTCTTCGGCCGGCGCGGGCCGGACCCCTACGCGGCGGTGCTGGACAGCCGGGCGGCCGACGTAAGGCTCGTGCTGATCGGCGGGCGCGGGATGTACGGGGACGCGGGGCTCCAGGCCGCGACGGCGTGGAATCCGTACTGCGAACCGTTCGACGCCTGCGGCGCTCCGAAGTACGTCTGCGTCCGGGAATCGCCGACCGCCACCGACCGGCGCAACGAGACGCTGAGCGACATCCGGACGCAGCTCTACAACATCCTGGAGGGAATCGGCTATCCGCCGGAGGAGCAGTACCACCGCGGGGACGAGTTGCTGGAGCTGGTCGACTGCACGCGCTGACCGCGCCGCAAGCCCGTCGTCCTGGCACCCGGTTCCGCCCCGTCGCGCGTTTGACTCTCCCCGGATCCATGTCCTAAGCTTCCCGCCATGAAGTTCCACTTTCGAGTCGCGGCCAGTCTCGTCGCGGGGTGTGCGGTGCTCCTGCCGGCCTGCCGGCAGGACGAGGGCGACGCGGTCCAGCCGCTCGGAGTCCGCCTGCAGTTCCTGACGGACGAGGGGCTGTCCAGCGCGATCCCGGACGCGCTGCTCGGCGGATTCCTGAACATCTGCATCGCGCCGCTGGAGGGCGACTGCAGGTCGCTCAGCTCGTTCATTCCGATCGGCCGGCCGGACGGCGGGGACGCGTTCGAGCGGGGGTTGTTCGACCCCACGGCGGACCTCGACGGGGACGGGCGTCCCGAGTATCCGGTCCGGGATCTGCCCTACGACACGGACCTCAAGGTCGAGATCAAGGCGGTGATGTTTCCCTCCTTCGACGAGGTTCCGCTCTACTCGGCGAAGTTCCTCGGCCTCCGGCTGGCGAAGGGAGAGCGGCGGTTCCTGACGGTGACGTTGACCCCGGTCAACCAGTTCTCGACGTTCGACCCGACGGTGCTGCAGGCGCCGGAGGGGTTCGCCGGGGGGCGTCTCGGCGCTTCGGTCACGGGGCTGCCGGACGGCCGCGTGTTGATCGCCGGCGGGTTCGATTCCGCCGTCCCGCTGACGCTGGCGAACTGTCGCGCGCACGTTCCGGACGTCGCGGACGGCGCGGTCTGCTTCTACCTGATGGCCACGCCGAAGGCCTACGTGCTGGTGCCGGGGAGCGGGCGGATCCACGAGCTGCGCGAGCCGCTCGGGGAGCCGACCGGGCGGGCGTTCCACAGCGCGGTGGCGCTGCCGGACGGGCGGGTGCTGCTGGCCGGCGGCGTGGACGCGGCGGTGCTGACCTTCACGCCGCTGCCCGACGGCGGCGGGTGGTTCCCGGGGCTGGTGCCGGTCTCGCCGCGGGTCGAGGCGAAGGGGTTGCTCAGGACGTTCGAGTTGTTCGAGCCGAACGAGAACGCGCTGGTGGACAATCCGAACCGCGACGGCGACCCCGGTCGCGGCGGATTCACCGGTCTCGGGGACCTGGCGACGCCGCGGCTGTTCTCGGCGGCGGCGCTGTGGCCCACGTCCGACGCTCTCGCCCCGCCGCGGGTCGTCCTGCTCGGCGGGGTCGACCCCTCCCCGGTGCCCGCGACGCGTCCCTCGATGACCTGGGAGAACTGGGATTCCGCCACCGGGCTCTCGGAGTTGAGCACGGGGAGCCTGTTGAAGCCCCGCGCGATGGCCGGCGTGGCGAGGATGCACTACGATGACTCGCCGGAAATCTGGATCGTGGGCGGCGCCCCGAGCGCGGCGAACGACACGGACGTCTTCACGATCTGGCAGGACGGCGCGACGGCGGGCTCGCCGTTCGGCGGGGGCACCTCGCACGCCGACAAGAACTTCCTGCTGCCGGCGATCACGCCGCTCCGCAACGCGGTGGCGCCGCGGGTGCACCTGGTCGTGGGGAGCATCGGTCCGCGGTGCGAGCGTGCCGAAGCCGAGGACGTCTACACACCGACCTACGACGCGGAGACCGGGCAGTGGTGGTGCCCGCCCTCCGTGGCGCCGCCGTACGTGATCAACCGCGCGACGGCGGCCACGCGACTGGACGCCGTTTCCGGCTGGGATCCCGCCGCCGACGCGCCCCATGTTCTCGGCGCCGCCGTCACGCTCGGCGACGGCTCGGCGCTCGTCGTCGGCGGAGCGAACGGCTTCGACTTCGCGGCGACGCGCGCGTCCCACCGGGTGACCTGGAACGAAAGCACGATGACGGCGCAGAAGGACGCCGCCCTGCCGGCGGCGGTCTATCCGGTCGCGGCGTTGTTCCCCGTCGGCACGGCCACGGCGACGGGGGATGCGGTGTTCTTCGGCGGCGCGTCGGTGACGCTGACCGGTTCGCCCGCGATCCAACTCAGCGATGCCGTGGTGATCTACAACCAAGAGTAGCGGATGGACGAACGGACCGCCCTGCTCGCCGTGTGCGCCGAACCGGCTGCCCTGGTCGAGCGGTCGGGGGCGGTGGTTGCGGCGAACGAGCGCCTCCGGCACGCGCTCGGGCCGGGCGCCGTGCCCGCCGCCCTCGGCCCGCTGCTCGACCGGCTCGCCGCGGGGGTCGCGCGTCCCGTCGAGTTCCGGGACGCGGTTCTCGATGCGGTGCAGGCGGGCCGGTTGTTGCGCAAGTACGCGTCCCCCGCCGAGCCCGAGGGCGACGACCTGGAGGTGCTGGTGCTGCCGCAGCACACGGTGCCCCCGGGCGACGCGCTGGTCGTCCTGCGCCTGCCGAACCGGCGGGTGCGCGAGCAGGCGCTCGAGCGGCGTCACGAGCGGCTGGCGCTGCTGGGGCAGATGGCGGCGGAGACGGCGCACGAACTGAACAACGTGCTGACCACGATCATCGGCTGGAGCCAGCTGATCGCCCTGCCCAAGCCGGACTGCACGGTCGAGGATCTGTCCGAACAGGCGCACCGAATTCAGGCCGGCGCGCTGAAGGCGCAACGCATCGTCGCCGATCTGATGGGCATCGCCCGCGGGCAGGACGACCGCCCGGCCGCCAACGTCGCCGCCGTCGCTCGCGAAGCGGCACGGATGATGGCGGCCGAGTGCGCCCGTCGGTCGATCGAACTGTCCGTCGAGGTTCCGGACGGGCTGGAGGCCCGCATCCGACGGACCCGGCTCTCCCAGGTGCTGCTCAACCTCCTGCGCAACGCCGTGCAGGCGATCCGCCGCGGCGGACACGTCCGGCTCGTCGGGCGGGCGGACGACGGCGCCCTGCTGCTCCAGGTGATCGACGACGGTCCGGGCATGGACGCGGCGACCTGCGCGCGGGCCTTCGACCCGTTTTTCACGACGCGCCGCGGCGGCGAGGGCGGAGAGGCGGGGACCGGACTGGGACTGTCGCTCTGCCGCCGCATCGTCGAGCAGGAGGCAGGGGGGTCGATCCGCCTCGACAGCCAACCCGGCCGCGGAACCACCGTCGAGATCCGCCTGCCCGTCTCCGCGATCCAGGAGGTCCGGCGCCTCGACACCGGCATCTTCCGCCAGGTCCCGCCGGCGCCTCCCGGCTTCTCCCTGCTGCTCCTGGAACCCGACCCCGAGGCGGCCGGGCTGGTCGGCGAGGTCCTGCGTCGTTTCTGGCATGTCGCGCCGATCGCCGTGTCGTCCGTCGATTCCGCGCTCCAGGCCCTGCGCGCCAGGCATTTCACCGCGTGTCTGCTCGACACGGATGTCGACCCCGACGGGCCGCGCGCGCTGGCGGAGCGTCTGCGCGCGGTCCGGCCCGGCCTGCCGGTGGTCTTCGCGGCCGCCGGCGACTCCTGGGCCGCGCTGGACGCCGCGACCAGGCCCGGCGACAACGGGCCCGGCGTGTTGCAGAAGCCGTTCACCGTCGGGCAGTTGCTCGAGGCGCTGGCGGCGGCGGCGCCCCCCGCCGCGTGAGGGCCTGCGTGTCGTCCTTCCTCGTTTCGCTCGCCCGGCTCCGCCGGCTCGCCGTGCTCCCGGCAGCGCTCGTCGCCGCCGCCTGCTCGGGAGGCGGCGCGGGCACCACGGGAACCGGCGCGATGGCCGGCGACGCGGGAGCGGGCGCGACGGCGGCGACGGCCGAGTCGGAACGCGGCGACGCCGGCACCCCGGACCTCGCTCGGAAACCGGCCGCGGAACCGCCCGAGGAGGAGCCGCGACCCGAGACGCGACCGGGACCGTCCGACGGCGGTTCGCGCTTCGGGATCGTTCCGCAGCTTCCCGAGGGAATCGCGTCGCTGCCGCGGCCCGGCCGCCCCCCGCTCGAACCGCCCGACCTCGGACCTCCGCTGGCCGGCCAAACGGTGGAGATCCCGGCCGGCCTGGTGCTGCTCGGCTCCTGGCCCGGCGCCCCCGGCCGCGATCCGGTGAAGGAGGTCGATCTCGTGCCGACCCGCGTCCCGGCGTTCGCGATCGACCGTCTCCCCTTCCCCGACGACCCGGCGCAGCCGCCGGTCACCAACGTGACGCGGGCCGAGGCGGAGCGGTCGTGCGCGGCGGCGGGCAAGCGGCTGTGCACCGAGGTGGAGTGGGAGTACGCGTGCAAGGGGCCGCAGAGCCAGACCTGGCCGTACGGGGACGACTACGACGCGGGGCGGTACGGCGGCGGACCGGAGCGGCTGGCGAGCGGGTTCGGCGTGCTGGGGCTGGGAGCGATCTACGAATGGACCGCGGGCGACTGGAAGGACCCGCGCGGGACGGCGGTGCCGAACATCGCGCCGGTGCGCGGGGCGCATCCCGACGAGGGGGACGCGTGGACCCGGCGCTGCGCGATGCGCACCGGGCTCGATCCCGCCCGCGGCTCGCCGCGCGTGGGCTTCCGTTGCTGTTCGGGACAAGGCTATCCGCTGCCGTACGAGGTGGAGCCGATCCGCCGGGCGGTGCGTCCCGCCCCGCTGCTCAACGATGCGATGCTGACGCGGCTGGTGCGGCTGGTGCCCGAGCTGTGGCGGGTGCACGAGGCGCCGCGGATCCAGGGCGAGGACGTGCTGACGCGGGCGCTCTTGCGGTCGAACCGCACGGAGGCCTCCGGGGTGGGGTTCTCGATCTCGATCCAGCCGCTGTACTGGACGCCGCGCCAGGGCGACGACCTGCTCGTCCTTGCGGGACGCTCGGGCGACGACGTCTTCACGGCGGCGCTGTACACCACGGGGCTGCCGGACGTCTACGTGCACGCGGCGAGCCTGGTGTTGACCGGGGTCGGTGCGGACGGCGGCATCGCCCTGTTCGGCGGGTTGCGGGACCGCAAGCTGCTGGGATGGGGGGAATGCGACGACTGCCGGGAAGGCGGCTCGTACGAGCTACAGGACGACGGCACGATCCGGATCGGGCATCGCTGGTAGCGCCCGTCGCGCGAAGCCGTGGCGCGCGCCGGGGCGAGTGCGGTAGATTCCGCGGTCGATGACCGGAGGATCCGCCCCGCACCGTTGTGGACAGATCGCGATCGTCGGCCCCCCCAACGCCGGCAAGTCCACGCTGCTCAACCGCCTGGTCGGCGAGGCGCTGTCGATCGTCACGCCGGTGCCGCAGACGACACGCCACCGCATCCTGGGTATCCTCCAGCGGCCCGGCGCCCAGGCGGCGCTCGTGGATACCCCTGGTTTCCACCTGCCGCGCACGGAGATGAACCGCCTGATGATCGAAGCGCTCGACGCGGCCCTGGAAACGGCCGACGTCTTCCTGCTGCTCGTCTCGGCCGCCGGCCGGCGTTCGCCCGCGGAGCGCTTCGGCCCGCCGGTCTCGCAGCTCGTCGAACGCCTCCGCGGCCGCGGCAAGCCGCTCGTGCTCGCCCCGACCAAGATCGACCTCGTCCGGCCCAAGGAGCGGCTGCTGCCGCTGCTGGACTGGACGTCGCGGCACGTGCGACCGGTCGAGCAGGTGCCGATCTCCCCGCGGACGGGCGACGGGGTCGAGCGGCTGGTCGAGGTGCTGTTGCCGCTCCTGCCGGAAGGCCCGCCGGCCTGGGCGCCCGACGACCTGACGGACCGGCCGTTGCGGTTCCTGGTGGCGGAGCGGATCCGCGAGGTGGTGACGCGGCGCACGCGCGAGGAGGTGCCGCACTCGGTGGCGGTGCTGGTCGAGCGCTGGGACGAGGGGCCGCGGGCCACGACGATCCATGCGACGATCGTGGTCGATCGCCCGGCCCACAAGCGGATCCTGGTGGGGCGCGGGGGGGCGATGGTGCGCGCGGTGGGGATCGAGGCGCGCGCGGCGCTGAGCGATCTGCTCGGGCGGCCCGCCCACCTGCGGCTGTTCGTGCAGCTCCACGAGGGGTGGACCCGCGACCCCGCGCGGGTCCGCGAACTGACCGGGGAGTGAGGGGAGGATGAGGCGCGAGGGTCTCCGCAAGCCCGCCCGCCGGGGCGGCCTGCCGATCGACGGCCGGCGCCCGACCCGCCTGCCGTTCGTGGCCGTCGTGGGTCGACCGAACGTCGGCAAGTCGACGCTGTTCAACCGCCTCGCGCGCGCCCCGCTTTCGATCGTCGACCCCACGCCCGGGGTGACCCGCGATCGGCTGTACGCCGAGGTCGACCTGCGCGGCCGGCCGGTCGGACTGATCGACACCGGCGGCGTCGAGGCCGAGGGCACGGCGCTCGGGGAGATGGCCGACCGCATCCGGCTCCAGGTCCGCGTGGCGCTCGAGGAGGCCGACGTCGTGGTCGGCGTGTTCGACGCCACGTCGCCGCCGACGGTGGACGACGAGTTGGTGGTCGATCTGCTGCGGCGCGCGGGACGTCGCGTGCTGTGGGCGGCCAACAAGATCGACCGCGTCCGCGACGCCGCGGCGACGAGCGAGTTCTACCGGCTGGGGGTGGAGGAGTTGCAGCCGATCTCCGCCGCCGCGGGCACCGGCGTCGGCGAACTGCTCGACCGCATCCTGGCGGCCCTGCCGCCCGCCGAGGAGCCGGAGGACGACGAGGCCGACCTGCCGCCCGCGGACGGGCCGGACGATCCGCCCGCTTCGCCTCCCCCCGTGCCGCGCGTCGCCGTGATCGGCCGCCCGAACGCCGGCAAATCCACGCTCGTCAATCGCCTGCTCGGGACGGAGCGCATGCTGGTCGACGAGCGCCCGGGAACGACGCGCGATGCCGTCGACGCGCTGGTCGAGACCGAGCACGGGCCGCTGGTGCTGATCGACACCGCCGGGCTCCGCCGCCGCGCCCGGGTCGCCGAACGGCTCGAACAGCTCGCCGCGCTGTCGGCCGTGCGGGCGCTGGAGCGGTGCCACGTCGCCCTGCTGCTCAGCGACGGCTCGGCCGAGGCCGGCGCGGACCAGGATCGGCACCTGCTCGGCCTGGCGGCCGAACGGGGCCGCGCGCTGGTCGTCGTCGTCAACAAGATCGATCTCGTGCGCGGCGCCGCCGCCCTGCGCGAACTCGACCGCCGCGTCCGCGACGCCTTCGGCTTCGCCGCCTACGCGCCCGTCCGTTTCGTCTCCGCGCGCTCGGGACGCGGCGTCCCCGAACTGTTGCGCACCGTCCGGCGCGTTCACGCGGCGTTCAACCGGCGTGTTCCGACCCCCGAACTCAACCGGTTCCTCGAAACCGCCGTCGAGAAGCACTCGCCGCCGCTGTTCCGCAACAAGCCGGTGCGGCTGCTCTACGCCGCCCAGACCGCCGTCCGGCCGCCCTCGTTCGTGTTCTTCGCCAACCGCCCCGACGGCGTGCACGCCTCGTACGTCCGCTACCTCGAGAACCGCCTCCGCGAACGCTACGGGTTCGACGGTTGCCCGCTCCGGCTGCGCTTCCGGCGCGGCCGGCCGTGAGCGCGGACCCTCCGGCGGTGGCGCCCTACTCCGGGTACAGGATCCACTGGGAGTCCTCCTGGATCGAGACTCCCATGCTGCGGCCGACCTCGACGTGGTCGAAGTTCTCCACCATCAGGTCGTACACGCCGGGCGGGATGCGCACGGTGAACGTCTGCCCGGGTTCGATCGTGTTCTCGGCGCCCAGCACGTCGGGGCCCCAGCTCTCGCTGTCCTGCGGCGAGACGTGCAGGTAGGCGACCTCCTCGGTCGAGTTGTTGACCACGGTGAGCGAGACGAGGCCGTCCGCGGCGGGCGCCACCGGTGGCGCCGGGCATCCGGCGACGGCCGGCGCGAGCAACACGGCGAGCACCCACGGAACGAGTCTGGAACCTCCGGTCTGCACGGTGTGCCTCCCTGGCCCCGCTGGGCCGTCTGGTCGAGCAGGTTACTACAACGCCGGGCGGGTTCGTAGGGGGTTGTGCCGCGGGCCGGCGCGGCCTGCCGGTCCGTCAGCGCTCCTCCCGCGGGACGCGCAGCCGCTGGCCCGGGCGCAGGCCGGCGGGGTCGCCGAGTTCCGGATTCAGCTCGCGGAGCCGCTGCATCGAGGTCCGGAAGCGGCGCGCCACGAGCCACAGCGAGTCGCCCGGGCGGACCTGGTAGCACGTCGTCAACTCCTCGGGGTCGGCGCCGCCGTCCGGCCGCACCCGCTCGTCGGGACGCCCGCCCCCGACGTCGGGGATCGCCAGGCGCTGGCCGGGGCGCAGCCGGTCCGGGTCGAGGCCCGGGTTGGCCTGGACCAGGTCCCGGACCCGCAGGCCGACACGCCGGGCGATCTCGCCCAGCGTCTCGCCGGCGGCGACCACGTGCACGTCTCCCTCCTCCTCCGGGGGCGGTGCCGCCGCCGCAGGTCGCGGGCCTGACGCCGGACGCCGCTCCCCGGTCGTTGCGGTCTCCGCCGCGATGGCGGGTGCCTCCGGCGCGCCGGCCGTCTCCTCGGCCGTCGTTGGAGCCGGGCTTCGCGGCGCTTCCTCCTCGGCCGGCTCCTCCTCGGCCGCATCGTCCTCGCCGCCCAGCACCAGCGTCATGCCGGTGCGGATGCGCGACGGGTCGGCCAGGTCGTTCCAGCGGGCGAGGTCGTCGAGCGGGATCGAGAACCGTTCGGCGATCTCCGACAACGTATCGCCCGCTTCGACCACGTACGTGCCGTCCTCCCGGGCGCCCGGGTCTCCTCCGCTGTTCTCTGGCGGCGCCGAGTCCATCCGGACGGGGATCAGCACCTGCCATCCGACGCGCAGGGGTGCGTCCGTGCCGAGGTGGTTGGCGGCGCGGAGTTCCTCGGCAGACACGCCGTAGCGCTCGGCCAGCGAGGACCAGGTGTCGCCGCGCCGCACCCGATGTCCGACGTGCGGCAGCGGCCCCGAACGCGGCACGCCCGGCGCGGGACGGAGGAATGGATACGGGTCGACCTTCTCCCCCTCCATCCACAGCTCGAAGTGGAGGTGCGGGCCCCGCGAGATGCCGGTGTTGCCCACGCGGGCGATGCGCTGTCCGCGTTCGACGACCTGGCCGGGGCGAACCAGGAAGGCGCTGCAATGGGCGTAGTAGGTGACCCAGCCGCCGGGGTGGAGCAGGACGACCAGTTCGCCGTACCCGCGAAGCTCGTGGCCGGTGTAGACGACCAGCCCGCGTTCCGCGGCGAGAATCGGCGTGCCCTCCGCTCCCATGATGTCCAGCGCCTTGTGGTAGCCGTTCGTGCCCGAGCCGTGGCCGCGTCCGATGCGCGCGCCGGGGACGGGGTAGAGCAGGCTGCCGGGACGCTCGTCGCCGCCGGCCGCGCGGAGTTGCGCGGCCGTCGGGCCCTGGCGGAGCAGCCGGTGCACGGACGAGCGTCGGCCCAGGTCGAGCTGTTCGACGCGGCGCCGCGCGGCGCGCGTGGGCCCGTCGCGCGGTTCGTCGGCGGCGGCCGGTTCCTCGTCGGCCGCCCGGGCGGCCGGGGCAACCAGGGCGAGGGCGCCGCAGGCGACGACCAGCGCGGCCGCGACGACACGACGGACCCGGAGAATGTCGCCACCAAGGCCCACGGGTCACGAATACGCGCGGACCGCGGGGGGTGTCAACTTTTCGCCGCGGCGTCGCGGTCCGACCGGCCTCGTCGGGGTCGCGTCCGGCCCGCGCACGGCCGGGCGCTGCCGAGATGCGGCCCGTCGTTCCCGCTCCTTGACATTCTCGGAGCGATGCCGCTACGTTCCGCCCAGCAGTCTGGGAGGGCACGCCGTGGGCGGGACGGGCGTGCCGCAACCGTACCGGAGGGCAAGCGTGAGCGACACAAACGACTCGGACGACAACGAGGTCACCGTCGAAGAGGACCGCGGAGCGCCGCCGGCCCGCGCCTCGGCCCCGCCGGCCACCGCGGGCGGCGAGGGCCAGAAGAAGGTCGACGACCTGCGCGCGAAGCTCGGCCTGGGCACCGCGCGGACGCTGGTGGCGCCGGCCGGCGGCAAGATGCCGGGCGCGTTGCCGGGGATTCCGGGCGCGGGGGTTCCCGGGATTCCGGGGCTGGGCGGGGCCGCTCCCGGCGCGGCGCCGGGCGTACCCGGCGTGCCCGGCGTGCCCGGCATTCCGGGCATCCCGGGCCTTCCGGGTGTCGGCGGCCCGACCAAGGCCGCGGCGCCGGCGGCGCGTCCGCCGGCCGGGGTTCCGGGCATTCCCGGCATTCCGGGCCTTCCCGGTGTCGGCGGCCCGGCCAAGGCCGCGGGCCCCGCGCTGCCGGGACTGCCCGGGCTGGCGCCACCGCCGTTCGCGGCGGAGCCCGCACGGCCCGAGGTGGACAAGCACGACCCGTTCGGCACCGCCGCGCAGCCCGTGGGACCGCGCGAGGGCGCGATCGATGTCGAGAAGGTGGTCCTGGACGAGGGACAGCTCAAGGACCTGACCACCCTCAAGGAGCAGAAGCGGCAGTTCGGATTCTACGCGCTCCTCGGGGTCGGCGGACTGGTGATCGGCGTCACCCTGGGCTGGCTGCTCGGCTCCAACGAGAGCCGCAACAAGGTGATGGAGGCCTCGGTCGAGCACGCCCGCAAGATCCAGGCGGGCCTGGAGAAGGCGCACCAGCCGAAGATCAAGCTGTTCCAGGACAAGCTGGACGAACTCAAGAAGGACATCAACGACGCGATCACTTCGCGCGACCCGCAGCTCATCCTCCGCACGATCGCGGACGACACGGACGAACTGGAACGGATGCAACAGACGGAGTTGGGGAAGGCCGACGACATCACCGGCGAGGCGCTGGTGGTCGGGAACCTGTCGGCGTTCGCCAACGAGACGATCGGTCCGGTGCTGCGGGCGATCGCGTTGTGGAACCGGTTCAACGAGCAGATCCGAGTGCACATCACCGACACGCGCACGGCCTGGGCGCGCTACGCATTCCAGGTCGGGGCCTTGTCGGCGGCCGGCTTCGCCAAGGAAGCGCAGTGTCAGGCCTACGTCGCCAAGTACCGGAACAACCCGGAGAAGCAGAAGACCGTCACCTCGTGCCAGCAGTTCCTCGACGAGATGGCCAAGGGGAAGATGGACGTCTCGAATGTGTTGTCGGCGGCGGTGGCGGCCTACGAGGCGGGGAAGAACGTCACGGAAGCGTGGCAGGCGGACATGCTCGGCTACTTCAAGAGCCTCGGCCAGAAGCTCGGCTCGACCCCCGGCACCGCGGACCTCCTGGCGAAGCACCTCGGCCCCACGCGCTACGTCGTCGCCTTCGACAAGGACTTCTGGGGGTCGGTCGGGAGCGAGGGATGGTCGGGCGACCTCTCGAAGCTCGGGCGGCTGTACGGTCTGACGGGACAGGTCGGGCTGGTCGAGGAGCCGGTAGCGCTCACGGCCCTCGGCATCGAGCCGCCCGCGCCGCCCGAGGGGCAGACCGAGGCGCCGGCCGAGGAGCTGGCGGCGAAGAACCTGCTGTCGGTCGTGGTCGGCGGCGAGGGGACCGGCGCGCCGGCCTCGAACCGCTACCTGTTCGTCGTCGGTGCGGTCGCCGGTTCGCGCTGGAACGACCTGAACGGCGACGGCAACTTCGACGACAAGGACGTCGAGCTGTTCTTCCAGTCCTTCCGGGCGCGCCCCGACCTCTGGGCGCTGGCCGTCGATCCGGCTCCGGCGCTGGCGCTGGTCGAAGCGTACGACTCGCTGTTCGCGCAGCAGTACCAGGAACGCCTGATCGCGCTCGGCGACACCGCCGGCGCCATCGCCGCGGCGATCAAGGAAGCGATCTCGAAGATCGGCGCGATTCGCCTCTAGGAGCAGCGGGCCGCGTGGCCGCCGATTCCCCGCCTTTCCCCGCCGACGAGCTCCTGCGCGAGTGCCTCCGGAGCCAAGTCCAGCCGCTGCTGGCGATCGACCGCGGCCGGGTGGAGTTGCGCAAGGTCGACCCGGTCGCCGGCCGGGTCGTGCTGCGCTACTCCGGCACTTGCGCCGGCTGCCCGGGGCTGTCGGTGACGCACGAGCAGGTCGTGGTCCCGCTGCTGCGCCGGGCCTTCCCGGCGATCGCGGAGATCGAGGCTTCGATCGACGGGGAGCGCCGCGCGTCCGAAGGACCCGCGGCGCCGGAGTGAAGCGTCGGCGGCGACCCGGTCAGGGCCTGGTCGGCGCGGTCGGGTCGGGACGCTGGCCGCGGATGCGCTGCACGACGTCCGCATTCCCGTCCGTCGGCACCCCTTCGGTCATGGCCTGCGTCAGGCCCGATCCCGTCCGCTCGGTCGTCGTCGTCGTGCGCCGCAGGTTCGACAGGTTCCCCAGCGTCGCCCGGTCCGCGAGGACGATCGCGAACACGCCGTACAGGTCCAGCCACCGCAACTGCATCTCGGTCTGCGAATCGATCCACTTCACCCCGTAGGTCGTCGTCACCAGGGTGTACTCGTTGAGCGAGGTCAGCGATTCGCCCGGGCCGAACTGCGCCTCCATCTGCGCCCGCATGTCCTCGAACGTCGGCGGCGCGGCGGCGAGTTGCCCGCCGAGCGAGCGGAAGATCTTCCACAGCTTGCCCCGGATGAAGAAGTAGAAGTCGACCGAATCGCCGCGGTCGTACTTGCACATCTCCTCCTGGTTGTTGTGGGTGAATTCCTGGTCGATCATCGACACGTTCCAGGGCGTCTCCTGGCCGTCGAACTTCACGCAGCTATCGACGAACTTCTGCTGGTCCCGCTCCATCCGGTTGCGCAGGTTCTGCTCGGCCACGCCGTCGTCCTGCACCGCCTGGATCTGCGGCCAGTACTTCTGCTTGATCTCCTCCTTGACGATCGCGACCACCTGGTCCCGGCTCATGCCCCAGGTCAGCCCGTTCATCAGGGCGACGATGTTCGCATTCGGCCCCGTCGGCTCCGCCGGCGCAGCCGGAGTCGCCGACTCGCCGCGCCGCCGGCGCTGCGCCTCCGCGTTCGGCGCGAACGCCCCGACCAGCAGCACCGCCACCGTCAGCATCCATCCCGCACGCTTCATGGCCACCCTCCTCTGCCCCTCGGTTCCATAGCATCTTTCCGCCGCGTCCGGAAGGGGGCGCCCACCGGAAGCGGCGGAACATCCGCAGCGGTCTATGGACCGCGCCGGGGGCCGACCGATTCAACGGAAAATCGCGGCGCTTGCCCTGTTGATCTTCCGGAATGAACCCGCTATGGGGGGCCCGATCGAGGCCGTCCCGGAGGCGGTCCGCGGAAAACGCTCCGTCGGGTCGCACGGCTTCCGGTCGAAGCGGAGGAAATCACGAATGAAATTGCATGAACACCAGGGAAAGGACCTGCTGCGGAAGGCCGGCGTTCCCGTGCCGGTCGGTCGCGTCGCCTTCTCGGTGGAGGAAGCCGAGGCGGCGGCGAGGGCGGTGATCGAAGAGACGAAGAACGAGACGGTGGTGGTCAAGGCCCAGATCCACGCCGGCGGTCGAGGCAAGGGCGGCGGCGTGAAGGTCGTGCGGGGCGTCGCCGAGGCGCGCGCCGCCGCCGAGAAGATCCTGGGGATGAGGCTCGTCACGCACCAGACCGGCCCCGAGGGCAAGGTCGTGCGCCGGCTGCTCGTCGAGCAGGGGCTGGACATCGCCCGCGAACTGTACGCGTCGGTCGTGCCCGACCGGGAGCGTCGCCGCGTGGTGCTGATGCTGTCGAGCGAGGGCGGGATGGAGATCGAGGAGGTGGCGCGCCGGTCGCCCGAGAAGATCCGGACGCGGGCAATCGATCCGGCCTACGGCATGCGCCCGTTCGAAGCGCGCGACCTGGCCTACGGACTGGGCCTGGGCGAACCGGCCACGGGGAAGCTCGCGCGGGTGTTGCAGGCGTTGTATCGCGTGTTCGTCGCCGAGGACTGCGCGCTGGTCGAGGTCAACCCGCTGGTGGTGCTGCGCGGCGGCGACGTCCTGGCCCTCGACGCCAAGGTCAACCTCGACGACAACGCCGCCTATCGCCACAAGGACCGCGAGGCGCTGGCGGACCCGACGGAGGAGGACCCGACGGAGGCCGCGGCCCGGGCGGCCGGTTTCTCGTACATCCGGATGCACGGCGACATCGGCTGCATGGTCAACGGCGCCGGCCTGGCGATGGCGACGATGGACATCCTCAAGCACCACGGCGGCGAGCCGGCGAACTTCCTCGACGTCGGCGGCGGCGCCAGCCAGGAGCAGGTGGCCCAGGCGTTCAAGGTGATCCTCTCCGACCCGGCGGTCAAGGCGATCTTCGTCAACATCTTCGGCGGCATCCTCAAGTGCGACGTGCTGGCCGAGGGGGTGATCGCGGCGGTGCAGGAGGCCGGCATCCGCGTGCCGCTCGTCGTCCGCCTCGAGGGCACGAACGTCGAGCGCGGCCGGCAACTGCTCGCCGACTCGGGCCTCTCGATCGTGGTGGGCCAGGACATGGACGACGGGGCCCGCAAGGCCGTGGCGCTGGCCCGCGGGCAAGGAGCGTGACGCCGTGAGCATCCTCGTCGACAGGAACACCAAGGTCGTGATCCAGGGAATCACCGGGGGGGCGGGCTCGTTCCACACGCGGCAGATGATCGCCTACGGGACGCAGGTCGTCGCGGGGGTGACGCCCGGCAAGGGCGGCTCGAAGTTCGACGACCGCGTGCCGGTGTTCGACACCGTGGCGCGCGCCGTGGCCGAGACGGGCGCCGATACGAGCTGCATCTTCGTGCCGCCCGCGTTCTGCGCCGATGCGATCGCCGAGGCGGCCGCGGCCGGCATCCGCCTCGTCGTCGTGATCACCGAGGGGATTCCCACGCTGGACATGATCGCGGTCCGCCGGCTGCTCGACGAGCAGGGCGTGCGGATGGTCGGGCCGAACTGCCCGGGCGTACTGACTCCGGGCGAGTGCAAGGTCGGCATCGCGCCGGGCTACGTCCACCGGCCCGGTCGCGTCGGCGTGGTCTCCCGCTCCGGGACGCTGACCTACGAGGCGGTCTGGCAGCTCAGCGCGCTCGGCATCGGCCAGTCGACCTGCATCGGCATCGGCGGCGACCCGGTCGGGGGCATCGATTTCGTCGACGCCCTGACGCTGTTCGAAGCCGACCCCGGCACGGACGCCGTCGTGCTGATCGGGGAGATCGGCGGCGCCGCCGAGGAGCGCGCCGCGGCGTTCATCCGCGAGCACGTGCGCAAGCCGGTCGCCGCCTTCATCGCCGGCGTCACCGCGCCGCCGGGGAAGCGGATGGGCCATGCCGGCGCCATCATCTCCGGCTCCTCCGGCAGGGCCGCCGACAAGATCGAGGCGCTGCGCGCCGCCGGCGTCGCCGTCACCGCCAACCCGGCGGAGATCGGCGTCACCCTCCAGGCCGCCCTCGCCGCCCGCCCGGCGCCCCGCCGGCACGTCGAAGTCCGCCGGGCGCCGGCCGGACGACCCGCGCCGCGCAAGGCGGCCGCCGCGGGCAAGACCGCAGCCCGGAAAGTTCCTCCGTCGAAGAAGCCGGCGGGCGCCCGACCGAAGCAGCGGCCGGGGAAGAAGGGACGGTGAACCGATGGCCGTCCAACGCACGCTGGCGATCATCAAACCCGACGCCGTCGAGCGGGCCCTGGTGGGTGCGATCGTCGGTCGGATCCAGGAGGCCGGCCTGCATATCCTGGCGCTGCGAATGATGCGGCTCACGGCGGCGCAGGCGCGAACGTTCTACGAAGTCCACCGCGACCGGCCGTTCTTCGAGCCGCTCGTCGAGTTCATGACCTCCGGTCCCGTCGTCGTCCTGGCGCTCGAAGGCGAGGACGCGATCCGGCGCTGGCGCGAGTTGATGGGCGCGACCGACCCGGCGCAGGCGGCCCCGGGAACGCTCCGCGCGGCCTACGGCCAGGACGTGCGCCGCAACGCCGTCCACGGCTCGGACGCCCCGGAAACCGCCGACCGGGAACTGGCCTTCTTCTTCCCCGCCTGCGACCTCGCCTGAGACGCGGGGGCGGCCCTCCGAACCCCGATTCCTCCGCGGCATTTCCGCAGCCGACAGGCGAAGCCGCGCGGGCGGGTCTGGCGCGGCGGCAGCCGGCGTGGCATGATCGGGCTTCGATGATGTGCGAGGTGGTCACCGACCGTGCCGCGAAATCGTCGTTCCGTGCGCTGGCCTGCGCGCTCGCGGGCCTGCTGGTCGTCGGGTCCGTTTCCTGCGCCGGCGACGCGACGCCGGGCGGCGCGGGCACCCTGGTCGCCGCCCTCACCGGAAGCGCCCTGCGCGACGAGCTGCGCTCGCTGCGTGTCGTCGTCTTCGACCTCACCGCCCAGGGCTGTACCGGCCACCGCGTCGCCGACCCGGGCCTCGCCCCCCTCGCCACGTCCGGCCTCGTCCGCTCCGCCGCCCTCCAGGCGACGCTCGAGGTTCCCGCCGGGCCGCGCACGATCTACGTCGAGGTGTACCGCGACGACAACGGGACCGACCGCTTCGGCACCGGCTGCCGCGAGATCGTCCTGGCCGCCGGCGAACGCGCCACGGTGCGCATCGAGATCGAGCTGGTCGGCGGGAGCGACGCCGACGCCGATGGCGATGCCGATGCCGACGCCGAGGACGCCGACACCGCCGAGGAGGACGACGGCGATGCCGAAGACGTCGGCGAGGTCGACGTCGAGGACGTCGACACCGCCGAGGAAGACGACGGCGATGCCGAAGACGTCGGCGAGGTCGACGTCGAGGACGTCGACGCCGGGGACGCTCCGCCGGACGAGCCGGACGACGGGGATGCGGCCGAGGACGCCGCCGAAGAAGACGCGGCACCGCCGTCCGCGCCGATCGTGATCAGCGAGATCGACTACGACCAGACCGGTGCGGATGACAGCATGGAGTTCGTCGAACTGTACAATCCCGGGGTTTCGGCGATGTCGTGTACCGACCTGGAGCTTCAGTTCATCAACGGCGTCGGCCCATCCCGCTACCGCACCCAGGTGCTCACCTGCTCGTCGATCGCCCCGGGCGCGTTCCACGTGGTCGGGTCGAGCGCGCTGCTCGCCTCCCTCGCCTGCCCCTCGATGCAGCTTCTCGGGGGCGGGGGAATAGACCTGATCCAGAACGGGCCGTCCTCCACGTCGGGACCCGGCGACGCCGTCGCGCTCGTCGATCGCTCGTCGGGGAGCCCCGTCGTGCTGGACCAGGTGGCCTACGAGGCGCCCGTGGCCGGCTGGGGCGAGGGGTCGCCGGCGCCGACGGACGACGCGACGAACGAGTCGCTCCAGCGGGTTCCGCCCGGCCGCGATCGGAACGAGAATTCGATCGATTTCGTGGTCCTGCCGCCCACGCCCTGCACGGCGCCGTAGGCGGCCGGGACGGCCCGGACGCGGGGGCGCGCGTTGCGGCGGCGCCGTTCTCCGTGATAGTCGTGCCGTCCCCCGCAGGAGGAAGACGACCGATGATGCGATGTCTGGTCCGTGCGCTGGCCCTCGCCGCCGCCCTCGCGGCCGGCGGCTGTGCGAAGGACGAGGCGCCGCCGCCCCCGCCGCCCGAGGCGGACACGTTCCGGCCGCCGCCCGACGCGCCGCCGCCGCCTCCGCCGGCGATGCAGGTGCTGATCGAGATCGAGGAGCAACTCGCCGCCCGAGAGGCGATCGAAGATCCGGTGGAGCGCAGCCGGGCGCTCGGCGAAGCGGCGGCGAACTGGTTCCAGCCGGTGGTCGAGAAGTTCGAGGCGCCGGACGCGACGGCCGAGGTGAAGGCGAAGGCGTTCGAGCTGTTGACGCGGATCGCGGGGGCGATCGGCGACCCGGCGAAGGTCGATGCCCTCGCCGCGCGCGTGCTGCCGGCCGGCATCGCGACCCCCGGCGACCTGCGCTCCCCGCTCGACCCGCGCGTGTTCGCCGGTCGCATGCTCGCCGCGCTCGCCCCGCGTTTGACGCCCGACCGGCTGGCGGAGGCGGCGGTCCGGGTGGCGGAACTGGCCGGAGCGATCCGGACGAGTTGGGGCTGCGCGGACCGGGCCGCCCGCGCGGCGGCCGGCGCGGCGCCGGAGGTGCACGAGCGGGCGCTGGTGGAGGCGCTGGGCGGACTGCTGGCCGCGGTGCAGGCGCCGAACGGCGCGCCGCTCCAGTCCCGGCTGCTCCCCGTGCTGCTCGACGCGTTGCGCGAGTCCCCGCGCTGGCAGGATTTCTCCGTCCACCGGGCCGCGCTGGAGGCCGCCTTCACCCTGGCCCCGCTGCTCGACGAGGCGGGACTGGACGGGCTGGCCGCGGCGCTGTTCGAGGCGATGCTGCGGCGCGGCCTCCGCTACGAGGACGGCGCGCCGCCGGAGGCGGTTCCGCTGGACCCCTGGGCCCGCCGCGCGCTCGTGCGACTGGCGGTGCTGGGGGAACGCCACCGGGACGCCGTGCTGCGGGCGGTCCTGCGGGGACTGGCCGCCGCCCTGGGCCCCGAGGCGCGGGCGTCGGGCCTGGAGGAGGTGGCGCCGGCGGAGACGGTCGCGCTGCTCGCCCAGCCTTGCGGCGACGCGCTCGGCGTCGCCTGCGAGGAGTCGCGCCGGATGCTGGCGGCGTGGGCCGACGGCGGCCGCGACCCCGCGAAGGCGTCCTGCAATGCGGGCAAGGACCCGGACCAGCCCGCGGACCGCTTCGACTGGGGTCTCGAAACGGAGCACGTCTGGGAGCTGTCCGTCGATCTCGCGGTCGATGCGCTGCCGCCGTCCCGGGACGGCCGGCCGCTCGCCGGCAACGGCCCCGGGACGCAGCTCGAGCGGCTGTTCGAGACGCTGCTGCGACGGACCGACGACTGGGCGGCGCAGGTGCAGGAGGCGCGGAAGCTGCACGCGGCGTTGGCGGAGTTGTATCCGGGACTGCTGGGCGGCGAGGAGCCCGCCGCGCCGCTGGCGACGTCGCCTCCTCCCGCCGCGGGGCGCGGCCGGCGCCCGGCGCCCGCGCCGGAGCTGTCGGCGGCGGTGAAGCCGATCCACGACACGCTGGCCGGTTTCCTCGACAACCCGCGGACGCGGGCCGGGGGCGAGACGCGCGGGGCGGCGCAGACGCTGATCGCGGCGTTGCGCGGCCCGGACGCCGCGCCGGCCGATCGGGCGCTGTGCCGCGACCTGCTGGCGCGGGTCTTCGACGACGTGCAGCGCGAACTCGCGGCGCTGGGCGACGCGGAGCACGGCCATGCCGCGGTGCACGAGCGGCTGTGGCGGGCGGTCGCCGCCGCCCGCGGCCTGGCGTGGCTCGGCGTGACCGGCGAAGGCGATGCGACGCTGGACCTCGTCCTGCGGCTGATCCGCTTCGCCTTCGACCGGCGCGCCGGGTTCCCGATCTCGACCGATCGTTCGTTCCCGGCGCTGGAACTGCGGTATCGTGGACGGTTCGACGACGCCGGCCGGCCGAGGCGCGCGGCGGCGCTGGTGCCGCGGCTGCTGGAATCGGTGGTGGCCTGGCAGCGGCCGACGGCGCCGGTGCTCCACACGCTGCTGCAGTTGATGGTCCGCAGCGCGCTCGTCCCGTCCCCCGCGGGGACGACGGACCGGCCGCGCCTCGCGAACTTCGCGGGGCTCGACCCCGCCGTGCTGTCGCTGCGGGCCGACGCAGCGCACGCCTTCTTCGCCGTGTTCCGGCGCGAGGACCCGGCGACCGGCCTCGACGAGTACCTGACCCGGCTGCGCGCGCAGCTCGATTCGTACCGCTTCCTGGTCCACGACCTCGCGTTCCTGCGGGCGCTGGAGCAGACGGGCGCGGAGGCCCCGGCCTTCCGGCTCTACCCGCCGCCGGCCAAGGCCGCCGCGGCGCTCGCCGAGGACGGCGCGGAGCCGGCCTGGACGACGACGATGCCCGAGCGGTCGGAGCTGTTCCGGTTCGACTCCTACCGCGACGCGCTCGTCGCCTGCGCGGTTCCCGAGCGCGAGGCGCGCGACGACGTGGCGAAGTGGCGCACCGAGTTCTCCGCGGAGCGGCGGACCGCCTACTGCAAGAAGTGGGTGCAGCCCTACGCCGCCCGCTCGGCGAGCGAGATGCGCGGCGTGGAGATCCCGAGGCTCGGCATCGCCGACGCCCGCTGTTGGACCCACATGCGCGAGATCCACGCCTCGCAACTCGCCTACTGCGCCGCTCGGAAGGCTGGAACCCCGCCCGCGCGGGACTGGGGGTTGACCGACGAGCAGTGCGCCGAGGTGACGGGACGGGAAGCCGCCCACGAGTACTGTCTCGAACTGCGCCGCGCGCCGCCGTACGTCCGGCAGGGGATGCCGACGCTCCACGGGTGCTACGACCAGTTCCCGTGGTTGCGGGACGACGAGCCGCTGGGCCCGCGCTGCGACCACATCGCCGCCCGGATCCTCGCCGGCTACCTGTACGTGCAGTTCCGCTCCGCGGCGCGCGCGCCGGCGCCCGACGGCGTGACCTTCGACCGCCTGCGGTCGATCCTGCCGCTCGAGGAGTTGTTGTCGGTGTTCCGCCTGTACCCCCTCCGTCCCGATCCCGCGACGCTCGGCAAGCTGGAACGGCTGGTGCGGGAGCTGGCGCAGGTGCGGGGCGAGGTGACGGTGTTCAAGCCGCCGCGCGGTCCGGCGGCGAAACCCGCCGCCCGGACCGTCGAGCGGCCCGCCGGGACGACGCCGCCGCCGTACGTCGCGGTGCCGTGGTACTGGCAGGACGGCATGACCGCCCGGGAACCGCGTGCCTTCGCACCGTTGCTGGAGGAGTTCCTCGAGCTGTGCCGGGCGCCGGGCACCGGGGACGCGGCGGGGTGCGCGGAGGACGGCGGCCGCCTGCCGGCGGCGCTGGCCGCGGTCGCGCCCGACGGCACCCCCGGCCCGCTCGCGCAGGGCGCCGCGTCGCTCGTCGCCTGGCTCGACGCCGGTCGCGCCGAGGAGACGCTGCGGGAGCTGGCGGCGGTGCTGGACGTCGAGCGTTGCGTGCCGGAGCAGGGCCCGGACGTGAACTGCCTCCACGCCATCGTCTTTCCGGCGATGTCGGAGGTTCTCGGCTCGGAGATCCCGCGCCGCGCACGCGCGCTGGCGCTGTTCGCCGGGATGGCGGCGTGGGGGCGGACGGAGGCGGGCGAGCCGCTGTGCCGGGCGATGGCGAACCTGCGGATGTTCGAACCGCCGCTGCAGCCGGTCGTCCGCTTCGCCTGGCGGCGCGCGCGCCCCGATTGCGGTGGCGAACCAGGCGCCTGGACCCCGCAACTCGACAACCTGCTGCCGGCTCCGTAGCGTCCCGGCCGGTCGCCTCGGCCATCGATCGTTCCGGCGTCCCGGCCGTAGGATGCACGCGTCGCGGGGCCGGGAGCCCGCGGAGCGTCCCGGACGGGGAGGAAGGCATGGGCAAGTACGGTGCGATCGTGGCGGCGATCTGGGTGTTCTCGACGGCCCGGTGCGGAGGACGGACGCCGGACGCGCGGCAGGCGGATCCCGGCGCGGACCTCGCGGCGCCGGAAGCCGTAACGGAGGAGGCGACGCCGGCACCCGTTCCGCCGGAGGTACTGGCGACACTGGACACCTGCAGCGTGGTGGTCGATGTGTTCCCGCGGGCTGCCGGAACCGAGGACCGCGGGCCGGGCCTGCGCAGCGTCCTGCTGCACCCGCCGGGGGTGCGACTCGAACCGCACGGGCTGTGGCCCGACGGCACGCCGGTTTCGGCGGACGCCGAGATCGATCGGGAGGAGGCGCACCGGCTGCTCGAGGCGCTCGCGGCGACCGGCTTCTTCTCCCGTGCGAGCCGCCATCATTCGGAAGCGCGACCCTCGCCGGCAACGCCCCCGCCCGACGGCAGCGTCGCGGGGCCGCCGGAGCGCGCCCCGGAACCGAACCTGGCGGTGTTCGTGCGCACGCACGACGAGGACTGGCACTCGGCACGCGTCGCCTCCTGGCCGCTGGGGGACGACGGTCTCGCCGTGCTGGAGGCGATCGAGCGCGTCGCGGGGCCGGAGGCCGCGGAGCTGCTGGCCCGCTTGCGGGCCTCGTTCTGAGCCGAGCTGCGGAACCGAGCCGCCCGCGCCCTTCCCGGGGACGCGGGCCGGCCGCACTCTTCGCGCCGCAAATCGAGCCCGCGATACGGCAACGGAGGCCGCTCCGGACCCGGGTTCGCGGCGCTTTCCGCTGCGGGAGAGGGCCGGGAGGGGCGGGGCGGCCTGGATCAAGCGGACGGCCCGTGGTACGAACGGTTCCGGAGGCGCTTCCGGGTGGACGACCGTGTGTTGCTCGCCTTCGGCCTCACGCTGCTCGCCGGGCTCGCGACCGGCATCGGCAGCGCGATCGCCTTCTTCGCGCGCACGACGAACACGCGCTTCCTGTCGGTCGCGCTCGGTTTCTCCGCCGGCGTGATGATCTACGTCTCGTTCACCGAGATCCTGACGCAGGCGATCGAATCGATCGCCGCGGTGCGCGGCCCGACCGCGGCCGCGTGGCTGGGCACGGCCGGCTTCTTCTGCGGCATCGTGTTGATCGGGGTGATCGACCGGCTGATTCCGTCCTACGAGAACCCGCACGAGGCGCGACCGCTGGAGCAGTTGCGGGAACGCACGCCGGAAGCCGCCGCGGCGGCCGGGATGCCGGCGCGGGCCGCGACCGCGGCCGGCGGCGAGAAACGCCTGTTGCGGATGGGACTGCTCTCGGCCCTGGCGATCGGGATCCACAACTTTCCCGAAGGGCTGGCGACGTTCGCCGCGGCGCTGACCGATCCCGCGATCGGCTTGTCGATCGCGGTCGCGGTGGCGATCCACAACATCCCCGAGGGCATCGCCGTGTCGGTCCCGATCTACTACGCGACCGGTTCCCGCCGGAAGGCGTTCTGGTTCTCGTTCCTCTCCGGCGTCAGCGAGCCGGTCGGAGCGCTGCTCGGCTTCCTCGTCCTCCGCACGTTCCTCTCGCCGGTCGTGTTCGGCTTCCTCTTCGCCGCCGTGGCCGGGATCATGGTGTTCATCTCGCTCGACGAACTGTTCCCCGCGGCGCGCGAGTACGGCCAGGGTCATCTGGCGATCTACGGGCTGGTGGCCGGGATGGCGGTGATGGCGCTCAGCCTGCTGCTGTTCCTGTGAGGCGGCGCTGCGGCAGGCCGGCGCGAGGCGAAGGCGCGGGAGGCGACGATGGTTCGACCGGCAACGTACGGCTTCGGCTCGACGTCCGTCGAGCGCCGGCAACTGGCGACGCTCGATCGTCCCGAGCGGATCCAGGCTTTCCTCGACGGCATCCCGTACAGCACGGACCACTTCTACCGCGCGCCGCGCAGCGTGCTGCGGGACCGCCGCGCCCACTGCTTCGACGGCGCGCTCTTCGCCGCCGCCGCGCTCTGGCGCGCCGGGTTCCCGCCGCGGGTGGTCGACCTGCGCGCCGTGCGCGACGACGACCACGTGATCGCCGTCTTCCGGCGCGGCCGTCACCTGGGGGCGGTGGCGAAGTCGAACATGACCGGCCTGCGCTGGCGCGAGCCGATCCATCGCTCGCTGCGCGAGCTCGTGCTCTCCTACTTCGACGACTACTTCAGCGTCGAGGGGCGCCGCACGCTGCGCTCCTACTCCCGGCCGCTCGATCTGCGCTCGATGCCGTTCGACTGGACCACCTGCGACGAACGGCTGGACGAGGTGGCGGACCGGCTGGACGCCCTGCCCCACCGGGCGCTGCTGACGCCCGCCATGGTCCACCGCCTGGTCCCCGTCGACCGCCGCTCCTTCGACGCCGGCATGCTCGGCGCCGACGACGCCGGGCTGTACCACCCGCCGCGCTGATCCGCTGGTCTCGAGGCCGGCGTTGCGCTATGTTCGCTCCCCGATGAACGCGCGATCGCTCGCCGTCTCTGCCCTGCTCGCCGCCGCCGTGCTGGTCGTCGCCTCCGCCGTCGGCGCGCAGGACGCCGGGGACGCTCCGCCGGCCGCGAGCGCCGGCGCGGGGGCCGCGGCCGATTCGCCCGACGCCGCCTCGGCCGCCGACGCCGGCGAGCCGACGAGCGCGGTCGAAGCGACCGACGGCGCCCCGGACGAGCCGGCGGAAGCCGAGACGCGAACGGCGTCGGCGCGGGACGACGCCGGGCGCGCCGAGGCGCGCCGCGTGGTGGCCCGGAGGCGCGAGGCGGCGCTGGTCGGCGGCTGGGTCGCTTCGACCCACGACCCCGCCTCCGCCACCGTCACCGTCGATGACCTCGTGCTGGGGGCCAACGGCGAATGGACCCGCCGGGTCAGTCGCGTCGGCTCCGACCAGGGGCTGCTCGCGCCCCCCGCCGAGAGTTCCGGAACCTGGTTCACCGAAGAGGGCACCGTCGTGCTGCTCGACCGCGGTTCGGCGGTCGACGAGGTCCTGCGGTCGCCGTTCTCGATCGACGACCGCTCCGAGCGACTGACGCTGGAAGCGGACGGCGGCCCGGTCCTGTACTACCGCTTCCGCTGAACGACCCGGCCGGACTCCGGAGGACGGAACGATGAAGCCGAAGAACTGCGAGACGTTCGATCGCAATCTCGCGAGTTGCACCTGCACCTACGAGTCGTGCTCGCGCAAGGGCCGGTGCTGCCTCTGCGTGGCCTACCACCGGGACCATGGAGAGATCCCGGGGTGTTTCTTCCCGCCGGACGTCGAGCGGACGTACGACCGTTCGATCGCGCGGTTCGTCGCCGCCTGGAAGAAGTAGTCGCGGGGACGGGCCGGATCACGCCCGCCGGGAGACGGGGGCGACGACGCGATTCCCGAAGACGTCCCAGGCCAGGACGCGAGGTTCGTCGTTCGTCCCGGAGAGGCCCGGGATGTTGGCGGCCCACGGCACGATGCCGTCCTGCGGGTCGCGGGTGAACCAGCAGGACAGGCGCATGGCCCCGCCCGGGTCGTGCGGGGCGACGCCCCACCCTTCGAGCAGCGGCAGGCCGTCGAACGGGGCGGCCTCGCCGGCGGCGTCCGCGGCGCCCGGCCAGTCCGGCACGGCCGGGGGCGCGTAGGACGCGAGCCGCACGCGGCCCGGTCCGTCGGCGACGGCGCGCAGCCGCGTCGTCGGCGGCGGCGGATCGGAGGAACCGAGGACGCGCACGGGGATGCCGAGTCCGGCGAGACGGCCGAAGGCGGTCTCGACGGCGGCCGGCGACAGGTCGGCGCCGGCGGCCCGGCGACCGAGGCGGGCGGCGGCGACGAGCGTCGTGCCGCTGCCGCAGAACGGGTCGAACACCAGGTCGCCGGGGTTCGACGACGCCTCGACCACGCGCGCCAGCAGTCGCTCCGGCTTCTGCGTCGGATAGCCGGTGCGCTCGGCCGGCGGAACGTGCATCGCGTCCGGGATATCGACCCACAGCGAATCGACCGGCACCCGTTCGAGCCACGTCGGCCGTCCCTCCTCGTCGGGAGGGCCCGGCTCGAGGTCGTAGCGGATGCGGAGGCCGCCGCCGCGGGTGCGGTGGATGCGGCCCTCGGCTTCGAGCCGACGGATGCTGTCATCGGTGTAGTCGCCGCGGGGGGCGGTGCGGAAGGCGCGTCCGGTTTGCGGATCGATCCGGTAGTCCCGCCGGGAGGCGGGGCGCGTCGTGGTCAGGGGATGGAACGTCTCGGGGCCGCCGGGCTTCGCGTAGAACAGGATCGTGTCGGTGACGCGGCCGAACTGGCCGGCGCGCGCCTTGCGCCCGAGCGGCGGGTTGCGGCGCCAGACCAGTTCGTTGCGCAGGGCGTCGTGGCCGAGGACGGCATCGAGGTGGACGCGGACGTAGGCGGCGACGCGCCAGTCGAGATGGACGTACAGGGAGCCGCCGGGGCGAAGCGTCTCGATCGTCGCGGCGAGGCACGGGGCGAGAAAGCGCACGTACTGGTCGGGACGGCCGCGAAACGGATCCTGGAACGCGGGACGGCGCAACGCGACCGTCCGGGCGCCCAGGCGCAGCGTTCGCGACACGTCGTAGCGGTAGCCCGAGGCGAAGGGCGGGTCGAGGTACGCCAGGTCGGCGGGGCCGTCCAGGCTCGGGCCGATTCCGGCCGCGTCGGCCTCGATCAGCACGGCGGGGGGCGCCGTCGCACCGGGCGGCTCGAACGAGAACCGGGGTCGCATACGCGGGATGGGCGGGGTCCTCGGGCGGGAGAAGAGCGGTCGGAGAGGGCGCGACTAGTCGTCGCGCCGGTCGCGGTCCCGATCGCGACCGCCGCCGCGCGGGCCGCGGCCGCCGCCGCCGCCACCGCCGCCGCCGCCGCGGTCCTGGGCGAAATCGACGCGGATGCGTCGGCCGTCCAGTTCGGTGCCGTCCAGCCCGGCCTTGGCGGCGCTCGCCTGCGTCTCGTCGTTGTACTCCACGAAGCCGAAGCCCCGCGACCGGTTCGTCATCGGGTCCCGGATGACGCGCACGTCCTTGATCTCGCCGTAGGTGCCGAACGCGCCCCGCAGGGACTCCTCGTCGGTCGCCCAGGCCAACCCACCCACGAACAGCTTCTTCTTCATCGAGCCACTCTCCCGATCCCATCGCCCGCCCGGCGTCGCGGGACGGGCCCTTGCAACCCCCCGCACGGCCAAGCGACCATCGACATGCCGCACGATGGGGACGGCGCAGCCTTAGCGCCGACCGGAAGGAATTGCAAGCGAATTCTGCGGATGCCACGCTGGTCCGGGCGGTCTTGCGGCCGGTGCCTTCCCGGTGCGAAACTGGCCCCCATGAGGAAGGACATCGATCTCCGGATTCCGGTGCTGGGCCCTCCCACCGTCGACTCGCCGCTCGGGCTGTCCACGGTGGCGAACGACCACGTCGCCGACTACACGCCGGACGACGCCGCGGTCGCGCTGGACCTCTCGGGACGCGACGGCGGGGGGCGATTCGAGCGGGCCGGGGCGCGGCAGAAGCTGTACTTCGAGGGTTCGAGGACGTATGCCGGGATCGTGACGTGCGGGGGTTTGTGTCCCGGGATGAACAACGTCGTCCGCGGGCTGGTGATGCAGTTGTGGCACGCCTACGGCGTCCGCCGCATCTTCGGCTTCCAGTACGGCTTCCTGGGACTGACCCCCGGCGGCCCGCCGCCGCTGGAACTGACGCCGGACCTGGTGCGCGACATCCACCTCCAGGGCGGCACGCGGCTCGGTTCGTCGCGCGGGCCGCAGTCGCCCGCGGCGATGGCCGACACGCTGGAGCGGCTCAAGGTCGACATCCTGTTCTGCGTGGGGGGGGACGGCACGCTGCGCGGAGCCCTGGCGCTGCACGAGGAATTGCAGCGGCGGGGCCGGAAGGTCGGGGTGATCGGCGTGCCGAAGACGATCGACAACGACGTGCCGTACATCGAGCGGACGTTCGGGTTCGAGACGGCGGTGGCGGAGGCGACGCGGGCGATCACGGCGGCGCACGTCGAGGCGTGCGGGGCGCCGAACGGGGTCGGCATCGTGCGTCTGATGGGCCGCCACTCGGGCTTCATCGCCGCGTCCGCCACGCTCGCCTCGGGCGAGGTCAACCTCTGCCTGGTGCCGGAGCTGCCGTTCCACCTCGAGGGGCCGCGGGGCGTGCTGGCGTTGCTGCGGGAGCGCCTCCGCCGGCGCGGGCACGCGGTCGTGGTGGTGGCCGAGGGGGCCGGGCAGGACCTGGTGGCCGCCGGCGGGGCGAAGGACGCCTCCGGCAACGTCAAGCTCGGCGACATCGGCGTCTTCCTGCGCGACACCGTGGCGCGCGAGTTCCGGGACCTCGATGTCAACGTCAAGTACATCGACCCGAGCTACATCATCCGCGCGGCGCCGGCGAACCCGGCGGACGCGATCTTCTGCGGCGTGCTCGCCGAGAACGCCGTCCACGCCGCGATGGCCGGCAAGACCGCGATGGTGGTCGGCCTGTGGGGCGGACTGTTCACCCATGTGCCGCTCGTCGCCGCCACCTCGGGCCGCAACACCATCTCCACCGACAGCGCGTTCTGGCGCAGCGTCGTCGAATCGACCGGCCAGCCCCCTCTGCTGGTCAACCCCTGACCCCGCGCCCCGTCCTCCCGCCCGAGTCGCCCGGCTCGCACCGCGGGCCGTCGCGGTGCACTGCGGCGCAGCGGCCGGCCGAACGCGGCGGTCGGTGGTGTTGCGCCGCGACGGAATCCGGACGTGGATTGCCCCTTTACTGCCGGCGTCCGCCCGGTATGATCGGCCGCTCGAAGCGGAACGGCGGGAGAAGGAGCGAAGCGATCGTGAGCGGCAAGCGGAAGGGCGACTCCGGGAACGGCGGCGGCAACGGAATCGACCGGCGGGTCTTCGCCGTGGTGGCCCGCGTGATGAACACCGAGGCGGACGCGCTGGCGCCCGAACTGCGCTTCGTGGAGGACCTGCGCGCGGACTCGCTGCGCGTGATGGAGCTGGTGCTGGAGCTGCAGGAGGAGTTCGGCATCGAGATCCCCGACTCCGCGCTGGAACGGATCCGCTCGGTCGGCGACGCGGTCGAGTTCGTGCGCGGAAAACTGGCGGACGGCTGAGCCGATGGACGTCGTCGTCACCGGCCTCGGGGTGCTCGCGCCGTTCGGGCGGGGCGCCGCGCGCACCTTCGAGGCGCTCGTGGCGGGGCGCTCCGCGATCGGGCCGATCACGCACTTCGACGCCTCGGCGCAGCGCAGCCGCATCGCGGCCGAGGTCCGGGACCTCGAGGCGGGGAACGATCTTTCCCCCGCCGAACTGCGCACGCACGACCGCTTCCAGCTCTTCGCGCTCCTCGCCGCGCTCGACGCCGTCCGCGACGCCGGGCTGGGCGAGGGGCCGCTGGGCGACCGGGCGGCCGTGATCCTCGGCTCGGGAATCGGCGGCATCGGGACGATCGAGCGGGACGGCGAGACGCTGCGCGGGAAAGGGCCGCGGCGGGTGTCGCCGTACTTCATCCCCTCGGCGATCCCGAACCTGGCGGCTTCGCTGGTGGCGATGCGGTTCGGCGCGCGCGGCGTCTGCCTGGCGCCGGCCAGCGCCTGCGCGTCCGGGGCGCACGCGATCGGCGAGGCGTTGTGGATGCTGCGCGCCGGTCGCGCGGACGTGGCGCTGGCGGGCGGCGCGGAGGCGGCGGTGACGCCGCTGGGAGTCGCGGGGTTCGGGGCGATGCGCGCGCTGTCGGAGCGGAACGACGAGCCGGAGCGGGCGAGCCGTCCGTTCGACCGCGGCCGCGACGGTTTCGTGATCGGCGAAGGCGCCGGGGTGCTGGTGCTGGAGACGGCGGCGCACGCGGCGGCCCGGGGCGCCCGCGTGCGCGCCCGGCTGGCGGGCTACGGTGCCTCCGGCGACGCGCACCACATCACGCAGCCCGACCCGGAGGCCGCCGGGATGGCGCGGGCGATGACGCTGGCGCTGGAGGACGCGCGGGTCGCACCCGCCGACGTCGGCTACATCAACGCCCACGCCACCTCCACGCCGCTCGGCGACCGGCTCGAAGCGAAGGCGATTCGCGACGTGTTCGGCGACCGCCCCCCGCCGGTTTCCTCGACCAAGTCGGCGCTCGGACACCTGCTCGGCGCCGCGGGGGCGGTCGAGGCGGCGATCGCGGTGCTGGCGCTGGAGCGCGGCCTGCTGCCGCCGACGCTGAACCAGGAGGACCCGGATCCGCAGATCGAACTGGATGTCGTGCCCAACGAGGCGCGGCCCGCCGCGGCGCGCCTCGCCCTGTCCAACGCGTTCGGCTTCGGAGGAACCAACGCCTCGCTGCTGTTCGCCCGTTCGTAGGCCCGGGGGACGGGGGGACGCTACGGAGGTCGGAGGGAGGATGCGGGACATGAAGTTCGCCGTCGCCAGCGACCACGCCGCCCTGACGCTCAAGAACCGCCTGCGCGACCAGCTCCGCGAGTGGGGCCACGAGGTGGAGGACCTGGGGACGCACGGGCCCGAGTCGGTGGACTATCCGGACTTCGCGCACGCGGTGGCGACCGCGGTGCAGCAGGGGCGCTGCGAGCGCGGCGTCCTGGTCTGCGGCACCGGCCTCGGCATGGCGATGGCCGCCAATCGCCACCGGGGCATCCGCGCCGCGGTGTGCGGCGACGTGTTCAGCGCCCGGATGAGCCGGGCCCACAACGACGCGAACATCCTCTGCCTGGGCGCCCGCGTGCTGGCCCCCGAGTACGCGATCGAGATCCTCAAGATGTGGCTCGACACGCCGTACGAGGGGACGCGGCACGTGCGCCGGGTGGCCAAGATCGAGCTGCCCGAAGGACAGTCGTAGCCGATGCGCTGCCCGGCCTGCGGCCACGAGGAGTCCAAGGTCGTCGATTCGCGGACGGCCCGCGACGGCGCGGCGATCCGGCGCCGGCGCGAGTGTCTCCAGTGCGGCCGCCGGTTCACGACCTACGAGCGCGCCGAGGACGAATTGCCGCTGGTGGTGAAGAAGGACGGCCGCCGCGAACCGTTCGACCGGCACAAGGTGGTCGGCGGCATGCGGCGCGCCTGCGAGAAGCGCCCGGTCCCGCTGCCGGTGCTGGAACGCACCGCCGACGCCCTCGAGCGCATGCTGGTGGAGTCCGGGGAGCGCGAGATCGAATCGCGGCGCATCGGCGAATGGGTGATGGAGCGGTTGCGCGAACTGGACGGGGTGGCGTACGTGCGCTTCGCCAGCGTGTACCGCGAGTTCAAGGACGTCGGGGAGTTCTTCGACGCGCTGCGCAGCATGCTCGAACGGCGCGGGATCGCGCCGCCGGCCGAGTTGCTGGGCCGCGGCGACGGCCGCAACCCGCACGGCGGCGGCCCCGCCCGCTAGGACGACCACCGCCATGCCTGCCGCCGCACCCGCGCCGGACCCCGCGTTCCTCGAACTGGCCCTCGACCTGGCCCGCCGCGCCCGCCCCTCCCCCAACCCCCCCGTCGGCGCCGTGGTCGTCCGCGACGGCCGCGTCGTCGGCCGCGGGTTCCATCCCGCCGCCGGACGCCCCCACGCCGAGGTCCTGGCGCTGGCGGAGGCCGGCGGCCGGGCGCGCGGCGCCGACCTCTACGTGACGCTCGAACCGTGCAACCACCACGGCCGCACCCCGCCCTGCACCGCCGCCATCCTCGCGGCCGGCGTCCGCCGGGTGTTCTACGGCGTCGAGGACCCCGACCCGCGCGTCCCGGGCGGCGGGGCGAGGTTCCTGCGCCGCCGCGGCGTCCCGGCCGTCTGCCTCCGCTCCGCCGCAGCCGCCGAGTTGATCGCGCCGTTCGAGAAATTCGCCCGGACCGGCCTGCCCTTCGTCACGCTCAAGATCGCCGCCTCGCTCGACGGCCGCATCGCCGCCCGCACCGGCCGCTCGCGCTGGATCACCGGCCCCGCCGCCCGCGAGGCGGTGCAGCGGATGCGCGCCGCCCACGACGCCGTCCTCGTGGGGCTCGGCACCGTGCGCCTGGACGACCCGCGCCTGACCGTGCGGCTGCCGCGGGCCGATCGGATCTCCCCGCCTCCCGTGCGCGTCGTGCTCGCCGGCGGCGACGACCTGCCGCCCCACGCCCGCCTGCTGCGCCCCGCGCGCGGACCGCTGCCCGCGCCCGAGACCTGGATCGTCGGCCCGGCCACCCCAACGACGGCGCGCCTGGCCGACGCCGACCACGTGCGGCGCATCGGCCTCCCCGCCGGCCGCAACGGCCTGGTCCCGGAACGACGCGTGCTGGCCGAACTGGCACGGCGCGGTATCACCTCGGTCCTGGTCGAGGGCGGCGGACGGGTCTTCACCCGGTTCCTCGCCGCGGGACTCGCCGACCGCGTCGCCCTGTTCCTCGCCCCCCGGCTGCTCGGCGGACCGGCCGAGCGGGGTTTTTTCCTCACCGAGGGGGTGGCCGAGCCCGGCCTGGCGACCGGACTTGAGCTTCTGCGGGTGGAGCGCTATGGGGATGACGTGCTGTGGGTGGGGCGGTCCCGCCCGGTGCGCCGCGGATGACCAGGAGTCTGGCAGAAGGTCGCTGGAGTTACGGGCTTGTTCACCGGCATCGTGACAGCACTGGGTGAGATGGAATCCCGGGTTCCGGGGCCCGCCGGAGCGTCCCTGCGGGTCCGTTCGCCGTGGAACGACCTGGAGATCGGAGAGAGCGTCGCCGTCGACGGCGCGTGCCTGACGGTCACGCGGGCGGAGGCGTCGGGGACGTTCGAGGCCGACGTTTCGGCGGAGACGCTGGCCCGGACGACGCTGGGGGAGCGCAGGCCCGGCGACCGCGTGCACCTGGAACGGGCGCTGCGGGCGAGCGACCGGCTGGGCGGCCACCTGGTGACGGGGCACGTCGATGCGGTCGGCACGGTAGCGGCGGCGCGGGAGGCCGGCGGGGAAGCGCGTGCGCTGGCGGTGCGCGTGCCCGAGCGTCTGCTGGGGGAGCTGGCCCCGAAGGGCTCGGTCGCGATCGACGGCGTGAGCCTGACGGTGAACGGAGTGCGGGGGAGCGAGTTCGAGGTGATGGTGGTGCCGCACACGGCGCGGGCGACGAAGCTGGGCGCGTTGCGCGCGGGAGACCGGGTCAACGTGGAAACCGACGTGCTGGCCAAGTACGTGCGGCGGGCGCTGGGGCTGGGCGAGGAGGGCGGCGGCGTGACGGAGGAACTGCTGGCGCGGGCCGGGTTCGACGCCGCGCCGGCGCGCACGGCGGGCCGCGGCGGCCGGGGGCGTGCGGGAGGACGGCGATGAGCCCGGCGGTGGTGACGGCGGAGGCGATCCGGCGGGTCGAGGCGGCCCTGGAGGAGTTTCGGCAGGGCCGGATGGTCATCCTCTGCGACGACGAGGATCGGGAGAACGAGGGCGACCTGTGTCTGCCGGCGGACGCGGCGACGCCGGAGGCGATCGCCTTCATGGCGAACAAGGGGCGGGGACTGATCTGCGTGACGCTGACGCCGGAGCGGATCGACCGGCTGCAGCTCCCGCTGATGGTCCGCGAGAACCGCTCGTGCTTCGGCACGGCGTTCACCGTGTCGATCGAGGCCAAAGAGGGGGTGACGACGGGCATCAGCGCCGCGGACCGGGCGCGCACGATCCGCGTCGCCGCCGACCCCGCGATGGGCCCCGAGGACCTGGTCACGCCGGGGCACGTCTTCCCCCTCCGCGCGGCGCCCGGCGGCGTGCTGCAGCGGACCGGGCAGACGGAGGGATCGGTCGATCTGGCGCGGCTGGCGGGCCGCACCCCGGCGGGGGTGATCTGCGAGGTGATGAACGAGGACGGCACGATGGCCCGCCGCCCGCAGCTCGAGGCGTTTGCGCGCGAGCACGGGCTGGTGATGCTCTCGGTGGCCGACGTGATCGCGTACCGGCTGCAGCGGGAGCGGCTGGTGCGCCGGCGGGCGAGCCACGAGATCGAGCTGGACCTCGGGGATGGATGGGTCCGGGCGGCGGCCCACGTCTACGGCCTGGCCCCGGGCCTCGGACCCGGCCTCGACGACTTGGTGGCGATCGTGATCGGCGACCCCGCGGCCCGCCGGCCGACGGCGGTGCGCGTCCACCGCGAGTCGTGGCCCACGGACGCGCTGCGCATCCGGGGTCTGGAGCGGCTGCACGTGGGGGTGACGGAGGCGTTGCGCGCGATCCGCGACGCCGGCGGCGGCGTGTTCCTCAAGCTCCCCCCCGCCCCCGACCTCGGGTTCGCCGACCTGCTCGGCCTGCGGGCGCCGCCCGACCGCGCGCCGGATCGCGGCAAGGCGGAACGGCCGCCGGTGATGCGCGAGTTCGGCTTCGGGGCGCAGATCCTGCGGGACCTCGGCGTCGAGGAGTTGGTGCTACTCACGAACAATCCGCGGGTGTTCGTCGGCCTGGAGGGGTTCGGGCTGCGCGTGGTCTCGTTCCTCGACCCCACCGGACGGTCCGGGTAGGAAGGCGGCGGAGCCGGTCGATGGGTATCACGCCCCAGCACAACATGTGGCAGTGCGGGCCGATCGCCTTGCGCCACGCCCTGCTGACGCTCGGCATCTACGCCGACGAGCGCGAGATCGCGGCGGCGGCCGGGACCACGCGGCTGGGTACGGACGAGAAGCAGATGGCCCGGGCGGCGCGGGCCTACGACTGCGACCTCGGCTTCGAGCGGTTCCAGCGACCGGCGGAGGCGTTGCGGGCGCTGGCGGCGCACCTGCGTCGCGGCACGCCGGTGCTGCTGCCGGTGCATCACTGGGCGCACTGGGTGGTGGCGGTGAAGGTGGAGCGCGGCCGCTTCATCCTGATGGACAGCGAGCAGGAAGCGGTGCTGACGATCCTGGACGCCCGCCAGTTGCAGCGCCGCTGGGTCTACCGCGCCCGGCGCCCGGCGCGGGCGCCGCAACCCGCGCTCTACGACCTGCACCCGCTGGTGCCGCGCTTCCGCGCGACGATCCGGACGAAATTCTCGGTGGCTCGTGCGCGGTTCCTGCGCCGTCCCGAGAACCGCGCGCTCTCCGAGCTGTGGGACGAGTACGCGGCCGACCTGTCGCACCTCTGCCGCCCCCGCACGCCGTGGAGCGAGAACGTGATGACGATGGGGGAGTTCCTGCGCCGTCACGAGGCGTTGATCGTGGACGAGGTGACGTACTGGCACGGGGTGGTCGAGAAGCGGAAGGTCGTGCGGGTGCTGCGGAACATGCACTTCGTGGCGGACACGCTGGGGATGGTGATCCACCTGGAGTCGGAGAACCGGGCGATCGCCGGGATCAGCGCGATCCTCGCGCTGTGGGCCGCCTCGCACGAGGGCGTGCTGCCGGTGTACGCCTCCTCGGAGCGCGGCCTGTCGCCGGGGCTGCAGCGCCGCCACCGTCTGGCGCGCCGCCGCCGGCGCCGGCGCCGCTAGGCCACCGGGGGCCCGGGCTTGTCGGGGCCGGGCGACCCGGCTATGCTGCGCCCGAGACGAACGGAGGTGCCGGAATGCCCAAGGAGAAACAGCCCCCGCCGTCCGAGGGCCCGATGATGATCGAGGGTCAGCTCGACGCGACCGGCCTGTCGTTCGCGATCGTCGCCAGCCGGTTCAACCACTTCGTCGTCGACCGGCTGCTCGAAGGCGCCCTCGACGGCCTGGCGCGCCACGGCGCCGATGCCGGACGGGTGACGGTGATCCGGGTTCCGGGGTCGTTCGAGATCCCGCTCGCGGCCCGCCGCATCGCCGCCTCGAAGAAGTTCGACGCCGTGATCTGCCTCGGCGCCGTGATCCGCGGCGGCACGCCGCACTTCGACTTCATCGCGGCCGAGGTGACCAAGGGGATCGCGCAGGCCGCGATGGAGACGGGCGTGCCGATCGTCTACGGTGTGATCACGCCGGATACGCTGGAGCAGGCGATCGAACGCGCGGGAACCAAGGCCGGCAACAAGGGCTTCGACGCCGCCGTCTCCGCGATCGAAATGGCCAACCTGTTCCGCGCGCTGCGCTGACCCGGCGTCGCTGCCGCCGATGCCCCGCCACCCCGACCGCACCGCCACCCGCCGCCGCCGCCTGCGCGAGGCCGTGGTCCGCGTGCTCTACGCGATCGACGTCGGCCGGCTCGACGTCGATACCGCGCTCGACGGCTACCGCAACTACCTTGCCGAGGGCCCCGTCCAGCAGGACCTCGACGAATGGGCGCGGGCCGTGGCCGGACGGCGCGAGGAACTCGACGAACGGATCCGGAAGGCCAGCACCCACTGGCGCATCGAACGGATCGGGGCGCTCGAGCGCTGCCTGCTGCGGCTCGGCACCTGGGAGCTGCTGGCCCGTCCCGACATCCCGGCGCGCGCGACGATCAACGAGGCGGTCGAGATCGCGCGCCGCTACGGCGGCGAGGAGTCGCCGGCGTTCGTCAACGGCATCCTCGACCGCGTCGCCCGCTCGCTGCCGCCCCGCCGCGCCGAAGTGCGCGAGGAATAGCGGAACCGCCCGATGAACCTGGGCTTCGTCGCCCCCGACCTCCGCCAGCTCGACCGCGCCCGCGTCGACGCCCTGGTGCTGTTCCTGCACGAGGACGAGGTTCCGCTGCCCGACATCCGGGGTCTCGTCGATTGGCGCCTCTGCGGCACCCTCTCCCGCCTTGTCGCGCTCGGACGACTCCGCGGCGCCGACGGCGAGACGACCCTCCTGCCCGTCGGACACCGCCTCGCCTGCGAGCGCCTGCTCATCCTCGGCCTCGGACCGCGACGCACCCTCGCCGCCGACGAACTGGGCGCGCACGTCCGCCGGGCCCTGCGCGCCCTGGCCGGCATCCGGGTCCATTCGGCCGCCATCGCCCTGCCCGGTCGGCCCGGCGGCCCGACCGATCCCGTCGCCGCCCTCGAGGAGCTGCTCGCCGCGGCCGCCGACGTGCCGGAGGTCGACGAACTCGTCGTGGTCGACGACCCGGCCGCGCAGAAGGCGATGAACGCGGCTCTCGACCTCCAGCGCCGCCGCGGTTGATCCGAACCTCGCCCGCCCGCGGGACGGATGCAAACGCCGCGTTGTCGGAGGCGAGGCGCGCCCGACCCGGATTCCGACCGCCCGCGGGACGGACCACCCCCCGGCGGGCCCGGTTCCCGCGGCGCGGCCCCGCGCTGGCGCTCCGAGCGGAACCCGACCCCCCGGTGCGCACGCGGGCGCCACGCCCCCGCCGCGGCCCCGGCTCAGCCGCCGAGGACCGGACGGACCGCCCCGAGCACGCTCTCGCGCACCGCCTCGTCGGAGAACACCGGCAGGTTGCCGGGCACCACCACCTGCGGAACCCCGGCCTCGACCAGCCGTCGGATCGCCGGCAGCGCCTTGGCCCGGAACTCCGCCAGCCGCGTGCGGATCTTCTCCTCGGTGTCGTCCGAACGCAGGATCACCTCGCTCCCGCACGCCGTGCAGTACTTCCCATCCCGCGGCGGCTTGTACTCCAGGTGGAACACTTTGCCGCAGTCCTTCCCGGGGCAGATGCGACGGCCGACCGTGCGGGCCACGATCGCCTCGTCCTCGTTGTCGACGAGCAGCACGAGGTCGAGGCGGGAGCCGGTCTCGCGCACCAGCTCGAGCAGGAACTCGGACTGTTCGGGAGTCCGGGGATAGCCGTCCAGCACCAGGCCCCGGCCGCCGGCGGCGCGGAACGCCGAGCCGAACAGGGCATTCGTGATGTCGTCGGGAACGAACCGGCCGCTGTCCACGTAGCGCGCGGCCTTGAGCCCCAGCACCGCGGCGTCGGGAGCGACTCCGGCCCGCGCGCAGGCCGGCGCCAGCGCCGCCCGGATCTCCTCGTCGGGCGCGAAGCCGTCGCCGCGCTGGAACTTCGCGGCGTCCAACGCCTCGCGGACCTTCCGGAACGCCCCGAGATACTCGCGGAAAATGTTGCCGGTCGAAAGCTGGCGCAGCCCGTACGTCGCCGTCAGCACGTCGATGCGCGGCTGCTTCCCCGCACCGCTCTTCCCCGCCACCACGATGTTCCGCGTCCCCTGCTCCATCGCCGGCCCTCCTCGCCGCAACCGCCCCCAGCCACCCGTGCCGCTGTAGTCCCCAACGCCGACGGCGGTCAAGACTCCGATGCCCGGACCGCCCGCCGCCGGCCCGCGATCCGCGCCGTCCGATTCCGAGACAACCCGCTGTCTCGTCTCGCCCGGAAACACCTCCCGGACGGCTCCAGCCTGCGAAAAGGCCCGTGAAGTCCGCCCGCCGACCCCTGGCATCGGACTTGCTCGCCGGAAAGGCGCGCGGCAGCTCGTCTCCCGTCGCGAGGGACCGACGAACCTGCCGGGGAGGTGATCGATGGACGCCATCCGGACCCTGATCGAAGAGCATCGGCTGATCCTGCGCGCCGTCGAGGCGCTCGAATCCTATGCGGAACGGGTGGAGCGCGAACGGCGGGTCGATCGAGACGAGGTGGCCGGATTCGTCGCGTTTCTCGCCGAGTTCGTCGACCTGCGACACCACGGCAAGGAGGAGGACGTCCTGTTCGCCGCGCTGGCCGATGCCGGCTTCTCCGCGGCGAGCGGGCCGCTCGCCGTGATGCGCGCCGACCACGACCGGGGCCGGCGCCTGGTGCGCCGCATCCGCGAGCTGTCCGAGAAGCCCGAGGCGTGGGACGAGGCCGACTTCGAGTCGTTCGCCGGCGACGCGCGCGCCTACGCCGACCTGCTGCGCGACCACATCCGGCGCGAGGACGAGGTGCTCTACCCGATGGCGGAGGAGCACCTGTCCCGGGCCCAGCGGCGGCAGGTCGAGGAGTTGTTCCGGTTGTTCGAGGAACAGCGGGAAGCGGGTCGGCTGCACGAGCGGCTGCACGACCTGGCCGAGCGGCTGATCGAGCGCCACGGCCGGGCCGGTGCCGGCCGCCAGTCGGCGTCCCGGCACCCGCGACCGGTCCCGAGCTGCTGCGAGATGTGACGCGGCCGACCCGGATCACCGACCCGGGTCCGCCCGCCGCCACCCGGCGACGAGTCCGCCAGGCTTCAGCGCCGGCGGCGCCGATACCGAACGACCGCGACGACGAGGAACACCACCGCTCCGACGAACGCGACGCCGATCCCGATCAGCGCGGCCCGGGCGGCCGGGGAGGGACCGCCCTCCCCTCCCTCCGCGGGAAGCCCCACGGGCGCGCCGTGCCCCGCGAATTCCCCGCCCGCGCTCGAACGCGCGCCGGCCGGGTCGCGCACGGCGAGTGCGGCCTGGACGTCGCCGGCGAGCAGCGCGTCGGCCCGGCGGGCCCGCCATTCCTCGGTCGGCTCCACGCGGACCGCCGTCGCCGCCAGGAACGCGCTCCGGCCCGCCGGCACCGCCAGTCCCTCCGCCGGCAGGTCGGGTCCGTAGATCGACGGCTCGCCCTCGCGCGTCGTCAGCACCAGTTCGCCGTCCGCGCCCGTCGACGCGTGGATCCGCGATCGCAGGCGCACGTACCGCGGCGTGGTCCCGAACAGCCACCGCAGGCCGCTCCAGACGTCCAGCGCCGTATCGACCGTGTTGTAGACCGGGATGACCTTGCCGGCGAGCTTGCCGGTCGACTTCTTGGCCACCCACTCGACGCCTTCCTGCGCCGCCTGCTTTCCGGCCCAGTAGATGAAGCCGAGACCGGCGGGGGTGAAACCCGACGCCTCGGCCGAATCGCCGATCTGCATCTCCCAGACGCCGACCGCGCCGCTGACCTGCACCTGGCCCTCGACACCGTCGAGGAACCGGAACTGGGCCCACAGCACGCCGGGCTCCCGCGGCCCCGGCGGCACCCGGCCGCCGACGCTCATTTCTGCCGCGCGGAAGACGACCGTGTCGCCGACGCACAGCCGCGCGCCCGGCACGAGGGCCACGCCGGTCTCGCGACCGTCCCCGCAGCGCGGTTCGCCGCGCACGGCGATCCGCATCTCCCCGAGCTGGTCGCCGGTGTACTCGGCCAGCGCGCCCGTGCGCCGAGGCTGCATCCGGCGCGGCGGCGCGAACAGCTCGCCCGCCGACGGGGGCGGAGCGATCGTCGGCACCTCCGCCAGCGGCTCGAGGAACCAGCTTCCGACCGCCACGGCCACGTGCCGGACCGAGATCCGGGCGCGGGCCGCCGCCAACTCGACCGGCGGCCCGCCGGCCTCCGGCACCGCCTCGTAGGTCACGGGCACGTCGATCACCAACGGCCGGTCGCAGCGGGGTACGAACACGTCGTCGTAGTTTGCGGAGCCTTCGACGAGCCGGGCGAAATCGAGCAGGAACTCCAGGCGCGCGCGCCCCTCGGCGTCGGTGGTCACCGGCACCGGGCTCGCCCGGGCGGCGGGCGACGGCGACGCCAGCCCGACCGTACCGCCGGCGGTGGCCGCGCCCGGCCCGGCGCCGACGCGCTCCGCGAGATGCCCGAGACGGGAGTCCACCTCGCCGTTGGCCAGAAAGGCGTCGCCGAGCTTCCAGGCGTTGTGTCCGGCATCGAAGGCGTGCACCTGCAGGACGGCGCCCGCCACCGGCTCCGGCGCCGCCTGCGGATCCGCCGGGTCGACCCGCAGCAGCCGCGCCGTGAACGCCAGCGAACCGTCCGTCGCCGTCTCGACTTCGATCCGGAAGTTGCCGGTGGGGAAACCGGGCACCCGCCAGCCGCCTTCGCCCTTGAGATAGCTTCGCAGGAACGCCGCCCGCTCCTCCGTCGAGTCCCAGCAGTCGGAGAGGAACGAGGAGCCGACATGGAAGCCGAGGTCGGTCCAGTAGTCGACCACACCGACGCAGTACGGCGTCAGATGGACGACCCCGCTCGCCAGGTCGTACGGGAACACGGCCATGCTCGACTGCGTGGGATTCCGTGCACCGGGAGCGTGCATCTTGATCGGCTCGTGCAGCGTCACCCGGACCGACGGAATCGCGACCGCGAGCCGCGCCGCGTAGTCGGCCATCGCCGCCGACAGTTCCTCGTCGCTCGGCAGCCGCGGCCACTCGGCCGGCGGCGTCGCGGGCACGCCGAGCTTCGCGGGATCGGCCGGGTTGATTCCCAGGAACGCCATCGCCATCGGCCCGGCGTTCGGGGGCGCCTCCGGCTGTGCACGGGTCGGGGCGGGCTCGAACAGCAGCGCAAGCAGGACCAGACCGGCCGAAGAACCCCCCGCGGCGGGGGCGGGTCCGCGAGTCTCCCCCCGCCGGGAGCCGGAACGCATCGTCCACCGCCAGTCGAGCACGGCCGGGCCGAACAAGCAAGCCCGCGCGCCACGATCATCGGGCGGGCCTGTTGACTTCGCCGAGGGAAACGTGGTTTCTGCACGCGTCGCGGCGACCGTCGTCCGGGTCGGCGCCGCGGCGGAGGACCAGCGATGGAATGGCTGCGCAAGGCGGGCAGGCTGCCCCGCCGGCTCTACGACTGGACGCTGCACTGGGCCGAGACGCCGTACGCCGTGCCGGCCCTGGCGCTGCTGGCCTTCGCCGAATCGTCGTTCTTCCCGGTGCCGCCCGACGTGCTGCTGATCGTGCTGGCGCTCGGCGCCCCGAAACGCTCGTTCTGGTTCGCCGCCGTCTGCTCGATCGCCTCGGTCGCCGGCGGACTGCTCGGCTATGCGATCGGCTACTTCGTCTGGCAGGGGGTCGACCAGTTCTTCTTCACCTACGTCTTCAGCGAGGAGGCGTTCCGCAAGGTCGCCGAGCTGTACCAGGACAACGCGTTCTGGGCGGTGTTCACGGCCGGGTTCACGCCGATCCCCTACAAGGTGTTCACGATCACCGGCGGGGTGTGCCAGATCGATCTGGCGACCTTCGTGCTCGCCTCCGCGATCTCCCGCTCGCTGCGCTTCTTCGCGGTGGCTGCCCTGTTCTTCTTCTTCGGCCCGCCGATCAAGCGCTTCATCGACAAGTACTTCAACCTGCTGGCGGTGGTCTTCACCGTGCTGCTGATCGGCGGGTTCGTGGTCATCAAGTACGCACTGTAGGCCGCTCTTCCCCGGTACAGACGCAGCGGACGCCGCCCGGCCGGTCCATCTCCGCCACGCAGCGGTTGCAGGCGTCGCAGCGCGATCGCCGCAGCCTGCCCTCCCCCATCCGGCGCACGAAGTCCGGGTCGGCCACCAGCGCGCGCCCCAGGACGACGAAGTCGAACCCTTCCCGCATCAGCCGCTCCACTCCCTCCGCCGAAACCACCCCGCCGACGTAGGCCAGCGGCATCTTCACCGCCGCCCGGACCCGCAGCGCGTCTTCGAGAAAGTACAGTTCGCGGAACGGGTACTCGTGCATGACGAACGGCCCGAAGCAGCGCAACGCCGCCCGCATCCACCGCGTGTGCTCGACCTCGACCATCTGCCGCAACGGGATCTCGCCCCGGAACAGATAGAACGGATTCCAGCTCGTGTAGCCGCCCGACAGCACCAGCGCGTCGGCCCCCTCCGCCTCGAGGACCTTTGCCACCTCGATCGCCTCGTCCAGCTCCAGGCCGCCGCGGAACCCGTCGCGCAGGTTGGTCTTGCACAACAGCGGCACCGCCGGGCCGACGCGCCGCCGGACCTCGCGCAAGACCTCGACCGGCAGCCGCAGCCGGTTCGCCAGACGGCCCCCCCACCGGTCGGTCCGCCGGTTGGTCCCCGGACTGAGGAACTGGCTCAGCAGATACCCGTGCCCCATGTGCAGTTCCAGGGCGTCGAAACCGGCGCGCAGCGCCCCCGTCGCCGCGTCGCCGAACTCCATGATCACCTGCCGGATGTCCGCTTCGGTCATCCCCCGCGCCAACGGCATCCCGACCAGCGTGCCGTACATGTTCCAGGTCGGCGACGGACCGAAGGGACGCCCGCCGGACACCTCCGTGTTGCGGCTGAACCAGCCGCAGTGCCCGAGCTGCAGCGAGGCCCTCGCGCCGGCCTCGTGCACCGCATCGGTGATCCGCCGCAGCGGCTCCACCACCGCCTCGCGCATGTGCATCTGCTGCGCGAACGTCCGACCGTCCGGACCGACGGCGCAGTAGGCCACCGTCGTCATCCCGACGCCGCCCTCCGCAATCGCCCGATGATGCCGCAACAGCGCCTCCGACGGCACGCCCCCCGGACACATCCCCTCGTAGGCCCCCGCCTTCACGAACCGGTTGCGCAGCTCGAGCCCCCCGAGCCGTGCGGGTTCGAACGCCCTGCGGAGCATCTCGTTCATCGCGGCCGAGGGATACACGATCGCCGTCGCGGCTGCCAAGGGCGACGACACGCCGCACGTCCGGCCCGCACGGCCCGCGGCGGAAACCGTCGTCCACCGAACGCCTCCGATCCGCGGCCCCCGCCCGAAGCCCCGACGAACGCCGGCCTCGCCGGACGGCTCGCGCCGGAACGAGCGACCCGCGACGGAGACGGGACGCGCCGCGGGCCGTTGGGGTATCTCGACTGTGCAGGTTCGAGGAATCCGGGTGTGTTCCACGGCACACGCTGGTTGCACGGCCTTCCTTCCCCGGAGGTCGGAGAGGGCGCAGCGCGGCGCCGGTCCGAACGCAGCGCGGACCGCCGCCGCGCAAGTCCTCCCGCACCGACGGCACGGGGTCGCGGGATGATGTTGGGCGCCGCACGGGTGGGGCGGGAGGACTCGCCGCCGGGACGCCTGCGCTGCGCTCCGGCGTCCGGCGGCTCGCCCTCCCCTACATCCAGAGGAATGTCGTCTCCTCCAGCGTGGTCGGGACGGATGGCTCGAACCCGCACAGTCGAGGTATGCTGTTCCGCGGAGGCGCGGGCGATGTGGCAGTACCTCAGACTCCACGAGGCGTACGTGCGAGAGCTGCTCGACGGCCGGCACGGCGAGTTGCCGGCCGATCGCTGGGCCGCGGCGCTGGCGTTCCACGAGACGCAGGTCCGGCGGATGCAGCACGAGCGTGCCATCCATCTCCTCGTGACGATGTTCGTCGCCCTGTTCTTCCTGCTCGCGCTGGGCTTCGTCACGGTGCATGCGACGCTGCCGGGACTGATCGTGGTGCCGCTCCTGCTCGTGCTGACCGCCGCCTACTTCCTGCACTACTTCCGCCTGGAGAACGGCGTGCAGCGGCTGTACCACCTGGGCAACCGCCTCGCCGAACGGGCCGGTGGAATCGGCGCGCGCTACGACGACGGCCGCGTCGCCCCGTTCGGCGCGGCGTCCCCGCCCCACGGACCGTCGGACCCGGCCGCGCCGTAGCCGTTGACCGCCTCCGCGACCCCGGGCCGGGCAGGAGGAACGTGACCGGTCGCCGCGCCTCGCGATTCATGAGGCGCACCGCGGAAGGGAAGCGTCAGTTCGTGTTGGCGCTCGCCCCGGCGACGCCAGCGCCGCCGCCGATGCCGACCGAAGGTCCGCCGCTGCCGCCGGCACCGCCGCCGCCCGAGGCGGGGAAGGTGTTCGTCCCGGCGCCGTAGCCGGTGCGGCCCTGAACGTAGATGCCGTACGAGACACCGCCGGCGGCGCCGCCGCCGCCGCCGCCGTGGCCGCCGTTCCCGCCGTTGCCGCCGTGACCGCCGTCGCCGGTGCAGAAGCTCTCGTTCGCGGTCGATTTCAACCCGCCCGCGGCGCCCGCGCCGCCGACGCCTCCGGTGCCGCCGTTCCCGCCGTTGCCGCCGGCGCCGCCGAAGCCGCGGTAGATCGTGTTGTTCGTCAGGGTGGGCGGGGACGCCGAGGCGTTGACGACGAAGATGCCGAACGATCCGCCCCCGGCTCCGCCGCCGCCGCCCGCCGTGCCGCCGCAGGCGCCGGACCCGCCGCCGCCGCCAGTCGCGCCGAGGTCGTCGGTGCAGGGGGAGGTCTGGCCGTCGCCGCCGCCGCCCGAGGCTCCGCCGCCGCCGCCCGACCCGTGGGTTCCCGCGACGCCGGTCCCGCCGGCCGCCCCGACCCACTCGTTCGCCGCGATGCTCCCCACCGCGCTCGCGGCCCCCGTACCGCCCGCACCGTTCGTGCCGTTCGCCCCCGCCGCCCCGTTGCCGCCCGTCATCGTCTGCCCGCCGGTCGGCAGGTAGCAGGTGAGACAGGAGGTGCTGGACCGGGTCTGGCCGTCGTAGGCGACCAGGCCGCCGGCGCCGCCGGCGGCGCCGGAACCGGCCGAGCCGGCGCGGGAACTGCCGGCGGAAGAGAACACCGGCGGGCAGTAGACGCCGCCACCGTTGCCGCCGCTCACGCTGGTCGCGCCGCAGGTCCGTGCGCCGCCGGCGGCGCCGGCGCGGGAAGTGCCGCAGGTCACCGAACCGGTGTCGAACGCGTCTTGTCCCGCCGTCCCGGGCACGCCGGCCAGACCGTCCGTGCCCGCCGCACCGGGGGCGCCCGGGGCGCCCGCACCGGCGTAGATCGTGTTGTTCGAGAACGTCAGCGCGCTGGTTCCGCCGTTGACGTACACCGCATACGAGTTCGCTCCCGCCGTCGTCGCCGAGGTGCCCTCGATCACGAATCCCTCGACCGTCGTCGCCGTCGAGATCCCCGTCGCCACGATCGTCCTGCGGTGCCCGGCGCCCGCCGGAGCGCGGACGGTGGTGAGGGTCGTCGTGAGATGGCGCTCCCACGTGTCGGCGCGATGGCCGCCGAGGAGGCTGATGCCGGCGACGAGCGTCACGCTCTCGGTGTAGAGCGCGTCGGCGACCCGGACGCGACCACGCCCCGTGGCCGAGGCGCGGGAGATCCCGTAGGTGATCGACCGGCAGGGGTAGCGCCCGCCACCGGTGGCCGTCGGTCCCAGGCCGCAGCCGGAATCGTCCGCCGCCGTCCAGTCCTCGCCGGAGACGTAGATCGCGCCCGTGTCGAGTTGGAACTCGCAGCCGTCATCCGGGATGCCGTTGAGGTTGAAATAGCCGCTGTTGCAGTTCATCACGCAGTTCGCGCTGCTTCCCGACACCTGGCACGTGCCGTAGGCCCCGGGGAGGCCGTAGATCACGGTGCAGTTGATGCCGCAGGCGCCGCAGTTCGTGTTCTGGTAATAGACGCCGCCGGCGTTGACGAAACCGTCATCGACCGTGCCGTCGCAGTCGTCATCGATGTAGTTGCAGGTTTCCGAGCCCGGCGGCACCACCGGCGCGTCGCACACGGCCGCGGCGCCGGACCCCGAGCAGACGACGACGCCGCCGCGGCGGCACGCGCCGAGGCCGACCGCGCACGCCGCGCCCAGCGGGTAGTTGACGCCGGGGTTCAACGGGTCGCCGCTGTAGAAGAAGCCCTCGTCGGTCGAGCCGTCGCAGTCGTCGTCGACCCGGTTGCAGGTCTCGCTTCCGGGCGTCCCGGGCACGGCGTTGCACTGCACGCCCGTGCCCGCGGCATTGCAGACGGTGACGCCCGAGCGCTGGCAGGCGCCGACGCCCGCCGTGCACACCTGTCCCAGCGCGAACCCTTCGTCGGTCGAGCCGTCGCAGTCGTTGTCGATCGCGTCGCAGATCTCGGTCGCCGGCGTCCCCGCGACCGCGTTGCACTCGACCCCCGTGCCCGCGGCGTTGCAGACGTTGACGCCCGAGCGGCGGCAGGCCCCCACCCCCGCGAAACAGGCCGTTCCCAACCCCGTGAAACCCTCGTCCGTCGAACCGTCGCAGTCGTTGTCGACCGAGTCGCACCGCTCGCTCGTCGGCGCGCCCGGAGTCGCGTTGCACACCACGGCGCTCCCCGCGGCGTTGCAGACGTTGACGCCGGAACGCAGGCAGGCGCCCACCCCCACGAAACAGACCGTTCCCAAGCCCGCGAAACCGTCGTCGACCGCGCCGTCGCAATCGTTGTCGATGTAGTCGCAAACCTCGGCCGCCGGCGTGCCGGGGACGGCGTTGCATTCGACGCCGGTGCCCGCGGCGTTGCAGACGGTGACCCCCGAGCGTTGGCAGGCGCCGACGCCCGCCGTGCAGACGGTGGCGAGCGCGTAGCCTTCGTCGGTGAGGCCGTCGCAGTCGTCGTCCTCGCGATCGCAATGCTCGAACGCCGCCGGGGGCCCGGGCACCGCGTCGCAGATCGGCGCACCGGACGGGTTGGCCGGGTCGCAGATCCGGATGCCGGCGCGCCGACACGCGCCGACGCCGCCGAAACAGACGGTGCCGAGGCCGGTGAAACCCTCGTCCGTCGAACCGTCGCAGTCGTTGTCGACCGAGTCGCAGACCTCGCTCGCCGGGGCGCCCGCCGTGGCGCTGCAATCCACGCCGGTGCCGGCGGCGTCGCACATCGTGACGCCCATGCGCAGGCACGCGCCCACCCCCTCGGTGCACACCCGGCCCAGTGAATACCCCTCGTCGGTCGAACCGTCGCAGTCGTCGTCCTCGCCGTCGCAGTGCTCGAACGCCGCCGGTGTTCCCGGCACCGCGTCGCAGATCGGCGCGCCGGACGGGTTGGCCGGGTCGCAGATCCGGATGCCGGCCCGGCGACAGGCCCCCCGCCCGTCGAAGCAGACCGTGCCGAGACCGGCGAAGCCGTTGTTGAGGACGCCGTCGCAGTCGTTGTCCAGCGTGTCGCACAGCTCGGGCAACGACCCGGGCGCGATCGTGCTGACGCAGGTCACCGCGCCGCCGACGCAGCGCGTTGCGCCCTCGGCGCAGACGCCGGGCGCGGGCGCGGTGCAGGGGATCCCGCCGCCGGGATCGCCGTCGTCGGTCAGGCCGTCGCAATCCTCATCGATGCCGTCGCACCGCTCGGACGCCGGCAGGACCTGTCCGGCGCACGCCCGGTACTCGCCGCCGGCACAGGTCTGCACGCCGGACTCGCAAGCGCCGACCCCTTCCGTCCCGGCCGGCCCGTCGTAGCACGGCCGCGTCAACGCCCGCAGCGTCGCCTCGTCCTCATCGACCCAGCCGTTGCAGTTGTTGTCGAGCCCGTCGCAGGTTTCGGGAATGGTGGAGGCGGTCGGGCGGCAGATCACCGCCCCGGCCTCGCACGCCGTCACGCCGCTCGAACACGCCCCGGGCAGCCCCGTCACGCACACCAGCCCGCCGCCCGGATCCCCCTCGTCCGTCGCCGCGTCGCAGTTGTTGTCCCGCGCATCGCAGACCTCGATCGCCTCGGGGTTGACCGCCGGGTCGTCGTCGTTGCAGTCCGGACCGCGGCAACCGACGCCCGAGCCGTAGTCGTCGTAGTCTGCATCCACGCAACACCGCTCGCCGACCGGCGCGCACACCGCCGTCGGCAGCGGCGTGATCCGGCTCTCCACGCAGTCGAACCGCGGCGGACAGTCCGGCAACTCCTCGTCGCAGGAACGCAGGCAGACGCCGCCGCCGCCCGACGCGAGCACGACGCAGAAGTAGTCGGAGCCGCACTCCGAATCGTCCGCGCAGGCCTGGCAGTCGTATCCCGGACCGATCGGCCCCCCGTCGCCGTCGTCCTCGCCGTCGCCGGCGTCCTCCTCGGCGACATCGCCGTCGGCGTCTGCCTCCGCGGAACCATCGACGTCCGGCTCCGCGTCCGCCTCGACGTCCGGAACCTCGACGAACACGTCCCCGCCGCCGTCCCCGCCGCCGCCCCCGTCGTCGTCGAACGGCACGCCGATCTGACCCTCGGGGCACCCCGCGAGGATCGCGGCACAACCGAGGAACAGGGTCCGCAGCCACCCGAATGTTCTTCGTGATTTCATGCCGTTGAGGATAGCACCCGGACCGCGAAACGGCAACGACAGCACGACGAGTCGCAACCAGGGCATCCGTCACGTGGCGAGCGGCGCGCGACGGGCCGTTCCGGTCGAGGGCACCATGGGGGAGCGCCCCGGACGAAGACCGGTCCGTCGCCAAACGGTCGGTTCGTGTTGGCGCATGCGCCGGCGACGCCGCCGCGCCGATCAGCGGAAGTCCTGCACGGCCCAGACGCGACCCGAGGGGGTGACGTAGAAGCCGCAGGCGACCTGGGTGTAGCTCGTCGAACTCATGTTGATGTAGTGCCCGTGCGCGCTGAACGGCTCCCCGGGACCCTCGGCCCACATCATGTCGAGACAGCCATCGATGATCTGATCGAGCGACCCCCAGCCGGGACACTCGTTCTGCGCCCGTTCGCCGCAGCGCGGAAACGCCCCGTGCGCCGTGCCGGTCTCGCTGTCGCTCTGCGCCTCGGAGTCCGCGCACGACTCGGCCGAGGTCCAGCGCGCGTAGGACGGCTTCCCCTCGGTCGCCCGGAACCGGTTGATCTTGTCGACACAACGCTGCCGGTACGAATCGTACGGGTCGTCCTCGTCGCAGCCGCACGCCGCCGCCAGCACCGCCAACACGCCGATCACCGCCCCCGTCGTCCGTCGCATCGCACTCCTCCTCGGCCCCGCCGGCCACCTCAGTCCCGCTTCCGCGGTACCCAGGCCCAGACCATCCGGCACCGGATCGGCTCGTCGCCGCCAGCGTCCACGGCGGACACCGCCACGTCCACCTCACCCTTCTCCGCCGTCCGCACCTGCTCGAGCTGTTCCGGCGTCAAGATCGCCGTCGCCCGCAACCCGCCCCGACACCGCTTGCGGAACTCGACCTGGAGCGACTTCATCAGCAGCAGGCGCGAGTCCGGGACGTTCATGCCGACGACGAACCCGCTGCAGGTTTCGGCCGCCAGCGTCATCGCCGCGGCGTGCAGCCCGCCGATGTGGTTGCGCACCCGCCGGCGGTTCTCGACGAACACCGTCACCCGCTCCGGCGTCAACACCTCGACCGACAGGCATGCCGTCGCGGTGAACGGCACCGTCCGGCGCACGAGTTGCGTCAGCGCCATGCGCCGCAGCCGCTCGGGCAGGAACTCCAGCCGACCCGCGAGCCGACTCAGCCGGTTGCGCGGCTCCATCGGCGTCATCCTAGGCGGAACCCTCCCGGGGCGCAACGGACGAATTGTGACACGGGATGGTTGACAACGTAACACGATGTGATACATATGCGGCCATGACGGCCGCGCGCCGCACCCGCCACGCCCCCCGAACGGCCTCCCCCGGGCGCCGACCGAAGCGCCCCGCAACCCCCGCGGCCAGCCCGAGCGAAAACGGACGAAACGGTCGGAAGGAGCGCGTGATCCACACGCGAGTTCCGGCACTTCTGGACAAGGAATTGAAGCACCTTGCCACCTCCCTCAAGCTGCCCGTCTCCAACCTCGTCCGCGCCATCCTCGAAGATGCGCTCGAGGCCGTCGACGCGGTGGGCAAGCGGGCGGAGGGGGAACTGCACGGGATGGCCGAACGGTTGTCCCGGCACCGCGACGCCCTGCGCCAGAAGGCGCTGGCGGCCGCCGACCCGACCCCGGCGCCGGCGCTCCCCGACGTGCGGGACGGCGCCGCCGCGGCCCTCGACGGGCCGACCTGCCCCGCCCAGCGCCCGGCCCTGCTGGACGGGGTGCTGGGATTCGAGAAGCTGGTGCTCGCGGCGGACGTTCCGTGCACGGTGTGCGGGCGCCTGCTGCACGCGGGCGAGACGGCGCATCGCGCCGTTGCCGACCGACCGGGCCCCCGGGTGATGCTGGGGCACGATTGCCGCCACGTACCGGGCGGCGAGAAGAAGGAGGAAAGCCGATGAGCGACGAGAAGAAGATCCCGATTCCGAACCGGGAAGAGATCGAACAGCAGATCAAGGGCGCGCTCGACAGCGTGATGGAGGTCAGCAAGCTCTGGGCCCGCCACGGCCTCGAGATCGGCCGCACCGCGCTGGAGACGAGCGCCGGCACGTTGCGCACGGCCGCCGAAACCCTCAAGCAGGTCGCCGACCGCCTCGGAAACGTCGGCAAGCCGCCCGAGACGCACTAGCCGCGCGCGCGCCTCCGTTCGCACCTCGCCCGTCCGCTCCGGGAACGGCGTCGTGCCGGCTCCGTGCGGGCGCGGATGGATCGCTCGTCGTGCCGCGCGCCGCGCGGCGAGCAGGCCCGGGTCCGGGCCCGCGCCGAAACCCCCGTGCGGCCCCGGTGCCTGCGCGGTGCGCCCGGTTGGACACCGCGGGACCCGCTCGACTTGGAACGTCCGCCGCGACAACGTTCCGCGCCGAAAGTTCCATGGATCTTCGCCACGCCTCCGTCGTACGAAGCGGGGTCCGCCTCGGCTCGCGGGGAGTCCGACGGCGGGCGCGGGGACAGGGGAGGAGGATGCGATGGACCAGCGGAACGCGAACCAGGTGGGAGAAGCGACGACGGGCCGTGGACGCCGCGGCCTGCTGGCGGGGCTGGTGCTGGCGGCGGCGGTCGCCTGCCCGGCCGCGCGGCCGGCGCAGACCACGCCGCCGGGTGGGGAGACCGGCCCGGGCGAGAACGGGGCGACCGAATTCCGCTCGGGGGCCGCGCCCGAGAACCCGCCGTCGGCGGACCTCGCGGAGCCGACGGTCGATCTGCCGATGCCGGTGGCGGCGCCCGAAGAGCCGGGGGACAAGGTCGAGGGCGGATTGCAGACCAGCCTGCTGGGGCAGCTCGAACTGGCCGCCGGGGCGCGCTCGGGCGTGCGGGTCGTCGTCGAACGGGAGACGACGCTGGTCGATGCCGAACCGCTCCACGGGGCCGACGTCTGGGTGGCGCTGGGCAAGGGGCGCGACGCGCGCACGCTGTACCATGGGCGGACGGACGCCTCGGGGTCGGTCGATGTCGAGTTCCGCGTGCCGGAGGGCGCAACGGGCGACTCGCTGCTGACCGTCCACGTCGCCGACCCGGCCGGCGGCGCCAAGGCGACGCACGCGCGGGCGGTGAAGGTGACGCGGGCGGCGCGCGTGCTGCTGACGACCGACAAGCCGATGTACCAGCCCGGCCAGACGATCCACCTCCGCGCCCTGGCGCTCGACCCCCGCCGCAGCGGGGCGCGCGGCGGCGTGCCGGTGAGCTTCGTGATCGAGGACGCCAAGGGCAACAAGCTGTTCCGCAAGACCGTCAACACCTCGGCCCAGGGCGTCGTGTCGCTCGACTTCCCGATCGCTTCGCAGGTCAACACCGGCGCCTGGAAGATCTCGCTGGCCAACGCCGGCGGCGCGGTGCTGGCGGAGAAGTCGGTGACCGTCGAGCACTACGTGCTGCCGAAGTTCCAGGTCGGGGTGACGTTCGATCGGCCGTACTACGCGCCGGGCGAGGTGGTTTCGGGGACGGTGAACGCGCGCTACTTCTTCGGCAAGCCGGTCGCCGGCGGGCGGGTCAAGGTCGAGGCCGCGGTGTTCGACGTCGAACGGCACGTGTTCGCGACGCTGCGCGGCACGACCGACGCGGACGGCGTCTACGGCTTCGAGCTGCGGCTGCCCGAGGTGCTGGCCGGCTCGGAGCTGGAGGCCGGCAACGCGCGCGTGCTGCTCGACACCACCGTCACCGACACCGCCGAGCACGAGCAGACCGACCACGGGTCGGTGGTGGTGGCGAAGGACCCGGTGGCGCTGCTGCTGCTGCCCGAGTCGGGCCGGCTGGCCCCGCGGCTGGAGAACGTGCTGTGGGTCGCCGCCGCCCGCCCCGACGGCTCGCCCGTCCGCGGCACCGTCACGGTGAGGTTGGGCGACGCCACCGCCAGCGGCGCGACCGACGAGGTCGGCATCGCGGCGCTGCGCTTCCGCATCCCGGCCGGCGCCGTGCCCGCGGGCGCCGACAAGGTCGCCTTCGACGTCAAGCTCGAAACGACCGACGGCCAGACGATCGAGCGTTCGATCGATGTCGCCGCGGAACCCGGCGAGGAGGACCAGGTGCTACTGCGCCTCGATCAGGCCATCGTCCGCTCGGGCAGCTCGACCCGACTCCGCGTCCTCTCGACCCGCACCACCGGCGCCGTGTTCCTCGACGTCGTCCAGAACCGCCAGACCCTGCTCACCCGGACGCTCGAGCTGCGGGACGGCGCCGCCGACCTGGACCTCGCCGTGCCGCTCGAGACCGCCGGGACGCTGGAACTGCACGCCTACCTCCTGCGCCGCGACGGCGAGTTCGTCCGCGACTCGCGCGTGCTGCTGGTCGAGCCGGCGAACGAGTTGCGGATCGATGTCCGCCAGGACCAGCCGCAGTACGCGCCCGGCGAGCATGCCGTGCTGCGCTTCGCCGTCACCGACGTCGCCGGCCGCCCCAAGCAGGCCGCCCTCGGCGTGATCCTCGTCGACGAGGCGGTCTACGCCTTGCAGGAGATGCAGCCCGGCCTGGAGAAGGTCTACTTCCTGCTGGAGAAGGAGATCCTCACCCCGCGCTACGAACTGCACTTCGCGCCCGGCGGCGTCTCGGTCGAACAGGCGATCCGGGCCCGCGACGTGCCCGAACTGACCCAGAAGGCGGCGCTGGTGCTGCTGGCCGCCGCCGAGCCCGAGCCGAACTGGGACCTGGCCGAGAACATGGCGGCCGAGCGGCAGATCTTCCGCACGCAGAAGCTCGCCGCGGTCTACGACGCGCTGGAGAAGCTCGGCGGGCTCCGCGGCTTCGACAAGCTCGCCGACCCCGAACGCCCCGAACGGATCGACGACGGGGCGCTCGACGCCGCCGTCGAAACCGGCGCGCTCGCCGAGGACGACCGCCGCGGCCCCTCGGGACGCCCGATCGACCGCGCCGACCTCGAGGCGCTCGAAGGCGGCCTCGACGCCGCCGCGCTGGCGCCGCGCGTCGCGTGGTGGGGCGTGCTCCACACCTGGCGGCTGATCGGCCTGTGGGCCGCGGCGAACGATGCCTGGTGCCCCGGCGAGGAGGGCTGGGAAGGCGAGGGACTGTACTGCATCCCCGACGACATCCTGACGCGGCTCCGCGCCGACCGCGTTCCGGGCGTCGACGGCCATCCGCACTTCGTCGCTTCCGGCGCGGCGCTGCGCGACCCCTGGGGCCGCCGCTACGTGGTGCGCCGGGCCCGCGAAGAGCAGCGCTGGAACTGCCCCGATGCCGCGCTCGGCAAGATCGAGGTGCTGTCCCGCGGACCCGACGGCGAGCTGGACACCGACGACGACATCCGGTGGAACTCCCTCGGCAGCAACGCACCGCACGCCGCGGGCGAGTATGCCGGCTACCTCGCCGCGGCCGCCCAGCCCCAGTACCATCTGGCCCTCACCGCCGCCGAGCGGGAGTGGGAGACCAGGATCGCGGAACTCCAGGGCGCGCGGATGGAACGGCGCTGGAACCGCTGGTGGCGGCGCGACGGCGGCCGTGTCGCCCGGCGGGCCGTCGGCGGCGCGGTGATGTTCGACATGGCCGCCGAGGGCGCCGGCGGCGGCGGCTGGGGCGTGCCGATGCCGCTGGCGGCGGCGCCGGCAGGCATGGCGGACCGCGAATCGGTCATCGCCTCGACCGGCTCGACCTCCGCTCCCGCGGCCCCCGGCGAGCCTCCGGCGCGCATCCGCGAGTACTTCCCGGAGACGCTGCTGTGGGCGCCCGAGGTGATCACCGACGCCGAGGGCAAGGCCGAGGTGCAGCTCGACATGGCCGATTCGATCACCTCCTGGCGCCTGTCCGTCCTCGCTTCGTCCGCCGACGGGGCCCTGGGCAGTCGCGACCACGGCATCACCGTCTTCCAGCCGTTCTTCGTCGATCTCGACCTGCCCGTCGCGCTGACCCAGAACGACGAAATCTCGCTCCCCGTCGCCCTGTACAACTACCTCGACCAGGCGCAAGAGGTCGAACTGGAACTGCTCGAAGGGAGTTGGTTCGCGATCGACGGCAGCCGCAAGCTGACGGTGCGGCTGCAGCCGAACGAGGTCACCGCGCGGTTCTTCCGGATCAAGGCCAAGGCCCCCGGCAAGCACCAGCTCACGGTGTACGCGCGGGGCGCACGGAAGTCCGACGCGATCCGGCGCGACATCCGGGTGGAGCCCGACGGCGTCCCGGTCGAGACCACCTTCTCCGACTCGCTGGTCGGCGAGATCTCGCACGACATCGCCCTGCCGCCCGGCGCGATCCCCGGCAGCGAGTACCTCGAAATCAAGGTCTACCCCGGCGCGTTCGCCCAGGCCGTCGAGAATCTCGACTCGATGCTGCGGATGCCCGGCGGCTGTTTCGAGCAGACCTCGTCCTCGACCTACCCCAACCTGCTCGTCCTCGACTACCTCAAGCGCACCGAGACGATCACCCCGGAGATCCGGATGAAGGCCGAGCAGTACGTGCAGCTCGGGTACCAGCGGCTGTTGACCTTCGAGTGTTCGGGGGGCGGGTTCGAGTGGTTCGGCAGCAGCCCGGCGCACCTGGTGCTGACGGCCTACGGCCTGCGCGAGTTCGTCGACATGAAGGCGGTGTACCCGGTCGATGAGGCGGTGATCGAGCGCACGCGGCGGTTCCTGCTGGACAAGCAGCAGGCCGACGGAAGCTGGGCGCTCGAGCAGGGCGGCATCGCCGAGGGGGCGATCAACCGGCAGCAGGGGTCCGTCGTCAACACCACGGCCTACATCGCCTGGTCGCTGATCGCGGCCGGCGAGACCGGCGGGCCGATCGACAAGGCGCGCGCGTTCCTCTCCCGGAAGCTCGCGGCCGACCTCGAGGACCCCTACACGCTGGGCCTGCTGCTCCAGGTGTTCGCCGGGGCCTCGGATCGCGGGCCGCGCGACCGGATCGTCGAGAAGCTGGCGGCGCTGGCCCGGCGGGACGAGGACGGCGGCGTGCACTGGACCTCCGAGGACCCCTCGGCGTTCGGCTCGACCGGCGACGTCGGCGCGATCGAGGCCACCGCGCTGATCGCGCTCGGACTGCTCGACACCGGCCTCCAGCTCCCGCTCGCCCAGGGCGCGCTGGACTGGCTGATCCGCCACAAGGACGCGCTGGGCAACTGGTCCTCGACCCAGGCCACGATCCTGACGCTCAAGGCGCTGATCCAGGCCGCCCTCGCCGGCAACCGCGAGGTGCGGGCCACGGTGCAGGTGATCGTCAACGGCGAGGTGCTCGACACGGTCGAAGTCACGCCGGAGACCGCCGACGTGATGCGCGTGGTCGATGCGACGGCGAAGCTCAAGCCGGGACGCAACGTGGTGACGGTGGCCAGTTCGCTGGCCGAGCGGGCCGGACTGATGTCGCAGGTCACGCTGCGCAGCTACGTGCCGTGGCCCACCGAACGGCCGGCGACCGAGCCGCCGCTGCGGCTGTCGGTGGACTACGACCGGCGCGAGCTGGCCACGGGCGACAGGGTCAAGGCGACGGTGACCGCCGAGTACCGGTTCGACGAGCCGGCGGAAAACGTGATCCTCGATCTGGGCGTCCCGCCGGGCTTCGACGTGGCGACGGAGGACCTCGACGCGGCGGTCCGCGCGGGAAAGATCGCGCGGTTCGAGCTGACCGGGCGGCAGATCATCGTCTACGTGGCGAAGCTGGTACCAGGCCAGAAGCTGACGTTCGACGTGCACTTCACGGCGCGCTTTCCGCTGCGCGCGCAGGCGCCGCGCTCCCGCGCCTACCTGTACTACGACCCCGACGTGAGCGCCTCCGCCCGCCCCGTGGACCTGACCGTGGCCGACGCCCCGAGCCCGTAGCCGACCTCGCCGCCGTGGACTTCGACTCGGAACGGCGCTAGCGTTCCGCCTTCGGGCCGTCCACCGTGCGGGCGCCCGGGAGGAACCGATGCGCGACCCCAAGCAGGTGCTCGAGAACACGATCCGTCGCTGCCGCGAGCGGAACATCATCATCCCGACGTTCGACGAGATGCGTCACCCGGAGAAGATCCCCGCCAAGATCAAGGAGGAGTTGCAGGGGATCGGCCTGTGGGACCTCAACCCGCGTAACCTGTTCCGCATCACCTGGAAGAACGAGCCGGTGCCGCACGGCGGCGGCTTCGGTCCCGTCAACATGATCGAACTGCCCGGCGAGTTGACCGGGATCCAGGCCCGCATCCTGATGATCGTCGGCAAGTTCTTCCCCACCGGCGCGCACAAGGTCGGCGCCACCTTCGGACCGCTCGTCACCCGCCTGATCGAAGGCCGCTTCGACCCGACCTCGCAGAAGGCGATCTGGCCCTCCACCGGCAACTACTGCCGCGGCGGCGCCTACGACGCCCACCTCCTGGCCTGCGAGTGCATCGCGGTGCTGCCGGAGGGAATGTCGCGCGAGCGCTTCGACTGGCTCAAGAAGGTCGGCGCCGAGATTTTCGCCACCCCAGGCTCCGAGAGCAACGTCAAGGAGATCTACGACAAGGTCAAGCAGCTCATCGCCGAACGCGGCGAGGCGGTGGTCAACCTGAACCAGTTCGAGGACATGGGCAACCCGCTGTGGCACTACGCCGTCACCGGCAGCGCGCTGGAAGAGGTCTTCGAGACGCACAAGCGACCCGGCCAACGCCTGTTCGGCGTCGCCCTGACCCAGGGCTCCGCCGGAACGCTCGGCGCCGGCGAGTACCTCAAGGAGAAGTACCCGACGATCAAGGTCGCCGCCTGCGAGGCCTGGGAATGCCCGACGCTGCTGCTCAACGGCTTCGGCGCCCACCGCATCGAAGGGATCGGCGACAAGCACGTGCCGTGGGTCCACAACCTGCGCAACACCGACCTGGTGGCGGACATCCCCGACGAAGACTGCATCCGGGTGATGCGGCTGTTCAACGAGCCCGCCGGACGGAAGTGGCTGGAACACAAGGGCGTCGCGCCGGCGGTGACCGGAAGACTCGACCTGCTCGGCATCTCCTCGATCGCCAACCTGCTCGCCTCGATCAAGATGGCCCGCTACTTCGAACTCGGCTCGAACGACATCGTGCTCACCATCGCCACCGACTCGATGGAGATGTACCAGTCCCGCGTCGAGGAATACCGGAAGCTGGAAGGCGAATACACCGAGCTTCACGCGGCGGCGGACCTCGAACGGCGCCTGCACGGCCAGACCACCGACCACGTCCAGGAACTCGGCTACTGGGATCGCAAGCGCATGCACAACCTCAAGTACTACACGTGGGTCGAACAGCAGGGGAAGACGAGCGAGGAACTGAACGCGCAGTGGTACGACCCCGAGTGGTGGAACCGGCACTTCCACACGGTCGAGGCGTGGGACGAGAAGATCCGCGAGTTCAACCGCCGCACCGGCCTGCTCGAGAAGTACCGCTAGAGCACCGAGCGGCTCGGACGGCGCCGACGCGGCCGGCGGCGGCACCCCCGCCGGCCTGCCGCCCGGCCCGGCTTGCCGGGCCGTCGCCGACCTCGTATCCTGAGGAATGCCGCGAAGGCGGCAGGAGGCGCCCGATGAAGCGTCGGCTTCCCGCGTGGCTGCTGCTCGCCGCCGCCGTGGTGTTTCCGGGCGGCGGCTGCGACGACTCGACGTCCGCGCCGGCGGACGGCGCCGCGGAGGTGGACGGAACGGCGGACGACGGCGACGCGACGCCGACCGACGACGCCGTCGAAGCGCCCGACGCCCCGGACGGCGGGGAGGTTCCGGAGGTCGTCGGAGACGTCGGGGACGACGGGGAAGCGGACGACGCCCCGGACGGCTTCGAGGACGTCGTTCCTCCGCGCGTGGTGACCTGCGCCGACGAGCCGCCGCCCGACGCCGATCTGCCCGACCCCCTGCCGACCTACGCGCTCGACTGCCCGACGCTGGTCCCGGGACGCAACACCCTGGTCAGCACGGGCGCGACGCGCCAGTTTCTGCTCGTCGTGCCGGCGGCCCTCGAACCGACCGAGTCGCTGCCGGTGGTGTTCCTCTGGCACTGGCTGGGAGGCTCGGCGGAGGACTTCCTCGAACAGGGGGAGTTGCAGGCGGCGGTCGAGGCGCAGCGCTTCCTGGCCGTGATTCCCGAGTCCAAGGGCGACCTGGACTTGCAGTGGCCCTACGGGCTGTGGGTCGCGGACGGTCGGGTCGACGAGGAAGTGCGGTTCTTCGACGACATGCTGGCCTGCGTGGCCGAGCAGTTCTCGATCAACCGGAACTGCGTGAGCACGGCCGGCGTCAGCGCCGGCGGACTGTGGGTCTCGCAGCTCGGGCCCCGCCGCTCCCGCCTGCTGTCGAGCTTCCTCGCGCTGTCGGGCGGCGTCGGCCGCGAGGGCGACTGGCTGAACCCGGTGCGCGGCTGGGTGCGGGCCGAACACCACCTGCCGGCGCTCGTGCTGTGGGGCGGGCCGACCGACTTCTGCGGCATCCAGTTCCAGCAGACCTCGCGGTACCTGGAGCAGGCGCTGGTCGCCGACGGCCATCTGATTCTCGAGTGCGTCCACAACTGCTCGCACGCCGAGCCGCCGTTCGAGCCGCCCGCAGGCGAGTCGAAGTTCGCCTTCCTGTGGCGCTTCGTGATCGACCACCCGTTCTGGCTGCGCGACGGCGAGTCGCCGTACCAGGTCACGGGGCTGCCGGCGGTGGCCCCCGACTGGTGCGCCCTGGGCGCCGGGAGCGCCACCATCCGCACCGGCGACTGCGAAGGCGGCCTCCTCGGGTCGTGCATCTGAACGCGGCCCCGCGCCGGCGTCGCTCCGCGGCGCCGGGCGACTCCGCGCCCGACCCGCGCATCGAGTCGCCGCCGGGACGGCGACGACCTCGGGCCCGGAGCGGACGACCGGCGGAGCGCACCGGCCGACCGTGCGCCTGGCCTACGAGCGCGCCGCGGCCCCTTCCGCCGCGTCCGCCGGCGACACCGCTTCCGGCGTAGGGTCCTGCCAACCCTTCCCGTCCACCACGCGCGCCACCAGCATACTCGCCACGTTGTCGCCCGTCGCGTTGACCATCGTGGCCGGCGGATCGACCAGCGTGCCGATCATCGAAATGATCGGCATCGCCTCCGGGGGGAAGCCGTAGAGCGTGACGATCATCATCTCGCCGATGAATCCCCCGCCCGGGATGCCGGCCATCACCGTGCCGCTGAGCAGGGCGACACCGACCGCGGTGGCGATGGTCGCCGGATCCGCGAACTCGCGCCCGAACACGCCGAAGAGGATCGAAATCTTGAGGATCGCCGAGAGGCACGAGCCGTCCATGTGGATCGTCGCACCGATCGGGATCACCACCTCGGCCACGTCCCGCGGCACCCCGGCCCGGCGGGCGGCGGCCAGGTTCGCCGGAATCGTCGCCATGCTGCTGCCCGTGGAGAACGACGTCAGCGCCGGGAGCGGGATGTTCCTCCAGAACGAGCCGACCGTGCGGCGGCCGCCGGCCAGCCAGGCGTAGAACGTGAAGGCCAGGAAGAAGTAGGCGAACGCCAGCGGGTAGTACAAGGCCATCGCCCGGGCATAGGCGCCGAGCAGGTCGGGACCGAGCACGCCGACGAGCCACGCGAAGTAGGCGCCCAGGCCGAGCGGCGCGTAGTACATGATCAGGCCGATCAGCTTGACCATCACGTCGCCGCCCGAGGCCAGGAACTCCCGGAAACGCCGCCCGCGCTCGCCGACCGCCGACGCGGACAGCCCCACCAGCACCGCGAGCACGATCAGCGCCAGGATGTTCTTCTTCGACAACAGTTCGGCGAAGTCGGACACCGTGAGCGCCCGCACGATGCGGCTCAGCGTGTCCACCGACTCCGCCGGCGGGCCGGGCTCCAGCGGCACGGCGAGTCCCGGCGCCGGCGGAAACAGCACCGCGCCGACCGCCATCACGACCGCGGCGACGATCCCGGTGACGACGAACACCCCGAGCATCGCCAGCAGGATGCGGCCCAGCCGGCGGCGGTCCGACATTCCCGCCACTGCCGAGGAGATCGAGAAGAACACGAGCGGCACGACCGCGGTGAACAGCAGATTGAGGAAGGCGTCGCCGAACGGCTTGAGGGCGTTCGCGTCCCGGCCGAGCACCAGGCCGACGACGCAGCCGGCGACGACGAACGCGAGCAGCAGGACCGTGAAGCCCCAGGTGGCGCGGAGGCGCGCCCAGCCGCCCGGCCCCGCCCCGCTCGCCATCGCCTCGTCCCTCCGCGCACGGCCGCCGGACTTCCCCGGCGGCACCGAAAGCCGCCCGCCTGCATCCGACCCGCAGACCGCGCCCCGACGCCGCGGCATTGCCGCACGGGTTCCCCGGCATGTCAAGCCAACGCGCCATCCCGGCGGTGGACGCGCCATCCCGGCGGTGGCGCACCGGCGCGCCGGCCCGCCGTCGCCGGGCGATCCGCTGGCGGGCGCCGTGGCGCCGTCGGGCTCGGCGAGCGGGGGCCCCAGGGCGGCCGGCGACCGGCGACCGCGCCGTCAATCCTGGAGGGCGCGGACGGTGAGCACGTTGTCGCGCAGCAGGCGGATCCCCTCCACGGCGGCGCGGGCGGCCGAGAGGGTCGAGAGGATCGGCACCCGGCGGGCGATCGCCGCGCGGCGCAGCGCGTGCTCGTCGTAGAACGAGTCGGCCCCGAGCGGCGTGTTGACCAGCAGGTCGATCGCGCCGCTGCGGATCCGGTCCGCGACGTGCGGCCGTCCTTCGTTGACCTTGAACACCGTCTCGACCGCCAGCCCTGCGGCCCGCAGCCGCTCCGCCGTCCCCTGCGTCGCGGCCAGCCGGAAGCCGAGCGCCGCAAAGTCCCCGGCGATCGCGACGGTCTCCGTCTTGTCCCGATCGTTCACCGACAGGAACACCGTGCCGTGCACCGGCAGCGCCTGCCCCGCCGACAGCATCGCCTTGGCGAACGCCAGCCCGAACCGTTCGTCCGCGCCGAACGCCTCGCCGGTCGAGCGCATTTCCGGGCCGAGCACCGGGTCGAAGCCGGGGAAGCGGTCGAACGGGAACACCGGCGCCTTGACCGAAAACCCGCGCGGCACCGGCTCCTCGGTAAAACCCAGTTCGCGCAGCGTCCGGCCGACCGTGATCTGCGCCGCCAGCCTGGCGAACGGGATCCCCAGCGCCTTGGACAGGAACGGCACGGTGCGGCTGGCCCGCGGGTTCACCTCCAGCACGTACACCCGCCCCTCGAAAATCGCGAACTGGACGTTCATCAGGCCGCGCACGCCGAGCGCCAGGCCCAGTTCGCGCGTCTGCCTCCGCATCGTCCCGAGATGCTCGGCGGCGATCTTGTACGTCGGCAGCACGGCCACCGAGTCGCCCGAGTGGATTCCGGCCGCCTCGACGTGCTGCAGGATGCCGCAGATCGTCACGTCGGTCCCGTCGGCCAGCGCATCGATATCGACCTCGAACGCATCCTCGAGAAACCGATCAATCAGAATCGGTCGTCCTTCGGCGGCGCGGACGGCGGCCTCGAGGTAGGCGCCGAGGCGGCTTTCGTCGTAGCAGACGGCCATCGCCTGGCCGCCCAGCACGTACGACGGGCGCACCAGCACCGGGTAGCCGATGCGCCGCGCGACCTCGCGCGCCTCGGCCGGGCCGCGCGCCGTGCCGTACTCGGGCCGCGCGATGCCGAGGCGGTCCAGCAGCGCGCCGAAACGCCCGCGGTCCTCCGCCAGGTCGATGGCGTCCGGGGTCGTGCCGACGATCTTGAGGCCGGCCTGTTCGAGCGCCGCGGCGAGCGACAGCGGCGTCTGGCCGCCGAACTGCACGATCGCGCCGACCGGCCGCTCCCGATCCGCGATCGACAGCACGTCCTCCACCGTCAACGGCTCGAAGTACAGCCGGTCCGACACGTCGTAGTCCGTCGACACGGTCTCGGGGTTGCAATTGACCATCACCGTCTCGTAGCCGAGTTCCCGCAGCGCGGCGGCGGCGTGGACGCAGCAGCAGTCGAATTCGATCCCCTGGCCGATGCGGTTGGGCCCGCCGCCGAGGATCATCACTTTCGGGCGGTCCGAGCGGACGACCTCGTCCTCCTCCTCCCAGGTACCGTAGTAGTAGGGGGTGGAGGCGGCGAACTCGGCGGCGCAGGTGTCGACGGTCTTGTAGGTCGGCCGCACGCCCAGTTCGAGCCGGCGGGCGCGGACATCCGCGGCGGTGGCGCCCGTGAGGTGGGCGATCTGGACGTCGGAGAAGCCGGCCCGTTTCGCGGCCCGCAGCGCCTCCGCCGGCAGTTCGCGCAGCGCCGTCCCCCGGAACGACGCCTCGGCCTCGATCAACGCGCCGATCTCGCGCAGGAACCACGGATCGATCCGCGTCAGCCGCCGCACCTCCTCGATCGGTAGGCCGCGTTCGATCGCGGCACGGACCCAGAACAGCCGCGCCGGGTGCGGCGTGACCAGCCGTTCGCGAATCCGGTCGGGATCGATCCAATCCTCCCGCCCGTCGGCCCCCAACCCCGCGCGGCCGACCTCGAGCGACCGGAGCGCCTTCTGCAGCGCCTCGCCGAACGTCCGCCCGATCGCCATCACCTCGCCCACCGAGCGCATCTGCGTGTCGAGCGTGTCCGGGGTGCCGGGGAACTTCTTGAACGCGAAGCGCGGCACCTTGACCACGACGTAGTCCAGCGACGGCTCGAAGCTCGCCGGCGTCTCCCGGGTGATGTCGTTGCGGATCTCGTCGAGCGTCCGGCCGACGGCGAGTTTGGCGGCGATGCGGGCGATCGGGAACCCCGTCGCCTTGCTCGCCAGGGCGCTCGAGCGGGACACGCGGGGGTTCATCTCGATCACGACCATCCGGCCCGTCTCCGGATGGACGGCGAACTGGATGTTCGCCCCGCCGGTCTCGACGCCCACGCGGCGGATCACCCGGCGCGCGGCGTCGCGCATCCGCTGGAACTCGACGTCGGTCAACGTCATCGCCGGCGCGACGGTCACCGAGTCGCCCGTATGGATCCCCATCGGGTCGACGTTCTCGATCGAGCAGACGACGACGAACCGGTCGGCCCGGTCGCGCATCACCTCGAGCTCGAACTCCTTCCAGCCCAGCACCCCTTCCTCGACCAGGATCTCGCGGACCGGCGAGGCATCGATGCCGCGGGCCGCCAGCGCCCACAGTTCATCGGGGTTGTAGGCGACGCCGCCCCCCTCCCCGCCCAGCGTGAAGCTCGGGCGCACGACGACCGGGTAGCCGAGGTCGGCGGCCTGGACCACCGCGGCTTCGACGGCCGAGGCGAGGAACGACCGCGGCACGTCGAGCCCTTCGGCCTGCATCGCCGCCCGGAACAGCCGCCGGTCCTCGGCCGTCCGGATCGCCTCCAGCGTCGCGCCGATCAGCCGCGTCCCCGATTCACGCAGAATCCCCGCCTCGGCCAGCCGGACCGCCAGATTGAGCGCCGTCTGGCCGCCGACCGTGGGCAACAGCGCGTCCGGCCGCTCCCGCTCGATGACCTTCGCCGCCACGCTCACCGTCAACGGCTCGACGTACGTCCGATCCGCCACCTCGGGGTCGGTCATGATCGTTGCCGGATTCGAGTTGATCAGGATGACCTCGTAGCCCTCCTCGCGCAGCGCCCGCGCGGCCTGCGTCCCCGAATAGTCGAACTCGCAGGCCTGGCCGATCACGATCGGGCCCGAGCCGAGCACCAGGATCCGGCGGAGGTCGTCGCGGCGCGGCATCAGCCCACCCCCAACATGTCGCAAAAACGGTCGAACACCCCCGTCGCGTCGTGCGGCCCCGGGGACCCCTCCGGATGGAACTGCACCGCGAGCAGCCGCAGCTTCCGGGACGCGAAACCCTCGAGCGTCCCGTCGTAGAGGCTGGTGTGCGTGATCTCGACGCCGTCCCCCGAAAGCGTCGCGGGGTCGACGGCGAAACCGTGGTTCTGCGCCGTGATCCAGACCTCCCCGGTCCGATGGTCGCGCACCGGATGGTTCCCGCCGTGATGGCCGAAGCGGAGCTTGAAGGTCCGGGCGCCAAGCGCCAGGCCGAGGATCTGGTGTCCGAGGCAGATGCCGAGGATCGGGAGGCGGCCGAGCAGGCCGCGCGCGGCTTCGATCGCGGGCGCGACCGCCGCGGGGTCGCCCGGCCCGTTCGAGAGCACGACGCCGTCCGGGTTGCGCGCCAGCACTTCCGGCGCGCCGGAACCGGCGGGGAGCACCTCGAGCGCGCAGCCGCGGCGGGCGAGCCCATCGAGGATTCCGCGCTTGACGCCGTAATCCAGGACGACGACGCGGTGCCGCGCGGGACCGGAGGCGGGCACGGCGTACGGCGCCGCGCAGGTCGCCTCGGCGGCCAGGTTGCGGCCTTCGAGCGGCGGGTGCCGGCGGACGCGTTCCACCGGGTCGAACGACCGCGGCGCCTCGGTCCAGATCCCGGCCCGCATCGCCCCGCGCTCGCGCAGATGGCGCGCCAGCGCCCTGGTGTCGACCTCGGCGATGCCGGGCAGCCGATGCCGCGCCAGCCAGTCCGAGAAGGAGCCCCTGGAGCGCCAGCTGCTGGGGGCCGCGGGCATCGCCCGGACCACCACCCCGGAAAGCGCGGGGCGTTCGGCCTGCGCGTCCTCGCCGTTGATGCCGGTGTTGCCGATGTGCGGCGCGGTGAACGAAACGATCTGGCCGCGGAACGAGGGGTCGGTGCAGATCTCCTCGTAGCCGGTCATCGAGGTGTGGAACACCGCCTCGCCGAACGCCTCGCCGTCCGCGCCGAAACCCCGCCCCTGGAACGTCCGCCCGTCCTCCAGCACCAGCACCGCGCCCATCGCGCGCCCTCCCCTCGCCCCGCGCCGCCGCCCGCCGACCGGCCGGGCGACGCTACCGTCCGGGACGGGGACCGGTCAACGGCGCCCAAATGCGGCGCCGATTGCCTCGCGCGGGGAAAACCGGGAGGATGCCCCGTCCGGCGGCGGCGCCGCCGGCCCGGGACGAGGAGGCGATGCTCGGTCGCGCGCTCCGCTGGCTGGCCACGCAGCCCGACCGTCCGGTGGTCGATGACGCGGCGACCGTCGAACGCCGCTATCGGCGCGGGCGGTGGATGACCGTGCTGGCGGTCACCGGCGGCTACAGCTTCTACTACACCGCGCGGCTCGGCCTGTCGGTGGCCAAGAAGCCGATGATCCAGTCGGGGATCGCCGACGCGGGAGAACTGGGCCAGATCGGCTCGGCGCTGCTGTTCACCTACGCCGTCGGCAAGTTCGTCAACGGCTTCCTCGCCGACCGCGCGCACATCGGCCGCTTCATGGCCGTGGGGCTCGTCGTCTCCGCGGCGCTCAACGCGCTGTTCGGGTTCTCCTCCGCCTTCTGGGCCTTCGCCGTCCTGTGGGCGCTCAACGGCTGGTTCCAATCGATGGGCTGCGCGCCGAGCGTGGTGAGTCTGCAGCAGTGGTTTCCGACGCGGCGCCGCGGGACGCTCTATTCGATCTGGAGCACGGCGCACAGCATCGGCGAAGGACTGACCTTCGCGGGCACGGCGGCGGTCGTCGCGGCGTGGGGCTGGCGCGCCGGATTCTGGGCGCCCGCCGCCGTCTGCCTGGTCGTGGGTCTCCTGCTCTTCCGGCTGATCCTCGACCGCCCGCGGACCTACGGCCTGCCCTCGATCGCCGAACGCGAGGGGGCGCCCGAACCGGCCGACCGCCCGACCCTCGGCCGACTGCAGCTCGGCGTGCTGCGCAACCCCGCCGTCTGGCTCCTGGGCCTGGCCAGCGCCTCGCTGTACGTGACCCGCTTCGGCATGAACAGCTGGCTGATGCTCTACCTGCAGGAGGCCAAGGGATACGGCGATATCGATGCGGGAATCACGACCTCGATCCTGCCGGTCGTCGGCGTCGTCGGCACGGTGCTCTCGGGTACCGTCTCGGACGCCCTGTTCCGTTCGCGCCGGGTCCCGGTGCTGCTGTTGTACGGCTTCGTGCTGGTGGGCGCCCTGCTGAGCCTGTACCTCGCGCCGCCGGGCCACCCGTGGTTGGACCGGATCCTGGTCGGCGGCATCGGCTTCGCCGTCGGCGGCCTGCTGGTGTTCCTCGGCGGCCTGATGGCGGTCGATATCTGCCCGCGGGAGGCGACCGGAGCGGTGATGGGATTCATCGGCCTGTTCAGCTACCTCGGGGCGTCGGTCCAGGACTGGGTTTCGGGCCTGCTGCTCGAGTCGCAGAAGACGATGGTCGATGGCGTCCCGCACTACGGATTCGACCGGGCGTACCTGTTCTGGGTCGGCGCGGCCGTCGTCTCCCTGGTGCTCACCGTGAGCCTGGGCGCGGTGCGACGCTTCGCCGCCCCCGACGCCGCCCCGCCGCGAAAGGCGGCCTGACCGTCGTGGGGCCGGCCGCACTGCCCGGGCCGCGGGACGCCGCGCCGACACCGCACTGTACCGCGGACGGCGGATCCTGGCCACGCGGTTCGGGCGGGTGGACTCCCCCGGCCCGATCGGCTACGTTCCGCAGCGGCCGGCGGACGGAGGGCGGCACGACGCGCGCCCGCGGCATCGCGTCCGGCGGGGAGGTTCCGATGGCCTGGGAGACTCCGCAACAGCAACCGTACCCGACCGCGGTGCCGGCGGCAGAGGCGCTGCCGGCCGAGCGGGCCGGCTTCATCCGGCGCACGTACGCCCACCTGGCGGGCGCCGTGGCCGCCTTCGTCGGCCTCGAGTTCCTGCTGCTCGGGCCGCTCAAGGCGCAGGTCGAACCGTTGATCTACCAGATGGTCGCGACGCGCTGGGGCTGGCTGGTGGTGCTCGGCCTGTTCATGGCCGTCGGCTGGGTCGCCGACCGGTGGGCCCGTTCGGCGCAGTCCGTCGCCATGCAGTACGTGGGACTGGGGCTGTACGTCGTCGCCGAGGCGGTGATCTTCCTGCCGCTGCTGTACGTGGCGGCGTTCTTCACGTCGCCGGAGGTGTTGCCGACGGCGGCGCTGCTCACCGCGACGCTGTTCGCCGGTCTGACCGGCACCGTGTTCATCCTGCGCACCGACTTCTCCTGGATGCGCTCGATCCTGATGGTCGGCAGCTTCGTCGCCCTCGGCATCATCCTCTGCGCGATCCTGTTCGGCTTCCAGCTCGGGACGCTGTTCTCGGTCGCGATGGTCGTGCTCGCGGCGGGATACATCCTGTACTACACGTCGAACGTGCTGCACCACTACCGCACCGACCAGCACGTCGCCGCCTCGCTGGCGCTGTTCGCCGCGGTGGCGCTGATGTTCTGGTACATCCTGCGCATCTTCCTCGACCGGCGCTAGCGACGGCGCGCTCCCGGTCGTTCCGACGGCCCGCAGCGGCGCGACCGCCTGCCTTGCGGCGAGGCTGCGGGTGGCGACGGCGCGCCGGCCGGCGCGTCCCCTCCCTACCAGCGTCCCGCAATCGGCGTCCCGCACTTCCCGCACCCGCCGTCGCGCAGACCGCAGACCTGGGCCGAAAAGCCGACCCGCCGGATGGCGACCGCGCCGCACTGCGGGCAGGTCGTCGCTTCCCCCGGCCCGCCCGCCACGTTGCCGATGTAGACGTACCGCAGCCCCTCGGCGCGCCCGATCTCGTACGCCCGCACGAGCCGCTCCACCGGGGTCGCCGGCAGGTCGCGCGCCCGGTAGTCCGGATGGAACCGCGAGACGTGCCAGGGGATGTCGCGGCCGAGCCCGGCGAGATAGCGCGCGATCGAGCGCAACTCGTCGTCCGCGTCGTTGCGGCCCGGGATCACCAGCGTCGTCACCTCGACCCACACCCCCCGCTCGAGCAGTCGCTCCAGGCCGGCCTTGACCCCGTCGAGCGGCCCCTTGCAGTGCGTGCGATAGAACTCCGCGGAGAAGCTCTTGAGATCGACGTTGGCGGCGTCGAGGAACGCGGCGGCCGCGTCGTCGACGGCGGCGGGCGTCAGCAGCCCGTTGGTGACGAAGACGTTGCCGAGCCCCGCCGCGCGGGCGGCCGTGCCGACGTCCCGGCAGTACTCGTAGAACACGGTCGGCTCGGTGTAGGTGTACGAGATCGAGGCGCAGCCGGACGCCCGGGCCTGGCGCACGAGCCGCTCGGGAGCGGCGAACCGCCCGACCAGCATCCCCTCCTCGTCGCGGTCGCGGCACTGGGAGATCTCGTGGTTCTGGCAGAAGTCGCAGCGCAGATTGCAGCCGCAGGTGGCGATCGACAGCGAACGGGTGCCGGGACGGTAGTGGAACAGCGGCTTCTTCTCGATCGGGTCGTCGTGCACGGCGATCAGCCGGCCGTAGCTGGCCGTCCGCAGCGTCCCGCCCTCGTTGCGCCGCGCGCCGCACAATCCCCACTGGCCGTCGCGCAACTCGCAGCGCTGCGCGCACAGGTCGCAGCGGACCCGCCCCCCATCGAGGCGGCTCCACAGCAGCGCTTCGCGCTCGGCCATCGGCGGACCCCTAGAGCCGGAAGACGAACTCGAGACTCAGGCCGTCGAACGGCGGGAACTGGCGGCAGACCCCCCCGAGGCACTTCAGGCCGCCGCGCTGGCTGCCGACCTTCGCGCGGACCGTGAGCCAGTCGAACGCGAACCACTGCAGGCCGGCCGAACCGAACCAGTGGTCCCACCGCGCCTGCTCCGTGTCGTACTCGAACGTGCCGATCACCCCGCCGATGCCGGCCCAGTCCAGGCTCAACCCGGTCGTGCCGCGGCGGTACTCGAGCCGGGTGCCGTAGTCGTCCCGCTCCCACTCCTCGTGCAGCACCATCGCCGACAGCGAGAGCGGGCCCCAGAGGTGGAGGCCGAGGTCGAACTTGACGTGCCAGAGCGCGCGGTAGGTCTCGACCCCGCCGTCGAGCGCCGGCTGCCAGGCGTGGCGGTAGCCGCCGGAAAGACGGGCCGCCGAACGACCGTCGTCCCAGGTCGCCTCGACACCGGCATAGCCGTGCACCGCGTGGTGCTCCGCCTCCGACAGATCCTGAGCCCCCGCACACGCGGCGTACACGGCGAGACCGTCGAGGACCTGGTAATCGACCCGCAGGCGGCCGCCGCGCACGTCGTACTCGCTCTCGATGAGCTGGTCTTCCTGATCGGCCACCGGCGGCCGGTTGTACGGCCAGCGGACGCCCAGGGCGTCCTCCGACGTCGAGAGGATGTCGAAGTCGCGGTACTCCTTGTACTCCAACCGGAGCTGGACCGGACCCCAGGCGCCGCCGGCCTCGGCCCACAGCGCGAACCCGTCGTCGCTGCGGTCCTCCTGGAACGACCGGTGCAGCCCGTCCGCCTCCGCGTACAGCCGCAGGCCCCCGGGCAGGTCGGGAAAATCGAGCGCCCCGCCGAAGGCGACGAGGTCGGTCTGCTCGCCGCCGCGCTCGTGCGGCCGGTAATCGACCGCATGCAGCAACACGCGGTTGCCCGACCAGAGCCCGACGCCGACCTGGCCGGCCGACACCAGGTCCGAGGGGTCCTGCGAAATCAGGTTGTACCGGTCCTCGACGTTGGTCACGTTGACCAGACCGGCCAGCGCCACGACGTCCAGACGGTCGGCGAAACGGCCGTCGATCCGCGCGCCGCGCAGGGCGCTGTCCAGCCCCAGTTCGTCCTCCTTGCGCAGCGAGAGCACGAGCCCGCGGCCGAGATGGGCGTAGAAGTCGCCGCCGGTGACGGTCCAGTCGTCGGCCAGTCGGACCCGGGCATAGGCCCGCTCCAGCCGATAGTCGCCCACGTGACCGTACTCCCCCGCCTCGTCGGGCTCGATCCCGTGCCGCCGGTAGTACAGCCGCTCCCGCTCCGCCCGCTCCTCGGCCGTCTCCTCCCCGATCCAGCTCGGATAGAGGAAGCGGAACGTCGAGGTATCGACCCGGAAGCCGAGATCGATCCCTTCGGCCTGGATCGAGATGTTCAGGCGGTTCTTGATGTCGCCGTAGTAGTCGTCGGCCGGCTCGGTGTTGCCGTTGTCCCAGAGCCACTCGCCGACGAGCGTCTCGGTGAGGGAGTACGCGGTGTCGGCGGACGCCGGAGCGGTCCAGGCCGCGGCGAGCAGCGCCGCGAGCCGTGCGGTGCGCGCGCGGATCACCGGTCACCCGTCCCTTCCGCGGTCTCCGGATTCCGCCCGGCGAGCAGCGCGCGCACCTTGGCCTCGAGTTCCTCGAAGTCGCCGGGAACGAACCCCTCGTGGGCCCAGACACGCCGTCCCGCGCCGTCGATCAGCACGGTGAAGGGGGTGGCGGCACGCGGGTTGTACAGCGCGGCGACCCGGCTCTCCTCGTCGAGCAGGACGGGGAAGGTGAAGCCGAGACGGCGGGAAACGGTGCGCACGTCGGCGACGGTTTCCGGGGCATCGAGCGCCACGGCGAGGACGAGCAGGCCGGCGGCGGAAAGCTCGTCGTACAGTCCCTGCAACGCCTGCAGCTCGTTGCGGCAGCTCGGGCAGTACGACGTCCAGAACGACATCACGATCACCTCGCGGCCCAGATGATCGCCCATCCGGAAGGTGTCGCCGTCGGTCGTGCGCAACGAGAAGTCGGAGGCCGGACCGAGCGACGCGGCGGCGCCCTGCCCCGCCCCGCACGAGGCCGCCAGAAGTCCCGCCGCCACGCCGGCCGAGAACAGCACCGCGCGCATGACCGACCCTACCCGCGGTCCGGAATCGCCCCCAGGTGCCGCTCGACGGAAGACTCGAGCCCCGAGGCGTCCCAACCCATGACGATGTCCAGGATCTCCATGTCGGTGAGATCGACCAGCATGTTCATCGGCGTCGCGGCCTTGTCGAAGTAGCGCCCGAGCACGAACGGCTCGTCCGCCACCGTGGGGAACTCGAAGCGGTTCCGCGTGGCGTAGCTCCGCGCGTAGCTCACCCCCGCCGGATTCCCCGCCGCGTCTTCGAAGACGGCGGCCAGGATCTGAAGACCTTGCGGATGGTACGTGGTCCACAACGCGGGCAGCGCCGCGGACTCCGTGCCGCAAACCGTGCACCAGCCGGCGGTGGCGTAGATCCACAACAGCTTCACCGTCCGGTCCGCGTGGAGGTCCGCCAGGTCCAGCTCGCGACCCTCGATGTCGAGGAACCGCAGGTTCTCCAGACGGTCGCCGACCGCCACGCCGTACGGCCCCGGCGGATAGTCATCCGGACCGATCGGCTCGTCGGGCCGTCCGGCGTCGTCCTCCGTCAGTTCCGGCGCCGTGTCGACCGGAACGTCCGCGGCATCCGCCGTCGCGTCGGGGTTGCCGTGGGAGTCGTCGTCGGAGCAGCCCGCTGCCGCCAACGCCAGCACCAGGGCCAACCAACCCACCCGTCCGATCCTGATCATCCCGTCGCTCCTCGTCGCGCGGCGAACCACCGCCGGCCCGAAAGTGGTGTATAGTCTGCCATCGCCTCGGAGGGATCGCAACCCGGCCGAGGTGTTCCGGAAGGAGTTGCCGATGCCGTCGAGTCCGTCCCGCGCGCGGTCGGTCCCCCTCACCCTCCCCGTCGCGCTCACCGTCGCCCTGGCGGGCCCGCCCACCCCCGGCTGCTCCGGCAACGGCGCGGCGGCCGGCGACACCGGGGACGCTCCCGCCGAGACGCCGGACGAGGCCGCCGTGCGGCTCGGCTTCGGCGAAGCGTGCGCGGGCGACGAGGAATGCCGAAGCGGGATCTGCGTCGAGGCGCGCTGCACGCGGGCCTGCGAGTACCGCACCGACTGTCCCGACGAAGGATGGACGTGCGCCGAGGCGGACGACGGCCGCACCCTCTGCCTGACGACCCGCTACACCGAAGGCGAGGGGCACGACGGCGACCCGTGCTTCGCCGCCGCCTGCGACGAGGCGGCCGGGTTCCGCTGCATCCGACAGGCGGAGGACGATCCGTACGCCTACTGCACCCACGACTGCACCGACGACCGCGACTGCCCCTACCGGATGGTCTGTCGCGACGGCGACGACGGCCGCTACTGCCGTCCCCGCGGCTACTGCGAGCCGTGCCTGCTCGACGACCAGTGCGGCTGGGCCAACGACGACTGCATCCCGGACGAATCCGGCGCCCGGTTCTGCTCGCAGGCCTGCGACCCGGCGCGGCCTTCCACCTGCCCGACCGACTCGGAATGCGTCGAAACCGAGCCCGGCCGCCACCAGTGCAAGCCCGCCTTCGGTCGCTGCGTCGGCGACGGCGAACTCTGCCACCCGTGCCGCGAGGACGGCGACTGCGCCGACGGCTCGACCTGCATCACCGACCGCTACACCCGCTTCTCCTTCTGCGGCTCGCCCTGCCGTGCGCCGGACGAATGCCCGATCGAATTCTACTGCGACACGGAGCTGGGCCAGTGCCGCCCCCGCAAGGGATCCTGCATCCATCCCTCCGGCGGCGGACGCACCTGCGAAAACTGCGCCGACTTCACCGACTGCTACAACGGCTGGTGCCTCGACACCAACGGCGACGGGCGCGGAGACGCCTGCGCCGACGACTGCGCCGGCGACCCGGAGGTCTGCGGGCCGTGGGCGACCTGCTACGAACTGCGCAGCGGCGCCACGGTCGTGGGCTACGGCTGCCTGCCCGACGAGGGGATCGCCTGCTGGCAGTACGTGCAGTGCATGTCCGAGTGCCCGGGCGGCGAGCCCTGCGCGCTGCCCTACTGCCGCTGAGCCCTAGTTGCAGCCGACGCGAAACACCGCAACCAGCACGATGATCGAGAACACGGCCACGATGTAGAGCGTCCCGGCGTGGCGGTGCGCCCAGCCCCGCGCCGGAACCTCGGGAGCGTTCGCCGCCGCCGCGGACCCCGCCTCCCGCCCGTCCCGCTCCGGGCCCTTCGCGGCCGATTCCGTCGCCCTGCCGCCGGTCTTGCCTTCGTTCGTTGGTTTCGCCATTCGCCATTCTCCCGTCCTCGAACCCGACCCCGGGCCGGTCCGCCATCGAGGACTCGATCCGGTCCGCGCGGAGACGCCGCCGGTGCACCAACCCCGGCCGCGCGCCCACCGCGACGCGCCCGGCCAACACGCCAGACGTCGTTGCCGAACTCAGCCGGAAGAATGACGGGGGGGACGCTCGATGCGCAGACGGTGACCCGGATGGTCGCCCGACTCGACCGACCGCAAGACCGGCCGGGCCGGCCGCGACGGCGGAGAAACGAGATCCAGACCGCTCGGGGCAGCCGCGAAGGCCAGCGGAACCTCCGGCCCGACAGGCGGAACGCTCGGCCCCGGCGCCGAAGGCTCGATCCGACCCACCTCGCCCTGCCCCGGAACCGCGCCGTCGACCGCCGTCGCCACGCTCGAGGATGCAACGGCGCCGAACGTCGCCAAGACCAGCAGCAGAGGCGAAAGCCGGGAGGAACCACCCTGCCGCCCCGGCCGCATCGGCGTCGCTCCCCCGCCGGACGGTCCGAACCTCACGCGCACACCCTAACCTCCCGGCGGGCGCTCGTCCAGCCGTTCCGTCCGGCCGACGGCGGCGAATCCGCGGGGGAGACCGACCCCGCGCGGGGCTACTCGCCCAGCATCAGCGAGCGCTTGGTGAAAATGCGGTCCTCGAGACCGGTGTTGACCCGGTAGTCCGAAATCGCGATCTCGGTCACGCGGTTGGTGCGGGCGTTGACGATCCGCACCGACGTGATGTCGTTGTAGCCGTTGCTGTTCACGAACGCGCCCCGCTCCATCGTCTTCGCCAACTCGCCGTCCAGGTAGTACTCCATCTTCGTCGCCTTGTGGTGCGCGCGATCGTACCAGACGACGAGCTGGGAGTACGGGGAGACGTCGCTGCTGTTCGGCACGAGACGGACCTTGTGGAATTCCGCCGTCGTCTCCAGCAAGGTCGCCGTCCAGCCGTCGGAAATGCCGACCAGGGACGCATCGGCGGCGGCGTAGTCGGTCCCCGCCAGCCCTTGCGCGCGCGCCGAGGCGGCGACCAGCCGCACACTGCGGTCCTCCGGATTGTAGATGTACATCGTCCGCGGCCCGAGCTGCAGGATCGCCATCCCGGCCAGCTCGCCCGGCGCCGTCACCCGCACCAGCAGCTTGTCGCTCCCCTTCGCGTAGACCTGGAACTCGATCGTCCGCGTGACCTCGCCCCCCTCGATCAACTTCATCGTCATCCGGTACGACACGTCGTCGTGCCGGAACTCGTTGCGCTCGATGTCCCGCACGATCTGTCCGACATCCGCCGCTTGCTGGGCCGCCGCGAGGCCGGCACAGGCCACGAGCAACCCCGGAATCAGCCATCGAGTCACCGCTCGCTTCATCTCGCACCCTCCTTCCGCCCGTCGCCCCCCACCATCCCCGCGCACCCGGCGGTCCGGGGCGCACCGATCGGGAGGCAGTCTATGCGACGACCGTCGCACCGCAAGATTCAACTATTCGAAATCAAAACATAATGTGCGACTCCGCACACCCCTTGCGGAATCGCACTCCATCGGGAAGCCGGGGCGTGTCGGGTTCGGCCGGCCGGAACCGCCGGAAGCTAGAATACCGGAGAGGAGCGGACCGTCCGTGTCGTGTCCGCGTTCCCGCGCCGCGACCGGCCGCGGGGCGAAGCGCCGCGGGCGGCGACGACAGCACGGTCGTGGTTGCGGCCCGCGAGGTTCTGAAGTACGGTGGAGGAGCCCTGCTTGGGCCGGAGAGGAAGAGGGAGAGGGACATGAAGAGGATTCTGGCCGTCCTGGTCGCCCTGGTGGCCGCGTTGATGGTGCTCGGCGGTTGCGTGGTTCGCGCGCACACGGCGCCGCCGCCGCGTGCGGTGGTCGTGGCGCAGCCCGCCCCGCCCCCCCGCGCGGTGGTCGTGGCGCAGCCCGCCCCACAGCCGGTCTACGTGGCGCCCGCTCCGGCGCAGCCGGCGGGGCCGCCGCCGCCGACCGTGGTCTACTAGCAAGGCGCTCCGCCCGCAGCGGTGGAGGCGGAGGTCCGGTCGAGACCGGACCTTGCGGTGTCGTCCTGTCGGCAGCGGATGCTCGACCGAGCATGTGTCGACGCGCCGCGGAGTCCTGCGCCGGAGCCTGCTCTTCCGGCGCGGCGGGTCCCGCGGCGGGGCCGGGCGTCCGGGCCGCCCCGCCGGAGGACTCGGCGCTCGCTCAGTCGACCTCGAGCCGGATCGGCTGCGCGGAGCTGCGGACCGACGGGTCGTAGTAGAGGTAGGCGGCCGAGGCGGGGGCCTCGCCGCGCATCGGGTTGCGCGCGATCAGGTCGTACGAGAAGACGACGGGCGGGCCGGGGACGAGCCGGTCGAAGTACAGGATGATCTGCCGTCCCGTCGGCTCGTAGCGGCGGAAGGTGCCGGCCGCGACCAGCGCGTCGAAGTCCTCGGTGTCGAGATCGAAGCCGGGTGGGACGCCGAGGTCGGCGATCACCATCATCAGGTCGCCGCGGGTGTGGTTGGTCAGCGTCACGGTGGCGGTCACCCGGTCGTCCACCGCCAGGTGCGTCCGGTCGTAGGCGACCGCGATCGAGAGCGGCCCGGCCGGCTCGGACGGCACCTCGGCCCATGGCATCCAGTACGTGCCGACCGTCTGGTACATGAGGGAGCCCGAGCCGGTGAGCACGAGTTCGACGACGTTCGCGCCGCCCTCGACGAGGCGGTGCTTGAGATCGATCTGGCGGAACAGGTCGTAGTCGGCCGGCGTGATCCGCAGCGACTGAACCGTCTCGCCGTTGTGCCGCACATCGATCGTGGCGTCCGCGGCGGCGCCGGCGCTCTCGATCGAGCGGAGCATGGCGCGCAGGGCGTAGATCGTGGCCTGGGTGGTCTCCCAGTTGCCGAACGAGTCCTTGCTGCGCACGAGGTAGGTCAGCCCCTGCTGGGCCAGCGGCAGGTAGGCCCGGGCGCGGAAGAACGCATCGACCACCAGCGCGGTGGTTTCCAGGACGTGCGCCGAGCCGCGGGAGTAGGTCAACCCGCCGCCGCCCCCTTCGTCGCCCCACCACGCCGCCCCGCCCTCGAACTGCGCCTCGCCGGCGAGCGTTTCGAGCAGGTCGGCGGCGGCGCGGTCGGCCGGGTCGTTCGTCACCAGCGCCTGCGCGGCGATCGCCCGGCTGTACGGATCGGCCGCCTCCGCCGCGTGGGCGTGCAGCCAGTCGACGGCCCGGGATGCCGCCGGTCCGTTGTTCCCGGCCTCCAGCAGCGCCCACAGGATGTACGCCGTCGTGCGGAACCGGTCGTTCTGGTAGTTGTTGATCGCCCCCTCCGCGATGCCGCTCGGGTCCGGCGTCCACGCGCCGTCCGCGTCCTGCTGCGCCGCGAGCCAGGCGGCCGTCCGCGCGAGGACGTTCGGGTCCACCGGATGCACGCGCGCCATGTCGGTGAACTCCATCAGGCCGTACGCGGTGAGGATCTTGTGCGCCGGCGGGTTCCCGAACCATTCGAACCCCCCGCCCGGAACCTCGTAGGTCAACAGCCGCTGGTATCCGAGCGAGATGTACTCCCGGGCCTTCATCTCGATCTCCGGGGTCGAGCTGCGCGTCGTCTGGAGGTAGTCGAGCGCCATCACGTTGGGATAGGTCGAGGACGAGGTCTGCTCGAAGCAGCCGCTGGGCATCTTCAGGATCGAGTCCAGTCCTTCGAACGCCTGGGCGAACACGCCGGGGTACAGCTTGACCAGCAGTTCGCCGGCCCCCGGCACGGCGCCGGCCGGCGGATGGAACTCGAACCGTACGCGCGTGCCGTCGGGCGTCGCCTCGACCATGTCGCTCTGCGACTCGTCCGTCCGCTTGCCGCTCGGCAGCACTTCGATCCGGCGCCGCAAGCCGTCGGCCACGTCGCCGGCGCGTCCCACCGCCTGCAGGTCGTGCCAGCCGACCTGCTCGGCCCGGATCCGCAGCGGGACCGAGGCCACCTCGCGCGGCCCCAGACTCAGGGTCCGCACGGCGGGAGACAGCAGCGTGAACCAGGCGTCCTCGGTCACGGCGATCTCGACGTTCTGCGGATCGTCGAGGTAGTTGTAGACCACGACCGGCACGGTGATCTCGTCGCCGAGCGTCAGGGTGGCGGGAAGCGAGAGGTCGACGAAGAACTCCTGGAAGACGGTGATCGCGCCGAGGCGCGAGCCGAGGCCGCCGGCGAGGCTGTTGGCCAGGCCGGTCACGCGCCAGGAGGTGATCGAGTCGGCGAGCGGGATCTCCACCGAGGCGTGTCCGGTCTCGTCGGTGACGATCGCGGGGTTGACGTAGAGCGTCTCGGGGAACCACTGGCGGATGCGAACGTCGGGACCCTCGCCGCCGCCGCTTGGCGGCGGCGAACCGCCGGCGTCGGCCGCCGCGCCGGCCGTCGGGTCGTTGCGTTCGGCGTCCTCGGCCAGCCAGTCGTCGCCGCCCCCGCCCCAGCTCCAGGCCTGCACGTCGTCGTCCGTCCCCCACCGCTCGTCGGTGCCCGCCGAGCGCAGGCTCAACTGGTACCACTCGTAATCGGCCTGGTAGCGCTGGCCCCACGGGTCGTACCACCCGTCCCGCATCCGCTCGACCCACCGCTGCGCGGCCTCCTGGGACGAGGCGCCGCGGGCGACGAGGTAGGCGTAGAGCGCCTCGCCGATGCGGCGCGCGTCGGCCTGCACGGCCGCCTGGGTGTGGCCCTGCACCGTCGCGAGCAGGTTGCGCTCGCTGGCGTACTCGATGCCGTAGACCGACCGACCGGCCGCCGCCGCGAACAGCACGCGGGCCGCGTCCTCCCGCTCCTCGGGGGTCGCCTCCCCCCCGACGCCCAGCACGGTGGCGGGGTCGTAGCCGTGGATCTCGTAGCGCGGCTCCGCGAGGTCCTCCTCCAGCTCGAAGTAGATCTTCTCCAGCCCCGGCTGGCTCTCGGACAGCGCGAACACCGCCTCGTCGACCACCTGCAACCCGACCGCCGCCCGCACCGGCGTCCCGTCGGCGGCGTGGCGCACCGCCAAGTCGAGCCGCGCGGTCTCGGCCGGCCGGTAGCGGTCCCGGTCGGGCGTGATCCGGAGTTCCAGATCGCCGGCGCCCTCGACGAACACCACCCGCTGGTCGCGGACAATCTCGCCGCGCTCGCCCAGGAAGTAGACGGAGAACGTGACGGACCCGGCGAGGTTCGGATCGATGTCGAGGAACTCGTTCGTCCACCCCGCGCCGACGTCGATGGTCCTCGACAGCACCGTCTGGCCCTCGCGCACGGCGTCGAGGTACACGCGGTCGCGGTCGCGGGGCGTGTAGATCGACAGCACCGCGGTCTCGCCCACCGCGTACAGCGACTTGTCGGTGCGCAGGAGTACCGTTTCGCTGGCCGATCCGCCGGCGGCGAAGCTGAACCACTGCGAGACGGTCCCGGCCCGCTCGTCGTCGACCTCGACCCGGACCTGCACGGACGCACCGGCGGCCGGCGTCACCTCGAACGACGCGAAACCGCGCTCGTCGGTCTGCACCGGCACCGCCGGCCCGCCGTCGATCGAGACGCGGCACGTCGCCGAAATCGGCGTCCCCGTCGGGTCCGCCGTCAGCAGATAGATCGCGTTCGGCACCCCGGGCACCAACACCGCGCCCTCGGGGATCAGGACGGGCTGCACCGCCCCGCGCGCCACCGTCAGCGGACGCTCCACCGAGAAGACCTGGCCCGCCGTGTCGGTGATCTCGATCTCCAGCTTGGCGAACGACCCGCCCTGTTCGAGCGGCAGGCCAACGAAGTAGGCCGGCAGGTCCACCACGAAGTCCCAGTGCCCCGCCTCGTTCGTCGTCCCGTGCAGTTCGGCGAACGGCACCCAGTCGACGTCGTACTGGCTGGCCCGCACCGTCACCGCCCCGCCGGCCACGGGCTGCCCGAAGAAGTAGCGGGCATCCACCTGCCCGATCACCCGCTCGCCCGGCAGGTAGAACGGCCGGTCGGCCCTGAAGTCGACACCGAACTTCGGCAGCGCATAGCGCTCCACCGTCACCGTCCGCTCCTGGACAGTCTCCCCGACGGTCGCCCGCAGCGTGTAGCGGCCCATGTTCACCAGCCGCGCCAGCGCGAACTCCGCCGCGGCGATGCCGAACTCGTTCGTCCGCGTCTCCTCGCGGAACACCTTGTTTCCCTTGCCGTCCCGCACCTCCAGCGTCACGTCCTCCCTGCCGCTCGGCAGGCCGTGCGGCAACCGCGTTGCCAGCGCCCGCAGGTGCATCGTCTGCCCCGGCTGGTACAACGGCTTGTCGGTCGTCAGCAGGATGCGGTGCGCGCGCTGGATCGTCACCGAATGGCGGCTCTCGGCCGAGCCGGAAGCGTGGTGCAGACGGAACAGCAGGGCCGCGCCGCCCGCCGCCGGCGGCGTCGCGAACGCGACGTCGGCCAGCCCGTAGGCGTCCGTCGCCCCCGCCCAGACCTGCGTCCGCTGCACCTCGCCCTCCGCGTCCGTCGTCTCCAGGTACGCCTCGGCCAGGGCGCCCGCCAACGGCCGGCCGCCGGCGGTGTCGAGCGCCGCGAGGCGGAAGTGCGCCGTGTCGCCGGCGAACAGCCGATCCGGACCGAGGACCCCGCTCGCGATGCGACGCGCCACCCGGTACAGCGACCGCGATCCCGAAGCGACCGCGTCCTCCGTCGACACGCGATAGCGCAGGACGTAACGCGCCAGGTCGCCCGCCGCCACCCCCTCAGGGAAGTCCGACACCCGCAACTCCAGCACCGCGGACAGCTCCCCCTCCGCCATCGTGAAGGAACGCGACTGGTTCCCGACCTCCTCGCCGTCCAGCGTCGTCACGCGAACCTCCACCATCCCGCGCAACGACCCCGCCCCGCTCGAACGCGACACCGGCAGGCTCACCTCGACCGCCCCATCCGCCACCGTCGCCGTCATCGCATCCTCGTCCACCGACAAGGCCGACGACGTCCGGTCCGGCTCGCCCACCGTGAACGACGACCCGTCGCCCAGGCATCCGCCCAGGAACACGACCGGCACCAGCACCGCCAGCAGCCACCACCGGACCCGACCCTGTCCTCCGCGCATCGCAACCTCCCCGCCGGACGCACGACACACGTCCGGACGCCCCGTCCAAGGCAAGCCACGTGCCGATCCCCGGTGCGCTGCGGCTCGTCCACCGACCAGATCGCAACCACCCGTTTTCCCGTCTGTTTTCCGAACCGGAAGCCCACCATGGCCGGCGTCCCCGGGCGACGAGGCCCGTTGTTCCGGTCCCGACCCGACATTCGATGGCACGGCATGTGCCACCGTTGCGGAACTCCCTGGTTCCCGCTGCGCCACATTCCCGCGCCGGCGACGGCGGCAGCGGGCCGGGTCCGGGGGTAGGTTGCAGGGCGATCCGTCGAGCGGAAGAGGAGTCAGGGGTGCTTGGGAGAGAGCCGGTCGAGCAGATCGAGGAGCGGGCCGGTCCGGAGGACGGGGTCGCCGGGCTGGAGCAGGGTGAACTCGGAGCCGGTCCAGACATCGACCGGCGCAGGGCGGCAGACGACGCTGCCGACATCCGGCCGGCAGCCTTCGGGCCGAGCCCGTTCGAGCGCGGCGAGCAGGCGGCGGAGGTCGGCTTCGGCCTCGTCCCTGGCGGCGTTGCGGGCCGCCGCGACCACCGCCGCGCGGCGCCGGTCCTCCTCGTCGGCGGCGTGCGGCGCCGCGCGCCGCCCGGTCGCGGAGCCGCCGTCGGTCGGCCCGACCGGCACCGGAACCGCCGGGGGCAGCACCTCCAGCGCCCGGTGCAGCCGGCGCTCGGCGGCCCGCAGGGCGCGGAAGAGGGCTTCGGCCGAGGCTTGCGCGGCGGAGACCCCGGCGAACCGCCCGCGGAGCCCGGCCATCATCCGCACCAGGGGCAGGATCCACTGTCCCTCGTACGGCGAGGTCCCCTGGGCGAGGGCGACGGAACCGGCCGGGGCGGGCTTGCCGTCGCCGTGCGGCCTGGAGGGCGCCGGCGGCCGCGGTTCCTGGGAGGCGGACCCGGCGGAGAACAGGACGTCGGGTTCGAGCCAGGCCAGGGTCTCGCCGAGGACCGCGTCGATCGGTGCGGCGACGGCAGCGCGAGCCGCGGCCGCTTCGGCCGCGAACTCCGGTCCCTCGACCGCCGGCGGGGCGGCGGCCCGGCGCGCGGCGACGGCACGGAGGTCGGCGACGAAGGCGCTGCGCTGCGTCTCGAGCGCGGCGAAGCCGTCGAGGAACTCCTTGCGTTCCTGCCCCAGCCGCTCGACCATCTTCTCCTCGAGGTCGGCGATCAGGTTGGCCGGCAGCGGACACTCGCGGCGGGGAGAGCCGGACTTGAGCAGCGCGCCCGGCGTGGTGTCGAGCATGCCACTGGGGAGGCCGGCCGCCTCGTCGGGCAACGGACTCGGGGGCGCGACGGCGCTGCGGCACGCGAACAGGACGGCGGCGGGAGCGAGGAGCAGGAACGGACGGCGGGTCAGCAGCGCGGGTCCCCGGGACACATGAAGCACTCCTCGAGCGGCGTGCCCTGGTTGATGCACTTGCGGGTCTTGGTGACGGTGGCGCCGGGGGTCGTGGCGCCGGGACGGGTTCCCGGACGGCCCTTGCGGATCTGGGCACTGGCGTCGATCAACGCCTGCTTCTCCTCCTGGGCCTTGGAGAGCTGCGCCTGCAACGCCGCCATCTGCTCGGCGTTGCCCTGGGCCTGGGTGATCTGCTCCATCAGGGCGGTGATCTTCTGGTCCGCCTCGGCCTGGGCGCGGCGGTTGGCCTCGAGTTCCTGCTCGAGCCGGCGGAGCTTCTCGCGCTCGGCCGCGAGCTGCTTCTCGCGGTCCTGGCGCTCGCGCTCGGCCTTCGCCGCAGCCGCCGCCTTCTCCTGTTCGGCCTCCTGGTAGTTCATGTAGAGGATCGTGCCGGTGACGCCGGCGCCGACGACGATCACGCCGATGGCGACCCAGACCCACAGCGGGATCTTCTTCTTCTGGGCGTCGAGAACCGCCAGGTCCTTCTCGTGGCGGAGCCGCATCTCCTCCTCGACGAGGCGGGCCTTGTGCTCCATCTCCTGCTTCACGCGGAGTTCCTCGAGCTGCCGCATGTGGAGCTTGCGCGACTCCTCCTCGCGACGGCGGCGCTCCTCCTCCTCGATCCGGCGCTTCTCCTCGGCGATCCGCCGCTCCTCCTCCTCCCGCGCCCGGCGCTCGGCCTCCTCCTTCGCGCGCCGCTCCTCCTCCTCGCGCTTGCGCCGCGCCTCCTGCTCGGCCTTGACGCGGTCCGCCTCGATGTTGAGGATGTCGTCCAGCGCTGACTTGACGTTGTCGTCCTTGTCCTGCGGCATTTCCTCTCGTCCCTCTCGTCCGTCCCCTGCTGAAGAACGCCTCGCAGCCCAACCGATCCGGCAACGCCCGGGACCCGCCCCGGCGGCCCTCCAACGAGATTGGAGTTGCCCGAGGTCTCCGGCGTTGGGGAGAATATCAGCCCGTCTCGCCGGGTGTCAATCGCGCGACGGGGCCGGCTGGACGACACGTCGGACGACGTGCTACACGGGGTCCGATGCGCGCGGAACTGCTGCTGGCCGCCGCGACGACGCTTGCCTTCGCCGCTCCCGCCCGGGGCCGGACGACTCCCGCGGACGAGCCGGGCGGTCCGGCGGAGGGCGGCGACACGACGCTCGGCGTGGCGGTGGTCGTCACCTCCGACCCCGGCGTCGAGTCGTCGCTGCGCGAGGCGATCCGCACGGAACTGTGCTCGGCGCTGCCGGCGAGCGGCTTCGCGTGCGCCTACCCGGACGACGTCGCGGCGGCGCTGGGCGACGTCGGCCGTCCCGGCCCGGAGGCCCTCGCGCGCGTCGCCGAACGGCTCGCGGTCCCCTACGCCGTCGCCGTCGTCCTGTACCCGGGCGCCACGGAGGGCCAGATCGACGCCGACGTGTTCCTCCAGGTCCGCGGCCGCGCGACCGGCATCTACCGCGGCGCGACCGACGACGCCGGAGCGATCGCCGACGCCGCCGCCGACACCGCCGAGGCGATGCTGCGCGATGCCGCCGCCCACGGCTTCGGCTCGCCCGGACTCGCCCCCGGTCCCGACGGCGCGGGCTTCGGCCCGGTGGCCCCCCCCGCCGACGACGGCGTGATCGACCTCACGATCAGCGAGACGCTCCAGGGAATCGCCGTCGCCTACCTGGCCTGCATGTCGTTCGACATCCAGGATTGGCGCATCATCGGCCCGACCCTCCTGATGGGCGGCGGCACCGGGCTCGCCGCCGCCCTCCTCGCCGACTACTATCTCCCGATCGGCATGGCCGACGCGGAACTCGTCGCCGGCGGCGGCTGGTGGGGCATCCTCGAAGGCATCCTCCTCGCCAAGACTCTCGGCGCCGGCGACATGACCGGCCTCGCCCCCTGGAGCCTCCTCGGCTGGAGCCTCGGCCTCGGCACCGGCATCACCCTCGCCGCCACCCTCGACCTCACCACCGGAGACGTCGCCCTCACCAACTCCGCCACCGCCTGGGGCACCTTCGCCGGCGCCGTCATCGCCGGCACCATCCTCGGACGCGACATCTTCACCACCGACACCGACTACGACTACGCCATCCCCTTCGCCGGCCTCAACGCCGGCCTCGTCTCCGGCATCGTCGCCTCCCTGTTCGTCGATGTCTCCCGCGGCCGTATGGCCCTCATCGATCTCTCCGGAATGCTCGGCGTCCTCCTCGGCGCATCCCTCGGCACCCCGCTCATCTTCGAGTCCCCCGACGAGAACGACAAGCGCTGGTACAGCGCGATCATGCTCGTCTCTGCCGGCACCGGTCTCGCCCTCGGCACCCTCCTCACCGCCGGCATGGACGACGACGACAACGCCGCCGCTGCGGCCGCCGCCATGGTCGAGGTCGAACCGTCCGGCGACGTCTCCCTCCACATCCCCGTCCCAAGACCCTGGTTCGATCCACGCCCCACCCCGTCCTCCCCGATCGGTCACCTCGGACTCTGGCTCGGCCTGGCTCAGGGAACCTGGTAGCCCCCGCGCCGGCCCGACCACCCGACCCTCGAACACGACCCCGCACGAGTTCCGGGAAGCAGCACCGAAACTTGACCGATTGCACACCTTGGTATACTTATGCCTACAGGTAGGTTTTATGGCTCCCATCAGATCAAAAGATATCCGGAACTTGGTGGAAGAAGCCGTACGAGAACTCCACCTCCGCGGCGTGGTGAAGGGTTCCACCACGCCGCTGGTCACCCGCGCAAGATCGGAAGAGCACGGCGATTTCACGACCAACTACGCGATGGTGGCGGCGAAGGCCGAGGGGCGAAAGCCACGGGAGCTGGCCGAACTTCTCGCCCGCGAGTTGGAGCGCCATCCGGACATTGCAGAGGTGCAAGTCGCAGGCCCGGGTTTCGTGAATCTGCGCCTGCGCACCGAGACTTGGGTTCGGGCGCTGGACGTTCCGGTCGCGGAGGGTGAGCGTTTCGGGTCGCACGCTCCGGGGGACGAGGCGCCGATCAACGTGGAGTTCGTGAGCGCGAACCCGACCGGTCCGCTGCACGTGGGACACGGTCGGGGCGCCGTGGTGGGCGATGCGCTGGTCCGCCTGCTGCGCGCGGCCGGGCAGCGGGTGACGGCGGAGTACTACTGGAACGACCGTGGCCGCCAGGTCCGGGAACTCGGCCGTTCGGTGTCGATCCGCCTGCGCCAACTCCTCGACCCGGCGACCCCGCCGCCGGCCGACGAGAACTGGTACCGGGGCGACTACGTGCGCGATCTGGCGCGGGAGGCGCCGGCCGATCCCGCCTTCGCCGAAGTGGCCGCCGGCGACCGTGCGGAGGCGCGGCTGCGGGTGTTGGCCGCGCTGCCCGAGAACGACGAACGCTTCGTGGTGTACGGGCGCGACCGGATGCAGGCGGCGATCCTGGCGACGCTGGCGAAGCTGCGCGTCGGGTTCGACTACCAGGAGTCGGAGCGGCGGATTGCGGCATCGATCGCGGAGTTCTACGCGGAGTTGCAGCGGCGCGGGTTGGCCTGCGAACGCGACGGGGCGCTGTTCCTGGCGACCGAGGGCAAGGAGGGGGAGGAGAAGGACCGGGTGGTGCGGAAGTCGGACGGCGAGTGGACCTACTTCGCCACCGACCTCCTCTATCACGCGGACAAGCTGCGGCGCGGTTTCGGAAGGATGATCAACGTCTGGGGTGCCGACCACCACGGCTACATCCCGCGCATGCGCGCCGGCCTCGCCGTCCTCGGCCACCCCCCCCAGACGCTCGAGGTGCTGCTCGTCCAGATGGTCAACCTGCTCTCGGACGGTCAACCCGTCCGCATGTCGAAGCGCTCGGGCGACTTCGTCACGCTCGACGAGCTGATCGACGAGGTCGGGGTGGACGCCACGCGGTACATCTTCCTCACCCGCCGCCACGACAGCCAGCTCGACTTCGACATCGCGCTGGCGAAACGCAAGACGCTGGACAACCCGGTGTTCTATGCCCAGTACGGCCACGCCCGGCTGTCGGCGATCCTGCGCCGCGCCGAGGAGTTGGCGGCCGGGCCGGTGCCCGAAGGGGCCCGCGAGCGACTCGCCGCCGGTCTCGGCCGCCCGGGTGCCCCGCCCGTCCCGGAGGCGGCCCTCGCCCTGCCCGAGGAACACCGGCTCGCCCGCCGCATCCTCGCCCTGCCCGACGTGGTGCTCGAGGCGGCGGAGGCGCGCGAGCCGCACCGGATCGTCTCCTTCGTCCAGGAGGTCTCGCAGGCCTTCCAGAGCTACTACACCGCGCGCTGGAAGCGACACGACGACCCGGTCCTGCCGCCGGCGCGGCTGTCGCCGGAGGCGCTGGCGGCATGGGACTGGGAGCGCACCGCGGCCCGACTGCGCTGGATCCGCGCGATCCGCGCCGCCGTCCGCGCGGCGCTCGGCATCGCCGGCGTGGAGGCACCCGACCGGATGGAGTGGTCGGAGGACGGAGACCGGGAGCAGGACGGCTAGGCCCCCCGGCCTCGAGGAGGTGGAGTCATGGTGAGGGATCTCGACAAGCTTCGGACCAGGTCGGAGTTCCGGCTGCGCTCGGGACACCTGGCGCTGATCGTGCTGGCGACCGCCGTGGCCGTGGGGCTGCTGTTCGTCGTCGGCAACGCGATGGCCGGCACCGACGACGACGCCCGACCCGCCGCCGCCCGCGACCCGCTCGCCGCGCTCGAACGGCCCGCGGCACCGGCCGCCGAACCGCGGACGACGCCTCCCCGCAAGCCGCCCGCGCTGTCCGCCGTACCCGACCCCGAGGCGCTTCCGCCGCTGACGTTGACCTTCCACGAACGGCTCGCGCGCCCGGAACCGCCGGCACCGCGCGCCAACCCCTACCCCGCCGCCGCCCCCGCCACCGTGCAGGTCGAAGTGGACGACGCGCCGCTGCCGCTCGAGGAGCCGGCCACGCACCAGCCGGCCCCGCCGCTCCCCGGCCTCCCGCCCCCCGCCGCGCCGGCCGCCCCGGCGGCCGCAGCCGCACCACCGCCCCCGACCGCCGCGCCGGCCGCCACCGTGTCGCTTCCCCCGGGCGTTCCGGTCGCCCCGCCCCCGGTCCAGTCGGCTCGCGAACCGCTGGGCGCTCCCCTGCCCCCGGGCGACCCGCAGCCACGCTTCGACGAGGTCCCGAGCCCGCCGCTCGCCCAGGCCGGCGAGCACGGCGTGTTCACCCTCCAGGTCGCCTCGTTCGCGATCCAGGACGAGGCGGTCGCCTACATGAACATGCTGCGGCAGCGCGGCCACGAGTCGTTCATCGTCCGCGCCGACTGCGGCGAACGCGGCCTGGTGTACCGCGTGCGCGTCGGCCCGTTCGACTCGCAGGTCGAGGCCGAACGATACCGGCGGAAGTTCGAACGCACGGAGCGGATTCCAACCTTCGTCGTGCGGCGGGTGCCCCCCGAGCCGGGCCCCCTGCCCGGCACCCTCTGACCTTCCCGATCTGTCGCGAGCCCCAATCCTTCCAACTTCGAAATACCGTCCGCCTCGATGACTCTACTACGCTGCTGAAAACAGATGGATTGCAATCATGCATGAGACCGCTGGCTCGTCCGGGTGAACGGACAGGGATCGATTCGTGGAACAAAGGCCGGAGCATCTGCGGAATTCAATAAGAATAGAGGCTTGCGTAGCAGGATGCCACATGGCTCGACCGGAGAGAAGCCGGAAAATGTCTTGGCACGACAGTCGCAAGGAGGATTATCTTGGAGACGAGATTCGGAAGGCTCGCGCTTCGATTGGTCTCCCCCCCCAGCCTTGTGCGAGCCTTCCGACGATGGTCCGGGCGGCGGCAAGGTTCCCCCCACTTGTCGTCGCCCGGCCTTTTTTTGTCCTTAGTTTCCGAGAACATCCGGTGATTCGGAACGCGACGAACCGCCGGCCGGGCGTCCGGTCCGTCGGGACCGTCGCTCCCCCCGTGCCGGCGGAACGGGGTCGCCGAGGTCACCGGGCGCGCGGGCACGGCCGGTGACCGGCCGCCGCAAGAACCGTCAGCCGCCCAGCAGGTCGCGGACCTTGCTGGCCCACTCGCGCAGCTCGTCGCTCTCGGCCCGGACCTCCAGCTCCTTCACCCGCAGGAGCAGCAGGGCCTTGCGCTGGACCAGATGTCCGGCGAGGTACCGGTGGAGGCGGCGCAGCACGTCGAGCAGGACCGTCTCGTCGGGATGCAGCAGGGCCTGCCCCAGCACCTCGGGGTCGTCCGGCAGGTCGCCGTGCTCGGCGCGGAACGCATCCACCGCCGCCGCCGCCGCCTCGGGGTTGGCGGCGTCGAGGATGCGGCGGAGGGCCCGCTGGCGCTCGGGCAGCCCGCCGGACACCTCGAGCCCCGCCCCCTTGGCGATCCCCTGGACCAGCTTGCCCGCCTCGCCCCGTTCGAACAGGCGCGCCAGGTCGGCCTTGTAGCGTCCCAGACCGGTGACGGAGCCGGACTTCCCCCGGCGCGGCTCGCGGCGCAGGTCGCCATCGACGTGCGCACTCTTGTCGCGTTTCTTGTCGATCTCGCGCCAGGAGACGTCCCGGTCCCGGCTGCCGCGCCGCCCGCCCCGGCCGCGTTCGTCGTCCATCACTTCCCCTCCCCGGCCGGCGGCGCGGCGGGCGACGGCGGGGCCGCGGGCGGCACGGTGCCGCCGGTCCGCGCGCCGCGCGCGAACAGCAGCGCGGGCACGGCGAGCTGGGCGGCGAGGTAGCAGGCGAGGATGCCGAGGGTGATCGAGAAGCCGAGGGTCCACATGCCGACGTGGTCGGAGATCATCAGCATGCCGAAGCCGATCATCGTGGTCAGCGCGCACAGCATCACGCCGGCGGACGTGCTGGCGAATCCCTCGACCCCCTCCGGGTTCTCCCGGTAGCGGTGCACCAGGTAGACGCCGTAGTCGACCCCGGTGCAGATCAGCACCGGCAGCGCCATGACGTTGACGAAGTTGAAGGTCCAGCCGAGCAGCCACTGGACGCCGACCACGAGCATCGTGCCGGCCAGCAGCGGAATCAGGGTGACCAGCACGTGGAACACGTTGCGCAGGTAGAGGATCAGGGACAACAGCACGGCGACGAAGGAGTAGATCGTGGCCGAACGGAAGCTGTTCTCGATCTCGACGGCATTGGCGTAGTGGGTCATCGGGAAGCCCGTGGCGCCGGGGTCGACCTTCAGCATCTCCGAGACGAGACAGGGCAGGAAGGTGCGGTCGCCGATGTTGCGGGTCGGGTAGACGTAGGCGGCGTACGCCCGGCCGTCGCGCGAACGGAACCGCGCATCGATGTCGGGCGGCAGGGCCCGGACCTGGAGGGGGTCGAGGTCGAGGCCGGCGAGGACGAGGCCGAGGCCGTCGTCGAGCTGCCGCAGGAGCCAGGACTGGAATCCCAGGAGCGCATCGCGCATCGCCGCCGGGTCGCCCCGGCGGATCCGGCCGGCGAGCCGCTCCGCCGTCTCGGCCAGGCCGGAGATCGCCGCGGTCAGCGGCGAGTCGGGCCGGCTCTCTTTGAAGTCGAAGGCGATGTTGCCCGCCTCGTCGGCGATCTTCTCGAGCGTCTCGGCGATCTTCGCCGGGTCGACGGCCGGCGGATGCGCCGCGGACGCCGCGGCCTCGCCGCGGATCTTCTCGAGGAAGCCGCGGTGGCGGCGCAACGCCGTCACCGCCTCGACCTTCTCCGGCGACATCTCCGGCAAGAACCGCTCGTAACGCCCCGACCATTCCACCCGCGACAGCACCGGCCGCTGCGGCGCGCACTCGTCGCCAGCGTCCTTCCCGGCGCCCCGCGCCAGCTCCTCCAGCTTCGCCACCCGCGCGCGCAGCTCGGCGGGCGTCGAGCCGGTGACGATCACCGTTTCGGAGGAGTAGTCGGTGTGGGACAGCGCCCGGATCCCGAGCACCGATTCGGCGTTGCGGGGCAGCAGGTTGTTGTTGTCCCAGTCGAGGCGGGCGTCCTTGAGGGCGAAGCCGCCGAAGGCGATGACGAGCGCGGTGATCGAGAGGATCGCGACCCGCGCGAGGCGACCGCGCGAGAGCCCCTGCAGCCCCTTCTGCATCTGCAGGCCGTAGCGGCGCGGCTTGTGGAACAGGAACAGCAGCACGGGCAGCAGAATCGTCGTGCCGAGGAAGATCATCCAGATCGCCATCGCGACGATCTGGCCCAGTTCCGCGAAGCCGAGAAACTCGGTCAGGCCGACGCCGACGAACGCCAGCGTCGTCATCACGGCGGCGGTCAGCACGGCGCCGCCGGTCTGGCCCAGCATCAACGCCGCCGCCTCGACCTCGCTCTTCCCCGCCAGCCGTTCGTCGTTGTAGCGCTGGAAGAGCTGGACGGCGTAGTCCACCCCCAGCCCAAGCAGCACGCCGCCGAAGTAGGCGGAGATCAGGGTCAGGCGACCGATGGTGACGGAAACCAGGCCGAGGGTCCAGAAGATCGCGAACAGCAGCGGGACGAGCAGCAGGATCGGGGTGCGGAAGGAACGGTAGTACAGGAGCAGGAGGAGGAAGATCGCGGCGCCGGCGAAGACGGTGACGCGGAACGCGTCGCGGGACACGACCGTCATCTCGTCGGTGACCACCGCAGGGTTGCCCGTCACCAGCGCCTGCACGGGCCGGCCGGTCTCTCGGGTCACCCGCGCCGCCTCCTGGTGCGCGACCGCCCGCACGGAGCGGACGAAACACCCGGCGACAGCCTCGTCCTCCGAGTCGGTCACCGGCCGCACGAACAGCAGCATCCGGATCGGATGCTCGCCCTGCGACAGGTAGCCCAACTCGTCAACCCCCCGCCGGTCCTCCGCGGTCAGTTTCGGGGCCGCCGACTCGCCCAGCCGCTCCTGCGGATACGGCGCCTCGAGCCACCGTTCGAGACGCCGCATCGCGTCGGTCAACTGCGCGACCGATTCCGCGTCCTTCGCCTCGTCGGCCCCCGCCGCCGTCTCGCCCTTGGAGAACCCGTCGGCGATCCCGTTCAGGGCGTCCTGCAGGCTGGTCAGCGGCGGCAGGGCCGACTGGCCCGCACGGTTCGCCGCGTCGAGCCCCTCGCCGATCTTCCGCAGGTCGTCGACCCCGAGGTAGTAGATCCCCTTGCGTTCGAACTGGGCGAGGTCGACCCGATGGAAGACGTCGCGCACCTGCCGCCGGGCGAACCGCGGGTCGGAGCAGACGTCGTCGCCGGGTTTCGCGTCGGGCGGCGGCTCGGCCTGGAGCTTCGCCGCGATGGCGTCGGCGGTCGCCCGCAACGCCTCCCGGTCCTCGCCCTCCAGGATCACCATCGCGAGAAACGGCGTGCCGAACCGGCTCACCACCTCGTCGAAATGCTTGCGCACCGGGACCTCGGGGTCCTGCAGCGCCGCGCGGTTGACGCGGATGTTCGTCACGAGGTCCGGGACGCGCAGGGACGCCAGCGCGGTGGCGACCACGACTCCGGCGATCACCCACCAGCGCCGGCGGAACAGGAACCCGGCCAGCCAGCGGCCGAGGCGCTCGCCGAGACGCGCCGTCCTCCCCCTTCCTGCGCCGTCACCGCGGGTCTCTTCGACTGCCATCGTGCGCCCCTTCTCCCCCGTCCCCGCTCCGCCCCGCCGCCCTCCCCCCCCCCTTCCCGCGGACCCGCTCGCCTTCGTCAGAACCGCACGCGCGAGCGCAAGAATGCCATGGAATCGCCCGCCGCGGGCTGTCCGAATTTCGACTGGTCGTCGCCGAGCAGGATCAACGCCCCGCCCTCCAGTTCCATCGAGCTCCACGGGTTCCAGTTGAGCAGCGGGAAGATCACGCCGCCGGGATGATCCGGATCGATCGAGGCGATGCAGAACAGGCGGAGGAGCAGCTTCGAGTTGAAGAACTTGAAGTCCGCGCCGGCCACGACGTAGTCCTCCACGAACTGCGGCCCCAACTCGTCCACCATCCCGTGCACGAACATCAGCAGGCCGAAGATGTCGCGGGTGAACGTGTAGTCGAACCCCAACGTCGCCTTGAGGAACGGACGGCCATCGACCGAGTGGCCGACGATGTCGGGACCGAACAGGTCCGGGATGTCGGCCGTGTAGGTCATCTCTTGCGGCCAGACGACCGCACCCTCGAGCCGGAACCCGGCGTCGTCGAGGAACCCGATCTGACCTGCCACGTCGAAGCCGAAAACCTGCATCGCGGGATAGGCGAGGCCGACGTCGGTCCGGACGCAGCCGCCGAGCGCGCCCGTCGGCACGCTCGTGCCGTCGCAGTAGACTCCGGGGACGACGGTGGGGAACGACGTGACCGGCACCGGGAAGTCGCTGAAGCCCCGGTAGTACGACAACGACCAGTCGCTCTCGTCGGTGCGCCACTGGACGCGCGCCCCCACCTGGATGTTCTCCAGCGAAACGTCGGGCGGCTCGGCCGCCGCATCGACCGCGAACTGGTAGCCTGCATTCTCCATCATCGTGCGATTGGCGATCAGCGCCGCCTCCACCTCCGGCTCCACCAGGTTCACCTCGGAGTGTGGGTCGGCCAGCGCCGCCGTGGCCGAGCGCGGGAGGCGGGCCGGACGAAAGACCGGAACCACCACCGCCTCCAGCAACAGGTCGCCCTCGGGACTCGACCACATCAACCGTACCATCTCGTTGGCCTGCGTGATGCCGAACCGCAGCGGGTCGAACATGTCGTCCGGATTGAGGTTGTTCGTCGGCCGGAACCGATCCGCCGCCCCCCAGGTGACGATCTGGCGGCCGAACACGATGTCGAACCCGTCGAAGATGTCGCGGATCGAAACGTAGGCCGCGTCCGACTCCAGCCAGAACGCGTCCAGCTTCAGCGCGTTGGTCAGATCCTCCAACGGATGATCGGCGCTCGCGAACGCCAGCCCGTCGAAGTTCACCCGCAGGTCCAGCTCGTAGCGGATGTGCGGATTGAGACGCTGCTTCACGCCGAACTCCGCGACGTTCAGGTTCCAGACCAGGTCGCCCTGCGCGTCCCCCGCCACCGCCGCGCGGAAGTCGGTCGCCGCCTGCCCGTAGAAGGTCGGGTCGTCGGCGCGCGCCGCCGTCCCGGCCGCCAGCACCACGCCGGCCGCCAGCAGCCACAGCCCCACCCGATCCCGACCGAACCGCCGGAAAAACCTCCGGCGAACCACCGCGGCGCCGCCGCCTCGTACCGCCGAACCCGCCATCATGCCTCCCGAGACGCCGTGCGATTCCGAACAGTTCGCGTATCGATGCGTCTCCCTCGCCGCGCAACCTGCCACGCGCCCCGGGCCGGGGTCAACGGTCCCTCCCTGGGCGCGGACGCGCGACCCGCGAGAAGTCGCGCGCCACCGCCGAAACGGGCGCGAGGCGCGGACGGGAAAGAACCACCGGAAGCCCCGAGGAGGTGCGGAAACGGAGTGACGGACTACTCGCCCAGCATCAGCGAGCGCTTGGTGAACATGCGGTCCTCGAGGCCGGTGTTGACCTGGAAGTCGGAAATCCGGACCTCGGTCACCCGGTTGGCCCGGGCGTTCGTGATCTTCACGTGGCTGAGACCGTTGTAGGCCCCCACCTGCACGAAGTCCCCGCGTTCCATCGTCTTCGCCAGCTCGCCGTCCATGTAGTACTCGATCTTCGTCGCGTACATGTTGTGCGACCGATCGGCCCACAAGACCATCTTGGAGTACGGGGAAACGTCGGCACTGGCGGGAACGAGCTGCAGCTTGTAGTGCTCGGCGGTCGTCTCGAGCAGCGAGGCGGTCCAGCCGTCGCTGATGCCGACCAGCGACGCATCGGCGGCGGCATAGTCGGTTCCGGCGAGCCCCTGGGCGCGGGCCGAGGCCGCCACCAGTCGCACCGCACGGTCCTCGGGATTGTAGATGTACATCGTCCGCGCCCCGAGCTGCAGGATCGCCATGCCGGCCAGCTCGCCCGGCGCCGTGACCCGGACCAGCAGCTTGTCGCTGCCCTTCGCGTAGACCTGCATCTCGATCGTCCGCGTCGTCGTGCCGCCCTCGACCAGCGTCAGCGTCATCTTGTACGAAATGTCGGCGTACGGAAACTCGGCCGCCTCGATCCGGCGAACAAGCTGCGCCACGTCCGGAGCCTGCTGCGCCACCGCCACCCCCACTCCGGCCACCAGCAAACCCGGAATCACGAAACGAAGCGCGCCACGAGACATCTCGGACCCTCCTTCCACCCCGCCGCCGTGTCATCGTTCCGTCATCGATGACCGGGGCCGTCGGCACTCAGACGTCGCCGACCGGCCCGCATTCTATGCCCGATCGCTCCCCTCGCAAGATTCAACACCCGGAAAACGCATGGGAATGTGCGAAATCGCACACCGGCGGTTGCAGTCGGGTTCAGTCGAGCGGTTCGCGTGCGAGAGTGGCTGCCATGCGCTCATGGTCGCTCTCCGCGAGTTGCAGTCGGGTTCAGTCGAGCGGTTCGCGCGCGAGGTCGGGGTAGGTCTGCCGGGCGTAGTCGCGGAAGATCCGCCCGACCTCCTCCGCCGTCCCCGCCTCGAGCGCCTCGCCGGCGAGACGGCGGGCGTCGTCGAAGCGGATCGACCGGACGACGGCCTTGGCGAGGGAAACGGAGGCGGGGGAGACGGAGATCCGGTCGATCTCGAGGCCGACCAGGAGGGGGACGGCGAGCGGGTCCTCGGCCATGGCGCCGCACATCGAGACCGGCAGCCCGGCCTCGCGACCGGCGCGGACCGCCTGCCGGACCAGGCGCAGGACCGCGGGGTGGAACGGCTGGTAGAACTGTGCGACCCGTTCGCTGCCGCGGTCGATCGCGAGGGCGTACTGGACGAGGTCGTTGGTGCCGATGGAGAAGAAGGCGGCGTGGCGGGCGAGCAGGTCGGCGACGACGACGGCGGAGGGGACCTCGATCATGCAGCCGATCGGGACGTCGCCGGGGCACGCCAGGCCGTCGCGCCGCAGCCCCTCGCGCGCCTCGCCGACGACGTCGAGCGCGTCGCGGAAGTCGCCGACGCCGCAGACCATCGGGAACATCACGCCGACGTCGCCGGCGGCCGCGGCGCGAAGCATCGCGCGGAGCTGGATGCGGAACAGGTCGCGCTCGTGCAGGCCGAGGCGCAGGGCGCGCAGGCCAAGCGCGGGGTTGGGTTCGCCGGCGAGTTGGGGTCGCGAGGCGAACTTGTCCCCGCCGAGGTCGAAGGTGCGGAGGACGACCGGGCGCGGCGCCATCCGCGACACGACCTTCTCGTAGGCCCGCAGCTGCTCCTCCTCGGACGGCGGACGGGGCCGGCCGACGTACAGGAACTCGGTGCGGTACAGGCCGATCCCTTCGGCACCGCCGCGCAACGCGGCATCGACCTCGTCGGGGAACTCGATGTTGGCCAGCAGCGCGATCCGCCGCCCGTCCCGCGTCTCGGCGGGCCGCTCTCCCTCCTCCCGCAGGGTCCGCTGCAGTTCGGCCAGCCGCCGGGCCCGCTCCCGGAACAGCGAAACCTCGGCGGGCGGCGGTGCCACGACCACCTCCCCGCGTGCGCCGTCGACCGCCACGAGCGTCCGTTCGTCCACGCAGCCGACGAGGTCCGGGACGCCGACCACGGCGGGCAGCCCGAGGGCGCGGGCGAGGATCGCGGTATGGGACGTGCGCGATCCGGTCTCGGTCACGACGGCGGCGACGGCGGCGTGCACGAGGTGACTCATGTCGACCGGCGACAACTCGTGCGCCACCACGACCGCGCCGGCGGGAAGGTCGTCGGCGGGATCGGGCTGGAGCCCCGCGAGGTTCCGCAGGATGCGCTCGGCGGCGAACAGCACGTCGCCCCGCCGCTCGCGGAAGAACTCGTCGCCGCTCGCCTCCAACGCCGCGCGGATCGATTCGGCGACCCGCCGCACGGCCCATTCCGCGTTGACGCGCTCCTCGCGCACCGCCCGTTCGGCCGCCCGTTCCAGCGCGTCGTCCTCCAGGAGCTGAAGATGGGCCTCCATCATCCGTACCAGCTCGGCGGGATGCCCCGCGCCGCGCACCCGGTCCCTCGCCCGCTCGATCTGCTCGCGACCGCGCGCGATCGCGCCCCGGAGCCGCTCGACCTCGGCCTCCACCGCAGCCGCGCCCGCCGCCAGCGGCCGAGGCGCGACCGCCAGCGGGCGGCGCTCGACGAGATGCGCGGGGCCGACGGCAATGCCGGGACTCGCCGGGATCCCGGCGCGCCGGTCGGTCACGGCACGTCCTCCTCGAAGCCGGCGGCGAGCAGCCCGGCCAGCTCGTCCACGGCACAGGCCGCGTCGGGCCCCTCGGCGACGATGCGCAGCCGGCTGCCCTGGGCGGCGGCCAGGGTCAGCAACTCCACGACGCTCTTCCCGTCGGCGGCCGTCTCGCCCGCGCGGACGGTGATCGAGGCCCGGTAGCGGCGAGCGGCCCGGGCGAAGGCGGTGGCGGCACGCACGTGGAGGCCCGAATCGAACCCGACCTCGGCCACCCGCTCCACCGCGCCGGCCTCCGGCGCCCCGCCCCCATCCCGCGACGCTCCCGTCCCGCTCATCCCCCGCCCTCCGCCCCGCCGCGGTCGATGTCGCGATGCCGCACCTCGACCGAGGTCGCCGGCAGCCGGGACGCCAGCGCCCCGGCCAGCGCGACCGAACGATGGCGGCCGCCGGTGCAACCGACGGCGATCGTCAGGTAGGTCCGGCCGTCGCGCAGGTAGTGCGGCCACAGCCGCCCGAACAGCTCGGCCATCCGGTCGAGGAACCAGCGGGCCTCCTCCGTCGCCAGCACGTGGGCCGCGACCCGGGGATCGGTCCCCGGCAGCTCCCGGAGTTCGTCGACGAAGTACGGATTGGCCAGGAAACGGGCGTCGAGCACGATGTCGGCATCGACGGGGACGCCGAACTTGTAGCCGAAGGACAGGACGCGCACGACCAGGCGATGCTCGGCGGCCGCGCCGCGCGTCAGGTGGTCGATCATCCGGCGACGCAGTTCGTGCACGGTGAGGTCGGAAGTGTCGAGCACCCGGTCGGCCAGGGCCCGGATCGGCGCCAGCGCCGCGCGCTCGCGCCGCACCCCCCCGAGGACGTCGCCGTCGGGCGACAACGGGTGGGGGCGGCGCGTGGAGCCGAACCGGCGCAGGAGCGCCTCGTCGCGCGCGTCGAGGAACAGGATCTCGACCGCGTGGCCGGCGGCGCGCAGCGCCTCTACGGCCCCCGGGAACCCGGAGAGGAACCCTCCCTCCCGCACATCGATCCCCAGCGCGACCCGCCGCACGTCGGGGCGACTCGAACAGATCCGCACGAGGTCCCCGGCGAGCACCGTCGGCAGGTTGTCGACGCAGAACCACCCCAGATCCTCCAGCACCCGCAGGGCGGTGGACTTTCCGGAGCCGGAAAGGCCGGTGACGATGCGGACGTCGAGCGGGGCGTCAGCGGGAGAGGACATCGATCTCCCCCAGCCGCCGCAGGAGGTCGGCGGCGTCGGTGCAGTCCAGGAGCGTCCGGCGGGCCGCCGGGTCGCGCAGCCGGCGGGAGAAGGCGCCGAGCAGCCGGAGGTGCTCGCCGACCGAGTCGGGGGGGACGACGAGGGCCACGACGAGGCGAACGGGGAGGCCGTCGGCGGCGCCCAGGTCGAGCCCCGGAGCAGGGAGGAGCAACACCGCGGCGCGCGCCGCGGAGAGGCCCGGCAGCTTGGCGTGCGGAAACGCGAGCCCCTCCCCGACCGCCGTCGTCGCGAGCTGTTCCCGCGCCGCCAGCGCGCCGGCGATCGATGCGGCGTCGAGCCCCGGAATCGCGGACACCTCCGCCAGCCGCTCGCCGAGCAGACGCAGCAGGCCGGCGCGGCCGTCGGGAAGGAAGTCGAGTACCGCGATCCGCGAAGGATCGAGCAGGGCGGCCAGTCGGGTCATCCGTTCGTTCGCCTACGCCGTCCGCTTCCGCTTCTGCACCTGCCGCTCGATGCGGTCCACCGCCCGGTCGACCGAGGCATACATGTCGTCCGAGACCTCGCTGGACTTGAAGACCTTGCCCCCTCCCGAGATCGTCACGTCACAACCCTGGAGATGCCGCTCGGTCGAGAGCACGACCTGGGCGTCGGCCGGCCCGGTCAGATAGCGCTGGATCCGGCCCACCTTGTCGTTGACGTACTCCTTGATCGCATCGGTGGCCTCCAGGTGCCGGAACGTGATCGAGATCCTCATCGACTCCACCTCCTTCGCGGGCCGGCGGGCCCGCGGCACACCCCGCAGCCGCCGCCGGACGCGGCGGCGGTGGGCGGGGCCGGAATCGTCGGGGTCCTGGTCAATAGAACCGCTTCCTGCGCGACGAGCTGAGCAGCCCCATGCTCTCGCGGTACTTGGCCACCGTCCGCCGCGCGATCACGATGCCCTTGTCGGCCAGCAGCTTCACGATCTGCTGGTCGGAGAACGGCTGCTGCGGGTCCTCCCCCTGGATGATCGTCTTGATCTCGCTGCGCACCGCCTCGGAGGCGATGTCCTCGTCCTCCAGCCGCCGGATGCGCGAGTTGAAGAAGTACTTCAGTTCGAAAATGCCGTGCGGGGTCTGCATGTACTTGTTGGTCGTCACGCGGCCGATCGTCGATTCGTGCATCCCCAGGTCGTCCGCGATGTCCTTGAGGATCATCGGCCTGAGTTCGCTGACCCCCTTGTCGAAGAAGTCCCGCTGGCGATCGACGATCCGCTCCGAGACCCGCAGCAACGTCTGCTGGCGCTGGTTGATCGAACGGATCAGCCACTGGGCCGAACGGACCTTCCCGCGGACGTACTCGCGAGCCGAAGGGTCCCGGTCGATCACGTCGCGGTAGTAGCGGGCGATGCGCAGCCGCGGGAGCCCGTCGTCGTTCACCACCACCTGCCACTCGCCGTCCGCCCCGCGCCGCACCTCCACGTCCGGGACCACGTACTGCGGCTCCTCGCCCGTGAAGTTGCGCGCCGGCCGCGGCTCCAGCGTCGCGATCACCTCCGCCGCCGCGTACACGTCCTCGACGTCCAATCCCACCGCCCGCGCCACCGCCTGAAAGTTGCGCTTCTCGATGTCCGGCAGGTGCCGGTCGATCATCTGCACCAGCGGCGGCTCGAGATTCAACACCTCCGCCTGCGCCAGCAGACACTCCCGCAGGTCCCGCGCCGCCACCCCCAACGGGTCCATCCGCTGGACCTCCCGCAACACCTCCTCGGCCTCGTCCAGCTCGAGCCCCACCTCTTCCGCCAGGTCCTCGAGCGGCGGTTCGCGGAAGTAGCCGTCGCGGTCCAGGTTCCCCAGGATCAGCAGCGCGAGCCGCTCCTCCCGCGGCGTGAACTCCGCCAGCTTCACCTGCCACGCCACGTGGTCGTACAAGGTCCCCTTCTGCACGTAGCGCGTGTCGTGGTCCTGCGGAAGCTCCTCCGACGCGTCCGCGCGAAGGAACGGCGGCGGCTCGCCCCGCGAGTGGTTCTCGAGATAGCGGTCGAGGTCGACATCGCTCATCGCCGAGCGCGAGACCTCCGTCCCCGAGTCGTCCGGCAGGATCTGCTGCACCCGCTCCGACCAGTCCTGCTCCTGCGCGCCGCCCGCCAGCAACCCCGGCTCCGCCCCCGCCGGCGACGAATCCGCACCCCCCTCCGCCGGCTTCTCCGCCGACTCCCCCGGCGACGACTCCGGCGCCTCGTCCAGGAACGGATTCTCCATCAGCTCCTGCTGCACGTGTTCCTGCAGCTCGAGGCGCGAAAGCTGCAGCAGCTTGATCGCGAGCTGCAGCTGCGGCGTCATCACCAGGCTCTGCGTGAGCTTCAGCTGCTGCCGGATCTCGATCCCTACCATCGCAACCTCGAGTATAAACACGGAAGCCGCGGATGGGAAGCCGGGTCGGCATCCTTCTTGCTGCACCCCCTTGACAAGCGCCTCGGAAGCACGGCGCGAAGTTCGCATCCCGGCGGGAGGGCCGGATGGGAACGGGCCGCAGGCCGCGACGACGACCCTACCGCGGGCAGCGCAACGCCGCCCCCGAACCGGGCTCGAACAACGGGTCGGTTGAACTCCGCCGGTACGCCAGTTCCGGACACCCGTGCGCCGACCACTCGACCGGCAGGTAGTACCACCCGTCGTTCAGCACCGCCCCGCAACGGCTCGACGCCGGGTCGCGCGGCGCCTGCCGGACCAGGCACTGCCGCCGACCGAGCGCGTCCAGCCCCAGATCGCGCTTGAGCGGCACGCACTCGGCGCTGCTCCGCGGGTCGCGACACGGCGCGATCGACCGCAACCCCTCCACCGTCGCCGGCGGACACCACTCCGCCGGACACGCCGGGTCGGCGGCGCACGGCCGCCCGTCGTCGTACGTCTCCACCATCCAGCAGCCGATGGTGCACGAACCGGCGTCGAACGGCCGGACGTCGTCGAGGCAGAAGTAGTCGTCGCGCAGGCTCTCCACCAGCCGGCTCGCGATCGAACCGAAGGCCGCCGTCCAGTCCGTCTTGCAGATCGAATCGACGTAGGCGTCCTTGCCCCACGCCTGCGCGATCTGGACGAACCGCCGGGGCGGATAGGCAACACCCATGGAGGTGTTGCACGACGGGAGGAGCGAACTCGGCGTCACGGGATCCACCCTCTCGATCATCTCCGGCACGTCGAGACATCCCGCCAGCCGGTCGCCGAACCCGATGCAGCGGGAGGCGTCCGGCGGCACACCGACGATGAACCCGAGGAACACGTTCGCCGCCCCGGAAGGCCGCAACGACCGGAACGCCTCGATGTAGTCCTCCACCGGCTCGACGAACTCGGGGTGCGCGAAGCAGCGGATGCTCAGATGACCGAGGTCGGAGCGGGAGGCGTCGAACATCTCGGGGTGGCCCTCCCGCACCGAGCAGTCCTCCTCGTCGGTGACGAAGATCAGCGCCAGCAGCGAATCCTCCCGCAGGAACCCGGCGTTGCAGCCGCCGGGCCGGACGTTGTCGGTCAGCGCCTGGCGCATCGCCTTGAGCTGCTGTTCGAAACCGCAGCCGCGCGTCCCCAGCGTCGCGATGCAGGAGAAATCCTGCGCCATCTGCGCGGCGGGATAGCTCTCGGCGTTGCCGGGGTTGCGCGACAGGAAGCTCGGATAGACCGCGGCGCAACCCGACGGCAAACTCGGCTCGTGGCGCAGGCAACCGTTGTCGCCCCCCACCGGGTTGTCGCACGTCGTCAGCGGGACGCCCATGGTTCCCATGTCGGAGGAGATCACCCCGACGTTGAGATCCTCCACCGCCGCGTGGTCGGGCCGCCCGTCGCCGTTGCGATCCGGCGGGTTCAGCAACTCGTCCATCAGCTCCGGGAAGCGCTGCGTGAGCGCCGCCTGCTCCTGCGCCATCGAGCCCGAGTTGTCCACCAGGAACAGGATGTCGAGCTTGGTGAGACCCGGCTGGCGCACCGTCTCGTCCGTCCACCACGGCGCGACGTCGGCGTCCGCATCGGCATCGCCGTCCGCATCGGCATCCGCATCCGCGGCGTCCGGCGGCGGCGTCGTCGAGAAACAGTGCAGGCCCGACGCGTCGCGCTCGTAGCCGGCGTCGCACTCGCAGACCGGAACCGTCCCGGCCGCGACGCAGGTGCCGTGGTACGAACAGACGACGTCGCGGCACGGGTCGACCGGATCGTTCGGCACGCAGGCGAGGCCGCCCGGACCTCCGGGATGGTACCCGGGCCAGCACGCGCAGTACGGCCCCTGATCGAAGGGCAGTTCGCGACACTCCCCCTCCCCGCAGTCCACCCCGTCGCACCACCCGGTGGGCGGGTTCGTCCCGCACCCGGCGAGGGTTGCCGCGACGAGCGGGACCAGAGGCATCCAGCCGGAGAGAAACCGCGTCCTCAGTGTTCTCATCGATTCACCCTCCCGACGGCGAGGAGCCGGCGTTCCCGTCCCGTCCGGCCCTGCACCGAACGCCTGCCAACCCTTCCAGTGTACGCGCGAAAGCCACATGCTTCCAGTACCCGCTCGATCCGCCGCGGCTCATGCGGGCCTGGTGATTCCCGGTGGAGCGGTCGGCCGGGCGCCGACGGGCGGCGCCAGGGCCGCTGGTCGGAAGAAGTTTCGGCGTCAGACGCGGGGGTCGGAACCGAGATACAGCCGGCGGGCGTCGGGATCCGCCCGGACTTCCGCGGGTGTTCCGGACCGCAGGACCCGCCCCTCGACGAGCAGGTACACCCGGTCGCAGACCCGCATCGTCTCCGCGACGTTGTGGTCGGTCAGGAGCACGCCCAGCCCTTCCGCGCGCAGGGTGCCGATGCGCTGCCGCAGATCCTCCGCCGCCAGCGGGTCGATCCCCGAGAACGGCTCGTCGAGCAGCACCACGCGCGGCTCCACGGCCAGCAGCCGGACGATCTCCAGCCGGCGCCGCTCGCCCCCCGACAGGGTCTCCACCCGCTGCTCGGCGACCGCGGCGAGTCCGGATCGATCGAGGACCTCGCGGGCCTTGGATTCCGCATCGTTGCGACCGCGCTCCTCCAGCACCACCTTGATGTTGTCCAGGACGCTCAGGCCCGCCAGGGCCGAAGGGGCCTGAGGGAGATACCCGAGTCCCCGGCGGGCACGGAGGTGGACGGCGAGCCGGTCGATCGGCTCGCCGAGGAACTCGACCGACCCCTCGTCCGCCGGGAGGAACCCGATCAGGATGCGGAAGGCGGTCGTCTTGCCGGCTCCGTTCGGTCCGAGCAGCCCGACCACCTCGCCGGCGCGGACGGCGAGATCGATGCCGCGGAGCACCTCGCGCGGGCCGAAGCGCTTGCGAAGCCCGCGGGCGGCGAGCAGCGGCGCGGCGGCGTCGGTCACGGCGGGCGCACCCGGAACGTGCCGCGGACCTCTTCGATCGAAACCGTCTCCGCGGCGATGTCGAGGACGATCCGGGCGCCTTCGAGCACGCCGGCGTCGCCCTCCACGCGCGGCGACTCGGTCAGGGTGAGCAAGCCGTCGGCGCCCTGGTACTGGGCCTTGCCGGCCGTGGCGCGCAGGCCCTCCCGTTCGGCGCGCACGCCCCCGGCGGCGACGAAATCGACGTACCCCTCGGCGCGGTGGTAGATCACTTCCAGCGCGTCGCAGGCAAGGCGCAGGGGACCGAGCGTGACGGCGACGTCGCCGGAAAACGCGGCGCGGCCTCCGCGGGCGTCGTAGCGCATGCGGCGGGCGCGGACGGAGAAGTCCCGCACCGCGGCGTCGTCCGTCGGGCTCGCCGGCCCGGCGGCCGCGGGATCGGAGGAAACGGCCGGGCGGTCGGCGGGGCCGCCGTCCGGGGCCGCCGGGGGATGCGCCGCGGCCGACGCGACCGGGACCACGGTCAGCGAGGCCTCGTCGAAGGCGCCGGCGACCCGGTCGGGGAAACCCGGGTCCAGCGTCGCGCGCGCGGCCCGCAGCTCCAGCCGCCCCTCCGGGGACTCGACGACGGCCGCGAGGTCGACGGCGGTCGGCGACGTCGTCTCGACGACGGGTCCGGCGCGGGCCCGGTCGGCGCAGGACGACGCCGCTGCCGCCAGCCCCACGGCCACCGCCAGCAGGGCGCCGGCGCGACGCAACGGCGGCCGCGCCGCCGTTCCGGCCTGCTGCTCGGCGAATTCCACTTCCGCCTCTCCCGCCAGGGGCCGCGCTGCCGCCCCCTTCCCCTTCCCCCCCTGCGCCGCCTGTTGTATACACCGGTCCGACGCCGGGGGGAAAGCGCGGTTGCCGATGGCCCTGATCGAGGTCGAGAAGCTCACGAAGACCTACCGGCTGGGAAACCTGGTGACGCCGGTCTTGGAGGAGGTGAGCTTCCGGGTCGAGGAAGGGGAATTCTGCTCGATCGTGGGCCCGTCGGGGTCGGGCAAGACGACGCTGCTCAACCTGCTGGGGGGATTGGACCGCGAGTACCAGGGGAGCCTGCGGATCGCGGGGCAGGAGATGAGACGGCTGTCGGACCGGCAGATCTCCCTGCTGCGGAGCCGGACGATCGGCTTCATCTTCCAGTCGTTCCACCTGCTGGAGCACCTGACCTGCCAGGAAAACGTGATGCTGCCGTTCTTCTTCGCGGGGCGGCCGACGGAGGAGGCGCGGCAGCGGGCGGTGATGCTGCTGGAGAAGGTGGGCGTGGCGCAGAAGCGTCGCGTCCGCCCGACCTACATCTCGGGCGGACAGAAGCAGCGGGTGGCGATCGCCCGGGCGCTGATCCTGCAGCCGAAGCTGCTGTTGTGCGACGAGCCGACGGGGAACCTGGACCGGGAGACGGGAGCGCAGATCGTCGAGCTGTTCCGCGAGCTGAACCGGGACCTCGGGGTGACGGTGCTGGTGGTGACGCACGACGAGCGGATGTCGCGGACGGCGCCGCGGGTGCTGCGGCTGTGGGACCGCCGGATCGAGGACACGCGGACCGACCCGGCGCGGTTCGTGGACCACCCGGCGCGGGCGTCCTCGGTGCCGCCGGCGCCGGCCGGAGCCGGAGGCGCCGGATGACGCTGGTCGGCCTGACGCGGGTGGTGAGCCAGAACGTCTGGCGCAACGCCACGTCGCTGTCGATCTCCGCGGTGGGCATCGCGGCCGGCATCGCGCTGTTCAGCCTGTTCCTCGCGCTGGTGGAGCAGGTCCGGAACGTGGTCGAGGGGGACATCGTCCCGATCGACGAGGTCGAGGTGGTGCCGCTGTCGTCCGACCTGCAGCGGATGGCCAGTTCGATCTTCGGCGAGGACAGCTTCGGGCTGTCGGACGACGACGTCGAAACGATCCGGCGCATTCCGGGGGTGGTCGAGGTGCTGCCGCGGATGAACCTGGGCTTTTCCGCGGTGAGCTTCGGCGGCAAGGCGCTGGTGGGGAGCGAGATCCGGGTCGAACTGATCGCGGACGGGATTCCGCCGGAGCAGGTGCGGGAAGAGTTGCACGACCCGGCGCTGCCGTTCGACGACCTCAGGCCGCGGCAGTCGAACCGGACCTGCCGCTTCGACACGGACTGTCTGTGGGGCGAGTACTGCGAAATCCGCTACGGAGGTCCGCCGGTCGGCCAGCTCGCCGATGCCGACCCGCTGTCGGTCCCCCGCTTCCGCGCCTGCGCCCTGCCCGTGCCGGCCCTGCTCTCGCGCTACCTGCTCGAGTTCTACAACACCGTCTTCGCCCCGGGCCACGGCTACGTCCAGCTCAACGAGGGGCTGCTGCGGGCGGCGGAGAAGGAACTCCAGTTCACCACCCGCCTCGGCGACTCCTTCATGGGCCAGGAGGCGCCCGGCTGGCGCCAGCGCAACCTGCGCATGCAGTTCGTCGGCGTCTCCGAGAAATCGATGGACCTCGGCGTCACCTTCCCGATCCAGTACGTCCGGGACTGGAACCGCGAGTATGCCGGGGCGAAGGACGGCGCCCGCTACTCCAGCGTCTCGGTGCGGGCGGCGAGCAAGGAGGACATCTCGGACGTGATCCGGCAGGTCCGGGCCGCCGGCTTCGACATCAAGTCCCGCATCGCCGAGCAGGTATCGAGCATGGTCGAGGTGATCGGGATCATCCTGCTGTTGATCGCGCTGATCGTGATCACGATCGCCGGCTTCAACATCACCCACACCTTCCTGATGCTGGTGCTCGAGCGGCGCCGCGAGATCGGCCTGTTCCGCGCCGTCGGCGCCACCCGCGCCAACATCCGCAACATCTTCCTCCTCGAGGCCGCCCTGATCGGCCTGCTCGCCGGCGTGCTCGGCCTCCTGCTCGCCTACGTCTCCTCCCTCGTCTTCGACACGATGCTGGTCACCCTGGTGCCGCAGTTCCCCTACAAGCCGGACACGTTCTTCGACTTCCAGCCCTGGATCGTCGCCACGGCGCTGGGCTTCGCCGTCCTGTTCACGGTCGTCGGGGCGTTCGTCCCCGCCCTCCGCGCCGCGCGGCTCGACCCCGTGCGCGCCCTCCAGTAGGCCGCCGTCGTGGACACCACGACCCCCGGCACGGGCCGACCGGCCGCCTTCTTCGACCTGGACGGCACGCTGCTCGCTGCGAACAGCGCCCGCCTGTGGCTGCGGCGCGAGCGCCGCCACGGCCGCGTCACCGCGGTCCAGACCCTCCGCGCCGTAGGCTTCCTGGCCGCCTACAACCTCGGGGTGGTCGACATGGTCGCGGCGATGCGCGAGGCGCTGCAGACGATCCGCGGCGAGCGGGAGGAGACGCTGCGGGAGTGGACCCGGGAGTGGTTCGAGTCCGAGGTCGTGCCGCGCCACGAGGCGCCGGGGGCCCGGCCGGTGATCGAGGCCCACCGCGCCCGCGGCCACGCCCTCGTGCTGCTCACCTCGTCGTCCCCCTACGAATCCGAGCTCGCGACACGCTACTTCGGCCTCGACGACTTCCGCTGCACGCGCTACGCGCTGGACCGCGACGGCCGGTTCACCGGCGAACTGGTGCTCCCGGTGTGCTACGGCGAGGGGAAGGTGCGCCATGCCGAGGCCTGCGCCGCGGAACTCGGCCTGGACCTCGACCGCAGCTACTTCTACTCCGACAGCAACACCGACCTGCCGATGCTGCGGCGCGTGCCGCACCCGCGCGCGGTCAACCCCGACCTCCGGCTCCGCTGGGCGGCCCGCCGCCGCGGCTGGCCGGTCCTCGACTGGTCGCGGGCGGATGCCCCCGTGCCGCTGGCTCCCGGCGACGCGCACCCGAGCCGTTGAGCCCGACCACCGGCCGAACGACGAACGAACGCGGGCGCTCCGGGTTTGCGGAACCACGCCGCCGCGCGTGCTATACTCGCGCGAGTGTGCAACCCGGCCGGCGGCCGGACGGACGGAGGATGCGATGCCCGACGATCGGCCTGGGACGAACGATGCGGGTCGGACGTGCGCCGCGCCGCTCCTGCTGGCGGCCCTCGCCGCCGCGGCCGCGGCCTGCGGCGACGGCGAGCAGACGAGCAACTGCGTGCCGCGCTGCTCGCTCGACCAGATGTGCGTCGACGGCCTCTGCATCCCGATCGATGCCGGGCTCGACGTGCTCGAGGTCGTCGACGACGCCGGCGAGGCCCCGGACGCCGAGCCGGAGGACGGAACGACGGACGAGGCGCCCGGGGAGGACGCGGCGCCCGAAGACGGCGGACCGCCGGACGGCGACGCCGGCGCGTACAACATCGGCGAACCGTGCCGCGAGGACACGGAGTGCCGCGGGCCCGGCGAGACGACGTGCGTCACGGCGATCGTCGTGTTCGGCAATCCGTGGGAGTGGCCCGGCGGCTACTGCACCAGCACCTGCGACGCCGCCGATCTCGCCTCCTGCGGCGAAGGCGCCCTCTGCCTCTCCATCCCGCTCGTCGGCTGGAACGGTTGCCTCCGCAGCTGCACGCCGGGCGCCCCGGACGACTGCCGCGAGGCCGAGGGCTACCAGTGCCTCGACCCGGCCTCCATTCCGGGCGGCCTGGTTCCCGCCCCGTTCTGCGCCCCCGCGCTGTTCTAGGCGTCGAGGATCCGCCGGACCCGCGCGGCGAGCTGTTCCGTGAGGAACGGCTTGGCCAGCAGCTCCATCCGGCCGGCCTCCACGCCGTCGCGCAGCAGCGAGTCGTCCGGATAGCCCGAGACGAACAGCACCTTGAGCGCGGGACGCACCGCGACGGCGCGCGCCGCCAGTTCCGGCCCGTTCATGCCCGGCATCACGACGTCGGTGATCAGCAGGTCGATCCGGCGGTCGCCGGCGGACAGCAACCGCAGGGCGGCCTCCGGGGTGTCGGCCTCCAGCGCGACGTACCCGAGCTTCGCGAGCGCGCGCACCATCATCCGCCGCACCGGCGGCTGGTCCTCGACGACCAGGACCGCTTCGCCCGCCCGGGCGGTTCCCGGCACCTCGTCGCCGTCCGGCTCGACCGTCTCCGACACGCGCGGCAGACGGATCCGGAACGTGCTGCCCGCCCCCGGCCGGCTCTCGACCTCGATCGATCCGCCGGCGCCCGCGACGACGCGGCGCACGGTGGCCAGCCCGAGACCGGTGCCGCCCGGTTTGGTCGAAAAGAACGGGTCGAAGACCCGGGCCACGGTCGCCTCGTCCATGCCGGTTCCGGTGTCGGTCACTTCGAGCACCGCCTGCGGCGCGGACGCCGGTTCGGCCCGCACGGCGGTCCGCACCGTGAGCGTTCCGCCGTCCGGCATCGCGTCCCGGGCGTTGATCACGAGGTTCATCACGACCTGCGCGAGCTGTCCGCGGTCCATCCGCACCACGACGCCCTCCGTCGCCAGTTCGGTCGCGACGGCGATCCGCTCGCCGATCAGCCGGTGCAGCACGCCGAGGTTGGCCCGGACGACCTCGTTCAGGTCGAGGGGCTCGGGGCGACAGATGCCGGCCCGGCCGAGGCCCATGAGCTGCGTCGTGAGCTGGGCCGCTTCCTGTCCGACCGCCCGGATCTCGCGCGCCATCCCCTGCTCGACCGACCCCTCCGCGAGCTGCCGCTCGAGCAGGCTGGCCTGGCCGATCACCACCGCCAGGAGGTTGTTGAAGTCGTGGGCGATCCCTCCGGCCACGCGCCCGACCGCCTCGAGCCGCGCGGCCTGCACCAGTTCCGCCTCCACCCGCTCCCGCTCGGCGATCTCCTCGCGCAACCGCCGGTTGGACCGCTCCAGCTCGGCCGTGCGCTCGGCGACCCGCCGCTCCAGTTCCTCGCGCGCCCGGTACAACTCGTCCTCGATCCGCTTGCGCACGACCAGGTCCGGCACGCCGTGCGGCCGCCGGCGGCCCGCCGGACGGCTCGGCTCGGGCACGAACTCCTTCATCCGCCGCTCGATCCGATCCGGCGGAGCCATCACGAAACGGCACGTCGAGTCCCCGCACGCCCGACACGCCACCTCCGCCGAAACCAGCCGGATGCCGAAGCTCTCCTGACACCAACCGGCCGAGTATCCCGCGTTCATGATGCAGGCCGGAGCATCGACGAACATGCCGCCCGCGAGCCACGCATCGGCCTCGAACGAGTGCGGATGCTCGTAGATCAGCAGGTACTCGGGACCGGCGACGATGGACGAACGCGGGTCGATGTCGACGAAGGCCCAGCCGGTATGGGAGAAGTGCACGGGGCCGGCGGCGAGCCGGGCGAGGGGATCGGTCAGGCCCATTCGCGCGTGGAAGTGCCGGGCATCCGCGCGCCCCAGGCCGTGCGACAGGTCGTACAGCAGGTTGCGGCTGAACTCGTCCGCCTGCGCCTGGCGCCCCGGACCGTACAGCTCGCGCACCAGGGCGAAGAACTCGACCGACAGCGACGCCGCCCGGACGAACAGGTAGCGTTCGCCGGAGATCTCGATCGCCCCCTGCTCGGGTCGCTCCCGGCGCGCGGCGAAGTACTCCGCCACCAACCGCTCGGCCTGCTCGAAGGCGTGCTCCAGTTCGCACGGTACGCGCATGATGCGACTGCCCATCGTCCCCCGCTCGTCCAACATGCCGCCCCTCGCCCCGGCCCGCCCCTCGCGGAACCGCGGCGGACTCGCCCCCGAGCGAGCCGGCAGCATCCGGGCAGACATCCTACCACCTTGCACGCCGAGGTGCACCGGTCGGACGTCGAAGCGCCCGCTCTTCCGGGCTTCGGCTCTTGTGGTAGCCCCGAGGGTCGGCCTATGATCCGTTTGCCGGTCTGTGTACCGGTGGAGAGGCGATGATCCGCGACGGAACGATCATCGACGGGAAGTATTGCGTCCTGCGGCCGCTCGGCGGCGGGGCGATGGGCAAGGTGTTCCTGGCCGAGAAGATTTCGACGCACGAACGGTACGCGATCAAGTTCATTCACGACTACCTGGTGTCGGACGAGACGTACTACGCGCGCTTCGAACGGGAGATCAACGCGTTGCGCGGAATCCGGCACCCCCACGTGGTGTCGGTCTGGGACTGGAACCTCCCGCCGCGCGGCCAGCCGGGCAACGCCTACATCGTGATGGAGTTCCTGACCGGCGAGTCGATGCAGCAGGCGCTGATGCGGCCGCAGGGGCTGTCGCTGGACCTGGTGGTCCGCATCATGCTGCAGGTCCTCGAGGGGCTCGAGGCGGTGCACCGGCTGGGGGTGATCCACCGCGACCTCAGCCCGGCCAACGTGTTCCTCGCCGGCAACGACCCGCTGTACCCCTCGGCGAAGATCGTCGATTTCGGGCTGGCCAAGGGCGAGGCGGCATCGAGCGCCAGCGATTCGCAGGGGGGCGTGACCCAGGACGGCGCCGTCCTCGGCCGCGCCGCCTACGCCGCGCCCGAGATGTTCCTCGGCCGGGAACTCGATGCCCGCGCCGACATCTTCGCCTGCGGCATGATCATGTACCGCGCGCTGGCCGGCCGGTTCCCCTACCGCGAGTCGAAGACGGAGTTGATGTGGGTCGAGCGCTATGCGGAGCGGCACGAGGAGGGCCGACCGTACGCCTCGGCCCGGACGCACAAGCCTTCGATCCCCGCGGCCATCGACCAGGTGATTTCCCTGGCGATCCGCAAGCGCCCGAGCGAGCGGTACCAGTCGGCGGAGCAGATGCAGCGCGACCTGCTGAAGGTCGAGGCGCTGCTGCGGCAGACGCCGCAGTTGGCGAAAGCCTACCGTCCGGAGCCGGTGCCCCCGCCGCTGCCCGAGGCGCTCCCGATGCCTTCGACGACGCGGGTCGAGGTTCCGCCGGCGGGGTCGTCGTCGAGCGCCCGGTCGCGCGCGCAGCTGGCGCTGGCGGCGGCCGCCGCCGACTCGGGGTCACCCACCCCCGGTCCGTCCGCGCACCTCGCGATGCCGTCCGTCAACAACTGGTTGGTGCAGGACGACAGCCGCGCCCGGGCCGTTGCGGGCAGGTCCGGTTCGCAGCGGTGGGCCGCACAGCATCCGCGGGCCGTCCTCGGCATCGCCGCCGGTCTGCTACTGACCGGTATCCTCTCCGTCGCCGTGGCCCTCCTCCTGCGCGGCGGGCGCGGCGACACCGGCGACGACGAGCCGCGGATCGCGCGGGCGTCCGCCCCCGACGCCGTCCCGCCGGTTCCGCCGGACCGCCGTGGCGCGGGCGCGCCGGACATCGCCCCGCGGGACGTCGACGCCGGCGCGGTCAACCCGGCGCCGGCCGACGTCGCCCTCCCCCACGACGCGTCGCTCGGACCGCCCCACGAGTCCGTCGACGACGAAACAGACGCGGCCCGGGACGCGCCGCCCGAGACCCTCTCCGCCACGGTGAAGATCACGCTCGAAGGACTTCCCGCGGATGCGACGGCGACGGTCGCCGGGAAGAGGGTGATCGATGGCGTCGTCGAGCTGAACCGCTCGGACCGGGAAGTCCTCGTCCGGGTGCGGGCCAGGGGCTTCCGTCCGTTCGAGGGCGTGCTCGTGCCGAACGACGACGTCTACTTCCTCGTGGAACTCGAGCCGCTGTCCGCGGCGCCGGGCCGGGACGGGGGAGCCGCGCCGGCGCCGGGCGATGCCGGCGCCGCCGTGCGCCGCGAGGCGGGGACCGCCGCGGCCCGCGACGCCGGAACGTCGCCTCGCCGCGACACGGCAGCGACGGCGGCCCGCGACGCCGCGACGCCGCCGCGCCGCGACGCGGGCGGCGTCGGCATCATCGTCAACTACGACGAGGAGTGACGAAGGCGCCGCGCATCCCTTGACGTCCCACCGCCCGCACGGCCATGCTAGGCCTGCGATGCGGCGCGCGGCGGCACGGCGAGGATTTCTCACGGCGGCTCTCCCCGGACTGCTCGCGCTCGCCGCAATCCTTCCCGCGGCCGCGGCCGCCGACGGCGAAGTCTCGGCGGCCGACCGACAGGCGGCGCGAGAGCTGTTCCAGGCCGGCGTCGCGCTCGTCCAGGAAGGCGACTTGCCCGGCGCGATCGAGAAGTTCCGCGCGTCGTACGAGCGCAATCCCCGTTCGATCGTGCTCTTCAACATCGGCACCCTCCAGCAGCAGCTCGGCGACAAGCCCGGCGCCCTCCAGACCTTCCGGCGCTATCTCGAGACGGGGGGCGAGGAGACCGATCCCGAGCGGCGCGAACACGTCGAGACGCTCGTCCGGGACCTCGAGCGCGAACTCACCTTCATCGAGATCACCGTCGACGAGACGGGCGCGAGCGTCCTGATCAACGGACGCCCGGTCGGCTCGACGCCGCTCGCGGGCCCCGTGCCGGTCCTGCCCGGCGTGATCGAGGTCCGCGTGCGCAAGGAGGGGTTCGACGAGGCGGTGATGATGGTTCCGGTTCCGCCCGGCGAGACGACGCGGGTCGAGGCGGCGCTGGCGCGGACCGGCCGGGCCGCCGGCGAGACCGGCGGCGGAGCGGCCGGCGGCGGAGAGACCGGCGACGAGATCGCCTGGTGGAAGGAATGGTGGTTCTGGACCGCGGTCGGCGCGGTGGTGCTGGGCGCGAGCGTGACGGCGGGCGTGCTGCTGGCCCCGGACGAGTCGAGCGGGGAGGCGCCCGCGATCTGGTCGGTGCACGGCCGTTGATGGAAGCGGCGATGGCGGCGCGGGACGACGGTGCGGCGGCGGGGAACGGGAGCGGCGGCGGGACGGCGGGACGGCCCGGAGGCGCCGGCCGGCGCGCGACGTCCTGGCTGCTCGCCGCGGCCGGCGCCGTCGTCCTGGGAGAATCCGCGGCCGGTTGCGGCGGTGGCGAAGGCGCGCCCAAGGTCCGGCTGGTGATCCACGTCGCGCCGGACGTGCCGGACCGCGAGGCGATCGATGCCGTCGAGGTCACCCTCACCGCGTCGCGCACCGACGGCCGGCCGGCCCTCGCGCTCTGCGAGCCGACGACCTGCCGGTTGCCGGTGGGTGGAAGCGCGGCGCTGCCCCTCGCCGTCGATTTCCACCGCGGCGCGAACTACGACGTGCTGGCCCTGTTCCGCGTCGTCTGGCGCTCCGGCAGCATCGCCTTGGCCGCGCGCGAGGTCGCCGTCCCGTGGCCGGACGCGGGCACCCGCTGGGTCTACGTGACGCTCGAGACCCCCTGTCTTGCCTTCGCCTGCCCCGCCGGATCCCAGTGCCTGGTCGAGGCCGGCGCGCCGCTGTGCGTCTCGGTTCCGTTCCCGCGGGCCTTCACCGATCCGTCGCTGGTCGACGAGGGGGTGCCGTGCGGCCGGGACGACGCCCCGGCCGTCTGCCCGGAACTGGATGCCGGCACCGACGCCGACGCGGACGTCGCGGAGGACGACGGGGGCGGCGACGCACCGGTCGACGTTCCCGCGATCTGCGAGCCTCTCGACGGACCGTGTCCCGAAGGGATGGCCTGGGTGCCGGAAGGCCCGTTCACGCGCGGCTCCGATCCCGGAGAGGGCCGCGACGACGAACAGCCCGAACACACGGTGCAGTTGTCCGGGTTCTGCATCGACCAGACCGAGGTGACGAACCGACGGTACCTGCGGTGCATGGACGCCGGCGCGTGCGACGAGCCGGACAACGGGCCGTACTCCAACCGCAGACCCGACTACCTCTACTCGCCGACCTACGCCGAGTACCCCGTGGTCAACCTGCTGTGGAGCCAGGCCGCCGATTTCTGCGCCTGGGAGGGCAAGCGCCTGCCGACGGAGGCCGAGTGGGAGAAGACCTGCCGCGGGGGCTGCGAGCGCGCCGGCACGCCGACCGCGTGCGACGACCTGGACGAGCGGACCTATCCGTGGGGCGAGACGACGGCGACGTGCGACCTGGCGAACCACAACGCCTGCCTGGTGTGGAACGGCATGGACAACGACACGGACCGCGTCGCGGCGCGGCCGGCCGGGGCGCAGCCCGACTACTGCGTCTTCGACCTCGGCGGCAACGTCGAAGAGTGGGTGGCCGACGGGTACGCCGCCGACAGCTACGCACTCTGCGCGGCCGATCCCGCCGGATGCATCGATCCGACCGGCCCGGCGGCGACGACCGAACGCATCGCGCGCGGCGGCGGGTTCTTCGACGCCGCGCCGCTGCTGCGCTGCGCCCGCCGTCATCCGGTGGCCGCCACCGAACGCAGTCCGCGGATCGGCTTCCGCTGCGCGTTGACTCCGGCGCCTCCGTGACGCGGCCTCGCCGCGCCCGACTCCGTCCCGCCGGCGGGGGCCCGCCGCGTCGAGGAGGAGCCCGAGTTCCGGGCGCGCCGGCGCGGGTTGTCGAGGCGCGGGCGGACCGGTATGCTCGCGGTCCGGCGGTCGGACGGAGCGGGCGGATGCGCATCGAAGAGCGGAGCGTACATCGAGCTTGCGAACGGGCGGCGGAGCACCTGCTGGGCCGCCAGCGCGAGGACGGCGGCTGGAACGAGGAGATGGTCTGGTGCCCGGCGCTCACGGCCTGTGCCGTGCTGGCCCACCACGCCTGCGGCCAGCCGCTGGACGCCGGCGAGTGCAACGCCGTGCTGCGCTACTTCGACCGCTGGCAGCTCGCCGACGGGTCGTGGGGCCTGCATCCGGCCTCGCCGGGCTACCTGTACGCCACGACGCTCTGCTACGTCGCCGCGCGGCTCGCCGGCCGGCCGCCGGACCATCCCGCCGCGGCCCGGGCCCGCGCCTGGATCCTGCGCCGCGGCGGCCCGCTGTGGGCCCCGACCTGGGCCAAGGCCTGGCTCGCCGTCGCCAACCTGTACGACTGGGAGGGTCTGCCCGCCCTGCCGCCCGAACTGTTCCTGCTCCCCGCCTGGCTGCCGTTCCACCCGTCGCGCTTCTACTGCCACACCCGGATGATCTATCTCGCGCTGAGCGTGCTCTGCGCCCTGCGGTTCCGCATGCCGGAGGATCCGCTCGTGCGCGCCCTGCGCGCCGAGCTCTACCCGCAGGGCTGGGCGGGCGTGCGTTTCGCCGACCACCGGACCACCGTGACGCCCGGCGACGTGTACGTCGAACCGACCGGGTTGCTCCGCGCCGCGTACGGCGCCCTGCGCGCCGGCGAGCGCGCGACGCCGGAAGCGTTGCGGCGTCGGGCGGTCGCCCGGCTGCTGGAGGAGATCCGCTACGAACAGCGGCAGTCGGGTCAGGCGGCCCTCTCGCCCGTCTCGGGCCTGCTCAACGCCGTCGCCCTGCACGCCGCCGACCCGGACGGCTCCGGCGCCGCGGAGGCGCTCGACGGGATGCGGGCCTGGCGGTGGAGCGACGAGACCGAGGGCCTGCGCTGGGCGGGGTCGCTGTCCCACACCTGGGACACCGCGTTCGCGATCCAGGCGCTGTGCGCCGCCCCCGAGGCCGCGCGGCACACGGACGCCCTGCGGCGCGCCGCCCGCGCGCTGCTGTCCTACCGCGTGACGGCGGACCCGCCGGATCGGGAACGGCACTGGCGTTCCGTCGGGCAAGGCGGCTGGTGCTTCACCGACGGGCGGCACGGCTGGCCGGTTTCCGACTGCGCCGCCGAGGCGCTCGACGCGCTGCTCGCGGCCCAGCGCTGGACCGGCGAGCCGGTGCCCCGAGCGATTCGTGCCGAGGCGGTCCGGTTCGTGCTCAGCCGCCGCGACGCATCCGGCGGCTTCTCGTCCTACGAGGAGCGCCGCGGCAGCCCGGCGCTCGGCCGGCTCAACCCCTCCGAGATGTTCGACGACTGCATGATCGACCGCGCCTACGTCGAATGCACCGGCTCGTGCGTGCGCGCGCTGGTCACCGCCACGCGCGACGGGGATCTGGAGGAGACCGCCCAGGCGCAGGCCGCGGTGCGCCGCGCCGTCCGGTACCTGCGGGCGGAACAGCAGGCGGACGGGATGTGGCGCCCGGCCTGGGGCGTGTACGGCACCTACGCCGCGTTCCATGCCCTGTCGGCGCTGCGCGCGGCCGGCGTGCCGGCCGACGACCCTGCCGTCGTCGCCGGCGTCCGCTGGCTCACGGAACGCCAGCGCGAGGACGGCGGCTGGGGCGAGGACTGGCGCTCGTGCCTGGAGCGCCGCTCCGTTCCCGCCGCCGAAGCCTCGGCGACGCAGACCGCCTGGGCCCTCCTGGCACTCGACGCGGCCGGCGTGCCCCCGGAGCACCGCGCCGTCGGGCGCGGCGTCGGCTGGCTGCTCGAACACCAGCAACCCGACGGCGGCTGGCCGCTCGGCCAACCCTCCGGCGTGTTCATGAACACCTCGCTCCTGCACTACAAGCTCTATCCGGCCGTTTTCCCGCTCTGGGCCCTGGGACGGGCGGCGCGAGCCGCGGGGCGTTGAACGACCGGCGCCGGGGGTGCGACGATGTGGCTGTTCGACATGCGCGGGCCCTGGGACGCGTTCCACGCGCGACTGTTCGACCTGGTGGTGGCGCGTTCGATCGCCGGGCTCTACGAGCGGCTGGCGGACCAGCTCGCCCCGCGCCTCCCCGCCGCCGGCCGGATTCTCGACGTCGGCTGCGGCGCCGGACGCCCGACCGCCCAGCTCGCCCGCCGCCTGCCGCAGGCGCGGGTCGTCGGCGTCGACCTGTCGACCACCCAGATCGCCCTCGCCCGCCGGGAACACGCCGCGCAACGGAATCTCGAGTTCCGCGTCGGCGACGCCCTGGCGCTCCCGTTTCCCGACCGGTCCTTCGACGCCGCGGTGAGCCTGGCTTCGATCAAGCACTGGCCCGACCCGCAGCGCGGCGTGCGCGAGATGGTGCGGGTCGTCCGCCCCGGCGGCATCGTGTTCGTGCTCGAGGCGGACCGCGAGTGCACCCGAGAGACGGCGGAGCGCTTCGTCCGCCGCTGGCGCTTCGTCCCGCCGCCGGCAGTGCCCCTGCTCGCCTGGTACTTCCTCCGCTTCCCGGCCCGTCAGGGATGCACCGCGACCGAGTTGCGCCGGCGGCTCGAGGAAGCCGGCGCGGTCCGGGTCGAGGCGGTCCGCGACGAGCAGGACCCGGCGGCCTACGCCTGGGGTTTCGCCCCGGAGCCGCCGTCCGGGGCGCGCGGACCGGAGTGACCGAGGAGCCGTCGCGAGGAGGCCGACCATGCGCAACTTCGTCCCCGCAACGATCGGGCTCGCCGCGCTGGCGAGCTGTCCCGCTCCGCCCGTCACCGGACCCGCCGCCGGCGCCGAGGCGGGCGGCGGGGCGCCGGCGGAGGCGAGCGCGTCCGCCGGAGGACCGGACGCCGGCGTGCTGCCGGCCGGACTCTACTTCCGCAACGGCTACCTGCGGGACGCCACCGCACGCGAATGGCCCGACCCCGCCTGCGCCGCGGCGCTCGGTCCGTTCCCCGACCAGGCGGCCGCCGACGAGGCGCTCCGGCGCGCCGGGCCGGCGGCCGCCGGCCCCGGCTATCCGCTCGTGCTGCACACCGACGAACTGCGGCTCGCCGACGGCGAGGCCGACGGTGTCGTGATCGTCCTCGGGTTGTACGCCGACGCCGAGGCCGCGCGGGCGCTCGTCGCCGCCGCCGGCCTGGCCGATGCGCGCGTGCTGCCGCTGAGGAACGACGGGGCGTCGTTGCCGGTCGAGAGCCGGACGGCGCCGGACGGCACGGAGCGGTCGGGACCGGCCCGGCACGTCGTGCGGATCGCGCCGGGTCCGGCCGTGCCCGCGTACTCGCGCCCCGCCATCGAGGAATTGCAGGTCCGGCGCGAGACCGACGCCGACGGACCGGAGGTCGAGCCCGCGTGCTGGCTGCCGGCGGGAAGCTGGTTCGTGGTGACCGGCGACGAGCTGTGGGAGGTCGGCCGCGAGTGGGCGCCGGTGCGGTGCGAGGACCAGCCGGCCTTCGTCCCGTGGACCTCGACCCTGCTCGAGACCGTCGTCGAACCGCTCGCGGGCGGCGGCTGGCGGATGGTGCAGGTCGGCGACGTCGCGTGCGACGTGCCGTGCTTCTGCGAGTGGCCGGTGCGGGAGGACGGGTCCCGCGAGGTCGAGGGGAACGACCCGGCGAGCGGCTGCTGCTGCCCGCCGGCCTGCGCCGGCGGCGGCTGCTCCTAGCGCCCGCCGGCCGGTTCCGCCCCGAGCAGCGGCAGGATCACGTCGCGCACGACGAAGGCGGTGTACTTGCGGGCGCCGTCGCCGTTCATGTGATCGCCGTCGGTGAAGTCCGCGTCGGTGGTCACCGGGTTGCGCAGGTGGTCGTGGAACGGCACGCCCCAGGCGGCGCAGACCGCCCGCACCCGCGCGAGGTACTCGTCGTAGATGCTGTCGGGACCGTAGATCTCGAGCAGCGCCGAGGCGGAGGTCGTGTTGACGACGGCGACCGCCGTGCCGGCCTCCCGCAGGCGGCGCAGCGTGGCGTCGAGATAGCCGAGCATCTCCCGTCCGACGGCTGCCGCCGGCCGCGACAGCTCGGTTCGGTAGCCGTTCGCCCGGCTGCGCGCCCGCTCCGCCTGGACCCACGGCGGCACGCGCCCCAGCGCCAGGAAGCCCTTCTCGCCCATCTCCGCCGGCGGCCCGGGCCACTGGCGCTCGAAGACCAGCCGCACCAGCCGGCCGCGGTAGGCCAGGGAACGGAACAGGTTCGCGGTGAGCACGTCGAGGATGTCCTCGACGCGCGCCCCCGCCGCGACCATCCAGGGGAGGTCCCGCAGGCTGTACAGCGTGTGCAGCGATTCCCGCGACAGCGTCGGCTCGATGCGCGTCGAAACCATGTAGGGGCTGAGGAACAGCAGCACGACCCGCGGCGGCGGCTCGCGCGACAACGCCAGGCCGGCCAGCGCGAGCTGCGCCATCGGCGGCGCGCCGGACAACCCGAGGTTGTACGCCGAGAGCGGCCGGCCAGCCTCGGCCAACGCCTGCTCGGCAGCCGCCGGGTCGAGCGAATGCAGCGTGCGGGAATCGCCGATGAACACCACGTCCGGCGGGCCCTCGAGCTTCGCGTACTCGACCGCGCGGAGACGGTAGTGGTTCTCCCGGTCGAGCACCGCCCGCAGGGTGCTGGTGCGGAAGGCGAGATCGAGCCCGGCCAGCACGACGAGGCAGACCAGGACGGTCACGAGCAGGTCGAGGAGGCGCCCCCGGGGTTCGTCGGCCGACGGGTTCGGCGAGGCGACGTCGCCCGCCCTTCCCCCGCCCGAATTCGCCCGTGCGTCCGTCATCGCCTCGCCGCTCCGTCAGAACATCGCGTAGTAGAAGGCCGCCGGCGGGGCGGCGAACCAGAACAGCGCCAGGATCAGGGCGGCCCAGAGCAGGCCGCGCAACGCGGGCGACAGGGCGCGGTAGGCCCGCATCGGCGCGTCGCCGGCGACCAGCGCGTGGCCGGCGGCGACCACGGCCAGCACGACGAGCGCGGTGCGGAACTCCGCGAGGCCCGCGACGGCGAACGGCCCGGCGAACATCGCCCGGAGCACGCGGCCGGCCGCGCGGAGCGAGGGGGCGCGGAAGAAGACCCAGGCCAGGTTGACGCAGCACAGCGTCAGCACGGCGCCGCCGACCTTCCAGGGCCGCGACGCCCGCAGGCGCGCCAGGCCGGCCCGGTTCGCGACGAGGTCGCGGAACGCGCGATGGAGCGCCAGCAGCGCGCCGTGGAGCAGTCCCCAGACGACCATCGTCCAGGCAGCACCGTGCCACAGCCCGGCGATCGCCATCGTCGCCAGCAGGTTGAGGTACGTGCGCGGCCGGCCGCGGCGCGATCCGCCGAGCGGGATGTAGACGTAGTCGCGGAGCCAGAACGACAGGCTGATGTGCCAGCGCCGCCAGAACTCGGCGATGCTGGTCGACAGGTACGGCAGCCGGAAGTTCGGCGGCAGCTCGAAGCCCAGCATCCCGGCGGCCCCGCGCGCCATGTCGGTGTAGCCGGAGAAGTCGCAGTAGAGCTGGGCGGTGAAGGCGAGCGCGCCGACCCACGCCGCCGGGGCGGCGAGCGTTCCGGCGCCGTCGAACACCCCGCCCACCGCCGGCGCCAGCGCGTCGGCCAGAACCACCTTCTTGAACGCGCCGCCCAGGAACAGGAACACGCTCGCCGAGAACCGCTCCGCGTCGAACCCCGCCGGACACGCCAGTTGCGGGAGCAGTTCGGCCGGCCGCACGATCGGCCCGGAAACCACGTTCGGAAAGAACGCGGCGTAGGCCAGGAACCGCAGGAAGTCGCGCTCCGCCGGCCACGCGCCGCGGGACACCTCGACGACGTAGGCCACGAGCTGGAAGGTGAAGAACGAGATCGCGACGGGCGCCGCGAGGCCGGGGAGCGGCAGCAGCCCGGGAAGGCCGGCGAGCGCGCCGAGGGCGCGCAGCTCGCGAACGAGGAAGTCGGCGTACTTGAACAGCGCGAGGTTGCCGACCAGCAGCACCACGGCGGCGACGAGCAACGGGCGGCGAAGGTCCGGTCGCCGCGCCATCCCCCGGCCCGCCCCGAAGGCGAGCGTGGCGGCGCCGAACAGCAGCACCAGACCGAGACTGCCGAACGTCCAGAGGAAGAACGTCCCGGCGGCGAGCAGCACGGCGGGGACGGCGCGGCGCGGCGCCGACCAGCGCACCAGGACCACCAGCAGCAGGAAGTACAGGTAGCTGTAGCTCGTGAACGCCATGCCCAATCCGGACGCCCGCGCCGGCGGGGAACACTATCAGAACGGCCGCGCGCGAAACAGCCGCGGCCGGCCGCTCGAAGTCCGCCGCAAGCCCCCACCCTCCCCTGCAGTCCGAGAGACCGCTGCGACGGAAGGCGGGGGCCGGCGAGCCATGCGCGATGTGCGCGCGTTCGCGGCGAGCGCCGCCGGCCGGCGGCGGCGCGCCGGCAACGACACGGCAAGCCGTCAGCGGTCGTGCGCCCGACGACCCGAAGGCGCGGAGGGCTCGTTGCCGCGCCGGCCCGTTCCTCCTATACTGGACTGCGGCCCTCGTTGGGGGCCGCAGGAGGTTCGCCGTCCCGAGGCGAGCCATCGGTCGGTGCCGACGCCGACGCCGGGAGGCGGCGCGACCCGTAGGGCCGCCACCCGTTGACGCTGGCGAGCGGGACGCCACCGCCGATGGGTCGTGGAGTGACCGCCGGATACCGCGGAACGCTCGGGCCGGGCGCCGTGCTGCGGCAGCAGGAAAGGAGAAACAGGATGCGACCGACAGTCTGGACGACGGCCCTGGTGATCGCGATCGCAGCCGCTCCGGTGCGCGCGGATGCCCCGGCGTATCTTCCGGTGCAGGGGCTGCTCACCAACGCGTCGGACGGCACCCCGGTGGAAGGCGACCTGATGCTGCGGTTCGCCTTGTACACCTCGGAGATCGGCGGGACCGAACTGTGGAACGAATCGCAGTGGGTGTTGGTCGAGGGCGGCCTGTTCACCGTGTACCTCGGCGACACGACGCCCCTGCCGTTGTCCCTGTTCCGCGACAACACCAACCTGTACCTCGGGGTTTCGGCGGGGGGCGAGGCGGAAATGGCGCGGTTCCAGATCGCCACAACCGGGTTCGCGGCGTTTGCACAGTACGCCGGGGATGCGGCGAGGCTGGGCGGCCGGTCGGCGAGCGATTTCGCCGCGGCGACGCATACGCACGCGGCGGGCGAGTTGACCGGGGTGCAGCCGCGGGTCACGGGGACCTGTCCGGCGGGGAGTTCGATCCGGGTCGTGAACGACGACGGGACGGTGGTCTGCGAGACGGACGACGATACGACGGCGACGTACACGGCGGGTCCGGGACTCACGCTGTCGGGAACGCAGTTCGCGGTGTCGTTCGCGGGCACGGGGACGGCCGACACCGCGGCCCGCTCGGACCATACCCAGGCCTGGTCGTCGCTGACCGGGGTTCCGGGGGGGTTCGCGGACGGCGTGGACGACACGGGCACCTCGTACACCGCCGGAACCGGGATCACGATCAGCGGCACGACGATCGCCGCGAACCAGACGACGGTGGAGGGTTGGGCGCGCGGCGTGTGCTACGACACGACGGCGGAGTTGCGCGGCGTGCTGGACCCGGTTTACGCGCCCGCCGGCCACAGCCACGCCTGGAGCACGATCACCTCGATGCCCGCCGGCTTCGCCGACGGCATCGACAATGACACGCTCTATTCCTGGGCGACCCTGCCCGGCATTCCGGCCGGGTTCGCCGACGGCGTCGACAACGACACGCTCTACTCCGCGGGCAGCGGGCTGACGCTGGCCGGCACGACGTTCTCCGCGGACACGAGCTACCTGCAGCGGCGGGTGGCCGCCACGTGCGCCGCGGGAAGCTCGATCCGGGCGATCGATGCCGCCGGCGGCGTGACGTGCGAGATCGACGACGTGGGCTCCGGCGGCAGCTACACCGCCGGCGCCGGCATCAGCATCAGCGGAACGACGATCGCGGTGGCGACCAACGGCATCGTCTCCTCGATGATCGCGGACGGCAGCGTCAGCTCCGACGACACGGCGCTCACCTCGCTCACCGCCCAGGGTTCCGCGTCGCTGGTGGCGGGCGACAACTACTTCTACGGACCGACCTACACGCCGTCGGTCAACCAGACCGCGGTCGTGATCTCGCTCGTCGGCGTCGCCGCCTCCGGCACCGGCTGGAGCGACTATACGGTCTGGTTCCGCACGGCGGCCCGCGTCGGCGGCACCAACCAGATGGACCCGGAGTTCGGCTTCTACCTGCCGGCGGCGACGGGAAGCAGCCAGTGGCGAACGATGACGCGCTCCCACACCTGGAGCCTGACCGCCGGGACGACCTACCAGTTCGGCTGCTTCCTCGGCAGCGTCCCCAGTTCGGCCGCGGGGTCGTCGGCCTGGTGTCACACCACGCTGATCGTCCTCTGACGCACGCGGGCCGGACCGGCGGGTCGCGCATCCGCCCGGCCGGAAGTTGCCCCGAGCGCCGCCGCGAGACACAATGCGCCATGCGCTCGCGCCGAGGCCTGCTGCTTCTCGCCCTGCCGGCCGCCACGCTGGCGGCTGCCGGCTGCCGTCGCGAGGCCACGCCGCCGAACGACGAGACGGAACCGTTCGCGGTGCCCGCCGCCGAGATCCCCGTCGCGGACGTCGAACGGGTGCTCGCCGATAGCCGCGCGCGGCAGGCGGCGCAGGGCACCGTCCCCGATCTCGAGTTGCTCGCGCGCCGCTTCCGGCGCATGAACCTCGTCGCCCTGGGGCGCGACCCCGAGGACGGCTCGCTGCTGTACACGACGAAGAATGAGTCCCCCGCCTTCCGCCAGACCGCCCGCGTCCTCCGCGCGCAACTCGGCGACGACGCCGTCGATGTACTGGGCGAGCGACTCGCCGACAAGGCCCTCGACGCGCTGCTCGACGAGACGGGGACGTTCCGCGTTCCGATGCGCATCGAGACGTTCCAGGGAGAACGTCTCGCGGACGCTGCACTGGAGATCCTCGCCTGGACCCGGGACCTGCCGCTGCTGCTGCTGCACTACGGCCTGGTGGACGAGGCCAACCGGTCGCGGCTGCCGCGCTTCACGCTCCGCACCCTCCTGCGCGCGCGCTGGAACCTCGAGACGGACCGGCCGCCGGACCATGCCCTGCGCGATCCCGAGAAGATCGCGTGGCTCGAGTTCCGGGCGCGCTACCGCCGTCACGCCCCGACGGCGGAGCGGCGCCGGGCGCTCGCGGAGCTGGCGGCATTGCTTCCCTCCTATCCGCTCGATCGCGCCCTCGCGGCGCTCGTGCGCGAGGCGCCGGCGGCTCCCGGCGCGGTCCGCGAGGAAGGCGACCCCCTGCCGTAGCCTCGCGCGCCGCGCCTCGCCGCCGCGCTCCGGGGGCTCGCCGCGGCGGCAGCGAGGCGCCCTCGACTCCCTTGACTCCGGTGCGGCGAACGCGGAGTCTACGCGCCGTGCGCGCGATTCGGACCGGACTGATCGGGTGCGGGCGATGGGGCGAGCGGCTGGCGCGCAACCTGGCCGCCCTCCCCTTGTTCCGCCTCGAGGCGGTCTGCGACCTCGACCCCGCCCGCGCCTGGGCGGTTTCCGTCGGGTACGACGTGGAACGGTCGACGGTCGATGCCGCGTCGCTGTGGCGCGACGGCGGGCTGGAGGCGGTGGTGCTGGCGACGCCCGCGGCGACCCATGCGCCGCTCGCCGCGGCGGCGCTCGACGCGGGGCTGCACGTGCTGTGCGAGAAGCCCCTGGCGCTGTCGGCAACGGCAGGCGCGGACCTGCACGAGCGGGCGCGGCGCGCCGGACGCGTGCTGTTCACCGACCACACCGAGTTGCACTCGGGAACGTTCCGGACGCTGGCCGACCGCGTGGCGTCCGGGCAGCTCGGCGAGGTCCGTTCGGTGCGGCTCGTCCACGAGAATCCGGGCGCCGGCCCCCGGGACCTCGACGTGCTGTGGGACCTGGCGCCGCACGACTTCGCGATCCTGGAGGCGCTGGGCGCCGGACCGCCGACGGCCGTGGAACTGCGCGACGGGAACGGGAAGTCCCCCGACGGGCCGCTGGCGCTCGCCCTGCGCACGGCGGCCGGCTGGGAAGTCGAGCTGCGGCTGCGCCGGGGAGCGTCCGCGCGCCGGCGGGAGCTCGAAGTCCGCGGCACGCGGGGTGAACTGCGGGCCGAGGGGTTCGGGCCGGGCGAGCCGGTGCTGGGGCGAGACGCCGGCAACGGCGCCGGCTGGGCGCCGGTCGCCGGGTCCGACCCGACCGAACCGCTGCGCCGGCTGTGCGAGACCTTCGCGGCGCGGATTCGCGGGCCGGCGGACGAACCGGCGGGCGACGGCGCCGGCGAGGTCCGCATCCTGCAGGCGATCGAGGCGGCGGCGCGGGCCTGGCGCCGCGCCTAGGGCGAGATCGTCACCTCGAACTCGTAGCTGCCGGAGTTCGACGACGAGAAGCCGTCGGCGAAGACGTAGTACGTCCCCGCGGCCAGGGACAGCGAGAGGTACGAGCGGCGCGTGCTGCCGGAGTCGTCGTTGCAGCCCACCTCCGTTCCGCCGGGACAGGCGTCCCGCTTGACGTGCAGGGCGTTGTCGAAGGAGGTGGTGCGCATGTCGAGGGTCACGGTGCGGGCGGCGTCGAGCACCAGCCGGTAGACGGCGTCGGGGGAGTTCGCGCTGGCGGCGCAGGAGGCGCTGGCGTCGTTGGCCATGCCGGCGGTGCTGCCGATGTACATCGTGGTCGAACCGGCCGTGTTCACCATCTCCTGGGCCTGGGCGCAGGTGTCGTTGCCGGTGACGTATTGCACGACCGCGGGCGCGAACAGCTCGACGGTCAACGAGAAGTTGCCGAACGAGGCGGTCTTGACGATCACGTACCAGGTGCCGGCGGCCAGGCCGCGGGCACGGACCTGGCCCGCCGCGCAGACCAGGTCGGCGGTGCCGGGACAGGCGTCGCGAACCGCGATGTACGTTTCCGCGTCGCCGAACGCCGACAGCAGCACGTCGTGCGGCTCGGTCAGGCGCAGCTCGAAGATCGCGTCGGCGCCGCTCCCGCACGAGGTGACGACCTCGGCGCCGAAGCCGCGGGTCGAGCCGAGGTACGTGCCGGGGTGGTCGATCACGACGGGGGCGTCGCAGCGGTCGTTGGTGCCGACGCACAGGTCGTCGTGGACGTCGAGCTGGCGATCGCAGTTGTTGTCGATCCCGTCGTCGCAGATCTCGTCCCGGCCCGGATGGACCTCGGGGTCGGCGTCGTTGCAGTCGTCGCCCTGGAGGCGGGCGCCGCCGGCGTCGACGATGAAACAGCGGCGGTCGCCGTGCGTGTCGCCGTCGCCGTCGTGCAGCCGGACGCGACAGGCGCCGTCGGCCGGGTCGCAGGAATCGTCGGTGCAGTCCTGGCCGTCGTCGCAGATCAACGGGCGGCCGGCAACGCAGCCGCCGGTCTCCCGTGCCGTCGCCACGCACCGCTCGACCCCCGTGCAGGGGTTCCCGTCGTCGCAGCGCGCATCGTCCGGCGTGAAGAGGCACGTCTTGAGCTCCTCGTTGCACTCGTCCTGCGTGCAGTCCAGCCCGTCGTCGCACGCCACCGCCTCGGGGGCGACGCACCAGCCGCGCACGCACTGCTCCACCCCGTTGCAATACACGCCGTCGGAGCAGTCGTACGCCGTCTCGCACTCGTGCCCGATCGCCTCATCGACGTCGGCCTCGGCTCCGCCGCCGTCCTCGCGGACATCGGGCGCGTCCGGGGCGTCCGCGTCGTCGCCTGCGGGGTCGTTGCAACCGCCGGCCGCAAGGGCCGCCGCGACGCACAGGATCAGCGATGCGCGCATGAGGTCCTCCCCTAGCCGATGACGATGCTGCGGTCGCCGGGGACGATGATCAGGACGTCCTTCTCGTCGAGCCGCGCGACGCCGTTGCCGCGAACCACGATTCTCGCCCGGAACGCCTGCGGCCGGTCGCCCTCGGGCACGAAGTCGTTGAGGAAGGTCACTTCGAAGGTCAGCAGCGTGCCCGGCAGCACGCCGTAGAACGTCGTCTCGTCCTGGCTCTCGACGCCGCCGCCCGCCCAGGACACCGGCACCACCGACCGGATGAACGCCGTTGCATCGATCCCGTCGCCGATCACCGGGCGCTCCTCGCGGAAGGTGTCGACATCCATCGGCACCTGGTGGGCCAGGTCCACGACGGCGTCGACGATGCTGCTGTCGAGTCCCGTGCCGCTCGACGGGATCTCGAACAGCAGCGGGGTGCCGTCCGCGCGGACCGTGCCGGTGTCGATCGAGATCGCGCGGAAGTCGGTGTGCGCCTCGCCGGAATCGACGCCGATGAAGCGGGCGCCGTGGTCGACCAGCACATCGATCACCTGCCGATAACTGTGGATCCGGGCGCCGGGGAAGGTCTCCGTCCAGGTAATGCCGGCGGGGCCGCCGCGCGCCTCGGCGTCGGAGAAACCCATGACGATCGGCAGGGCGCCGTAGCGGAAGCACGGGTAGCCGTAGTAGCCGAAGTCGGAGCAACCCATGTGGGGCGGCAGTTCCGCGCCGAAACCCTCGCCCGTGAACAGCTGGTACATCCCCTCCAGGATCGTGGTGTAGCCGCAGCCGCCGCCGTCGGTGAATGCCCGCAGCGCGGTCTGCACGCGGCCCACGTCCGGCGTCATCTCCTGCCGCACCCGCATCGGCACGTACCCGTCGTCGCACTCGTCGCGGAACTCGGTGACGCCCAGCCAGACGTCCGGGATCTCGGCGGCGATGCCCGGGGCGATCGTGTCCGCCAGCCGCGCGGTGATGACATCGATCTCCTCGCTCATCGAGCCGGTGGAATCGATCATGAACATCACGTCGGCCATCTGGATCGCGCTGCCGAACTCCAGCTCCCGCAGTTCCGGCCCGCAACTCGTCCCGTCCACCACCCGCACCCCGCCCACGCAGTGCGGCAGGACCACGTAGAACCCGGTGAACACGCTGGTGCCGTCCGCGGGGTCCGTTCCGACCAGGTCCTCGCCCAGGTCGGTGAACCCGTCGCCGTCGGTGTCCTGCAGCCGCGGGTTCGAACCGATCGAACGCTCGTAGCCGTCGTCCAGCCCGTCGTCGTCCGCATCGGTGTCGTACGGGTCGGCGGCGCCGTCCCCGTCGGTGTCCGGCGGCCGCGTCGCCAGGTCGCCGTCCCCCTCCTCCTCGCGGTCCGGGATCCCGTCGCTGTCACTGTCCGGGTCGCGGAAGCTCGGGATGCCGTCCCGGTCGTAGTCCGTCGTCCCCTCGTGGCCGTCGGCGATGTTATCGCGGTCCGAATCGAACGCGTGGTAGTCGGGAACCCCGTCGCCGTCGGTGTCGATCGGCGCCGCGGGATCGGGACCGATCTCGTCGAGGTCGCGCAGGCCGTCGCCGTCGTCGTCCATGTCCAGGGCGTCCGGGGCGGTGTCGCCGTCGAAGTCCAGCTCCCCGCCCTCCACCCGGTCGGGGATGCCGTTGCCGTCGGCGTCGGTGTCGAGGTAGTTCGGCAGGCCGTCGCCATCGATGTCCTGCGGGCTCATCCGGCAGTCGGGCTGCTGCGACTCCACGGCGTCGGGGATGCCGTCGCCGTCCGAATCCGGGTCCGCGCGGTTGGGGATGCCGTCGCCGTCCGGGTCGCCGTCCCCCTCGGTGTCGTCGGAAATCCCGTCGCGGTCCGCATCCGGCAACCGCGCCTCCGCGCAGCTCGTCACCACCACGACGTCGCCATCCGACCCGTCGCCGTCCCGCGCATCGACCGCGTCCGTCGGTTCGTCCTCCGCCGGATTCGTGCAGGCGGCGACCAGCGCCGCCCAGAACGCCGCACCCGCGCCGACCAGCCAAGCTCGTCCGCCCATCGAACACTCCTTCCGCGCCCGGCGCGCCGCCGGCACGCCCGCCGCGAACCGGCGAAGCCTAGCACGACCGGACGGAGGCTCAAGCGCGCCGGGACCGCGACCCGTCACGCCCGCCGCTCCCGGCGCCTCGCCGGGGTCGCGGTCCCGTCCGGTCGGGCAGCAGCTTGCCGGGGTTGAGCAGCCCCCGCGGGTCGAACGCGTCCTTCAGCCGCCGCTGCAGCTCGAGCAGTTCGGCCGACTGTTCCCAGGCCAGGTAGTCCCGCTTCGCCAGCCCGATCCCGTGCTCGCCGGAGATCGTGCCGCGGTGTTCCAGCACCACGCGCAGCATCGCTTCGAGCGTTCCGCGGGCGGCGGCGTCGAGCGCCGGGTCGTCCCAGAGCACGTTGGCGTGGAGGTTGCCGTCGCCGGCGTGGCCGTAGCACGAGACGGTGACGCCGCGCTCCCGCCCCAGCGCCTCGAACCGCCGCAACACCTCCGGCATCGCGCTGCACGGCACCGCCACGTCGTCGGCCAGCTTGCCGGAGTGCGCCTTCGCCAGCAGCGTCGACAGCTCGCGCCGCGCGGCCCACAGCGCCCGGCGATGCCCCGGGTCGGAGGCGACCAGCACCCGGGTCGCCCGCCGCTCGAGCCGCTCCCCCGCCTCCAGCGCGTCCGCCTCGACCCGCCCCGCGTCCCGCCCGTCCAGCTCGACGAGCAGCGCGGCGCCGGGGTCGCCGGGAATCGGGTTGTGCCCGGCGGCCCGCATCACCTCGACGCAGTGGCGGTCGAGGATCTCGATCACGCACGGGACCAGGCCGCTTCCGAGCAAGTCGCGGACCGCCTCGCCCGCCGCGAACGGGTCCTCGAACGTGGCCAGCAGCGTCTGCGTCGCCGCCGGGCGCGCCTGGAGCCGCACCGTGACCTCGGTGAACACCGCGAGCGTCCCCTCGGAGCCGACCAGCGCCGCGGTGACGTCGTAGCCGGCGACCCCCTTGCGCGTCCGCCGGCCGGTCCGCAGCCGCGTTCCGCCCATCAGCACCGCCTCCAGCCCCAGCACCCACTCGCGCGTCACGCCGTACTTGAAGGCGCGCGGCCCGCCGGCGTTCTCGGCGACATTGCCGCCCAGGGCGCAGCTCTCGAGGCTCGCGGGGTCCGGACCGTAGAACAGTCCCTCGGCCTCCACCGCCTCCTGCAGGCGCTGGAGCACGATCCCGGGCCGCGCCACCGCCAGCCGCTCGGTGCGGTCCAGCTCGACCAGCCCGTCCAGCCGCTCGGTGAGCAGCACGAGGCCGCCGCGAATCGGGATCGCCCCGCCGCTCTTGCCGGTGCCGCGCCCGCGCGGCGTCACCGGAACCCCCCGCGCCTCCGCGACCGCCAGCACCGCCGCCACGTCGTCGGACGACTCGGCCCGCACCGCGACCGGCGGCGGCGCCGCCGGCAGGCCCGACTCGTCGGCCCCGAACGATGCGAGCAGGTCGGGGTCCTCGATGATCTTGTGCGCGCCGACCCGGCGGCCGATCGCGGCAGCGGCCCGCAGCGCCCGCTCGTCGGCGGCCGAGCGCATCAGACCTCCCGGCCGCGGGGACGATAGCGGGCCGGCTCGTCGAACAGGTCGATCACCCGGACCCGCGTGTGGAACACCGCCGAATGCTCCACGCCCGCCGGGATGAAGTAGCTGTCGCCGCGCCGGTAGCGCCGCGTCGCCCCGGCGATCGTCAGGCTCATCTCGCCGTCGAGCACCACGCCGAACTGGGCGGCGTGACGGTGGGGCGGGATCGCGCCGATCGGCTCGATGTCGAAGAACACCACCTGCCGGCCTTCCGCCTGCAACAGCTTGCCGCGCACGCCGGGCAACGGAATGTCGGCGTCGGGCAGCGCCGCGATCGCCGCCGGATACTCGAACTCCGATTCCGCCATGCTCCACTCCCCGGCCGCCCCCACCCTCGACGGCGCCCAGCTCCCGGGGTAGCCTATCCGGGAACCCGGCGCAAGCGCCGCGTCGGGAACGGGGCGGACGAGGAGCAACGGCGATGAACCAGCGATCGATCCGGACGGTGTGCGTCGCGGCGGCGACTGCCTTCCTGTGGGCCGGCGCGTGCGCGACGGAAGGCGCGCCCGCCGACGTCGGAGACGTCGAGGACGGCGCGACGGACCGCGAGCAGGACGTGGACGGCGGAGCCGGCGACGGCGACACGGGCGACGGTGCCGAGGCCGATGTGCCGCCGGACGGCGAGCCGGACGAGACCGAAGGAGGACCGGACGGCGCAGACGCCGACGCGACCGACGCCGTCGACGACGGCGACGCCGCCGACGACGGCGGCCCGCCGCCGCGCGAGTGCGTCGAGGAGCGGTGCGGGGACGGACTGGACAACGACTGCGACGGCGTCGTGGACGAGGACTGCTTCTGCGCCCCGGGCGAGGTGGGCCCCTGCTTCCGCGGCGACCCCCGGCGCCGGGGCCTCGGCATCTGCCGCGACGGCACGATGATCTGCGAGGGGACCTCCGAGTTCGGCCTGTGGGGTCCCTGTGAGGGCGACGGCGTGGGCCTCGACGCCGACCTGTGCGACGCCGCGGCCCTCGACGAGGACTGCGACGGCGCCCCGAACGACGGTTGCGACTGCTCCGCCGGCGACCCCGAGCTGGCCTGCGGGACCGACGTCGGCGAATGCCGCCCCGGCGTCCAGCGCTGCCTCGGGGGCCGCTGGTCCGAATGCCTCGGCGCCATCGGACCGCAACCCGAGGAGTGCAACCTGCTCGACGACGACTGCGACCGGGGAACCGACGAGGGACTGCTCCGGCTCTGCGGCACCGCGATCGGCACCTGCCGCCAGGGCTACGAACGGTGCGACCGCGGCGCCTGGAGCGACTGCGAGGGCGGCCGCATTCCCGCCGCCGAGGTCTGCGACAACCTCGACAACGATTGCGACGGCGAAACCGACGAGGACGTCACGCGACCGTGCGGGATCACGCAGGGCCGCTGCCTGGCCGGCGTCGAGACCTGCGCCGCCGGCGCGTACGGTGCGTGCGAGGGCGCAATCGACCCGGTGGCCGAGTCGTGCAACGGGATCGATGACGACTGCGACGGCTCGACCGACGAGGGCCTGACGCGGTCGTGCGGCACCGACGAGGGGGCCTGCGTCGCCGGACACCAGGACTGCCTGGGCTCCGCAGGATGGTCCGCCTGCCTCGGCTCCGTCGGCCCGTCCACCGAGACCTGCGACGGACGGCTCGACGAGGACTGCGACGGCACCACCGACGAAGGCTGCACCTGCGCCTCCGGCGCCGTCCGCTCGTGCGGCACCGACGAGGGCGCCTGCGTCGCGGGAACGCAGCTCTGCCAGACCTCGGGCGACTGGGGGCCGTGCACCGGCGCCGTGGGCCCGACCCTCGAAGCATGCAACCTCGTCGATGACGACTGCGACGGCACCACCGACGAGGGCTGCGACTGCGTCACCGGCGCCACCCGCCCCTGCGGCACCGACGTCGGCGAGTGCGTCGCGGGGCTGGCGACCTGCGACGGCACCGGCCACTGGGGCCCCTGCCTCGGCGAAACCCTTCCCAGCCCCGAGACCTGCGACGGGCGGGACAACGACTGCGACGGCGAGACCGACGAGGGCGACGTCTGCCCGCGCTACCCGCCGGTGGTCGAGTGTCCGGGGAGCCGGAGCGTCGTCGTCGGCACGCCGGTGACCCTCGCCGGAACCGGCTCGGACCCCGACGGCGGCACGGTGGCCTTCGCCTGGACCGTCGTGACCCGCCCGACCGGCTCGACGGCCAACCCGACGCCCCCGAACGCGGCGACGACGATCTTCACGCCGGACGCGGCCGGCACGTTCACCCTGCGGCTGTGCGTCACCGACGACGAGCTGGTCTCGACCTGCTGCACCGTCGCCGTCAGCGCCACGCCGGCGTGCACCGTGCCGGCCACGCCGACGATCTCCACCTGCCCGGTGAGCTGGGATCGCAGGCCGATCGTGGAATTCGATCCGCTCCCGTCCGGAATCACGTACCAGCTCTTCAAGGACGCGGACGCCGCGCCCTACGCGACGATCGCGACGGCCGGCTACAACTACCATCGGCCGGCCGCGCCGCTCGGCTCCGGCGGACCGCCGCCCGGCGGCACGACGATGACGATCTACCTCAAGGCGTGCCGGACCGCCGACCCGACCTGCTGCGCCACCACCGCGCCGGTCACCGTCGGCCTGATCGAAACCTGCACGACCCCGATCGCCGCCACCGCCGAGAACATCGTGTTCAGCGAGTACCTGATCGACGGCAACGGCAACCCGGGAACCTGTCCCGGCGACACCTGCGAGGCGGGCGAGGCGATCGAGATCACCAACCTCTCGAACTGCCCGGTGACCCTCAACGGCAACCACTTCGGCTACCAGAACCCGTCGGCCGGCAGCTTCCGCTGGATGAACTTCACCGCCGCAGACGTCATCCCCCCGCGCGGCGTCTACGTCGCCATCCGCAACTACCCCGCCTCGAGCTGCGCCTTCCCGTTCTACGGGCCCGACGACCCCGGCCTGTTCGGCCTGAAGATCTCGACGCTGGCGATGCAGGGGTCGAGCCTGTCGAGCGGCTGGTTCAACAACAGCGGCGGGGGTTCCTCGACCCTGCGCATCGCCACCGGAGCCTGGGTCAGCATCACCGGCGGCACCACCCTGGAGATCATCTCGCCCTACCTGGGCACGGCGCCGCAATGCTCCAGCATCGGTTTCAATGCAATCGATGACTGCGGCAACATCAGCGCGATTTCGACGCCGACCGCGATCCTGACACCGAACCAGCTCGGACGGCTCTGGCACCCCTGCGACGCCGTGGTCGCCCCCAACCCGCCGGCCTGCCGTTGAGCGCCGCCGGGTCGGCGCGGAGGTCCGCCGTCGACGGGCGGGCGAACGGAGGACCGCAGCCCGATCGCCCCTTCGGCAACCGCCGGCCCCTTCGGCCAGGGCCGGCCACGGGCATGGAGCGCGCGGACCTCCGCCACCCGCGGCGGCCGGCGCCGCCGGCCCGGCCAAGCGGTGCGGGGATTCGTTGACGCGACGCGGCGGGGCGTGCGAGATTGCCGCCCCGAGGAAGGAACGGGCGCGGCGTGCAGTGGGATCTGCCGTTGCGGGGGATGTTCTGGGCGCTGGTCGCCGCCAGCTCGCTCCCCGTCGGCGCGGCGCTCGGCCTGTGGACCCGGCCGTCCCGCCGGGTCACCTCGGCCCTGATGGCCTTCGGCGGCGGCGCCCTTCTCTTCGCGCTGACGCTGGAACTGTTCGGCCACGCGCTGCACGCGGCGGGCGACGGAGGTCCCGGGATCGAAGACCCGTGGATCCTCGCGGCCACGATGGCCGGCGCGGTGGTCGGCGGGGTGCTGTTCGAGCTGCTCAACAGGCGGCTCAACGCCCAGGGCGGGTTCATGCGCCAGGGGGCGCTGCTGCGCAAGCACGTGGCCAAGGAGAAGCGCAAGCAGGCCGCCGTCCTGCTCAAGAGCCTGAGCAAGGTCGGACTGCTCCAGTCGCTCCCCGCGGAAGAGGTGATCCAGCTCGTGCCGCACGTGCGGCGGGCGATCTTCGAGCCCGGCCAGCGGATCTTCGCCGAGGGCGAGGCGGGGGACCGGCTGTACTTCATCATCGAGGGCAAGGTCGCGATCACGCGCGCCGGCGGCGACGGCTCCGCGCTGGCCGTGGCGACGCTGGGCCCCACCGACACCTTCGGCGAGATCGCCCTGGTGTCCAACCAACCGCGGACGGCGACGGCGACGGCGGAGACGGCGGTGGAGGTCTGGGAGCTGCTGCGCGAGGACTTCGAGGCGTGCCTGCGGAGTTCGCCGGCGCTGCAGGCGGCGGCCCAGCGGCTGGCGCGCGAGCGGATCCAGGATCTTTCGCGGCGCGACGGCGTGGCGCCGGACGAGGCGCGCGCGTGGGAGCGCGAGGCGCTCCGTAATCTCGACCGCGTCGCCGTGCAGACGACCGACCAGGACGTCCGCGAGGAAATCCAGCGCCACGGCGTCCAGGCCTCCGCCGGCCGCGCGATCTGGCTCGGCGCGCTGCTCGACGGCATCCCCGAATCGATCATCATCGGCATGCTCGTCGTCGCCGCCTCCGCCCAGAACGTCTCCCTCGGCCTCGCCTTCATCCTCGGCGTCTTCGTCTCGAACCTGCCGGAATCGATGTCCAGCGCCGCGACGATGCGGATGGGCGGGATGAGCGCGCGGAGCATCGCCGGCCTGTGGCTCTCGCTCGTCGCCGTCGCCGCCGTCTTCGGTTTCGCCAGCGCCGCAGTCTTCCCGCCCCGCCCGGAGGGGTGGGTCGAGTACGCCGTCTTCGCCATCGAGGGGCTCGGCGCCGGCGCGATGCTGTGCGTGATCGCCGAGGCGATGCTGCCGGAGGCGTTCGAACAGGGCGGCGGCTCGATGGTCGGCCTGGCGACCCTCGCCGGCTTCCTCGTCGCCCTCTCCGTCAAGCTGCTGCAATAGGCGGGCGCGGCCCGCCGCCGCTGCTCAATCCATGCCGGCCGTCGGCCCGAGCAGGTCGTAGTGCCGCAGCAGGTCGACCGCCGCCTGCTCCGCCTCGGCCGGCGCACCGCCCGTGATCCGCCGCAGATACTCCCCCGCCGGCCCGGACAGCGCCCGCCGCTCCGGCACCGCGTGCGCCGCCGCCCACTCGACCAGCGCCCGGAACCGCTCCGCCCGCTCCGGGTCCGCGGCCAGGCCCGCCGCCGCCGCAAGCCCCTCTCCGAGCTGCTCCCGGTCCGTGCGGAACACCACCACCGCACTGGCCCGCGCCAGCTCCTGCCAGCGGCGCCGTCCCGGCGGCGTCGCCGCCGCGAACTGCCGCTCGAACGCCACGACCAGCACCCGCAACACCACCGGCAGCGGACAACCCGGATGGAAGACCGCCAGCGACGCCCCCAACGGATCGTCCAGCACCAGCCGGTCGAACTCCGTCGGCGGGAAGTCCCGCTCGGTCTGCTCCATGAACGCCAGGTCGCGCACGGCCGCGTCGAGGAACCGGACGTCCGCGTCCAACGCCAGCAGCCGACTGATCTGCTCCCGCTTGTCGAACGGCTCAGTCGTTTCCATCAGCCCCCCGAGCAACGCCAGCGTCGGCGAGGACGACCGCCGGAAGGCGTCCTTCAGGCCCTGCCGCATCACCGCCTTGAGCGACGGCAGCCGCGCCGTCTCCAACTCGTGCGCCGACCGGTCGTCGTCCGACAACCGCAGCCGCACCTCGCCCGCCAGATGCGGCGGGATCTCCGCCACGCCCTCCGCCGAGATCCACAGCGTCAGCCACTCGGTCGTCGGCTCCACCTTCAGCAGGAAACTCACCGTCCGCGACACGCCCCCCTCGACCAACACCACCGGCGGCTGCGCCGGCGCGCGCCCCAGCGCCACGATCATCGTCGCCCGCGGCGGCCGCAACGATCCGAAATCGGCCTGCACGTCGACCTGGTACGACTGCAGCGGCACGACGCAGGTGATGCCGAGCTGCAGGTGGAACTCGGTCGGACGCTTGTCGTGGCGGCGAATCTCCACCAGCCGCAGCCGCAGCGTGCGCGGCCGGCCCGGCTGGAGCCGCGCCAGCTTCACCAACGCCGCGTCGGCGTACTGGACGTCCGGAACTTCGACCTGGTCCGCCATCCCGCGCTCCCGCCGCCGGCCTCGCCCCCGCGAACGGAGACTACCCGATCCGACCCCGCGCCTCCACCCCCGACCGCCCGGCGGCCGCCGGCGCGCCTCCCGCTTGACTTGCGACCTCCGTTCGTGCTCTCTGGTGTGACGAGTTCGTGATTCGTAATACCAGAGGCTCTTCGGGGGGCGGGAAAGAGGAGGAGGAAGATGGCAAAGCTCGGAGGATGGCTCGCGACCGCGGCGCTGCTGGCCGGCGCCCCCGCCGGCTGCGTCGAGGACGAAGGCTCCGCACTCGTGCGGATCCAGAACGACTTCAACAACCCGACCCTGGAACGCCGGCCCCCCTGGACCATCTGCCGGAGCTCCTATCTCGGCGCCGATTTCGGCCGGATCGGGCTCGGGGAAACCAGCGCCGAACGCGAAGTCGCCCCCGGCCTCGACTACGTCCTGATGGTCGCCGCCTGGGACGACCCGACCTGCGCCCCCGAAAACTGCCTGCCGATCGCCAGCCGCAACGAGGAGGAAGTCGTCGACGGGCAGACCCGCACGATCGCGATCAACGCCCCCAACCACCAGGGGCCCTGCCCGCCCGAGGGCGTCGCGCCGATCCCCGAGGCCGTCTACAACCGCATCCTCGCCCTGTGGCCCGAGTTCGGTTTCAAACCCTACGCCGATCGCACCCAGAACCCCCAATGCCTCGACTAGCTTCGCCCGCCGCGCGGACCGCCCGCCCCGGCTCTGCGATCCCCCTCCGCCGCCCGCCGCGCCGGCTCCTCCTCGCCCTCGCCCTCGCGCCGCTCGCCGGCTGCGACCTCGCCGACCCCGAGGTCGTCGTGGTCAACCGCACCGGGGAACCGATCCAACTCCGCAACCTCGGCTTCAACGGCTGCCTCTGGAACACCGTGCTCCGCTACGGCGACGCCACCTCGCCCGGTCGCTGCCTCCCCGGCGAGGACCACGTCCACTTCCAGAAACTCGACGCCGCCGCCTTCTGCCGCGACCAGGCCGAGGAAGGCGGCATCGAGGGCGTCTGCCCATGCGACCACCCTCCCGAGCCGGACGACGACGCAGACCTCACCGCCGACCTCCCCAACTGGTTCAACTACCGGACGACCACCGTCCACCGCGTGGACTACGGCGATTTCCGCGTGATCGAGATCACCCTCGACGGCATCGAGCAGGACTTCTCCGTGCCCGGGCCTTACGGACACTAGGCGCCCCGTGCGGCTCGCCTGCACCATCTTCCTCGCCCTGCTCCCGGCCGCGTCCGCCGCGAACGGCGACTCCGCCGCCGCGCCGGCCGGCTCCGCGGCGGGAGAGCCGGCGCCGTCCGGCGAGGACGACTGGCCGCCGCCTCCGCCCGACCTCCGCTACGAGACGCGGGTGGTCGACCGGCGGCCCGCCGCGCGCGACCGGACCCAGGACGCGACGCGCGTCGAAGGCCAGGCGCTGCGCGATAGCGCGCGCTCCGGCACGCTCGAGGCGCTCGCGCAGCGGGCCGCGGACGTCTACGTCCCCGCCCGGGGCGCCCTGCACGGCGTGGCGAACGGCGCCACGGGCGGCATCCGCATCCGCGGCCTCGGCGGCAGCCCCAACACGCAGGTCCTGGTCGTCGAGGACGGCGTGCCGGACTACCAGGGAATCTTCGGCCACCCGCTTCCCGACGCCTACGTCCCGTTCCTCCTCGAAGACGCGCTGGTGATCAAGGGCGGCGACTCGGTGCTCTACGGCACCAACGCCCTGGGCGGAGTGGTGGTGCTGCGGAACCGCTGGCGCGAGGAGGAAGGATGCGAGTTGCTCAACGACGCCGCCGCTGGCAGCTATTCGACCCTGCGCGAGACGCTCGCCGCGCTCGGCCGGTTCGGCGCGTGGGACTTCGCCGGCGGGCTGCACGGGTTCTCCACGGACGGCCACCGCGACGGCGCCGGCGGCGACGTCCTCGTCGCCACGGCGGCCGCCCGCTACCGCGTGTCGCCCGAACTCCGCCTGGCGGCGCGCAACAAGGTCGTCCATCTCACCGGCGCCGACCCCGGCGAAGCCTCCCATCCGTTCGCCGACCACTGGTTCGACGTCTGGCGCGACAACGCCGCGCTGCGCCTCGACTGGGAACCGGCCGGCATGCGCCTCGCCGTCACCCCCTACGCCAACGTGGGCGTCCACCGTCTCTACGACGGCTTCCGGTCGCTCGACGTCGTCGCCGGGGGAACGGCCGAGGCGGTGTTCGCGCTCGACGGCGCGGTCGAGGGACTCCTCGGACTCGGCGGCGAATACGCCGGCGGCGACGTGGAGAACCGCGTCACCGGCGAACACCCCGACATCGCCGGCCTGTTCGAACTGTCCTTCTACAGCCAGCTCGCCGTCCGGCCCGTCGACGGCCTGACGCTCGTCGCCGGCTCGCGACAGGTCCTGAACTCCGGGCACGGGTTCGTGCCGCTGTACAAGGCCGGCGTCCGCTGGGAATTCCTCGACGGGCTGTCCGTCCGCACGCGCGTGACGCGCAACTTCCGCCGTCCCACGATCCGCGAGCTGTACCTCCCGTTCCCCACCGCGAACCCGGACCTGCGCCCCGAGGACTCGCTCAACTGGGATTTCGGCGCCGCGTACGAGTCGGACCACTTCGAGATCTCCTGCACCGGGTACCGGACGGAGGCCGACGACCTGATCCGGTACTTCGGATCGTGGCCGAGCGCGGAGGTGGTCAACATCGATCACGTCGTGGTCTGGGGCGTGGAAGGGTCGCTGGAGCTCCGGAACCTCGGGCCGGCGTCGCTGTCCGTGACCGGCGGCTGGCAGGACGTGGGGCGCTACACGCGGCAGAACCCGAGCGCCAAGCTCGACTTCACCCTCGAGGCGAGCCGGGACTTCGGGGCGCACCGCGTCTCCGGCAGCGTGAGCGGCGAGTGGGTCCACGGGTTGTACATGGGGGACTACGGGCGGAACCCGATCGACGACGCCTTCGGGATGGACCTGGCGCTCCGCTACCGCTACGCTCCGGGCGACGGCGGGCCGTCCTGGGAGCCCTACGTGTTCTTCCGCAACTTCCTCGACCGGCAGTACGCCTACGTCGAGGGATACCCGATGCCGGGGTTCCACGTGCTCGCCGGCCTGCGGGTGGGGCTGTAGGATGAAACAGGTCTCGGCCCGCGAGCTCGCATACTGCGGCCTGTTCGGCGCCGCGGCGCTGCTCTTGCCCGTGTTGTTCCACTTGGTGCGGCTGGGGCACGTCTTCCTGCCGATGTATCTCCCGCTGTGCACCTTGCCGTTCTTCGTCCGCCCGCTGCCGGCGGCGGTCACCGCGCTGCTCGCGCCGCCGCTTTCGGGCGCCCTCACCGGGATGCCGCCGTTCTACCCGCCCGTCGCCGTGTTCATGGCGCTCGAGCTGTCGGCGATGGCCGCGCTGATCGCCCTGGCCCGCCGCCGCTGGCCCGCCGCCAACGAGTGGCTCGTGCTGGTCCCGGTGCTGCTGTTCGGTCGAGTGCTCTACGTCGCGCTGGTCTACGCCTTCGCGCTGGCGATCCGCCTGCCCGCCGGCTTCCTCGCCGGGCTGTCGCTGCTCTCCGGCTGGCCGGGGATCGTGCTGATGGTCGTGGTGGTGCCGCCCGTGGTACGAACGGCGCAGGGGTCGGCGCGCCGCCGCTCCGCCCCCCGCGAAGGGAACGCCGAATGACGCCGAACCCGAAGGCCGAGTACTTCGACGGGATCGCCGAACGCTGGGACGGCTGGGAGGACCTCCCGGCGCTGGCCCGGCGCCTCGACGCCGGCCTCGCCGCCCTGGGCCTGCAGCCCGGCGAGACGGTGCTCGACGTCGGCTGCGGTACCGGCAACCTCACCCGCGCCCTGCTCGCGCGCCTGTCGCCGGCGGGCCGCGTGTTCGCGGTCGACATCTCGCCGCGGATGATCGAGATCGCCCGCCGCAAGGTGCCGGACCCGCGCGTGGTCTGGCGCACCGAGGACGCCCGGCGCCTGTCGCTCGCCCGCGCGTCCTGCGACCGCGCGATCTGCTTCTCCGTCTGGCCGCACTTCGACGACCCCGCCGCGGTCGCCGCCGAACTCGGCCGCGTGTTGCGCCCCGGCGGCTCGCTCCACGTCTGGCACCTCCTGTCGCGCGAGCGCGTCAACGCGATCCACGCCGGCGCCGGCGCGGCGGTCCGCGGGGACGTCCTGCCGCCCGCCGCCGAGACCGCCGCGCGACTCGCCGCCGCCGGGTTCCGCGTCGCGACGGCGACCGAGTCCGACGCCGAGTACCTCGTCACCGCCGTCCGGCGCGGGGAGCCGTAGGCGGACGATGCGCGCGTTCCTGCACGACCTGTGGGGTTGCGGGCGCGGCCCGGCGCGCCGCGCGGCGCCGCCGACCCGCCTCGTCGCGGGCGCCGCCTTCTTCGCCGCCTGCGTCGTCTCCCCCGGCGCGACCCTCGCCGGTTCGCTCTGCGCCGCCGCCGCTGCCGTCGCCTGGCTGCGGCTCTGCCGGCCCCCCGCGCGGGTGGTCCGCGCCTTCCTGCTGCTGGGACTGGCGGTGTTCCTGCCGTACTTCCTGCTCCTGCCCCTGCTCCCCGACGCGCCGCACGCGTCCTTGGAGAGTTGGCGGCGCGCGCTCGTCGTCCCCTGGACCGTCCTGCTGCGCGGCCTCGGCGGCATGCTCGTCGCCGCCGGCACCGTCGCCGCGCTCGGCGCCGGCGACCTGCGCGAGGCGCTCGTGCGCCTGCCCGTGCCGGGCGTCGTGTCGGCGATCCTGCTGCAGATCGTGCACCAGACCGCGACGCTGTTCTACGAGACGCGGCGGATCGCGGCGGCGATGGCAGTGCGCGGCGCCTCGTCCGGCGGCGTCGCCGCCTGGCGCGTGCTCTGCGCCCTGCCGCGCGTCTGGCTGCCGCGGGTCGTCGCGCGGGCCGAGCGGGTCGGCGCGGCGATGGAGCTGCGCGGCTACGCCGACGTCCCGCCCGGACCGCTGCGGACCGTCACGGCGGGCCGCGCCGACTTCGCCCTGCTGTCCGCCGCCGCCGTCGTGCTGGCCGCCGCGATCGCCCTCCGCGCACTGGAGGCGCCGTGAGCGCCGTGTCCGCGCAGGCGCCCCCGCCGGCGCTCGAACTGCGCGAGGTCACCGTCCGGCACGAGCCCGAGGACCCGCCGGCCGTCGCCACCGTCTCCTTCGCCGTCGCGCCCGGCGAACGCGTCGCGCTCGTCGGCCTCAACGGCTCCGGCAAGACCACCCTGCTCGCCGCCGCCGCCGGCCTCGTCCCCCACGACGGCGAGATCCGCGTCGCCGGCGAACGGCTGACGCGGCGATCGGTGGCCGCCCTCCGCGAGCGGATCGGCTTCCTGTTCAACGTGCCCGAGGATCAGCTCCTCTTTCCCCGCGTGCTGGACGACGTGTCGTTCGGCCTCCGGCGACGCGGCGTCCCCGCGGACGAGGCGCTGCGCCGGGCCGCCGAAACCCTCGAGGCGCTCGGCGCGCGGCACCTGGCCGACCTTCCGCTCCACCACCTCTCGCACGGGCAGCAACAGCGCGTCGCCCTCGCCGGAGCGCTGGCCATCGGCCCCGCGCTGCTGCTCCTCGACGAACCCTCCGCCGGCCTCGACCCCCCGGGCCGGCACGCGCTCGCGACCCTGCTCCGCCGGCTCGACGCCGCCATGCTCGTCGCCACCCACGACCTCGAGTTCGCCCGGAACCTCTGCACCCGCTTCCTGATGCTCGAACAAGGCCGCCTGGTCCTCGACGCGGCCGACGCGAGCGACGTGCAGCGCCGCTGGGAACCGTAGGCCGCCCCGCCGCCCGCGAAGAGGCGCCTGCGCAGCGGCGCCGCCGCTCCGCCGGACCGGGCCGGCCGCCCTACCGCAGCTTCCGGCCCGTCGTCGTCGCGATCAGCTTGCCGTGCTTGACCCCGCGGATGCCGACCAGCCGGTCGGCGATCTTCTGCACCCGCGTCGCCCGGCCCCGCACCGCGATCATCTCCAGGCAGTTGTCGTGGTCGAGGTGGATGTGCGTCGTGGCCAGCACGCTGTCGTGGTAGTCGTGCTGCAGGCTGGTCAACCGGTCGGTCAGGTCGCGCTTGTGGTGGTCGTAGACGATGCTGATCGTCCCCACGATCTCGTCGTCCCCCTGCCACTCCTCGCGGACCAGGCAGTCGCGCATCAGGTTGCGCACCGCCTCGGAACGGTTTCCCCAGCCCGCCTTGCGCGCCACGCGCAAGAACCGCCGCAACAGGTCGGCCTCGATCGAGATGCTGAACCGGGTCACTCGGTCCATCGCCGCCCCTCCTTCCCCGGGGCGCCGCCGAGTCTAGCACACGTCCGGCGCCGCGCTCGAACCGCCAGGCGAGTCTCCCCCGCATTCGACCTGCCGACCGCCCCCTCCGCGTCGCGCTCCGCCGGTCCTCGACGCGTCGGCCCGACCCGACCGCGTTCGTCGGACCGCAGCCTGTCAACGAGAATGAGACACCCGCCGGTCGCATCCGCTGTGGCGCCTCCTGGTCGGCGTCGGTCGGTGCGACCGCGTCGACCTGAGTTCGCGCGGCTGGTTGCGGTCGCTTGTTGGTCCACGCCTCCGCAGGTGGAGGCCTGGCGACCGGTGGTCGCCGGACGATACGCTCCGGGTGGTCGGCGTCCCCTCCCTGCCAACGTGGATGAGACACCTGCCCCCCTCGGAAATAGTGTAGAGGGCGGGCAGGAAGGGACGAGATGGCAAGGCAGAACGGAGAGGTGGCAGCCGTGGGGGTGCAGGCTGGGCCGGGCCCGAGGCGGCCGCGGGGGTGGTTCCCCCGCCGGCGATGGTGGTGCCGGATCCGCAGGTCGAGCGGCCGGCGCGGCGAAGATTCACGGCCGAGTACAAGAACCGAATCCTCGAGCAGGCCGACCGCTGTACGCCCGAGGACGGCAAGCTCGGTGCGTTGCTTCGTCGCGAGGGGCTGTACTCGTCGCACCTCACGACGTGGCGGGCGCAGCGTGCGGCGGGAGCGCTGGCCGGGCTGGCGCCGAAGAAGCGCGGGCGCAAGCCAACGCCGCGGAACCCCCTGGCGGGGGAGG